>Ga0265798_10000021_pt1 | contig 419308 bp, 413 predicted proteins | sample P3T30metagenome_FD_192430 | JGI IMG/M metagenome (GOLD analysis project Ga0265798, IMG submission 192430) | Plant litter microbial communities from East Loma Ridge, Irvine, California - P3 T30 | ecosystem: Environmental > Terrestrial > Plant litter > Unclassified | place: USA: California...
CGCCCGGGCTTGGCGAGGTCGAGGGAGTGCGCGGTGGTGGGAGGCATGGTGCCTTTCTGGTGGTGTCGTGCTGGTGTGTCGTGCAGGTGATGTCAGGGGGCGGGACGCGCGATGCGCGTCACGCGGGCGGTGCGGGATGCGGCGGCGGCGGTGCCGGTGCGTCCGTCTGGTCGTGCGGGGGGTGGTGCCGCACCGGATCGCGGACGACGAGCGCATGCGCCGCACGCGGACCGGCGATGGTGCCGGAGCGGGCGCGGTGGGACGGGAGCGATCGAGGCCCCAGGGCCCGTCTCGCGGTCGCGCGGGTCGGTGCGCGATGCGCCGCGACGAGCGCGTCCCCGGGCCGATCGTGCCGAGCCCGTCGACAGCACTGTACCGCGCCGCCCCGACCGGCGCCCCGCGCGGGGGCGGCGAGGTCGTCGCGTCGTGCCCGGATCCAGCCCGGGGTGACAGCAACCCTACCCTCACGTTAGGGTAGTGTTCCGGAGCCCCGCTCCGATCCCCTCCGCTCCCGCTGACGCCCCGCGCGGCAGCCGCAGCACCGCGCGACGACGCGCCCCAGTCCTCATCAGAGCGGGCGCGACGCCCGCGACAGAACGGAGCACCGCCATGCCCACCCGCACACCGACCCGGACGCCCGCGCCGGTCCGCCACCGACCGCCGTCCGGCCCGACCGTCCTCCAAGCGCTGAAGGACCCGCGCATGCTCAGCCGCGAGGTCCTCGCCGGCCTCGTCGTGGCGCTCGCCCTCATCCCCGAGGCGATCTCGTTCTCGATCATCGCGGGCGTGGATCCGCGCGTCGGCCTGTTCTCCTCGTTCGTGATGGCCGTCTCCATCGCGTTCCTCGGCGGGCGCCCCGCCATGATCACCGCGGCCACGGGCGCCATCGCGCTCGTCATCGCGCCGGTCGCCCGCGACCACGGCCTGGACTACTTCATCGCCACGGTGATCCTCGCGGGCGTCTTCCAGGTGCTCTTCGCCGTGATCGGCGTCGCCAAGCTCATGCGCTTCATCCCGCGCTCGGTGATGGTCGGGTTCGTCAACGCGCTCGCGATCCTCATCTTCACGTCGCAGCTGCCGCAGCTGATCGGCGTGCCGTGGGCGGTGTACCCGCTCGTCGCGGTGGGACTGCTGATCATCGTGCTCCTGCCCAAGCTCACGAAGGTCGTGCCGGCGCCGCTGGTCGCGATCGTGCTGCTGACCGCCGCGGTGGTCGTGCTGGGCATCGGCGTCCCGCGGGTCGGCGACGAGGGCGAGCTCCCCCGCAGCCTGCCGTCGCTGTTCCTCCCCGACGTGCCACTCACGTTCGAGACGCTCCGGATCATCGCGCCGTACGCGGCGGCGATGGCCGTGGTCGGGATCCTCGAGTCGCTGATGACCGCGAAGCTCGTCGACGACATCACCGACTCCCCCAGCCACAAGACCCGCGAGGCCTGGGGCCAGGGCGCGGCGAACGTGCTCTCCGGGTTCCTCGGCGGGATGGGCGGCTGCGCGATGATCGGCCAGACGCTCATCAACGTGAAGGCCTCGGGCGCGCGCACCCGCATCTCGACCTTCCTCGCCGGCGTCTTCGTGCTGGTGCTCGTGGTCGGCCTCGGCGACGTGGTCGCGATCATCCCGATGGCCGCGCTCGTGGCCGTGATGGTGATCGTGTCCGTCGGCACCTTCGACTGGCACAGCATCCGGCCGTCGACGCTCAAGCGCATGCCGCTCGGCGAGACCGCGGTCATGGTGCTCACGGTCGTGATCGTCGTGGCCACCCACAACCTCGCCATCGGCGTGGTCGCGGGCGTGGTCGTCGCGATGATCGTGTTCGCCCGGCGGGTCGCGCACTTCGCGACCGTCGACCGCCGTGTCAGCGTCGACCCCACCGGGCAGGAGACCGCGCGCTACGAGGTGGAGGGCGAGCTGTTCTTCGCGTCCAGCAACGACCTCACGACGCAGTTCGACTACGCGGGCGACCCGGAGCGCGTGCTCATCGACATGAGCGGATCCCACGTCTGGGACGCCTCCACCGTCGCCGCGCTCGACGCGATCACCACGAAGTACCGCCAGCACGGCAAGGACGTGGAGATCGTCGGGATGAACGCGGCCTCCACCGCGATGCACACGCGGCTCGCGGGGAACCTCGGCGCCGGGCACTGACCGGCGCGGACCGGTAGCCGACCGGTCGCGGCCGCGGACCCTACCCTCACGTTACGATAGGGACGCGGCCCGACCGATCGTCGACGCCGCCACCCGCCTGCCGCACCGGGACGCCACCGCGTCCGCCTCCGGGCCGCCGGCGCCCTCCCGCCCTCACCTCCCGGAGTCGTCATGCCCGCTTTCCCCGCCCCCGCCGTCCGCACGCCCGCGGTGCGCCACGGCAGCCCGACCGTCCTCGAGGCGCTGAGGAACCCGCGCCTCCTCAGCCGCGAGGTGCTCGCCGGCCTCGTCGTCGCGCTCGCGCTGATCCCCGAGGCCATCTCCTTCTCGATCATCGCCGGCGTGGATCCGCGCGTCGGCCTGTTCTCGTCGTTCGTCATGGCCGTCGCCATCGCGTTCCTCGGCGGCCGGCCCGCCATGATCACCGCGGCCACCGGCGCCGTCGCGCTCGTCGTGGCGCCGCTCGTGCGCGACCACGGCCTCGACTACCTCATCGCCACGGTCATCCTCGGCGGCCTGTTCCAGGTGGTCCTCGGCCTCCTCGGCGTCGCGAAGCTCATGCGCTTCGTGCCCCGCAGCGTGATGGTCGGGTTCGTCAACGCGCTCGCGATCCTCATCTTCTCCGCGCAGATCCCGAACCTCGTCGGCGTCCCGTGGCTCGTGTACCCGCTGGTCGCCGTCGGCATCGTGATCATGGTCGTGATGCCGCGCTTCACGAAGGCCGTGCCCGCGCCGCTCGTCGCGATCGTCGTGGTCACCGTCGCGACGGTCGCCACCGCGCTGGCCGTGCCGACCGTGGGCGACGAGGGCGCGCTGCCCGACAGCCTGCCGACCCTCTTCATCCCCGACGTCCCGTTCACGCTGGAGACCCTGCGGATCATCGCGCCGTACGCGCTCGCCGTCGCGCTGGTCGGGATCCTCGAGTCGCTGATGACCGCCAAGCTCGTCGACGACATCACCGACACCCCGTCGCGCAAGACCCGCGAGACGCTCGGCCAGGGCGGCGCGAACATCCTCTCGGGCCTCTTCGGCGGCATGGGCGGCTGCGCGATGATCGGCCAGACGATGATCAACGTGAAGGCCTCCGGCGCCCGCACCCGCATCTCCACGTTCCTCGCGGGCGTGTTCCTGCTGATCCTCGTGGTGGGCCTCGGCGACGTCGTCGCGATCATCCCGATGGCCGCGCTCGTGGCGGTCATGATCATGGTCTCGGTGGGCACGTTCGACTGGCACAGCATCCGTCCCTCGACCCTCCAGCGGATGCCGATCGGCGAGACGCTCGTGATGGTGCTCACCGTCGTGATCGTCGTGATCACCGACAACCTCGCCATCGGCGTCATCGTGGGCGTCATCGCCGCGATGATCGTGTTCGCCCGCCGCGTCGCGCACTTCGCGACCGTCGAGCGCACGCTCCGCACCGACGACGAGGGCGCGGAGACCGCGCACTACGCCGTGATCGGCGAGCTGTTCTTCGCCTCCAGCAACGACCTCACGACGCAGTTCGACTACGCCGACGACCCCCAGCGCGTGGTCATCGACATGTCCGGCTCGCACGTGTGGGACGCCTCCACGGTCGCCGCGCTCGACGCGATCACCACGAAGTACGAGCGCCACGGGAAGCGCGCGGAGATCACCGGCATGAACGACTCCTCCGCCGCCATGCACGGGCGCCTCGCCGGCAACCTCGGCGCCGGGCACTGACCCGGGCCCGCGCCCACCCGCCGGTTACGCTGGATCCGTGCCCCACCTCCTCGCCGCCGCGACCCGACGCACCCGCGTCGGCCGCCAGGCGTACCCGAAGCGGCTGCTGCTGACCAAGCGCACCTCCGGCACGAACGGGTGGATGAGCCTCTGGGGCAGCAACGCGCACGGCGAGATCGCCGGCTGCCCGCCGCCGGCCGCGTAGGCCGCTCCCGTCGATCCCGGCGCCGGAGCGGAGACGCCCTGTTCGCGCTCGTCGACGGAAGACGCACATGACCTCCTCTGCACCCCTGCCCACCCCTCCCCACGCGCCGGCCGCCCCCGGCCGCGGCGCCCGGCTCGCCCGGTTCCTCAGCCGCGACACGACCGGCGGGATCCTCCTGCTGATCGCGACCGTGCTCGCCCTCGTCGTGGCGAACAGCCCGGCCGCCGACCTCTACGAGCGTGTCCGCGGGTTCGAGTTCGGACCCGAGGCGCTGCACCTCCACCTCAGCGTCGGCACGTGGGCGGCCGACGGCCTGCTCGCGATCTTCTTCTTCGTCGTCGGCCTCGAGCTCAAGCAGGAGTTCGTGGCGGGGTCGCTGCGGGACCCGCGCGTCGCGACCCTGCCCATCGCGGCGGCGGTCGGCGGCGTGATCGTGCCCGCGGCGATCTTCACGCTGATCAACCTCGGCGCCGGGCCCGAGGCCCTGCAGGGCTGGGCGATCCCCGCCGCGACCGACATCGCGTTCGCGGTCGCCGTGGTCGCGGTGGTCGGCAAGCGCCTGCCGCCCGCGCTCCGGACGTTCCTCCTCACGCTCGCGGTGGTCGACGACCTGCTGGCGATCACGATCATCGCCGTCTTCTACACGGCGGGCATCGCGTTCGTGCCGCTGCTGCTGGCGCTCGTGCCGCTCGCCGCGTTCGGGATCCTCGTGCGCCGCGGCGTGCGGGCCTGGTACGTGCTCATCCCGCTCGGCGTCGCCGCGTGGGCGCTCGTGCACGCGTCGGGGATCCACGCGACCATCGCCGGCGTCGTGCTCGGGATCCTGGTGCCGGCCGTCGCGACCGCCCGTGCGGGCGTGACGCACCACGGCGCCGACGGGCACGAGGAGCGGCACGCGCTCACGCACCACTTCGCCGAGCGCTGGTCGCCGGTCTCCTCCGGCGTCGCGGTGCCGGTCTTCGCGTTCTTCTCCGCCGGGGTCGCGGTCGGCGGGCTCGACGGGCTGCGCGAGTCGCTGTCCGACAGCGTCGCCGTCGGGATCATCGTGGCGCTCGTCGTGGGCAAGGCCGCGGGGATCACGGGCGCGTCGCTGCTCGTGACGCGCCTGCCCGGCATCCGCCTCGACCCGACCCTCCGCTGGCCGGATGTCATCGGCCTCTCCTTCGTCGCGGGCATCGGCTTCACGGTCTCGCTCCTCGTGGGCGAGCTCGCCTACGGCACGGGGAGCGCGCAGGACGACGTCGTGAAGGTCGGCGTGCTCGTGGGCTCGCTGATCTCGGCGGTCGTGGGCGGGACGATCCTCAGCGTGCGCGGGCGGCGGCTGCCGGCGGAGGCGCGGGGAGACGCGGGCGGATCCACCGACGCCTGAGGACCGAGCCCGCAGCGTTCCTCGGCCGGGCTCAGACGGTGCGGAGCAGCCCGGCGAGCGCGTCGAGGGCACCCGGCACGAGGCGGTAGTAGGCCCAGCTGCCGCGCTTGTCCCGGCTGAGGATCCCGGCGTCGACGAGCACCTTGAGGTGGTGCGAGACCGTCGACTGGCCGAGGCCGAGCGGCTCCGTGAGGTCGCAGACGCAGGCCTCCTGGCCGTCGTGCGCGGCGACCATCGAGATGAGGCGGAGCCGGGCGGGGTCCGCGATCGCGCGGAGCGAGCGGGCGAGCTTGTCCGCACCGTCGGCGCTCATGACCTCCCGCGTGAGCGGCGCGCAGCACGCGGTCACGTCCGTGAGGGGGAGCATGTCGAGGACGGCCATGCGCTCGATCCTCGCACACATTGACAGTCGTCGATGGGTTACGTCATGCTCAGGTCATCGACGCACGTCGATGACCCGCCGATCGGAAGTCGCGACACCCCTCGATGCCTCCTGCTGCTCCCGCTCCCGTCCGCCTCGGCACCACCGACCGGCTGCTGCCGGTGTGGATCCTCGCCGCGATGGGCGCCGGCCTCCTGCTGGCGGTGTTCGCGCCGGCGATCGGCGAGGCGCTGCACGCGTTCAGCATCGGATCGGTGAGCGTGCCGATCGCGGTCGGACTGCTGGTGATGATGTACCCGGTGCTCGCGAAGGTCCGCTACTCGGACGCCCGCGCCGTCGCCGGCGACCGGCGCTTGCTGATCTCCTCGCTCGCGATGAACTGGATCGTCGGCCCCGCGCTGATGTTCGCGCTCGCCTGGTTGCTGCTCCCGGACCTGCCGGAGTACCGCACCGGGCTCATCATCGTGGGACTCGCGCGCTGCATCGCGATGGTGCTGATCTGGAACGACCTCGCGTGCGGCGACCGAGAGGCCGCGGCCTTCCTCGTCGCGGTCAACAGCGTCTTCCAGGTGCTCGCATTCGGCGCGCTCGGCTGGTTCTACCTCCAGCTCCTGCCGTCCTGGCTGGGGCTCGCGACGACGAGCGCGGAGTTCTCCTTCTGGGCCATCACCGCATCCGTGCTGGTGTTCCTCGGGATCCCGCTCCTGGCCGGATACCTCTCCCGCCGCATCGGCGAACGCACCAAGGGACGCACCTGGTACGAGGACCGGTTCCTGCCGAAGGTCGGCCCGTTCGCCCTCTACGGGCTGCTGTTCACGATCGTCATGCTCTTCGCGCTCCAGGGGCAGCAGGTCATCGGCCGTCCGCTCGACGTGGTCCGCATCGCGATCCCGCTGGTCATGTACTTCGCCGTCACGTTCCTCGCCGGGTTCCTGCTCGGCAAGGCCGTCGGGCTGGGCTACGAGCGCACCACCACGCTCGCCTTCACCGCCGCGGGCAACAACTTCGAGCTCGCCATCGCGGTCGCGATCGGCACGTTCGGCGCGACCTCCGGGCAGGCCCTCGCGGGCATCGTCGGCCCGCTGATCGAAGTGCCGGCGCTGCTCGCGCTCGTCTACGCCGCCCTGTGGCTCCGACCCCGGCTGTTCCCCGGCCGCCACGCGGACCCGGCCGCCGCGGCCGATCCCGCCGCCTCTGCGCTCGACCCGGTCGCCGACCGGGCTTGACCCTCACCACGCCTGCCAAGGAGCCCTCAGTGACCGACACCGCCGCCGCCCCCACCGTCCTGTTCGTCTGCATCCACAACGCCGGCCGCTCGCAGATGGCCGCCGGGTACATGCGCGAGCTCTCCGGCGGCGCCGTCCAAGTCCGCTCCGGCGGATCCGAGCCCGGCGACCAGATCAACCCCGTCGCGATCCAGGCCATGGCCGAGGAGGGCATCGACATCTCCCAGGCCGTGCCCCAGCTCATGACCACCGAGCAGGTGAAGGACTCCGACGTCGTCATCACGATGGGCTGCGGCGACGTGTGCCCGATCTTCCCCGGCAAGCGGTACGAGGACTGGGACCTCACCGACCCCAAGGGGAAGGGGCTCGACGAGGTCCGGCCCATCCGCGACGACATCAAGGGCCGCGTGCAGCAGCTCCTCGCCGAGCTCCTGCCCGCCACCCGCTGACCCGCCCACCACCGAGGAGCCCTGCATGTCGATGACCCTGACCGTCCCGCCCCGCACGGACGAGCGGCGGCTCGCCGGGCTACCCGTCGCGATCATCGGCGCCGGCCCCGTCGGGCTCGCCGCGGCCGCGCAGCTGCTCGAGCGCGGCATCGACGTGACCGTCTACGAGGCCGGCGCGACCGCGGGTGCCGCCGTCCGTCTGTGGGGCCACACCCGCCTGTTCTCCCCGTGGGAGTTCCTCGTCGACGACGCCGCCGCCCGGCTCCTCGACGCCGCCGGATGGGACGCGCCCGCAGCGAAGCGCCTGCCGACCGGGCACGAGCTCGTCGACGCCTACCTCGCCCCGTTGGCCGCGACGTCGGAGCTCGCCCCGCGGATCCGCTACGGCGCGCGGGTGCAGGCGGTGACCCGGCAGGGCATGGACCGCACCCGCTCCGCCCGGCGCGCGTCCGCGCCGTTCGTGCTGCGTCTCGACACCGCGGCGGGGATCGAGGACGTCCTCGCCCGGGCCGTCATCGACACCTCCGGCACCTACGCCTCCCCGAACCCCCTCACCTCCGATGGGCTCGCACCCGCGGTCCCTGCCGAGGTCGCCGACGAGATCAGTCACGCCCTGCCCGACGTCCAGGGCGTGGACCGGGCTCGATTCGCCAGCCGGCACGTGGTCGTCGTCGGCGCCGGCCACTCGGCCGCGAACACCCTCATCAAGCTCGCCGCCCTCGCCCGCGAAGAACCCGGCACCACAGTCACCTGGGCCATCCGCTCCACCAGCCCCGTCCGCGTCTACGGATCCGCCGGGGACGAGCTGCCCGAGCGCGGCGCCCTCGGCGGGGTCGTCCACGACCTCGTCCGCCAGGGCGCGATCACCCTCGTCGACCGGTTCGAGATCGACCGGGTGGCGGCCGCCGAGGACGGCCGGGTCGCGCTCATCGGGCGGCGCCGGGACGCCCCGCACCGGATCGAGGCCGACGTCGTCGTCAACGCCACCGGGTTCCGCCCGGACCTCGACATGCTGCGCGAGATCCGGCTCTCGCTGGACGAGATCGTCGAGGCGCCGCGCCTGCTGGCCCCGCTGATCGACCCGAACCTGCACTCCTGCGGCAGCGTGCCCGCCCACGGGGTCGCGGAGCTCGCGCACCCTGAACCCGGATTCTTCATCGCCGGCATGAAGAGCTACGGCCGCGCGCCCACGTTCCTGCTCGCCACCGGCTACGAGCAGGTCCGCTCCATCGCCGACGAGCTCGCCGGCCGCCACGACGCCGCCCGCCGCGTGCAGCTCGTGCTACCCGAGACCGGCGTGTGCTCGACCGACCTCGGCAGCGGATCCGACGGGGGCGGCTGCTGCGCCTGATCCGCGGGGACGCACCTGCGCCGACCTGCCGATGACGCGACGCGCGATCCGGATCCATGTGCAAGAATCTGCGCATGGATGCAGATAGCAGGTGCGGCCGCCACCCCGACAGCCAGCACGTCGAGCTCGCGGTCGAGGTGTTCGCGATGCTCGCCGACGCCACGCGCGTGCGGATCGTGCTCGCGCTCCGCGACGGCGAGCTGCCCGTCAACGACCTCGCCGAGCGCGTGGGCAAGTCGCCCGCCGCGGTCTCGCAGCACCTCGCGAAGCTGCGGCTGTCGCGCGTCGTCGCGACGCGGCAGGAGGGCACGCGCGTGTTCTACCGGCTCGTCGACGAGCACGCGCGCCAGCTCGTGACCGACGCGATCTTCCAGGCCGAGCACCAGCTCGACGGATCCGGCGCCCACCACCACGAGGAGTCCGCGCGTGCGGACGGCGCTCGCTAGCCGCGGCGTCCAGGCGGCGCTGCTCTCCGCGGTGCTCTTCGGCGCGGGCACACCAGCGGCGAAGCTGCTCCTCGACTCGGTGAGCCCGTGGCTGCTCGCGGGCCTCCTCTACACGGGCTCCGGCATCGGGCTGGGGCTGATCCGGGTGGTCCGCCGGTCGCCGCGCGTGCGCCTCGCCCGCGGCGAGCGCCTCCCGCTCGCCGGCGCGATCCTCTTCGGCGGGATCCTCGGCCCGCTCCTCCTGCTCGTCGGCCTCGTGGGCATGCCCGCCTCGGGCGCGTCGCTGCTCCTCAACGCGGAGGGCGTGGCGACGGCCGTGCTCGCCTGGGTGGTGTTCCGCGAGAACGCCGACCGGCGGATCGTGCTCGGCATGCTCGCGATCGTCGCGGGCGCCGTGCTGATCACCGTGCCGCAGGGCGTCGAGCTCGGCAGCCCGTGGCCCGCCCTCGCGGTCCTCGGCGCCTGCCTCTCCTGGGGCATCGACAACAACCTCACGCGCAAGGTCGCCCTCGCCGACGCGACGTGGCTCGCCGCCGTGAAGGGCGGCGTCGCCGGACCCGTGAACCTCGCGCTCGCGTTCCTCGTGGGCGCGCAGCTGCCGGCGCCGGGCGCCGTCGCGGCGGCCATGGCGGTCGGGTTCCTCGCCTACGGGGTGAGCCTCGTGCTGTTCATCGTCGCGCTCCGGCACGTGGGCACGGCGCGGGCCGGCGCCTACTACTCGGTCGCGCCGTTCTTCGGCGCGCTCCTCGCGATCGCGCTCGGCGAGCCCGTGACGTGGCCGCTGGTGCTCGCCGGGATCCTCATGGCCGTCGGCATCGTGCTGCACCTCACCGAGCGCCACGAGCACGAGCACACCCACGAGGCCGTGACGCACGACCACTGGCACACGCACGACGCGCACCACGAGCACGACCACGCCGAACCTGTCGCGGCGGGCACGCGGCATCGCCACGAGCACACGCACGACCCGATCACCCACACGCACGAGCACTACCCGGACAGCCACCACCGGCACGGGCACTGACCGGCGGGACGGGACGCGGCACGACCGCCTGAGGAGGGCATCGTCGCCGCTCGGGCAGACGTTCGCACGCACCCCCAGAACGCGTCACCGGGGCACCGACGGGCGCCGGATGCAGCAGGATCGGACTCGCGCGCGTGTCGCGCACCCGCCGCAGGCGCCCGTCGGTCGGGTCCCTTGGGGACGACTCTCGGAAGGCCCTGATGCCCGGATACCTCACTGCGATGGGCTCGCTCCTCGTGCTCGCCGGCCTGCTCATGTTCGTGTTCAGCGAGTTCCCGGACGACGGTCCTCGAGCTCGACGCCACGCGCGCGTGGCACGCTGGGCGACACGGGCCCACGTCACGCGGGCTGCGGGAGTCGGCGTGTCCGTCGTCGGGGCCTTCACGGTCTTCGCCTCCGTCGTGCCGAGCGACGAGCTCGGACGGTGGATCGGGGATCTCCTGCGCACCGAGGACCCCTCCGCCGCGACCGCCGCGTGGCTCGCCGTGCTCGCGACCCTGGTGATCGCGTTGGCCCTCGCCGTGAGCGGGACCCGGCAGCGCGCGGCGCAGAAGCGCCAGGAGCGGCAGACGGCCATGACGAACGCGCACGTGTCCCTGGGCACGGGCGAGGTCGCGGCGGCCCGCCACGCCGTCGGCACCCTGCTCCACTCGAGACGGGAGTGCACCATCCGTCGCGACGTGCGCCGCCACCGATCCGACTACGTCAAGCACTTCTACACGCTGATCTGGGCGGACGAGTTCATCCACAACCTCCGCCGCGTCTGGACTTCCGGAGTGTGGGACGGCAAGGAGAGCGCGTTCCTCAGCTGGAACGAGGCCGCAATCGACGAGAGCGTCATCAGGCTGCGCACGCAGCTGATCCTCTCGAACGCCGCGTTCGAGGACTCGTCCGCGATCGCCTGGGCGCGATTCGTCGAGAGGAAGGCGCAGACAGGGGGGCCGGCGACGCTCGCTCTCCTCGACCGGGAGGACCGGAAGGCGCTCCGGCACCGGGGCGGGCGCGCGCGCTGCTGCGCCTAGCGAGCCTCGTCGCGACCACGTCCACATGAACGGCCGGTGACTACCCGACTTGTCGGGAAGCATCGCCAGGAAATGCCCGGGGAATGACCCCAGCACGGGGGGTGGCATTTTCGGGAATTGCCGCCCTATCTTGATCTTGCGCACCTGGGGATATCTGATTCCCCTGCTCTGCGTCACGGACCGCATGCGAGACGGGCATCATCGCCGAGACCCTTTCGACCGACGTCCGGGGATGTCTCTCCGACCCTCGGCCGCTTCTCGGCCGTCTTCCTGGAAGGCCCGTCCGATGACCGATCCCGCAAACCCCTCTCCCTCTTCCCCCGGCAGCACGGGCGTGATCGGGCAGATCCGCGACAAGCTCAACACGGTGCTCGGCGGCACGAATCCGAACCAGTTCTTCACCATGACGGTGCCGGGCACGATCCTGGATCCCAGCGACTACGCATACGACCTGACAAAGGGCAAGCCCGAGGTCGTCGCGTCCAACGAGTCACGACTCGTCGACCAGCTCTACGACATCTCCTCGGTCAGCCCGGCCCCGAACGGCCAGCGGCTGTCGACGCAGTTCCTGCAGGCGCTCAGCGTGCTCATCCCGAGGTTCGACCCGCTGATGCCGAAGATGAAGAACACGCTCCGGGCGTACCTGCATTCCCCCGCGCCGGACAACGCCACGGTCGATGGCACTCCATTCTCGGGCAACCTCGAGGAATTCTACTTCGCGCTCTACGAGGCCTGGCTGGCCGAGAAGTCGAAATGGGAACGGGAAGTGATCCACAACCGCCATGCGCTCTCGCCGGAGCTGTTCCTCGAATGGTACGAGGGCGTCGCCGAGACGCGCCTGGCGATCGTGGACGCGGCAGAGGGACGCCTCCTCGCGGTGTTCTCGCCCACCGATATGAACGCGATCCTCGGAGCCCTCGCGGCGGGGCCCGGTGGGGCGATGCAGGTCGCCGCGCAGCAGGTCATGGACCTCCGCCTCCCCTCGCCCGACGGCGGGTTCGTCTACCCCGTCAACCTGACCCCGGACAACTGGTTCCTCGATCTGGCGAGCGACCTGGACCCCGTCGACCTGCTGAAGGACCCGGCCTTCATCGCCCTGACCCTCACGGCCCGGCGTCAGTCGCTGTCGGCCTCCATCGCGCAGATCCAGAACCTCATCACGCAGATGCCGTCCACATCGGACCTCGCTGCGGCATCCACGGCGTTCTCTACCGCGCAGAGCGCCTACAACACCGCGCAGTCGAGCCTCCAGACCGCGTACACGGCCAACACCATCACCGCCGCGAACATGGTCATGAAGGCGGAGGCGGACTCCACCGGCGCCGGCGAGCTCGACGCGGGCGTGGCAGCCGTGAGCAAGGCGGCGAAGGACACCGGTGCCGGGGTCGACAACAGGGCCAGCAAGTCCAACGGGGACCCGCTCAGCGCCCAGGACGTCGCCGAACTGAAGGCGGGCATGCAGGCCGTGTCGGCCGCGCAGACGGCTCTGCTCACGGGAGCACAGGGTCTCGCGAACGCCGGGCTCACCCTCGCCTCCGACCAGGCGTCGTCGTTCGGGGAAGCACCCGTGCTGCTCGCCCGGATGCAGCAGCAGCTGGCCGACATCACGACCCTCCAGAACCAGCTGGCCATGGCGCCCGTACCGCGCCCCCAGAGTCCGCTGGACCAGACGACCACCGACGCAGGACTCACGGCTGCGACGAGCACACCCGGGATCGTGGACTCGGCCGGCACGACGGGATTCGAGCTGGTCCAGACCCTCTCCGGCACAACCAACATGCCGGCCGGAGTGCCCCTCGCCGCCTACACGGCCCTGGCGGCCGCGACAGCCGACGGCGTGAGCAAGGCGGCGGCCGTCCTGTACTCGCAGGCGGCCGGGCTGGTGGACCTTTCGGGGACGTTGTCCGCCACGGCGGGTACGACGACGGCGACGCTGAGCGATGCGGTGCTCAAGGCGATCGACGCGCTGACCGACGAGTCGCTCAAGACCGCGCTCCAGCCGATCGCCGCCGCGGCGCAGTGGCCACCCAAGGCGTCGTCGTCGCCGTCGCCGAAGAAGCCGGCTCTGCAAGACGGTGTCGCTGACGGCTCAGCCGACGACCCCGCCCACGGCTCAGCCGACGACCCCGCCCACGGCTCGGCCGATGACGCAGGCGGCACCGTTCCGGACACCGACACGACTCGAGCCGCGCTCAACCAGGCGATCAAGGGCGCGGGCGAGAACGTCATACGCCAGACCGATTCCTGGGTCGAAGCCAGCATCGAAGCCGTGACGGCCGTGCAGAAGCTGACGGCGCTGCCGGACTCGCTGAAGACGGACGACTCCGCACTCCTCGCTCTCTTCCAGCCCACGTCGATCGCCAAGGATGACGTCGCGACGTACATCGACAGCGCCATCACCACGACGCTGAGCGACACCACGACCCGCCAGCACGTCGGCGAGGCGGCGAACGCCCGCGCCTCGGCCTACGTGAAGGACGACAAGACCGGCGCCGGGACCGCGACACCTGCGGCCACATCGGATCGGTGGCTCTCCCTGCAGTTCTCGTCGACGGTCGACGAGGTCACCTCCGACCAGAACCACTCCGCGTCCTCCTCGCAGACCAGCTGGAGCGTCGACCTGTTCTTCGGCAGCGCGAGCGGCAGCAGCAGCACCTCGACCGCGTCGAGCTCCGCGGACTACTTCGCGAAGGACACCACGATCCAGATCGGCATGAAGGCGACGAAGGTGGAGATCGAGAGGGGCTGGTTCGACCCGGGCGTGTTCAAGCTGAGCCGCGACATGAGCAGGATCTCCTCCGTGCCCGTCTCCGAAGGCCCGATCCCGGACCTCGACATCACGGAGGCTGTGAAGGCCGCGAACGCGGCGATCCTGCCGTCGTTCCCCGTCGCATTCGTGGTGGTGAAGGACGTGACCCTGCAGTTCCAGTGCGACGAGAGTCAGATGGACAACGCGCAATCCGTCTTCGACAGCCGGTCGGCAGTGGGCGGCGGGTTCCTCTGCTTCAGCGCCTCCAGCTCCTCCGCGGCGCACAGCGACGCGTCCTCGCTGCACACCAAGTCGACCGACACCGTCGTGAGGATCTCGATGCCCGGCCCGCAGATCCTCGGCTGGTTCCACGAGTTCACCCCCGAGGACCAGAGCGGGATCCTGGGAGAACCGGCCCCGGAGGGCAGCGCGGCGGCGCAGATGGACATCATCGACTTCGTCACGCAGCTGAAGACCCTCGCCGGCACGATCGATCCGCTACCCGTCCCGGGGGTCGAGTCCGCCTCGGAGTCCGCCTTCTCCGCAGCCACCTCCTGAGCGCCTGCTCACCCGTCCGCGACACGCACCTCCAGGAGACGACATGCCCGGCTCGATCCAGCTGCACGCGTGGGAGTTCGACACGCACAACGCCGACAAGATGAGCGCGGTCCTCAGCGCGCAGGGGGCGTTCCCGTACGAGATGACGCAGCTGCAGTACCTGCAGCTGCAGATCCAGCTCCAGGCACGGCACATCCGCGAGGCCATCGGGGCGCAGCGGGTCGACGGCGTCCTCCCGGTGTTCCTCGCGCCGGAGTTCTTCTTCACCTCGCGCGAGAACCGGCCGTACGACTACGGCACGTTCTACAACGCCCTGCCGTACTTCGAGCAGATCAGCCGGGCGTACCCGCATGTGCTGTGGTGCCCGGGGACGGTGTGGTGGCAGGAGCGCGTGCTCGACCAGCGCTCCATCCAGTACCGGATCCACAACACGACGCTCGTGTACCAGGGCGGGCGGCTCCTACGCAGCTTCCAGAAGTCGCTGCTCTCGGGGATCGATCCCCTCGACACGGCGTCGCCCGTGCAGTGGGACCGCGACGACCCGGACTACGCGCGCATCGCCGAGAGCTCGCAGGATCCGTTCTTCGAGGCGCGGATGCCGGGGACCCAGGAGGTGGTCACGGTGGGGGTCGAGGTGTGCCTCAACCACATCGCCAGCTGGAACGGATCCACGGGCCGCGTCTCGCCCTACGGGGACCTCCGCACCCGGTACATGACCGGGCAGAGGCGGACAGCCGCGGACCCCGGGGTCGACGTGCACCTGCTGACGGCGGCGGGCATGAGCATCCACGACGAGGACGTGGCGGCTCGCGACGGCGGCGTCGTCCTCCGCGTGGACGGCGGACAGGGCGCCTATCCCCGGTCGCAGGCGGGATCCGTCACCCGGGCCGGTGCGGATCGCGCGGCGGCGCTGCGACAGTGGGCGCCGCAGATCGCGTACGCGCCCGCGGTCTACCGCGGCGCGGACCTCGCCGATCGGGTGGCGGTCTTCCCCGCATTGCCTCTGCGCTGAGGACCGGTCGCAGCGGGCGGCCGTCACGGGCGCATCTCGCGGGCCGCGCCGGTGACGGTTCCCCGCCAGCCGCGGACGCCGCCGCCGGGCTGGGGGACGATGGAGGCATGATCCTCAGCGCCGACGGCACCCTCACGGACGGGCGGGCGCTGATCGGCCCGGTCGAGGCCCCCGCACTGCACGTGATGACGTACAACATCCGGCGCCTGTTCCGCCGCTACCGGCCGGGCAGCCCCGACCGCTGGGCCGACCGCGAGCCGCTCCTCGCCGAGCTCCTCCAGCGCGAGCAGCCGGCGCTCCTCGGCACGCAGGAGGCGATGCCCACGCAGGGGCGCGCGCTGTCGCACGCGCTCGGGCGGCACTACCGGCGGATCGGGCACGGCCGCAACGCCGACGGCCACGGCGAGGGCTGCCCCACCTTCTACGACACGCGCCGCCTCGAGCTCACGAGCTGGCGGCAGGTCGCGCTGTCGGACACGCCCGCGGTCGCCGGGTCCCGCAGCTGGGGCAACATGGTGCCGCGGATCGCCGTGGTCGCCGACTTCGTCGACCGCGCGACGGGCCTCCCGCTCCGGCACGTGAACACGCACTTCGACCACCTCTCGCGCCGCTCGCGCGAGGAGTCCGCGCGGATGATGCTCGAGATCGTCGCCGAGGTGCAGGCGCCCACGATCGTCTCCGGCGACACCAACGCGGGCATCGACACGGAGCCGCACCGGCTGCTGATCGAGTCGGGCGCGCTGGTGGACGCGTGGCCCGCCGCGCGCGAACGGCTCACGCCCGAGTGGGGCACCTGGTCCAACTACAAGGCGCCGAAGCGCACCACCCGCCGGATCGACTGGATGCTCGTGACGCCCGACGTCGAGGTGGAGCGCGTCGGCATCAACACCACGCGCGTCGCGGGGCGCGCGCCGAGCGACCACGAGGCGCTGCAGGCGGTGGTGCGGTGCTGACGGACCCCACCTCGCCCACCCCGCCGGATGCACCGGCCCCGCCCGAGGACGTCGCGGCCTTCGCCGGGCTGGCCGGGCTCACCTTCCTGCAGCCGCCGCGCGGGATCACGGCGGTCCTCGCCGACGCCGTGCGCGTGATCGGGCTGCTCACGTTCCTCTTCTCCGTGTTCGCGTGGACGGGCGTCACCTCCGCGATGTTCGCGCTCGCGCTGCTCGGGCTCGTGGCGCCGCGGGGTCTCGGGGCGCGGCCCGGACTCGATCTCGCCATCGGGATCACGACGCTCGTCTCCGCCGCCAGCAATCGGCTCGACCTCTACGAGCGGCTGCCGTGGTGGGACATCCCCGCGCACCTCGTCACGACGGCCGCATTGGCCGCGCTCGTGATCCTGCTCGCCGACCGCGCCGGCGTCATGGTCGACCGGCGGCCGCTGCCCCTCGGGTTCCTCAGCCTCACGGTGGGCCTCGCGCTCTCGGCGCTGTGGGAGCTCGGCGAGTGGGCGGGGCAGACCTGGCTCGACCCGGGGATCCTCACGGGCTACGCCGACACGATCGGCGACATGGCGGTCGGCGGGCTGGGCGCGCTACTCGTCGCGCCGCTCATGCCGATGCTGCTGGCGCGGTCGCGGTGGATCGCGGGGGCGCCCGCGCGCTGATCCGCGGCGCCCGCGGTCGGGCCGTGCGGGACCGGGCCGTGCCGCAGCGCGGCGCCACGGCCGTCGGCCCGGCCCGGCCCGCGCCGCGCCGCGCCCCCACCCCCGCGCCCCCGTCCGCGGGCGCTGCTGCTCCTCGCGCGGGGGCGCTGCTCCTCCCCGCGCGGGCCACCCGTGTCCGCCGGAGGAGAAGTGCTCCGGGCGGGGTTTGGGAGGAGGAGCAGTCGGGTACGGGCCGACCATGCGCTCGCCCGGGAACCACCTCGAGGCCGTCCTGTTCGACCGGGACGGCACGCTCGTCGTGGACGTGCCGTACAACGGCGACCCGGACCTCGTCACCCTCATGCCCGGCGCCCGCGAGGCCGTCGACGCCGTGCGCGCGGCGGGCATCCGCGTCGGCATGGTGACCAACCAGTCCGGGATCGCGCGCGGCCTCATCACCCGCGCGCAGGCCGACGCCGTCAACGCGCGCGTGCAGGAGCTGCTCGGCGCGTTCGACCTCGTGCTGCTGTGCCCGCACGGATCCGACGACGGCTGCGACTGCCGGAAGCCGCGGCCCGGCATGGTGCTCGAGGCGTGCCGGACGTGGGGCGTGGATCCGTCGACCGTCGCGGTCGTGGGCGACATCGCCGCCGACATGGGCGCCGCCCGGAACGCCGGCGCGCGCGGCGTGCTCGTGCCGACGCCCGTCACGCGCGAGGAGGAGGTGGCCGAGGCGGAGCTGGTGGCCCCGACGGTCCTCGACGCGGTGCACCTCCTCATCCACGACCCCGCGCCCCGCCGCGTGCTCGTCGTGCGGCTCGACTCCGTGGGCGACGTGCTCATCTCCGGACCCGCGGTGCGCGCCGTCGCGGCCGACCCGCGCGTCGAGGTCCACCTGCTCTGCGGCCCGCGCGGCGCGTCCGCCGGCCGGCTGCTGCCCGGCGTCCACGCGGTGCACGTGTGGGACTCCCCGTGGATCTCCTCCCCCGCGCCCGCCGCCGACGCCGCGTCCGTCGATGCCCTGCACGCGATCCTCGCCGAGGTCGACGCCGACGAGGCCGTCGTCCTCACGTCCTTCCACCAGTCGCCGCTCCCGCTCGCGCTGCTGCTGCGGCTCGCCGGCGTGCGGCGGATCACGGGCGCCAGCGTCGACTACGCCGGCTCCCTCCTCGACGTGCGCCTGAAGCCCGGCGAGGACCTCGACGAGGACCAGCCCGAGCCCGAGCGCGCCCTCGAGATCGCCGCCGCGGCCGGGCATGCGCTGCCCGCGGACGACGACGGCCGCCTCGCGGTCCGCGAGGCCGAGCTGCCCGCCGAAGTTGCGGCGCTCCTCCCCGACGGCCCGTTCGCGCTCGTGCACCCGGGCGCCGCGGTCGGCGCGCGCTCGTACCCGGCCGACCAGCACCGCGACGCCGTGGCGCTGCTCGCTGCGCGCGGGATCCCCGTGGTCGTCACGGGCGGGCCCGACGAGCGGGACCTCACGGCGCACGTGGCCGGATCCGCCGCCGTCGACCTCGGCGGCCGCACCGACCTCGCCGGCCTCGGCGCGCTGATGCGCCGCGCGGCCGTGCTCGTGAGCGGCAACACCGGGCCCGCGCACCTCGCCGCCGCCGTGGGCCTGCCGGTCGTCAGCCTGTTCTCGCCCGTCGTGCCGCCGATCCGCTGGGCGCCGTACCGGGTGCCCGTGATCCTGCTCGGCGACCAGGACGCGCCCTGCAAGCTCAGCCGCGCGCGCGACTGCCCCGTGCCCGGCCATCCGTGCCTCGCCGGCGTCTCGCCCGCGGAGGTCGCCGACGCGGTCGAGCGCCTGCTCGCGACCACCGGCGGCACGGGCGGCACCGGCGCGCGCGCGGCCGCGGAGGTGCCCGCATGAGGATCCTGATGTGGCACGTCCACGGCGGCTGGACCGACTCGTTCGTGCGCGGATCCCACGAGATCCTGTTCCCGACGACGCCCGCCCGCGACGCGTGGGGCCTCGGCCGCGGCGGCCGCGACTGGCCGGCGAGCGCCCGCGAGGTGGATCCGTCGTCCCTGCACGACGCCGACGTCGACCTCGTGCTGCTCCAGCGGGTCGCCGAGGTCGAGGAGGCGGAGCGCCTGCTCGGCCGCCGCCTCGGATCCGACGTGCCCGCGGTCTTCCTCGAGCACAACACCCCGCGCGGCGCCCCGACCGAGACCGTGCACGCGCTGGCCGACCGCGACGACATCCCGGTGGTCCACGTCACGCGCTTCAACGCGCTCATGTGGGACACCGGATCCGCGCCCGCCACGGTCGTCGAGCACGGCGTGCCCGACCCCGGCGCGCTCTACACGGGCGCCTCGCGGTCGTTCGGCGCGGTGATCAACGAGCCCGTGCGCCGCGGACGCATCACCGGCACCGACCTGCTGCCCGCGTTCGCCGAGGTCGCGCCCGTCGAGGTGTTCGGGATGGGGACGGACCTGCTGCCCGGCGCCTTCCCGTCGCTCGGCGCGCGCATCGTCCCGCGCGGCGACCTGCCGACGGCCCGCATGCACCCCGAGCTCGCGCAGCTGCGCGCCTACGTCCACCCCCACCGCTGGACCTCGCTCGGCCTGTCGCTGCTCGAGGCGATGCACATGGCCATGCCGGTGCTCGTGCTCGACGCGACCGAGGCGTCGCGCGCGGTGCCGCCGGACGCGGGTGCGATCTCGTCCGACCCGGCCGACCTCGTGCGCGCCGCCCGGCTGCTGCTCGCGGATCCCGACGAGGCCGCACGCCGAGGCCGCGTCGCCCGCGAGGCCGCGCTCGCCCGCTACTCGCTCGGCCGGTTCCTCCGCGACATGGACGCGGTGCTGCACGACGCGGTGGACGCCGCCGCCGCGCGCCGGTCCCGCCGCGCGCCCGCCGGATCCGGCTCCCCGACTCCCCCGCACCACCCGCTCGACGAGAGGACGACACGATGAGGATCGCGATGATCTCCGAGCACGCCAGCCCGCTGGCCACCCTCGGCGGTGTCGACGCCGGCGGCCAGAACGTGCACGTCGCGGCGCTGTCCGCGGCGCTCGCCGACGAGGGCCACACCGTCACCGTCTACACGCGCCGCGACGACGAGGCGCTGCCCGCCCGCGTCGCCTTCGCGCCCGGCGTCGAGGTCGTGCACCTCGACGCCGGACCCGCGCGCGCCGTCCCCAAGGACGAGCTCCTGCCGCACATGGGCGAGCTCGCCGACGGGCTGCTCGCCGACTGGCGCACCAACCGGCCTGACGTGGTGCACAGCCACTTCTGGATGTCCGGGGTCGCGGCCCTCGACGCGGCCGCGCGCCTCGCGTCGTCGCCCGTCGGCGCCGCATCCGCCCCGCCCGTGCTGCACACCTTCCACGCGCTCGGATCCGTGAAGCGCCGCCACCTCGGCGCCGAGGACACGAGCCCCGCCGAGCGCACGCACCTCGAGCCCGGCGTCGGCCGCCGCGCCGACGCCGTGATCGCGACCTGCTCCGACGAGGCCGCCGAGCTCGTGCGCGCGGGCGTCGACGCGGCCCGCATCACCGTGATCCCGTGCGGCGTCGACATCGGGCACTTCACGCCCCGCGCCGACGACGCCGCGGGCGACGACCACGCCCCCATGCGCGTCATGGTCGTCGGCCGCCTGGTGCCGCGCAAGGGCGTCGACCTCGCCATCACGGCCCTCGGCATCCTCGCCGACCGCGGCCACCGTGACGTCGAGCTCGTGATCGTCGGCGGATCCGGCGACGCCGCGAGCGCCACCGAGGACGCCGAGGCCCGCCGCCTGATGGACGCCGCCCGCGCCGCCGGGGTCGCCGACCGCGTGCGCCTGCACGGCCGCGTCTCCCAGGCCGACATGCCCGCCGTGATGCGCACCGCCGACGTCGTCGTGTGCGCGCCCTGGTACGAGCCGTTCGGCATCGTGCCGCTCGAGGCGATGGCCTCCGGCGTGCCCGTCGTCGCCTCGGCCGTGGGCGGGCTCACCGACAGCGTCGTGGACGGCGTGACCGGGATCCTCGTCCCGCCGCGCGACCCCGCCGCCATCGCGGACGCGCTCGGGGAGCTGCGCGCCGACCCCGCCCGCCGCCGCGCGCTCGGCCGCGCCGGACGCGACCGCATGGAGCACGGCTACTCCTGGGCGACCGTCGCCGCCCGCACCGCGGACGCGTACCGCGCCGTGATCCAGGACGCCGCCGTCGACGGGCTCCCCGCCGACCCGACCGTGGTCGACGCCCACCTCGACGCGCTCGCCCCGGTGCTCCAGGCGCTCCGCGCGCACGCGCCGCGCCTCACCGCGTGGGGCAGCGAGATGGCCGACCGCCTCAGCCACGGCGCGCGCCTCATCGCGGCCGGCAACGGCGGATCCGCGGCCGAGGCCCAGCACCTCACGAGCGAGCTGGTGGGCCGGTTCGACGGCGACCGCCGCCCGTTCTCCGCGATCGCGCTGCACGCGGAGTCGTCGGCCGTCACCGCGATCGGCAACGACTACGGCTTCGACGAGGTGTTCGCCCGGCAGGTGCACGCGCACGCGCGATCCGGCGACATCGTCGTGCTGCTCTCCACGAGCGGCCGCAGCGTCAACCTGCTGAAGGCCGCGGCCGCCGCGCGCGCCGCGGGAGCGACGACCTGGGCGATGACGGGCCCGGGCCCGAATCCGCTCGTGGAGGCGTGCGACGAGTCCCTCGCGCTCGATGGCCCGTCGGCCAACGTGCAGGAGGCGCAGCTCGTCGCCGTGCACGCGATCTGCCGCTCGTTCGAGAGCCGCCTGAAGGCGAACGACCGGGCCGCCGCGCGCGCGTCGGCCGCCGCGGACGCCGCCCCGGCCGCGCCCGCCTCCGTCGCCAGCGCCGCTCCCGCTCCCGCCGCCGCTCCCGCCGCCGCGGAGGTGTCGGCATGAGGATCGTCGTGGTCGGCGACGTGCTGCTCGACGTCGACATGACCGGCGCCGCGCACCGGCTCAGCCCGGACGCGCCCGTGCCCGTCATCGAGGTCGAGGAGTCGCTGCCGCGTGCCGGCGGCGCGGGCCTCGTCGCCACGATGCTCGCGCGCGACGGCCACGACGTGCGCCTCGTCACCGTGCTCTCCGACGACCACCGCGCCGCGACGCTGCGCGCCTGCCTCGACCGGATCGAGGTGGTCGCCGGCCCGTCCGGCGCGCCCACGCCCGTGAAGACCCGCGTCCGCGCCGACGGCCACGCCATCGCGCGCATCGACGAGGGCTGCGCGCCGCCGCCCACGCCGGAGGCGACCGACGCGATGCTCGACGCGATCGCCACCGCCGACGCCATCGTGGTCGCCGACTACGGCCGCGGCGTCACGCGCGACCCGCGCCTCCGCGCCGCCCTCGACGCGCGCGCCGCCGAGGTGCCGCTCGTGTGGGATCCGCACCCCGCGGGCGAGCCGCCCGTCCCGAACACCGCGCTCGCCACCCCGAACCTCGCGGAGGCGCGCGCGTTCTCCGGCATCGCCGGTCGCGACGTCGCCGCGGCCGCCGACGCCGCCCGTCTGCTCCAGGCGAAGTGGGGCGTCGGCACGGTCGCCGTGACCATGAGCGAGCGCGGCGCGCTCCTCGTGTCGGCGCCCGCGTCGGGTGCGGCCGGGGCATCCATGCCCGTCGTCGTCCCCGCCCCGCTCGTCGCGACCGGCGACCCGTGCGGCGCCGGCGACCGCCTGGCGGCCACGGCCCTCGCGGCGCTGGCCGGCGGATCCGCGGTGGAGGACGCCGTGCGCGACGCCGTCGCCTCGGCCGCCGAGTACGTGGACGCGGGCGGCGTCGCCACCCTCGTCGGCCCGCCCGCCGCGCGCCCCATCGGCGGCCACGCGGCCAGCGCCCTCCAGGTCGTGCGCGCGACCCGCGCCGCCGGCGGCACCGTCGTCGCGACCGGCGGCTGCTTCGACCTCGTCCACGCCGGCCACGCCCGCACGCTGGCCGCGGCCCGCGCGCTCGGCGACTGCCTGGTCGTGCTCCTCAACTCGGACGACTCGGTGCGCCGCCTCAAGGGACCCGAGCGCCCGATCATGACCGAGGAGGACCGCGTCGACCTCCTCATGTCGCTCGGCGTGGTGGACGCGGTCGTGCTCTTCTCGGAGGACACCCCCGAGGAGGCGCTGCGCTCCCTCCAGCCCGACCTCTGGGTCAAGGGCGGCGACTACCGCGCCGAGGACCTCCCCGAGTCGGCGGTCATCGCCGAGTGGGGCGGCCAGGCCGTGACCGTCCCGTACCACCCCGGCCGCTCGACCACGAAGCTCGCGGGCGCGCTCGCCCGCGTCGGCTGAGCCCTGCTCCGCTGATCCCCTGATCCGCACGACTCCCCCGCACCTCCGCGCCGAACGGGCGCGATCCGCACCACGGAAGGAACACCCATGACCGACTCCCCCCGCCCCAGCACCGGCCGCGTCCTCATCACCGGAGGCGCGTCCGGGCTCGGCGCCGCGGTCGCGCAGGCGGTCCTCGCGGCCGGCGGCGAGCCCATCGTGCTCGACCTCGACACCTCGAGCGTCACCGGCATGGAGGCGCACCGCATCGACGTCTCCGACACCCGCGCCACCGAGGCGCTCGTCACGGAGATCGCGCAGAAGCACGGCGGGCTGGATGCCGTCGTCACCGCCGCGGGCATCGACCGCTGCGGCCGCCTCGTCGACGTCGCCCCCACCGAGTGGGAGAAGGTCATCGGCGTGAACCTGATGGGCACGGTCGCCGTCGTGCGCGCGGCGCTGCCGTTCCTCACCGAGTCGCACGGCCGCGTCGTCACCGTCGCGTCGTCGCTCGCCATCAAGGCCGTCTCCGACGCGACCGCCTACTGCGCCTCGAAGTTCGGCGTGCTCGGCTTCACGCGGGCCCTCGCCGCCGAGACGAAGGGCGAGGTCGGCGTGACCACGCTGATCCCCTCCGGCATGAAGACCCACTTCTTCGACGACCGCGACCCGAAGTACAAGCCCGGCTCCGACGCGAACCTCAACGACCCGGCCGCCGTCGCCGACTCGGTGATGTTCATCCTCGGCCAGCCCCGCGGCTGCGAGATCCGCGAGCTCGTCATCACCCACGAGCTCGAGGACAGCTGGCCGTGAGTCGCGGCTGACCCGCACCCTGCGCACGTGACACGAGCCCGGTCCCGCATCGCGCGGGGCCGGGCTCGTGTCGTCCGTCGGGATCCGTCAGTGCATCGTCGCGAACCGCGTCATGATCTGCGCCGCCACGTTGATCCCCACGATCAGCACGATGCCCGTCGCCGGCGCCCACCACGCGTTCACGCGGCGCGTGCGGCAGACGACCGTCGCGACGAGGGAGAGCACGAGCACGGCGATGGTGCCCACCACCCAGAGCCGCGACGCCAGCTCGCCGAGGAGGTAGTCGCAGCCGGGCGTGGCGCAGACGACCGGGGTCCAGCTCGCGACCACCATCGCGATGAGGCCCGCGAACGCGAGCGCCCCCTCGGTCACGAGCAGGATCATCGCCAGCCGGGCGTCGTACGGCGGCCGGATCGGCTCGGGTCCCGCGAGGCTCGGGCGCTGCGCGGTCTGCTGCTGGCTCATGGTGTCCTCCGTCGGAGTCGGGGCCCGCGCATCGGCGGGTGGGCGTGACGGTACCGACCCGGGGCCCGGCGCGGAAGGGCGTTGCAACGCGGGCTCGGCTCACGTCGCCGCGAGGTCCATGAGGCCGCCGGTGCCGTACGTCACCGCGACCAGGACGACGCACCCGACGAGCGGCACCCACCACGCCGACCGCCGCCGCACGCTCCGGAGGACGACGGCCACCACCGACAGGATCAGGACGACCGCCACCGCGGCGCGCGCCGTCGTCATCACCACGTCCCCGAGCGCATAGTCGCAGGTGAGGGACGGGTCCGCGCATCGGTCGAAGAACATGCCGCTGAGGAGGACCTGCAGGTACGCGCCGCACGCGACGATCCCCTCGACGCCCAAGAGGATCACCACCGCGACCCGGTCACCCCAGCCCGGCGCCTTCCGCACGCGCGGCGGCTCCTCGAAGGCGTGCTCGTACTCGTCGTAGCTCATCCGCTCTCCGTCGCTCGGGGGATCCCGGCACCGTAACCGGCTCGTCGCGCACGCCGCGTGATCCCCACCCGCCCATCACCTGACCGTCCGGCCGTGAGCGGACATCGGCCGCGGATCCCTGGGGAGCGCGGGATAGCTTCCTGGGAGCGGACATCCGCAGAAAATTGGACACCATGAAGCACGACCCCCGCACCATCCGCACCGCGACCACCCTCCTCCTGGGTCTCGCCCTCACCGCCGGGATCCTCACCGCAGCATCTCCCGCCAGCGCCGCGATCAGCGGCCAGGCCCCCACCGCCGCCAGCGCGGCACCCACCGTCGCGAGCGCCGCTCCGACTGTCTCCGACGCCCGGCTCCGCTTCGGCGTCGCGACCCCCGGCGGTCCCACCGCCGGCGGCGAGCTCGACCAGGTCGCCGCCCAGGTCGGCGAGGACCCGAGCATCGTGCTCTCCTACGCCGACTTCACGCAGGCGCCGCCCATCCAGGCCCTCGACGAGGTCCGCGCCCGCGGCGCCGAGAGCCTCCTCACCTGGGAGCCGTGGAAGGCCGGCGCAGGCGTCGACCAGCCCGGCTTCTCGAACGCGAGCATCCTCGCGGGCGACCACGACGCGTACCTCCGCGAGTGGGGCACCCAGCTGGCCGCCTGGGGCGGTCCCGTCTCCCTCCGCTACGCGCACGAGATGAACGGCGACTGGTACCCGTGGGCCGAGGGCGTCAACGGCAACGCGGCGGGCTCCTACGCCGCCGCGTGGAAGCACGTGCACGACGTCGTCGTGGGCCAGGGCGCCACCAACGTGCGCTGGGTGTGGACGCCGAACGTGCCGTACACCGGATCCACCCTCCTCGCCGGCCTCTACCCGGGCGCCGCGTACGTCGACGTCGTCGGGCTCGACGGGTACAACTGGGGCACCGGCGTCGCCGGCCGCGCCTGGGTCTCGCCGTCCGACCTCTTCGGCTTCGGCCTCGAGCGGCTGCGCGCCGTCGCGGCGGGCAAGCCGATCATCATCGCGGAGACCGCGTCGTCCGAGGTGGGCGGATCGAAGGCCGCCTGGGACACCGACCTCGTCGCGTTCCTGCAGGCCCAGCCCGACGTGGTCGCCTTCGTCTGGTTCGACATGGACAAGGAGGCGGACTGGCGCATCGGCAGCTCCGCGTCCTCCACCACGGCCATCCGCGACGCGCTCGCCGCCCGCCGCGTCTGACATCCGCTCAGCCCCCGCCACCGGATCCCGTCGCGAGACGGACATCCGGTGGACGGAGGGCACCGAAGAACATACGATCGCATACATCCCTCGGGGGAAGGACCCTAACGCCATGCCCACTCGTCGCCGCCTCAAATGCGCTGTCGTCACCGCCGTCGCGCCCGCGGTCGTGACGGCGACCGTCCTCGTCGCGCCGGCCGCCGCCACCCGCGCGGCTGCCGCGGAGGTCGTGCCCACCGCGCCCGCCGCGATCGTCCTCTCCGTCGCCTCCGGGCCGGTCGGCACGCCCGTGACCGTCACCGGCACGGGCTTCGCCGCCAAGAAGCCCGCGGTCGTCGCCGTCGGGTCGACCACGAAGCGCATCACGACCACCGCCGCCGGCCGCTTCACGACCGCCGTCGCGATCCCCCGCACCTCGCTCTCGACCATCAGGATCACCGCGACCGCGGGCACACGCTCGGCTGCATCCACGTTCACGGTCACGCCGGCGAAGTCGAGCGGATCCGCCCGCCTCGGCGCCCCGGCGCCCGCGCCCACGGCGACCCCCGCCCCTGCCGCGACGCCCGCTCCTGCGGCGACCCCCGCGCCCGCTCCCGCGACGACGCCGGCCACGCCCGCCGCCTCCGCGCCCGCCGCCTCCTCCGCCCCGGCCATCAGCTCCGCGCGTCTGCGCCTCGGCCTCTCGACCCCCGGCGGGCCCACGGCGAACGGCGAGCTCGATGCGGCATCCGCGGAGCTCGGCGAGAGCCCGTCCATCGTGATGAGCCACGTCGACTTCACGAACCCCGCCCCGATCGCGGGCCTGAAGAGCGTCGCCGCGCGCGGCGCCGACAGCCTCCTCACCTGGGAGCCGTGGAAGGGCGGCGCCGGCACGAGCCAGCCCGCGTACTCCAACGCGCGCATCATCGCCGGCGACCAGGACGCCTACATCCGCTCCTGGGGCGCGGACCTCGCGAAGTACGGCAAGACCGTGTACCTCCGCTACGGCCACGAGATGAACGGCAACTGGTACCCCTGGTCGGACGGCGTCAACGGCAACGCGCCCGGCTCCTACGTCCAGGCGTGGAAGCACGTGCACGACCTCGTCGTCGCCCAGGGCGCCACCAACGTGAAGTGGGTGTGGAGCCCGAACGTGCCCTACCCCGGATCCACCGACCTCGCCTCGCTCTACCCGGGCAGCGACCAGGTCGACGTCGTCGCGCTCGACGGCTACAACTGGGGATCCGCGCCCGGCCAGCGCTGGACGGATCCGGCCGCGCTGTTCGGCCCCGGCATCGATCGCCTCCGCGCGGTGGCGCCCGGCAAGCCGCTCGTCATCGGCGAGGTGGCGTCGAGCGAGGTCGGCGGATCCAAGGCCGCGTGGAACCGCGACCTCGTCGCCTACCTGCAGGCGCAGCCCGACGTGCTCGGCTTCGTGTGGTTCGACTTCCAGAAGGAGGAGGACTGGCGCCTCGACAGCAGCGCCGCCTCCGCCGACGCCCTCCGCGACGCCCTCGCGCTGCGGCGCGGCTGACGCGCTGCCCGCCTCGCGCGCACGGCGAGCGCATGCGGCGCGCCCAGCCCGCGTCCAGTCCGCGCACGGCGGGCGCCCGATCCCGACGACCTACCATCTGACGAGCGCTCCCCGCCGGCGGAGCACCCGATGAGGAGGCGCACGTGACCCGGGCGCATCGTCGACGCGAGACCGCGCTCGCCCTCGCCGCCGTCCTCGTCGGGCTCCTGATCCTGCCGGCCCCGCCCGGCGGCGGCGTCGACGCGGGGTTCGCGCAGCTCGACCGGTACGCCGCCCTCTCCGACTCCCAGGCGCAGCGCATGATCGCCGCGCACCCGTCCCTCGAGCTGCAGGTGCGCGACGCCGCCCCCGCCCGCGTCGTCAGCTGGTGGGCTGCCAAGGACCGCAAGCGCCAGCGCACCCTGATCCGGCACTCGTCGGAGCTCATCGGCAACCTCGACGGCGTCGACTACGCCTCCCGCGACGCCGCCAACCGCCGGCAGCTGAAGGCCGAGATCGCGACGGAGCGGGCCGCCGTCGCGGCGCACCCCGACGACGCCGACGCGCACGACCGGCTCACGGCCCTCACCGCGATCCACGAGGCGCTGCGCGCGAAGGGCGGGCCGCGGCGCACCCTCGTGTCGCTCACCCACCGGGATCCGCCGCTCGCCGCCATCGCGGTGGGCGACCTCGACACCGCGCGCCAGGTCACCTTCACCGTCCCCGGCATGGGCACGTACACCGACGACATGCAGCTCTGGACCGAGACCGCGCAGAACGTCTACGACGCGCAGGCGTCCGTGGGCGCGCCGGCCGCGCATGCCGTGGTCGCGTGGATCGGCTACCGCACGCCGACGCCCGGGATCGACGCGACGCTCGGCGACAGCGCGGAGCGCGGCGCCCCGCTGCTCGCCAGCGAGATCCAGGGGCTCTGGGCGGCGCGCGCGCACGGCGACCTCTCGAACGTGAGCGTCATCGCGCACTCGTACGGATCCACGATGGCGGCCGACGCGCTCGCGGCCCGCGACCTCGACGTCCATTCCTTCGTGATGCTCGGCTCGGCCGGCATCGAGGACGGCATCGACGACGCGCGCGACCTGCACGCCCGGCACGTCTACGCGGGCGAGGCGGCCGACGACGCGGAGGCGGTGTGGGGCCGGCTGTCGCGGCAGGATCCGCGCGCGCCCGGCTTCGGCGCCACCGTGATCCAGGTCGACGGCGATCCGTCGCGCGGCCTCCTCCCGGTGACCGGCCACGCGCCGGTGCTGCACTCGCGCTGGAACGACGACCCGCGGTCGGCGGCGTGGACGACCATCCAGGATCCGGCCCTGCGCAAGCAGGAGTACGCCGCCCACGAGCGCAGCTTCGGCTACCTCGACGCGGGCACCGAGTCCCTGCGGAACGCCGCGATCGCGACGACGTCGCACCCGACGGAGGCACTCGCGACCGCGGGGTGACGGGCGCGCGTCAGGCCGTCACGCGCTCCCCGAGCGACGCGCGCCGCAGCTGCTCGACGTCGGCGTGCACGTCGTCCACCTGCACGTCGACCACGTACGACGGGTCGTGCGCGCAGCGCTCCGCCGTCCAGCCGACCTGCGTCACGTCGACGCCGCAGACGGGGCAGCGCGTGGTCCAGCCCATGTGGATCCGGTGTCGGGTGCGGCCGAACGCCCCCGCGTTGATCACGTTGCCGAACCAGAACACGCCGACCGTGCGCGCGCCCACGGCCTGCGCGAGGTGGCGGGGGCCGCTGTCGTTGCCGAGCACGACGTCGGCGTGGGTGAAGAGGCCCGCCAGCTCGCCGAGGGAGAGGGAGTCGGCGAGCGAGGTGATCCGGTCGGCCTGCTCGGCGGGCAGCCCGTCGCGGCCGAGCGCGACGATGCGGTCGGCGTCGGCGGCGTCCGTCGCGTCGCCCACCACGACCACCTGCGCGTCGTCGGCCGCGGCCCGACGCGCGATCTCCGCGAACCGCTCCACGGGCCAGCGGCGGCGCACGTCCGTGGCGCCCGGGTGGATCACGACGAGCCCGCCGGGCGCAGCCGTCAGGTGCCGCGCGGCGGCGTCGCGCTCGGCGTCGGTCACCTCGACGACCGGCTCGAGGTCCGCGATCCGCGCGCCGGCGAGGCCCGCGACCTCGAGCCCGCGCAGCACCTCGTGCTGGTAGTACACGTACGGGATCACGCGCTCGAGCCGCTCGGCGTCATCGGTCGCGGTGCCCACCGTGTGCCGCGCGCCCAGCCGCAGCAGGAACGGGTTGGAGTTGCGGCCGCCGCCGTGCACCTGCACGGCGAGGTCGAAGCGGCGCTCGCGCATCCGGGCGGCGAACGCCTCGACCTCCGCGGGGTCCGGATCCGTGCCCGGCACGTCCCGCACCCCGTGCGCGACCGGCAGCACCTCGATCTCCTCGGGCGCTCCCGGGCGACCCGCCAGCAGCGCGCGGTGCAGCGGCGTGCCGAGCAGCGTGATCCGCGCGCCCGGGTACGCGGCCCGCAGCGCCACGATCGCGGGCAGCGCGAAGATCAGGTCGCCGAGCCCGCCGCCGCGCAGCACGGCGATGGAGCGGACGCGAGGGAAGGTCTCGTGGAGCGGGGCGACGACGGGCACGGGCGGGCCTCCTGGTCGGGCGGGCGGGTCCCCCTCCCCGTTCCCCGCGGCGGGTGGGTCGAAACGGGGGCGCCCCTCAGGTCGCGTCCGCCGGCCGCGCGTCCGCCCGCGGCGCCGCCGCGCTCTCGCGCACCACGAGCCGCGTCGGCACGATGCGCTCGCCCGAGGGCTCGCGGCCGTCGAGCATCTCCAGCAGCACCTGCATCGAGCGGCGGCCGATCTCGGTGAAGTCCTGGTGCACGGTGGTGAGCGGCGGCCAGAACGAGCTCGACTCCTCCGTGTCGTCGAAGCCGACCACGCTGATGTCGCCCGGCACGTCGCGCCCGAGCTCGTGCAGCGCGTGCATGATCCCGAGCGCCATCTGGTCGTTCGCGGCCACGATCCCGGTGATGTCGGCGCGCTGTCCGAGCTCCTTGCCGATGCGGTAGCCGGACGCGGTGGTCCAGTCGCCCTGCGCGGGATCCTCCGGGGAGAGCCCGGCGTCGACCATCGTCGCCCGCCACTCCGCCGCGCGCCGGGCCGCCGAGTACGAGGTGGACGGGCCGGCGACGTGCACGATCGCGGTGTGCCCGAGGTCCAGCAGGTGCTGGGTCACGAGGCGCGTGCCCTGCTCCTGGTCGGTGTCGACGACCACGAACGGGTCGCCCGCGTCGGAGTCGATGATCACGACGGGCAGCCCCACGGGGATGATCACGTCGGCCCGGTCGAGCATGTGCGCCTCGATGATGATGACGACCCCGTCGACCGCCTCCTCCTGCAGCCGGCTGAACGCCCCGGCCACCTCGCCCTCGGTGGGGTGCGGCACGGGCATCAGCGTGATCGTGTACCCGGCGTCGGACGCGGCCGTGACGATCGCGTCGAGCGTGCGCATGTTCCCGAGGGTCGAGAGCGTGAACATGATGATGCCGATGCTGCGGAAGCGGCCCGTCTTCAGCGCCCGGGCCGCGCTGTTCGGCCGGTAGCCGAGCTCGGCCATCGCGTCGACCACGCGCTGGCGGGTCGAGGCCTCCACGTTCTGCGCGCCGTTGGACACGCGGGAGACCGTCTGCGCGGAGACGCCGGCGTGCGCCGCGACGTCCGCCATCGACACGGTGCGGCCGCCGGGCGTGCGCCGGCCACCCGACTTGACGGCCGACGGTGGAGATGTCATGGTTGCGAGCATCACAGATGTTTGCGCAAACACCCAATCCTCCCGAGGTGGGTGACAGCCCACCCCCCATGGGCTAGGAGCGCCGCGATCCCCCGACGAAGTGGAAGCACATGACGACGATGTCGACCTCGGCCGCCCGGCCGAAGGCGCCCGACGCGGCCCGCCCCAGCGGTCCCCCGATGCGACGCGACAAGCGACGCTGGACCGGGCTGGGCTTCGTGGCCCCGTTCCTCGTGGTCTTCCTCGTGGTGCTCATCGCGCCCGTCGGCTACTCGATCTACCTCAGCCTGTTCCAGGAGCGGATGATCGGCGGCAACTCGTTCGTCGGCATCGACAACTACACGCGTGCCTTCCGGGACGCGCAGTTCTGGGAGGCGCTCGGCCGCGTCACGCTGTTCCTCGTGGTGCAGGTGCCGATCATGCTGTTCGTCGCCCTCTTCGCGGCGCTCGCGCTCGACTCGGCCCGCCTCCACCTCACGGCGTTCTTCCGCATCTCGATCTTCCTGCCCTACGCCGTCCCCGCGGTCGTCGCGGCGCTCATGTGGGGCTTCATCTACGGCAATCGCTTCGGCCTCGTCGGCAACCTCGAGCAGGCCACCGGGTGGGACCTCCCCGACCTGCTCTCGCAGAGCTGGATCCTCGCGTCGATCGGCAACATCGTCACGTGGGAGTTCGTCGGCTACAACATGCTGCTGTTCTACGCGGCCCTCCGCGTCATCTCGCCCGACCTCTACGAGGCCGCCGAGCTCGACGGCGCCGGCCCCTTCCGCATCGTCACCGGCATCAAGCTGCCCGCCATCCGCGGCGCGCTCGTCATCGGCGTGATCTTCTCCATCATCGGCAGCTTCCAGCTCTTCAACGAGCCGAACATCCTGCAGACGCTGGCGCCGAACGGGATCAGCTCGTTCTTCACGCCGAACATGTACGCCTACAACCTGTCCTTCGCGGGACAGGAGTTCAACTACTCCGCCGCCATCGCGATCATCATGGGCGTCCTGACGATGGTGGTCGCCTACGTGGTGCAGCTCGTCGGCACCCGGAAGGACAGCTGACCGTGTCGACCCTCACCGGAACCCCCCTCGCCGCGCCCGACGCCGGCACGCCCGTCCGCGACGCCCCTACGGAGCGCTCCCCGAAGCGCCGCAAGAGCGCCGGCGCCCCGCGCGAGCGCCGCAGCATCGTGCTCACCATCGTGATGTCGCTGCTGCTGATCTACTCCGTGCTCCCGCTCTTCTGGCTCCTGGTCAACTCGACCAAGACGCAGGACGCGCTGTTCAGCTCGTTCGGCCTCTGGTTCTCGGGCGACTTCGCGCTGTGGGACAACATCCAGGGCGTGCTCACGTACGGCAACGGCGAGTTCGTCCGCTGGCTCGGCAACACGCTGATCTACGTGGTCGTCGGCGCGGGCGGCGCCACGCTGCTCGCCACCCTCGCGGGCTACGGCCTGGCGAAGTTCGACTTCCCGGGCAAGAAGATCGTGTTCGCGGTGGTGCTCGGCGCCGTCGCGATCCCCGGCACGGCCCTCGCGGTGCCGACCTTCCTGCTGTTCAGCCAGATGGGCCTCACGAACACCCCGTGGGCGATCATCCTGCCGTCGCTCATCAGCCCCTTCGGCCTCTACCTGATCTGGACCTACGCGGTCGACTCGGTGCCCACCGAGATCCTCGAGGCGGCCCGGATGGACGGCTCGAGCGAGCTCCGCACCTTCTTCACGATCAGCCTGCGGCTCCTGTCGCCCGGCCTCATCACGGTGCTGCTGTTCTCAATCGTCGCGACCTGGAACAACTACTTCCTGCCCCTGATCATGCTGAGCGACTCCCGCTGGTACCCCCTCACGGTGGGCCTCAACCAGTGGAACGCGCAGTCCACCACCGTGGGCGGCCAGCCGATCTACAACCTCGTCATCACGGGCTCGTTCCTCGCGATCATCCCCATCGTGATCGCGTTCCTCTTCCTCCAGCGCTACTGGCAGTCCGGCCTCTCGGCCGGCGGCGTCAAGGCGTAGCGCCCTCCGACAGCTCCACCGCACCTCCCCTCACCACCACGAAGAAGTGAAAGGCACCACCATGTCCATCTCGTTCCCCCGCAGGGCGAAGCGCGCCATCGCGCTCGGCCTCGGCATCGTCCTCGCGGGCTCCCTCGCGGCGTGCTCCTCCGGATCCGGCGGCGCCAGCGCCGACTCCGCCTCGGCCGACGACCTCGCCAAGGCCCTCGACACGCAGTCCTCCATCACCGTCTGGGGCTGGGCCCCGGCCATCAAGCCGATCGCCGAGGCGTTCGAGAAGGAGCACCCGAAGGTCACGGTCGACGTGCAGAACGTCGGCACCGGCGCCGACCAGTACACGAAGCTCCAGAACGCCATCAAGGCGGGCAAGGGCGCTCCCGACGTGGCGCAGATCGAGTACTTCGCGATCCCGCAGTTCGCGCTCGGCAAGTCCCTCGCCGACCTCTCGGGCTACGGCTACACGGACCTGAAGGACCAGTTCACGGCGTCCACCTGGAACGCGGTCACCGAGGGCGACGCCCTCTACGCGCTGCCGCAGGACTCGGGCCCGATGGCGATGTTCTACCGCCAGGACGTCTTCGACAAGTACCAGATCGCCGTCCCCACCACGTGGGACGAGTACGTGGCCGCGGCGGAGAAGATGCACGCCGCCGACCCGAACCAGTACATCACCAGCGACTCCGGCGACGCCGGCTTCACCACGAGCATGATCTGGCAGGCCGGCGGCAAGCCCTACAAGGTCGACGGCGACAAGGTCACCATCGACATGCAGGACGCGGGCGCCAAGAAGTACACGGCCATGTGGAACCAGCTCGTCGCCAACGGCTCGCTCGCCCAGACCCCCGGCTGGACCGACGAGTGGTTCCGCGGCCTCGGCGACGGATCCATCGCGACGCTGATCACCGGCGCCTGGATGCCCGGCAACCTCGAGGCGCAGGCCACCGCGGGCTCCGGCCAGTGGCGCGTCGCCCCGATGCCGCAGTACACCGCGGGCGACACCGCGACCGCGGAGAGCGGCGGATCCTCCATCGCCGTCATGCAGCAGTCGGCCAACAAGCTCGTCGCGGCGGAGTTCGCGAAGTTCACCACCGCGAACGAGGAGGGTCGCAAGATCTCCTTCGACGCCGGCGGCTTCCCCTCCACCACGGCGGACCTGAACAGCCCCGAGTTCCTGTCCGAGGCGCCCGAGTACTTCGGCGGCCAGAAGATCAACGAGGTGCTCAGCGCGGCCTCGAAGGAGGTCGTCCCGGACTGGCAGTACCTGCCCTTCCAGGTCTACACGAACAGCATCTTCAGCGACTCGGCCTCGTCGGCGTACTCCGCCGGCACCTCGCTCGACCCCGTCCTCGAGGCGTGGGGCAAGGCGGCTGCCGAGTACGGCCAGCAGCAGGGCTTCTCCGTCGACGTGAAGTAGCGACCGCACGACCTGCACGACCCGAGGGGAGGTGCGACGCGAGTCGCGCCTCCCCTCTCCCATGCCCCGCCTCACCCAAGGACACGACATGCCCGGCCTCCCCGCCACCAGCGCCCGCTTCCGCATCGGCGCCGACGACTTCGAGCTCGACGGGCGCCCCCACCGCGTCATCGCGGGCGCGCTCCACTACTTCCGCGTGCACCCCGACCAGTGGGCCGACCGGATCCGCAAGGCGCGCCTCATGGGCCTCGACACCATCGAGACGTACGTCGCCTGGAACGCGCACTCCCCCGAGCGCGGCGCCTTCGACACGAGCGCCGGGCTCGACCTCGGCCGGTTCCTCGACCTGGTGCACGCGGAGGGCATGCACGCGATCGTGCGCCCGGGGCCCTACATCTGCGCGGAGTGGGACGGCGGCGGGCTCCCCGGCTGGCTGTTCGAGGATCCCGCGGTGGGCGTCCGCCGCAGCGAGCCCCTCTACCTCGCGGCCGTCGACGAGTTCCTCCGCCGCGTGTACGAGATCGTCGCGCCGCGGCAGATCGACCACGGCGGGCCCGTGGTCCTCGTGCAGATCGAGAACGAGTACGGCGCGTACGGCGACGACGCCGAGTACCTCCGGCACCTCGTCGACCTCACGCGGGAGTCGGGCATCATCGTGCCGCTGACGACCGTCGACCAGCCGACCGACGAGATGCTCGCGCGCGGCAGCCTCGACGAGCTGCACCGCACCGGGTCCTTCGGCTCGCGCGCCACCGAGCGCCTCGCGACCCTGCGCCGCCACCAGCCGACCGGGCCGCTCATGTGCAGCGAGTTCTGGGACGGCTGGTTCGACCACTGGGGCGAGCACCACCACACGACCTCGGCCGCGGACGCCGCCGCCGAGCTCGACGCGCTCCTCGCCGCGGGCGCGTCGGTGAACATCTACATGTTCCACGGCGGCACGAACTTCGGCTTCACGAACGGCGCCAACCACAAGGGCACGTACCAGTCGCACGTCACCTCGTACGACTACGACGCACCGCTGGACGAGACCGGATCCCCGACGGCCAAGTTCTTCGCGTTCCGCGACGTGATCGCCCGCTACCGGTCGGTGCCCGACGAGGTGCCCGCGCAGCGCGGCGACGCGCCCGCCTTCGCGACGGCGTTCGACGCGGTCGTGCCGCTCGAGGACCTCGTGACGGATCCCGCCGCCTGGCGTGCGACGCCCGCCGTGCCGTCGATGGACGCGCTGGGCGTGTTCCGCGGCTTCGCGCTGCACCGGGTGGCGCTGCCCGCGTCCGAGCGGACGCGCGTGCTCGCGTTCGGCGAGGTGCGCGACCGGGCCGTCGTGTCGGTCGACGGCGTGCGGATCGGCGTGATCCAGCGCGACCAGCACGAGACGGCGATCGCGGTGCCGCCCGGGCGGATCCTCGAGGTGCTCGTGGAGGACCAGGGGCGCGTGAACTACGGCGTGCGCATCGGCGAGGCGAAGGGCCTCATCGGTCCGGCCACGCTCGACGGCGAGGAGCTCACGGGCTGGGAGAGCCAGCCGCTCGACCTCGGCGCCATGGCCGCGGCGGTGGCCTCGGCGTCCGCCATCGCGGCCGCGCCCGGGGAGCCGGATGCGCCGGTCCGCTTCCTCGACGGACCCGTGCTCGCGCACGCGTCGTTCGAGATGGCCGAGCCCGCCGACCTGTTCCTCGACACGCGCTCGTGGGGCAAGGGCGTCGCGTTCGTCAACGGCTTCGCGCTCGGCCGCTACTGGACCCGCGGCCCCCAGCACACGCTCTACGTGCCGGGCGCGCAGCTCCGCGCGGGCCGCAACGACCTCGTCGTGTTCGAGACGGGCGCGGCGGCGGATCCCGTCGTGGCGTTCCTGGCGCAGCCGGAGCTGGGGCACCTGGAGTCGTAACGGCGCGCGGCCGCAGCGCTCAGCTGACGAGCTTCTCGGCGACGAGGAGCTCGTGCACCGCGCGGCGCACGAGCTCCGCCTGCTCCAGCCCGCTGCGCCGCTCCAGCTCGCGGAAGGCCGCGGAGTCGGCGGCGGAGATGACGGCCCGGACGACCGACTCGGAGGCGGGGCTCGGGTCCGGGTCGGCGTCCGGGCCCGCTGCCGCGCGCTTCTCGGCCTCGTATCGCCGGGCGTCCTCGATCGCCCGCTCGACGGCCTCCATCGAGCCGTACTCGCGGAGCATGAAGGCCCGGCCGTGGGCGGCCGCGGCCTCGCCCGTGAGGATCGGGCCGACGCCCCGGACCGGCGTGGCCGGATCCGTCAGACGCCGTGCCAGCTCTTCGTACTCGGCCTCGGTCATGTCAGTCACCGGGGTGCTCCTCTCGATATCGGCGGTACTTCGGCCCGAGCGGCATCGCGTGGAACGCGATCGCCTCTCGCGTGGTCCCCGGGAAGGTCCTCACCAGGATCTCGACCTCGCGGTCGGTCTGTCCATGCGGATGGCCGGTGTACGGGGTGAGGCACTCGCGGGCCGCATCCTCGACGTGCAGATCCCTCCTGTACGTCGGATGCAGCAGCACGTGGATCTGATCGTCCCGAGGGACTCCGTGCTCGTCGGAGGAATGCGCCCATCGCGGTGTCATGCGCGCATCGTGCGGATCGATGCGCGATCAATGTAGCCGAGCGGTGGACCAGGGCTGGCGGCGATCATCGGGGAGGAACCCGCGCCCGTGTGAGAGCCGGGGGAAGTGGGTACGGGACGGGTGGCGCGCGAGCGCCCCCGCCCGCGCCGCACCGCGCGGGCCGCCGACCCGCACGAGGAGACCTGTGACCACGGACACCGCACTCGACCTGGATGCCCTGATCGACCCCGAGGAGCCCGAGGCCGGACCCGGGACGCTGCGGATCACGGATCCGCGCGACGGCTCGCCCGTGGGCGACATCGACGCGTCGACCTCCGACGAGGTCGACGCCGCGGTGCGCCGCGCGGTCGCCGCATCCGCCGCGTGGGCCGCCATGCCGCCCGCCCAGCGCGGCCAGGCCGTGCGCCGCGCCGCCCACGCGCTGGCCGAGCACGCGGAGGAGCTGGCCGAGCTCAACGCGCGCGAGACCGGCAAGCCGCTGGGCGACGCGCAGGGCGGCGTCGGCGCGGGCGTCGACACGCTGCTGCAGTACTCCGAGCTCGGGCCGGTGCACCGCGGGAAGAGCCTGCTCGGCACGCTCCCGAACGTCGACTTCTCGGTGCCGCGGCCGCGCGGCGTCACGGTCGCGCTCACGCCATGGAACGATCCGGTGGCGGTGGCCGCGGGGATCATCGGCGCGGCGCTCGTGATGGGCAACACCGTGATCCACAAGCCGAGCGAGCGCTGCCCGCACACGGGCGAGCTGCTCGGGAAGGTCCTCGCGGACGCGCTGCCCGAGGGCGTCCTCGTCTCCGTGGTGGGCGGCGGCGACGTCGGCGACCGGCTCGTCGCGCACGAGGACACGCGCGTGGTCGCGCACGTCGGATCCACCGCCGCGGGCGAGGCCATCGCCCGCCGCGCCGCCGGCACGCCCACGCACGTGATCCGCGAGAACGGCGGCAACGACCCGCTCCTCGTCGACGCGGGCGTGGACCCCGCGTGGGCCGCCGCGCAGGCCGCCCTCGGGTCCTTCGCCAACGCCGGCCAGATCTGCACCTCGGTCGAGCGGATCTACGTGCACCGTGACATCGCCGACCGCTTCACCGCCGCGCTCGTCGCGGAGGCCGAGCGCTGGAACTCCTCCGGCGACCTCGGCCCGCTGGTCGACGAGCGCATGCGCGACGCCGTGCACGAGCAGGTCGCGGAGGCGCTCACCGAGGGCGCCCGCGCGCTCGTCGGCGGGCACGTGCCGGACGGCCCCGGATCCCGCTACCCCGCCACCGTGCTCGTGGATTGCACCGACGACATGACCGTGATGACCGCGGAGACGTTCGGCCCGGTCGCCGCCGTGCGCGTGGTCGCGGACTTCGACGAGGCGCTCCAGCGCGCATCCGACGACCGGTACGGGCTCGCGGCGAGCGTGCTGACCGCGTCGATGGAGCACGCGCAGCGCGCCGCGGCCGAGCTGCCCGTCGGCACGATCAAGGTCAACGGCGTCTTCGGCGGCGCGCCCGGCGGCGCCGCCCAGCCCCGCGGCCGCAGCGGATCCGGCTTCGGCTACGGCCCCGAGCTCCTCGACGAGATGAGCACCACGACCGTCGTGCACCTGGGGCTGCCGGTGCTCGACGCGGGCGACGCGCGATGACCAGCGAGCTGCGCGGGATCATCGGCCTCCTCGCGGAGCGCCGGCCGACCGTCACGGTCATCGGCGACGTGATCCTCGACGAGTGGTGGCGCGGCCACAGCGACCGGATGACCCGTGAGGCGCCGGCGCCCGTCGTGGACGTGACCGAGCGGATCCAGTCGCTCGGCGGCGCCGCGAACACGGCCGTGAACCTCGCGAGCCTCGGCGGCACCGTGCGGATGGTCGGCCTCGTCGGCCAGGACGCCGCCGGCGACCGCGTGCGCGACCTGCTCGTCGCGGCCGGCGTCGACGTCACCGGGCTCGTGCACTCGCCGCGCCTGCGCACCACCACCAAGACCCGCATCGTGGGCGACGACCAGGTGATCGTGCGGGTCGACGACGTGCACCGCGGATCCGTGCACCGCGACGACGCGCGCGCCCTCGCCCGCGCCGCCCTCGAGGCCACGGCTGACGCGGACGCCGAGATCGTCTCCGACTACGGCACCGGCACGCTGCACGGCGTGGTGCTCGAGTCGCTCGCCGCCCGGTCGAGCCGCCCCGGCCTCACGGTGGTCGACGCGCATGATCCCGCCATCTGGGCGCCGCTCCGACCCGACCTCATCACGCCGAACGCGGGCGAGGCGAGCCGCCTCATCGACCGGCCGCTCGCGCGCGACGAGGACCGGGCCGCCGTCATCGCGGGGCTCGCCGACGCCGTGCTCGCCGCATCCGGATCCGCGACCGCCGTCGTCACGCTCGACCGCGACGGCACCGTGGTGCTCGGCGCCGGCGAGCCGTACCGCACGCGCGCGCACCCGGTGCCGGAGAAGCAGGCGTCCGGCGCGGGCGACACGTTCGTCGCCGCCCTCACGCTCGCGCGCGCCGTGGGCCTGCCGCTCGCCGTGAGCGCCGACTTCGCGCAGGCCGCGGCCGACGTCGTCGTGCGCCTCCCCGGCACCTCCGTCTGCTCCGCCGCGACCCTCGCCGACCACCTCGGCGAGACGCGCTCGCGCACCGTCAGCCAGGGCGAGCTCGTGGACCTCGTGGCCGCCGAGCGCGAGAAGGGCCGCCGGATCGTCTTCACCAACGGCTGCTTCGACGTGCTGCACCGCGGCCACACGACCTACCTCCGCCAGGCCAAGCGGCTCGGCGACGTGCTCGTGGTGGCGCTCAACAGCGACGACTCCGTGCGGCGGCTGAAGGGATCCGACCGGCCGGTGAACACGGCCGAGGACCGCGCGGGCGTGCTCGCCGAGCTGTCGTGCGTGGACGTGATCACCGTGTTCGACACCGACACCCCGATCCCGCTGCTCGAGGCGGTGCGGCCCGACGTGTACGCGAAGGGCGGCGACTACACGCCGGAGATGCTCGACGAGACCGCGGTCGTGCGCGGATACGGCGGCGAGGTGTCGATCCTCGGCTACGTGCCGTCGCAGTCGACGAGCTCGATGGTGGACCGGATCCGCGCGTCGGCGCCCGACCCCGGCTTCACCCGGCCGGCTGGGACGGCGACGTCGGCATCCGCGCCCGCGCCGGCTCCCGACCCCACGGCCCCCGAGACGGAACCGGAGCCTGCTCCGGGCGGCCCCTGATGCCCGCCGGTGCAGGCGCGGGCACGAGCCCGGGCTCGGGCTCGGGCTCGGGCTCGGGCTCGGGCGCGAACGCGAGCCCGGGCACGGGCACGGGCACGGGCACCGGCCGTCGCAGCCGCCGCTGGTCCGGCGAGTGGGGAGCCCGCCGCGCCCCGGACGCCCCGCGGATCGACGTGCTGATCCCGAGCGCCGGTCGCGCGGCCGAGCTCGCCGTCACGCTCTCGGGCCTCGCCGGGCAGGACGACCCGCCGTTCCGCGTGGTCGTGAGCGACCAGTCCGACGGCTTCCGCGCGTCCGTCGAGCCCAGCGTGCAGGGCATGGTCCGCGTGCTCCGGGCGCAGGGCCGCGAGGTCGAGGTGGTGGCGCACCTGCCGCGCCGCGGGATCGCGGAGCACCGGGCGTCGCTGCTCGCGCGCGCCACCGCCGACGCCGTGCTGTTCCTCGACGACGACGTGTGGCTCGAGCCCGGCATGCTCCGGCGGATGCACGACGCCCTCGACGCGCTCGACATCGGCTTCGTGGGCGCCGCCGTGCAGGGCCTCAGCTACCTCGACGACCGCCGGGCGCACGAGGCCGCCGCCTTCACGCCGTGGGGCGACGCGGTCGAACCGGAGCGCATCCGCCGCGGCACCCCGGCCTTCGACCGCTGGCCGCTGCACAACGCCGCGAACCTCGCCCACATCGCCGCCGACCTCGACCTCGAGGTCGACACCTGGCTCGCCTACCGGATCGCGTGGGTCGGCGGCTGCGTGCTCTACCGCCGCAGCGCGCTCGTGGAGACCGGCGGCTTCGACTTCTGGGAGCGGCTGCCCGAGCGGCACTCCGGGGAGGACGTCGCCGCGCAATGGCGGGTGATGGAGCGCTTCGGCGGCGCGGGCATCGTCCCGAGCGGCGCCGTGCACCTCGAGGCGCCGACCACGCTGCCCGTCCGCGAGGTGGACGCGTTCGACGTGGTGTTCGCGGAGGAGCAGGTGGAGCAGCCGGATCCGCCCGGGTCGCCGGATCCCCAGGAAGAGCACCTAGGCGACGTGCCGCCGGAGGAGTCGACTCGATCCGTGGGCGGTGCGGATCTCCGCGCCGACCGCTCCTGATCACCGACGAGAGGACACCCCATGGCCATCAACCCCATCGAGCTCCAGAAGCACCTCAGCGGCCTCGACTACCCGGCGTCGAAGGACGCGATCGTGAAGAAGGCGGAGGAGTCGGGCGCCGACTCCGACGCGCTCGACGCGCTCAAGAAGATCGCCGACAAGGAGTACGACGCCCCGACCGCGATCAACGCGGCGGTCTCCGACGCGAGCTGATCCGCTCCCTAACGACGCGACGGCCCCCGTCCTCCTGGTGAGGACGGGGGCCGTCGTGCGTGGAGCGCAGGCGTCAGGGCCGGTACTGATGCGGCTTCTCGAACCCCATCGGGTCGCCGTTCGACGGGTTCTGGCCGTCTCCGGTCATGCGGGCCTTGCCGAGCACGTAGATCACGCGCGTGAGGATGCGGCCGATCAGGCGGAGGACGGTCATGTCCCGACCGTATCGGCGCAGTCGGCAGGCCGGAAGGCGCCGGGCAGGATGGGGGCATGGACCACATCGACCCGCGCCGCATCGCCGCCGTGCTCGCCGACGCGGAGATGCGGGCGGCGTACGCGCGCGTCGTGCTCGGATCCTCGCTCGACGACGCCCTCGCGCACCTGTCCCCGGCGCGTCGGCGGAAGGCCGCGACCGCGCTCACCGGATCCGGCCTCGTGGCGCTCGACCCCGAGGGCACCGCGACCGCGCCCGACGCCGTCTTCCGCGCGATCCTCGCCCAGCAGCCCGCGACGCCGCCCGCCCGGGGCCTCGAGCGCTTCCTCCGCGAGGGCCGCATCGCGCAGTGGCCGGCCTCCCCGGCCGACCTCGACGACCTGCTCCGGCACGTGGTCACCCAGGTGCTGGAGCCGGACGAGGTCCTCGATGAGAGGGCGCTCACCGCGCGCCTGGTCCGCCTCACCGACGACCACGCACTCCTCCGCCGCCACCTCGTGGACGCGGGCCTCGTGCTGCGGACGCGCTCGGGATCGGAGTACGCGCGGGCGGAGGCGGACGCGGAGGTGGAGGCGGAGGACGCCGACGCGGACGAGGAGGGCGCGGACGCCGACGCGGACGCGGAGGGCTCGGACGCGGACGCGGCCAGCCCGACGGGCGCGACCGCCTAGCGCCCGCGGTCTGCGCGCGCCGGCCCGACCCGGCCCGGTGTCGTGCGCGCAGGCGTCGTCCGGCCCGTCCGAGTGATCCCCGGCAGCGCCCGCGCCTGCGGCACCTCCGCCACCGGCCCTGACCGCGTGGGCACCAGCGGCCCGCCCCGCGTCGCCCGCGACATGTCCGTCTCCAGGGTCGCGGGCGCCCGCGGATCCGCCAGCTCCTGCTCCGCCGTCTTCCGATACACGCGGTACCGCGACACCGCCGGCGACTCCTCCGCGACCATCCGCGCGTTCGCCTCCGGCCGCGACCCTCCGCCCGGCTCCCCGTACACCCACGCCCCGAACTCGCTCGGGACCCACCGGCCCCCGAGCCCGTCACCCTTCTCCGCGCGCTCGTTGCCCTCGCGCCACCGCGTGCGGATCCGCTCCTCGGACACCTCTCGCGGCACCTCCACGTCCACGACCTGCACGTCGTACCCGGCACGCTCCAGCTCGCCCATGATCTGCCGCGCCTTCGTGTCCGAGCTCAGGACCGTGTCGATGATGACGTTCTTCCTTTCCGCGATCGCGTTCTGACGAAGAGAGTCCGCCATCGCCGCGGATTCCGCGTGGACCAGTGACGACAGCTCCATCGGGTGGAAACGCTCCCCGTCAGCCTCGAGCTCCCGCACAGCGGCCGGCTTGATCCACGACTCGTAGCTTCCGTCCGCCACCGCCTCGCGCAACAGCCGTTCCTTGAAATCGTCCGCGTCCACTACGAGGAAGTGATCGGATCGGGGACCGAGGACGCGCTCACGAATGGAGCTCTTGCCTGCACCGGGCGGCCCCGCCAGGACGATCGCGCGACTCTCCGCTCGCAGATCCGGCACATCCGAGACCGCTTCCCTCTGCAGCTTGTCGAGGAGCGATTGTCGGCTCTGGGTGGGCTTCCCCCCGTCCCACCATCTCGGGTTGTTGATCGTGGCACTCGGAGCGTCCCAGGCGATGGGCCCGCCCTCGGGCGAGAGCTGTCGCAGGGTCGCCAGGTGATCGAGGGCCTTGTCCTCCGGCATCTTCAGTCTCCGGAGACGTGGAGCCTCTGGACGACCTCGCCGTAGGTCTCGATGTCCAACAGGTCATTCGTGGTCGCCCGGGAGACGTCCATGAACGTCCCCGGCGGATTGACGACGAGGTCGTCGTACCCCTCCACCTCGTCTCGCGGCACGTAGGGAAACCGCACCAGCTCATCGACCAGCCGATCCCGATCCAGCATCCCCACCGAATACCGCTCGCAGATCTCGTAGGGCGTCGCCCCGGAGAAGCCGTCGACCGCGACCCGCACCTCCCGCGCCGCGGCGATGCGATCCCGATCAGCCGGCTCGAACACCGCCAGATCCTGCATCAGCTTCGCCTCGGCATACCCGGAGTCCAGGAGCCGGCGCACCTCTCGCAGGTAGTCCAGCTCCACCAGTCGCAGCACGCGCAGCGCGCGCTCCGCAGGGCGCACCTCCGCCGGCACATCGAACAGACCCATCACGACCTCCTTGACCGCATCACTGAAAGAACGTCATCCCGCGCGCTCCGCCTCTCGCATCCGCCGTCGCCGCGGAGGCGGCTCGAGTGCGTGCACGATCGCGTCATCGCGGCAGCCCGGCACCGCCGAGCGGCCATCGAGCGGATCCGGATGCGGGAAGCAGCCAGGCTAGGGCACCCGCCGGTCTCGGCCCGAGCGCCACCGAGGTCGCCGGGTCCGCCGCCGCGCACCGCGCGCGTCAGCTCGCGGCGCGGTCGCCCTTCGGCACGAAGCCGGCCCGCTGGTTGCTCGTCTCGTCGAGGAGCCGCCGGACGGCCGCCTTCTCGATCAGCCAGCGTCCGCCCGGCCGCATGGCCGGGATCACGCCGTCGCGCAGCCAGCCGAGGATCGCCGGCCGGCTCTTCTGGAACAGCTCCATGAGGTGGCGGTGGGTGAGGTGGTCCGGGTACGCGTCGAGCGGATGCGGGTACGGCTCGTGCGGCGGCACCGGCACGGTCGACGTCGACTCGAGCCACTCGCGCACCTCGGACCGGAACGCGATCCACGAGTGGGAGATGCGGTGCCCGGGGATCGTCCCCTTCGCGAACCAGAGGCTCACGGTCGTCTGGCCGATGCCGAGCAGCCGCTGCAGGTCGGCCGAGCGCAGCGTCGCCGGGAGGTCGTCCCAGGGGTCTCGGTCTGCCATGCGCGCGTGCTGCTCCGGTCGGGTGCGGCGCGGGATGCTCGGATTTACCCGCCTGCGCAATTATCGCCGGACGCCCCGGGGCCACCGCAACCCGCCTGTCCCTACTCGGTCGCATGCCGGCACTCCCCGCCGCAGAGCGTCACGCCGAACACGCCGAAGAACGCCTCCGGATCCACGTAGCCGCTCACCGGCGCCCCCAGCGTCTGCGACTGCGGCAGCGCGCTCACCCGGGCGTCGGTGGACCCGCGCGCGTCGATCCGGATGTCGAGGTGGCACCCCGTGGACGGTCCGTTCGACCCGACCTTGCCGATCTCCTGGCCGGCGGTCACCGTGTCGCCGACGTGCACCTCCATGTCCTGCTCGTACATGTGCAGGTAGCTGATGGTGTAGCCCGCCGCCGAGCGGACGGACACCGTGTAGCCGCCCGCCGTGGTCACGCTGCCGGCCTGCGCGGCGAGCACGGGCGAGCCGCAGGAGTAGCCGGAGCGGCCCGACGCGGATCCGCTCTCCCGGGTCTGGTAGTCGTTCGCCGGGTGCCAGGAGGAGGCACCCGCCGTCGGGCTGACGCGCGGGCCGTAGCCGGAGGTCTGGTCGAAGGGCGCCTTCAACGGCAGCACGGTGCCGCCGGCCGAGCAGCCGCCGGAGGGCGCGGCGGGCGTGGACGTGGCGGAGGGATCCGGCGTCCCCGACGCGGCGGGCGTCGCCGCCGGAGCAGCCGTCGCGCCCGACAGCTGCGCGACCACGTCCTCGGCCGGCTGCTGGAACCGCCGGTAGTGGTACGGGTCCTTGTTGATCTGCACCTCGTGGATCGCGAGGGTCGGCTCGAGCGAGTCCCACCCCTTCACGGTCTGCAGCCGCTGGAGGAAGAGCTTCGCGCTCGACGTCGGGTCCATGCGCTCCTGCACCGAGCCCCACGACGACTGCTGCTGGAAGAGGCCGATCGAGTCGGCGATGGAGCCGTCCGGGTTCACCGCGTCGTCCCCGTAGTCGATGGCGCGGAGCGACGACTCGCCCATCGCCGCCATGACCCCGAGCACCTGCGCCTGCCGGGAGAGGCCGAGCCCGGCGGCGGCGTCCATGATCGCGGCGGCGTTGTCGAGCTGATCCCCCGCGTAGCCGTCGACGGGCGTGCGCGGGCCGGTCGACGAGGACGCCGCGCCCTGCGTCGTGCAGGCGGACGCGTCGTCGCCGCCGAAGCCGAACAGCACCAGGAAGACGATCATCCCCATCAGCGCGGCGGGCGTGCCGATGAGGATCAGGACCCCCTTGCCGCCGCCGTTCACTTGTCGCGGACGGCCTGGATCTCGTCCGCCAGCCACGGGGCCGTGGTCGAGGAGCGGACGAGCGCGACGTCGTAGTCGCCGTCGTCGGTGGGCACGCGCACGATGAGCGCGTACGCGGTGGGCGCGGGCATCACCGTGCCGGTGCCGGTCACCGCGTGGGCCGTGAGGCGCGACGGGATGGTGGGCACGAACGCGACCGCGCCCTGCTGCGACAGGAGCGGCGTCATCTGCCGCTCCCACTCGGCCTCGGCGATGCCCGGCTGCGCGTAGGTGCGCATGACCCGGTCGGCCGCCGCGAGCGCGGATGCCTGCGCGGCGGCGTCGGCTGTGGGCTCGGGCTCGGCCGCGGCGCCGTCGTCCGTCGCGCCCGGGGAGGAGGTGCCGGCGTCCGCGGCGCCGCCGGTCGTGCCCGCGGCTCCGGCGGTGCCCGGCGAGGCGACCGGATCCGCGGCGGCGCCCGACGCGCTCCCGTCGTCGTGCACGGTGACGCTCGCGCATCCGGCGGCCCCGAGCGCGAGGGCGGCGGCGAGCGCGACGGCACCCGCCCCGCGGACGGCGGACGAGCGCGCGGCGGGGACGCGCCGGGCGACGCCGCGCGCGACGCCCGCCCGCATCAGAGGCCCCGCGCCACGGCCGCCCCCGCGCGGAGCCAGGCCCGCTGCGTGGACGCCCGGAGCGCGCCGTAGTTGAGGACGTCGGCGCCGAGCGCCGGGTCGTACGGCACCGTGACGACGTCGCGCGCGAGGGGCGCGAAGCCGTCGGAGATCTTCGCGAGCTCGGCGGGGGCCAGGTCGTGCTTGTGCGCGCTGACCACCACGACCGCGCGCTCCGCGAGGTCGGCGAAGTGCCCGCCGCGCTCCGCGAGCCCCTCGATGAGGAGGGCCGCCGACTCCGCGGCCTTGGCCTCGCCGATGGTGGGCACCACGATCTGGTCGGCCCGCTCGATGGCGCGCAGCCACATCGGGTCGGTCTCGTCGTTGCCCGAGTCGATGAGCACGAGCCGGTAGAACTTGGCGGCGACCGCGTGGATCAGGTCGACCGTGGTGTCGTCGAACCGCTGCTGGGTGGCGAGCACCTCGGGCTTCGAGCGGAGCACGTCGTAGCGGTCGCGGGTCTGGTGGTGCACGAAGTGCGCGAGGTCGGCGGACTGCGCGCCCGTGCCGAGGAGCCGGTCGACCTGCGGCAGGAGATCGAGGATGCTCGCGTCGTGCGGCCCCTGCTCCGTGCTCCAGCCGAGGGTGCCGCGCGTCTGGTTGTTGTCCCACGCGAGGACGCCCGCGCCGCCGTGCCGCGCGAAGACGGAGGCGAGGCAGATGGTGGACATGGTCTTGCCGACCCCGCCCTTGCCGTTGACGACCGCGACGGTGCGGGGACCGGGCCAGTGCTGGCTGACGAGGCGGGTCCACTCGCGCTCGCGGCGCTCGGCCTCGGACGGCGACATGCGGATCCCGAGCCGCGTGAGGGTGCCGCGCATGCCCTGCGTGGCCGGCTCCTCCACCTCCTCGCGCGTGAGGAAGGACTGGCGGGCGGCGCGGCGGGTGAGCGGCGGATCCGCGGGGGCGGCGGGAGCGGGAGCGGCGGCAGCGGATCCCGCGGCGGGCGGCGCGGCCGGGGCGAGCGCGTGCGCGCCCGGGGCGACGGACGCAGGCCCGGACGCGGACGCCGTGACGGGCGGCGTCGCGGCGACCGTCGACGCGGCCACCGGAGCGGCGGCGGATCCCGCGGGCACGGCGGCGCCGACCGACGCCGGCTCCCCCGCCGGCTCCGCGATCGCGTCCGAGCGGTCGAGCTCGCTGAGCGCCTCGATCGTCCCGTCGGGCCCGACCGCGAGGGCCTGCGACCCGTAGCGGTCGCGCGTCGTGAGCCGGACCGCCCGCTGCATCTGCTCCGCGGTGCCGCGCACGCTGAGCAGGATGCCGCGCCGGATCTCGTCCTCCTCCGCCTCCGCGAACGGCGTCGCGACCCCGTTGACGGTGAGGACCCCGGTGGCCCTGCCGCCCGCGGTGGGCGTGATGATGGCGTCGATGCGGGGGAACGCGGGGACGGGCGGGGCGTCGGTCATCTGCGGCTCTCGTGAGGGGGCGTCGTGCGGATCGTGCGTGCGGGACGCCGCCCGCCCATGTGGAGAGGAGCCGCGCGGACGCGGCGGGGTCGGCCAGGGTCGATGGCGGCGAGACAGTCTCGTGGAAAATGCGAGCAGGAGCAAGCACTTGCGCCCGCGCAAGCACTTTGACAGCATCACCCCTGCACCGTCCTGTCGACATCCCCCACCCGGTGGATCACGCGTGAGGCGAGCACGAGACCCGGCGGGTGGGATGGGCGAGGCATGAGCGACAGCGGCAATCCGTGGGTCATCGGCGCGCCCGCCGCGACCGAGCCCGCCCCCGCCGCCGAGGCCCCGCCGCTCACGCGACGCGAGCGCCTCCGCGGTCCCCGCGCCCCGCAGCCCGCCACCGTCGCCGCCCCCGCGACCTCCGACCGGCTGCCCGTCCGAGCCCAGGCCGCGCCCGCCGCGCTGTGGTGGGTCGGCGCCCACGGCGGCGCCGGCGAGACGACGCTCGCGCGCCTCGCCGCCGGATCCCGCGCCGCGGACCACGCCTGGCCCGCGCCCGCCGCCGGATCCGCCGCCTCCCGCGTGGTCGTGGTCGCCCGCACCGACCACTCCGGCCTCCTCGCGGCGCAGCGCGTCGCCCGCGAGTGGGCATCGGGCCAGGTCGCCGGCCTCGTCGAGCTGGTCGGCCTCGTGCTCGTGGCGGATGCGCCGGGCCGCCGCCCCAAGGAGCTCCGCCAGCTCGAGCAGCTCGTCGCCGGCGGGTACCCCCGCGCGTGGACCCTGCCGTGGATCGACGCGTGGCGCCTCGGCCCCGCGGATCCCGCCGACATGGGCCGCGAGCACCAGCGGCTCCTCGCCGACCTGCAGCTCACCGCCTCCCCCCGCTAGCCCCCCCCTTCCACGAGAGGTCCCCCGCATGTCCCCCACGCTCCTCGCGCTCGACGCCGTCCACCAGGCGTCGGCGCACCTCCACCACGCCCTCGACGCCGTCGCCATCGACGTGCCCAACGGCGACGCCCAGGCACCCGCCGACTGGACCGAGAAGTTCGGCCGCATCATCGGCATCGCCAAGTGGGTGCTCCTCCCCCTCGCGGTGCTCTCCCTCATCGCCACCGGCGCGATGCTCTTCCGCAACAACCGGCACGAGGGCGGCGAGATCCAGGAGCGCCTCATCAAGATCGGCTTCGGCCTCTTCCTCGGGCTCGGCGCCGCGTCGCTCGTGAGCTTCGTCATCGCGTAGCGACCTCCCGCTTCCCCTGCCCGCACCGCCCGCTCCCCCGAGAGGATCCTCATGAGCACCCCCGCCACGCCCTTCCACAAGCGCCCGCTCTGGATCGCCATCGCGGCCTTCCTCGCCCTCGTCCTCGTGGGCGGCGGCATCGCGGCGGCGACGGGCGCGTTCTCGGGCGGCGGGACGCCGGTCGCGACGCCGACGAGCGACGCGACCGCCGCCGAGCCGACGACGTCCGCCTCGCCGAGCGCCTCCGCGCTGCCGGACGGCGCCGCCTCCGTCTGCGGTCTCCCGGGGTACGAGGAGACGAGCTCGCTGGACACCGCTCCGAAGACGACGTGGAAGCTCGTCGGGACGGTCGCGGTCCCGGATGACCCGCAGGGCGCGGGCCCGGGGGTCACGGGCTCAAACGGCATCCGCTCCTGCTATGCCCATACCGCGACGGGCGCCCTGTACGCCGTCGCCAACTACCTCGGGCAGGCTACCGATGCTCGACTGATCAGCCACATCGCCGAGCTGGTGGCTCCGGGGCCGGGCAAGGACGCGGCCGCTGCCGCGGCAGCCGCAGGGGCGTCGTCGAGTGTCCGCCTTCAGATCGCCGGCTTCAAGATCGAGTCGTACTCTGCTTCGGAGACGACCGTCGACGTCGTAGCCACGGTCACCGACAAGGGCAACGCTCTCGTGAGCATGCCGATGATCCTGAAGTGGGTCGACGGCGACTGGAAGTTCGAGCTCACGGACAAGGGCACCCTCCCTCTCGACTCGTCACAGCTCCAGAGCCTCGGCGGATACATCCCGTGGGCCGGGGCGTGACGTGGACTGCAGTTTCGTCGACGTCGGGTGCAACACCTCGAAAGTCGTCGCCGACGCCATCGAACAGGGAGCCACGAACACCCTCAAGCAGCTGATGGACGCCGCCCTCACGACCTTCGGCCAGGTCATCGCCTCCCTCGGCACCATGTGGGTCTACGTCCCGGGCCCGCAGTTCTCGACGGACGGCAGCTCGACCGACGGCTACACGGCGGGCGAGACCGTCACGAGCGACTTCGACACGCTGCTCGGGTACATCGCGTGGATCGGGCTCGTCGTCGCGGTCCTCTCGATCATCGGCTTCGCGATCCTCTACATGCGCGCTAGATCGGCCGAGACCGGCATGGACGCCCTCGGGCGGCTCGGGCTGGTGCTCGGCGGCGTCTTCCTCATCACCAGCGCCTCGTCGCTGGTGGCCTGGGTCATCCCGCACACGGCGCCGGACGGGTCCACCACCGCGGTGGGGTTCCTGCAGAACTCCACCTGGTTCGTCGTCCTCGCGATGGCGGTCGGGTCGGTGATCCTCGCGGGCATCCGGCTCGCGTGGACGCAGCGGGCGGACCCGGTGCGCGAGCTGCTGCGCTCCCTGGTGACGCTCGTGATGGTGTCCACCATCGGGCTCACCGTGATCCAGCTGGCCGTCCGGCTCGGTGACGCCTTCGCGGTCGGCGTGCTGAACGCGTCGACCAAGTGCGACGTCGCGGTCGTCGGCGGGAGCTGCTTCGGCAGCAACATGGCGCTGATGATCCAGCTGACCGCGCAATCACCGCTGGGGACGATCGGCGTGCTGATCCTCGCCCTCATCGCCATCCTCATCTCCTACATCCAGATCGGGATGATGATCATCCGGTCGGCGATGCTCGTCCTCCTCGCCGGGATCCTGCCGCTCACCGCGAGCTTCACGAACACGCCGACCGGGAACCAGTGGTTCCGGAAGTCGCTGGGGTGGCTCACCGCGTTCGTCCTCTACAAGCCCGCCGCCGCGCTCGTCTACGCCGCCGCGTTCCGCCTCATCGGCACCGATCTCTTCGCGAAGGACGGGCAGGGCGTCTGGGCGGTTCTCACCGGGGTGGCGCTCATGCTCATCGCGCTCGTCGCGCTGCCCGCGCTCATGCGCTTCATCGCGCCGATGGTCGCGCCGGCCGGCGGGGTGTCCGGCGCGGCCGTGGCCGGCGCCGTGATGGGCGGGGCCGGCGAGGCCGCCTCCGGGGCGATCAAGCAGGCCGGGTCGATGGCGAGCCGCTCGAACAGCGGAGGTGGAGGAGGAGGCGGCGCTGGCGGCGGACCCTCCGGCGCCGCCAACGCGAGCGCCGGCGCACGCAGCGGCACCGCCGCCAAGGGCGCGGCCGCCGGGGCCAAGGCCGGCGCCGGTGCGAGCGGCGCGGCAGCGGGCGGAGCCGCCGGCGGAGCAGCCGCAGCGGGCGCCGCGGTCGCCGGACCCGTCGGGCTCGCCGCGCTCGGCGTCGCGAAGCTCGCCGAGGGCGCCAAGAAGGCCGCGCACGCCACCAAGGGCGCCGTCGAGGACGCCGCGGGAGAGGGCCCCTCGGGGGCCAGGTAGGGACACGGATCCATGAGCGCCATCGAGGGCCGCGCCACCGCGCGCACGTACGGCAACTGGCGGAAGCCGCGCACCCGCGGCGTCGGCGGGCTCGGCATGTTCCCGACGATGTTCGGGTTCGCCGGGGCCGTGATGGTCATCATCGTCGCCACCAACAAGGGACTCGTCGCCGGGGTGGTCACGGCGGCGGTGTTCGCCGGCGTGCTCGCCGCGGTCGCGGTCAAGGACAAGCACGGGGAGTCGGGGATGATCCGGATCATGAACCGCGCGGGCTGGCTGTTCGCCCGCAACCGCGGCGCGCACCTCTACCGCTCGGGGCCGCTGGGCTTCGCGGAGTGGGGCACGGCGCAGCTGCCTGGCCTCGCCGCGGGATCCCGCCTCACCGAGTGGAAGGACTCCTACGGGCGGCCGTTCGCGCTCATCGAGGTGCCGTCGACCAACGACTTCACCGTCGTGCTGGGGGCGGAGCCGGACGGATCCGCGCTCGTGGACCAGGAGCAGGTCGACATCTGGGTGGCCGAGTGGGGCTCCTGGCTCGAGGCGCTCGCGGACGAGCCCGGCCTCGTGGCTGCATCCGTCACGCTCGAGACCGCGCCGGACACCGGCACGCGGCTCGCCTCCGAGGTGCTCGGCCGCATCGACGACCGCGGATCCGAGTTCTCCAAGAGCGTGCTGCGGAAGATCGTCGCCACCTACCCGGCGGGCGCCGCGACCATCAAGGCGTACGTCGCCATCACCTTCGCGGGCGCCGCGCGATCCGGCGCCGCCCGCCGCAGCCCCGAGGAGATGGGCCGCGAGCTCGCCTACCGGCTGCCCGGACTCACCTCCGGCCTCTCCTCCACGGGCGCGGGAGCCGCCCGGCCGCTCACCGCGCAGGACCTGTGCGAGGTGGTGCGGATCGCGTACGACCCCGCCGCCGCGATCCTCATCGACCAGGCGAACTCCGCCGGCCAGGCCACCGAGCTGTACTGGCCGGAGGTCGGACCCACCGCGCACCAGGCCGCGTGGGACTCCTACCGGCACGACTCGGCGCTCTCCGTGTCGTGGATGATGTCGCAGGCGCCGCGCGGGAACGTGGGCGAGTCGATCCTGTCCCGCCTGCTCGCGCCGCACCGGCACATCGCCCGCAAGCGCGTGACGATGCTCTACCGCCCCATCGACCCGGCGCGCGCCGCCGCCATCGTCGAGGCCGACAAGCGCGACGCCGAGTTCCTCGTCGGCTCGACGAAGAACCCCACCGGCCGATCGCGCAAGGACGTGATCGCGGCGTTCGCGAACGAGTCGGAGGAGTCGGGCGGCGCGGGGCTCGTCAACTTCGGGATGGTCGTGACGGCCACGGTGCAGGATCCGGCCACCATCGAGGACGCGCGCGCCGCCGTCGACAGCCTCTCCGCGCAGGCCCGCATCCGCCTGCGCCTGGTGCACGGCTCGCAGGACTCCGCGTTCGCCGCGGGCCTGCCGCTCGGCCTGGTGCTGCCGCGGCACCTCGCCATCCCGCACGACATCCGGGACCAGCTGTGATCCGCCGCCCGCGCGGGCCGCGGCGCACAGCATCCGGCGGCGGCGCCGCGGCAGCAGCCCGCCCGGCTGCGTCCCCGGTCGCCGCCCGCCACGAGAGGAGTCGCCGTGCCCGCGCTTGACCAGGGATCCCGCAAGGTCGCCACCCGCCGCACCCGGAAGCTCGCCGCCGCGGCGGCCCGCGCGGCGTCCGAGGCCGAGGCCCGTCCCGAGGCGCCGCGGCCGAGCCGGGCGGAGCGCCGCGCCCTCCGCACCGCCGCCCGCTCGCACCGCCGCCCGTCCCCGCGCGGCTGGCTCGGCCGCGCCCGCGGCGAGACCGTGCTCGTGCAGCCCGCCCCGGAGTGGCGCGGCACGACCGTGCAGGTGTGCGGCCTGTGGCCGTACGCCGTCGGATCCAGCAGCCCGATCAGCGGCGTGCCGCTCGGCCTCCACCTCGACACGGGCGCGACCGTGTGCGCCGACCCCATCTCGTGGTTCCAGTCCGGGATCATCTCGAACCCGTCGATCTTCGCCCTCGGCCTCCCCGGCCTCGGCAAGTCCACCCTCATCCGGCGCATGTGCGTGGGCGGCGACGGCATGGGCTACCTGCCGCTCGTGCTCGGCGACCTCAAGCCCGACTACGTCGACATGGTGCACGCGCTCGACGGCCAGGTCATCACGCTCGGGCGCGGCCGCGGGCACCTCAACGTGCTGGATCCGGGCGGGGCGATCCAGGCGGCCGAGCAGCTGCGGGCCGCCGGCTTCGAGCAGGAGCGCCAGCGCCTCATCGCCGACGCGCACGGGCGCCGCAACACGATGGTCTCGGCGCTGCTGACGATCCTCCGGAAGCAGGCGCCCGACGACGTGGAGGAGTCGATCATCGACGCCGCCCTCCGCGTGCTCGACGCGGAGTTCCCGGGCGTGCCCGTGCTCGCCGACCTGCTGCGCGTGATCCAGGACGCCCACCCCGCCGTGCGCGACGTGGCCGTCGACCGCGGCGACCTCGAGCGCTACCAGGAGATCACCCGCGGGCTCGAGGCGAGCCTCATCAGCCTCACGCGCGGCGGCCGGCTCGGCGAGATCTTCGCGCAGCAGACCGACGTGGCCATGCGGCACGACCGGCCGGTGGTCTACGACGTGTCGTCCATCGACGAGTCCGACACCGACCTCCAGGCCGCCGTGCTCCTCGCGTGCTGGTCGCAGGGCTTCGGCACGGTGAACGTCGCGACCGCCCTCGCTGACGCGGGCCTCCAGCCCCGCCGGCACTACCTCATCGTGATGGACGAGCTGTGGCGCGCGCTCCGCGTGGGCAAGGGCATCGTCGACCGCATCGACTCGCTCACGCGCCTCAACCGGCAGCGCGGCGTGGGCCTCGCGATGATCACGCACACGATGTCCGACCTCCTCGCGCTCGCCGACGAGCAGGACCGGATGAAGGCGCGCGGCTTCGTCGAGCGCGCCGGCATGGTCGTCGCGGGCGGGCTGCCGCGCGCGGAGATGTCGATGCTCACGCAGGCGGTGGCGCTGTCGCGCTCCGAGCAGGACCTGGTGATGTCGTGGCAGAACCCGCCCGGCTGGTCGCCCGACCAGGAGCCGCCGGGACGCGGGCGGTTCCTCATCAAGGTCGGCGGGCACCCGGGGATCCCGGTGCACGTGGAGCTCACGGAGGAGGAGCGGCACATCAACGACACGAACAAGGCCTGGCACGCGACCGAGTCGTTCCCGGAGCCGGACGAGACCTCGGGCCGGCCGCCCGAGCAGGCCGGTCCGGTCGATCCCCCGGCCGCCGCCGCCGCCGGCTTCGCGCCGGACCTCGAGCCCGCCGAGGTCGGCGCCGCATGAGCTCCGAGCGCACCAACCGCCGCGCCGAGCCCGGGCGCGCGAACCCGGGCACCGTCATCGCGACGTGGGCGATCGGCATCGCCGCGGGCATCCTCGCCTCCGCGTGGGCGGGGCTCGCGGCCGCGCACGCGCTCACGGGAGAGGGGGCGGCGCTGCCCGCGGATCCGCTCGCCGTCGCCATCTCGCTCAAGAAGGGCGAGGTCGCCTGGACCCCGCTCGCCGTCGTCGTCGCCGCGGTCGTCGCGGCCGCGCTCACGGCGCTCACGGTCGTCGTCGCCCGCGCGATCCGCCGCCTCGGCCGCGGCCGCACGCGCGTCGACCGCAGCGCCCGCTACCTCGCCTCCACCTCCGACCTCGACGAGCTGCGCGAGCGCGCGTCCCTCGCCAAGGCCGCGCGGCTGGGCGTCCCCGGGCGCCCGGGCCTGCCGCTCGGCCGCGACCTGCGCTCCGGCGGGATGCTCTACGCGTCGTGGGAGGACGTGTCGGTCTGCATCGCCGGGCCGCGCGTCGGCAAGACCACGTCGCTCGTCGTGCCCGCGATCCTCGCGGCGCCCGGCGCGCTCATCACCACGTCGAACAAGCCCGACGTCGTGCACGCCACCCGCGACCTCCGCGCCCGCGCCGGCACCGCGTGGGTCTTCGACCCGCAGCAGGTCGTGGGCGAGGAGCCGACCTGGTGGTGGGATCCGCTGTCCTCCGTCGTCGACGACACCTCGGCCGCCAAGCTCGCCGGCCACTTCGCCTCCGGATCCCGGGAGCCCGACGACCGCGGCGACGCGTTCTTCGACGCGGCCGGCAAGGACCTGCTCGCGGGCCTGCTCCTCGCCGCCGCGCTCGACCGCCGCCCCATCACCGACGTGCTCCGCTGGCTCACCGACCCGGACGAGCGCGAGATGGTGGCCGTGCTCCGCCGCGGCGGCTACCCGCTCATCGCCGACGACGTCGAGAGCGCCTCGCGCACCTCGCCCCGGCAGCGCGACGGCGTGTACGCGACCGCCCGCAAGATGGCGTCGTGCGTGCGCAGCAGCCGCGTGAGCCGGTGGGTCACGCCCGCGGGCGGCGACGCGGCGGCGGATCCCCGTCCCCGGCTCGACCCCGACGCCTTCGTCCGCGGATCCGACACGCTCTACTCCCTCTCGGTGGAGGGCGAGGGCACGGCCGCGCCCCTGGTCACGGCGCTGACCGTCGCGATCGTCGAGGCCGCCGAGCGCCTCGCCCGCACGCAGCCGGGCGGGCGCCTGGCCACGCCGCTCGTGTGCGTGCTCGACGAGGCCGCGAACGTGTGCCGGTGGAAGGACCTGCCCGACCTCTACTCGCACCTCGGCTCCCGCGGGATCCCCGTGCTGTCGGTCTTCCAGTCGTACGCGCAGGGCGTCGACGTCTTCGGCCGCGAGGGCATGCGCAAGCTCTTCAGCGCCGCGAACGAGGTCGTGTACCTCGGCGGCGTGAAGGAGGCCGAGTGGCTGCGGGAGCTGTCGGAGCTCATCGGCGACTACGACCACGAGACGGTCTCGAGCTCCACCACCCGCGGCGTCCGGTCCACGAGCGTGCAGAACGACCGGCGGCGGATCCTCGACACCTCCGAGCTCGCGGAGCTGCCCCGCGGACGCGGCGTGCTCCTCGCGTCCGGCGTGCGGGCGTCCATGATCGCGACCGTGCCGTGGATGGACGGGCCCGAGGCCGGCGTCATCCGGGCGTCGCTCGCCGCGGCGGACGCGCGGGCGGCGGCGTCCGCACCCGGCGGGCCCGCGGCCGGATCCGCAGCCGGGCCCGCGGCCGGGGCCGCCGCCGGATCCGCCGCGCCGACCGGGGCCGCGTCGTGACCGACGCGTTCGGCTGGGGCGCCGATCCCGTGGAGCAGGCGGGTACGGTGCACGCCGACGTCGACGCGTTCGTCCGCGGCGTCCTCGCGCCGACCTACCGCCGCGAGGTGAGCCCGCGCGGCGAGAACCGCTGGGATCCGGAGTGGTGGCGCCACCCCGAGGCCGTCGCCCGGCTCGAGGCGCTCTGGCTCGCGTGGGAGGCGCTCCGCCTCGAGGGCGCGACGGGCATGAGCGTGTGGTGGCGGGATCACGCCGACCACCACCTCGCCGTGCTGATGTCGCCCGTCGGCCCGTTCGCGCGCACGTCCGCCACGACGGAGGCGGGCGAGCCGCTGCCGTGCGTGCCGATGCCGGGCGGCGCACTGCCGGGCGCCGCACCGGATCCCGCCGCCGCGCCCCGCGACGGGAGCCGGCCGTGAAGCGCGAGGTGCCCGGCTGGTTCCGGCTGCTGCTCTGCTGGCCCGCGCTGCTCGTGCTCGGGATGGGGCTGCTCGCGCTCCTGACCGCGGTGGCCGACCCGGCGGTGCTCACGCGCCCCGAGACGCTCATCCCCGGGCTCGTGCTCCTCCTCCTCTGCGTCGCCGCGGTGCGCACCCTCGTGCGTGGCGCGCGCGTGCTCGCCGGCATGATGCGCGGGGTCCGCCACGAGATCGCCCGCCCCGCCCGCGAGGCCGCGGCCGCGCAGGACCTCGCCGCCCGGAGCGCGGCGGGCTGGGCCGAGGCGTGCCGGCTGCGCGCGGCGATCCTCCGCGGCGAGGCGCCGCCCGCGATCACCGTGTGGGACGTCGTCCTCGAGCCCGGCGAGGTGCTCCTCTACGACGTGCAGGCCGACTACGAGCGCTACTACGGCCGCGACGTCACGTACACGCGCTCGAGCGGCCTCTTCGTCGGGAGCCCCGCGTTCGTGCTCGGCGGCATGGCGGCCACGATGATCGGCAACGCCTCGCGCCGGAACGCCGCCGAGGCGGAGGCCGCCGAGCAGTGGCGCGAGCTGCAGCCCGTGCGGCTCGTGATCTCCGACCGCCGCCTCCTCTGCCAGGTCGGCGGCCGGTGGCTCGCGTTCTGGTACGCCGGGATGACGGCGGTCTACCCCGAGGTGCGCGAGTGGGCGCTCGTCTGCCAGTTCCCGGACGCCGAGCCGCTGCGCCTCCGCGGCGTCGACGCGCCGATCGCGGCCGTGATCACGGTGCTCGGCACGCAGGGCATCGCCGCGGTGCGGGACCACCCGAGCCTGCAGGCGCTGGCGCCGGTCGAGCGGCGGGATCCGCTCGCCTGACGCTCCCGCGCCCGCGCGAGCGGCGGCGCGCTCAGCCCGCCGACGCGTTCCGCACGCAGATCGCGGTGACGTCGTCGCCCACGCGCGTGGCCGCCGCGGCGTCCGCGATGCGGCGCACCGTCTCCGCGGCGTCGGCGGCGTCGCGCACGAGCTCCACGAGCGGCGCGACCGAGTCGAGCGTGCCGTCGAAGAGGTCGAGCGCGCCGTCGGTGAACGCGAGGAGGCGGTCGCCCGGGCGGAGCTCGCCCGCGGCCGTCGTCCAGGTGGCGTCCGGCACCACGCCGAGCGGCAGGCCGAGCGCCGGCAGCGTCTCGTGCGAGCCGTCCGCGCGGAGCACCAGGGTGAGGCCGTGGCCGCCGTCGGCGTACGCGAACCGGCCGGTGGATCCGTCGACCCGGCAGTGCAGGAACGTCGCGAACGTCTCGGTCGCGTCGAGGTCGGTCTGCAGCTGGGCCTGCACGCCGCGCACCGTGCGCCCGACGTCGGGCCCGCGATGCGCCTGGAAGCCGGAGCGGACGGCCGAGGCGAGGATCGCGGCGCCCGCGCCCTTGCCCATCACGTCGGCGAGGGTCACGTGGAGCCCGTCGGCGTCCTCGCCCCAGGAGTAGAAGTCGCCCCCGACGCCGCGCGACGGGATGCTGATGCCGGCCAGGTCGTAGTCGGGCCAGAGCGGCCGGTCGACGGGCAGGAGCCGGCGCTGGATCTCGCCGGCCGCCTCCTCGTCCGCGCTGTCGCGGAGCTCGCGCTCGACCCACGCGCCCATCTCGTCGAGCAGCTTCTCCTGCGCGGCGTCGAGGTCGCGCGGCTCGGTGTCGACCAGGCAGAGCGTGCCCACCGTCTGGCCGCCGGCGCGCAGCGGCCGCCCGGCGTAGAAGCGGATGTGGCGCGGCCCGGTGACGGTCGTGCGCTCCGCGAAGCGCGCGTCCCGGGTCGCGTCCGGCACGACGAGCAGCTCGGGCGAGCGGATGGTCACGTCGCAGAACGACTGCGTGCGGTCGGAGAGCAGCGAGACCCCGTGCGGCTGCGGCGACTTCGTGAACTGGTCGGTGTCGGCCACGAGGTTGATCTCGGCCACGGGCACCCCGAACAGCTCCCGCGCGATGCGGGTGACGCGGTCGAAGCGCTCCTCCGCGGCGGATCCGACGAGGCGCAGGTCGTGCACGGCCCGCAGCCGCGCCAGCTCGGCGTCGCCGCTCAGCGCGTCCGGCATCGCCGTCGACCGGGCGGCCGACCGGGCGGCCGGCTCCGCGCCGCCCGAGCGCGCGACGGATTCCTGGATGGCCATGTCGTCCCCCTGCGTGTCGCGGCGCCGGCCGCACCGGACGGGAGACCCGACCGGCGCACGATCCCCCCGGATCCGGGCGCCTGGGGCGAGTGTACGTGCGGGTCCTGGGCGTCGACCGCGCCCGGGCGCCCCGTCTCCGGGGGGTCTCACGCCTCCCGGCGGAGCACCAGCACGGTCACGTCGTCCGGGTTCGACTGGCCCGCGGCGAGCGCCGTGATCCGCTCCACGAGCTCCTCCGCGGACGTCGACTCGCGCGCCATGTCGGCCACCCGGTCGACCGCGGCGAGGGTGCCGTCGTAGAGGTCGAGCACGCCGTCGCTGAAGGTGACGATGAGGTCGCCCGGGTCGAGCCGCAGCGCGTGCGACGTCCAGCCCGAGGCGCCCGGCACGCCCACCGGCAGGTCGGCCGACTCGAGGCGCTCGTACGATCCGTCGGCGCGGACCAGGGCGGAGAGCCCGTGGCCCGCGTCGGCGTAGAGCACGGTGTGGTCCTCGGCGCGCACGCGGGCGTGGAAGACGGTCGCGAAGGTCGAGGTCTCGCCGAGCTCGGCGGTGAAGCAGTCGGCGGTGCGCACGATGGCGTCGACCGGATCCGGCACGTTCTTCGCGCTGCGGACGACGGCGCGCGCGGTGGCCGCGATGATCCCCGCGCCCATGCCCTTGCCCATCACGTCGCCGAGCGTGAACGCCAGCCCCTCCCGCACGGGGTACCAGTCGAAGAAGTCCCCGCCCACGGCCTTCGACGGCAGGCACGCGCCCGCGACCTGGTATCCCGGCAGCGGCACGAGCGACTTGGGGAGGAGGGCCTGCTGCACGACGGAGGCGCGCTTCATCTCCTCCTGGCTCGCGCGCTCGCGGGCGCGCGACGCCTCGAGGCTCAGCCGCGTGAGCCGCGACAGCTCGTTGACCACGAAGGCGGCGAGCGCGAACGCCACGGCGCTGTAGAACCCGCGCCAGAGCTCGTTCGCGTTCTGCTCGCCGAGCTCGAGGAGGAGCGGGAGGCCGAAGGTCACGTAGACGCCCACGAACGCGACGAGCACGTTCCAGCGGCCGGGGTTCAGGCCGAACCAGACCACGGGGAGGATCACGAGGGTCCCGTAGATGGAGGCGTTCTCGCCCGTCGCGATGCGCAGCACGCCGATGGCGACCATGTCGAGCGCGGGCACGAGGTTCGTGAGGCGCGCGCGTTCGCGGCGCAGCGCGACGGCGGCGGCCAGCAGGGTCGCGAGCGCGACGAGCACCACGGAGATCAGGAGGGCGCGCGGCGAGGTGAACGTGAGGGTCGGCACGACGAGGGTCATCAGCACCGCGAGCGCGAACAGCGCCACCATCGGGAGCTGCTTCACGAGCGCGGTCGGGCCGGCCGGGCCGATCGCCCGCGGACCCGTCTGCGGCACCCAGGCGATGCGCTCCACCCAGGCGGGCGCCGGCCGCGAGGAGAAGACCCGCGGCAGCTTGAAGGGGGTGCTCACGCCGGCGACCCGGGCGCGCCGTCGGCCTCGGGCTCGGCGCGCGTGCGCCGGACGCTCCACACGTTCTCGGCGCCGACGCGCTCGTAGGAGAGGTCGTCGCAGAGCAGCTGGACCATCGCGAGGCCGCGGCCGGACTCGGCGTCCTCGCCGGGCATCTCGCGGGGGGTGAGGCGGAAGTCGCCGGGCTCGGATCCGTCGCGCAGCCGCGCGCTCATCGTGCCGGCGTCGACGGTGACGCTCACCTCGCAGGTGACGCCCTGGCCGTGGTCGGCGTGCTCGATGACGTTGGAGGCGAGCTCGATGAGGGCCGTCTCGAACGCCATGCGGTCGAGGGCGCCGATGTCGGGGCGCTCGTCCCAGAGGCGGGCGATGAAGCCGTGCACGGCGTCGACGTCCTCGCCGGGCGAGCGGAGGGTCAGCGACCGCGTGGTCTCAGTCACGGTAGGCCGCTTCGGCGGTGGGCGACGAGACCAGCACGCGGTCGAGGTTGGACAGCTGCAGCACCATCGCGACCTGGGGGCCCGGGGCCGCGAGGCGGAGGTCGCCGCCGGCGTCGCGCGCGGACTTGAGGCCCGCGATGAGCGCGCCCAGCCCGGACGAGTCGATGAAGTCGACCTCGGCGAGGTCCACCACGATCCGCGACGCCCCGTCGGCGATCGCGTCGTGGACGGCCTCCCGGAGCTCCGGGGCCGAGGCCATGTTGAGCATGCCCGTCGCGGCGACGACGGTGACGTCGTCCTCCCGGCGTGCGGTGGCGGTCGTGAACGCCATGGATCCCCCTCGCTTCGGACGCTGCGCCGTCGACCGCATCCCCCCGGACCCGGCGACGGACCGTGCCCGGTCCGCGCAGTCCCCTGCGCTGATCCCCGGCACCCGCCCGGCCACATCATCCCACAATCGAGGAAATACAATGAGGGGACGAAGGGCTCCCGTTCCTGTCCGCGGAGCGCATCCGGCTGGCGACCGCAGGACGCGCGCGGCAGGATCACGACGGGATCCCCACCCGCCGAGCACGGCCATCCGGCCGCCCGAGGAGACGACCGTGTCGACCGCACCCGAGCACGTCCCGACCGAGCGCCGCATCACGCGGCAGGCGATCGAGACCTCCATCGCGATGGCGTGGAACGCCGAGGGCGAGATGCGCGGCCTGCCGCCGCTCGCCTGGCAGCTCGGCGGCCCGTGGGAGGGCATCCACTTCGCGGGCGACGCCGACGCGTACGCGCCGGAGCTGCGGCGCGAGATCGTCGAGTCGTGGATCGCAGGCCTCGGCCTCGCGGACGCCATCGACCTCACCGACGGCCCGCTCGCGCGCTGCGGCGACGACATGGTGTGGACGGGCGCGCTCGACGACGTCGTGTTCCAGCTCCGCTATCCGGCCACCGACGCGGATCCGGCGGCCTGAGCCGCCTGAGGCGCCGGAGCCGCGCGGCCGGAGCGCCGCCCCCTAGCTCCCGGCGGCCCCGCTCTCGCGCCACCCGGATCCGTCGCGCTCCAGCTCGATCAGCTGCCCGTTCGCCCACACCAGCGAGCGGGTGAGCGCGGGCGAGCGCCCGAGCGCGGAGAGGTAGAGCACGCGGAGCAGGTAGCCGTGGGCGACCACGAGGGTGGTGCGCGGATCCGCCGCCACGTCGTCGAGGATCCCGCGCGCCCGCACGGCCGCGGCCGCCCACGTCTCGCCGCCGTCGGGCGCCGCGGGCTCGCCGTCCTCGCCCGTGAGCCAGGCCGCGAAGGCCGCGCCGTGGACGGGACCGCGCAGCTCGTCGCGCGTGATCCCCTCGAAGCCGCCGAAGTCGAGCTCCACGAGCTCGGGCCGCGGCTCGGGCACGACGCCCGGCGCGACGCCCTGCTCCTGGAGGATCCGCGCGGTGCTGCGGGCGCGCGACAGCGTGCTCACGAGGATCCGCTCCACGCCCTCCCCGCGCAGCCGCGCCGCGAGGGGCGCGAGCTGCTCGACCGCGTCGTGGTCGACGTCGATGTCCGTGCGCGAGTCGTACCGGTACTCCCGGTTCCAGGACGTGGGCGCGTGCCGGGTGAGGAGCAGGCGCGCGGGCTGCGCCGGGGGTGTCTGCATGGGTCCATCCAACCGGGATCTCACCCCCGGCTGTGCGCTCCGGCCGCGGCCCGGCCGTCCTCGGCGACGCCGGACTAGCGTCGCAGGGGATGACCAGGAGCCGAGCCCGCGCCGCCTCGCCCGCGCTCCGCGCCGCGTTCACCGCGGCGAGCGCCGCCTACCTCGTGAGCTGCGCCGTCGGGATCGCGGCGGCCACCCGGATCCTCCCGCCGCGCCCCGAGCTCCGCCTCCACCACCGCGCGTACCTCCTCACGAGCGCGCTCACCGCGCTCGCGCTGTCGACGCCGCTGTGGCCGGGATCCGCCGCGCCCCGCGCCGCCGCCCGCGGACGCCGCCCGGCCACCGTCCACCCCGCCCGCGCGCTCGCCCCCGCCCTGATCACGCTCGTCGCGCTCCCCCTCGCCGGCACGCGCACCCGCCGCCACCCCGCCGTCGCCCTGACCGCCGCTCCCTGGTACGCCTGGGGCACCCTCACCGCCTGGAGAGACCCATGGAGTTCCTCGACGTCCTGCGCGCCCGGAAGACCACCAACGGCGCCTTCCTGCCCGACCCCGTGAGCGAGGAGCACCAGCGGCTCCTCATGGAGGTGGCCGGCCGCGCGCCCTCGCAGCTCAACAGCCAGCCGTGGCGCTTCGTGCTCGTCGAGGAGCGCGACACGATCGAGCGGATCGCCGACATCAGCGGCGAGAGCATGACCGAGACGATGTCGAACGGCACCTTCTTCGAGCGCTACAAGCACCACTTCCGCTTCTCGCAGGAGGAGATGGACCGGCGGCGCGACGGGATGCTCTTCGACCGGCTCCCGGCACCGCTGCGTCCCTTCACAAAGCAGGCGTTCACGCCGCGCGGGCAGGGGCTCATGAACGCGCTCCGGGTGCCGCAGACCCTCGGCCGCGAGAACCGCCGGCTGGTCGCGGGCAGCCCGCTGCTGATCGGCGTGATGCTCGACCGCGCCGAGGACCGCCCCGAGTCCCTCGCGTCCTTCTACTCGACGTTCTCGATGGGCGCCGCGATGGAGAACGTCTGGCTGACCACGGGGGCGATCGGCATGGGCATCCAGTTCATCTCGTTCCCGATGGAGATCCGCGCGCAGTGGTCCCGGGTCGAGGAGCTGCTGCGCGTGCCGCCGGAGCTGCGGCTCATGGCCGTCTACCGGCTCGGCTACCTGCCGCCCGAGGCGCGTCGCCCCGCGATCGACTGGTCGAGCCGCGAGCGCAAGCGCCCCTCGCAGTACGTGTTCCGCGGCACGTGCGACACCCCGCAGGAGGGCTGGGACGAGCCCGCCGCGGGCTGAGCGCGCGCCTCGTTCTGGGGGCGCGGCGGGCCCGCGACGGCCCTCCGCCGTGCGCCCGCCGCCCTAGGGTCGAGGGGTGGCGGACGACGGGTGGGTGCGGATCCCGCCGCCGACCACCCGCCAGCGGCTGCTGCTCGCGGCGGGCGTCGCCTCCGGCATCACGGTGCTCTCGAACTACGCGCTGCTCCACGGCGCGCCCGACCTCGCCGCCGGCTGGCTCGGCGACTCCGCGTCCGTGCGGATCCTCGCGGTCGTCACGGCCTTCGCCCTCGTCTTCGCGGTCTGCTACGTCGTCGTCGGCGTCCGCACGCAGCCGCCCGCCGTGCACGTCGAGCGGCGGATGTTCCGCATCGGGAAGGACGAGGTCCCGTTCTCCGACCTCACGGGCGCGAAGCCCGAGTCCGGCGACGACCGGAAGCCGTCGCTGCGCGTGCTGCGCCTGCTCACCCGCGGCGGCGACAGCTGCAGCATCGTCGTCGCGACCCCGAGGGGCATGGCGCTCACGCCCGAGCAGAGCGCGGCGCTCGTCGAGGCGGTGCGCGGATCCGCCATCGCCCCGCCGTACACGTCCGACGACCCGACCGGCCGGTTCTCGCACGTCAACTTCCCGATGGACCTCGACATCCCGCGCACCCTCGCCTACATCGAGTCGCCGCCGCCCGCCCCGACGCCCCGCCGCCGCCGCGGAGCCGCCGCGTGAGCGCGGGCGACGACGGCTGGGTGGTGATCCCGGCGCCCACCTCGCGGCAGCGGATAGCGGTCGGGCTGTTCTGGATGGCCCTGGCCGGCGGCGTCTTCCTCAACCTCTGGCTCGGCCTCGGGCGCCTTCTGGAGGAGGCCGTCGGCGGCGGGTGGCTGACCATCGCCGGCACGATCCTCGTGATCGAGGCCGCGGTGATCGGGTCCATCTACGCGCTCATGGTCCGGCGGACGCCCGCCCTCGAGATCGACGTCGTCCGCGGCCTGCTGCGCCTCCGCGGCGAGGAGCTGCCGCTCGCCGACCTCACCGGCGCGCGCGTCGAGGCGCTGCAGTCGTCGCCGATGTCGCGGCCCCGGCAGAAGGGCGCGCCGCCGCTGCCCGAGAGCGTCGTGCTCGTGCTCTCCACCCGGCAGGGGAAGAGGTGCCGGATCGTGCTGCTGGTCGGCGAGCACCGGATCCAGTCGGCCGAGGCGACCGCCGCCCTCGTCGCCGCCGTGCGCGCCTCCGCGATCACGCCGCCGACCACGCCCGACGACCCGGACGGCCGCTTCACCCGCGTCAACTTCCCCGACGCGCTCGACGTCGACGACGCCGTGGAGCTGATCGAGGCCCCCGAGCGCCGCCGCCACGCCGGCTTCTGACGCCCGGTCGCGGGACCCCGCGACCGGCCCGCCGCCTCAGGGCCGCCGCGCGAACGCCGCGAGCCCCTGCTCCCCGTGCGGCACGTACCCGAGCGAGCGGTAGAAGGGGTGCGAGCGCTCGGCGTCCTCGGTGCCGCCCGCGTCCGTGGTGAGCACGAGGAGCGCGCAGTCCCGGTACCGCTCGCGCACGTGCTCGAGGAGGGCGCGGCCCACGCCGCCGCGCTGCCGGTCGGGCCGCACGAGGAGGTCCTGCACGTAGCAGATCGACACCCCGTCGCTCACGGTGCGGACGAGGCCGACGAGCGCGCCGTCGTCGTCGCGCGCGGTGGCGACGAGGTCGGATCCGGCGAGCGCCCGCTCGAGCCGCTCCGGGTCGCGGGCGTAGACGGTCCAGCCGACGGATCCGTAGAGGTCGAGCAGCTCGTCGCGGGCCGGGGTCTCGTCGGCGAGGAGGGTCACCCCCACACCGTAACCGCCTGTGCACTTCCCGCCCGCGGGCGGCGGCTCCCTCGATACGGTCGCGGTTCCCCCCGCCATCCCTCGGACGGCGACACCTCGACGAGAGAGCCCCATGCCCCAGTCGCGCCACGTCCGCACGCCCTCGTCCTCGACCCGGAGGCGCTGCGGATCCGTCGCGCTGACCGCGGCCGTCGTCGCCGCCACCGCCGCCGGCGGCCTCGGAGCCGCGCTCCTCGCCCCCGCGAGCGCGTTCGCCGCCACGGCCACCGTCGGCCTCGGCACCGCCGCCTCCTACTCGGTGCTCGCGGGCCAGGGCGTCACGAACACCGGCCTCACCACGCTCGCGGCGGATCTCGGCACGAGCCCGAACGCGGCCGTCACGGGCTTCCCGCCCGGCGTCGTCGGCGGCGCCACGCACGCGGCCGACGCCGCGGCCGGCCAGGCCCAGTCCGACCTCACCGCCGCGTACGTCGACGCCGCCGGACGCCCCACCACCGCGGCCGTCCCCGCCGACCTGGTCGGGGCCACGCTCACGCCGGGCGTCTACACGGCCGGCGGCCCGCTCGGCCTCACGGGCACGGTCACGCTCGACGCGCAGGGCGACCCGGCCGCGGTCTTCGTCATCCAGGCCCCCTCCACGCTCACCACCGGCTCGAGCAGCCGGGTGTCGCTCGTCAACGGCGCCCAGGCCTGCAACGTCTTCTGGCAGGTGTCGAGCTCGGCCAGCCTCGGCACCAACTCGGGCTTCGCCGGGTCGATCCTCGCGCTCACCTCCATCTCCGTCGGCACCGGCGCCACGGTCGACGGCCGCGCGCTCGCCCGCAACGGCGCCGTCACCCTCGACGACGACGCGTTCGTCGCCTCCACCTGCGGCAGCACCACGTCGCCCATCGGCTCGGGCACCACGCCCGTGGTCACGCCCACCCCGGCGCCCTCGGCCTCGCCCGCCCCGACGCCGACGCCCGGTGGCGGCACGGGCGGAGGCACCGGCGGAGGTGGCGGCACCGGCGGCGGCACCGGCGGCACGACCGGCGGATCCACGCCCACCCCGTCGCCCACGCCCACCTCCGGCGTCCCGTCGTCCACCCCTCCCGGCGACGTGCCGCCCCCGAGCGGCCACCTCCCCCGCACGGGCGGCGACGGCGCGCGCCTCATCCTCGAGCTGGGGCTCGGCGCCGCGGCGCTCGCGGCCGGCGTCGTGGCCGTGCTCGCGGTGCGCGCCCGCCGCCGCCGGAGCTAGCGGCACCGCAGCGCACCGCACCACCCGACGCCCGTCCCCGCCTCGCGCGGGGGCGGGCGTCCGTCACGCGCACGGCCCGGACGAGGAGGAGAAGCGGGGCTAGGGTCGGCAGGAGGAGCGATGCAGCTCCGATCCACCAGTCGACGAGGACCACCATGACGACGACGAGCCGCCCGCCGCGCGGCGCCTCCGCCTCCTCCGGCCGAGCACCCCGTCCCCGCCGCTCCCGCATGGCCCGCCGCGAGGCCGTGGCCGGCTACCTCTTCATCAGCCCGTGGATCGTCGGGTTCCTCGTCTTCACGCTCGGCGCGATGGCCTACAGCCTCGTCGTCTCGTTCAGCGACTACAACCTCGCGACCGACGTGGCCACCCCGGTCGGCACCGAGAACTACGAGCGCCTCTTCACGGATCCGCGCGTGGCCCTCTCCCTCGGCAACACGCTCTTCTACGCGGTGCTCGCGGTGCCGTTCGAGGTCTGCCTCGCGCTGCTGCTCGCGATCCTGCTGGCCCGCCTCGGCCGGGGCGCGGGCCTCTTCCGCACCCTCTACTACCTGCCGAAGATGACCCCGACGGTCGCCACCGCGAGCGTCTTCCTGCTGCTGCTCAACGGCAACACGGGCGCCGTGAACGAGGGACTCGAGGCGATCGGCATCGACGGCCCGCAGTGGCTCATCGACCCCGCGTGGGTGAAGCCGTCCATCGTCCTGATGACGCTATGGGGCGTGAGCGGCACCATGGTGATCTTCCTCGCCGCCCTCAAGGACGTGCCGCGCGAGCTCTACGAGGTCTCGTCGCTCGACGGCGCCGGCCCCGTGCGGCAGTTCTTCGCGATCACCGTGCCGATGATCTCCGGCGCCATCTTCTTCAACGTCGTCGTGCTCACCATCGCGGCGCTGCAGGTCTTCGACCAGGCCTACCTGCTGTTCTGGCGCGACCAGACGAACGCCTCCCCCGACTCGTCGCTGTTCTACGGCGTGTACCTGTTCCAGCAGGCGTTCCGCTCGTTCGACTTCGGGTTCGCGGCCGCGATGGCCTGGCTGCTGTTCGTGATCGTGCTGGTCATCACGCTCGTGCAGGTGAAGCTGAGCAACAGGTTCGTCTACTACGAGGGGGACCGCTGATGGCCGTCACCGACCGCACGCCGGCCACGCCCGCGACCCCGCCGGCCGCCGCGACCGGCGACCCGCGCCTCGCCGCCGCCCTCACGCCGCTGCCCCGCCGGGATCCGCTCCCCGCGCGCCGCGACCCCGACCGCGGCCGCCGCGTGCGCTCCCGCATCGGCCGCGCCCTCATCGCCGTGGTGCTCGTGGGCTTCGCGCTCCTGTTCCTCTACCCGTTCGCGTGGCTGCTCGCCGCGAGCCTCAAGCCGCGCGGCGAGGTCTTCGACAACGCGCTCTGGCCGCGCACCTTCACGCCGCAGAACTACGTGGAGGTGTGGGAGCAGCTCCCGCTCCTCGGCTGGATGGGCAACAGCCTGGCGATCGCGCTGCTCTCCGCGGCGCTCGTGTCGATCTCGAGCGCGCTCGTGGCGTTCGGCTTCGCGTACTTCCGGTTCCCGGGCCGCAGGATCCTGTTCGGCCTGGTGCTCGCGACGATGATGCTGCCGGGCGCGGTGACGATGGTGCCGCAGTTCCTCATCTGGAAGAACCTCGGGCTCATCGGCACGTGGATCCCGCTGTTCGGCATGAACCTGTTCGGCTCGGCCTTCTACATCTTCCTGCAGCGCCAGTTCTTCCTCGGGCTGCCGCGGGAGCTGTTCGAGGCGGCCAGGCTCGACGGCGCGAGCTACTTCGGGATGTTCCGGCGGATCGCGCTGCCGCTGTCGATCCCGTCGTTCGTCATCATCTTCATCTTCGAGTTCCAGGCCAGCTGGAACAACCTGCAGGCGTCGCTCATCTACCTGAACGCCGGCAGCGTCGAGGGCTTCACGGTGCCGCTCGGCCTCTCCTACGCGATGACCGCGTTCAGCCCCACGAACGGCGGGCAGGGCGACTACCAGCTCGTGATGGTCGCGGCGCTCCTCGTGACCCTGCCGATGCTCGTGCTCTTCGCGTTCGGCCAGCGCTACTTCGTGGAGGGCATCGCGACGCAGGGGCGGAAGGGCTGAACCAGCCGGCCCGCGACGCGCGGGTCAGTGCCCGGTGTCGACCAGCTTGAGCCCGACCACGCAGCCGACGAGGCCGAGCAGCAGCAGGACCTTGACGACGCTCGCGGGCTCCTCGCCCGTGACGATCGCGTAGGTCACGGTGAGCGCCGCGCCGATGCCGACCCACACGGCGTACGCGGTGCCCGTGCTGATCTCGCGCATCGCGTAGGCGAGTCCGGCCATGCTCGCGACGACGGTCACGGCGAAGACGACGGTCGGCACGACCTTCGTGAACCCGGCCGACCTCCCGAGGGCGGTGGCCCACACGGCCTCGAGCACCCCGGACACGATGAGGACGATCCACGACATGACGGCTCCTTGTCGGCCAGTCTTGTCGCGTTCCGGGTACTGATCCCTCGTCCGGGGGCGCGGGAGGGCGCCCGTCTCCGACGCTACCCGGACGCCCTGGTCACGGCGTGTGCAGATGGATCAGCGGGCCGCCTGCTCGTAGGCCCGCATCGCCGCGGTCTGCGCGTCACCGAGCGCCTGCTCGGGCGTCTTGTCGCCGAGGAGCGTCGAAGCCACCGCGTTCTGGAGCTCGCCCTGGATCTGCTGCCCCGCCGGCGACCCGCCGATCGAGCGGCCCTCCGCCACCACGTCGTAGAACGTCGCGATGGCCTGGTCGATCCCGTCGTCGCCGCTCGGGACGACGTGCGCGTCGCGGATCGCCTGGTCGGCGGCCGGGGACCCCGTGAACAGGCCCGTGTAGATGCCGCCGTTCTCGGCGACCGTGTCGGCGCGCACGTCGCCCGCGGCCTCCCACGCCTCCTGGCTGGTGAGGTCGAGCATCCACGCGCACGCGGCGTCCTTGTTCGCGGCGCCCGCGGGGATCACGAACGCGGATCCGCCGGCCACCGCGAAGGGCTCGCCGTCGCGGTCGCGGAAGGGCACGGCCGAGATGTCGATGGCGTCGCGGTAGGGCGCGACCACGTTGAGGTACCACTGGGCGTCGACCTGCGCGCCCACCTGGTCCTTCACGAACTGGTTGCCGTCGCCGAACGTGTCGAACGCGTCGGTGAAGCTCTTGCCCTTCGCGTAGCCGCCCTGCGCGTCGGACAGCTCCTTCAGGAACTCGAGGCCGGGGAGGTTGGACGCGTCGTCGAGCGTGGGCTTCCCCTCGTCGTCGACGAGCTGGCCGCCGAAGCCGAGCATCCAGAGCGCGGCCTGGCTGGTGGGCACGGCGTCGAGGCCGAGCACCGCGGGGTCGCCGCCGGACTCCCGGTACACCTTCCCGACGGCCTCGAGCAGCTGGTCGGGCTTCGAGGTGTCGAACTGGTCGGCCGTCACGCCGGCCGCGGAGAGCACGCGCTCGTTGAGCAGGATCGCCGGCGGCTGGAAGAACTGCGGCACGGCCCAGATCGCGTCGTCGTAGCGGATGTCGTTCGTGACGGACTCGTAGAAGCGCTCCTCGGGATCCACGCCGTTCACGGAGTAGCACTCGTCGAGCGGGAGGATCAGGTCCTGGGCCGCGTAGGTCGCCACGAACTGGCGGTCCATCTGCACGACGTCGGGCGTCTGGCCGCTCGCGACGCGGGTCGTGAACTTCTGCGCGTCGAACGCGGTGGAGTCGAGGTCGATGGTCACCTCGGAGAGCGCGTCGGCCGCGTGCTGCATGCGGGCCTTCCCCACGTCGTCCGCGCCGTCGAAGGCCCAGGCCTTCAGGGTGCCGGTGGCCTCCTCCGTGAAGGAGGCGTCGGCCGCGCCGGTGCCGCCGGATCCGCACCCCGCGAGCAGCGTGGCCGTGGCCGCCGCCGCGATCACCGCGAGCGTCCTGTGTGTCCTGGTCATGGGGATCCCTCCGCGCACCGGGCCTCGTCGCCCGCTCCTCGAACGTACGCCGCTTCCCGCCCGGCGATCCGGGCTGCGAGCGCAGGCGCCCGTCAGGCGCGGAGCAGCTCCACCATCGCGTCGCGCGCGCGGGCGCCCTCCGGGATCGGCATGAGCGCGTACACGTGCAGGAGGTTCGGCTCCACGTGGATCCGCACCGGGTGCCCGACCGCGGCCGCCTTCCGCTCGAGGGCGCGCGCGTCGGCGAAGAGGATGTCGTGCGTGCCCGTGAACACCGTGATGCGGCCGACGCCGGCGAGCGACCCGTGCAGCGGGCTGACCCGCGGGTCCTCCACCGGCAGCTCCCCGCGCCACGACTCCACGGCGGCGCGCAGGCCGTCGACCGCGAGCCAGGGGTCGGTGGGCTGGATGCGGGCGATGAGCGGATCCGTGAACGACAGGTCGAGCGCGGGCGAGAGCAGCACGACGTCGCGCGGCGCGGGCACGCCCCGGTCGCGCAGCGCCAGGGCGGCGGACAGGGCGATCTGTCCGCCCGCCGAGTCGCCCATGAGCGTCACGCGGTCGGCGCCCGCCTCGGCGACGAGCGCCTCGGCGAGGTCGGCCGTGCGCTCGACGACCTCCGCGGCCGTGCCCGAGGGGACGAGCGGGTAGATCGGCACGGTGAACGTCGTGCCGGTGCGGCGCGCGAGGCCCGCGACCAGCCACCAGTGGAACGGGGAGATCTCGTGGGTCCAGCCGCCGCCGTGCGCGTAGAGGGCGAGGCGGCGATCCCCGGCGGCGCGCGCGGGCGCGACCTCGTAGACGTGCCAGCCGCGCTCCACCCGCGCGGTGACGCGCACCCCGCGGAGGAGCGGCGGCGGGGCGAAGCCGCCGGGCCGCAGCACGCGGCGGCCGGCCCGGCGCATCGTGCGGTCGGGCGACGCGAACTCGCCCTGCCCGCCGACCATCGCGATGACCGGCGGCGCGAGCCGCGACAGCAGGCTGCGGGGCGTGCGCGTCACGGCCGGGACCGGCTCGTCGAGGTGGTCGGGATCGTCATCATGGCCGGGTCCGCGTGCCGTCGGTCAGGCCGCGGGGCTGTACCACTTGGAGACCAGGTGGTCGGCCTCCACGCGGCGGATGGTGCCGGAGTGCGAGCGGAGCACGATGCTCGAGGTGCGGATCATGCCGCGGTGGCGGGTGACGCCCGCGACGAGCGCGCCGTCGGTGACGCCGGTGGCGACGAAGTACGCGTTGTCGCCCGTGACGAGGTCGTCCTGGTCGAGGATGCGGTCGAGGTCGTGGCCCGCGTCGATGGCCCGCTGCCTCTCGGCGTCATCCTTGGGCGCGAGGCGGGAGAGGAGCACGCCGCCGAGCGCCTTGATGGCGCACGCCGTGATGATGCCCTCGGGCGTGCCGCCGATGCCGACGCACATGTCGATGCGGGAGTCGGGGCGGGCCGCGTTGATGCCGCCCGCGACGTCGCCGTCGAGCAGGAGGCGGGTGGAGGCGCCGGCCGCGCGGATCTGCGCGATGAGGTCGGCGTGACGCGGCCGGTCGAGCACGGCCACCTGCATGTCCTCGACCGCGAGGCCCTTGGCCGCGGCGAGCGCGCGGATGTTGTCGCCGATGGGGCGGTCGAGGTCGACGACGCCGCGGCCCTCGGGGCCGGTGACGAGCTTGTCCATGTAGAACACGGCCGACGGGTCGAACATGCTGCCGCGGTCGCTCACCGCGATGACCGACAGGGCGTTCATGCGGCCGGCGGCGGTGAGGCTCGTGCCGTCGATGGGATCCACCGCGATGTCGCACGCGGGGCCGAAGCCGTTGCCGACGTGCTCGCCGTTGAAGAGCATCGGCGCCTCGTCCTTCTCGCCCTCGCCGATGACGACGAGGCCGTCGAAGGCGACGGTGCCGAGGAACTTGCGCATCGCGTCGACCGCGGCGCCGTCGGCGGCGTTCTTGTCGCCCTTGCCGATGAAGGGGGCGGAGCGGATGGCCGCGGCCTCGGTGGCTCGCACGAGCTCCATCCCGAGGTTGCGATCCGGATTCGAGTAGTTCTCCTCGGTCATGTGGGGTCCTCCCGTAGAGACGTGCGCGGGCGGCTCCGTCGACTCCGCAAGTGCGTCCCTACGATCCTACGGCGGGGGTGGGCGCCCTCCAGCTGCCGCCGGCGATGTACCGCACCATCACGTTGAGGGTGGCGACGAACGGCACCGCGAACAGGGCGCCGGCGACCCCGCCGACGTAGGACCCCGCGGCCACGGCGAGCACCACGGCGAGCGGATGCACGTGCACGGCCCCGCCCATCACGAGCGGCTGCAGCACGTGCGACTCGAGCAGGTGCACGCCGATGACGGCCGCCAGCATGATGACCGCCTGCAGCGGCCCCACGAACACCAGCGCGATGACGACGGCGAACGCGCCCGACACGATGGCGCCGACGACCGGGATGAAGGAGGCGAGGAACACGACGACCGCGATGGGGACGGCGAGCGGGAGCCCGAGGAGCCACGCGGCGATGCCGATGCCGACCGCGTTGCCCGCGGCCACGAAGATCTGCACGCGCGTGAACGCGGAGAGCGTGCCCCAGCCCGCGCGGCCGGCGCCGTCGATGGCGGGACGCGCGCGGCGCGGGAACATGCGGACGACGAAGCGCCAGATGCCGCGGCCGTCGATGAGCACGATGACGATGGTGAAGAAGGCGAGCAGCGCGCCCGTGACGAGGTGGCCGACGCCGAGCCCCGCGTCGAGCGCGCCGGTGAGCAGCGCCTCGCGGCTGTTCTCGAGCGCCTTGCCCGCGGAGGCGAGCAGCGCGTCGTAGTCGGACGGCACCACGTTGAACGGCGGCTGCGCGAGGAGGTCGCGCACGGACTCGAACCGGTCCATCGCCTCGCGCTGGAGGGTGGGGATGCCGGTGCGGATCTGCGTGACGAGCAGCAGCACGAGCCCCGCGATGACGACGGCCGTGGCGAGCAGCGTGGACGTGATGGCGAGCCACGCCGGCCAGCGCCGCCTCCGCAGCGACGCGACGAGCGGCTGCAGCAGCGCGCAGACGAGGAGGCCGATGAGGAACGGGATGACCACCTCCTTGAGGGAGACGAGGATCCACACGGCCGCGGCCACCGCGACGCCGATGACGAGCAGGCGCCACGACCACTCGGCCGCCAGCAGGACGCCCGGGGTGACGCCGCGCTCGGGGGCGCGGCCGGCGTGCGGGGCGTCGGCGGGCGGCGCGGCGTCCGCGGGCGTGGCGTTCGCGGCGGGGGCGTCCGCGGCGGGGGCGGCTGCGCCCGTGGCGGACGTGACGGGCGGCTCGGACGCGCCCGGCGAGGGCTCGACGTCGTGGGACATGGCGGTGCTCCGATCTCGATGCGCAAGGAGGAGGATCCCTCGGTCGGAGGAGAGCCTGCGCGCCCATCTTGGCGGGGCCCGACGGGAGCGCGGGCGACGGCGCCGGATGCGTGTGCATGAGGATCCTCCGCGTCGCTGTGCGGGATCCGTGCCTCGGCGTCCCCAGGCAGTGGGCGACGCTCCGCGGCTATGTGAGAATGGTTCTCGACAACAGGAGGACGCCCGATGGATCCGCTCGTCGAGCATCCCGATGCCCCCGCGCCCGCCGCCGCGCGGGAGCCCGCCGCCGCGCGGGAGCCCGCCGCCGCCCGTCCGGCCGCCGGAGCGCCGGCCCCCGCGGCGCCATCCGCCGCCGCTGCCCCCGCCCCGGCCCCGGCCCCGGCCCCGGCCGCATCCGCATCCGCCCCCTCCGTCGCCGCCGTCCTCCGCCGGGCGCGCCGCCGGGGTCGGACGACGATTGGCGTGCTCGCCCTGCTGCTCGCGGCGGTCGTGCTCGCGGCCCTCGCGATCGGGCCGGTGCCGCTGGCGCCGACGACCGTCGCGGGCATCCTCGGCGAGCGCCTGCTCGGCCTCCCGCGGGGCGACTGGTCGGACTCGGCCGCGCAGATCGTCATCGGCACCCGGGCGCCGCGCGTCGCGATGGCCGTCGTCGCCGGCGCCGTGCTCGCGGCCGCGGGAGCGCTCCTGCAGGCGCTGGTGCGCAACGCCCTCGCGGATCCGTACCTCCTCGGCCTCAACTCGGGCGCGTCCACGGGCGTCGCCTTCGTCGTGCTCGTCGCGGGCGGCGGCAGCGCGCTCCTCTTCTCCGGCGCCGCACTCGCGGGCGCCATCGGCGCGGTGCTCCTCGTGACGCTGCTCGCGGGCGCCGCCGACCGGCGCGGTCCACTGCGGCTGGTGCTCGCGGGGCTCGCGGTCGGCTACGCGCTCAACGCGGCGACGAGCTTCCTCGTGTTCTCGAGCGACTCCCCCGAGGCCGCGCGGTCGGTGCTGTTCTGGCTGCTCGGATCCCTGGCCAGCGTGCAGCCGCTCGCCCTCGCGGGCGCGGCCGCCGCGGCGGCGGTCGGCCTGACGGCGCTCATCGTGGTGGCACCGCTCGTGGACGCGCTCGCGTCCGGCGACGACTCCGCGCGCTCCGCCGGCCTCGATCCGGAGCGGGCGCGGATCGGCCTGATGGTGGGCGTCTCGGCGATGGTCGGCGTGATCGTCGCGGGCGTCGGCGGGGTGGGATTCGTCGGCCTCGTGGTGCCGCACCTCGCGCGCCGGCTCGTCGGCGGGCGCCACCGCCTCGTGCTCCCGGCCGCCGCCCTCCTCGGCGCGATGCTGCTCGTCGGCGCCGACACGGTCGCCCGCACGGCCCTCGCACCGCAGGAGATCCCGGTCGGCGTCGTCACCGGGATCCTCGGCGCGCCGTTCCTCCTCGTCCTCCTCCGCCGCGGCGGGATCCGCGCGGCCTGAGCCGCCGACCCGCCGCCCCGCACCTCCCGCACGCCCTCCCCGCACACCGACCGACCCAGGAAGACCCATGACCCGATCCCCCGCGCCCTGCCGCCCGCTCGCGCCCCGCCGCCCGCTCGCCCTCCGCCGCCCGCTCGCCCTCGTCGCCGCCGCGGCCCTCCTCGCCGGGCTCGCCGCGTGCGCGCCCGCGCCGACCAGCGCGCCCGGCGCCGCGGATCCGACCGCCAGCTCGTCCTTCCCGCTCACGATCACGAACTGCGGCTCGCCCGTGACCCTCGCGGCACCCCCGCAGCGGATCGTGCTGGTGAACGCCGACGAGATCCCGAACCTCGAGGCGCTCGGCGCCGTCGACCGCGTCGTCGCGATGACCGGGTCCCTGCAGCCCGACCTCTACGACCCGTCGACCTACGAGACGCTCGCGAAGGCCGACATCCTGTCGACCGAGACCAACGCGACCGGCGGATCCGTCGTGTCGCAGGAGAGCCTCATCGGCATGCGGCCCGACCTCGTGATCGCGCCCGAGAAGGCCGTCGACCGCGCGGCCCTCGCGGCCAGCGGCATCCCGCTCTACACGCCGAGCGCGTACTGCGCGGATCCGGCGCCCGAGCTGCGCACGACGGCCACCTTCGACCGCGTCTGGGACGAGGTGCGCTCGCTCGGCGCGGTGCTCGGCGCCGGCGACCGCGCGGAGCAGGCGATCGCCGACGCGCAGGCCGGGATCGGCGCCCCCGCCGCGGACGCCGGCACGGCCGCCGCGCTCTACGTCTCCTCCGGCGGCAGCGTGCTCTCCCCCTACGGCGGCCCGAGCATGGTGACGCCCGTCTTCCAGGCGGCCGGCCTCCGGAACGTCTACGCCGACTCCGACGAGCGCGTGTTCGACGCGAACGTGGAGGACATCGTGGCCCGGGATCCGCGCACCGTCGTGCTCCTCTACTCCAGCGGCTCGCCCGAGGACGCGATCGCCGCGTTCCGCGGGGCGCCCGGCGTCTCGGGGCTCTCGGCCGTGCGCGACGGGCGCGTGGTGGCGCTGCGCTTCCCGTTCACGGATCCGCCCAGCATGCTCTCCGCGAAGGGCCCGGCCGAGCTCGCGGGGCTCCTGGCCGCCCTGCCGTGATCCGCGCCGAGCGCGTGCGCGTGGTCGCGGGCGGGCGCGTCCTGCTCGACGACGTCTCGTTCGAGGCGCCCACCGGATCCGTGACCGGCGTCGTCGGCCCGAACGGCGGCGGCAAGACCACGCTGCTGCGGGCGCTCGTGCGCGCCGTGCCGCTCGCGGGCGGCCGCGTGACGGTCGACGGCGAGGACGTGCGCGGGCGCTCGCGCCGGTGGATCGCCCGCCGGATCGCCGAGGTCGGCCAGCGCCAGGAGCCCGACGAGTCGCTCACCGTGGCCGACGAGGTCGCGCTCGGCGGCCTCGCGGAGCACGGCGTGCTGCGGTCGGGCGGATCCTCGCGCGACGCCCGGATCGCCGCCGCCCTCGACGCCGTCGGCCTCGCGCACATGGCCGCCGACCGGCTCGCGACGCTCTCGGGCGGCGAGCTCCAGCGGGTCGCCCTCGCCCGCGCGCTCGCGCAGGGCGCCGGCCACGTGCTGCTCGACGAGCCCACCAACCACCTCGACATCCGGCACCGGCTCGAGGTGGTGGGGCTGATGCGGCGCATCGCCCCGACCGTGGTCGTCGTGCTGCACGACCTCGAGGCGGCCGCCGCGGCGTGCGACCACGTGGTCGTGCTCGACCGCGGGCGGGTGGCCGGCGCCGGCTCCCCGCGCGACGTGCTCCGCCCCGAGCTCCTCGACGCGGTCTACGGCGTGCGCACCACCGTGATCCCGGACCCCGACGGGCACCCCCACCTCCGCTTCACCCTCCCCGCGCCGGGCGACCCGCTCGCCGCGTCCATCCCCCTCGAGAGGACCCGACCATGACCGACATCACCACCGCCGCACCCGCCCCGACCGCGGCCGACGCCGCCGTGATCGCGGACGCCCGCTCCCTCGCCGCCCGCTGGGACGCGCAGCAGACCGGCTACATCCGCCACCGCGCCGAGCGCTTCGCGACCATCGCGCGCGTCGTGCGGCACGTGGCCGCGGGCTCCGCGGCGCCGCGGATCCTCGACCTGGCCGGCGGCACCGGCTCCCTCGCGCTGGAGGTGCTGGCGGCGATCCCGGGCGCGACCGCCGTCGTCGCCGACAAGGACCCGGCGCTGCTCGCCATCGCCGCCGACCTCGCGCTCGGCGAGCCGCGCCTGCACGTCGCCGAGGTGGACCTCGCGCACGACGGCTGGGCGGATCACCCGCTCATCGCCCGAGGCGGCTTCGACGCCGTCGTCTCCTCCACCGCCCTGCACTGGCTGCAGCCGGCCGCGCTCGTCGACGTGTACCGCGCGCTGCCCGCGCTCGTGCGCCCCGGCGGCGTCGTGCTGAACGGCGACCACCTCTCCTACGACGCGCACCAGGAGGGCACGCTGCGGCGCATCTCCCTCGCCGACGACCAGGAGGTGCAGGACGCGGCGTTCGCCTCCGGCGGCGTCGACACCTGGGACGCGTGGTGGCAGGCCGTCGCCGACACCCCGCGCTACGCCGCCGCGCTCGCCCGCCGCGACGAGGTCTGGGGCGAGGAGCTCCACGTCGCGCCCCCGAAGGTCACGCTCGGCTTCCACCTGGAGGCGCTCCGCAGCGCGGGCTTCCCGGAGACGGGCACGCTCTGGCGCTACCTCGACGACGTGGTGCTGTACGCGGTGCGCGGCACCGACTGAGCGCGCAGGCGCGGGTCGCGCGTCCGTCAGAACTCCGAGATGGAACCCGAGACCCGCGCCCGACGCAAGCCGGCGCGGAAGACCAGGACGCTCATGGGGAGGGCCACGACCGCCCATCCTGTCAGCGCCGCGAGGTCCGGGAGCACCTGCTCGATGGTGCCGCTCGCCCCGAGAGCCAGCCTGAGCGCATGGAGAGCTCGCGTCGTGGGTATCCACTGCGACGCCTCGGACATCCACGCGGGCAGCGCCGAGGTCGGGTACAGGACGCCTGACATCAACACCGTCACTGTGGTGAGGGTCCAGGTGATGGGGTCGCCCCGCTTGGTCACCAGGAGGATCCCGCAGCCTGCGAGACCCAGGCTGCCCATGGTCACCACCATGAGGAGCAAGACGATGGCTGCCGTCGATACGTCCACCGAGAAGTCGACGTGGAATACGAGTCCGAATCCCAAGAGCAAGATGATGGAGCTGACCACCGTACCCACGAGGCCGATGACGCCGTGGTAGATCATCAATCGCAGCAAGGAGACGTCGGAGGTCACCAGCGCCTCCAACGTCCCCGATCTCTGCTCGTTCTGCACGAAACGCGAGAACGTCCCCAGCGATACGCTCACGAAGCCGGTGAATATGGAGCCGGTCAGCAGGAAGGAGAGTATCCCGCCGCCGTACTCGCCGATGCCGGTGAACGTGTTGCCCTGCTGCAGGAACGATCCGAGGATGGCGAACTGCAGACATCCGACGACCGACGACACCAGCCCCAGGACGACGGCCGTCTTGTACGTGCGCCTCTCCCACACCGAGCGGACGAGCACCATGCGCAACTGCTCGAGGACGATCATGCGCGGACACCGGGGGGAGCGACGATGGACGTCTCCTGGCGTGTACCCACCTGGCTGATGGAGTATCCGGCCTCGCGCAGCTCGACCAGCGCATCGAGCACATCGACCTCGCGCGGGACCACCGTGGAGAACCCGGAGGCTGTCGCACGCCAATCTCCGATCGGAGTGTCGGAACCAGGTGGAGGCGAGGTGATGACGGTCAGCGCCTTGCCGAAGAGCAACTCCGACGGATCTCGTGTCGTGCGGAGGGAGCCCTGCTCGAGTTGTCCCACGACGTCGATTCCTCCCGCGAGGGCGCTGGCCTCATGCGTCGAGATCACGACCCTGTGCCCTTGCACCCTCATCTCATGGAGCTGAGCCGCCAGAGCCTCGGCACTTGCCCCGTCCAGATTCGCGAACGGCTCGTCGAGCAAGAGGGTCCGTGGCGCTCCCATCATCGCCCTCGCCACGCCCAGCCGCTTCCGCATGCCCAATGACAGACGCATGAAAGGGACTCCGCGGTGTTCCTCCAACTGCGTGCATCCGAGGACGCGATCGACCTCCGCTCTCGCGGTACGTCGTCGCAGTCCCTTGAGCGCAGCGAAGTACAGGAGGTTCTGCTCAGCCGAGAGGCGGTAGTAGAAGCTCCGCTCCGGATAGAGGGACACGCCGATCTCGCGCTGAGCTCTTTCCGGCTTACGCACCACGTCCTGCCCGTCCAGCTCGACCGTTCCCCCTCGTGGGCGGATCAGGCCGCACATGACACGAAGCAAGGTGGTCTTGCCGGAACCATTCGGTCCGACGAGCGCCATCAGCTGCCCGACCGGTAGCTCGAAGGAGACGCCGGACATGAGGTTCTCAGGATTCACAGGGAAGCCCACTGCGACTTCGTCAAGGACGAGCATCGATGACCCCCGTGAATATCTTCTCAGCTGCGGTGGGAACGGGAGAGCCCACGGACAAGAGGGTCGCCGCGACGCCTGCCGCACCTTGGAGGAAACCTGCGGTGTCGTACTCGACCCCGCGGTTGTCGAGGTCACGAAAGCCATATCGGCTGCTCTCCTGACTCGCGTCGATGATCTCGGTGACGAGGGACACGAGATCCTCTTCAGGAACCGGTACGCCGGAACGCCGGAGCGCCCGCCCCACGAGAACCAGTCCCGCGCTCCCATGACATATGCCCGAGCCGGAGAGGCCGCGGGATGCGCGAGGACGAGCCATCGTGGATGCCCAGAGCTCCTCCGCCACTGCCCTGTCGCCTTCTTCGACCGCGGAAGAGGCGAACGCGAGGGCCAGCCCGGGCACTCCATAGCACCAGGCGGTCCTCGCCGCGTCAGAGCGCGAGACGACACTCGCCGTACGCCGATATGCGACATCGACTCCGTGAGATGTCCTCGACAGGTTGTCCCCCAGCTCGTTCCTCAAGCGCACCCCAGCTTCCCTCGCTGCATCGGCCTCGATGCCCATCCGATGCGCTGCACCCAAGGTCGCGAGGACTCCTGCTACGCCATGGGCAAGACCGAGATCGAGATAACCGTCCACGCACTCGGGTCGATTTAAGCGATCGAACTCGGTCACGTGCGCCCCGGGAGTCCAATACCCCTGCGGCGCTCTCCGCAGCGCCCACGAGGCGAGTGTCTTCGTCGCCTCCTTGGCCAAGGGATCCGTCTTGCTGCAGCCGGTGATGATCATCGAGGCCAGAGCGCCCGCTACACCGCTCGCCAGGTCGTAGTCCCTGGTGGGAAGTCCCCCTTGCAGAGGAACCCGTTCTAGCAGCGAGCGCAACTGACCCCGGACCGACTGGTCGGCCGCTTCATGTGCGCGCCGGTAGCGTGTGCCACCCCTACCCAGAACCTGGAATGCGATGGACACGGCTCCAGCGCCGAAGAGCCCGGGTCCCGTGCTGGTCGCGGCAGCGAAGGACGAAGCCACCGCGAGGAGATGCGAATGCGCGCGAGTATCCCATCCGCCTTCCGGGTCCGCGCAGTCAGCCGTGGCGTACAAGAAGGCGAGCCCGAGATCCCCTTGGTCAACGCTCAAGGGATGCCATTGGCGCCCCGTCTCCCCGGTGAGAGCATGTGGGCTCTCGAGGTCCCTCAGGGCATCGTCGCCCGCGATCCGCGCCACTACCTTCCAACCGATGCGGTTGGCCTCTGATACGACGTCCCGAGTCGAGGTCACAGCGCTCCACCTCCGCTCGCAGCACCAGCGGTCTGCTCCTCGACTGCCGCACTCCTGAAGGACGAGTCAGGCTCGGTCACCCGCCGCGCCGAAGACAGCGCATCGCGAAGTCGGAGCAACGCTTGGTACTCGGTCCGCCGATCGAATCCGATTCGGTTTGCCTGCATGTGCACGAGGCTGCTGAGCACGCTGAAGCAACGCTCATCACCGAGAGCACGGGCCTTGGCCGCCAGGGTAGGGCTCGCCTGCTCGGTCGCGGACGAAAGACCACGACAGGTCGACGCCAGGCCGGCGATGCCCGGAGAGGCGTCCTTAGCGGAATCCAGCAAGCTCATCTCCACGATGACCGCCTTCAGCCGCGGGACCTCAACCGGCTTGCCGCGCTGTACCGCGCGGCGCAGTCCTGGCGCATCGCCGCCGAACTCCTTCGAGTACGCGGCGCACATGCCATCGAGCAGCCATGACTCCTCACGCGACGCGAGCCGAAGGCCTCGAAGCAGTGCGTAGAGGACAGCAGCCCCTACCGTGATCCGTCCCGGAGCGTCTGAGGGCGCCTCCGCATTCGAGCCAGCGCGCTCCTCCAACGACCCGGCGAGCACGGACATCGCTTCCACCGTCTCAGCAGAAGACCGACAGAAGAGCGCCTCGCACTCTCTCAGCAGCTGCGGCCCTCCGTACCTCTCCACTTCTCGCTCGTACGTCCTCACGGACACGTCGCTCAACATGCCGTGCTCGAGCATCTCCGACGCCTCGGCCAGCACCGCCTCGGCCGCTTTCCCACCTGCACGGACCCGGAGACGAAGGTGGTCGTCGGGGTCGCCGTAACGGACGAAGAAGAACTCTCCGGATTCCCTGCGGCATGCGGCTGCCAACTTCCGCAGGACTGCGTCCTGATCCTTTCGCCGTCCCGCCAGCCTCAAGGACCACCACTCCACCCCGGGAGCGCACCGTGCCCGTATCTCCCCTGTGCCGTGAGCGAGCAGGCCGCGTACCGGAAGCGGAGGGCGCGGGGACACGACGCTGCGCCGTAGCGGGAGCACGACCTCCGCGAGGTGGGAGCTGCCGTCGGGCCCGACGACCGCGGCACCGTCGTGATCGGTGGGGCCCTCCTGGACCCAGGCCGCACCAGAACGATGTTCACGCAAGAGAATCTCGGCCTGCAAGTCGTCACGCAGGTCCAGCAGCAGGCGATTGTCGTAGATGCCGACGTAGACGTAGCGGGGAAGGCCCTGAGCATCGGCCCAAGCGCGTAGCGCCGTCACTGCTGAGTCGCGGTCACCGGGCAGGTGCGGGATGCGCCATTGCGCCGGCGCGACGACGACACCTCTTGGAGTCTGGACCCTCGGCAGCACGTCCCAGTGCTCCTCGTGGTCTCCCCACGCCCAGCCCGGCTTGGCGACCCCGTCATCCGACACGTCGAGCAGGAAACGCACGAGGCCCGGTTGGGTCTGGCGATTGAGGATGTTCGAGTTCCGCACGACCACTCGTCTGAGCGATCTCGAATCGCGTAGATAGAATCCGTCATTCCACCCCACCAGGATGTCCCGTAGGTCGACTCGAGCAGGATCATTCGCGTACGCCGTGCTCGTCAGGGGAATGACCGCATCGAATACACGTGGTGCGAAGGCGACGTTGTTCATGTGCGGGCGGGAATTGAGGTAGTCGATGTGACAGAAGACGACACCGGCATCGGCCTCGAGTTCCAGTGCACTTCCGTCAGTCAGCACGGACGGCACCGCGTCGAGCAAGTGAGCGAAGCGCCCGAAAGACGCTCCCGCAGGACTGGTGGATCCGACGGGTGAGATGACGATCCCCTCGGGATCCTCGGAGTTGTTTATCAACATGAACAAGTCCAGCGAAGCAGGAAGCCTGCCATCGCGCGTCTTCATCCGTTCGACGTCTCTCGTCATGATGCGGGTGACCGGAATACCGTCGATCCAACTCTGCCGACTGGTGAGATCACGACGCACGCGAGCGAGATCCGCCATCCATGTCTCTTCGACCCGCGCCGGCCGTGGCAAGCTCGAACCCGGGTAACCCGAGGGCATGCCGAGCCCCAACAGATCGTCCAGCAGTTCGATCACCGGGACTTCCCTGTATCCGTATCGCTCCTGGAAACGCTGCGCGTACTCGTTGAGCTCGGGAGACCAGGCGGCGACCGGCGACATCACCGCGAGTATCTCGGCCGCATCTGAGGCGTCGTCCGCCATCCTCTGCGAAATGGCACCTGTCAGCTCGAGGCGCGTATCCACCTGCAGCAGCTCCTGGGTATCTGAGTCGCTGAAGCCCTCGAGCACCTCCATGAGCTCATCTATGGATCGATCGTGACCGCAGCCCCCCGGGAGCGTCAGCGCGGAGGGGATCCGATCGAGGAGACCGTCCGCTCCCATCATGCGCGCGCGCTCGACGGGGCCCTCATCGCAGACGGAGGCCCGCGCTTGCGATATCAAAAAGCCTCGCTCCAGCAGCGTCTTCACGAAGGCCGTCGACTTCACGCGGACGTCCTCGGAGTCCGAGCCGTGGGAGAGCACATCGATCAAGGCTGAGACGCGGATGGGGCCCTCGGCGGCTTCCGCGAGCCTCATCACCGCCGGAGTGAGTGCCACCGACAGGACGTCGTGAGCGGCGGACCGTTCCTGCTGCGCGTTGACCAGGGATTCCAGTCTGTCGGCACGTCGATGCGCGGAGGGATTGAGCATGACCTCGAGCTCGAGGAACCGCGAATCCTCCAGGGTGCGGATGATCCCTTGGGCGGCTCCTGCCCCCACTCGCACGACTCGCTCGTGACCGGTCACGCTGACGCGCGTCTGCTCGCCACCGACATCAAGCAGCCCGACCCCGGCGAAGGCGCCGAACGGAGTGGGTCGTGCCGCCATCCTCAGCGCGTAGCGCATGAGAGCGAGTCCGATCCCGCGACGACGCTTGCCAGGTGAGCTTCGCGGTGACACCGCCCAATCGGCATCCGCTGCCAGGCGGGGGCTGCTTATCCTGACCGCGTGCCTGAACTGCTCATCTCGCCAAAGCATCTCGATGGCCACGTCCGGGTCCTTGACATCCGTCAGGGAGCAGAGCTTTCGAGTCGACCACGATGGGACTCGGATCATGGCGGTCGTGAGGGGTTCGAATCGCGCTTCTCTCATGCGGAAAACGTATGCACCGTCCGTCACATGGCCATCACAGTTCAGGTCATGGGCACCCTCTCGCATACGAGAGCGGCCGGCGCCCGAAGGACACCGGCCGCATCCGCTGAATCAGCTCACGCGCTGGAGGAGGAGATGGTGCACCCTCCGGTGCAGGGAGCCGTGAAGCAGGCGAAGCCACCCGTGGGGCATCCAGGGGTACAGAGGGAGTAGCTGGTGATCTTCGACTCGGCGACGTTGCCTGACGACTCGACCTGGAGGTCGAGATCGAATTCGTTGCTGCTCAACTTGGATCCTTTCGAATTGGTGCTCGTGACGAGCCGGGCGGCCCCTCGAGTCGATCCTCAGCCACACCCTTCTCACCGCCATCACGACGCCATCACAACTGCGCGGACGACACCACGCCGATGCCGCGCAAGTACGAGCTTCCGAGAACCCGCGATGCGACATCCGGCTGGGAGCGCCTTGCGGACTCTGCAAGTAGCGGATGCAGGACGGTGCGCGCCGCACACTCGATCACGACGTCATCCTTCGTCGCGAGCGCAGCGCTCGCGAGGCAATCATCGACCTGCCGTCTGAGGGTGGCTGCGAAAGGACTGCCACTTCGCGGCAAGAACGGCCCTCGATACAGGCAGAGCGCGTCCGCGACCCGTCCCGCTGCAGTGAGACGGAGCACGTCCATCACATCGAAGGAGACAGGCTCCTCGACCGAGTAGTAGCCGCTGAAGGATTCGTAGACGACCGGTATGCCCAACAGCCGCGCCCGGTATGCCAACGTCGGCAACGCGGACTCCGATGCCTCACCCCCGTATATTCCCGCGATCAAGCCGTCTCGGGAATACCTCCCGCCGGCTAGCAGGAGGGCAGCGACCAATTCCAGTGGCTTGGTGGATCGGACCGCGCGGATGTCGATCATGGGCTGCCCCAGGAGGCGCACGCGGGGAACCGGCCTCGCCTCCGAGGTCATCAACTCGATGTCCATCGACGGCTCGATCACCTCGCCGCCACCCTCCGGACCACGCGCCCGAGCGCGAGGCAGCTCAGGGCCGTGGTCGCGATCATCACCGGGACGGCGAAGGCGATCCGCGATGGGTCGGTGAGCCCTCCCCACGACCACGGATCCCAGCGCCAGAAGCGATCCGCCAGGACGCTGCCGCCGATCAGCAGGGAGACGAACGTGCCGATGATGCCCGCGGCCGTCGCCACGACGCGCCCCGCGGCGATCGTCAGCACGAGCTGCACGCAGGTCCACATGACGCCGGCCAGCACGCACATCACGACGAGCACCCGGACACGCGCCGGGTCGACCCCGACGGCGCCGAGGACCAGGAGCGGCACGACGACCGAGCAGGAGGTGACGAGCACCATGAGGGTGGCCGCGGCCAGCACCGGCCGGACGAGGGCGACGGGCCGCGTCGCGACCGCTCGCCAGGCGGGTCGCAGCCGGCCCCACACGATCAGCGGGGCGATGGATGCGACCACGGGGACGACGGCGAGCGGCACCACCTGGAGCACGCGCGCCGGGGGCTGCCACCGCGTCATCAGGAGGATGGACGCGGTGGCGACCAGCGGCACGATCCACAGAGGAGTCCGCCGCAGGGCGACGAGGGTCGCCCGCGTGACGCTCCGCGAGGACGGCTCCCGCCCGGCCCGACGCGGGTGCCGGGCGTCGGAGCGGAGCGAAGGCGCCACGCGAGGAGCCTCGTCCTCCGCGCGCACGACGGCAGCCGGGGCGGCGAGGCGATCCACCCCCGGGAGGCTGACCTCACGGCGACGGACGATCACGACGAGCACGGCGAATCCGAGGCAGGCCAGCGACCAGGGAATGGGGTCGATCTGCGCCAGCGGCGATCCGGGTGCCAGCGTGATCCCGTTGGAGTGGGTCCCGAAGAGCGGGATCGTCGCCCGGACCGCCCACGCGGGCGGCACGGCGAAGGCGAACGGGGACTCCGCGGACAGCGCACCGACGACGCACCACAACGCTCCGATGCCCAGCGACGCCAGCAGGCCGAGACGGCGGCCCACGCGCACGATGACCGCCGCGATGCCCACCGAGCCCGCCCATAGGGTGGCCACCACGGCGACGACGCGCGCCCAGGGGATCGTGGCGATGTCCTCGTGCGTCGCTCCGACGACCAGGACGCCCGCGACGGCGCCGAGCGTCGTCAGGAGGATGGAGAGCGCGGAGACGGCCGACTTCGCCGCATCCATCTGCCACCGGGCCACCGGGCGCCACCACGTGCCCCCGCCCCGGCAGGCGCGGTCGCCGGACAGGGAGACGGCCACCACGAGCACGGCCAGCATCGGACCGACGAACACCGCCCACGGATTCAGCCACGCGAGGACGGCTTCCCATCCCGGGGAGGCGGACGCTCCGGACGACAGGAGGCCCAGCCCTCCCCCCACGACGAGCCCGGCCCACGGGATGCGCGCCGACACGTCACGACGCCAGCGGGCCTTCTCGGCGCGCAGGACCCGCACCATCGGGACCACGACGCTCATCGTGCCGCGGCGGCGGTGAGCCGGAAGTACTGACGCTCGAGGTCGCCATCCGGGGCCACCTCGCGGAGCGGCCCCTGGTGCACGAGCCGCCCTCCCACCATGACCCCCACGTCGTCCGCGACGGCGGCGACCTCGGCAAGGACGTGGCTCGACAGGACCACGGTCCGACCGGAGTCCGCGATGCACCGGAGGAGGCGCCGCGTGTCGGCGATGCCCTCGGGGTCGAGGCCGTTCTGCGGCTCGTCGGCGATGACGAGCTCCGGCTCACCCAACAACGAGATGCCGAGGGCGAGCCTGCTCTTCATGCCCAGGGAGAAGTTCCGCACGGCCTTCCGGCCCGTGGAGGCCAGCCCGACGAGGTCGAGGGCCGTGTCCACTCCGCCGCCGTCCAGGCCCAGCAGATGGGCATGGACCTGGAGGTTCTGCGCGGCCGAGAGGTGCTCGAAGAGGCTCGGCCCGTCCACGCTCGCCCCGAGCCGTCCCAGCGACCGACGGCTCCAGGGCTCGCCGAAGAGGTCGATGCCGCCGGCGCTGGGCTTCAGCAAGCCGAGGATCATCTTGATCGTCGTGCTCTTGCCCGCGCCGTTCGGGCCGAGCAGCCCGTAGACCGTCCCGGGACGGACCGCGAGGTCCACGCCCTGGACCACCGTCGACCTCCCGAACCGCCGCGAGAGCCCACGGGTCTCGATGACGAGGTCCGGCGGCGGCCCCGTGAGCGACGCGTCTCGACTCGCACTGATCCCACCGGACATGGTCCTGCCTTCCCGGGCGGATCGGAGGTCGCCCGCAACTGCTACAGAACGTAGCAGCTGGCCGCGTCAGAACAGGATCACGAACACCGCGAGAGCGCCGGAGATGCCGACGCCCACCGCCAGCCGGTGGAGAGCGGACGCGTCCCGGACGGGATCGCCGAGCGCCTGGATGCGCCGCTCGAGCACTCCGGCGCTCCCGACCATCCCGGCCACGCCGACCGGGCCGCGACCCGTCGGGGAGCCGCTCCCCCGCAGGGCCGACAGGAGCGCGCTGGCCACGCGATGGTCGCCGACGCTCCGCCGCGCGTCGGCATCCGCCCACTCCTCGGTGGCGGCGATGAGCTCCTCCCGGATCGCGCGCCCACCGGGGATCCACCACCAGGCACGGAGGGCGCAGGAGGTCACGAACCTCAGGAGGGGATGACGGTGCCGCCGATGGGACCCCTCATGCGCGAGCACGACGTCGGCGTCGGGGCCGTCGAGCACCGAGGAGCTCGCGTGGATGCGGGGGAACAGGAGCCCGGAGACGCACGGCCCGGTCGCGTGATGCTCCTCCAGGACGCGTGTGCGACCGCGACGCCCGACCACGGCACGAGCCAGCCGCCGCTCCGCCACCGCCAGCTCCACCGCTCCGATGGCGAAGGACACGACGATGGATGCGAGGGGCACCACGGTGAGCAGCATCAGGAGGAATCCGGCGAGGGTGTGCAGCGCATCGGCCGGCGGGGCGTCGGAGATCCCGTAGGCGAGCGGGATGCGCCAGGGGACGAGGACGCGGAGCGGCGTGCTCGGATCGAAGGGGACGAGGAAGGCCAGCAGGGGCGCCACCGCGACCGCGGTCGCGACGTGCGCACGGCTCCGCGGCGTGGCGCGCGTCGCCGCCGTCCTGCGCCAGACCAGCCAGACCGCCCGCACCAGGAGCGGGCCCCACAGGGCGAGGACCACCTCCGGGTAGCCGATCATCGCGATCTCCATGCGCCGGTCAGTCCCCGTTCCCGATCACGAGCGATCCGCTCCACCGGACCGGTCGACGACCGCCTGCAACCGCGCGACGAGCTCGTCGAACTCCGGCGACGCGGGATCGATCTGATCGACGAAGCTGCTCACCGCGACGCTCCCGAAGCCGGCGAGCAGGTCCCGGCTCGACCTCGACGCGGCCCGGCGCGTCATCTCCTCGCGGGTGGCCGTCGTCGAGTAGCGGAACGCCCGTCCGCTCTTCACGCGCGCGAGATGGCCCTTGTCCACCATGCGCTCCATCACGGTCTTCACGGTGGAGTACGCCTGTCGGCCCGGGAGCGCGTCGACGCACTCCGCGACGGACGACTCCCCGATCCTCCAGAGCGCCTCGAGGATCTCGTACTCGAGAGGGCCGAAGCTCGCGGCGAGACCGCGGGCTCCGGAGGACGTCATGCGACAGAAGGTAGCAGGACCCGCAGGTGGAGCACGCGATCAGCGAGAGCGCCGACGGCGGGATCCGGCGGCTCATCGCGGGAGGGTCAGGGGCACCCCGGCCGAGGCGAGCGGCCTCTCCTGAACCCGACCATCCGCATCGTCCGCCACGATCCGCCCGTCCACCACCGTGACGAGCCGGTCGAGCGCGGCGCGGTGGACGAGGTCGTGGGTCACGAGCAGGGTCGCCGTGCCCTGCTCGTGGCTGAGCTGGGCGATGAGCTCCATGATCTCGGCGCCGCGCTCCTGGTCGAGCGCGCTCGTGGGCTCGTCGACGAGGAGCACGGACGGGCCGTGCACGAGCGCGCGGGCGATGGCGACGCGCTGGCGCTGACCGCCGGAGAGCTGCGCGGGGCGCTTGCCCGCGTGGGCGCCGAGGCCCACCGCGTCGAGCAGCTCGTCGGCGCGGACGCGGACGGCGCGACGGCGCGCGGATCCGCCGCCGCCGAGCTCCGCCATCACGAGGAGCTGCTCGCGCGCGGTGAGCGACGGGATCAGGTTCGACTGCTGGAACACGATCCCGATGCCGTCCCGGCGGAGCGCGGTCGCCTCCGTGCGGCTGAGGGTCGCGGCGTCGACGTCCCCGATGACCACGCGGCCGGAGTCGGGGCGGATCAGGGTCGCGGCGACCGCGAGGATCGAGGACTTGCCGGAGCCGGACGGCCCGGTGATGCCGGTGACGACCCCCGCGGGCGCCTCGAGCGAGACGTGGTCGACCGCGGTGAGGCGGGAGTCCCCGTCGGGGAAGGTGAGGGTGACGTCATCGAGGAAGATCATCGGTTGCTCCCGAGTGCGGTGAGGGGGTCGGCGTGGGTGACGGTGCGGAGCGCGACGGCGGCGCCGGCGAGCCCGAGGACGGCCATGACGGCGGCCGGGAGGACGGTGGTGAGCGGGCTGAGCAGGAACGGGATCGTGCCGCTCGCGAGGGCGCCGAGGCCGGCGACCACGGCGATGCCGACGCCGATCCCCAGCACCAGCACCACAAGGGTCTGCCCGAGCGCGTCCCGGATGAGCGACGTGTCGGACGCGCCGAGCGCCTTGAGCACGGCGATGTCGCCGGCGCGCTGCATGGTCCAGACGGTGAAGAAGGCGCCGACCACGAGCGCGGAGACGCCGAACAGCATCGCGATCATCAAGCCGAGCGACCCGACCTCCGACTTGAAGGTCTCGAGCGCGCCGAGGCTGGTGAGCGCCGGCTGGGCGACGGTGCGGGTGGCGGCCTGGGCGACGTCCCAGTCGGGGGATCCGGAGACGGCGAGCACGGTCGCGTCGCCGTCGCCGCCGAGCCGCTGGTCGGCCGCGGCCCACGCGGCGGGGGTCAGCGCGACGACGGGCGTGTGGCTGTAGGAGGCGTCGCCGCCGATCGACGCGACGCGGTAGTCGGTGCCGGCCACGGTGATCCGGTCGCCGACGGCCGCGTGCAGGGAGCGCGCGGCGGCCGAGGACAGGCCGACCGCGTCGTCTGCGGCGGGCGCGAGGTCGGTGACCGTCGACGCCGGGGCGCCGTGCGGGACCCCGAACAGCGCGACCGCGACGGCCGAGGCCGCGTCACCCGTCGGGGTGGCCCGGCCCTGGACGATGCCGACGGGCGTCACGGCCGTGACGCCCGCGGTGCCCCGCCACGCGGCGACCGTGGCGTCGTCGAGCGACGACTGCGCGAACGACGGCTGGCCGGAGTCCGGCTGCGCGAGCACGAGCCGGTCGCCGGGGAGGCCGAGCACGGCGGAGACGTCCTGCTCCGCGAGGCCGCCGGTGAGCCCGGCGAGGAACCCGACGAGCAGGGTGATGAGCGCGACGACCGCGCCGATGAGCGCGAACCGGCCCATGGCGAATCGGAGGTCTCGACGGGCGACGAACACGATGCATCCTTCCGGCGCCGGGACCCTCCCTGCCGCCGAGACGAGCCTCGCCGTCGGGCCCCGCGCATCCATCGGGGAGGAGTTCGGTCCTCCGATCGAACTTCCGATTGATCCGCTCCCCGCCTCCCGCCCGTAGCCTTCAGGGGCCATGGCCGCCCACAGCACCCTCACCCCCGTCTTCGTGGGACTCCGCACGGGGTTGCACGTGCTCTCCGCGGCGCTGCTCACCCTCGTGGTGGTGCGCGTGCTCGTCGCCGAGGGTCCGCGCACGCCGGCCGCGCTCGCGCTCTCCGCGGCCTTCGCCGTGCTCTACCTGCTCGGCGCACGCGTGCAGGCCGCGCGCCCGTCGCGCCGGGTCGCCGCGGGGGCCGTGTGGATCACCGCGCTCACCGCCGCCTGGATCGCGCTCCTCGTGCTGGAGCCGGATGCGGCCTACCTCGTCTTCCCCCTCTTCTTCCTCTACCTGCACGTGCTGCCGCGCGTGGTCGGGCCGGTGGCCGTCGTCGTCGCGACGCTCGTCGCGGTGGTGGCGCTGGGGCTGCACGGCGGCTTCACGGTCGGCGGGGTGATCGGTCCGCTCGTCGGCGCCGGCGTCGCGCTCCTCATCGGCCTCGGCTACCGGGCGCTCGCGCGGGAGTCCGCCGAGCGGGAGGAGCTCGTCGCCGAGCTGATCGCCACCCGCGGCCTCCTCGCCGCCACGGAGCGGGAGCAGGGCGTGCTGACGGAGCGCGCGCGGCTCGCCCGGGAGATCCACGACACGGTCGCGCAGGGGCTCACGAGCATCCAGATGCTGCTGCACGCGGCCGAGGCGGCGGACGGCGACCGGCCGGGCCTCGAGCACATCCGCCTGGCGCGCGCGACCGCGGCCGACGGCCTCGCCGACACGCGCCGCTTCATCCGGGAGCTCGCGCCGCCGTCGCTCGATGCCGGGCTGGGCGCGGCGCTCGGCCGGCTCGGCGCGCAGTGGCGCCGGGAGGGGCTGCGGATCGACGTGTCGGTCCCGGCGTCCGACCCGCCGCTGCCGATGGCCATCCAGACCGCGCTGCTCCGGATCGCGCAGGGCGCCGTCGCGAACGTCGCCCAGCACGCCGACGCGCGGTCCGTCGAGATCGGCGTCGCCGTCACGGAGGCGCACGCCACGCTCACCGTGCGCGACGACGGCGCGGGCTTCGACCCGGCGCGCGTCGGCGACGGCACCGGCACGACCGACTCGTTCGGCCTGCGCGCCATGGCGCAGCGGGTGGAGCAGCTCGGCGGCCGCCTCGACGTGGACAGCGCGCCCGGCCGGGGCACCACCATCACCGCGATCCTGGAGGTCGAGCCGTCGTGATCCGCATCGTCATCGCCGACGACCACCCCGTCGTCCGCGCCGGCCTCCACGCCGTGCTCGACGTCGTCGACGACATCGACGTGGTCGGCGAGGCGGCCACGCCCGACGAGGCGGTGGAGCTCGCCGCGTCGCTCGTGCCCGACCTCGTGCTGATGGACCTCCGCTTCGGCCAGGAGCGCACGGGCGCCGACGCGACCCGGCAGATCCGCGCGGTCGAGGCGGCCCCCTACGTGCTCGTGCTCACCAACTACGACAGCGACGGCGACATCCTCGGCGCGGTCGAGGCGGGCGCCAGCGGCTACCTCCTCAAGGACGCGCCGCCGGCCGAGCTGCTCGCCGCGGTGCGCGCGGCCGCGGCCGGCGAGAGCGCGCTGGCGCCCGCGGTCGCGAGCCGGCTCCTCGCCCGGATGCGCGCCCCGCGCGTGAGCCTGTCGTCGCGCGAGATCGAGGTGCTCCGACTCGTGGCCGACGGCGCCTCCAACACCGAGGTGGGCGCGCGCCTGCACATCACCGACGCGACCGTGAAGTCGCACCTCGTGCACGTGTTCTCGAAGCTCGGCGTGAGCTCGCGGACGGCGGCGGTCGCGGCGGCGCGGGAGATCGGGATCCTGCGCTGAGGGCGGATCCGCGGGGCCGGCCGGCGGATCGGGGACGCGCACCCGGACGCACGCCCGGGAGGCACCCGGTGCGACGCCCCGGGAACGACGAAGGGCCCCGGTCTCCCGGGGCCCTTCGCGCGGATCGGGCTGCGCGCGAGGCGCGGTGCCGGATCCCTCTGGCGGTGGCGGTGGGATTTGAACCCACGGTGGAGTCTCCCCCACACACGCTTTCGAGGCGTGCTCCTTAGGCCGCTCGGACACGCCACCGGGATCGAGTGTAGTACAGGGCCGGGCGGGAGCCGCACGGGCGGCGGCGGGCGGATCGGCGACGGCCGGCGAGCAGCCGGGCACCCGGGCACCCGCGCCACCCGCCCCCGCGGATCAGCGCGCGACCGTCAGCGCGCCACCGACAGCGCCCGCACCGACACCGGCACCTCGACGCGCACCGGCGCCGCCGCGAGCCGGGCCGCCGCGCACGGCACGACCACCGGCGCGGACGCGTCGACCACGCGGATCCCGCGCACCTCGACCGCGCCGGGCACGGGGACGACGACCAGGTCGCCCGCGACCACGTCGGCGGGCAGGCACACGGCCGCGCCGCCGATCTCCGCGGGCCGGGCCGCGGCGGTCGACGCCCGGCCGATCAGCCGCGCCTCCTCCCACGTGCAGGCGAGGCCGGCGATGTCCGCGTCGACGAGCATCGCCCGCGGGGCGTCGGCGGTGGCGGGCGCGACCGCGAGGATCCGCAGCACGAGCGCCGAGGTGCGCGCGGTCGCGGAGGCGCGCCCGCTGCTGCCCGGCTCGAGCGCGGCGGCGGTCACGGTGCAGGCGGTCCCCCGCTCCGCGGCGAGCGCGACGAGGGACACGTCGCCGACCCGCAGGTCGGTCGTGGTGGCGACGGTGCCGACGGGCCAGCGCGTGGCGGCGAGCGGATCCGGGATGCTGCGGCGGAGCGACGGGAGGATCGCGGTGAGGGTCATGGCCTCCGGTCTACCCCCGCGGGACCCGGCCCGCGCCCGCCCTCACGGAAGCCGTGCGCGCGGGGCGGCGACCCTCACGGGATCCGCACGGCCGGCGGCACGACGCGCGCGCCGCGCCGCCCGACCGGGCATGCTCGAGGGACCGCCCGCCCGCGATCCGCACCTGGAGCCCCATGCCCGAGAACCGCGACCCCGCCCTCCCCTGGCTGCTCTTCGACATCGGCGGCGTGCTCATCACGCGCCCGGACGACATCGGCGCGCTGGCCCGGGCGCTGGATCCCGCGGGGGTCGCCGGCGATGATGCCGAGGCCCGCGTGCGCGACGCCTTCGACGCGCACCGCCAGGAGTACGACCGGGGCGGCAGCGCCCGGGTCTTCTGGGAGGCGGTGGCCCGGGACCTCGGCGCCGACGTCCCCACGGACGACGGCCTCGCGGAGCTCGTCGCCATCGAGCGGCGCCGCTGGGCCTCGCCCGACGCGGAGACGACCGCCGCGCTCGACCGCGCCCTCGCCGCCGGGTACCGGCTCGCGGTGCTCTCGAACGCGCCGCACGAGCTCGCCGACGTGCTCGAGGACCGCGACGGCTGGGGGTCGCGCTTCGAGCACGTGCTCACGAGCGCGCGGATCGGGATGGCCAAGCCCGACGCCGACGTGTGGCCGCTCGCGTGCGCGCGCCTCGACGCCCCGGCCGAGCGGATCGTCTTCGTCGACGACAAGCCCGAGAACGTGGAGGCGGCCCGCCGGGCCGGGATCCACGCGCACGTGTGGGAGGGGCTGGGCACGCTCGACCGGATCCTCGACGGCACGCTCGACTGAGCCGCCAGCCGCCAGCCGCCACCCGCGGGCTACCCCTGCGTCGGGTCCAGCGCGATCCGCCCGGCCACGATCCCCTCGGCCACCTGGGGCATCGCCGCGCTCGTGTTGCGGGCGTGCCGGCGGATCAGCCGGAACGCCTCGTCCATGTCGACCCCGTGCGTGTGCGCGATGACGCCCTTGGCCTGCTCGATGAGCACCCGGCTGTCGAGCGCGTGGCGGAGCTGGTCGCGCACGACGGTGCTGTCGCGGATCGTCCGCTCCTGCAGCACGCTGATGGTCGCGACGTCGGCGAGCGCCTGCGCGGCCGTCGCGTCCGCCTCGTTGAGCGCGCCCTCGTGCTCGCGGAAGAGGTTGAGCGACCCGATGACCTCGCCGCGCAGCCGCAGCGGGATCGCGTGCACCGAGAGATAGCCGGCGCCCTCCGCCAGCGCGGCGAAGGCCGGCCAGCGCTCGCCGATCTCCGCGACGCTCGCGACCGAGACGACCTCGCCGGTGGTCACGGCCTCGACGCACGGGCCCTCGCCGGCCTCGAGCTGCATCAGCCCGACCAGGCGGCTGAGCTCGCTCGTGGACGCCACGACCTCGAGGTGCCGGTCGTCCGGCCCGATGATGATGCCCGCCGCGCTCGCGTCGAACAGCAGCGTGGCCTGGTCGACGAGGGTCTGCAGCAGCTCGAGCACGTCGAAGTCGCTCACGAGCGAGTCGGCGAGGTTGACGAAGGTGCGGACGAGCAGTCCTTCGCGGGTGTCCGGCATCGGCGTGGTCCCTCCGGGTCGTTCGGGCGGTGAGTGGTCCGTGGTGCGCATCAGCGGTCCGGGGTGAAGTCGAGGACGCGTCCCACCACGTCCTCGGCGACGTCGCGCACGCTGCGCCCCGTCGCGAAGGCGTGGCCCCGGAGGACCAGGAGCGCGTCCGCCGGCGGGATGCCCATCTGCGCGACGACCATCCCGGTGGCCTGGTGGACCTCGCGGCGCGAGAACCGACCCTCCCAGGATCCAGTGTCCTCCTGCGGGTCGTCGGCGGCGAGGAGCGCGCGGCGGAGGACCTGGCGGGCGACGATGCGCGTGAGGCTCGTGGCATCGGTGACCTGCTGGTGGGAGATGTCGCGGGCGGTGCGGGAGTAGAGGTCGACCGCGCCGAGGCTGAGGCCGGCGACCACGAGCGGGAACGCGAAGACCGCGCCGAGCCCGGTCTCGTGCATGGCCTGGCGGGCGAGCGGCCAGGCGGGGTCGCCGGATCCGCGCACGTCGGGCTCGAGGACCGGCCGTCGCGTGGACGCGGCCACCCAGCACGGGCCCTCGCCGAGGTCGAGCTGGATCTCGTCCAGCCGGGCGGCGTGTTCGTCGGACGCGCACAGGGTCTCGCTGCCGAGCGGATCCCCCAGGGTCGAGACCGCGGCGCCGCTCACGCCGATGGCCGCGACGAGGGGGCCGCAGAGGTCGTCGCCGGATGCGGTGGCCTGCTCCAGCGCGAGGGCCGCGTCGGCGTAGAGCGCGCGGTCAGGCATGCGGATCCTCGCGGTGGGGGATCGTGCGCATGTCGCCTCCTCGGCCCGTCGGGTGCGCGGGCGGGACGACGGATCCCGGCCGCGTCGCCACCCTATCGTCGGGGCGCTCGCGGGCACGAGCACCGGGGCCCCGCGGACAGGAGCGCCGCCCGCCCCCGTCGCCGGAGGGGATGATGGGGGCATGACGCAGCACCCCGACGCCCCCGCCCGCCGCGACGACGAGGAGGGGGCGGCGCCCCGGGCGACCGTCGGGATCCTCGGCGCCGGCAAGGTCGGCACGGTGCTCGCCCGCCGCGCGATCGCCGCCGGGCACCCCGTGCTCATCTCCGGATCCGGCGATCCGTCGCGCATCGCCCTCATCGTCGACGTGCTCGCGCCCGGCGCCGTCGCCACCACCTCGGCCGACGCGGCCGCGCGCGCCGACGTCGTGATCCTCGCGCTCCCCCTCGGCAAGCTGCCCTCGGTGCCCGCTGCCGAGCTCCGCGGGAAGCTCGTGGTCGACGCCATGAACTACTGGTGGGAGGTCGACGGCCACCGCGACGACCTCGCGCACCCCGCCTCCTCCACGAGCGAGCTGGTGCAGGACCACCTCCCCGACTCGACGATCGTCAAGGCCTTCAACCACATGGGGTACCACGACCTCGACGAGGGCCCCCGGCCCGCGGGCGCTCCCGGCCGCAAGGGCATCGCGGTCGCGGGCGACGACGACGACGCGCGCGCGACGGTCGCGGCCCTCGTGGACGCGTTCGGCTTCGACCCCGTGGACATCGGCCCCCTCAGCGCCGGCCGCGTGCTCGAGCCCGGCCGCTCGCTCTTCGGCGTGAACGTCGAGGCGGACGAGATCCGCCGCCTGGTCGCGCTCGAGTCGGCGGACGCGCGCGCCGACACCGGCGCCGACGCCGAGTAGCCGGCGCCCGGTGGACATCGGCGGCTCCCTCGGCGAGATCACGCTCCAGGTCGCGCTGCTCATGCTGCTCGCGGCGCTCGCGGCCGGCTGGATCGACGCGGTCGTGGGCGGCGGCGGCCTGCTGCAGCTGCCGGCCCTGCTGCTCGTGCCGGGGATCACGCCGGTGGAGGCGCTCGCGACCAACAAGCTCGCGTCGCTGTTCGGCACGTCGACGAGCGCGGTCACCTGGTACCGGCGCACGCACCCGGACCTCCGCACCGCGCTGCCGATGGCGGCCGTCGCGCTGGCCGGCAGCTACGGGGGCGCGAGCCTCGCGGCGCTGCTGCCCGCGTCGGTGTTCAAGCCGCTCGTGGTGGTGGCGCTGATCATCGTGGCCGTCGTGACCATCGCCCGCCCGCGCCTCGGCGACGTCGCCGCGCTCCGCCACACGGGCCGGAAGCACCACGGGATCGCGGCGCTGCTCGGCGTGGTGATCGGCTTCTACGACGGGCTCATCGGACCCGGCACGGGCACCTTCCTGATCATCGCGCTGATCACCGCCCTCGGCTACGACTTCGTGCTCGCGAGCGCCAAGGCGAAGATCGTCAACGTCGCGACGAACCTCGGCGCCCTCGCCTTCTTCATCCCGCAGGGCCACGTGCTCTGGGCGCTCGCGCTCGGCATGGGCGTCGCGAACATGATCGGCGGCTACGCGGGATCCCGGATGGCCGTGGCCCGCGGCAGCCGCTTCATCCGCATCGCGTTCATCGTGGTGGTCGCGGTGCTCATCGTGAAGGTCGGGTCGGACGTGGTGGCGGAGTGGGGCGCGTGATCGATCGATCACGTGCTCATGGCGTCATCACGGCCGCCGACGGCGCGGGTCGACCACGCGTACGGCGCCGGATAGCGTGGCCGGATGGTGCAGATCGAGATCGCCTCGCCGCCGACGGATCCGCCCACCCAGGAGGAGGTGCGGGCCCTGTACTCCGCGGCCGCCGGCCGGCCCCCGCTGCACGAGCCCCCGTCGACGGCCGCCCTCTTCTCATCCCTCTACGCGTCCTCGCTGCGCGAGCAGGAGGTCACGGTGACTGCCGCGCGCGACGAGGGGCGGCTCGTGGGATTCGCGTACGGCCACCCGTGGCGCTGGGTGGAGCAGCAGGATCCGTGGGCGGATCAGCTGCGGGCTCGGCTCGGCGACGACGCCGCTGACGCCCTCGAAGGCGGATCCGCACTGAACCTCCTCGCGCGCGATCCGGACGAGCGCTACCGGGGCCTCGGCCGAGAGGTCCTCGACCGATGGCTCCGCGCGATCGGACCAGGCGTCTGCTGGCTGCAGACGACCGACGTCGACAGCCCCGCGCGGCGCGTCTACGAGGCCGTGGGCTTCGTTCCGATCGGTCACGGACCGGACGCTCCCGACGGCAACCCGGGGCTCGTCCTCCTCCTCCCGGCGGCCCCCGGACCCGCGCCGCGCTGAGCCGAGCGGGCGCGGGCGATCCGCACCGCCGACCCCCGCGTAGGAGTGTCGTGAGGTTCCCCGCCGCCCCGTGAGGGAACCGTATGGATGCGTGAGGACGCCCGATCGCGAGGTGTCTACTCGTCCTCCGTGCCCCCGACGGGCACCCGCGTCCGACCGGCCGCGGCATCCCTCAACGGAGGATCCCCCAGTGCTCGACCTCGTGTACATCGCAGGCGCCATCGTCCTGTTCGCCCTCGTCGCCCTCGTCGGCCGAGGAGTGGAGAAGCTGTGATCACCTCGTTCGCCGACGCCGCCGGCCTCGCCGCCGCCGTGCTCGGCATCGCCTCCGTCGTGTACCTCGTGTACGCCCTCGTCCGGCCCGAGAGGTTCTGATGGACACGCTCGCCGGGATCCTCCAGGTCGCGTCCGTCGTCCTGGTCCTCGTCCTCATCCACCGCCCGCTGGGCGACCTCATGGCGCGCATGTACGAGTCGCGCCACGACTCCCGCGTGGAGCGCGGCATCTACCGCCTCATCGGCGTGGACCCCCGCTCCGAGCAGACCTGGCCCGCCTACCTCCGCGCGGTGCTCGCGTTCTCGCTCGTCGGCGTCCTCGTCGTGTACGGCATGCAGCGCCTCCAGGCGTTCCTCCCCTACGCGCTCGGCCTCCCCGCCGTGCCCGAGGGCCTCTCCTTCAACACGGCCGTCTCGTTCGTCACCAACACGAACTGGCAGTCGTACTCGCCCGAGGCGGTGATGGGCTACACGGTCCAGCTCGCCGGCCTCGCCGTGCAGAACTTCGTCTCCGCGGCGGTCGGCATCGCGGTCGCGATCACGCTCGTCCGCGGCTTCGCCCGCACGCGCAGCGGCACGATCGGCAACATGTGGGTCGACCTGATCCGCGGCTCGCTCCGCCTGCTGCTCCCCCTCTCGCTCGTCACGGCCGTGGTCCTCATCGCCGGCGGCGTCATCCAGAACTTCGCCGGGTTCCAGGACGTGGCGACCATCACGGGCGGCACGCAGACGATCCCGGGCGGTCCGGTGGCCTCGCAGGAGGCGATCAAGATCCTCGGCACGAACGGCGGCGGGTTCTTCAACGCGAACTCCGCCCACCCGTTCGAGAACCCCACGGCGTGGACGAGCGCGTTCCAGGTGATCCTGATGCTCGCCATCCCGTTCTCGCTCCCCCGCACCTTCGGCAAGATGGTCGGCGACACCCGCCAGGGCACCGCGATCGTGGCCGTCATGGCGACGATCTTCGTGGCCTCCCTCACGGCCCTCACGATCTTCGAGCTGAACGGCGCCGGCACGGCCCCGATGGCGGCCGGCGGCGCGATGGAGGGCAAGGAGCAGCGCTTCGGCATCATCGCCTCGACGCTCTACGGCACCGCGTCCACGCTCACGTCCACGGGCGCGGTCAACTCGATGCACGACTCGTACACGGCGCTCGGCGGCATGATGCCGATGCTCAACATGATGCTCGGCGAGGTCGCCCCCGGCGGCACCGGCTCGGGCCTCTACGGCATGCTCATCCTCGCCGTCATCTCCGTGTTCGTCGCGGGCCTGCTCGTCGGCCGCACGCCCGAGTACCTCGGCAAGAAGATCGGGCCGCGCGAGATCAAGCTCGCGAGCCTCTACATCCTCATCACGCCGACGCTCGTGCTCCTCGGCACGGCGCTGAGCTTCGCGATCCCGGCCGTCCGCGAGGACGTCGAGGGCACCTCGATCCTCAACGGCGGCCTGCACGGCCTCTCCGAGGTCGTCTACGCGTTCACCTCGGCGTCGAACAACAACGGATCCGCGTTCGCCGGCCTCACCGCGAACACGCCGTGGTTCAACACGGCGCTCGGCGTCGCGATGCTTCTCGGGCGGTTCCTCCCGATCGTGTTCGTGCTGGCGCTCGCCGGATCCCTCGCGGCGCAGGACCGCATCCCCACCACCTCGGGGACCCTGCCCACCCACCGGCCGCAGTTCATCGGCCTCCTCATCGGGGTGACGGTCATCGTGACCGCTCTCACCTACTTCCCCGTTCTCGCGCTGGGTCCCCTGGCGGAAGGGCTCGCATCATGACCACCATCACCCCCGAGACCGGCACCGCACCCGCGGCCGGCTCCGAGCAGCGGGCGTCGCGCGCCCGGGCCATCGACGCCCGGCAGCTCGCCGAGGCGCTCCCGGGCGCGTTCCGCAAGCTCGACCCGCGCCTGATGTGGAAGAACCCGGTGATGCTGATCGTCGAGGTCGGCGCCGCGTTCACCACGATCCTCGCGATCGCCGAGCCGTTCACGGGCGGCGCCGGCACCTCCGGCGGCAGCTCCGTGCCGACCACGTTCACCGCGGGGATCGCCCTGTGGCTCTGGCTCACCGTCGTGTTCGCGAACCTCGCGGAGTCGGTGGCCGAGGGCCGCGGCAAGGCGCAGGCCGACAGCCTGCGGAAGACCCGCACCAGCACCATGGCGCACGTCGTCGCCTCCTACGACGCCTCCGGGGATCCCGGCGCCCAGCGCGCCGAGCTCCGCGAGGTCTCGAGCGCCGACCTCACCCTCGGCGACATGGTCGTCGTGGTCGCCGGGGAGTCGATCCCGGGCGACGGCGACGTCGTGTGGGGCATCGCCTCCATCGACGAGTCAGCCATCACGGGAGAGTCCGCCCCCGTCGTCCGCGAGTCGGGCGGCGACCGCAGCGCCGTCACGGGCGGCACGCGGGTGCTGAGCGACCGGATCGTCGTGCGCATCACCTCGAAGCCCGGCGAGACGTTCGTCGACCGGATGATCGGCCTCGTCGAGGGCGCGTCGCGCCAGCGCACGCCGAACGAGATCGCGCTGAACATCCTGCTCGCGAGCCTCACGATCGTGTTCGTGATCGTGGCGCTCACGCTCAACCCGATCGCCTCGTACGCCGCGGCGACCGTGAGCGTGCCCGTGCTGATCGCGCTGCTCGTCTGCCTCATCCCGACCACCATCGGCGCGCTGCTGTCCGCCATCGGCATCGCCGGCATGGACCGCCTCGTGCAGCGCAACGTGCTCGCCATGTCCGGCCGCGCGGTCGAGGCCGCCGGCGACGTCACCACGCTGCTGCTCGACAAGACCGGCACCATCACCTACGGCAACCGCCGCGCCAGCGAGCTGATCCCGGTGGGCGGCGTGACGGGCGAGGAGCTCGCCCGCGCCGCGGCCATGTCGTCGCTCGCGGACCCGACGCCGGAGGGATCCAGCGTCGTCGACCTCGCGGTCGCCCAGGGCGTGGACACCGCGACGCTGCCCCGCGGCGTCGACGTGCCCTTCACCGCCCAGACCCGCATGTCGGGCGTCGACCTGCCCGACGGCCGCGTCGTCCGGAAGGGCGCCTCGTCCGCCGTGTTCGCCTGGATCGAGGAGGGCGGCCGCGCGCTGCCGAAGCTCGTCCGCGACGAGCTCACGGCGACCGTCGAGGCCGTCTCGAACGGCGGCGGCACCCCGCTCGTCGTCGCGACAAAGGACGCCGACGGATCCGGCCGCGTGCTCGGCGTCGTGCACCTCAAGGACGTCGTGAAGGACGGCCTCAAGGAGCGGTTCGCGGAGCTGCGCGCCATGGGCATCCGCACGGTGATGATCACGGGCGACAACCCGCTCACCGCCCGCGCCATCGCCGCCGAGGCCGGGGTGGACGACCACCTCGCCGAGGCGACGCCCGAGGACAAGCTCGCGCTCATCCGCAAGGAGCAGGAGGGCGGCCGCCTGGTCGCCATGACCGGCGACGGCACCAACGACGCCCCCGCGCTCGCGCAGGCCGACGTCGGCGTCGCGATGAACACGGGCACGTCGGCCGCGAAGGAGGCCGGCAACATGGTCGACCTCGACTCGGACCCGACCAAGCTCATCGACATCGTCCGGATCGGCAAGCAGCTGCTCATCACCCGCGGCGCGCTCACCACCTTCTCCATCGCGAACGACGTGGCGAAGTACTTCGCGATCATCCCCGCGATGTTCACGGGCGTCTTCCCGCAGCTCGCGGTGCTCAACGTGATGCAGCTGCACTCGCCGGCGTCCGCGATCCTCTCGGCGATCGTCTTCAACGCGCTGATCATCGTGGCGCTCATCCCGCTGGCCCTGAAGGGCGTGGCCTACCGGCCGCTGAGCGCCTCCAAGGTGCTCAGCCGGAACCTGCTCGTCTACGGGGTCGGCGGCGTGATCGCGCCGTTCATCGGCATCAAGCTCGTCGACCTCGTCGTCAGCCTGATCCCCGGCTTCTGATCCCCTCACCGATCACCTCACGTCACCGATAGAAGGAAGCGCATGTCCTCCCCCCGCCAGTCCCTCCGCACCGCCGGCGTCGCCGTCCGCGCGATGGCCGTCCTCACCGTCGTCCTCGGCGTCGGCTACACGGCCGTCGTCACGGGCATCGGCCAGCTCGCGCTCCCCGCGCAGGCGGACGGCTCGCTCGTCTCCGCCGACGGCCAGGTCGTCGGATCGTCGCTGATCGGCCAGTCCTTCCAGGACTCCGACGGCGCGGCCCTGCCCGAGTGGTTCCAGTCCCGGCCGTCGGCCGCGGGCGACGGCTACGACGGCACCTCCTCCAGCGGCAGCAACCTCGGCCCGGAGAGCGACGACCTCGTGTCCTCCATCGAGGACCGCAAGGCCGCCATCGCCGCGTCCGACGGGGTCGACCCGGCGACGATCCCGGCCGACGCGCTCACCGCGTCGGCCTCGGGGCTCGATCCTCACATCAGCCCGGAATACGCTCGGGAGCAGGTGGCCCGCGTGGCCGACGCCCGGGGCATCCCCGAGCAGGAGGTCGCGCGCCTCGTCGACCAGCACGTGCAGGGACGCGACCTCGGCTACCTCGGGGAGCCGACCGTGAACGTGCTCGAGCTGAACATCGCGCTCGCCGGCCTCGGCGGCTGACGCCCGCACGACGCGGGCAAGGAAGAGGAGACATGAAGCGCGGTCGACTGCGGGTGCTGCTGGGAGCGGCGCCCGGCGTGGGCAAGACCTACGCGATGCTCGAGGAGGGCAAGCGACTGCGCGACGAGGGCGCCGACGTGGTGGTCGCGGTCGTGGAGACCCACGGCCGCGCCGCCACGGCGGCGATGCTCGAGGGGCTGGAGATCCTGCCCCGGCGCGAGGTGTCGCACCGCGGGGTGGAGATCACGGACCTCGACGTGGACGCGGTCATCGCCCGCCGCCCGACCATCGCGCTGGTCGACGAGCTCGCCCACACGAACGCCCCCGGCGGCCGGAGCGAGAAGCGCTGGCAGGACGTGGACCTGATCCGCGACGCCGGCATCGACGTGATCTCCACCGTCAACATCCAGCACATCGCCTCCCTCAACGACGTGGTCGAGAAGATCACGGGCGTGCCGCAGCGCGAGACGATCCCCGACCGCGTGCTCCGCGAGGCGCACCAGATCGAGGTCATCGACCTCGCGCCGGAGGCCCTGCGCGACCGGCTCGCCGGCGGGCGCGTGTACCCGGCCGAGCGCATCGACGCGGCCCTCTCCCACTACTTCCGGCTCGGCAACCTCACCGCGCTCCGCGAGCTCGCGCTCCTCTGGCTGGCCGACGAGGTCGACACCGCGCTCGCCGCCTACCGCGACGAGAAGGGGATCGACGCCCGGTGGGAGGCCCGCGAGCGCGTGGTCGTGGCGCTCACCGGCGGATCCGAGGGCGAGACCCTCCTCCGCCGCGGCGCCCGCATCGCCGCCCGCTCGGCCGGCGGCGAGCTCATGGCCGTGCACGTCTCCAGCCAGGACGGCCTCCGCTCCGGCAGCCCGGAGGCGCTCGCCAGCCAGCGGGCGCTCGTCGACTCGCTCGGCGGCAGCTACCACCAGGTCGTCGGCGACGACATCCCGCGCGCGCTCGTGGAGTTCGCCCGGGCGTCCAACGCGACCCAGCTCGTGCTCGGCGTGAGCCGCCGCAGCCGCCTCGCGGCCGCGACCACGGGGCCCGGCATCGGCGCCACCGTGATCCGCGAGTCCGGCGACATCGACGTGCACATCGTCACGCACGCGGCGGCCGGCGGGCGCTTCCGGCTCCCGCGGATCCGCGGCGGCGCCCTCAGCATGCGGCGCCGGGTGATGGGCGCGCTGCTCGCCCTCGTCGGCGGGCCGCTGCTCACCTGGTTCCTCTCGGCCACGCGCTCGGACGACTCCATCACGAGCGACGTGCTCTCGTACCAGCTGCTCGTGGTGCTCGTGGCGCTCGTCGGCGGCATCTGGCCGGCCCTGTTCGCGGCCGTGCTCTCGGGCTTCACGCTCGACTACTTCTTCATCGACCCGCTGTACACGATCACGGTCGACGAGCCCATGCACATGCTCGCGCTCGTGCTCTACGTGGTCATCGCGCTGCTCGTCAGCTGGATCGTCGACCAGGCCGCCCGCCGCGCCCGCGTCGCCCGCCGCGCGGCCGCCGAGGCCGAGCTGCTGGCGACCGTGTCGGGATCCGTGCTCCGCGGCGAGGGTGCCGTGCACGCGCTCGTCAGCCGCACCCGCGAGGCGTTCGGCCTGCAGGGCGTGAAGCTCGTCGACCGCGACGAGACCATCGCGTGGGACGGCGTCGTCACCGGCGCCGCCGCGACCGACGTGGCCGTGGGATCCCGCGGCGTGCTCACCCTCTACGGCGACGACCTCGAGGCATCCGGCCGCCGCCTCCTCCGCGTCATCGCCGCGCAGCTCGACGCTGCGCTCGAGCACCGCGACCTCTCCGACACGGCCCGCGAGGTCGGCCCGCTCGCCCAGACCGACCGCGTGCGCACGGCGCTCCTCTCCGCGGTCAGCCACGACCTGCGCCGCCCGCTCAGCGCCGCGACCGCCGCCGTCACCGCGCTCCGCTCCCCCGGCATGACCTGGGCCGACGGCGACCGCGAGGAGCTCCTCGCCACCGCGGAGGAGAGCCTCGGCACGCTCGCCGACCTCGTCACCGACCTACTCGACGTGAGCCGCGTGCAGGCCGGCGTGCTCGGCGTGCGGCTCATGGACGTCGACCTCGACGACGTCGTGCTCGCCGCCCTCGACGAGCTCGACCTCGGCCCCGCCGACGCCGTGCTCGACCTCGCGCCCGACCTGCCCGGCGCCGTCGCGGATCCGGGCCTCCTCCAGCGCGTGATCGTCAACCTGCTGAGCAACGCCGTGCGCCACGCGCCCGAGGGCGTCCCCGTGCGGCTCAGCACGAGCGCGTTCGCGGAGGCGGTCGAGATCCGCGTGGTGGACCACGGACCCGGCGTCGCGCCCGAGCGCCGCGACGACATGTTCGTGCCGTTCCAGCGCCTCGGCGACACCGACAACGCATCCGGCCTCGGCCTCGGCCTCGCGCTCTCCAAGGGCTTCACCGAGGGCATGGGCGGCACGCTCACCGCGGAGGACACCCCGGGCGGCGGGCTCACGATGGTGGTCGCGCTGCCGGTGTGCCGCGCGGGCGCGGAGCCGGCGGTGGATGCGGTGGCCGCGGATGCGCATGCGGGCGCCGACGCCCCCGCCGCTCCCCCGGCACCCGCCGCCGCGTCCTCGGAGGTGTCCGCGTGAAGATCCTCATCGCCGACGACGACCAGCAGATCCTCCGGGCCCTGCGCATCACCCTCACGAGCCTCGGCTACGACATCGTCACCGCGGACGACGGCGCCGCCGCCATCCGCGCGGCCGTCGCCGAGAAGCCCGACCTGTACATGATCGACCTCGGCATGCCGCGGCTCGACGGCGTCGAGGTGATCCAGGCGCTCCGGCTCTGGTCGACCGCGCCGATCCTCGTGGTCTCCGGCCGCTCGGGCGCCGCCGACAAGGTCGAGGCGCTCGACGCGGGCGCCGACGACTACGTGACCAAGCCGTTCTCCATCGACGAGCTGCTCGCCCGGATCCGCGCCCTCGGCCGCCGCGCCGCCGCCGACGAGGACCGCTCGGCCGCCGTGTCGTTCGCCGACATCACGGTCGACCTCGCCGCCCGCGTCGTCACCCGCGGCGACGCGCGCGTGCGCCTCACCCCCACCGAGTGGCAGGTGCTCGAGCTGCTCGTGCGGAACCCCGACCGGCTCGTCTCCCGCCAGACGCTCCTCACCGAGATCTGGGGCCCGACCCACGTGAACGACAGCGGCTACCTCCGCCTCTACGTGGCGCAGCTGCGCAAGAAGCTCGAGCCGGATCCCGCGCACCCGCGGCACCTGCTCACGGATCCCGGGATGGGGTACCGGTTCGTGCCGGCGGGGGCGGGGCGGGCGCCCGAGGAGGCGTAGCCGATCCCGTCGACCCGGCGCCGCGCGGCACGACGCCCGACGCACGACGCCTATCGCCGGATGGGTCAGCGGTCGCTTCGCGCGAGCCGCGGCGTCGGGATGCCGAGCTGCCGGGCCGTGCTCCGCGCATCCTCGAGGACGGCCCGGTGCTCGGCGGCGTCCGGATCGGTGTGCGCGGCGAGGCTCACCCGCGCGATGGGCACGAGGACCGTCGCGGCCGCCAGCATCCAGGCGGTCAGCCCGGGCAGCCGCCAGGGGAGCGCGGCAGCGACGTGCCGGCGGAGGTCCACGCCGCGTGCCTCGAGGGCGGGGAGCAGCTCGCGGCTCGCCAGGAAGGCCTCCCGGAGCGCTCGCGGGTCCCCGACCATGCGCGCGAGACCTCCCGCGGCCCGCGCCCGGGAGAACATGCCGGCGTCCATGGCGAAGTGCAGCAGCAGCCATCCCCGCATGTCCTCCTCCTCCCGTGCGCCGATCCCCGCCTGCCGGAACGCCGCGCGCACCAGCTGTCCGCGACGACCGGCCGCTCGCCCGGGTGCCTCGAGGACGATCGATCGGAACAGGGCGCCGTGGAGGACCCCGTCCGGCCCGAAGCCCCCGCCGGCCTGGGGGAACCCGAACACCACCTGCTCGCCGGGGAGGGGCGCGGTCGCCGCGAGCAGCTCGCCCCAGACGTTGCCGAAGACCAGCACGGTCGCATCGCCGATGCGGGGCGCGAGGTACGCGGCGGCCTCCTCGAGGCGGTGGTGCCCCACGCTGAGCACGACGAGGTCGAACCCGTCCGCGGATCCGAGGTCCTCTCGCAGCCGCGTGGTGACGGAGCCGCGGACGCGGCGCCCGAGGGGCGAGCGGCGCGCGTCCATGACGTCCGTCCGCACCTCGTCGCCGTACTCGGCGGCACGGCCCGGGCGCACGAGGAACTCGACCTGGTGCCCGCCCTCCTGGAGCACCTGGCCGTAGACGGTCGCGATGACCCCGCGTCCGAACATGAGGATCTTCATGGCGCTCTTCCCGTTAAAGTGGAGATCGTCTCCACACCTGAGTATGTGGAGGTGATCTCCGAATGTCAACGGGAGGGTGGATGGCCGACGAGAAGCCGCTGAGGGCCGACGCGCGGCGCAACCGCGAGGCGATCATCGCCGCGGCGCGCTCGGTGTTCGAGCACGACGAGCAGCTGAGGTTCGACGACTTCGCCGCGCGCGCGGGAGTGGGCGTCGGGACGCTGTACCGCCACTTCCCGACCCGCGAGGCGCTGGCCGCGGCGGTCTACCGGGGCGAGGTGGACGCGCTCTGCGAGCGCGGCCGCGCCTCCTCGCTCCCGCCCGCGGAGGCCCTGGAGGCGTTCCTGCGCGCGTTCGTGGACTACGTCCTCGAGCACGCCCCGCTCGCGCGCACGCTGGCCGGCATCGTCGACGAGGCCGCCCGCGCCGAAGGCGGCAGCGAGCTCGAACGCACCCTCACCGACCTGATGTCCCGAGGAGTCGCCGACGGCACCATCCGCGACGACGTGAGCGCGCGGGCCGTGATGATGGCGCTCCACGGGATCGGAGCCGCGGCCGACGGGCCCCGTCGGGCACCGGACGCCCGGGAGGTCGCATCGCTCCTCGCACGCGGCCTCCGCGTCGCCTGATCCCGCGACGTGCCGGCCAGCAGGCACCCGGATCCACGAGCGTAGGCTCCCGTGGTGCCCCAGAGATCCACCCCCTCCGCCCGTCCCGCCGCCCTCCTCGCCTCCGCCGCCGCCGCGCTCGGTGGCCTCGCCGCCGCAGCCCTCGTGGTGCCGCGCCGGTTCGAGGCCGGTCGCCGCGAGCGCGCCGCCGTCCTCAACGAGACCCTCCCCGTGAACTCGGCCTGGTGGCGCGAGCACGCCCAGCTCGAGGGCGACCTCCTCTACGTCGCGCTCGGCGACTCGACCGCGCAGGGCATCGGGGCGAGCCGTCCGGTGAACGGCTACGTCGGGATCCTCGCCGACCGGATCCGCGCCCTGAGCGGCCGCTCGGTCCGCACCGTCAACCTCAGCGTCTCGGGCGCCCGCGTCGCCGACCTGGTCGAGCACCAGCTCCCCCGCCTCGCGAAGCTGCGGCCCGACGTCGTGACCCTCGCGATCGGCGCCAACGACATCGCCGGATTCAAGCCGGCCGCGTTCGAGCGCGACCTCGGCCGGATCCTCGACGCCGTCCCGCCCACCACCGTCGTCGCCGACCTGCCGTGCTTCCACTTCCCCGCGAGCGAGCGGAAGGTGCGGGTCGCGAACGAGATCGTGCGCCGCCTCGTCGCCGACCGCGGCCTGCGCCTGGCGCCCCTCCACGCCATCACCCGCCGCCAGACCCCGATCCTCGCGATCACCCAGGCCGCTGGCGACCTCTTCCACCCGAATGACCGCGGCTACCGCGTCTGGGCGAGCGCGTTCCTGCCCTTCCTCCCGGCGACGGTGCGCGCGCTGGAGGTGGCGGGGCGCTGACGCGCGCGCGTCGTCGGGTCCCCCATCCCGAGCGGGGGCCGCACGGTCGATAGGGTCGGGACCATGACCCGGCACCCCGGCGACCGCGTCCTCGCCGTCCTCATCGACTGGCTGTTCATGTGCGTGTGGATCGCGCTGGTGGCGGCCGTCACGGTGCCCCTCCTCCTCGTCGGGGCAGCGATGCATCTCCCGCCCGTCGCGGAGAACGCCGTGGCGACGCTGGTGCTGGTCGTGCCGATCACGATCGCGCTGGCCGTGCTGGAGTCCGGACCGCGCCAGGCGACGCCCGGCAAGCGCGCGCGGAGGCTCATCGTGCAGGACGCCCGCACCGGCGAGGCGCTCCCGTTCCGCCGCGCGCTCCTCCGCAACGCCCTGAAGGTCGCGCTGCCCTGGATCGTCGCGCACGCAGCCGTCTACGCGCTCGTCGACGCGAGCCGCTCGGCCGGCGCGGTCCCGATGGGCGTGCAGGCCGCGACGGCCGTCTCCTACCTGCTGCCCACCGTGTGGCTCGTCACGCTCCTGATCGGCTCGGGGCGCACGCCGTACGACAGGATCGCCGGGACGATCGTCGCGCGGTCGACCCCTCGCGCCTGACGGATGCGCGTCCGTAGGGTGGGCGCATGGCCGACGACACCGCCGACGCCCGCCCCTCCGGCACTCTCTGGATGGTGATCGGGCTCGTCTCGGGCGCGCTGCTCGTCACCGGCGCGGCCGTCTCGCCGTGGATCTCCGCGGCCACCTTCGCGGTCTCCGTGTTCATGTACGTGCGGGTCCGCGGCCGGGACCGCGCCCTCGCGCCGCCGCCGACCGGCACGCTCTGGTTCGCGATCACGCTGATCATCGGCGCCCTGCTCATCACGGGCGCGTTCGAGCCGCCGTGGATCGGCGCTGTGGCCCTCGCGGGCTCCGTGCTCCTCTACGTCCGGGCGCTGGGCCGGCTGAGGGCCCAGCAGGCCACGGACTCGACCCCGGACGACTGACCCGCTCCCCCGTCGGCACCGTCGGCACCGTCGACCCGGAGCCACGGCACCCCGGGCCGACTCCGGGCCAGGCGCGCCTGCGTAGCGTCGGCTCCATGACCACGACCGCCCGCTCCCCGCGCCGCCCGCGCGCCGCCCGGCCCACCCGGGTCACGTTCGTGCGCGCGACGCACGCGGAGCTCCTGAAGCTCGCGACGCTCCGCTCCACCCGATGGACCGTCGCGCTGATCGTGCTCGCCGGGGTCGGCATCAGCGTGATGGCGTCCCTCGTGGCGAACCCGCTGCCCGCGGATGCCCCCTCCGGGATGGCGGACGCCGGGACCGCCGCCATCCTCACGACGCCGCTGCTGCTCACCCAGATCGCGGTCGGCGTGCTCGGGGTGCTCGCGATGGGCTCCGAGCATTCCAGCGGCACGATCGCCTCCACGCTCGCCGCGGTGCCGAACCGCCTCGAGGCGCTGGCCGCGAAGGCGCTCGCGGTCGGGCTCGTCGCGTTCGGCCTCGGCGTGATCCCCGGCCTCGCCGCCTACCTGCTGACCTCCGGCACGCGCGCTGACCTCGGCTACGACGGCAGCCTCGCATCCTGGGGCGTGCTCGGGCCGCTGCTCGGATCCGGCGCCTACCTCGCGATGGTCGCCCTCCTCGGCCTGGCGCTCGCGACCCTGATGCGCAGCGGCGTCGCCGCCATCACCGCCTTCATCGCGATCCAGCTCGTGCTCCCTCAGCTCGTCAGCCTCGTCCCGGACATCGGCGACGTCGCGGCGTACGACCTGCTGCTCACGACGGCCGGACGGATCCTCACGGGCACGACCGGCAGCATCGCCCCGCCCCCGACGACGCTCGTCGAGGTCGCGGCCGCCGCGGCCTGGGTCCTGATCCCGGGCACGGCCGCCGCCCTCCTCTTCCGCCACAGGGACGCCTGACGCGCCCGCCACCGCCACCCGGACGGGCCCGTCCTGCGGTGTCGGTGCCCGCCGGTAGAGTCCCCCGCATGGCCCGCACCCACTCCACGTTCCGCTGCTCGGAGTGCGGGTGGACCACGCCGAAGTGGGTCGGGCGGTGCGCCGAGTGCCAGAGCTGGAACACGGTGGCGGAGGTGTCGCAGACGCCCGCGGCGGCCGGTCGGGTCACCACGCTCACGCCCGCCGGATCCAGCCAGGCGCGGTCGATCATGCACGTCGGCACCGCGTCCGCCAGCCACATGCCGAGCGGCGTCGGCGAGCTCGACCGCGTGCTCGGCGGCGGCATCGTGCCCGGCGCCGCCATCCTCATGAGCGGCGAGCCCGGCGTCGGCAAGTCCACGCTGCTGCTCGAGGTCGCGGCGCGCGCAGCGGCGAAGGGCGCGAAGGTCCTCTACGTCACGGCCGAGGAGTCGGTCGCGCAGGTGCGCATGCGCGCCGAGCGCACCGGCGGGCTGCAGGAGTCCCTCATGATCGCGGCCGAGACCGACCTCGGCACGATCCTCGGCCACATCGAGCAGGTCGCGCCCGACCTCCTCATCGTCGACTCCGTGCAGACCGTCTCCAGCAGCACGTCCGACGGCCTGCCCGGCCACCCCGGCCAGGTGCGCGAGGTCGCCGTCACCCTCATCCGCGTCTGCAAGGAGCGCGACCTGCCGCTGCTGCTCGTCGGCCACGTCACCAAGGACGGATCCATCGCCGGCCCGCGGCTCCTCGAGCACCTGGTCGACGTGGTCTGCCAGTTCGAGGGCGACCGGCAGACCTCGCTCCGCTTCATCCGCGCGCTCAAGAACCGCTTCGGCCCCACCGACGAGGTCGGCTGCTTCGAGATGGCGGGCGACGGCATCGTCGAGGTGCCGGATCCGAGCGGCATGTTCCTCTCGCGCGGCGTCCACTCGGTCTCGGGCACCTGCGTCACCGTCGCGATGGAGGGCCGCCGCGCCCTGCCCGTGGAGGTGCAGGCGCTCGTCGTCGACACCAAGGCGCCGCAGCCGCGCCGGGTCGTCAACGGGGTCGACGCGTCGCGCGTCGCGATGCTGCTCGCCGTGCTCGAGAAGCGCGCCAACGTGCGGCTCTCGGATCGCGACGTCTACGTGTCCACCGTCGGCGGCGTGCGGCTCACCGAGCCCGCGGCGGATCTCGCCATCGCCGTCGCGCTCGTCTCCGCCGTCAACGGCAAGGCCATGCCGCACGACCTCGCGGCCTTCGGCGAGATCAGCCTGGCCGGCGAGATCCGCGGCGTCACGTCGGCGCCGCAGCGCGCGGCGGAGGCCCGGCGGCTCGGCTTCACGCAGATCGTCGACGCCGAGTGGGGCCCGCTGTTCTCCGCGCTCGGCCGCGCGTTCTCCCTCGCGAAGAGCGAGCGGGAGAAGGAGCTCGACGAGGCGTTCTGATCAGTCCGCGTCGACGGATCCGGCCGCGTGCTCCCGCACGTGCGCCACGGCGTCGTCCACCACGTGCGTCACGTGCGTGTCCGCCACCTCGTAGCGGGCGATGCGGCCCTCGCGCTCCACGCTCACGAGCCCCGACGCCCGCAGCACGCGCAGGTGCTGGGAGACGAGCGGCTGCGACATCCCCGACTCCTCGACGAGCTCGGACACGCTCATCCTCCGCGACGCCAGCAGCCCGATGAGCCCCAGGCGCGACGACGACGACAGCACCTTGAAGAGCTCGGCGGCCTGCTCGAAGCCGGTGGGTGGGTAGGTCACCTGGACGATCCTACGGGCGGGCCTCCCCGCGGACGACGACGGGGACCGGGCCGCATGGCCGGGTCCCCGTGTCGATCCTCGCGCGTCACCGCGCTCGGGATCAGTGCTCGTCGTAGTGGTCGCCGTGCTCGGCGTGCTTGTGGCCGTCGTGGACGAAGTCGACGTGGTCGTCGTGCGTGACGGTCTCGTGGCCGCAGTCGGTGCCGTGCTGGTGCTCGGCGACGGTGTGCTCGGCGTGGGTCTCGGTGGTGTCGGTCATGATGCGTCCTAACGTCGGTGGAGCACCAGGATGACAGACGCATGCACGGATGGCAATGGATGCATCCAATCTGGAACCGTACTCATGTGCGCACGTGGGTGGGCAAGCGCCGCGTGGGTCAGTAGAGCAGGAACGACTTCGACTGCGCGCTCTTCACGCCCGCCACCTCGACCGAGAGCGTGTACGTCGCGCCGCCCGCGGGGACCGCCGGGCGCTCCTTCTCCTGGCACGTCGTGGTGGACGAGCGCTGGCGCGACCACTCGAAGGGCGACGACGTCTGCGGCGTGCGGGCGGCGAGCTCGACCTGCGCGTCCTCGGCGCCCGTCTGGCAGTCGGTGGACTTCCAGTACACGTCGGATCCGCTCGAGATGGTGAACACCTGCGTGGTCGTCCCGAGGTTGGCCGTGCAGGGCTCCATTCCCGTGTTCGTCACGGTGAAGGAGAGCTTCGGGAGCACGCCCGCCTTGTAGGAGGCGGCGTCGGTGACCGGCGTGACTGTCAGCTGGCCGACGGCGCAGGATCCGTCGGCGTTCGTCGCCGTGCCGGCGCTCGCGCTCGGGCTGGGCTCCGCGGCGGGCTCCGCGGCGGCGTCATCCGTGCCGGCGGCGGCGTCCGACGTCGGCGTGGCAGCGGGATCCGCGGTCGGCGCGGAGCCGCGGCCGAGGTTCGCGACGATGATCACGACGACCGCGATCACCGCCACCACCACGAGCAGCGCGAGCAGACGGCGACGGCGGTACACGGCTGCGGACGGGCGGCCTTCGGGCGAGGTCGAGGACATGTGGCCAGGGTACGGTCGGGCGGCCGCCCGGGCGGGTCGGCGCGCCCGTCGGCCACACGCCTCGCGGCGGCGGCGGTCAGAGCGCCTTGAGCATGCGCGTGTTGCCGAGGGTGTTCGGCTTCACGCGCGAGAGGTCGAGGAACTCGGCGATGCCCTCGTCGTGCGAGCGCAGCATCTCGTAGTAGATCTCCTGCGCGATGATCGACTCCGCCACCTCGTGGTACCCGTGACGCGAGAAGAAGCCGACCTCGAAGGTCAGGCAGAACAGGCGGCTGAGGCCGAGCTCGCGGGCGTCGTCCTCGAGGCGCTCGAGGATCGCGTGGCCGACGCCGGTGCCGCGGGTGTGCGCGGCGGCGGCGAGGGTGCGGATCTCGCCGAGGTCCTCCCACATCACGTGCAGCGCGCCGCAGCCGACGACCTCGCCGGACGCGTCGACCGCGACCCGGAACTCCTGCACGTTCTCGTAGAGCACCACGAGGTCCTTGCCGAGGAGGATGCCCTCCATCACGAGCGGCTCGACGAGCTGCTGGATGCGCGGCACGTCGCCGGTGCGGGCACGTCGCACGGTCACGCCGCCCGCGGGCTCCGCTGGCTCGACGACGACTGGCTCTGCGCTCACGATGACGACCCTCTCGGTCCGCGGCTCGGGGGCGCGGATCCGGTGTCCAGCCTAGCGACGGGGCGGGGCCGGCGGCCGGGGTGGGGCGGGCTCGGGCGTCGCGTCGGTCGGATCCCCGGTGCCGAGCCGCGCGATCATCCGCGGCGCGATCCACACGATCGCCACCACGCCCACCACCGCGCGCAGCCCCGCGAACACGAGCACCCACCACCCGACCCCGTCGCCGCCGACGAGCAGCGCGATCCCGATGACGACGAGCGCGGCATCCGCGACGAACGGCACGCGCAGCCAGAACATGAGGCGGCGGACGGGATCCATCTCAGCCCTCGGCGCGCGGGCCGGGCCGGCCTGCGACGGGCGCGCCCGACGGCGGTGCCCAGCGGTCGGATCCGGCAGGCGCATCCGCCGCCGCCCGCGCCTCCGCCGCCCGCCGCGCCAGCGGCAGCCGCACCCCGAAGACCGTGCGGCCCGGCTCCGACTCCACCCACACGGCACCCTGGTGCGCCGACACGATCGCCTGCGCGATGGCGAGGCCGAGGCCCGTGCCGCCGGTGGAGCGGGCCCGGGATCCGTCGCCGCGCACGAAGCGCTCGAACAGCGAGGCCTGCAGCTCGGGCGGGATGCCGGGGCCGTCGTCGCTCACGCGGATGACGGCGTGCGCGCCCTCCACCGCGAGCGACGCGACCACGCGCGTGCCCGCGGGCGTGTGCGTGCGGGCGTTCGCGAGCAGGTTGACGACCACCTGGCGGAGCCGCGCGTCGTCGCCGGGGACGCTCACGGAGTCCTCGGGCAGCTCGAGGTCCCAGTCGTGGTCGGGGCCGGCCGCGCTCGCGTCGCCGACCGTGTCGAGCAGGATGCGCGTGACGTCGACCGGGTCCGATTCCAGCTCGCGCCCCTCGTCGAGGCGCGCGAGGAGGAGCAGGTCCTCGACGATCGTGGTCATGCGCACCGACTCCGACTCGATGCGCGACAGCGAGTGCGTCACGTCCTCCGGCAGCGCGTGCGGGCCGCGGCGGGTGAGCTCGGCGTAGCCGCGGATGGAGGCGAGCGGCGTGCGCAGCTCGTGGCTGGCGTCCGACACGAACCGCCGGACCTTGGCCTCGCTGGCCTGCCGCGACGACAGCGCGTCCGCGACGTGCCCGAGCAGGCCGTTGAGCGCGGCGCCGACGCGGCCCACCTCGGTGCGCTCGTCGGTGTCGGATGCGGGCACGCGCGCCTCGAGCGCGACGTCGCCGCGGTCGAGCTCCAGCGCCGCGACGTGGGTCGCCGTGTCGACGACCCGGTCGAGCGGACGCAGCGCGCGGCGGACGATGGCGGTGCCGAGGAGCGCGGCGAGCGCGAGCGTGAGGGCGGCGACCACGGTGATCACGAGCACGAGCTGCTCGACCACGTCGTCGGCGGGCTTCGTCGGCAGGCCCGTGACGATGGTCGCGCCGGAGGACGACGTGCCGCCCACGAGCCGGTAGCTGCCGAGCGCGCCGCCGAGGTCGACCGTGCGCGGGACGCCGTCGGTCGGCACGCTCTGCAGCTGCTGGCTCTGGCGCTCCGTGAGCTCGACCGCGCCGGCGCCCCCGGGCTCGCCCGCGGCGGCGCTGCGGTCGGCGATGTAGCCGCCCGAGACGACGCCGTCGATGATGGTCGCGCTGATCGTGCCCACCTGCTGCCCGAACGCGCCGAGCCCGCCGGGGGGCGCTCCGGGGAAGCTGCCGTAGCCGCCCGGATCCCGGTCGACGTAGCTCTCGGACCGGGCGGCCGTGGCCTGCAGCTGCTGGTCGACCTGCTGCACGAGCGACGCCCGGAGCGCGAGGATGCTGACCGCCCCGATCAGGATGCTCGCGAGCGCCAGCAGGCCCACGACGCTGAGCACGAGGCGGCGGCGGAGCGTCATCCCGCGGGCGGCGGCGACGAGCCGGGACCGCAGGGAGGCGGCCCGCGCGGAGGCAGGGGAGACGCTCGACGGCTCGGCCGGCGTCGTCACTCCGCGGCCTTGAGCATGTAGCCGCTGCCGCGCACCGTGTGGATCATCGGGTTCCGCCCGGCGTCGATCTTGCGGCGCAGGTAGGAGATGTAGATCTCGACCACGCTGGACTTGCCGCCGAAGTCGTAGCTCCAGACCCGGTCGAGGATCTGCAGCTTGCTGAGCACGCGGCGCGGGTTGCGCATCAGGTAGCGCAGCAGCTCGAACTCGGTGGCGGTGAGCTCGATGGGGTCGCCCGCGCGGGCGACCTCGTGGCTGTCCTCGTCGAGCGTGAGGTCGCCGACGCGGATCACGGGGTCGACGCTGTCGCTCACCACGAGGGTCGAGCGGCGGATGAGGCCGCGCAGCCGGGCCACGACCTCCTCGAGGCTGAACGGCTTGGTGACGTAGTCGTCGCCGCCCGCGGTGAGGCCGGCGAGCCGGTCGTCGAGCGAGTCCTTCGCCGTGAGGAACAGCACCGGGATGTCCTCGGCGTCGGCCCGCAGCCGCGACAGCACCTGGAGGCCGTCGAGGTCCGGCAGCATGATGTCGAGCACCACGGCGTCGGGCTTGAACTCGCGCGCGGCGGCGAGCGCCTGGTGCCCGTTCTCGGCCGTGCGGATCTGCCAGCCCTCGTAGCGCAGCGCCATCTGGAGCAGGTCGGTGAGGGACGCCTCGTCGTCGACGACGAGCACCCGGATGGGCGACCCGTCCGCACGGGTGAGGCGGGGCTGCGGGGCGGCGGCGGACTGGAAGCCGGAGGGCGTTGCGGTGGTCACGGGATCCATTCTGCGGATGTTCCTATGAACGGGCCATGAGGCGGCCATGGGCGGACTGCGCCGTGGCCCGGACGACGACGGGCCCGGCGCGTGGTGCGCCGGGCCCGGATCGTGCGGAGGTGCGGGGAGCTAGTGCCCCTCGTCCGTCGCGCGCGTGACGGGCTCGCCGTCGACGCTCGCGCGGTCCTCCTTCTGCTTGTCGCCGCGGGTCTTCGCGAGGCTCGCGACGGTGGCGACCGTGATGGTCGCGCCGATGAAGAGGAGCGAGAACCAGATCGGGATCTCGGGGGCCCACAGCATCGGCTCGCCGCCGTTGATGAAGGGCAGCTCGTTGACGTGCATCGCGTGCAGCACGAGCTTCGCGCCGATGAAGGCGAGGATGACCGCGAGGCCCTGCGACAGGTACACGAGGCGCTCGAGCAGCCCGCCGATGAGGAAGTACAGCTGGCGGAGCCCCATCAGCGCGAAGGCGTTCGCGGTGAACACGATGTACGCCTCGTTCGTCAGGCCGTAGATGGCGGGGATCGAGTCGAGCGCGAACACCAGGTCGACGAAGCCGATCGCGATGACGCAGAGCAGCAACGGCGTGACGAAGCGCTTGCCGTCGATCTTCGTCGTGAAGCGGTCGCCGACGAAGTCGTCGTGGACGGGCAGGATCCGGCGGGCGATGCGCACGAACAGGTTGTCCGCCGCGTTGCCGCCGTGGTCGCCCTTCAGCTGCTGGTACGCGAGCACGAACAGCAGCGCGCCGAAGATGTAGAAGACCCAGGAGAAGTTCTCGATGAGGGCGGCGCCGAGCGCGATGAAGCCGGCGCGCATGATCAGCGCGATGACGATGCCGATCATCAGCACCTTCTGCTGGTACTTCCGGGGCACGGCGAACCCGGTCATGATCAGCAGGAACACGAACAGGTTGTCGATCGAGAGGGCCTTCTCGGTGAGGTAGCCGGCGAAGTACTCGCCGCCGTAGCCCCAGCCGCTGGTGAACCCGATGCCGACGCCGAACGCCAGCGCGAGGCCGATGTAGAAGGCCGACCAGCGGGCGGACTCGCCGATGGTGGGCTCGTGCGGCTTGCGCACGTGGGTGAAGAACTCGTAGACGAAGAACGCGATGGTGACCGCGATCGTGATGAGCCAGGTGGTCGTGGTGATGTTCACGGGGGTCTCCGGTGATGAGGCCGACGGGAATCGGAACGGCTAGGTGGCGCGCGGACGCCTCCATGATCCCACGCGGGGCCTCCGCATCCGGGGAAAAGCAGCTGGGTCGACGCTGCGTGGCTGGCCCGTGCGTCCGGGCCGATCCCCCGGATCAGGTGAGGCTGGGCGCCTGGAACGGGTAGGCGACGTACGCGAACCGCCGGGAGTCGGGCGCCCAGCTCGTGACGTTGATGGTGCCCTGGCCGCCGGGGAAGGACGCGAGGTCGCGCGTGCGGTGGCTCTGCCGGTCGATGACGCGGAGGATCACGTCGCGGTCGGCGGGGTGGCCGAGCGTGCCGGGCGGGAAGGACAGGTAGACGATGTGCTCGCCGTCCGGCGACGGGTGCGGGAACCAGTTGACGCGCTCGTCGGAGGTGAACTGGTGCGTGTCGGTGCCGTCGATGCGCATCGTGAACAGCTGCGCGTGGCCCGGCAGGTCGGATCCGCGCTCCGAGTTGTAGTACAGCCAGCCGCCGTCGGGCGAGAACTCGGCGCCGTCGTCGGGGAAGCCGTCGTCGGTGAGCTGCGTGGTGGGGCCGCCGTCGACGGGCACGAGGTGGATGTTCGTGGTCCACTCGCCGCGCGCGTCGAGCTGGCCGCCGATGACGCTGAGCGTCGTGCCGTCGGGCGAGACGCCGTGCAGGTAGTTCTTGAAGCCGAGCGCCGGATCCCGGTCCGCCGTGATCCGCCGCCCCGGCCCGCCCGCGCCGTCGTTCCAGAGCACGCTGTAGAGGTGGCCGTCCCGGCCGGAGACGTACACGTGCGCGCCGTCGGGCGACATGACGTGGTCGTTGTTGATGGGCGGGACGCCGCCGAGGTCGACGGCCTGGAAGTCGACCGCGGGCTCGGGCAGGTCCGGATCCGGCTCCTCGACCTCGGGCGCGCGCAGCCGCCAGAGGCCGCCCTCCGCGTTCACGACGAGCCAGCGGCCGTCGGGCGTCCAGTTCGGCGCCTCGATGTGCAGCACGGCCGACTCGGCGACCATGCGCTCGGCGCCCGTCTCCACGTCGACGACGAGGAGGCGGGCCAGCTGGCCGTCGCGCAGGGTCACGCGGCGGATCCGGCGGGGTCGGCGGGCGCGTCGGCGGGCGCGTCGTCCCGGTTGTTGGCGAACGCCGAGTCGAAGAGGCTGTCCGGCGTCGGCCAGAGGAGGGAGCGCACCCGCGCGAGGGCGTCGGGGGCTCCGTGCAGGCGGTCCATCCCCGCATCCTCCCACTCGACGGAGACGGGGCCGTCGTAGCCGATGCTGCGGAGCGCGCGGAAGGCGCGCTCGAACGGGACGTCGCCGTGGCCGACCGAGACGAAGTCCCAGCCGCGGCGCGGGTTGCCCCACGGGAGGTGCGAGCCGAGGCGGCCGCCGCGGCCGTCGGAGGTCACCCGCGTGTCCTTGGCGTGCACGTGGTAGATCCGGTCGGCGAAGTCGAGGAGGAAGCCGACGGGGTCGATGCCCTGCCACATCATGTGGCTCGGGTCCCAGTTGAGGCCGAAGCCGGGGCGGTGGCCGATCGCCTCGAGCGTGCGGCGGGTGGTCCAGTAGTCGTAGGCGATCTCGCTCGGGTGCACCTCGAGCGCGTACCGCACGCCCTCGTCGTCGAACACGTCGATGATCGGGTTCCAGCGGTCGGCGAAGTCCTGGTACCCGGCGTCGATGACCGACTCCGGCACGGGCGGGAACATCGCGACGTACGGCCAGATGCGGGATCCGGTGAAGCCCGTCACGCGCGTGACCCCGAGGCCGGCGGCCGCCTTCGCGGTGAGCTTCAGCTCCTCGGCCGCGCGTTGGCGGACGCCCTCTGCCTGGCCGTCGCCCCACACCTTGGAGCGGAGGATCGCCTGGTGCCGGAAGTCGATGGGCTCGTCGCACACGGCCTGGCCGGTGAGGTGCTGCGAGAGCGCGTGCACCCGGAGGCCGTGCCGCTCGAGGATCTCGAGCCGCCCGCGGAGGTACGCCGGGTCCTCGGCCGCGCGCCACACGTCGAGGTGCTCGGCGGAGCACGCGATCTCGAGGGCGTCGAACCCCCAGCCGCTCGCGAGCCGGGCCACCTCCTCCAGGGGCAGGTCGGCCCACTGGCCGGTGAACAGGGCTACGGGGGTGGTGCTCTCGGGCATGGTTCCCTCTCGTCGACGGTGACGGTGCGGTGCGGTGGCGCGGCCCGGTGACGGCGCGCGGGATCCACGCTACACACCGGGCCGCGCCCGCTCCCGGGTGGCCGTCAGCGAAAGTTCGCCGACTGGGTGCGCTGGTAGCCGGCGAGCGTGACGCCGCCGAGCAGCACGGCCCAGGCCGCGAGGATCACCAGGGGCGGGCCGACCACCGCGAGGTCCTGCCGGGCGACCGCGCTCGTGAGCGTGCTCCACGCGCCGGTGGGCAGCAGCACCGTGAGCGGGTCCCAGGGCGTGCCGCTCGTGTCGCCGCCTGTGAACAGGCCGCCCGCGAACGAGAGCGGCAGGTAGACGAGGTTCGCGAGGCCGAGCGCGCCGCGGGCGGGGAACCAGTAGCCCATCGCCAGGCCGAGCAGCGCCATCGGGACGGCACCGGCCAGCACGGCGAGCGCGACGGCCGCGAGCGTGGCCGGATCCCCGCGCACGCCGCCGGCGAGGACGCCGACCGCGACCACCGGGATCACGAAGACCACGCCGAAGACGCACGCGACCGTGAGCTTGGCGGCCAGGCGGATCCACGCGGGCACGGGCGCCGTGAACAGCCACCGCTCCCACGGCGACTCCCGGGCCGACGCGACGCCGACGCCGAACTGGAACGTCACCGTGCCGAGGACGGAGAAGAGCACGTAGCCGAGGAGCACGCTGAGCCGTGCGCTCGGCGGGCCGCCCTGCGGGAGCCCGACGACGACGTAGATGAGGACGGGGTACGCGAGCAGCGGCAGCACGAAGGCCGGCATGCGGGCGTTCTGCGCCAGCTCGCTGACGACGTGGGCGCGGTAGATCGCGGCCCGGCGTCGGGCCGTGGGGCGGGGCGGGAGCGGGGCGGGGGTCGGCCCGGGGCCCTGCCGTAATGGGCCGGACGCGACGGACGCGCCTGGCGTGCCTGGCGTGCCGCTCGTCGGGGCGGCGTGCGGATCGGTGCCGGTCATGCGCGGGGCTCCTCGTGTGCGGTGCGGCGGGCGGGGTCGGCGCTGGGCGCAGGCGGGGCGGTGGATCCGTGATCCGGGGCGCTGTCACCCGGCGCGGCGCCGCCCGGCACTCCGCCGCCCGGCCCTCCGCCGCCCGGCCCTCCGCCCTCGAGCACGCCCGCGAAGATCTCGCCGAGGCCCGGCTCCGTCACGGTGAGCTCCGGATCGTCGATCACGGCGAGGACGAGTCCCGCGACCGCGTCGGAGCGGTCGGTGTCGATGATCCAGCGCACCCGCTCGCCCGGGAGCGGCTCGGCGACCTGCTCGGGCCGGGCGCCGCAGGGTACGAACGCGCGCGCCTCGTGCGGCGTCGCCCGGAAGCCGACGCGGCGGACCCCCGCGAGCCCGCGGAAGTCGGACGCCGTCCAGTGGCCGAGGACGCGTCCGTGGTCGAGGCACACGACGGTGTCGGCGAGCGCGGCGACCTCCTCCATGTCGTGCGAGGCGAGGAGCACGGTGCGGCCGGAGTCGCGCACCGCCGTGATGGCGTCGCGCACGGCCGCCCGCCCCGGGATGTCGAGCGCGGCCGAGGGCTCGTCGAGCACCACGACGGGCGTGCCCGCGCCCACCACGCAGGCGAGCGCGACCCGACGCCGCTCGCCGCCGCTCAGCCCGCCGGTCTGGCGCGCGGCGAGCCGGTCGAGGTCGAAGCGGTCGATCGCCGCGGCCGGCGTCAGCGCGCCCGCGTGCGGCACGAGCGCCAGGGCGAGCACCTCGCGCACCGTGAGGTACTCGGGGAACGCGAGCGCCTGCGGCATCACCGCGACGAGCGAGGCCGTCGGGCCGCCGCGACGCACGTCGTGGCCGAGCACGCGCGCCCGGCCCGCATCCGGCCGGCGCGTCGCCGTGAGCACGTCGATGGCCGTGGTCTTGCCGGATCCGTTCGGCCCGAGCAGCGCGTGCACGAGCCCGGGCGCGAGCGCGAAGGACGCCGCGTCGAGGGCGCGCGTGCGGCCGAAGGCGCGGGTGATCCCGTCGAGCTCCACCGCGTCAGTCATGGGATGCCTCCTCCTCGGCGAAGTGCCGCGCGCCGGTGGCGGCCGCGTGCGGGTCGGGGGGACGCCGCGCGGCGGGTGCCGGTGCGGCTGCGGCTGCGGCTGCGGGCCCGGATCCGGTGCCGCCCGGATCCGGACGCCCGCCCAGCGAGACCGCGTAGAGCGACGACTGCGTCACCCCGTCGAGCCCGAGCACGGCGTCGAGCTCGTGGTCGACGAAGCCGACCCAGCCGATCGACGGCAGCCCGAGCGCCGTCGCCACGAGCAGCGCGTTCTGCGCCACGTGCCCCGCCTCGAGCAGCGTGAGCCGGTACCCGCGCAGCCCGTACTTCGTGCGGGAGCGCTCGAAGCTGCCGGTGATCACGATCGTCACGGCCGCCTGCTCCGCGAGGGGCGCCATGGCCGTCGGCGCCGCACGCCGGAAGCGGGCGAGCCGGCCGACGCGGTCGAGGCCGGACACGTCCACGAGCGCCTCGTCGAGCGGGTCGAGCTGGTGGATACCCGCCGCGACGCCCTCGGCCGCCCGCACCACGACGTGCAGGTCGAGCGGGTAGAGCCCGCCGGCCGAGGGCACGAAGCGGCCGGTGCCGCCGCCGCCCCGCGGGCCGTAGGCGAGCCGGAGCACGGTCGCGAGCTCCGGGAGCGCGAGGGGCGCGGCGAGCTCGTCCGGATCCGCCGACCGCCGGGCCGCCATCGTCGCCCCGAGCCCGTGCGGGAGCGGCAGCGCCGGCGGCAGCGCGAGCGCCGGCAGCAGGCGCGGGGCGCTCGTGGCGCCGCCCGGTCCCGCATCCGCGACGCCCTGCGCCTCCTGCGCCAGCTGCTGCGCGTACCGCACGTCGGTCCAGCCCGGGTGGGTGATGCGGGTGATCTTGGACGCCTCGTGGAAGTCCTCGGCGAGGTCGCCCGCCGCCCGCTCGACCGCGCCGCCGACGCTGAAGATCGGGCCGACGCTGCCGGCGGGCGCCGCGGCGGGACGGGACTGCGCGCCCGTCCCGGCGGGGCCGTCCTCCCCCGTGCGCGCGGGCGCCGTGCCGATGTCGGTGATGCTCATGGGGTCCTCCTGGTGGTGCGGGCGACGGGCGGTGCGGGCGCGCCGGGTCGCGCCGGCTCGCGATGACGGGGACGCGGGGCGGCGGGCCGCCCTCACGGGAACGGGTGCGGGATGCCGACGAGGTCGGCCGGGCCGTGGATCGCGGGCCCGTCCCGCCACCGCCGGTACAGCCGCGGATGCCCGAGGAACCGGGCGTCGTGCCGCACGTCGAGCGCGACGAGGTCGGGGCTCAGCGCGCGCACCACGTGGAAGCCCGCGGCGCGCACCTCCGGCGAGGTGATCCCGGCCAGCAGCACCTCGATCCCCTCCCGGTGCAGCCCCTCCACGACCTCTCCCCAGCTCGACGGCCCGCCCACGGACGCCACGCGCTCGTCCGACGCGTCGAGGGCGGCCGACAGCGGGCGGGCGGACGGCGGGCAGTGCAGCCGCACGTGGTCCTCGAACTCGACCACCGCGGACGGCTCGACGGGCGGCCGGGGCAGCAACCGCAGGCACCAGTTGTGGGTGTGCACCGCCTCGCGCACGGCGTTGAGCACGGCCCGGTCCAGGCGGAAGTCGGCGGCGCAGCCCACCGCGACGCCGATCCGGTCGCTCCGCATGACGGCGAGCAGCACGGGCACGTCCGCCGCGGCGTCGAGCACGCGCAGCGAGAAGGCGGCGCCGAACCGCCCGCAGAGCTCCTCCAGCCGCGCGAGCTCCCTCCGGGTGGCCTCGGCGAGCCGCGGGCTGGCGCGCCAGTCGAAGGCCGGCGGCGTGGATCCGCGCAGCCACGCCCGCTGGAAGGCGTCGCGCTCGATGAGCTCGAGGATCGCCCGCCCCGCGGCGAAGCCGAACGTGGGCCCGGCCGCGACGCCGGACGAGGTGGCCGGCTCCAGGTGCCGCTCGCGGTGCCCGTCGGATGCGTGCGGGTCGTCGAAGACCACCATCTGCGCGGGGACGTGCACCTGCCTCCCGCCGTGCAGCGAGCGCGCGGCGAGCCAGGTGAGGAGGTCGCCGCGCTCGGCGCGCTCGAAGGGGAACGCCGGATCCTCGCGCTGCGCAGGATGGAAGCGCCGGAACGCGTCCGGCTCGACCTGGCGGGCGTCGGAGCCCAGCGGCGCGCGGAACGCCCCGCGGGCACCGGCCAGGGAGAGGCGCTCCACCGCCTCGCCCACGCACGACCTCCGGGCCGCGGCGCCGTCGCCGCCCGGCCCCATGCTGAACCCCTCGGTGGGGATGCCCGCGAGGAAGCCCGTGTCGGCCGTGCGGGCGGAGTGCAGGGCGTCGGGGATGGCGTCCGGCGTGAAGGCCATGGGGTGCGAGTACGCGACGAGCCCGGTGTACGGGCTCACCACGTCGGCGCCCGCCGTCCTCAGGCGCGCCACGGCGACACCACCCCCGCGTAGGGACGCGGCCCGCACGTGCCGCAGCGCGCGACGCGGAAGACCGGATGCGCCTCCGCCGACAGCACCTTCGGCTCGACCACGAGGACCGTGCTCGCGACCAGCCAGTCGCGCGCGAAGACCCAGCGGGCCGCGTAGCGGGCGGCGAAGCCCGCCGCGATGGCGTCGAGCCCGGGATCCCGGGCGATGGGCGCGACCGCGTCGGCCGCGGCCGCGTGGTCCGCGGCGAACGGCGTGGTCGAGGCCCAGCGCAGGGCGACGCACTCGAGGCACGGCCCCTCGTCCGGCACGACCACCGGGCCGACGAGCTGGAAGCGGCCGTCGAACGGGTGGATGGGGAGCCAGTCGCGACCGGCCGCGTGCATCCGGGCGCCCACCTCCCGGAGGACCCGCCGGCCGCCGGCCGCGATGACCAGGTCGGCGTCGGCCTCGTCCGTGAGCTCCGCCGAGGGCAGCGCCTCGGCCAGGGAGGCGAGCAGGGTCGGGATGGCGTCGCCGACCAGGGCGACCCGCGCCGGGGTGCGCGGATCCCGGGGGCGGCCGAGGCCCGTGCGGTCGCCGCCGTTGCGCCGCGCCTCGTCGAGCACGTGCGCGAGCTCGGCCTGGTCGGGGTCGTCGAGCCGGCCCACGGGATCGGGCGCGGCGTCGGCGGCGGGCCGCGTGGGCGCGCCCACGACGACGTCGCGCAGGACGAGCTCGTCGACGAGGTCGGCCACGACCGGGGCGTGCACGCCGAACGCCTCGTCGACGTCCGCGCGCGTGAAGGGTCGGGAGAGGAGCCGCGACACCGCGGAGACGGCATCGCCGGAGGGCAGCTGCAGGGAGACCAGCTCGCGACCGCCGAGGAGGTGGAGGGTGTCCTCCACCTCCCCGACGGCGTAGCGGGGACTCACCGAGTAGGTCGTCGACGGGTCCATGGCGGATGCGTCAGCGAGGCTGCTGCTTGCTGCTGCACGAGCAGCACGTGCTGCAGCAGAGGGTGACGTCGGCCATCACGACCTCCGCCTCCCGCCCGCGGTGCGTGATGGTGAAGCCGAACGCCTCGGCGAGCAGCGCGTCGGCGCGCGCGGCGTCGACCTCCTCGACGCGCGTGGGCGCCTCCGCGAGCGCCGACGCTCCCGTGCGGGCCGGTCCTTCCATGAGCAGGGTCATGCCGTTTCCTCTCTCTCCGTGCTGGTGTGGGTGGGTGGGACGACGCCTTTCTAGCACGATCTTCCGTGCCCTGGTCGGAAACGCATTGCCTGTTGACAAGCCGGTCGCCGGGCAGCAGGATCCGCCCGCGCGAGGTCCCCGGGGCGACGGATCCGCGGCGTACCCTGGAGCCCGTGACGGACGAGATGCTGGCCTTCCCGTGGGAGGACGACCTGGCACCCGCCGCACCCGCGCCGCCTCCTCCCCCGCCGCACCTCACGCGCATCGTCGCCCACTCGTCGGACCGGGTCGCCTGGCTCCGCGCGCGCAGCTTCGGCATCACCGCGACCGACGTGGCCCGCCTCGCGACCGACGCCTCGCTGCAGGCGGTCGCGCTCGAGAAGCTCTACGGATCCGGCTTCGGCGGCAACCGCTACACCGACCACGGGCGCGAGCGCGAGCCCGAGATCGCCCGCTGGGTCGAGGCGGAGCACGGCATCGTCCCGAGCGCCCACCTCTTCCACGCGGAGGGGCAGCGCCGGCACCTGGCGACCCCCGACGGCGTGGGCCTGCGGGCCGACGGTCGGCTCGAGCTGGCCGAGATCAAGACCACCGCGAAGCCGTGGCGGAGCATCCCGCGCAACTACCTGCGGCAGATCTGGTGGCAGCAGTACGTGCTCGGCGCCGAGCGCTCGCTCATCGTCTGGGAGCAGCACGTGGACTTCGTTCCCGTGCACGACATCCCGAAGTGGAAGTGGATCGACCGGGACGAGGCCGAGATCGCCGCGCTCGTGGCGCGCGCGAACGACCTCATCGCGCTCATCGTGCGCATGGCGAACGCGCCGGCGGGAGCCCGCGGCCTGGCCTGACCCGCCCCGGACGGGCCGTCGACCGATCCCGCCCGCGCATTCTTCTCGCCCGGGGAACACCGCGGAAACACGCCTGACTCATCGGGCGTCTTCACTGGTGATGCGGGGGCGCGGTGGGATCCACCGCACCGTCACGTACGAGGAGGGGTCGCACGATGAGCCAGGTCGTCCAGTCGAGAGCCGGCGTCGCCGCCCGGGCCCAGGAGGACCGCGCGGCCGCGTCCCTCGCCCTCGCCCCGCACGGCGCCACGATGCGCGCCGCCGTCGTCGCCGAGACGGGCGGGCCGGACGTGCTCCGCATGGCCGACGTGCCGATCCCGCACCGGCTCGACTCGGAGGTGCTCGTGAAGGTCGTCGCCGCCGGCGTGAACCCCGTCGACCTGCGGCTGCGCGCCGGTGAGCCGGGCGGTCCGACGCTCGGCGCCCTGCCCGCGGTGCTCGGGCGCGACTTCAGCGGCGTCGTCGTCGAGTCGCCCTACGAGGACCACGCGCTGCACCCGGGCGACGAGGTGTTCGGCCTGGCCATGGCGCCGCGGATGCCCGGCAGCTACGCCCCCTACGTCGCCGTCCCCAGCGTCAGCCTCGCCCGGAAGCCCGCGCGCCTGTCCCATGTGGAGGCCGCGGCGACGCCCGTCAGCGCGCTCACCGCGTGGGGCATGGTCGTCGACATCGGCAAGGCCCACGAGGGCCAGGTCGTGCTGGTGCACGCGGGGGCCGGCGGCGTCGGCCACTTCGCGGTGCAGTTCGCGCGGCACTTCGGCGCCCGCGTGATCGCGACCGGCTCGCCCCGCAACGTCGACTGGCTGGCGGAGCTCGGCGCCGACGAGGTCATCGACCGCACGCAGGTGCGCTTCGAGGACGTGCTCGCCGACGTCGACGTGGTGATCGACCTGGTCGGCAACTGCACGGACGACACCGGCACCCGCTCGCTCCCGGTGCTGCGCCGCGGCGGCCTGATCGTCAGCGCCCCGATGCAGGGCTGGCCGACGCTCGTGCAGGACGCCGCCGCCGTGGGCGTCCGCGCCACGCACTACGAGGTCGCTCCCGACGGGCAGACGCTCGCGGTCATCGCACGGCTGCTCGAGTCGGGCGACATCAAGGTCTACGTCGACGAGGTCTTCGACCTGGCGGACGCGGCCGAGGCGCACCGCCACGTCGAGAGCGGGCACGCGCGCGGCAAGGTCGTGCTGAACGTGTCGCGCGGCTGATCCCGCGACGCGGTCAGAGGACCGGATCCACCAGCGGCCGCTCCATCACGTGGTCGGTCTCGACGGAGTCCGCGAGCCGGAACGACCGCGTGCCGACGATGCGGAAGCCCCGGCTCCCGTAGAAGCGGATCGCGCGGGCGTTGTGCTCGTTGACCCCGAGCCAGATCCCCGCGTCGGCGTCCCGGCCGCGCTCCCCCGCGAGCTCCCGCGCCACCCGCAGCGTCTCGGCCAGGAGCGGGCGCGCGACGCCGGCCCCGTGGGATCCGCGCTCGACGTAGACCTTGCTCAGCTCGACCTCGGGACGCAGCCGCAGCGCGCCCGCGACGTCGGGATCCGCGGGCGGCGCCGCCACGACCATCGTGTAGCCGACCGCCCCTCCGTCGACCTCCGCGAGCAGCACGCGGTGCGCCGGGCTGGCCAGGTGCGCGGCGAAGCGCGCGGGAGAGAGGACCGTGCGGATGTGCTCCGCGATCGCCTCCGCGGTCGTGCTCGGCGGGCAGGCGAGGGCGAACGTGCGGGCGGCGAGGGCGGCCACGGCGTCGGCGTCCGCGGGGGTCGCGACGCGGAGGGACGGGACGGCGGGATCCGGGATGCTCACCCCTCGAGCCTAGGCAGCGCGGAGCGCCGGGGACGACGCACGGGCCCGGGGACGACGGGAGCCCCCAGGACGACGGAAGGGCCCGCCGAGGCGGGCCCTTCCTGTGCTGCGGGTCGTGCGTGCGCTCGCGCGCGGCGGTGCTAGATGGAGTTGACGTCCACCGGGATGCCGGGGCCGAAGGTCGTGGAGACCGTGGCCTTCTGCACGTAGCGGCCCTTCGAGGAGGACGGCTTGAGGCGGACGATCTCCTCGAGCGCGGCGCCGACGTTCTCCGAGAGCTGCTCGGGCGAGAAGCTCGCCTTGCCGACCACGAAGTGGACGTTCGCGTGCTTGTCGACGCGGAACTCGATCTTGCCGCCCTTGATGTCGGACACCGCGCGCGCGACGTCCGGGGTGACCGTGCCGGTCTTCGGGTTGGGCATGAGGCCACGCGGGCCGAGCACCTTGCCGAGACGACCGACCTTGCCCATGAGCTCGGGCGTCGAGACGGCGGAGTCGAACGACGTGTAGCCGCCCGCCACCTTCTCGATGAGCTCGTCGCCGCCGACCTCGTCGGCGCCGGCGGCGATGGCCGCCTCGGCCGCGGGGCCCGTCGCGAAGACGATGACGCGGGCGGTCTTGCCGGTACCGTGGGGAAGGATGACGGTGCCGCGGACCATCTGGTCTGCCTTGCGGGGGTCGACGCCGAGCTTGAGCGCGACCTCGACGGTGCTGTCGAACTTGCTGGAACCGGTCTCGCGCGCGAGCTCGACGGCCTCGGAGGCGGAGTACGCCTTCGTCGGGTCGATCTTCTCGGCTGCGGCCCGGTAGGCCTTTGACTTCGCCATTCGTTTCTCCTGTTTCGAGAGTGCGGTTGATGTGAGCCTGGCCGGCTCTCCCGCGTGATGCTGGAGCGGATCCCGGACGGGACCCGCGGGGTGGTGGAGGCTAGGCCTCGACCGTGATGCCCATGGAGCGGGCGGTGCCGGCGATGATCTTCGCCGCGGCGTCGATGTCGTTGGCGTTGAGGTCGGCCTGCTTCTGCTCGGCGATCTCGCGGACCTGGTCCATCGTGAGCTTCGCGACCTTGACCGTGTGCGGCGTGCCCGAGCCCTTGGCGACTCCGGCGGCCTTCTTGATGAGCTCCGCGGCCGGGGGCGTCTTCAGGATGAACGTGAACGTCCGGTCCTCGTAGACGGTGATCTCGACGGGGATGACGTTCCCGCGCTGAGCCTCGGTCTGGGCGTTGTACGCCTTGCAGAACTCCATGATGTTGACGCCGTGCTGTCCCAGCGCCGGCCCGATGGGCGGTGCGGGGTTGGCGGCGCCGGCCTTGATCTGCAGCTTGATCAGACCCGTGACCTTCTTCTTCGGTGCCATTTCTCTTCCTTCTCCTTGATTGCTAGATCGAGCGGGCCGCGCGGCCCGACCGCCTAGAGCTTGGTGACCTGGTCGAAGCTGAGCTCGACCGGGGTCTCGCGCTCGAACAGGGAGACGAGGACCGTGAGCTTGCCGCTCTCGGGCTTGATCTCGCTGATGGAGCCGGGGAGGCCCGCGAACGAGCCCTCCTTGATCGTGATGGTCTCGCCGATCTCGAAGTCGACCTCGGCCGCGACGACGCGCTGGGCCTGGCCGCCCTTGGTGGGCTGGCCCTTGACCTGCGCCACCTCCTTGATCTCGACGAGGCTCTTCAGCATGGAGAAGGCCTCCTCGAAGCGCAGCGGCGTCGGGTTGTGGGCGTTGCCCACGAAGCCCGTGACGCCGGGCGTGTGACGCACGACCGACCAGCTGTCCTCGTTGAGGCTCATGCGCACCAGCACGTAGCCGGGGATGCGCACGCGGTTGACCATCTTGCGCTGGCCGTTCTTGATCTCGACGACGTCCTCCATCGGGACCTCGATCTGGTAGATGTCGTCCTCCATGTTGAGCGACACCATGCGGTTCTCGATGTTGCTCTTCACGCGGCGCTCGAAGCCCGCGTAGGAGTGGATGACGTACCACTTGCCCGGCTTGGAGCGGAGCTCCTTGCGGAAGTCCTCGTAGGGGTCGACGTCCGACTCCTCCTCGGCGGGGGCATCCTCGTCGGGGACCAGGTCGGCCTCGGCCTCCGCGATGTCCTCGGCGGTGGCGGGCGTGACGTCGGCCGGCTCGAGCGCCTCCTCGGCTGCCTCCTCCTCGGCCTCGTCGTCGGTCGCCTCGACGGCGGCCTCGGCCTCGTCGGCGGAGTCCACGTCGAGCGCGTCCTCCACGATCGCGTCGGCCTCGGGGTCGTCGACCGACTCCATCGCGTCGAGCGCCGCCGTCAGGTCGGTCTCGACCGAGTCGCCCTCGGCGTGCAGGGCGGTGTGCTCGGCCGCGTCCGAGCTGCCCTCGGATGCGGTGGTGACGGAACCCTCCTGGGCCTCGTCCACCTCGGAGGACTGCTCCGCCGCGGGGGCGAGGTCGACGTCGTCGCGCTTGCTCTCAGCCAATGGATCTACTTCCCTCGTTCTTCGTCGTGCGTTGCCGTTCCGTGCCGTGCTGGTGCCGCGCCGGGCCGCGCGGATGCGGGACCCGTGGGGATCCCGGCCGCCGTCGTGCCCTCGCGCTCAGGGGCTCGATCCGCCCGCTGTCCGCGTGCGTCTCGTGCCTCGCCGCCCTCGCGGGCGGTCCCGGTGCTAGGCGCCGTTGCCGAACACCACGATGGCGAGGTACCCGAACAGCTGGTCGAGGAGGGAGACGATCACCATCATCACGATGACGAAGGCCAGGACCACTCCCGTGAACGTGAGCAGCTCCTTGCGGGTGGGGGTGACCACCTTCTTGAGCTCCTGCACGACCTGCTTGATGAAGAGCACCAGCCGGGCGAAGGGGTTGCGTCGCGCATCCCGCTGCTCGCGAGCCTGCGCGACGATCTCCTCGCTCGGCTCGTCGACGATCTTCCGCGCCACGCGTGGGTCCCTTCCTGCATTGCTCGGCTCGACCCGGAGTTCGGATGAGCCGCGATGTCACGCGCCCGGGGACCCGTTCCATCTAGCAGGGCGGACAGGACTCGAACCTGCAACCTGCGGTTTTGGAGACCGCTGCTCTACCAATTGAGCCACCACCCTCTGCGTCGACACCCGCCTGCCCCTGCGCCTCGTGACCGTGCGAGCACGGACGGAAGAGGGCGCGGAAGAGCATGGCGGAGATACCGACCCGGACGAGTGTACCAGCATCCGCGCCCGACCTGTCCGGGCGGTCGTCCGGCGACCGCGGCACCCGCGTGGCGCCCGTGCCCGGTCCCTATGCTCATGGGCATGGCCGAACCGCAGAGCACCGTCCCCCTCAGCCGCGTCTCCACCCGCATCGGATCCATCGCCGAGTCCGCGACCCTCAAGGTCGACGGCAAGGCCAAGGCCCTGCAGGCCGCCGGACGCCCCGTCATCAGCTTCGCGGCGGGCGAGCCCGACTTCCCGACGCCCGACTACGTGGTCGAGGCCGCGGTCGAGGCCGCGCGGGATCCCCGCAACCACCGCTACACCGCCGCGGCCGGGCTCCCCGACCTCCGCGAGGCCATCGCCGAGAGGACGCGCGCGTCGTCGGGCCTCGAGGTGGGCATCGACCGCATCATCGTCACCAACGGCGGCAAGCAGGCCGTCTACCAGGCCTTCCAGACGCTGCTCGACCAGGGCGACGAGGTCCTCGTGCCCACGCCCTACTGGACCACCTATCCCGAGGCCATCCGGCTGGCGGGCGGCGTGCCCGTCGACGTCTTCGCGGGCGCCGACCAGGGCTACCTCGTCACCGTCGAGCAGCTCGAGGCCGCGTGGACGCCGCGCACCAAGGTGCTGCTGTTCGTCTCGCCCTCGAACCCCACGGGCGCCGTCTACTCGCGGGAGCAGACCCGCGAGATCGGCGAGTGGGCGGAGTCGAAGGGCCTCTGGGTCATCAGCGACGAGATCTACCAGGACCTGGTCTACGACGGGGCCGAGGCCGCGAGCATCGTCGACGTGGTGCCGGCGCTGGCCGACCGCACGATCCTCGTCAACGGCGTCGCCAAGACGTACGCGATGACCGGCTGGCGCGTCGGGTGGATGGTCGGCCCGGCCGACGCCATCAAGGCCGCGGGCAACCTGCAGTCGCACCTGTCCTCCAACGTCTCGAACGTCTCGCAGCGCGCGGCCATCGCGGCGCTCCGCGGACCGCGGGACACCGTCGACCGGATGCGCGAGGCCTTCGACCGCCGCCGCCGCACGATCGTCGCCGAGCTCGACGCGATCCCCGGCTTCGTCACGCCCACGCCCCAGGGCGCCTTCTACGTCTACCCCGACGTGACGGGCCTCTTCGGCCGCGACATCGACGGCGTCACGCCGACCACCTCGCTCGAGGTGGCGGACGTGCTGCTCGAGAAGGCGGAGGTCGCGGCGGTCCCCGGCGAGGCGTTCGGCCCGAGCGGGTTCCTGCGCTTCAGCTACGCGCTGGGCGACGAGGCGCTGCTCGAGGGCGTGCGCCGGATCCGCGACCTCCTGGCCTGATCCGCCGCCCGGCCCGTGCGGGTCGGCCCGCCCTAGAGGGAGAGGCCGACCAGCACGGGCTCGGGCTGCAGGATCACGCCGTGCTCGCTCATGACGCGGCCCTGCACGTAGCGCGCGAGGGCGGCGACGTCCTCCGCGGTCGCGGTGCCGCGGTTGGTGAGCGCGAGCGTGTGCTTCGAGGAGACGGCGGCGCCGGATCCCGGCAGCCGGAACCCGCGGCCGACGCCCGAGTGCTCGATGAGCCACGCGGCGCTGAGCTTCACGCCCGCGGGCTCGCGCCGCCGGCGCTCGACGGCCTGGCGCTCGATGGCCTCCGCCACCTCCCACTCGTCGCCGAGCGGCACCACGAGGTCCTCGGGCGGGGCCTCCTGCGGCCAGCGCGGGGCGTCGGCCGGGAGCGTGCGCGCGAAGGCGGCGCTCACGATCGGGTTGGTGAAGAAGGACCCGGCGCTCCAGGTGTCGTGGTCCGCGTCGTCGAGCACCATGCCCTTGGATCCGCGGAGGGCCAGCACGGTCTCGCGCACGCGCGCGACCGGCACGCGGTCGCCGAGCTCCACGCCGAGCGCGGCGGCGAGCTGCGGGTACGCGATCGGCAGGCCGAGCGCGTCGAGGCCCTCGCCGCGGGTGAGCGCGAAGTCGACGGAGAGCACGACGCCCACGCGGCCGCGCTTGAGCGACGACGTGCGGTAGCCGAGCCCGAGGTCCGCGGCGGTCAGCCGCTCGACCTCGCCCGTCTCGTAGTCGAGGAGGTCGACGGCCTCGAGGACGTCGGCGACCTCCTGGCCGTACGCGCCGATGTTCTGCACCGGGGAGGCGCCGGTGGATCCGGGGATCCCCGAGAGCGCCTCGAGCCCGGCGAGCCCGTCGGCCACGATGCGCGCGACGAGCGCGTCCCACGGCTCGCCGGCCTGCACGCGCACGAGGACGGTGCCGTTGGCCCGCTCCTCGACGATCTCCACGCCGCGGGTCGCGATGCGGATCACGGTGCCCTCCACGCCCTCGTCGGAGATGAGGGAGTTGGACCCGCCGCCGATCACGTGCCAGTCCTCGCCCACGGCCCAGAGGCCGGTGAGGGTGTCGACGAGCTCGTCGCGCTCGCTCACGGTGACGAGCTCCTCGGCCGGGCCGCCGACGCGCAGCGTCGTGAGGTCGGCGAGCGGGGCGTCGCGGTGGGTCTGGATCGTCACGAGAGCCCTACGCCAGCCGGACCTGCGCCTGCGCGCGGCCGAGGACGGTCTTCCCGTCGACGGACGCCGCCACGTCGATGCGGACCGTGCCCGCCTCCGCGTCGATGGCGCCGACCTTGGCGACGATCGTCAGTTCCTGGCCGTCGGCCGGATCCACGACCACGGGCCGCGTGAACCGCACGCCGTAGGAGACGATGCGCGACGGGTCGCCCGCCCAGTCGGCCACGGGCTGCACGGCCTGGCCCATGGTGAGCATGCCGTGCGCGAGCACGCCGGGCAGCCCGACCGACGCGGCCACGTCGTCGCGGTAGTGGATGGGGTTGAAGTCGCCCGAGGCGCCGGCGTAGCGCACGAGGGAGTCGCGCGTGAGGTGCACGGAACGCTCCGCCACGACGTCGCCCACGGAGAGGTCGGCGAGGACGGGCACGGCGGATGCGGCGCTCACGCGTCGTCCCCGCGGACCACGAGGGTGGAGACGGCCGTGACGACGTGGGCGCCCGTCGCGTCCGTCATCGCGGACTCGGCGGTCACCATCGCGTTGCCGCCGAGGGTGGCGACCTTCGTCACGGTGAGCGTCGCGGTGAGCTCGTCGCCCGCGACCACGGGCCGGGAGTAGGCGAACGCCTGCTCGCCGTGGACCACGCGGCTGAAGTCGATGCCGGCGTCGGGCGCGGCGAGCAGCTGCGCGAGCGTCGCCTCCTGCACCACGACGGGGAACGTGCTCGGCGCGACCACGTCGGCGTGGCCGGCGGCGCGCGCCGCCTCGGGGTCGAGGTGGACGGGGTGGGTGGCGCCGACGGCGCGGGCGAACTCGCGCACCTTCTCGCGTCCCACCAGGTACGGGGCGGCGGCGGGGAGCACGCGGCCCTGGAGCTCTGGATTCACTGGCACCGGACGATCCTACGCGGCGGCTCCGCGAGCGCCCGGGCGCCCGCCGATCCAGGCGGCCGAGGACGCCTCCCGGACACGCGAGGGCCCCGGCCCCCACTTCTCGTGGGGACCGGGGCCCGGGTTCGCGATGCCGCTCGTGCGGCGTCAGCTGCCTACTGGCAGGAGTCGCACTGCAGGAGCTCCATGGGGTCGACGGGGATCGCGTAGCCGCCGACGGTGTCGTTGTTGTCGTAGTCCATGGGTGCCTCCCGTTGTGTCGTGTCGGGAGCCGCCGGTGCGGCTCCTCAGGTCTCGTGGCTCTCGCCCCGATGGCCTCCGGATCCGCGTCTCCGCGATGATCCGGTGTGCTCGGCCACCCGGTGGGGCGGTGAGGTTCTCCACTATATAACCCGAACTACAGACCTGTCATTCCACTACATCTAGTGTTTCGGCGTGTCGCGGCGCCTCCCGCGCCGTCATGCGGATCCGGGCCTCGAGCTGGTCGCGCCGCTCCGTGACGGGCGGGCGTGTCGCGCTCGCGGCGGCCGGTCGCGCCCTCCCGCCGGGGACCCGCACGAGGTGGGCCTGGCGCGCGGAGGGCCGCCGCGAACGCGTCGCGGCGGCCCTCGTGCGCTCGGGGCGCGGGATGCGGATCAGGCGCCGCCCTCGCGCGCCTCCTTCTCCTCCTCGGACTCGCTGGCGGTGTAGTCGCCGCCCGCGGGCGCCTCGCGGCGCTCCTCGTCGTGCGCGTCGGGGACGGGGTTGCCCTGGGTCTTGTAGAGCACGTCGTCGTGCTCGGCGCCCGAGGCGTGGTCGGGGTGGTCGGGGGATTCGTGGTGGGTCATGCCCGGAGGCTACGCCGCGGAGGCGGACGCCGGAAGGGCGACGGCCGCGGCGGGACAGGGCGACCGGGTCGGGCGGGCCGCGCTTCCCGGGCATGGGCACCGGGCAGAGGAAAGGCCCCGGAACCTGGCGAGAGGTGTCCGGGGCCTATCGAGGAGGACGGACCCGAGGGATCCGCGCTTCCGTAGCGGGAGCGGGACTTGAACCCGCGACACCACGATTATGAGCCGTGTGCTCTAACCACCTGAGCTACCCCGCCATGACCCCTGATGCCGGCCGCAGCCGGACCCGAGGGGATCGAGCCCCCAGTGAGGATTGAACTCACTACCTCTTCCTTACCAAGGAAGTGCTCTACCAATGAGCTATGGGGGCGTGCCCGGGCGCGTCGGAGACGCGCTGGAACCCTACGACGATAGCAGGTCCGGGACCGCCCCCGGGACGCGGGGCGGTCCCGGACCGGGGCACGTCGGCCGGGCGGATCAGACCGCGGAGAGCTCGCGGACCTCGTCGGCCGTCAGCTCGAGGTCCATGGACGCGAGCAGGTCGGGCAGCTGCGTCAGGTCGCGCGCGCTGGCGATGGGCGCGGTGACCGACGGCTGGGCCCGGAGCCAGGCGAGCGAGACCGTGGTGACGGAGACGCCGTGCGCCTCGGCGACGCGGTCGAGCACCTCGAGGAGGGCGCGGCCGTGGTCGTCGTAGTACTTCGAGGCGCCGCCGGCGCGGGGGCTGTCGACCTCGCCGCCGCGGTACTTGCCGGTGAGGAAGCCGCTCGCGAGGGCCGAGTAGGGCGCGGAGGCGATGCCCTCGCGGATCAGGAGGTCGGCGAGCTCGCCCTCGTAGGCGCCGCGCTCGACGAGGTTGTAGCGGTTCTGCAGCACCTCGAAGCGGGCGACGCCCTCGCGGGCGGAGACGTCGAGCGCGGCCTGCAGGCGCTCGGCCGTGAAGTTGGAGGCGCCGATCGCGCGGACCTTCCCCTCGGCGACGAGCTCGGCGAGCGCCGTGACGGTCTCCTCGATCGGGGTGTCCTGGTCGTCGACGTGCGCGTAGTAGAGGTCGATCGCGTCCACGCCCAGGCGGCGGAGGCTGGCCTCGACGCCGCGGCGCACGCTGTCGCGCGACGTGCCCTTCGCGGACTCGAGCGAGCCGACCTTGGTGGCGATCACGAGGTCGTCGGGGCGCCCGCGGGCCGCGAGCCAGCGGCCGATGATCTCCTCGGACTCGCCGCCGGAGTTGCCGGGCTTCCACGCGGAGTAGACGTCGGCGGTGTCGACGAAGTTGCCGCCCGCCTCGACGTACGCGTCGAGCAGCTGGAAGGAGGTCGCCTCGTCGGCGGTCCAGCCGAAGACGTTGCCGCCGAAGGACAGGGGGCTCACCTCCATGCCGCTGGATCCGAGGGGCACGCGCGCGGGGTTCGTCATTGCTGATCTCCTTCGTCCGGTGATGACGGCGGGCGGCCGCCTCCAGGGTCAAGCCACGGCGGGCGCCCGGCTATTCCGCGGCTCCCCAGGCCGCGGGCGGCGGCGAGGGCGGCCGGGAGCCGTCGCCTAGGCTCGATCCATGACCCCACCCTCCCCCACAGCCCCCTCCCCGGCTGCCCGGGACGACCTCCTGACCCGCCCCGACGGAGACGACGCGCCCGGCGACGACGCGCGCGGCACCGGATCCGAGTGGTGGCGCACGGCCGTCATCTACCAGATCTACCCCCGCTCCTTCGCGGACTCGGACGGCGACGGCATCGGCGACCTCCCCGGCATCACCGAGCGCCTCCCCGCGCTCCGCGAGCTCGGCGTCGACGCGATCTGGCTCTCCCCCTTCTTCCTCTCCCCGCAGAACGACGCCGGCTACGACGTCGCCGACTACTGCGCGGTGGACCCGCTGTTCGGCACGCTCGACGACTTCGACCGGATGCAGCGCCGGGCGCACGAGCTCGGCCTCCGCGTGATCGTCGACATCGTCCCGAACCACACCTCCTCGGAGCACCGCTGGTTCCAGGAGGCCATCGCCACGCCCGCCGGCAGCGAGGAGCGCGCGCGCTACATGCTCCGCGACGGGAAGGGCGCCGACGGCGAGCTCCCCCCGAACAACTGGGAGTCGATCTTCGGCGGCCCGGCCTGGTCGCGCCTCACCGAGCCCGACGGAACGCCCGGCCAGTGGTACCTGCACCTGTTCGACTCCTCGCAGCCCGACCTCGACTGGACGAACCCGTGGGTGCGCGAGCGCTTCCGCGAGATCCTCCGCTTCTGGCTCGACCGCGGCGTCGACGGGTTCCGCGTGGACGTCGCCCACGGCATGGTCAAGGCGCCCGGCCTCCCCGACTACACGCCGCCCGAGGGCCAGGGCAGCATGGGCGGCGCCGGCGGCGTCGACGACCAGCCCGCTCCCCCGCCGCCGTACTTCGCGCAGGAGGGCGTGCACGAGATCTACCGCGAGTGGCGCGAGATCTTCGACTCCTACGACGGCGACCGGGCCATGGTCGCCGAGGCGTGGGTCGAGCCGCTCGCGAAGCTCGCCGACTGGGTGCGCCCGGACGAGATGCACCAGGCCTTCAACTTCAGCTACCTCGAGACGCCGTGGGACGCGACCGCGCTCCGCCGCACGATCGACGCGTCGCTCGCGACCTTCGGGTCGGTGGGCGCGCCCAGCACCTGGGTGCTGTCGAACCACGACGTGGTGCGCCACGCGAGCCGCCTCGCGCTCTCGGGCGAGAACCCGCAGGGCGTGGGCATCGGGCCGGAGTCGACCGTGACGGTCGACGAGGTGCTCGGCCTCCGCCGGGCCCGCGCCGCGAGCGCGCTCATGCTCGCGCTCCCCGGCAGCGCGTACGTCTACCAGGGCGAGGAGCTCGGGCTGCCCGAGGACACCCGCCTGCCGGACGCCGCGCGCCAGGATCCGACCTTCCACCGCACCGCGGGCGAGCGCTACGGCCGCGACGGCTGCCGCGTGCCGATCCCGTGGGAGGCCGGGACGCCCTCGTACGGCTTCAGCACGAGCGACGCCAGCTGGCTGCCCCAGCCCGACGACTGGGACCGGTTCGCGCGCGACACCGAGCAGGCGGATCCCGCCTCCACCCTGTCGCTCTACACGGAGGCGCTGCTGCTGCGCCGCGAGCACGGCCTCGCGCTGGGGGCGCTCGAGTGGCTCACGCCGGAGGGCGACGACGTCATCGCGTTCCGGAGCGCGGGCGTCACCGTCATCGCGAACCTCGGATCCGCGTCGGTGCCGCTGCCCGAGGGCCGCGTGCTGCTCGCCAGCCAGCCGCTCGACGGCGACGCGGTGCCGTCGGACACGACCGTGTGGATGATCGCCGACTGACCCGTCCCCGACACCACGACGCCCCCGCCGCCTTCGGGCGGAGGGGGCGTCGTCGTGCGACGGGCGCGGCGGTCGGCCGCGCCGGATGCGTCAGTTCGCGTGCTCCTGGAGCCAGGCGAAGGGGTCCACCGCGGTGCCGTCCGCCATGCGGATCTCGAGGTGGAGGTGGGGGCCGGTGGACGCGCCCGTGTTGCCGACCTGGCCGATCTGCTGGCCGACCTTGACGGGGTCGCCCGCCTGCACGCGCATGGAGCCCGGCAGCATGTGGCCGTAGACGCTCGTGACGAGCTGGCCGTCGATGACGTGGTCGATGACGAGGTGCACGCCGAGGCCGGTGTCGCTGTTGACGGACTCGCGCACGACGCCGTCGGCGATCGCCTGGATGGGCGCGCCCATGCCGGGGGCGAAGTCGACGCCCTGGTGGTTGCTCGAGCAGCCGTTGGAGCAGGGGGCGATGCGCTTGCCGAAGACGCCGCTGATGGGGACGCCCGAGGCGAAGGGCCACTGGATCGTGCCGTTGATGTCGTTCGTGAAGGCCCCAGCGCCCTTGGACGTCTGCGCGAGCATGATCTGCTGCGGCGTCGTGGCCGTGAACGCGTCGTCGGTGCCGCCGACGACGACCGCCTCGGGGGCGGCGGAGAGCGCGATGCTCTGGCTGGGGATCGACGTGGCGGGCGCGTCCGTGACGACGTTCGCCTGCGCCATGTCCTGGCCGGTGAGGAACGCGGACGACGGCAGCGACGTGGCGATGGTGACCGTGGCGACGAACGCCATCGTGAGGAGCGTGAGGCCGCGCGAGGCGTTCGACCGGCGGCGACCCGCGGCGGCCTCGGGCGACGGCGCCGCGAGGGCGGGGCGCGAGGAGGCGGGGACGCGGCGGCCGCGGACCCGCACGTGCGGGGCGGCGGAGGGGACGCTCGCGCGCTTGGCGTGCACGAAGGAGGAGCGGCGCGTCTCGGGCGCCGCGGCGGCGGCGCTGCGGATGCGGCGGGCGCGGGTCGCGAGCGGCACGTCGTCGGCGGTGGCGGCGACGGCGGGCTCGGCGTCCGCGGGGAGGTGCGTGGTCGGCGCGGCAGGGGCCTCGACGGCGACGTGGGCGATGCGGGGAGCGGCGGGGGCCTCCTGCGCGACGGGCGCGGGGGTCGGCTCGGGCTCGGCGTCCGCGACGGGATCGGCGGTGACGACGGGCTCAGCGGCGACGACGGCCTCGGCCGCCTCCGCCGCCCGGCGCTCGGCCTCGCGTCGCTCGCGTCGCGTCGAGAAGACGACCCCTGCGGTCTCGTCGGGGGTCAGCACGAGGGCCGCCGGACGGAGGACTGGGGGGCACGCGAGGCGCGGAGGACGGACAGGATCGTGGAGCTCCTAGTGCGAGGGACAGGGTGCTGCGCGGGCCGGCCGACGGGGGTCGGGGCGTGCGCGTGCGACCGGATCGAACCCGGACGCGATGTAACGGATCGGTAAAGGCTAACCGCTGGGAGGGATTCACGCCACCCGGGGGATGCGCGCGAGGGGCCGGAGGGGCTAGGCGTCCGGCCGGTCCAGCCGCTCCTCGAGGGCGCGCGCGAGGTCCGGATCGGCCGCGATCAGCAGCTCGGCCGAGGCCGGTCCGCCGCCGATCCCGGTCACCCGTGCACCCGCCTCCGCCGCGATCAGCGCGCCCGCGGCGTGGTCCCACGGCTTGAGCCCGCGCTCGAAGTACGCGTCGCTGCGCCCCGCGGCAACGTTGCAGAGGTCGAGCGACGCGGCGCCGATCCGACGGATGTCGCGCACCTCGCCGAGGAGGTCGGTGACCACGCGGCCCTGCCGGATCCGCGTCGAGGCGCCGTAGGAGAAGCCCGTGCCGACGAGCGCCAGCGACAGCGGCACGCCCGCGTTGACCGCGATGGCGCGCCCGTCGAGCTCGGCGCCGCCGCCGGCCGTCGCGGTGTAGACCTCGCCGAGGGTGGGGTTCACGACGCAGCCGGCGCGCGCGGTCCAGGTGAGCGGATCGGCCTCGCCCTCGACCACGGCGATGCTCACGGCCCACGCGGGGATGCCGTAGAGGAAGTTGACGGTGCCGTCGATGGGGTCCACGACCCAGGTGAGGCCCGACGTGCCGGACGTGCCCTCGGACTCCTCGCCCAGGAAGCCGTCGTCGGGGCGCACGTCCCGGAGCGCCTGCCGGATGAGGTCCTCGATCTCGCGGTCCGTGTGCGTGACGATGTCCTCGGGGCTCGACTTCGACGCGGCCACTTCGACGCCCTCGCGCCGACGGCGGAGCGCGAGCTCCCCGGCGCGGACGGCGACGTCGCGGGCGATGGACAGGAGCGCGGCGTCGCCGGGGGAGGTCATGCGTCCACCCTGCCAGAGGGCCGCCGGTCCCCGCCGCGAGCGCTCAGGCGCCCAGCCGGGGAGGCCGGGATCAGGCCGGGGCGACGCCCGTGCGCTCGTCGACGGCCGGCGACGCCGCGTCCTCGCGCATCCGCCTCCGCTCCACGCGCCGCGCGTTCCACAGCAGCGCGACGCCCAGCACCATCAGGCCGCCGGCCGCCAGCAGCGCCCACGCGCCGCCGACGTGCGTGGTGATGAGCGCGGCCACGAGCGCGCCGAGCCCCATGCAGACGATGGCGCCGATGCGGCGGGCCCACGCGGCACCCGTGCCGCCCGCGACGCGGCTGTCGGAGGAGAGGTTCACCATCGTCATGGTCACGACGACGGTGGAGAGGTCGCGCAGGCCGATGCTCTTCACGGCCGCCGCCTGCGCGCCGAGCAGCAGCGCGAGGAAGCCGGTGATGGCGATCATCACGCCCGTGTCGAGCGCGCCGACCGCGAGCCAGACCACCGCGAGGGCGAGGGTCAGCAGGGTGCCGGTGACGAGGATCCAGACGGAGGAGCGCGGCAGGTGCACGTCGGTGGGCGCGCGGCGCGTGATGCGGGACGCGATCACCGCGCCGAGCATGAAGGCCAGGAGCGCGACGAGGTTGTTGAGCACGGGGATGTCGGCGACGCCCACCAGGCCGAAGCCGATGAAGAGCACGTTGCCGGTCATGTTGCCGGTGAAGACGCGGTCGAGGGCGAGGTAGCTCACGCCGTCGATGGCGCCCGTCGCGGTGGTCATCACGAGCAGGGCGGCGATGTAGGACCCCTCGGGCCAGGGACGGGACACGGGTGCTCCTCGGCGGTCGGGCGGCGGTCATCCCACCCTAGAGCCGGCGGGTCCCCGCGACGGTCAGGCGCCGAGCCCGCCGGGTCAGGCCGCGGCCTCGGGCGCGGCCTCTGCCGCGCGCCGCCGCTCGATGCGGCGCGCGTTCGCCAGCAGGCCGACGCCGACGACCATGAGCGTGCCCGCCACGAGCAGCGCGGTCGGGGCGCCGATGCGCGTCGTGATGACCGCGGAGACCAGCGCGCCGACCGCCATGCACGCGATCGCGCCGAACCGGCGGCCCCACGCGGCCCCCGTGCCGCCGGCGATGCGGCTGTCCGAGGAGAGGTTCACCGCGGTCATCGTCACGACCACGGTGGAGAGGTCGGAGAGGCCGATGCTCCGCACGGCGGCCGCCTGCGCGCCGAGCAGCAGCGAGAAGAGCCCGGTGACGACGATCATCACGCCCTTCTCGAGCGTGCCCACGGCGGACCAGAGCCCCGCGAGCGCGAAGGTCAGCACGGTGTTCACCACGAGGATCCACACGGCCGACCGCGGCAGGTGCAGGTCGGTGGGCGCGCGGCACGTGATGCGGGAGGCGATGACCGCGCCGGCCATGAAGGCCAGCAGCGCGACGAGGTTGTTCAGCACGGGGACGCCGTCGACGCCCACCAGGCCGAACCCGATGAAGATCACGTTGCCGGTCATGTTGCCGGTGAACACGCGGTCGAGCGCGAGGTAGCTGACGCCGTCGACGGCGCCGGTGGCGGCGGTCAGGATGAGCAGGGCGGCGACGTACGCGCCCTCGGGCCAGCGTCGGGGCATGGGGAGGCTCCTCGTGTCGGGACGGATGGCGCCCCAAAATAGGGGGCGCTCCTCCGTGGCCCCTGGGATCAGGCGATCCCCTCCCGCGACGCCCGCGCGGCGGCGGAAGCGAGCCGCGACACCTCCTCGTCGTCGAGCTCGAGCTGCCCGGCGGGCATCAGCTGCCGGATCTGCCGGACGGTGCGCGCGCCGACGAGCGCGCTCGCGACGCCGCGTCGCCCGAGCACCCACGCGATGGCGACCTCGGCGACCGTGACGCCGCGCATCCGTGCGACCTCCTCGGCGGCGCGCACCGTGGCGTGCCCGCCCGGCGTCATGTACTGCTCGGCGTCGAGCGCCCGGGCGGACGGCACCGCGGGCGCCCCGGGCAGGTACTTGCCCGTCAGGAAGCCCTTGGCGAGCACGCTGTGCGCGACGAGGCCGACGCCCTCCTGCCGCACGAGGGCCTGCATCCGCCCCTCGGCGCGGTCGCGGGCGAGGAGGCTGTACTCCTCCTGCACCACGCCCACGGGCACGGCGCCGGATCCGTGCGCCAGCACGAGCGCCTGCTCCAGCCGCTCGGGGGTGAAGCCCGAGACGCCGACGAGGCGGGCCTTGCCGTCCTTCACCAGGTCGGACAGCGCGGCGACGGTCTCCTCGAGCGGCGTGCGGGTGTCGTCGAGGTGCGCGTGCACGACGTCGACGTGATCCGTACGGAGGCGTCGCAGCGAGGCGTCGACCCCGCGGCGCACGGACGCGGCGGACGTGCCGGGCGCGTCCCGGCTCTTGCCGACCTTGGTGCCGACGACGATCTGGTCGCGGCAGCCGCGCGCGGCCAGCCAGCCGCCGATGATCGCCTCCGACTCCCCGCCCGCGTGGCCGGGCACCCACTGCGAGTAGGAGGAGGCGGTGTCGACGAAGGTGCCGCCCTCCTCGCGGTAGGCGTCGAGGATCGCCCACGCCTCCTCGCGGTCCGCGGTCCAGCCGAAGCCGCTCGTGCCGAGGCCGAGGGTGGAGACGACGACGCCGGAGGTGCCGAGGGCACGCGTCGAGGGGCCGGGGGCGGCGGGGAACATCGGTGGTGGATCCAGGTCGTCGGGCGCGCGGGCGACGCTGCCGGCGCGGGCGGGCCCCGACGGATGCGGCGGGGCAGACGAACGGCCCCGCGCGAGCGGGGCCGTTCCGTGCGGTGGCGAGTGAGGGATTCGAACCCCCGAAGGCTGAGCCGTCTGATTTACAGTCAGATCCCTTTGGCCGCTAGGGTAACTCGCCATGCGCACCCGACCTGTGTGATCACGGACCGGAGACGCTCGTCGATGATAGCGGGCGCCGGCCCGGGAACCGAAATCCCGGCCCGGGCCGCCGCCGCCTCGCCGAGCTAGGCGGACGGCGGACGACGGACGACGGCGGTGCGGTGGATCCGGCCTCGACGGGCGCGACCGGGGCTGACGACGGGCGCCTAGCTGTTCCCCGGCGTCCCCGCCGTCGCCGAGCGACGATCCGCACCGTCGCCGACCGTCACGACGAAGGGGCCAATGCGTACGTGTACTGCATCTCCGAGATGAATCCCGTCAGAGGCACGTAGTACATGACCCTCGAGTCGTAATGGGGCTGGGATTGCACCATCCCGCCGTGGAGGATCCCGTAGACCGTGACGCCTGCGGTGTCCGCGCCGTCGGCGTTCGGGTCGCTGAAGATGGGAGCGCCGGAGTCGCCGGGGGCAGCGCCGCTGAGGGAGTTCCGCAGCGTCCTCAAGTACGCCCCGGGATTCCCGTACTTCGACCAGAGACAGCTGTAGTCCGTGGTGGCCCCGCTGTGACAGGCCCAGTTCACGCTCGCGGGCATCTCCTCCTCCAACTGCAGGACGGGGACGGCGCCGACGGCGCGGAGGCGCTGCGAATAGGTGAGCACGGCGCTGAAGGCACGCGGCTCGTAGTGGTAGTTGATGTAGTACACGGTGTGGGAACCCGACCCGGTGTGATGCCGCATGGGCACGGACTTGGGAGGCACGGTGACGATCTCCATGTCGTAGGCGTTCGACACCCACGAGACCTCCCCGACCATGTGGCCGTTGACGTCGACCCGGTCATAGCGATCGCCGCAGTGCGCGGCGGTGGTCACGTACCGCGTGGCCCGTTCGTAGGGGGTGGCGTTCGCCCGGAGCCCCCGCTTCGTCAGGACGAACCCCGCCGTGCAGCTCTTCGTCTGTCGAGAGCTCGCGTTGAGGACCTGCAGCTGCGTGCCGCCGACGATGCGGTCGCCGTTCAGACGCTCGGGCTCGGTCGCCGAGGCTCGATCCGCGCCCACCATGCCGAGCCCCGAGACCAGAGCGAGGATGACCAGGGCGGAGGACAACCGGCCCCAGAGGCCGAGGCGTCTCATAGGTCGGCTCCCGTGATGAGGGCGCCAGCGGCACCTGCGCTGGTCGTCGTCGCGATCGATGGTCGTGGCATGGGGGACTCCTGTCTGGGCGTGGACGTGCGATGGATGTGCGTGTCGTGTGGCAGGGAGATCGCCGAGGGACCGCGGGTGTGGCGGATGGGCACCCGCTCCGTCGGGCTGGCATGCGCCCGGAGACCCCTCTCGGCCATCACGAACCCCGCCGTGCGGAACCCGGCTCCGTGGTGGTACGTCCGGCGGACGAGCGACCGGGTGCTCCCGAACACGTGATCGCTGTCCGGCCGCTGCGGATCGGTCGCGGAGGCGGACGCGACGGTCACGGAATCGAGCGTGTCCACGAGGCGGATCACCGTCGGCACCCTCACCGACCACCGCCGCGCACCGGAGCGGAACCCGAGGATCCGCCCTGTCGCCGCTCTATTCGGCATCGCCGTCCATCGACTGCTCGAGGCTGGAGACGACGGGGAAGGCGGCATCCGGCGCCGGAGCCACGGACTCGATGATGTCGGAACCGTCCACGCGGAGGACCGCGTCGACCGCCGCACCGTTCGCATCCACGGCCTCCGGAGCGAGGAACCGCGTCCCCACCTGGGAGTCCGCGTCCTCCACCGCGACGGAGCCGTCGTCGCGGACGACCGCATGGAAGCCGTCCGGGATGGTGACGGAGAAGCGGTACTCCATCGCCGATTCCGCCGACGGCACACGCGTCAGCACCTGCATGCCGGTGTCCTCGCTGAAGCCGGAGAGCACGGTGTCGTCGACACGGGTGGAGACCACCGCAGCCCCTGAGCCGTGGAAGAGGCCCCCGGGGACCGTGGCCGGATCGACGGCATCGTCCGTCCCGTCTCCGGGCAGCGAGAGGGCGAACGCGTCGGGCGACGCCGTCCCGTCGTCCGGGGGCGTGTCCGACGACGACGGATCCGGCTGCTCCGGGACGAGGTCCGCGGACTGATCACCGGCGGGCGTCGACCCCGGCCCCTCATCGCCGGTGGACGGACCCTTCTCCTCAGCGGCATGCGCCACCCCCACCGAGAGGGCGCCCACGACGATGACGCCCGCGGCGCCTGCGAGGGTCCACTTCCCGACTGTTCGACTTCTCATGTGAGACTCCTTGTCATGTGAAACTCCTTTTTCCTGTGCGTGATCGCGCGTGATGCGCAGGTTCTCTTCGAGGTGGGACGCATTGGTGCGAAATGCCCGTGCCGTGCCGCACACGGGCGGATCCGCGATATGACGACATGGTGGAGCTTGTGGAGGTCGTCCATTTCTCGGGCCGAGATGATTCCGTACGCAGCGGCTCCGTTCGGATTCGCCCCGTCAGCGTCCGGGTCGCTCAACACCGGCCCACCGGAATCGCCGGACATCGACCCGCTGGCGCCGGCTAGGGCCCCGTCCGGTGGTCCAACACGGGAACGATCCCGGCGGACTCCCCCATATCCGGATGCTCCACTTCGAGCGGTGGACGCGATGGCCTCCATGGCCATCACCCCGCAGCTCCCCCGATGCAACGACCCCTGATCGCAATTCCCGATGTGAACCCCTCCTGATGCGTCCTGTGTGCACGGTAAAGGCGGCGGTGGGGCGTGGGGGCGAGATATCCACACGCGGCACGGATGTCCGGATGCACGCACCTGAATACCTCGCACCTCATTTTCCTTGGGGCCCGGAATTCCCGGATGGGACAGCTTCCCGAGGCGCGGGAATAGCCGTTCCCGCACCGGCATCACGCAGTCGGTCCGAATCCGATGCCTGCGCCCGGCCGGGTATCCACGTTCCGCGAGCCCGGCGATCCACGCCGCGGAGCCGCTCGACGCTCCGCGTCGCGACTCCGGCCTCCTGCCGTTACCCTCGACACAGCCAACGGAAGGAGTCCATCGTGGACAGCTCGTTCGACGTCGTCAGCAAGGTCGACCGCATGGAGGCGGACAACGCCGTCCACCAGACCCAGAAGGAGGTGGAGCAGCGCTACGACTTCAAGAACGTGGGCGCCTCCATCGAGTGGAGCGGCGACACCATCCTCATGAAGGCCTCCAGCGAGGAGCGCGTGAAGGCGATCCTCGACGTGCTGCAGTCGAAGATGATCAAGCGCGGCATCGGCCTCAAGAGCCTCGAGGAGGGCGAGCCCTTCGCCTCGGGCAAGGAGTTCCGCTTGGAGGTCACCCTCAAGCAGGGCATCGACCAGGCGAACGCGAAGAAGCTCGGCAAGATCATCCGCGACGAGGGCCCCAAGGGCATCAAGAGCCGCGTCGAGGGCGACGAGCTCCGCGTCTCGAGCAAGAGCCGCGACGAGCTGCAGCAGACCATCGCGCTACTCAAGGGCGCGGACGTCGACCTCGACCTGCAGTTCGTCAACTTCCGCTGATCCGCCTGCCCGCCGACGTCCGCCCGGCGCCCGCGACGGCCGTGTCCGCGGGGCGCCCGGCCCCTCGTCGGAGGGGCGCCGCCGGATAGACTCCGGCTGATGGACCCTTCGATGACCACCCTCGTCCTCGCGGGGCTCGCGGTCGTCGTCGACTTCATCGTGCGCGTGACCGCGCTGCTGGTCATCCCGCGGAACCGCCGTCCGTCCACGGCGATGGCGTGGCTCATGGCCATCTTCTTCCTGCCGTACCTCGGCATCTTCCTCTTCCTGCTCATCGGATCCACGCGGCTGCCCAAGCGCCGCCGGGAGAAGCAGCAGGAGATCAACCGGTTCATCATCGAGTCGACCGAGGGCATCGAGCGGGTCACCCGCGAGCACTCCTGGCCGTCGTGGCTCGACTCCGTGGTTGAGCTCAACCGCACCCTCGGGTCGATGCCGCTCGTCGGCGGCAACCGGGCGAAGCTCTACAGCCACTACGACGAGTCCATCCAGGCCATGACCGACGAGGTCGAGAAGGCCACGCGGTACGTGCACGTCGAGTTCTACATCCTCGCCTGGGACGTGACGAGCGCCCCGTTCTTCGACGCGCTCGAGCGGGCCGTGCAGCGCGGCGTGACCGTGCGCGTGCTGCTCGACCACATCGCGTCGCTGCGCTCGCCCGGCTACCGGCGCACCACCCGCAAGCTCACCGAGATCGGCGCGCTCTGGCATCTGATGCTGCCCGTGCAGCCGCTGCGCGGGCGGTACCAGCGGCCCGACCTCCGCAACCACCGCAAGGTGCTCGTCGTCGACGGCCGCGTGGGCTTCATGGGCTCGCAGAACATGGTGCACCGCAGCTACAACAAGGTCGTCAACCGCAAGCGCGGCCTCAAGTGGCAGGACCTCATGACCCGGCTCGAGGGTCCCATCGTCAGCGGCCTCAACGCGATCTTCATCACCGACTGGTACGCGGAGACCGACCAGCTGCTGGTGCGCGAGACCGAGCCGATCGAGATCGCCGCGACGGGCGACGACGAGGCGCTCGACTGCCAGGTCGTCCCGTCCGGCCCCGGGTTCCCCGGCGAGAACAACCTGCGGCTGTTCAACGCGCTGCTCTACTACGCGCAGGAGCGCATCGTCATCACGTCGCCGTACTTCGTGCCGGACGACTCGATGCGGTACGCCATCACGACCGCCGTGCAGCGCGGGCTCTCGGTGGAGCTGTTCGTGAGCGAGATCGGCGACCAGCCCGTCGTCTACCACGCGCAGCGCTCGTACTACGAGGAGCTGCTCAACGCGGGCGTGCGCATCTGGATGTACCGGGCGCCGTACATCCTGCACAGCAAGCACTTCACGATCGACGATGACGTGGCCGTCATCGGCTCCAGCAACATGGACATGCGGTCGTTCAGCCTCAACATGGAGGTCTCGCTGATGGTGCGCGGCCCCGGCTTCGTACGCGAGATGCGCCGCGTCGAGGACGGCTACCGGGCGCGCAGCCGCGAGCTGACCCTCGACGAGTGGAGCCGGCGCACGCGCTTCAGCACCGTGCTCGACAACCTCGCGCGACTGACCTCGGGCGTGCAGTAGCGGCCCGGACCGGGTGCCGTTCGCGGCGCCCGGGGACCGCCGGGATCAGTCCTCGTCGTCGGCGTCGCGCGCGTCGGAGCGGGGATCGGCCTCGTCGCGTGCGGTCGCGCGGTCGAGCACGCCGTTGAGCAGCTCGCGCAGGGCGGATCCGCACGGCTCCTCGCCCGCGATGTCGTGCCGCACCTGGTCGCCCACGCGCCAGATGACGGGCAGCATGTCGCGGCCCGCGTCGGTGAGGCCCACGGAGAGGCGGCGCTCGTCGGTGGTGTCGCGGAAGCGCGTGACGTAGCCGAAGACCTCGAGGCGCTTGAGCAGCGGCGACAGCGTGCCAGGCGTGAGGTGCAGCTTCTCGGCCAGGTCGACCACGGCCTGCGGCTCCTCCTCGTCGAGCGCGAGGAGCACCAGGTACTGCGGATGCGTGAGGTTCAGCGGCTGCAGCAGCGGCCGGTAGAGCGAGACCACCGCCCGCGAGGCGGCGGCGAGCAGCACGCCGGTCTCGTCCTGCAGCAATGTGAGCGATCTCTGTGCCATGTCATTTCCTCTGGCTCGTCAGTACGTCGATGCCGGGGTCCTGGACACTTCCTCCACCGTACGCCCGTGGGCGCGCGGCCGTGCTCACGCACAGGCAACCGTCGGCCGCGGTCATCCGTGCGCACCGGAGAGCGTAGCGGGCGAGGCGGCCACGACGAGCGCGCCGAGCAGGAGCCACGGCCCGAAGGGCACCGCCGAGGTGGCGCGCGCGCCGCCCGCGACGAGGAGCACGACGGCCGCGACGCCGCCGAGGAGGGTGCCCGCCGCGAGGCCCAGCGCGACCTGCGCCGGGCCGAGCTGCCCCAGCGCGAGGCCGAGGGCGCCGGCGAGCTTCACGTCGCCGGAGCCGAGGCCGCCGCGGGTCGCCGCCTGCAGGAGGGCGAGGAGGAGGAAGGCGCCGATGCCGCAGGCCGCCGCGCCGAGCAGCAGCCCGGCTCCGCCCGTGACGAGCGCGAGGGCCGCGGCCGCCAGGGCCAGCGCGCCCGTCGCGCGGTCGGGCAGGCGGTGGGCGGCCAGGTCGCCGAGGGCGAGCGCGGGCGCGCACGCGACGAGGAGCAGGGCCAGCGGGAGGCGGGCCGGCGGCGTCTCGGCGACCACGACGGCCGCGAGGACGCCCGTGACGACCGCGGCGACGACCGCGGCGCGCGCGCCCAGGCCGGGGAGCGGATCCGCCGGACGGGGACCGCCACCGCGCAGGTCGAGGCCGTCGGACCGACGACCCCCGGCGAGGGCGACGCGGGCCAGTCGCGGGGACGCGGCGCCGACGAGCGCCCCGCCCAGCGACGCCAGCGCGACGGCGACGGGGGCGACGACGGGCGCGACGACGACCGGGGCCGCGCCGGATCCGAGGGCGGAGGCGGCGAGGGCGGCGGGGATCACGCGGCGACCCTAGGGGGCGCGTCGCCACCGCCGCGGCCGCCGGGCGGCGCCTGGGGACGGATGCGCCGACGGGCGCCCGCGGGAGGACCGCGGGCGCCCGTCGGCGTCGATCAGGGGAGGCGGATCAGACGGACCGCGGCGACCGGGACGCCTCGAGCATCTCCTCGCGCTCGACCACCTTGATGCGCGCACGCCCGTGCGGGGCGCCCAGCGCGATCTCGTGCTCGTCGAGCGCGTGCCAGCCGGAGAGGTCGGTGTACTCGATGCCGCGCTCCGCGAGGAGGTCGACGATCGCCTGCTCCTCGGGGGCCTCCGGGGTCCACCAGTCGCCCTGGTCGTTGAGGACGTGCGAGACGGTCTCCATGGCGTCGGACTTGGTGTGCCCGATGAGCCCGATGGGGCCGCGCTTGATCCAGCCCGTGGCGTAGACGCCCGGGATGCGCGCGTTGTCGAGGTCGAGCACCTGGCCCTCGTGGTTCGGGATGACGCCGCGGCGCTCGTCGAACGGGATCCCGTCGACGGGCGAGCCGAAGTAGCCGACCGCGCGGTAGACCGCCTGGACGGGCACGTCCCGGAACTCGCCCGTGCCCTCGACGCCGCCCGTGCCGTCGGGCCGCGTGCGCTCGATGCGGAGGCCCGCGACGCGGGGCTCGGCGTCGTCCGACGCGAGCACCTCGGCGGGGCGCGAGTAGAAGTGCAGGTGCAGGCGGCGGGACGCGGATCCGGTCTCGCGCGTGCGCCAGGAGTTCAGCACGCGGCTGATGACCATGACCTGCTTGTTGGTCTTCGCGGCCTCCTCGGCGGCGGGGTCGACGCCGAAGTCCTCGTCGTAGACCACGACGTCGACGTCCGGCACCTCGCCGAGCTCGCGGAGCTCCAGCGGCGTGAACTTGACCTGCGCGGGTCCGCGGCGGCCGAAGACGTGCACGTCGGTGACGGGCGAGTGCTTGAGCCCCGTGTACACGTTGTCCGGGATCTCGGTGGGCAGCAGGTCGTCGGCGTGCTTCGAGAGCATGCGCGCGACGTCGAGCGCCACGTTGCCGTTGCCGATGACGGCGACCTCGCGGGCCTCGAGCGGCCAGTCGCGCGGGAAGTCGGGGTGCCCGTCGAACCAGTTGACGAAGTCGGCCGCGCCGTAGGAGCCCGGCAGGTCGATGCCGGGGATGTCGAGGTCGGCGTCGCGGATCGCGCCCGTGGAGAAGATGACGGCGTTGTAGTGCTTCTGGAGGTCGGCCAGGGTGATGTCGCGGCCGTAGTCGACGTTGCCGAAGATGCGGATGTCGCCGCGGTCGAGCACGTCGCGGAGGGCGCCGATGATGCCCTTGATGCGCGGGTGGTCGGGCGCGACGCCGTAGCGGACGAGGCCGTAGGGCGCGGGGAGCCGCTCGAAGAGGTCGATGGAGACGTCGAACTCCTTCTGGGCCTTCAGGATGATGTCGGCCGCGTAGATGCCCGCGGGCCCTGCGCCCACGATGGCCAGCCTGAGCTTGGTCACTGGTGTCCTCTTGTTCGTCGTCGTCGTCCCGTGCCGGCCGTCGGGGCGTGGTGGTGCGGATCCCCGCGAGAGCCGGCGGGGACGAGCGGCAGCTAGCGCGTGCGCTCGACGATGGTGTCGGCGAAGCGCGTGAGCGCCTTCTTCACCGGGCCCTCGGGGAGCGGCGCCAGGGCGTCGACCGCCTCGGCGGCCCAGCGGTGGGCCTCCGCGATGGTGCGCGCGGTGACCTCGTGGTCGCGGAGCTCGGCGATGGCCGCGGTGAGGTCGGCCTCGGTCTCGGGCGTCTCCTCCTGCTCGACGTCGCGCTGGATGCGGGCGAGCAGCGCCGCCGCCTCCGGGTCGGTGGCCGCGAGGCCGGTCAGGTAGAGCAGCGGCAGCGTCGAGACGCCGGCGCGCAGGTCGGTGCCGGCGAGCTTTCCGGTCTCCTCGGGCTGGTCGGCGAGGTCGAGCACGTCGTCGACGAGCTGGAACGCCACGCCCGCGCGCTCGCCGAACGCGACGACGGCGGGCTCGAGCTCGGGATCCGCGCCCGAGTAGATGACGCCCATCTGCGCGGCGCAGGCGATGAGGGAGCCGGTCTTGTCGGCGAGGACGTCGAGGTAGTGCTCGATGGGGTCCTGGCCGTCGCGCGGGCCGATGGTCTCGTGCAGCTGGCCGAGCACGAGGCGCTCGAAGGTGGCGGCCTGGAGGCGGATGGCCCGCGGGCCGAGGTCGGCGACGATCTTGCTGGCGCGCGCGAAGAGCAGGTCGCCCGCGAGGATCGCGATGGAGTTGCCCCAGACGGCCTGCGCGCTGGGGACGCCGCGGCGCATGTCCGCCTCGTCCATGACGTCGTCGTGGTACAGCGACGCGAGGTGCGTGATCTCGATGGCGACCGCCGCGTCGACCACGCGCTCCGTGTTGCCGTCGCCGAGCTGGGCGATGAGGAGCGCGAGCATCGGGCGCACGCGCTTGCCGCCCGCGTCGAGCAGGTAGCGCGTGGTGACGTCGGCCACGTCGTCGGCGAAGCGGACCTCCTGGAGCAGCTGCTCCTCGACGAGGGCGAGGCCGTCGTCGATGCTGCGGGCCATGCGCCGGTCGCCCGAGGACGCGAAGAGGCGCTCGGTGAGGCTGGCGTGGGCGGCGACGGAGGTGCCGCGCCGGGCGAGCGGGATGCTCGGACTCATGATGGGCGACCTTGTCTGTGGTGGGTCACGCGCCGGTCAGGACGCGGCGGGCCGGGGAGCAGCGGCGTGGCGGCCGACGGGCTTGACGCCGCGGTGCAGCGCGACGATCCCCGCAGTGAGGTTACGGTGCTCGACCGACGCGAATCCAGCCGAGCGCAGCCACGACGACAGCGTCTCCTGGTCGGGCCAGGCCTGGATCGACTCGTTCAGGTACTCGTACGCGCTGGCGTTCGAGCTCACGAGCTTCACGAGCGACGGCGCGACCGCCTTCATGTAGAGGTCGTACCCGCGGCGCACCAGCGGCACGGGCGGGGTGCTGAACTCGCAGATGACGATGCGGCCACCGGGCTTGAGCACGCGGAGCAGCTCGTCGAGGCCCTTCTTCGGCTCGACGACGTTGCGCAGCCCGAAGGAGATGGTGACGGCGTCGAAGGAGTCGTCGTCGAAGGGGAGGTCGGTGGCGTCCGCGTGGACGAACTCGATGCGCGGGTTGCCCGCGTGGCGGCGGCGGCCGACCTCGAGCATGCCCTCGGAGAAGTCGGCGGCGACGACGTGGGCGCCGGAGACGGCGAGCGCCGCGCTCGAGGTGCCCGTGCCCGCGGCCAGGTCGAGGATCCGCTCGCCCGCGACCGGCGCGACGGCGCGCGTGGTGGCGACCCGCCAGAGCTGGTCGTTGCCGACCGAGAGGAGGGTGTTCGTGCGGTCGTACGCGCTCGACACCTCGTCGAACATCGCCGACACCTGGCCGGGCTTCTTGCTGAGGTCTGCGCGCATCACCTCGCCAGTCTATTCGGGCGCGCTGGGCACGCGGTGGGCGGCGGCCGGATGCCCAGGGGCCGAACAGGGGTCGGGGGCGGCGGGGGTCGCGGGAGGGCGTCGACGGGGGCGCCGGGCTCCCGGGGAGGCCCGGATCCCCGGCGGTAGGCTGGGATCCGTGACCGCCACCCGCGTCCGAGCGCTGCTCGTCGACACCACCCCCGTCGACTCCATCGCCCGGCTCGTCCCCCTCCTCGACGCCCGGCACCCGCTCCTGTGGCTGCGGCACGGATCCGGGATGGGCGGCATCGGCGAGGCGCTCCGGCTCGAGTTCACGGGCCCCGACCGCGTGCGCGACGCCGCCGCCGCGTGGCGCGAGGTGGCCGCGGCCGCGACCGTGACGGATCCGCTCGGCATCCCCGGCACCGGCCTCATCGCGTTCGGCGCCTTCGCGTTCGCGGACGACTCCGCGGCGACGAGCGTGCTCGTGGTGCCGCGCGTGGTCGTCGGGCGTCGCGACGGGGTGTCGTGGGTCACGCGGATCCGGCTGGCCGAGCAGGAGGACGACGACGTCGCCTCCCCCCTCGACGACCTGGCGGCGGGATCCGTCCCCGTGCCCGAGCGCTCGGGCGCCGAGTACCGCCTGCACCTGCGCCCCGGATCCATGGGCCCCGACGACTACGAGGCCGCCGTCGCGAGCGCCGTCGCGACCATCGGGACGGGCGCGGTGCAGAAGGTCGTGCTCGCGCGCGACCTCGTCGGCCGGCTCCCCCTCGGCGGCGACCTCCGCCTCGCGCTCAGCCGCTTCGCGCTCGGCTACCCCGACTGCTGGACCTACGCGGTCGACGGCCTCATCGGCGCGAGCCCCGAGACGCTCGTGCGCGTCGGCGGCGGCACGGTCGGCGCGCGCGTCCTCGCCGGCACGGTCTCGCGCGGCGCGGACGCCCGGGCCGACGCCGCCGCGGCCGCGGGCCTCGCCGCGAGCCCCAAGGACAACGAGGAGCACGCGTTCGCCCGCGACAGCGTCCTCGACGCGCTGCGGCCGCACAGCCGCGACCTCTCCACCACCGACGCGCCCTTCACGCTCAAGCTGCCGAACCTGTGGCACCTGGCGAGCGACGTCACGGGCACGCTGGGCGACGGATCCTCCTCGCTCGACCTCGTGGGCGCGCTGCACCCGACGGCCGCGGTCGCCGGGCACCCCACGGCCGCCGCCCTGTCGCTCATCGCCGAGCTCGAGCCCTTCGACCGCGGGCGCTACGCGGGCCCGGTGGGCTGGGTCGCGGCCGACGGCGACGGCGAGTGGGCCATCGCGCTGCGCGGTGCCCAGGTGGATCCGTCGGGCGCCATCGTCGCGCACGCCGGCGCCGGCATCGTCGCGGGATCGGACCCCGAGCGCGAGCGCGCCGAGACCGCGATGAAGTTCCGGCCGGTCGTGGAGGCGCTGGGCTAGGAGGCGTCCGCCGCCGGGCCGCCGGGTCCGGCATCCGCGCGTCGCCGCAGCAGCAACGGCGCCGCGATGCCGAGCAGCACGACCGCCGCGACCGCCCCGCCGGCGATCCCCGCGACGGGACCCGCCGCGTCCACCACGACGCCGACCGCGGCCGCCGCCAGCGCGACGCCCGTGTTCACGGCCGTGTTGACCCACGCCGACGCCTCCGTGCGCACCTCCGGCACCGTGCGCTCGTCGGCGAGGAGGTAGCCCGTCACCATCGCGGGCGCGAGGAAGAGGCCCACCGGGACGAGCGCGACGGCGACCGCGACGAGGGCGAGCGGATCCGCGTCGGCCGGCACGCCCGCCGCCACCGCCGCGAGCGCGCCCGTCGCCGCGAGCATCCCGGCCGCGAGCGCCGGCAGCCGGATCCGCGCGGGCGACCGCCAGGCGCGGGCCCCGTAGGCGAGCCCGCCGACCGCGCTGCCGGCGGCGAAGGCGGCGAGCAGCGGACCGGCGAGCGCGGCGCCGCCCGCGCGCTCGGCCAGGGCGGCGACGGCCACCTCGACGGATCCGAGCACCGCGCCGACACCGACGAGGGCCACGAGCAGCGGCACGACGAGGGGCTGGCGGAGCGGGGCGGAGGCGCGGAGGCGTGCTCGGCGGAGCGCCCGCGCATCCGCCTCCGCGCCCGCGCTCGTGCCCGCCTCGGACGCCTCGACCGGCCGCGCGGCCTGCGCGCGGGAGAGCCGCGACGAGGTCATCCCGAGCGTGCCGAGCACGGTCGCCGCGGCGGACGCGAGCACCGCGGCCTCCGGATCCGCGACCGCGACGAGCGCCGCCACCAGCAGCGGGCCGACGGTGAAGACCACCTCCTCGCTGACGGCGTCGAGGCTGTAGGCGCGCGTCCGCATCCGCGGGTCCGGCACGAGCGCCGCCCAGACGACGCGCATCGCCGCGCCGAGCGGTGGCAGGAGCAGGCCCGAGGCGGCGGCGACCGCGACGACCGCCGCCACCGGCGCGTCCGCCCGCACCACGGCGACGAGCGCGACGAGCCCGACCGCGTGGCCGACCGCGAGCGCGACGAGCACCGGGCGCTGGCCGCGCGCGTCCACGAGCCGGGCGCGCGCCGGCGAGGCGAGCACGTTCGCGAGGCCGAACGCGCCCGTGGCGACGCCGGCGGCCGCGAAGGACCCGGTGGCGGACTGGATCAGGAGCAGCAGCCCGAGCGTGACCATCGCGAACGACAGGCGGCCGAGCATCGCGGGGAGGAACGTGCGGAGCGCGCCCGGCAGCGCGAGCACGGCGAGGTAGCCGGTGCGGGCGGGGGCGGATGCGGCCGCGGTCGTCGCGGCGGCCGGGTCGACCGGGTGGGCGAGGTCGGCAGGGGCGACCGGGTCGTCGGCGCTCACGGCGCGGGGTCCGGTCGGGCCGTGCGGAAGAGCGCGACCGTCGCGCTCACGGTGACGTCGTCGTCGCCGGGCCGCCGCGCGGAGTCGTCGTGGAGCACCGTGCCGAGCTCGCGGGCCAGCTCCTGCACGCGGATCCACGTGCCGGCCGAGACCGTGAGCTCGGCGTCCGTGATCACCGGCCGCGTGCCCTCCTCGTGCAGCGGGGCGCGCCGCGTCAGCTCCGCGGCGAGGGCGGCGGCGAGGGTCGGCATGCTCCCGCCGGTGAGGGCGTCGAGCCGCTCGCCGCTCGCGGGCGCGTGCCGGTAGCGCTTGGCCGCTCCCCCGCGGATCCGCTCGACGCCCGCCTCCTCGAGGAGCCCGGCCGCCCGCAGCCGCCGCAGGTGGTAGCTCACGTTCGCCTGGGTCTCCCCGAGCTCGCGCGCGGCCTCGGACGCGCTCACGGGCGACCGGGTGCAGAGCGAGAGGAGGCGCAGGCGCAGCGGATGGGCGATGACGCGGAGGTCGCGGAGGTCGGTCTCGTCGGCGGGCACGCGCCATCCGACCACGGGCCGGCATCGACTGTCAAACGGATCTTTGACGGTCGAGCGGATGACGCGTCGCGGCCGGTCCCCGTGGTCGACTCGGGCGATGACCGCATCCGACCGCGCCCTCGCCATCGACGGCCTCGTGAACGCCCGGGACCTCGGCGGCATCCGCCTCCGCTCCGGCGGCACGACCCCCACGGATCGCCTCGCCCGCTGCGAGGACGCCGACCTGATCACCGACGCCGGGTGGGAGCGGCTCCGCGGGCTCGGCTTCCGCACGGTGCTCGACCTCCGTCAGCCCGGCGAGCGCGCCCGGGACAGGCACCCGCGACCCGACTGGATCCACGTGGCGCACGTCGACCTCGACGGCCTCGACGACCACCCGGACTTCTGGGTGCCCTTCTGGGACACGGGCCTCCACGGCACGCCCGTCTACTACCTGCCGCACCTCGCCGAGCTGCCGGACCGGGCCGGCGCCGCGCTGCGGACGATCGCGCACGCGCCCGCCGGCGGCGTCCTCTTCCACTGCGGCGCCGGGCGCGACCGCACGGGCCTGGTCGCGCTGCTCCTCCTCCTCGCGGTGGGCGCCGAGCCGGACGACATCGTCGACGACTACCTGGAGACGATCCGTCTCGGCCCGGAGCGCTCGGCGAACCAGGGCCAGCCCGACATGGAGCCGGCCATCGCGGCGTTCCTCGCCGAGCGCGGCACCACGAGCGAGGCGGCGTTCCGGGACGCGATGGCGGGCATCGACCTCCACGCGCTCTTCGACGCGGCCGGCCTCACGGAGTCCGATCGGGACATCCTGCGGACGTGGCGGGGCGCCATCCCGGCCTGACGCCAGCGCCGTCCGAGCGTGACGCCGGGCGGCGGATCCGACCGCTACCGGACCAGCGGCACCTCGATGAGCAGCGGCGCCTCGGACGCGGTCGTGAGCGCCGCCTCGAGCTCGCCGTGCGTCGCGGCGCGCAGGTGCGTCCAGCCGTAGGCGCGGGCGAGGGCCGCGAGGTCCACCCGCTGCGGCGTGAACATGACGCGGTCGATGGCGTCGGGCGCGGCCGTGCGCGACACCTCGAGGCCGTCGAATATCGTGCCGCCGCCGTCGTTGCCGACGATGACCTGGATCCGGGGCACCCGCTCGCCCGTGCCGAGCAGCAGCGAGCCGACGTCGTGCAGGAGCGTGAGGTCGCCGACGAGGACGCGCGTGACGCCCGCGGCGGCCGTGCCGGATCCGGCCTGCGAGGCGAGCGCGACGCCGAGGCCCGTGGAGATGGTGCCGTCGATGCCGGCGAGCCCGCGGTTGGCGTGCACGCGCACGCGCTTGCCGGGGAGCGCGCGGTCGGCCTCGCGGATGAGGCGCGACGCCCCGAGCACGAGCCGGTCGTGCGGCCAGGTGGCCTGCCAGACGGCCCGCACCAGGCTGCGGCGGGTGACGTCGGCGCGCACGGCGGCGAGCTCGGCCTTCGCGAAGTCGCGGCGCTCCGCGGGCGTGGTGCCGGAGGGGACGCGCGGCGCGGACTCCGCGGCGGTGGCCGCGTCGAGGATCGCGCGGCTCTCCTGCACCCAGGTGCCGAGCCAGCGGCGGGCGTCGGCCGGATCCGCGGGCTCGCCGACCACGCGCACGGCGGCCGGGTGGGCGGTGACGCGGTGGCGCGGGTCGTAGTCCTCGCCGCCGGTGGATCCGACGACGATGGCCTCCACGTCGTCGCGCCCCACGAGCAGCGGCACCTCACGGGTGAGCGTCGGGTGGCCGAACACGACGACGCGCTCGACGCGGTCGCCGAAGCCGGGGCGCGCGAGCAGCTCGCGGAAGGAGACGACGAGGTTCGGGCCGAAGTGGGATCCGCTGGAGATCTCCGCGGCGAGCGGCCAGCCGCCGGCGCGCGCGAGCTCCTCGGCGGCCTCGCCCGCGGCGTGCCCGGCGACCACGAGCGTGCGCGGGCCGTGCGGGAGGTCGAGGACGTCGGCGGCGGGCGCGGGCGCGGCGGAGGCGTCGTCGTCGGCGGCGCGCGCCTCCGCGACGATCTCCGTCAGGTCCGGCACCGCGACGGACAGCGGATCCCGGAACGCCGCGTTCACGTGCACGGGCGTGCGCTCGTCCCGGGCCCGGCGGTACGCGTCGCGGGCGATCCGCGCGTCCCCGGCGAGGTCGTCGTCGGTCCCCTCGGGCGCGGGCACGTCGACGCACGCGACCCGCTCGCCGAACATGCCCGGCTGGTGCGTGGTCTGGTTGCTCGCGATGCCGCGGAGCTCCGCGGGCCGGTCGGCCGTGAGCAGGAGCATCGGGACGCCCGAGTGCCACGCCTCGAGGACGGCCGGGTGCAGGTTCGCCACGGCGGTGCCGGACGTGGTGATGACGGGCGCGGGCCGCCCGGACTCCACGCCGAGGCCGAGCGCGAGGAACGCGGCGGCGCGCTCGTCGATGCGCACGTGGAGGCGCACGCCGTCGACGCGCTCCAGCTCGGCGGCGACGAGCGCGAGGGCCTGGGAGCGGGATCCGGGGCAGAGCACCACGTCGGTGACGCCCGCGCGGACGAGCGCCAGCAGCATCGCGAGCGCGCGGTCGGTGGAGGGGTTGCCGGTGCGGGGCGGGGCGACGGCGGACGGGACGGGGAGGGCGTCGGCGGCGGTCACCGGGTCAGGAGTCCCGGCGACCCGGGGCACCGGGCGCGTCGTCGGCGTCGGGGCGGGGACGCGGGGCGGTGCCCGTGCCGCCCGGCGCCGCGGGGCCGTCGGAGTCGGGAGCGGGTCCGTCGCTGTCGAGGTCGGCGAGCTCCTGCTCGAGGCGGCGGATGCGCTCCTGCTCCGAGCGCGCGCGGCCGAGGTTCGAGAGGAAGTCGGGGTCGTCGTCCGGGCCGAGGCGACGGCCGGAGGAGCGGGCGAGGTCGGTGCGGTCCTTGCCGACGGTGAGCCAGAGGATGCCGCCGATGACGGGCACGAGGACGACGACGGCGATCCACGCGGGCTTCGGGAGGCCGCGCATGCGGGTCCGCGGCGTCATCGCGGTGTCCACGATGACGAAGACCGTGAAGAACACGATCACGACGGCGAGACCGATCAGCAGGCGGGGCATCTGTCGATGGTAGCTCCGCAACCGGGGAGGACGCCGGGCGTCCAGCGGGCGGGAAGGGCACGGGGGCTGTGCGCTCGGCGGGGGCCGTCCAGGCGCCCGACCTATGCTGGCCCGGTGAGTTCCCGTCGCTACTGGCTCGTCTACACCGTCGTCCGCGTCCTCCTGTTCGCCGTCCCGTTAGGCCTCGTGGTCGCGGTGAACGCCGACCTGTGGCCGCTGGCCGCGGTCATCGGCGCGGTGGTGTCGTTCTGCGGGTCCTACATCTTCCTCCGCACGCAGCGCGAGGCCATGGCGGCGGATCTCGCGGCCGTCGCCGCCGGGCGCCGCCGCCCGGTCGAGGACGACGACTCCGAGGACGCCGCCCTCGACGCCGCCGAGCGCCGCGCTGCCGGATCCACCTCCCCCGCCGCGTCCGTGGACGCCGCGAAGCCGCGCGCCGACGGCGAGGCCGAGCGCAGCTGACGCCTCCGCAGCGTCAGCCCGGATCGAGCGGCAGGTACGGGATCCAGGCGCCGCCGCTCGTGGGCGGGGAGTCGTCGCGGAGCGCGGGGCGCCGTGACCGCAGGGACGGCACGAGCCGGTCGGCCACGAGCAACCGGTAGCGCTCGGACGGCCGCGCGTCGGCGGCGGCGTCGGCGAGGGCCGCGAGGATCCGGGCGGGGGCGGCGCGCGCATCCGTCGCGGTGAGCGCCTGCCACCACGCGGTGAGCGCGTCGTCCAGGACGAGCACCGCGCGCGCGACGGCGGTCGTGCGGGAGCGGAGCATCAGCCCGATGCCCTCGACGAGCCCCACGTCGTAGGCGGGCTCGAGCGCCTCCGCCAGCCCGGCCGGGACGGCGGGACCGGGCACCGGCGCCTCCGGGCTCAGAACGCGAACGCCGCGCCGAGCCCCAGGCCGAACGTGAGGGCGGCCATGCTCGTGAGCTGCAGCGAGAGGATCAGCTCCTTCGGGGTGCGGCCGGTGCACGCGATGATCGCGGCCGGCAGCGCCAGCACGAGCGTGAACAGCACCAGCAGCGCCTTCGGGTAGAAGAGGGAGAAGAAGACCACGACCGCGTAGGCGATCGCGATCTCGATGCAGTAGACGATGCGCGAGCCGCGCGGGCCGAGCCGCACCGCGAGCGTGCGCTTGCCGACCTTGCCGTCCTGCTCGATGTCGCGGATGTTGTTGACCATGAGCACCGCGGCCGCGAACCCGCCGGCCGCGACCCCGCCGAGCCAGCCCTCGCCCGTGATCATGCCGATGAGGATGAACTGCGTGCCGGCCGTCGCGACCAGCCCGAAGAACACGAAGACGACGACGTCGCCGAGGCCCGCGTAGCCGTAGGGGCGCTTGCCGCCCGTGTAGTAGTAGGCCGCCACGATGGCGACGGCGCCGACCGCGAGCAGCCACCAGTGGCCCGTGATCAGCACGATCGCGAGGCCGGCGACCGCGGCGAGGCCGAAGAACGCGAGCGCCACGGTGAGCACGGTGCGGGGCTTCGCGGCGCCGGATCCGGTGAGGCGGGCGGGGCCGACGCGCACGTCGTCGGTGCCGCGGACGCCGTCGGAGTAGTCGTTGGCGTAGTTGACGCCGATCTGCAGCAGCACCGCGACGGCGAGGCAGAGGAGCGCGAGGCCGAGGTCGACGCCCTCGTCGGGGCCGAGCGCGCGGGCCGCGCCCGCGCCGATCGCGACCGGGGCGACGGCGAGCGGGAGGGTGCGGATGCGGGCGCCGGAGATCCAGTCGCGCGCGGTGGCCTTCGGGGCCTTCGCCGGGTTCCCCGAGCGCGCCGTCGCGGGCGATCCCGGACGGGTCCGAGCGGGGTTCGAGGGGGCCGGGCGGGTGCGCTTCTTCTTCTGTGCCACGAGGGGCGATCCTACGCGTCGGCTGCCCGCGGGCGCTTCCGGGCGGTGCGGAGCCCGTGCGCGCGGGAGACCGCGCGGCGGGCAGCGGCCGCCCGCACGCGGCGACGGCTAGCGGCTGCCGCCCACCGGCGACGGCGCCCAGCCGTCCGCCGGGCAGTTCCAGCGCATGATCGCGTGGCGGCCGTGCTCGAAGCCGAGCTCGCTGAGCGTTGAGGTGGAGAGCGTGAGGATCCCGCCGGCCTCCGCGGGCAGGCCGACCCACGCGACGGCGAGCGCGCGGATCACGTGGGCGTGCGCGACGAGGAGCACGTCCTGGCCGGACTCGAGCACGGGCAGCACGCGCTCGAGCACCTCGAGCACGCGCGCGCGGACCTGGCCCGACGTCTCGCCGGGGGTGTCGCCCGCGGGCACGCCGTCGGTCCAGAGGTCCCAGTGGCCGCGCTCGGACTGGATGTCGGCGGTGGTGCGGCCCTCGTACGCGCCGTAGTCGAACTCGACCAGCCGGTCGTCGACCTCCGCCTGGTCGCCGTAGCCGATGAGCTCCGCGGTGCGCTGCGCGCGGGAGCGGGGGCTCGCGAGCACGAGGCCGAACTCCGTGCCGGCGAGCACGGCGCCGACCGCGCGCGCCTGCTCCTCGCCGGTCTCGGTGAGCGGGATGTCGGTCGTGCCGGTGTGGCGCCCGTTGACGCTCCACTCGGTCTGCCCGTGGCGCACCATGACGATGCGTCCGCGGACCTTCTCCTGCCACTCCGGGGTGCCGGGGATCTCGGCGCGCGCGATGGCGGCGTCCACCTCCGCGTACACGGGCGCGACGTCGTCGCGGGCGAGGCGCTTGGCGGTGGCGGGGTTCATGCCGGTCATGCGGGGGTCTCCTCCGTCGTCCGGGCGGGTGGCGGGCGACATCCGACCCTACTCCCGGGCGGATCCGCGGCCGGTGGGCGCCGGATCCGCGGGACGACCGCGGCCGGGCTCAGTGCACGTGCTCCAGCAGGTCGAGCCCGACGATCCCGAGGGCGTCGCGCACCGCGAGCCGGGCGGGGAGGTCGGCGTCGTCGAAGTGCACCATGACGGCGTACGCGACCGCGCCGCGCGGCCCGCGGAGCACGCCCGCCTCGGCGCGCACGCCCGCGTCCACCCCGGTGCAGTCGACCACCACGATGCCGTGCTCGCCGCCGCGCTCGACCAGCGGGTCGAGCCCGAAGGACGCCGCCACGAGCGAGCGGTCGGTGTTGAGCGCGAGCCAGCCGACCACGCGCGTGCTCGTCTCCTCGTCCACGACCTCGCCGTGCACGAGGGAGGAGAAGAGCGAGGCGAGCTCGCGGGCGGATCCGACGGAGAGCTGCGGGGCGTCGTCCGGCCCCCGGGATCCGCGCGCCAGGTCGAGCAGGGCCGTGCGGCGGAGGCCGAGCGACTCCGCCCGGGCGCGCACGGCGCCGAGGCCCACGATCCGGAGCAGGGCGTTGGTGGCCGCGGCGTCGCCGGTGGCGCCGACGAGGGATCCGAGGTCGGTCGCGGGCAGCGACGGGACGACGAGGTGCCGCCAGAGTCCCGCGCTGCCGCCCTCGTCCTCAGGCCGGCGGTCGACGAGGTGCAGCGGCGAGAGGTCGCCCGAGGTCATGCGCGCCGACAGCTCGATGAGGAGGAGCACGCGCCCGAGGCCGGCGGCGGGCAGCGCGACGTGGTCGTCGACCGCGAGCACGACCTCGCCCGTGTCGAGGTCGGTCGCGCGGGCGGCGACGCGCATGCCGTCGAGGGCGAGGCCGCCGAGCGCGCGGAAGGCGCTGCGGAACGCGGCCGCCGGCTCGTCGCCGCGATGCCGGGCCGGGCCCCCGCCGGCGTGGCGGGGGCCCAGGGCGTCGTCGCCCGGCACGTGCGTCGGATCCGTCATCGCCGGACGCGCGTCACCAGATGGTGACGCGGGCCTCCTCGTCGAGCCAGAGGCCGTCGCCCGGCTTCACGTCGAACGTCTCGTAGAACGCGTCGATGTTGCGGACGATCTGGTTGCAGCGGAACTCGTTCGGCGCGTGCGGGTCGATGGCGAGCAGGCGCATCACCTCGGCGTCGCGGCCCTTCTGCTGCCAGGCCTGCGCCCAGGAGAGGAAGAAGCGCTCCGCGCCCGTGAGCCCGTCGATGACCGGCGGCTCGGCGCCCTCCAGGGAGAGGAGGTACGCCTTCCACGCGATGGAGAGGCCGCCGAGGTCGCCGATGTTCTCGCCGATCGTGAGCGCGCCGTTCACGTGCGGGGCGCCGTCGGCCGTGAGCTGCGCGGGCACGAGCGCGTCGTACTGCTGGATGAGGGATGCGGTGCGCTCCTCGAACGCCGCGCGGTCGGCCGGGGTCCACCAGTCGGTGAGGCGGCCGTCGCCGTCGTAGCGCGAGCCCTGGTCGTCGAAGCCGTGGCCGATCTCGTGGCCGATGACCGCGCCGATCGCGCCGTAGTTCGCGGCCGGGTCGCGCGCCTCGTCGAAGAACGGGAACTGGAGGATCGCGGCCGGGAACACGATCTCGTTGAAGCCGGGGTTGTAGTACGCGTTGATGGTCTGCGGCGTCATGAACCACTCGTCGCGGTCGAGCGGGGCGCCGATCTTCGCGAGCTCGCGGCGCGTCTCGAAGCGGGCGGTCGCGCGCACGTTGCCCACGAGGTCCGTCGGGTCGATCTCGAGGGACGAGTAGTCGCGCCAGCGGTCGGGGAAGCCGATCTTCGGGGTGAACTTCTCGAGCTTCTCGAGCGCCCGGCCGCGGGTCTCCGCGGTCATCCACTCGAGGCCGGAGATGGAGTCGCGGTACGCCTCCACGAGGTGGCCGACGAGCACGTCCATCTCGGCCTTGGCGGTGCGGGAGAAGTGGCGGTCCACGTAGATGCGGCCGATGGCCTCGCCCATGGCGCCCTCGACGAGCGAGACGCCGCGCTTCCAGCGCACGCGCTGCTCGGGTGCGCCCGTGAGCGTGCGGCCGTAGAAGTCGAAGGACGCCTCGGAGAACGCCTTCGGGAGCAGCGCCGCGTTCGAGCGGATGACCTGCCAGGCGAGCCAGTCGCGGAGCGCAGGGACCTCGGCCTCGGTCAGCAACGCGCCCAGGCCCTCGGCGAAGGACGGCTCGCGGAGCACGAGCTCGTCGAGCGCGGCGGCGGGCGCCGCGAAGGCGTCGCGCCAGACGTCGAGGTCGGCGCCGGCGGCCTGCGCCACGAGGTCGCGGAGCTCCGCCCAGGTGACGAGGTTGTAGGTGGCCTGGCTGTCGCGGGTGCGGACGTTGTCCCAGTGGACGGCGGCGACGCGGGTCTCCAGGTCGAGGATCCGGTCGGCGCGGCCCGCGGGGTCGTCCAGCTGCGCGAGGCCGAGCATCCGCTCGACGAAGGCGCGGTACGCGTCGCGGACGGCCGCGTGGCCCTCCTCGCGGTAGTAGCTCTCGTCGGGGAGGCCGATGCCGCCCTGCTCGACCTGCACGACGTAGCGCTCGGGGTCGCCCGGGTCGTTGTCGACGAAGAGGCCGAGGAGGCCGCTCACGTTCGTCTGCTCGAGGCGGCCCAGGGTCGCGAGGAAGGACGGGACGTCGGTGACGGCGGCGGCCTGGTCGAGCTGGTCGCGGATCGGCTCGGTGCCGAGCGCCTCCACCCGCTCCTCGTCCATGAAGCTCGTGAAGAGGTCGCCGAAGCGGCGCTCCTCGGTGCCGGGCTCGGCGTCGACGGCCTCCTCGATGATCACCCGCACGGCCTCCTCGGCCGCCTCGGCGAGCTGGTGGAACGAACCCCAGCGGGCCTTGTCGTCCGGGATCGCGGTGCGCTCGAGCCAGCGGCCGTTCACGTGGAGGTAGAGGTCGTCCTGCGGGCGCACCCCCTGGTCCAGCTCGTCGGTGCGGATCCCGGTCGGAGGTGTCTCGGCGCTCATGGGCACGAGCCTAGGGGCGTCGCCCGCGCGCGTCCCGGGAGCGGTGGAGCGGGACCGGCGGTCGAGCCGGTCCGCCGGAGCCCGGACCGGATCCGCCGCGCGAAACGCCACCGCAACACGGCGTCGGTACGCTCGCCGATCGGGGCGTCTCCCCACACACCCGCGCGAGAGCAGGCGATCATGGCCCGACAGATCTGGACCCTCCACGGCGACGGCAAGGCGGTCGAGACCTCCGCGGTCGTCGGCCCCGGCGAGCGCCTCACCTGGCCGCGCACCATCGGCCTCGGGCTGCAGCACGTCGTCGCGATGTTCGGCGCGACCTTCCTCGTGCCCGCGCTCACGGGGTTCCCGCCCACGACGACGCTGTTCTTCTCCGGGCTCGGCACGATCCTGTTCTTGGCTCTCACGAAGAACCGGCTGCCCAGCTACCTCGGGTCGTCCTTCGCGTTCATCGCGCCGATCACCGCGGCGAACGCGGCCACGGCGGCCGGCGGCGGCGGGATCGGGGCGGCGCTCGCGGGCATCGTGGCGGTCGGCGTGATGCTGGCGGTCGTCGGCGGCATCGTGCAGCTCACCGGCACGGGCTGGATCGACGCGCTGCTGCCGCCCGTGGTGGCCGGCGCGATCGTCGCGCTCATCGGCTTCAACCTGGCGTCGGCCGCGCGCGACAACTTCGTGGTGGCGCCCGTGACGGCGACCATCACGCTCGCCGCCGTGATCCTCTCGACCGTGCTGTTCCGCGGGATCCTCGGCCGCCTCTCCATCGTGCTCGGCGTGGTCGTCGGGTACGCGGTGGCGGCGATCCGGCAGGAGATCGACTTCTCGAAGATCGAGGCAGCCGCGTGGATCGGCCTGCCCGAGTTCCACGCGCCCGAGATCACGCCGCAGTTCTGGTCGCTGCTGCCCGCGTTCCTGCCCGTCGTGCTCGTGCTCGTCGCGGAGAACGTGGGCCACATCCGGGGCGTCGCGCAGATGACCGACGGGTCGGTGAACAAGCTGACCGGCCGCGCGCTCCTGGCCGACGGCCTGGCGACCGTGCTCGCGGGCCTCGGCGGCGGATCCGGCACCACGACCTACGGCGAGAACATCGGCGTGATGGCCGCCACGCGCGTCTACTCGACCGCCGCCTACTGGGTGGCCGGCGGGTTCGCCGTGCTGCTCGGCCTCTCGCCCAAGGTCGGCGCGGTGATCAACACGATCCCGGCCGGCGTGCTCGGCGGCGTGACGACCGCGCTGTACGGCCTCATCGGGATCATCGGCGTGAAGATCTGGATGGACAACCGGGTGGACTTCTCGAAGCCCGTCAACCAGCTCACGGCGGCGACCGCGCTCATCGTCGCGATCGCGCCCTTCACCTTCACGCTCGGCAGCGTCTCGTTCAACGGCATCGCGCTCGGGACGGTCGCGGCGATCGTCGTCTACCACCTGATGAGCACGGTCGCGCGGCTGCGCGGCACCGACTGACCGCACGGGCGGCCCGCCCGCTCACGGCGGGGCGCCGACCGCGTGTCCTACCATCGCGGGAGCGCCGCCCGCCGGCCGGGCGTCCGCGCGCCGGGCTCCGGCCCCCGCGGGCCGCGTCCCCGTCCGCACCGACCGCAGGAGAACCACCCGACATGCACCCGCCTGCGCGCCGAGAGGGCGCCGCCCGGTGACCGCCGACGAGTCGCTCGCCGCGCACGCCGTGCGCCCGCCGGCCCGCGGCATCATGGCGCGCCCGTGGCTGCCGTTCGCGCTCTGCCACGTCTGGCTCGTCGCGCTCAACCTGATCGGGCCCACCTCCGCGCTCACCGACGTGACGAACGTCTACCGCGTCTGGATGCAGGAGGGGATGGCGGGCGGCGGCTGGGTCGGCGTCGACCTGCCGTGGGTGTACCCGATCCTCGCGGCCGTGCCCATGATCATCTCCCTCGTCGGCGGCACCGCGTTCTACGGCACGGTGTGGCTCGCGCTGGTCACGCTGCTCGACGCCGCCGCGTTCGCGCTGCTCCTCCGCATCCGTCGCGGCCGCGGCCTCGCGCCCGCCGCGTGGTGGCTCGGCTTCCTGGTGGCGCTCGGGCCGATCTCGCTCGGCCGGATCGACGCGGTCACCGTGCCCCTCGCCCTGGCCGGCCTGCTCGTGCTCGCGACCCGGCCGGCCCTCGCCTCCGCGCTCCTCACGATCGGCGCGTGGGTGAAGGTGTGGCCGGCCGCCCTGCTGCTCACCGCCGTGATCGCCCGCCGCGGGCTCGCGCGCGGCACGGTCGTCGTCACGGCGCTCGGCACGACGGCCGTGGTCGTGGCCGGATCCCTCGCCATCGGCAGCGGCGCGAACGTCCTCGGCTTCGTGGGCCAGCAGACCGGCCGCGGGCTCCAGGTCGAGTCGACCGCCGCGCTGTACCACCTGTGGCGCATCGTCGCGGGCGACGACCGGTACCGCGTGTACGACGACCTGGGCATCATCACGTTCCAGGTCGCGGGCCCCGGCGTGGACGCCGTCGCGGCCGCGCTCACGCCGATCATGGTGGGCGTCGTGCTCGTGGTGACGCTGCTCGGGATCCGCGCGCACCACCGCGGCGCCTCCCCCGCCGCGCTGATGGGGCCGCTGTCGCTCGCGCTCGTCGCCGCCCTCATCGTGACGAACAAGGTCGGCTCGCCGCAGTACGTGTCGTGGTTCGCCGTGCCGATCATCGTGATGCTCGTGCACGACCGCCACTCCCGCGGCACGGCCCTGGCGGCGCGCCTCGGGCTCGTCGTCGCCGCGCTCACGCAGCTCGTCTTCCCGTACGCCTACATGCTGCTCATCTACGTGGTGCCGGTGATGGTCGGGGTGATCACGCTGCGCGACCTCGGCGAGATCGCGCTGCTCGGCGTCGCCGTGATGCAGCTCGTGCGGCTGCGCGGCACGGCCGAGGACGGTCCGGCGCGGGTGCGGGCGGGACGCGTGGCGCGGGGGCGCGCATCGCACGCGCAGCCCGTCGCCGGTGCCCCCGCACCCGTGGCCGCCGCACCCGCGAGCGCCGCCGCCGCGCACGAGCTCAGCCCGTGGGGGCCGGCGCCCGCGGATCAGGAGTCCGGGACCGCCTGACCGCCCGACGCCAGGTAGCGCAGCCACCCGCCGTGCGCGCTGATGTCCGGCGCGCCCGCCGTGTCGGTGCAGAGGAACCCGATCGCCTGCGTGCCGTCCTCGAGCTCCACCGGGCCGAGGGCCATGGGCCGGACCATGCCGGCGAGGAACGCGGCGAGGCCGGCGCGCGTGAGGGTCCACGCCTCGCCCGCGAGCGGCACGCCGTCGCCGTCGGGCGCCGGGGTCACGCCGGGTCGCGCGGGCTCGCCCGGGAGGTGCGCCATGCGGTACGCCGCGCTCGTGCGGACGTCGCGGGAGAAGCGCGCGCCGAGCTCGCCGAGCTGGCGGTGCAGCGGCTGGCCGCCGAGGTGCGCGCCGAACACGACCACGTCGACCGCGTCGGTCGGCAGGAGCGCGGGCCGCTCGGGGTCGCCCGTGATCCGGCCGGCGAGGTCGAGCACGACCTGGTCGGCGAACCCGGGCGCGACGAGGCTGAGGCCGAACGGGGATCCGTCCGCCTCGCCCGCGGGCACGGCGACGGCGCACAGGTCGAAGAGGTTCACGAAGTTCGTGTACGTGCCGAGCCGGGCGTTCACGGCCACGGGCTCCGCGGCGACCTCGGCGAGCGTGGGGTGCTCCGTGGTCGTCGGCATCAGCAGCGCGTCGATCCCGCGGCGGGCGTCACCCGGGGCGTCGAACACCGCGCACGCGGCGACGCGCAGGCGCTCGAGGAGCGCGCGGTCCTCCACGAGCCGGTGCGCGGGGATCCCGAGCGCGGCGCGCACGATGCCGGCGACGGTCGGATCGAGGTCCGGCGCGTCCGCGAGCACCGACGGCCCCGCCGCCTCGCAGCGCTCGGCCACGAGCGCGCCCTCGTAGAGGAGGAGCGCGGCGCGGAGGAACGGCCCGAGCTCGACCGTCTCGACGACGGCGCCGGAGTCGCGCATGCGCTCGACCGCCTCATGGAAGGCCGCGCGGGCGGCGGGCGAGAGCGGCGCGAGGTCGTGCTCGGCGGGCACGCCGACGACGGGGACGCCGCGCGGCGCGAGCCGGGTGGTGGACGGCCAGTCGCGGCTGGCGGGATCCGCCGGGTCGGGCCCGACCATCTCGGCGAGCGCGCGCTGGGCCGTCGCGAGGTCGGCGGCGAGCACGCTCACGGTGTCGTAGGAGCGGCAGGCGGGGACGACGCCCGTGGTGGGCACGAGGCCGAGGGTCGGCTTGATCCCGACGAGGCCGTGCAGGGCCGCGGGCACGCGTCCGGATCCGGCGGTGTCCGTGCCGAGCGCCACGTCGACGAGGCCCAGCGCGACGGCGACCGCGGAGCCCGAGCTGGATCCGCCCGAGATGCGGTCGGGCCGCGTCGCGTGCCGCACGGCGCCGTAGGGGCTGCGCGTGCCGACGAGGCCGGTGGCGAACTGGTCGAGGTTGGTCTTGCCGATCACGAGCGCGCCGGCCTGCCGGAGCCGGGCGACGGCGGGCGCGTCGACCTCGGGCGCGGTGGCGGCGGACGGGCACGCGGCGGTCGTCGGCATCCCGGCGACGTCGATGTTGTCCTTGACGGCGACGAGCCAGCCCGCGAGCGGCAGCGCTCCCGCCGGGGCGCGGGCGATGCGCACGTCGAGCTCGGCGGCGCGGGCGAGGGCGTCCGCGGGGTCGAGCAGCGTGATCCACACCTCGGGCCGGTCGACCTCCGCGATGCGCGCGTAGGCGGCGCGCACGCGGTCGACGACGGAGGCGGATCCGACGGGCGGCAGCGCGGTCGTGGCGCCGGCGACGCCGATCCCGCGGCTCACGCGCGGGCCTCCGCCGGTGCGGCGGCGGTCGCGGTCGCAGCCGCGGAGCCGGCCTCGGCACCGACGCCGGCATCGGCCCCGGCGAGCGCCGCGAGCACGTCGTCCGACGACGCGACCGCGCCGAACACGCCGCCCTGCATCGTGACCATCCGGAGCGCCGCGTCGTGGTTCGCCGGATCCGTGGCCCCCGTGCAGTCCGAGAGCACCAGGCACTCGTAGCCCCGGTCGTTCGCCTCGCGCATGGTCGTGGAGACGCAGACGTCGGTGGTGATGCCCGTGAGGATCAGCCGGTCGATGCCGCGCGCCCGCAGCACCAGGTCGAGGTCGGTGGCGTAGAAGGCGCCCTTGCCGGGCTTGTCGATGACGGGCTCGCCGGGGAGCGGGGCCACCTCGGGGACGATCTCCCAGCCGGGTTCGCCGCGCACGAGGATCCGCCCGCACGGGCCGACGCTGCCGATCTCGGCGCCCGCGCGCTCGGAGCGCCAGCGCTTGTTCGCGGGCAGGTCGGAGAGGTCGGGCCGGTGGCCCTCGCGGGTGTGGATCACGGTCATGCCGAGCCCGCGCACGCGCTCCAGCAGGCGGGCGGTGGGCGCGAGGCCGGCCCGGGTGAGGGCGAGGTCGTAGCCCATGCGGTCGACGTAGCCGCCGACGCCGCAGAAGTCGACCTGCCAGTCGATGCAGACCACGGCGGTGCGCGCCACATCGACGGCGCCGTCGTAGGGCCAGGCGTACGGATCCGCCCTGACAGACGTGGTGACGCTGACCGCCGTGGTGCCGGCGACCGGCGTGGTGCGGTGCGCGATGCTCACGAGCGCGCCTCCCCCGCCTCGACGGCCGCGCCGAGCGGGGCGCGCACGCGTCCCAGCGCGTCGGCGGCGACGAGCGCCACCGCGGCGACCACCAGGCCGACGACGGCCGTGGACAGGAAGTCGGCGTAGGCGTGGGCCGCGAGCGCGGCGCCGGCGCCGACGACCCAGGCGACGAACGCGGGCGCCCGCCACGGCCCGCGCGCGGCACCGGACGCGGACGCGGATGCCGCCGCCCGCCGCGGCGCGAGCAGCAGCTGGTCGACGATGAGCACGGCGCCGATGGGCGGCACGATCACCCCGAGCAGGTTCAGCCACACCTCGAAGTAGGTCCAGATGCCGGCGACCGCGAGCACCACGCCGACCGCGCCGAGCACGAGCGTCGTGCGGCGCATCCGCATGCCGGTGAGCTGGCTCCAGCCGACCGCGCCGTTGTAGAGGCAGTGGGCGCACACGGATCCGAGGTTCACGACCACGAAGAGCACGGCGAGCGGCACGAGCGCGCCGCCCTGCGCCACGAGGATGCCGAGGAAGTCGCCGCCCGCGGTGCCCGGGTCGGTCGCGCCGCCGAGGGCGACGATGAGGCCGCCGACCACGAGCGCGATCGCGTTGCCGAACGGGAACGCCGCGAGCGACGCGAGCACGGCCTGCCGGCCCGAGCGCGCCCAGCGCGTGAAGTCGGCGGTCATGGTGCCGGAGTCGGCGAAGAGCGCGACGACGAGGGTGACGGCCGCGCCGAAGCTCAGCGCGCCCGCCCCGCCGGCCGGCGCCGACTGCAGCTCCGCGCCCGGCCGGGTCGCGACGATCGCGATGGCGACCGCCCCGAGCACGAGGTAGAGCGGAGCGGCGATGACGCCGATCCAGGACAGCGCGCGGATGCCGAGCAGCGTCACCGCGACGAACAGGATCCCGGCGACGAGCGTCGTCGCCGTCTGGTCCCAGCCGAGGGAGCCGTGCAGCGTGGACCCGGTGAGCCCGGTCTGGAACGCGAACCAGCCGATGACCACCGTGGCGAGGAACGCCGCCGGGACGACGTAGCCCTTCGCCCCGAACGTGCGCATCGCCATGAGCGCGAAGCTCTCGCCGCTGCGGCCGGCGAGGTAGCTCAGCGCGCCGACGTAGACCATGAGCACGAGCGTGCCGACCGCGATGGCGCCCATGCCCGCCCAGAACCCGAGCGAGTGCACGACGAGGCCGCCGAAGACCGCGCAGGTGAGGATCATGGGGAAGCCCAGCCAGACGGCCGCGACCGACGACGTGCGGCGACGCGCGTGCGGGGGCACGGGCTCCGACTCGTACTCCGAGAAGACGGGGCGGTCGGCGGGATCCGGGGCGGCGGGGTCGGCGTGGCGCGCGACCGGCGGGGCGGCGGGGAGCGACATGGGTTCTCCTGGGATCGGGTGGCGCCGGCGGGGGATCCGGCTGCGTCCTATAGGAACAGCCCGGCCGCACACGCGCGTTTCGCCGGTGTTTCCGGGATGTGAAACACGTCTGGGTGGTGGCGTGGCGGCGGATCCTATAATCGAGCGCATGCCCGCTCCCGCACCGGTCCCCTCCCGCGTCGGCGCCGCGGAGCGCGTGCGGGTGCTGCTCGAGGAGGAGATCCTCGGCGGCGTGCTCGCCCCCGGCTCCCGCGTCAAGGCCGACGACATCGCCCGCCGCACGGGCACCAGCCACATCCCGGTGCGCGAGGCGCTCCGGGCGCTCGAGGCCGACGGCTGGGTCGTGCACCGCCCGCACGAGGGCGCGTCGGTGCGGCCGCGCGTGCTGTCCGAGCTGGTCGACCTGTTCGAGGCGCGCGCGCTCGTGGAGCCGCAGGCCGTGGAGCTCGCCGCCCAGCGCCGCACGGCCGACGACCTCCGCGAGCTCGAGCGCGTCCTCCGCCTGCAGGAGCGCACCTCGGATCCGGCCGACCTCGCCCGCCTCAACCACGACTTCCACGTCGCCCTCGCGCGGGCCTCGCAGAACAGCACGCTCGCCTCCGTCGTCGAGTCGATGTCGAAGCGCGTGCGCTTCCACTACCTGCCCACGGCGAGCGCGCGTCGCCCGGACTCGCTGGCCGACCACCGCGAGCTCGTCGCCCTCCTCGAGCGGCGCGAGGGCGCCCGGGCGGCGGGTCTCGCGCGCCGCCACATCGACGCCACGCGCGTCGACGCGTGCGCGGCCCTCGAGGCGCTCACGCGCGCGGAGGCGGCGGCGGAGGCGGGCTAGCGACACCCACCAGGACGAGCCGCTCGGTGAGATGCCGGCCGGACTCGCTGCCCTCAGGCGACGGTCGGAACCAGCCCTCGAAGGAACTGATTGATGTCACGGGACGTGACACCGATTCGCTGCGCCGCCTTCGACACCTGGACCTTGTTGTCCCCGAATAGGACTTTGCGGAGCAACAGGGAGGTCTCGGGGATCATCCCGTCGGGCTCCCCCGAGCGGTATCCGGCATCGGACAGCGCAATGCACGTGGAGCGGTACTGCCAATCTCCGATCAGATCGAGATCGCGGAGACGATGCGTCATCGCCATCGCCGAGACCCTCCACGACGCTCGGGCACGGAGGATGCGGTTGACGCTCGCGCCGCGCATGTCCTGGGCTGCGATTCCGGATCTCGGCATCAGGAAGGCCGCCGCGAAGCGGTTCGCCTCTGCCTCGCGCTCCTTCGAGTCCGCAGGGGTCATCTCCCGCTCATCGTGCAACACGAGATGTCCGAGCTCATGAGCGAGGTCGAACCGCTGGCGCTCGCCGGACTTGAAGGTGTTCAGGACCACCACGGGAACACCGTCGCGAACGAACGAGAACGCATCGATCTCAACGAGGTCATGCGAGAGCCCGACCACGCGTACGCCCTTCGACTCGAGGAGATGCAGCATGTTCGAGATCGGCCTGTCCCCGAGGTTCCATCGGCGACGAAGGAGCTCAGCGGCTTGCTCCGCCTCGTACTTGTCATAGGTGGGTAGAGCCGGAGCGGGCAAGGTCAGGGTCTCTTCGACGAACGAGAAGAAGTCCAGCGCGATGGTCGCCGAGGCCAGCACCGCGTCGCGTTTCGCGGCACTCGTCCTGCTCAGCTTCCTGAAGCTGACCGCTTCCGCCCGGAGGACGTCGACCGGCTCGCGCGTGAGAAACGAGGCGGGGAGCATCAAGGCGCGGGCCAGCTTCTCGACCGTCTCCGTCGACGGCTCCTGACCCTTGCTGTTCTCGTAGTTGGAGAGCGACCGCACTGAGACGCCACTCTCCGAGGACAGCTGAGTCAGAGTCCAGCCCAGACGTTGCCGAGCGAGTTTCAGGCGCGATGAATCGAACATCAACAAGAACGAGTGTGCTCTCAGGAACGGGGCGTGACGGGGACATCGAATGCGGCCGCATCCTCGTCGCCATCATCCAGCGGGAATACGGAGAAGTCCTCGTCGTCCCTCAACGAGGGCACCGGGATCCGCTCCTCCCACGCCACCACCGCGCCGGAAGAATTAAGCCCCGACGGTCTCGCCACCGCGATGTTGAGGCCCTGATCGACGAGCTCATGCAGGACGAACCACAAGGGAGCGTCCGCCGCTGCGCCGCCCGCTCCGGCCTCCGAACGGAACTCGGGAAGGTCCAACGCCGAGTGGGGAGCCGGAGCGGGGACCGCACGCGCAGTCGCCGGCCCCTTCTTCCCTGTGCGCGGATGCAGCCGCGGATCGGCGCTCGCGACGTTGGTGGCCGAGGACACGGTGAGGGCCAGGCGACCGTCGAAGTGGACAAGCCGCGGCTGCCCGTCGACCTCCTGGGGATGCCAGCCCAGAGGAACCAGCCGTAAAGCCAAGTTCTCGAACGAATCCTGGTAGAGGTCACTGCCCCTTGCCGACTTGGTGGCCAGCGCGGATCGATTCCGCGCATGATCCAGGGCAGGTCGCAGGGCATCGTGGATGAGCGCGATGGAAAGGCCGAGTTGCTCGAGACGCGACTCCATGCTCGGATCGAACGTGGGTTCATTCACCAGCGCGTCAGCCATGAGATCTCCTCGGGTTGCGCGTAACCCTACCGCAGATGCGGTCGAGAATCACGCAACCGAGGTTGCGGATCCGCACGGATCAGAGCCCGAGCAGCCGCTCCAGCGCCGGGTCCTCGAGGGACTCGAGCACGAGATCCGCGCCCGCGTCGCGCAGCTCGTCGGCCGAGTAGTGCCCGCTCGCGACGCCCACCGCGGTCGCGCCCGCATCGTGCGCCGAGGTGATGTCGTTCGGGGTGTCGCCGACCACGAGCACCTCGTCGCGCCGGGGCTCGGCGCCGCGGAGCGTGCCCGCGGTCGCGATGGCGCGGCGCACGACGTCGACGCGGTCGGGAGAGTCGGATCCGTACGCGCCGAACACGAAGAACCGGCCGAGCCGGGCGGGCTCCATCTTCGTGCGGGCGGCGCCCTCCATCGCGCCCGAGACGACGCCGAGCACGACGCCCGCGTCGGCGAGCCGGTCGAGCAGCGCCTCCGCGCCGTCGAGCACGCGGTAGCCCTCGGAGACGCGGATGTCGTCGGCGAGGTGCCGCAGGTAGGAGGCGTAGAGGCGCGCGAGCTCGGCGGGCTCCGGATCCCGGCCCATCACGCCGCGGAACGTCGCGGCGCCGACCTGCGGATCCGTCTCGCCGGCCGACGAGTGCTCGCCGATGTCGGCCTCCACGTCGTGCAGGTCGCGGAACGCCATGGCCCAGCTGCGGGCGCCGGAGCCGCCCGTGTGGATCAGGGTCTCGTCGATGTCGAAGAGCACGGCGGGCGGGATGGAGGAGGTGTCGGCCATGCATCCATCGTGCTCCGGCCCGCCTCCGAGCGAGCGGTGCGGGACGGACGGCGGCGCGGGGCGACGACCGCGGCGGCGCGCATCGGGCCCGGGACGCCCGTCAGGACGAGCGGCGCGTGCGCATCCGCTCGGTCGTGCGCGCGATGACGCGCAGGCTGTCGATGAGGGTCGCGATCTGGGCGCGGCTGAGGTCGGCGAGCACCTCGTCCTCGTCGGCGACCAGGCGGCGCATCGCCCGGTCGACGCGCTCGATGCCGAACGGCGTGAGCACGACCAGCCGGCTGCGGCCGCCCGACGGATCCTCCTCGCGCGTGATGAAGGAGCGCGCGGTCAGCCGGTTGACCCGGTGCACGAGGCTGCCCGTGTCGGTGCCGAGCCGCTCGGCGAGCGCGGCGCGCGTGAGGCCCGCGTCGCCCTGCTGGCGGAGGATGGAGAGGAACTCGAACTCGCTCGTCGTCAGGCCCTCGGCGGCGAACGCGCCCTCGCGGATCCGCTGCATCTGCGGCAGCAGGCGCCGGAGCCGCGACACCACGTCGAGCGGCGCGAAGTCGACGTCGGGCAGGGCGGCACCCCACGCGTCGATCACCAGGTCGACGTCGTCGTCATCCTTCATCGGGACTCCCACCGTCGCGTCCACGGTACCCGGCGCGGGCCCGTGCGACGGCGCATGACCCCCGGCTCGGATCCGGCCGGCCGCTCCGGCAGGATGTGCGCATGCAGCTCCCCCACCGCCCGCTCCTGATCGACGGCGGCCTCGGCACGCTGCTGGAGGCGCGCGGGCACGACCTGTCGGATCCGCTGTGGAGCGCGCGCGTGCTCGTCGACGAGCCGGCGGCGATCCGCGCGGCGCACGCCGAGTACTTCCGCGCCGGGGCGGACGTGGCCATCACGGCGTCGTACCAGGTGGGGTTCGCGGCGTTCGCGGCGCGCGGTCTCTCGCACGCCGACACCGAGGCGCTGCTGCGCGCGAGCGTGCGGCTCGCGGCGGAGGCCCGCGACGAGGTGGCGCGCGAGGATCCGCCGGGTGCCGAACGCGAGCGGTGGGTCGCCGCGTCGGTGGGCCCGCTCGGCGCGACGCTCGGCGACGGCTCCGAGTACCGCGGATCCACCGGCCTCACCCGCGCGGAGCTCCGCCGCTGGCACGCGCCGCGCTTCGCCGTGCTCGCCGACGCGGGCGCCGACCTCCTCGCGTGCGAGACCATCCCGAGCCTCGACGAGGGCCGCGCGCTGGCGGACCTCGCGCGCGGCTCGGGCGCGTCCGCGTGGCTCGCCTTCACGGTCGACGGCGGCCGGCTGCGGTCGGGCGAGCCGATGGCCGAGGGGTTCCGGCTCGCGGAGGAGGCCGACGAGATCGTGGCCGTGGGGATCAACTGCGCCCACCCGGAGGAGGTGCCGGCCGCCATCGCCGCGGCCCGGAGCGTCACCGACCAGCCGGTGGTCGTCTACCCGAACTCCGGCGAGCGCTGGGACGCGGTCGCGCGCGGCTGGCGCGGCGACCCGGGCGTGCCGGACGCGCGCGCCTGGATCGACGCGGGCGCGACCCTCGTCGGCGGCTGCTGCCGGGTGGGCCCCGACGCGATCCGGTCGATGCGTGACGCGCTCGGCTGAGCGCGCCGGCGCCGTAGCGTGTCGGCAACCAGGCGCCGGCCCCGCGCCGCGCATGACGACGGCCCGCCCCCGGCAGGGGACGGGCCGTCGTCGCGTGCGGAGCCGTGCGGATCCGCCTCGGGCGCGGATCCGGGCGGGTCAGGCGCCCGCGACCGCCTGGCGGAGGCCGTCGGCGAGCGACGTGGTGGGGCGGCCGAGGAGGCGCGCCATGTCGCCGGTCTCGTCGTCGAGCTGGCCGGCGGCCGTGGCCGCGTCGAGGCCCACGAGGAAGCCGATCGTGCCCTCGTCGAGGCCGGCCTCGCCCAGGATCCGGGCGTGCTCCTCGGAGGAGACGCGGGAGACGGGGACGGGCTTCCCGACGATGCCGGAGATGGCCTCGGCGAGCTCGTCCTGCGTCCAGCGCTCGTCGCCCGCGAGCTCGAGGGTCTGCCCGGCGAGCGAGTCGTCGAGGGCCGCGACCGCGGTGGCCTCGGCGAAGTCGGCGATGGTGGCGCTCGCGACGCGGCCGTCGCCGGCGCTCGTGAGGAGCCCGCCGGACTGCGTCACGGAGTCGACCGTGCCGGCGTAGTTCTCGGTGTACCAGCCGTTGCGGAGCAGCGTGACGGGCACGCCGGACGCGGCGAGCACCTCCTCGGTGGCCTTGTGCTCGCCCGCGATGAACAGCTCGGTCGTGCTCGCGCGGAGGACGCTCGTGTACAGGATCCGGCCGACGCCCGCGGCCTTCGCGGCCTCGATGACGGTGGTGTGCTGCGGCACGCGCTGGCCGACCTCGCTGCCGGAGACGAGCACGAGGGTGTCGCCGGGCTGGATCGCGGCCTTCACGCTCTCGGCGTCGGTGTACTCGAGGCGCGCGGTGCGGACGCCCTGCGCGGCGAGGTCGGCGAGGGCCTCGGGGCGGCGCGCGGTGGCGAGCACGTCGGAGGCGGCGGCGCCGCGGGCGAGGAGGGACGCGACGATGCGCGATCCGAGGCGGCCGGTGGCGGCGGTGACGACGATGGTCATGGGGTGCCTTTCGAGTCAGGGGACGAGCGGTACGCCGGGGTCAACGACTCCGTCGCCGAGTACCTTCCCACAGTGGGGTACCCACCTTCTGGTAAGTTGTGCGATGTGACGCAGATGAGCTTCCGGGTGACCCGCGACCGACCCGGCGTGACGGAGGGCCGCTACCCCGCGAACTGCCCGTCGCGCACCCTGCTCGACCACATCACGAGCAAGTGGGGCGTGCTCGTCCTCCTCGCGCTCGGCGAGCGGTCGCGCCGCTGGGGCGAGCTGCGCCGCGAGGTCGAGGGCATCAGCGAGAAGATGCTGGCCTCCACGCTGCGCACGCTCGCCGACGACGGGCTCGTGATCCGCGAGGCCCAGCCCACCATCCCGCCGCGCGTCGACTACCGGCTCACCGAGCTCGGCCACGAGGTCAGCGCCCGGCTCGTGCCGCTCATGGACCTGGTCATGGACGTCACCGAGGACACGTCGCCGCTGGCCTCCCGCCGACCCTAGGCTGGATCCGGCAGCCCGCGAACCGGCGCCGACCCGCCCGCGCCACGGTGCCACCGCCGCCCGCGCCACCCGGCCAGGAAGAGACCGACGATGCCCTCCCCGTCCGCGCCGACGACGTCGCGCACGTCCACCCCGAGCCGCGAGGTCCGCCGCGCGCGCGTCGCGGTCGCCGTCCTCTTCTTCACCAACGGCGCGATCTTCGCGAACCTGCTGCCCCGCTACCCGTCGATCAAGGCGGAGCTCGGGCTGACCAACGTGGAGTTCGGCGCCGCGGTCGCCGCGTCCCCGCTCGGCGCGCTCATCGCCGGGCTCGCCGCGGGCGTCCTCATCCGCCGCTACCGGTCGGCGCGGGTCGCGGTCGCGGCGACCGTGGTGGCCTCGGTCGGGATCCTGCTGGCCGGCCTCGCCCCCGGCTGGCTCGTGCTCGCGATGGCGCTGTTCCTCGCCGGCGCCATGGACGCGATCACCGACGTCGCCCAGAACTCGCACGCGCTGCGCGTGCAGCGGCTCTACGGCCGGTCGATCAACAACTCCTTCCACGCCGTCTGGTCCGTCGGGGCCGTCGCGGGCGGGATCATGGGCGCCGCGGCCGCGCAGGCGGGGCTGCCACTGATCGTGCACCTCTCGATCTCGGCCGTCGTCTTCAGCGCGCTGGCCGTGCTGTCCCTCCTGTGGCTGCTGAAGGGACCGGAGCCGGAGCCCGGCGAGGGCGGCGCGGCGCACGCGCACGCGCCCGCCCCCGTCGTGGACGCCGAGGACGGCGTCGTGCGCGGCGCCTCCCCGCGCGCGCTCGGCCTCGTCGCCCGGTACGGCGTGCTGCTCGCGCTGGTGGTCATCGCGTCCGGCGGCGCCATCGTCGAGGACTCCGGCAGCACCTGGTCGGCCATCTACCTCTCGCGCGACCTCGGCGCGTCCGCCTTCGTCGCGGGCCTCGGCTTCATCTCGCTCCAGGGCATGCAGTTCGTCGGCCGGATGCTCGGCGACCGCATGGTCGACCGCTTCGGCCAGCGCGCCATCGCCCGGCTCGGCGGCGTGCTCGTGCTCGCGGGCATGGGCGGCGCGCTCGCGTTCCCCGGCGTCGTCGGCACGATCGTCGGGTTCGGCGTCGCGGGCTTCGGCGTCGCGACCCTGATCCCCGCGGCCATGCAGGCCGCCGACGAGCTGCCCGGGTTCAAGCCCGGCACCGGCCTCACGATCGTCGGCTGGCTCCTGCGCGTCGGCTTCCTCGTGTCGCCGCCGATCGTCGGCGCCATCGCGGACGCGTCGTCGCTGCGCTTCGGGCTGATCTTCGTGCCGGCGGCCGGGCTCCTCGTGCTCGTGTTCTCCCGCGTGCTCGCGACGCGGCGGCCGCACCCGCCGGCGCAGCCGGCGCCGGGGGCCGTCGCCTCCTCCTAGGGCGCGGGCGGGCGGATCCGCTCACGGGCTCCTGCGAGTGCGGGCGCGCCGCCCGGGCGCCGCGGGAGAGTGGGCGCACGCCGCACTCCGCGCCACCCGAGAGGATCGCCATGTCCACCGACCTGCCCGGAGGGCTCTTCCCCCTCGCCCACGACCTCACCGTCACGCGCTTCGGCTACGGCGCCATGCAGCTCGCGGGGCCGAAGGTGTTCGGCCCGCCCGCGGATCCCGACGCCGCCCGCGCCGTGCTGCGCGAGGCCGTCGCGCTCGGGATCACGCACATCGACACGGCCGACTTCTACGGCCCCGGCCACACGAACGCGCTCATCGAGGAGGCGCTGTTCCCGTACCCGGAGCACCTGCACATCGTGACCAAGGTCGGATCCCTGCGCGACGCCAAGGGCCGCTGGCCGCAGGCGCTCTCCCCCGCCGAGCTCCGCCAGGCCGTCTACGACAACCTCACGCACCTGACGCTCGACGTGCTCGACGTCGTGAACCTCCGCGTCGGCGCGTTCGACAGCCCCACCGACGGATCCCTCGAGGAGCCGTTCACGGCGCTGGCCGAGCTGCAGCGGGAGGGCCTCATCCGGCACCTCGGCGTGAGCAACGTCAGCCCCGCGCAGGTGGCCGAGGCCCGCGGGATCGCGCCCATCGTGAGCGTGCAGAACCACTACAACCTCGCGCGCCGCGACGACGACGCGCTCATCGACGAGCTGGCCGCCGACGGCATCGCCTACGTGCCGTACTTCCCGCTCGGCGGGTTCTCGCCGCTGCAGTCAGAGACGCTGTCGCGCGTCGCCGCCTCGCTCGCCTCGGCCCCGCTGCCGGTCGCGCTCGCCTGGCTCCTGCAGCGGTCGCCGAACGTGCTCGTCATCGCGGGCACGTCGTCGGTGGCGCACCTGCGCGAGAACGTGGCGGGGGCCCGGATCCGTCTGCCGGAGGAGGCGCTCGCGGAGCTGGAGGGGATCGGCGGCTGACGGGCGGCGGTTGCCCGGCGGGACGGAGCGCTCGGTCGGCGGTCGTCGGCCGAGGGCGGTCGGCCGCCGGTGGTCAGCGCGGCGGCCTCGTCAGCTCGCGGCGGCCCGCTCCGCCGCCTCGGCCGCGGCGTCCGCCACCCGCCGCAGCGCCGCCAGCACCACGCGGACCGGCGCCTGCGCGAGCGCGTCCGGCCGGGCGAGCACGTCGACGTGGCGCACGAGGGTGGCGCCGACGACCGGCCGCAGCACCATCCCGTCGACCGCGAGCGGGGCCGCGGTCGTGCGCGGCATCACGGCGATGGCGTCGCCCGTCCGCACGATCCGCGCCGCCACCGAGAACTCGTTGACGCGGTGGACGATGCGCGGCGCCTGCCCGATCAGCGCGCCGAGGTGGTCGAGCACGCCCGCGAGCGGGAATCCGGCATGGGTGGAGATCCACCGCTCGTCGCGCAGCATCTCCGGCGTGATGCCCGCGGACGACGCGAGCGGATGCCCGGCGTGCAGCGCGACGTCGAGCGGCTCCACGAGGAGCGGCACGACCACGAGCCGGGCGGTCGGCCACGGCGGATCGTGCGGGAGGCGGTGCGCGACGACGAGGTCGTGATCCGCGGTGAGGCCCGCGAAGTCGCCCTGCGCCACGTCGGCGTCCGCGAGCGCGACGTGCGTGCCCGATCCCCCGGCACCGGCCAGCTCGGCGAGCAGCGGCCCGAAGAGCGCGAGCCCGGCGCTGTGGAACGCGGACACGCGGACGGCCCGGTCGTCCTGCGCGAGGAACGACCCCACGGCGTCCCGGGCCGCGGCGAGCGCCTCGTCCACGCGCGTCGACGCCGCGGCGAGCGCCTCCCCCGCCTCGGTGAGCACCAGGCGCCGTCCGCGCTTGACGGTCAGCGGCACGGGCACGCCGGCCTGCAGCGCGGCGAGCTGCTGCGAGACGGCGGATGCGCTCACGTGCATCGCGACCGCCACGGCCGCGACGCTGCCCCGGTCGCCGAGCTCGCGGAGGAGGCGGAGGCGAGCGGGATCCATGCTGCACTGTCTCACGCATGAGCCGTTGCTAACGCATCGATGAAGACGATGCCCGTCGATCTTCCGGGTCGCCTGCCGGACAGTGAGGGCATGGCATCCCGCATCCGCCCCGCACCCGTCGTCGACCTGCTGCTCCTGGCCGTCGCGGCCGTGTGGGGCGCGAGCTTCCTCGCGGCCAAGGACCTCGCGGCGGAGACGGGCGTGCCCGCGGCCGTCGCGCTGCGCTTCCTCGTCGCGGCGGTCGCGACCGGCCTCGTCTGCCTGGCGCGGCGCGAACGGCTGCCCCGCGGGCGCGGCCTCCTGATCGCGGCGGCGCTCGGCTGCTCGCAAGCGGCGGTCATCGGGCTGGAGACCTGGGGCGTGCACCTGACGAGCGCGACCAACGCGGGCCTCCTGATAAGCCTGGCGCTGGTGATGACGCCCGTGCTCGAGGGCGCCGCGTCGCGCGCGTGGCTGCCGCGGTCGTACTTCGTCGCGGCGGTCGCGGCCGTGGTGGGGGTCGCGCTGCTCGTCTCCGAGGGCGGGCTGCGCGCGCCGACGCCGGGCGACGGGCTGGTGATCGCCGCGGCCGTCGTGCGGGCCGTGCACGTCACGGCCAGCGGGCACCTCACGCGGGGGCGGAGCGACGGATCGCTCGGCGTGGTCCTCGTGCAGATGGCCGTGTGCGCAGCCCTCTTCTCCGCGCTGGCGGGGCGCGACCTGCCCGCGGCGGCCGCGGCGCTCGACGCCGGGGGCTGGGCGGGCGTCCTCTTCCTCGGCGTGCTGTGCTCGCTGTTCGCGTTCGTCGTGCAGCTCTGGGCGGTGCGGCGCACGTCGGCGTCGCGGGCGAGCATCCTCATGGGCACCGAGCCGGTGTGGGCGCTGCTGGTCGGCGTGGTCGTGGCGGGCGAGGCCATCGGGCCGGTCGGCGCGGGCGGCGCGGCGCTCATCGTCGCGGCGTCGTACGCGGGCCAGACGATCGAGCGGCGGCACCGTGCATCCGCCCACGCCGCCCGCGCCGGAACCCGCGAGGATGGGCCCATGCCCCCGACCGACGCGGTGCCGCGCCTGCCCCACCCCGCCGCATGACCGCCCCCGACCGCCGCTTCCCGCGCAGCGTCTACCGCGAGGGCGCCGAGCCCGACGTGCGGTTCAGCCTCGCCAACGAGCGCACGTTCCTCGCCTGGATCCGCACCTCGCTCGCCCTGCTCGCCGGCGGCGTCGCGCTCGAGGCCCTCGCGCTCGGGCTGCAGCCCGGGTTCCGGCTCGCCGCCTCGCTCGTGCTGATCGTCGCCGGGATAGCGGCACCCGCGCAGGCGTGGATCGGCTGGATGCGCACCGAGCGCGCCCTCCGCCGCGACCGCCCGCTGCCGTCGGCCGCGCTGTCGCTGCCCCTCGGGATCGCGGTCGTCGCCGCGGGCGCGCTCGTGCTGCTCGGCGTGCTGACCGCGTGAGCGCGGACGCCCCCGCCGCCGATCCCGGCGCGCACCCGTCCGACCCCGGCCTCCAGCCCGAGCGGACCGCGCTCGCCTGGCGCCGCACGGCCCTCGCGCTCGTCGTCGGATCCCTGTTCGGCCTCCGCGCGCTCCCGCAGCTCCTCGGCCCGACCGGCCTCGCGGTCGCCGCGGCGGGCGTGGCCGTCGCGCTCGGCGTGCTCGCGGCCGCGCACCTGCGCTACCGGCGGGTGCACCGGATCCTCACCACGGGATCCGCGGGCCCCGGCACCACCGCGCTCCCCGGCGGCGCGCTCCCGGCGCTGGTCGCGGGGCTCACGGCGTGCGCGGGCCTCGCCGCGCTCGCCCTGGCGCTCGCCCGCTGAGCCGGCGGCGGATCCGGGCACGCCTCGCCCTACAGGGCGGGCACCAGCACCTCGCGCACGAAGTCCTCGTACGAGCGGGGCGCGTGCCCGAGGACGGCGGTGAGACGGGCGAGGGCCTCCGGGCTCGCGACGAGCCCGTCCCGCTGGAAGCCGGAGTACATGCGCTCGTAGTCGAACACGAGCCAGGAGGGCATGGCGGCCAGGGACGCCTCGCGCCAGGCCACCAGGTCGTCGCCCGCGTACGTCACCGTCGTCCCGAGGGCCTCGGACAGGGCCGCGGCCGTCGCCTCGCCGGTCCACGGGGTCGGGCCGGCCACGTCGATCGGACCGTCGACACCCGACCCCGGGGTCAGGGCGCTCGCGGCGACCTCGGCGATGTCGCGCACGTCGACCCGGGAGACGCCCGTCCCGCCGAGGGGCTGCGGGTACACGCCGTCGCGGATCGCGTCGAGGTACCAGACGTCGTTCTGGAAGAAGTTGTTGACCCGGAGGAAGCAGGCCTCGACGCCGCTGCGCTCGACGAGGGACTCCACCGCGAGCTTCGCGGAGTTGTGCGGCACCTGCGGCGCCCCGTCGAGGTCCTGCACGGACAGGTAGACGATCCGTCGGACCCCGGCCGCCACGGCGTGGTCCACCGCGACGGTCGTCTCGTACAGCTCGGTGGGCGTCCCCGTCAGGGAGAGGAACACCTGCTCGACGCCGTCGAAGGCCGGCATCGCGTCGAAGGGGTCGCCGAGATCGCCGACCACGCCCTCGACGCCGTCGGGGAGGTCGGCCAGCCGGCGCGCGTCGCGGCTCATGACCCTCAGCCCGGTCATGCCTCGGCGGAGGGCCTCGGCGATGACGGCCGAGCCGACCGTGCCGGTGCCGCCGATGATCAGGGTGCGTGGATCGCCCATGGTGATTCTCCTCGTCTGCTCCATCGGTGCGCGGCGCAGGGCCCGCGGTCGTCCGCCGTCCGCCGTCCGCCGAGGGACGGTGTGGCCGGCAGACGCACGGGAGGACCGCGCTGACCTGCTCGAGCACCGCCGCCGAGGGACTCTCCGCCCGGCGGTTCCATCGATTCGTCCGCGTCGACGCTACGCCGCACGCGGGACCCGGATCCCACGGCCCCTTGCAGCGGTACCCTGCGCGCTGCGGCCTGCGCGCTGCGGCCTGCGCGCTGCGGCCTGCGCGCTGCGGCCTGCGCGCTGCGGCCTGCGCGCTGCGGCCTGCGCGCTGCCTGCGCGCTGCGGCCGCCTCAGGCCGTCGGCATCCGCAGCAGCGCGCCCGGCTGGCGGCAGGTGGCGGCGGCGATCGCCATGCAGGTGCGCAGCATCGCCTCGCCCTCCGCGGCCGTGCGCGGCGCACCCCGACGGGCGATCGCGTCGGCGGCGGCCGCGAGGCACGCGTCCCCGGCGCCCATGGTGTCGACGATCGGCCGCGGATCCGCCGCGATGCCCGCCGCCACCACCTCGCCGCCCTCGAGCTGCACGGACGCGCCGCGCGGGCCGTCGGTGGCGAGCACGAGGCGGCTGCCGGTCGCGTGCAGGGCGGCGCGGGCGTCCGCGAGCGCGCCCAGCTCGAGGAGGGCCGTGTCGTCGTCGCCGACCTTCACGAGCAGGGCCTGGGCGGCCGCGCGCGCGAAGCCGTCCCGGAAGCGGGACGCGTCGTGCAGCATGCCGGCGCGCGGGTTCGGGTCGACCAGCAGGCGCTCGCGCGGATCCCGCACGGCCGCGAGGAGCTCGTCGGCCTGCGCGTGGTCGTCGTACGGGAAGCAGCTGACGACGACGAGCGACGCCGCGTCGAGGGCCGCCCGCTCCGCGGATCCGATGCGCACGCGGCGGTTCCACGCGGCCTCGTTGAACGAGTAGCGCGGCTCGCCGTCCTCGCGCTCGCTCACCGCGACGGAGGTGCCGGACGGGCCGATGGTGGGGATCAGCTCGACCCCGTGCGCGTCGAGCTCGGCGCGGATGCGGCGGCCGTGCTCGTCGTCGCCGACCATCGCGATGAGCTGCACGCGGTGGCCGAGGATCGCGAGCCCGACCGCGACGTTGAGGGCGGCGCCGCCGACGAAGGCGGTCTCCTCGCCGTCCTCGCGGAGCAGGTCGATGAGGGCGTCGCCGACGACGACGATGGGCTGGTCATGCATGGCGGGGGACCTCTCCGGAGCCTCGGACGATGAGCGTGGTGGGGACGACGACGGTCTGCGCGGGGCCCTCGTCGCCGTCGAGCCGGGCGAAGACGCGCTCGGCGGCGGCGTGGCCGATGCGCGACGGATCCTGCGCGACGACGGTGACGGCGGGCTCCAGGAGCGCGGCCATCGGCAGGTCGTCGAAGCCCACGAGCGCGATGCGGCGCTGGGCCCCGTGGCGCCGGAGCGCCGAGATGACGCCGATGGTGATGAGGTTCTGCCCGCTCACGATGGCGGTCGGCGGCTCGGGCAGGGCGAGCAGGCGCTCGGCGAGCGCGTCCGCCACGACCTCGTCGGTCGCGCCCTCGAGCACGAGCCCGGGCGCCACGGGGATCCCGCGCCGCCGCATCTCCTCGAGGAAGCCGCGCTCGCGCTCGCGGGCCGTGAAGATCTCGGGCCGGTCGCCGAGGAACGCGATGCGCCGGTGGCCCTGGTCGGCCAGGTGCGCCACGGCCCGGGAGACGCCGGCGGCGTTGTCGACGATGACCGAGTCGGCCTCGAGGCCCGTCGGCACGCGGTCGACGAACACCAGCGGGGTGCCGCGCGACGCGGCGACGCCGAGGTACGCCTGGCTGGGCGCGATGGTGGTGAGGATCAGCCCGTCGACCCGACGGGCGAGGAACGCGTCGACGGCGGAGCGCTCCCGGTCGGCGTCGTCGTCGAGGCTCGAGGCGAACACGGCGACGCGGCGCTCGCCGGCCGCCTCCTCCACGGCACGGTGCAGCGCGCCCGAGAACGGGTTCGCGACGCTGCCGACGAGGAGGCCGAGCGTGTTGGTGCGGCGGTCGGCGCGGCGCAGGTTGCCGGCGTGCAGATCCGGCTGGTACTGGAGCTGCTCCACCGCGGCCTGCACGCGCGCGGTCATCTCGGGCGAGACGTTGGCCTCGCCGTTGACCACGCGCGACACGGTCTTGATGCCCACGCCCGCGAGCCGCGCGACGTGCTTCATGGTGGGGCGGCGCGCGCCGGACGGGGCTCCGGTCGGGGATGACAACGGTGTCACGGATCGGTCTCGCTCTCTGCGCAATGGGTTGACCATACCGGGTCGCACCCGATAGACCTCTCCTTGACAACGTTGTCGGGAGCGCGCTCCCACCCGAAGGACAGGATCCATCAATGACGAACCGATCCCCGCGCCTCGTGCGCACCATCGCCCTCGGCTCGGCGGCCCTCATCGCCGCGGGCGGGCTCGCCGGCTGCTCCAGCTCCAGCGGAGGCTCCGGATCCGGCGGCAGCGGCTCCGGCGACGTCGGCGTCTCGCTCATCGTGAAGACCACCACCAACCCCTTCTTCGTCGCCATGCAGGACGGCGCGAAGGAGGCCGCGTCGAAGGACGGCATCGACCTCACGCTCGCGGCCGGCAAGGCGGACGGCGACGAGGACACCCAGATCCAGGCCATCGAGAACGCCATCTCCAAGGGCGACAAGGGCATCCTCATCACGATCAACGGCCCGTCGGTCCTCGACGCGATCCAGAAGGCCCGCGACGCCGGCCTCTACGTCATCGCGCTCGACACGGCGCCCGACCCGGCCGACTCCGTCGACATCACGTTCGCCACCGACAACTTCGCCGCGGGCGAGTCCATCGGCAAGTGGGCCGCCGCGCAGCTCGGCGGGAAGAAGGCGACCATCGGCCTCCTCGACCTGTACGACGACAAGGCCATCACGGTCGACTACGACCGCGACCAGGGCTTCCTCACCGGCATGGGCATCGACGTGGGCGACAAGGCCAAGAACGGCGACGAGGCGAAGACCGGCGACTACAGCGGCGGCGACTACGAGATCGTCGGCAACGAGGCCACGCAGGGCGCCGAGGACGGCGGCCGCACGGCGATGGAGACGCTGCTGTCGAAGGACCCGGACATCAACGTCGTCTACACGATCAACGAGCCCGCCGCGTTCGGCGCGTACCAGGCGCTGCAGGCGGCCGGCAAGGAGAAGGACGTGATCCTCGTCTCGGTCGACGGCGGCTGCGCGGGCGTGGAGAACGTGAAGGAGGGCGTCATCGGCGCCACGGCCCAGCAGTACCCGGTGAAGATGGCGCAGCTCGGCGTCGAGGCCATCGCGCAGCTCGCGAAGGACGGCACCAAGCCCGCCACGAGCGCCGGCCTCGACTTCTTCGACACCGGATCCGCGCTCGTCACCGACACCCCCGTCGACGGCCTCGAGAGCATCACGGCCGACGACGCCGCGACGAAGTGCTGGGGCGAGTGACCGTGAGCCAGCGGACCACCGACCCGAACCCGCCGACCTCGGCGCTCGACCTCGCCAACGAGTTCCTCGACCGGCGCACGCCCCTCGACCGGATCCGCGGGGTGCTGCACCGCTACCCCGCCGTCAGCCCGGCCGTCGTCCTCGTCCTCGCGGTCGTCGTGTTCGGCCTGCTCAACGACCGCTTCCTCGATCCGGCGAACCTGTCGCTCGTCACGCAGCAGGTGGCCGTGGTCGGCACGCTCGCGGTGGCGCAGACGCTCATCATCCTGACCGCGGGCATCGACCTCTCGGTCGGCGCGGTCATGGTGCTCACGTCGATGGTGATCGCGCAGACCGCCAGCCAGAACGGCCTGCCGGCCCCCGCCGCGCTGGCCGCCGGGCTCCTCGTCGGCCTCGCCGCCGGCGCGTTCAACGGGCTGCTCGTCACGCGGCTGCGGCTCCCCCCGTTCATCGTGACCCTGGGGACGCTCAACATCTTCGTGGCGCTCACGCTCCTCTACTCCAACGGCACGACCGTCCGCGGCGTGGACATGCCGCAGGCGCTCTCCTGGACGGGGCGCACGTTCGACCTCGCGGGCGTGAAGATCAGCTTCGGCGTGGTGCTGATGCTCGTGCTGTACGTCGTGGTGGCGTTCATCCTCGGCAAGACCGCCTGGGGCCGGCACGTGTACGCGGTCGGCGACGACAAGGAGGCCGCGCGCCTCGCGGGCATCAGCGTCAACCGGGTGCTCATGAGCGTGTACCTCGCGGCGGGGGCGATCCTCGCGGTGGGTGCGTGGACCCAGATCGGCCGCAGCAACGCGGCCAGCCCCAACGCGGGCGCCGACCTCAACCTCGACTCCATCACCGCGGTCGTGATCGGCGGCACGAGCCTCTTCGGCGGCCGCGGCACGGTCTGGGGCACGCTCCTCGGCGCGCTCATCGTGGGCGTGTTCCGCAACGGGCTCTCGCTCGCCGGGCTGGACGTGCTCTACCAGACGCTCGCGGTGGGCGTCCTCATCATCGTCGCGGTCTCCGTCGACCAGTGGATCCGAAAGGTGCGCAAGTGACCCTCACCGACCCCGCGGGGAGCGCCCCCGCGTCGACCCGCACGCCCGTCCTCGAGGCGAAGCGGCTCGTGAAGACCTTCGGCCGCGTCGTCGGCCTCGACGGCGTGAGCCTCGAGCTGTTCCCCGGCGAGGTGCTCGCGATCATCGGCGACAACGGCGCCGGCAAGTCGACCCTCATCAAGTGCCTCACGGGAGCGGAGACGCCCGACGAGGGCGAGCTGTTCCTCGACGGCAAGCCGGTCTCGTTCAAGCGGCCGCAGGACGCCCGGGCCGCGGGCATCGAGACGGTGTACCAGAACCTCGCCGTCTCGCCCGCGCTCGACGTGGCCTCGAACCTCTACCTCGGGCGGGAGAAGCGGAAGAAGGGGATCCTCGGATCCGTGTTCCGCATGCTCGACACGGCCGGCATGCGCCGCGAGGCCAAGGCGGAGCTGACCGAGCTCGGCATCTCGACGCTGCAGGACGTGACCGTGCCCGTCGAGAACCTGTCCGGCGGGCAGCGGCAGGCCGTGGCCGTGGCGCGCGCGGCCGCGTTCGGGTCGAAGGTCGTGGTGCTCGACGAGCCCACCGCGGCGCTCGGCGTGCGGGAGTCGAACCAGGTGCTGGAGCTCGTGCGGAACCTGCGGGACCGCGGCATCCCGGTGATCCTCATCAGCCACAACATGCCGCAGGTGTTCGAGGTGGCCGACCGGATCCACATCCAGCGCCTCGGCAAGAAGGCCGCCACCATCACGCCGCAGTCGCACTCGATGACCGACGCGGTCGCGATCATGACGGGCGCGGCCACCGCATGAGGGCCACGGTCCTCTACGCGGAGTTCACGGCGCTGCCGGGGCGCGAGGAGGAGGTCGCGCGGATGATCGCCGACCTCGCGGAGCGGGTGCGGGCCGAGCCGGGCAACGTCGTGTTCGAGCCGTACCGGCGGGTGGAGGATCCCGCGCGCTTCGTCGTGCACGAGGTCTACCGGGACGAGGCCGCGTTCCAGGCGCACATCGGGGCCCCGTACGGGGCCGAGTTCAACGCGGCGCTCGGGCCGCTCATCGTGGAGGACGGGTCGCAGCTGACGTTCCTCGCGCCCGTGCCCGTGCCGGCCTGACGGGCGCCGTCGCCCGACGGGCGCCTCCGACCCCGCGGCCGCCCGGCGTCTCGACGCGCCGGGCGGCCGCGGTCGTGCGCGGCGTGGTGCGTGCCGGTGCGGGCGCCGAGGACCGGGGCGGCCGCCGGCCGCCGGGGATCCGCGGTTCCGCGGATCCGCGGATCAGCGCGCCGAGTACCCGCCGTCCACCAGGTGGTAGCTGCCCGAGATGAAGGACGCCTCGTCGCTGAGGAGGAAGAGCACGAGGGCCGCGACCTCGGCGTCGGTGCCGAGGCGGCCCGTCGCGTGCTGGCTCTCGAGGTGGGCGAGCGCCTCCGGGGTGAGGCCCGAGCGCACGAGCGGGGTGTCGATGAAGCCGGGGCCGACCGCGTTGGTGCGCACGCCGCGCGCCGTGTACTCGAGCGCCGCGACCTTGGTGAGGCCGACGAGGGCGTGCTTGCTCGCGACGTAGGCCGCGTTCTGCGCGAAGCCCACGGATCCGAGCACCGAGCTCATGTTGACGACCGCGCCGCCGCCCGCCTCCACCATCGCGGGGAGCTCGTAGCGGAGGCCGTAGAAGACGCCGTCGAGGTCCACCGCGCGGGTGCGGTCCCATGCCGCGACGTCGTACTCGCCGATGTCGGCGGCGGGCGCGCTGATGCCCGCGTTGTTCACGGCGAGGTGCAGGGCGCCGTACGTGGCGACGACGTGCGCGACGGCGGCCTCCGAGTCCTCCGCCTTCGACGTGTCCTGGCGGAACGCGGTGGCGGTGCCGCCCGCGCCCTCGATCTCGGCGACGACCCGCTCGGCCGCCTCCAGCTGGATGTCGGTGACGACGACCGACGCGCCCTCCGCGGCGAGCGCGCGGGAGATGGCGGCGCCGATGCCGCTGCCTCCGCCGGTGACGAGAGCGGTCTTCGTGTCGAACCTGGCCATGGGGATCCTCCTCCGGGTGTGGCGACGCGGGGCGGCATCGCCCCTCGACGGTACGCCCGCACGATCCGGTCACCCGGGGTTCACCCCGCGTCCACCGTGCGGTCGGGGGCGCGCTCGGGGGCGTGAATACCTTTCGAGTGTGATGCGTCCGCCGGTACCCGGCAGCAGGCGCCCGAGATCGATGGAGACCCCACATGACCCTCACCCGTGAGACCCACCACCGGCTCCTGCCGGTCCTGTCGCGCGATCCCCACGCCCGCGGCAAGCGCAGCACCGTCACCTGCCACCTCAAGTGCGACGACGCGTGCACCAAGCCCGTCCCGAACGTGACCGACAACTCCTACTTCCGCGACATCGCGGGCCGCGCCCTCTCGCGCCGCACGCTGCTCGGCGGCGCGGGCGCGGGCGCGCTCGCGATCCTCGTGGCGCAGAACGCCGCGGCTCCCGGCGCCGAGGCCGCCGCCGCGCAGGCCGCGTCGAACCTGCCCTTCACCGCGATCACGCCCGTCGACGCCGCCGTCGACCAGTTCACCGTGCCGACCGGGTACCGCTGGCAGCCGATCATCCGCTGGGGCGACCCGCTCTTCAGCTACGCCGACGACTTCGACGCCGACAACCAGACGGCCAAGCTCGCCGCCCGCCAGTTCGGCTACAACAACGACTACCTCGACATCATCCCGGTCAACTCGCGGAACAAGGAGGCGCTCCTCGTCGCCAACCACGAGTACACGAACGAGAACATCATGTTCCCGCCCGCGGCCGACGCCGCCGAGCTCGACGAGCAGCGCCGCATCGGCAAGGCCTCGCACGGCATGTCCGTCGTCGCGCTCCGCCGCAAGACGGTGGGCCAGCCGTGGACCTACACGATCGGCCACCACCGCAACCGCCGCATCACCGCGGACACGCCCTTCACCGTCTCGGGCCCGGCCGCCGGATCCGCGTCGCTGCGCACCAAGGACGACCCGAAGGGCACGCGCATCCTCGGCACGCTCGGCAACTGCGCCGGCGGCACCACCCCGTGGGGCACCGTGCTCTCCGGCGAGGAGAACTTCAACGGCTACTTCCGCACCGCCGGCGCCTCCGCCGGCGACAAGCGCTACGGCCTCGCCGACAAGGCGACGACCCGCGGCTGGGAGGCCATCGACCCCCGCTTCGACGCGCGCACGGCCGGCTACGAGAACGAGCCGAACCGCTTCGGCTGGATCGTCGAGGTCGACCCGTTCGAGCCCGGCGAGGCGCCCGTCAAGCACACCGCGCTCGGCCGCTTCAAGCACGAGGGCGCGAACGTCATCCTCGGGAAGAGCGGCCACGTCGCCGCGTACATGGGCGACGACGAGCGCTTCGACTACCTCTACAAGTTCGTCTCGCACGACACGATGGTCGTCGGCACCTCGCGCCAGGACCGCCGCAAGAACAAGCAGCTCCTCACCCGCGGCGCGCTCTACGTGGCGCGCTTCACGGGCGACTCGCCCGTCGCGGAGATCACCGGCACCGGCCAGCTCCCGTCCGACGGCTCGTTCGACGGCATCGGCCAGTGGATCCCGCTCGTGATCGACGGCGTCTGCCAGGTGCCCGGCTTCACCACCGAGGAGGCGCTCGTGCACACGCGCCTCGTCGCCGACGCCGCGGGCGCCACGAAGATGGACCGCTGCGAGGACGTCCAGCCGAGCCCCGTCACCGGCAAGATCTACGTCGCCTGCACCAACAACACCGACCGCGGCAAGGCCGGCAAGGAGGGCGCCACGGAGATGAACCCGCGGACGACCAACCGCGACGGCCACATCGTGGAGATCACCGAGGACGGCGGCGACGCCCGCTCCACGACCTTCACGTGGAACCTGCTGCTCGTCGCGGGCGACCCCGCGAAGAACGAGTCGACGTACTTCGCGGGCTTCCCGAAGGACAAGGTCTCGCCCATCAGCTGCCCGGACAACGTCGCGTTCGACTCCGAGGGCAACCTCTGGATCTCCACCGACGGCGCACCGAGCACCATCGGCCTCAACGACGGCCTGTTCAAGGTCCCCGTCGAGGGCGCCGAGCGCGGCCACGTGCAGCAGTTCCTCTCCGTGCCCACCGAGGCGGAGACCTGCGGCCCGGTCGTGCACGACACCGAGGGCATGGTGTTCGTCGCGGTGCAGCACCCGGGCGAGGACGGCTCCTTCGCCGAGCAGCACTCGTTCTTCCCGGACTACGTGCCCGCCGGCGTCACCCCGCCGAAGGGCGCCTGGCGCGGACCGCGCCCGTCGGTGATCCAGGTGTTCCGCGGCTGATCCGCGGAGAAGCCGCTCGCGGGGAGACCCGCTGAGCTGATCGGGGGGCCGATCGGAGGGCCGGGGCGTGCGTGCGCCCCGGCCCTCGTGCGTGCGCTGGGCCGGCCATCGGGACCCGGCGGGGCTAGCGTCGGGGGATGAGCGAGCGCGCGGATCCCGACGACGCGGGACGCGGATCCGGCGACGACTCGACCGACGACGAGCGCTGGCTGGTCGTGGGCGGGCGGCGGTGGCCGCGCACGGATCCGTCGCTGCCGGCCGACGTCGTGGAGGCGCTCAAGTCGCACCTCGGACGCGGCCGATCCGGGGTGGGGGCGGCGAAGCGCCGGGGCGACGACGACGCGGTCGCCGCCGCCCGCGAGCGGGTCGGCCTCGCGAAGCACGGCCTCGGCGAGCGCGGCCCGCGCTGGTGGGACGAGCCGGAGGACGCGCGGCTGGAGCGGGCGCGGGAGGCGCTGCGGGCGCTGGATGCGCTCGACGCCTCCGGCTGAGGGGCTCACCGGCTGACGGCGCCTCGCGACGCCCCGCGCGGGTCCAGGCTGGACCCATGCAGCTCTACTCCGCGCTCCCCCTCGTCCGCGCCCGGCAGATCGCGGCCGACACCGCGGCGCTCGCGGGCATCGTCGTGTCGGTGCTGCTGGGGATCGCGGTGGCCGCGCTCATCCGCCCGCTCGGCGACCTCGGCCGCAGCATGGAGCAGGCCGGCACGCGCCTCGGCACGGCGATGTCCGACGCGGCCGACTCCCTCGGCGGCCTGCCGCTCGTGGGCGACGCCGCGCGCGGGCCCTTCGAGGACGCGAGCGGGATCGGCGCGGGGCTCGAGCAGGCCGGGCGCGACCAGCAGTCGCTCGTCGGCACGACCGCGCTGGTGCTGGGCCTCCTCGTCGCGCTCGTGCCCATCGCGTTCATCGTGCGGCACTGGCTGCTACGCCGGATCTCGTTCGTGCGGCGCGCGTCCGCGGCCCGCTCGCTCGCCGCGACGCCCGGCGGCACCGAGCTGCTCGCGCTGCGGGCGCTCTCCTCGCGGAAGCCGGCGTCGCTGCTGAAGGCCCACCCGGATCCGGTCGCCGCCTGGCGCGCGGGCGACCCGCGGGTCGTGCGCCAGCTCGCCGACCTGGCTCTGCGTGACGCGGGGGTGTCGGCGGGGCGGTGACCGGGAGCCCCGCCCCGCAGCCCTAGACGGGCACCGCGATGATGCGGAACGCGACGCCCTCCGGCACCTCGACGGTGACGGTCAGCGGGGCGTCGCGCTGCGGGATCGGGATGGCGGCGCTGTTCGCGGTGTCCGGCGAGCAGCCCGAGGAGTAGAAGCCGCCCATCGTGACCGTGTACTGGCCGCTCGCGCACGTCACGAAGAACTGCAGGGATCCGACCGTGGAGTCCGGCTGCGGCACCTCGAAGGTCGTCGGGCCCGCACCGCTCTCGTGCAGTGCCGGCTGCACGTCCTCGGCGATGAACTCGCCCGTGCCGGGCGTGGTCACGATCGCGAGCGGGTCGGTCAGACCATCCGTGGCCTCCGTCGAGGGGGAGGCCGTCGGCGGCGCGGGGGTGGGGCCCGATCCGGCTGAGCCCGCGGTGCAGCCCGCGAGCAGCAGCGCGGCGAGCGCCGACGCGGGGAGCGCACCCCGTCGATGGATGGCCGTGGTCCCCCGTGTGATCCGCATCCGCCCATCAGATCGGCTGCGGACGGCCGCCGCAAGCGGGTCGACGTGACGCCGACCCCATGCGAGGAGCATCCTCGGAGGCATGTCGCCTCTCCTCCTCGCCGGGCTCGCCGGCCTGCTGTCCGGGCTGTCGCTCGTCGTCGGATCCCTCGTCGCGTGGTTCGTGAAGGTGCCGCGGGAGGTCGTCGCGCTCGTGATGGCGTTCGGCGCGGGCGTGCTCATCTCGGCGCTGTCGTTCGACCTGGTCGACGAGGCGGCGGCCAGCGGCGGCGTGATCCCGACGCTCGGCGGGTTCGTCGCGGGCGCGGTCGTGTACGTGGTGCTCGACCAGATCCTCGAGCACGGCGGGTTCCGGCGGAAGCACCACGGGAAGTCGGGCGGCGGGGGCGGCACCGGGGTGGGGATCGCGCTCGGCGCCCTCCTCGACGGCGTGCCCGAGACGGCGGTGCAGGGCCTCAGCCTCACGGGCGGCGGGGCGCTGAGCATCGGCGTGCTGGTCGCCGTGGTGATCTCGAACTTCCCCGAGGGCATGTCGAGCACGGCCGATCTCAAGGAGAGCGGCCGCGGCGCGCGCTACGTGTTCGGGCTCTGGACCTCCATCGCCGTCGTCTGCGCGCTCTCCTCGCTCGGCGGGTACGCGCTGCTCGGCGGCCTGCCGGAGAGCGGGCAGTCGGTCGTGATGGCGTTCGCGGCCGGCGCGATCCTCGCGATGATCTGCGACACGATGATCCCCGAGGCGTTCCGCAAGGCGCAGGCGCTCACCGGGCTCGTGACGGTGCTCGGGTTCGTGGCGAGCTACGCGGTGCACCAGGCGGGGTGATCCGGGCGCGGCCACGGAGGGCGGATCCGTCGGGCGGGGTGCTCCCGCTCAGTCCTCCGCGGGCCGGTCGCGCGGCGACTGGTTGAAGCGGCGCAGCGCCTGGGCGAGCCGCTCGACGTCGTCGGTGTCCCACGCGTGGAGGCGGTTCTGGAGCCGGCCGCGCGTGCTGGCGCGCACCGCCTCGAGGCGCTCCTCGGCGCGCGGCGTGAGGCTGAGGGTGGTGGAGCGGCGGTCCTCGGGATCCGGCTCGTCCTGCACGAAGCCCTCCTCGCGCAGCACGCGGAGGTGCCGGCTGACGGAGCTCTTGTCCATGAGGAGGCCGGTTGCGACGGCGCCCGCGGAGGCCGGCCCGTCCGTGCGCAGCCACCGGGCGACCGCGAAGGCGCCGGGCTGGAGGCCGGGGTGGAACAGGGCCGCCTCCTCCACGCGGAGGGAGCGGATGGACATGAGGAGGCCGCCGAGCTCGGAGGCGACGGCCGACACCGCGGCCTCCCGCTCGTCCGCGGCGGGAGCGCTGTCGGCGCCGGAGGACGGGGGGTTCACGAAGGGAACCCTAACCGAACCGGATCAGGGGGTCCGGTACGCATTGCGTCCGGCCGTGGAGGTGGCGATCTCCGTGACCGAGAACGGCGTCCCCGTCACCGCGTCGGCGACCCGCAGCCCGAGCCGCAGCGCCGTCACCGTGTACTCCGCGCTCGTGCTCCGGCCGATGGCGGGGAGGTACGTGGATCCGGCGGGCGCCCCGGCCTGGTCCGGCTGCACGTTGACCTGCAGCGAGAGGACGCGCGGCAGGGCGTTGACGAGCGATCCGACGCCCGTGACGGCTCCCGCGGAGACGGCGGCGAGGTTCGTGCCGAGGTTCGTGACCGGCACCGCGAGGCCCGTGGTGACGGCCTGGCGCACGGGCGCGACGAGCCCGGTGGAGAGCGACGTGACCAGGCTGTCCCCGAGCGCGGTGACGGAGCCGAGGCCGAGCACGGCGAGCAGCGTCGCCACGGTCGAGCCCAGGGTCCCGAGCGGGATCGCCGTCGCCGTGACGGTGAACGGGGTCCCCGCGACGAGCTGGGCCAGCGTGCCCGAGTACTGCGTCCGCAGCGTGAGGATCGGGATCGCCGCGCTGAGAGCGGGCTTGATGGTCACGTTCGCGCTGACGTCGACCACGACCGTGACGCCCTGCAGCGCGGCCGTCATGGCGTTCTGGATGGCGAGGCTGCGCTGGTCGATCAGCGCGCCGACGCTCGCGGCCACCGTGCTCAGCGTCGCCGCGTCGACGAGGATCTCGGTGTTCGGCGCCTTCCCGTTGAGCCCGTTCGCGCCCCTGCCGAGGAAGTAGGCGAGGTCGACGGTCACCGTGCCGGTGGCGAGGTCCACCGCCACGCTGCCGTCGGCGCTCCGGAGCGGCGCCGTGAGCAGGGGCGCGACCGCCGTGGCGGCCGCGTCGACGCCGGTCACGCTGACCGTGCCCGTCAGCGCCGTGAGGCCGAGGGTGCTGCCGATGCTGCCCAGCGTGGAGAGGATCGTGCCGCGGATGGCGTCCGCGACCGCGCCCGCGGGCGTCGTGGTCGAGGATCCGCTGGTGAGCAGCGCGGCCGCGGCGGCGACGCCGGTGGTCGCGGCGGTGGTCGTCGTGGCGCTGATGCCGCGCACGGCCGGGCTCACCGCCGTGAGCTCGAGGCCCGCGATGCCGTACTGGCGCGTCGAGCCGGGCAGGGATCCGTTCCCCCACACCGCGTTCCTGCGCCCGCTGCACCAGTCGAGGACCGAGCTGGAGGCGACCGCGCCGAGCGCGAGCCGCGTGGTGGTGAGGGCCGACGTGCCGGTCGTCGCGTTGACGCTCGCGAGCACCCGGTCGAGGTCGATCGTCGCGCGGCCCGGCAGGGCGCCGGAGGCGGGGGTCGCGGTGACCCCGACGGCGCCCGAGTTCGAGACGAGGCCGCTCGCGGCGGCGGACGTGCCCGTCTCGGTGACGCGGACGTACTGGTTGAGCGCGCCCGCGGATCCGGCGGGGAGGCCGGCGGACAGGCCCGTGAGGTCGAGCGTCGCGGTGGTGCCGAGGGCCTGCGCGACGAGCGGGTTGACGTACACGCCGGTGGCCGGGCTCGGCGCGCTCGCGGGCGTGGGCTGCGATCCCGGGCGCGCGTCGTCGACGGCGGAGAGGCCGGCGAGGCTCCCGAGCGCGTCGAGGTTGGTGCCGATCACGCTGCCGCGGAGGAAGCGCGAGGACGCCGTGGTCGTGAAGCCGGTGCTGGTGCCGCAGGTGAGGTTCTCCGTCGCGATGCGCGACTTCATCCACTCGGCGTCGCCCCACGCGGCCTCGGACGGGACGACCGGCGGGGTGACGGCGCCCGCGACGAGGGCGACGGCGACCGCCGCGGCGACGAGCGCGGGGCGGCGGAGGCCGGGGAGGCCGCGGAGGCCGGGGATGCCGTCCGCGAGGAGGCGGCGGAGGAGCGGCGTGCGGGGGGCGCGGCGGCGCGCGTCCCGGCGGCGGGGCGCGGCGGTCATGCGGCCACCTCGCCGGGGGCGACGTCGACGTGACGCGCGTCGGCGCGACGACGGGCCGCGCCGCCGCGCGCCAGCAGGCCGAGGCCGAGCGCGCCGACCGCCACGAGGGCGAGGGCCAGCACGTCGAGCGCGTTGCCCGTGCGCGGCAGGATCCCCGCGAAGCCCTCGGTGCCGCTCGCGGACGGACCCGCGACGGGCACGGCCACCGGTGCGGCGCCGGGGTCGGCGCTCTGGGCGTGGAGGCCGACGGCGACCGTGCCGGAGCGGCCCATGATCCGCTCGTCGCCGCTGTCGGCCGGATCCACCGAGGCCGTGAGCATGAGGTGCTCGCCCGCGGCGGCCGTGATGTCCGGCAGGTCCATGCGATCGGTCGACCCGCGGAACGTGCGGAGCGGCGTGGGCGCGAGGACGGACGCGGGACCGCTCGCGCAGGTGGGCGCGGTGCGCGGCGGGGCGGTCGCGGAGCGGACCCACTCGTCGTCGCAGCGGTCGACCTGGAGGAGCACGCCGCGGTCGAGGTCGGCGAGCTCGCCGCCGGAGCGGATCTCCACGGCGAGCGTCGCGGTCTCGGCGTCCGCGATGTCGGCCTGGATGATCCAGTGGCCGGGCTCGCCGGGCGCGACGTCGAGGAAGGCGGCGCTCCACTCCGAGGAGAGCGAGAGACGGCCGGGCATGCCGGTGTCGGGCGCGTCGATGACGGCCGCGGTCGCGCGGGCGCCGATCAGGGAGAGCCCGCCGACGAGGGCGAGCACGGCGGCGGCGGCGAGCATCCCGCGGAGGGGCGCCCGCGCCGCGTCAGCGCGCACGGCGACCGGACGCGCGATGGGCGCGATCGCGCGGACGCAGCGCGTCGGCGGCGAGGGGCGGGGTGGCGAGAGGGGTGGTGGGGGCGGCGGATGCGGCGGGCGCGGCGGACCTCGGCGCGGCGGCGGCGGGTGCGGGAGCGGGAGCGGGCGCGGGCACGGGCGCGGGCACGGGCGCGGGCGCGGGCGCGGCGGACGCGACCGGCGGCACGGCCTGCGCGGCAGCCGCGGTGTCCGACGAGGCGGCGCCCGCGGAGCCGGTCCCGGCGGCCGGCGCGCTCGCGGCATCCGCCGAGGGCAGCGGGACGAAGGACGACCGGCGGGTCGGCCGGGTGTCGGCCGTGCGCGACGGGCGCGGGGCGTCGGCGGTGCGCGCGGAGTGCGCGGCCCGCGGCGTCGGCGCGTTCCGCGGCGTCTCGGCGGACCGGCTCGAGCGCGCGGCGCGACGGGAGTCGGCGACGGGCGGAGCGCCCACGGCCGGGCGGGCACCCACGGCGGACGCCGCATCCGCGACCGGTCGGGCGTCCACGGCGAGCGCCGCATCCACGACCGGCGGCACCTCGGCGGTCCGGCCGGCGCGCGTCGTGCGGGGCGCATCCGCGGAACGGGCGGGACGGGCGGCACGCGCGGAGTGGGCGGCGCGCGGCGCGTCGGCCGCGCGCTCCGCACGCTCCGCACGCTCCGGACGCGCGCCACGGGACGGGCGGGACGCGCGGGCCGCATGGGCCGCGTGCGACTCCCGAGCCGTCTGCGCGGCGCGCTCCGCGTGGCCCGAGCGGCGCGAGCGGGCGCGACCGGCCGTGGCGGCGGCGCGCGCCTCGCGGCGGCTCAGCGGAGCGGGCGCGGCGGCGGGGTCGCCGCCCGCCGACGCGTCGAGGGCCGACGCGTCGAGGGCCGTCGCGGTGACGGCCGGTGCCACGTCCGGCGCCGGCGCAGCCGCCGTCGTCAGCGCGGAGCGGCGGGCGCGGGCCGGCGCGGACATGGCCGCCGCGGTCGCGACGTGCCGGTCGTCCGCGGGGCCGTCCTCCGGCGCGGCGTCCGCTCCGGCGACCCGGCGGCCGCGGCTCCGCCCGGACGGCAGCGACGTCCCGATGAACAGCAGCAGCAGCGCGCCCACGATCCCGACGAGCACGAGCGGCGTGTGCAGGATCCGGTTCGCGTAGCCGAGGTACGGCACGCCGAACACGACGCGGTCGGCCGACGCGATGACGTACGGCGCCGGATCCGCGGTCTCGTTCGCGTCGCCCTGGAGGACGACCTGGCGGGCGGCTGGATCCTGCGGATCCACCCCCGCCGACGGCTGCTCGACCTCCCCCGTCACCGCGCCGATCGAGATGATGCGGTGCGTGACCGGCAGGTCGTAGCCCGGCCGCTGCACCTTGATGACGTCGCCCACGTGCAGGTCGGCGGCGGGCACGGCGTCGACCATGATCGCGACGGACCCGGTCGGCAGCGTCGGCGCCATCGACCCGGTGAGCAGCACCACGAGCGAGAGCCCGAGCATCCGCGACAGCACGGTCCACGCGATGACGACCACGCCCGCGAGCCCCAGCAGGGTGATGACGGCGTCGCGCACGACGACGCCGACCGAGCGCCGGGGCCGCGACCGCGCGCGGGCGGCCTCGACGGCGTCACGGCGGGCGGCCGCGAGCGCGTCCCGGTCCCCTCTCCGTGTCGCCGTCACGGCGCCCTCGGCGGTCATGGCCCCGGTCCGATCCGGCTAGTTGACCGACGCGACGGACGTGCCGACGAACTCCCACGCCGGCGTGACCGCGCGGCCCTGGAGCGCGTCGACCGTGGTGCCGGTCGGCAGGGTCGGGGCCGTGGGCAGCGTGATCTCGAAGCAGTAGTACTGCACGGAGGTGCTGTTCGCGGCGAGCGCCTGCACCTGCGCCGCGGTCGGCTCGGCGGTGGCGAGGGGCCCGGTGGCGATGACGTTGGCCGCGGTGGCGAAGGTCGTCGCGTCGCAGGTGGCCGACGTCGCCGAGGTCGCGACCCGGAGGGTCAGCGCGTTGAGGAGGAGGTTGTTCGCGTCCACCGCGGCGTTCGCGGTGCCCGCGGCGGGCTCGGAGTCCTGCAGCAGGAGCGTGCCGGCGACGGATCCCGCGACGGTGCGGAGCGCGACGGGCGCGTAGACCGTGTTGCCGGGGATGAGCGCGAGGGCTCCGGGCGAGAACGTGAGGTCCTGGCCGGGGTTGGTCTCGCTCTGCGTGAATCCGGTGCCGGCGAACGGCGCGACGACGTTCTGCTCGACCTCGAAGGTCGAGGTGCCGAGGCCGGGGCCGCTGCCGTTGCCGCCGCCGAAGACCCACTCGGAGTCGGTCCATGCGGCGAGGGTGGCCGTGACGCCGAGGCCGAGGACGAGGCCCCCGGACAGGAACGCCATGGTCTTGGTGCGACGCGACATGCGCGGACGCTCTGCGTGAAGTGCCATGAAGGTGATCCCCCTGATAGTGCGGGCACCGCATCCGGCTCGCGGAACGTCCTGCCCCCTGCGCCGCCTCGATTCGGGCGACATCGTGAAGCTAGGTCAGCGATCCGGCGCCGCCGAGGCCGGCAGGGGACAACCGGTACCCGCCGGGTCGTTCCCCAGTGGCGCGGGGGATCCGCGGGGCCGACTACCGAGGCGGGGTCTGTGCCCCGTGCGAGGGTCCGGGGGTCCCTCCCCCGCGATTCCGGGCCGGAACGGCTCCCCTGGTAGCCTCGTCCGCGCAGGCGGGGACGACGAAGGCGAGCCACATGACCGACGACACGCAGGACCCGGGCCCCCGCGACGGCGCAGCGCGCGACGCGAGCGCATCCGAGCCCCCCATCCTGAGCCGACGCGAGCTGCGTCGCCGCCAGCAGGAGATGGAGCAGAACCGCTCCACCGGCGGCTCGGGCGACGCGCACCGCTGGGTGGATCCGTTCCCCGCGGTCCCCCGCACCTCCGAGGGCGGGCTGTTCGGTCCCGACCGCGTGCGTCCCGGTTCCCCGGCCCCCGTCGCGGTCGATGACCCCACCTCCGGCGACGACGAGTCCGACGGCATCGACGACCTGGCGCCCGGCGCCGAGCCCGTCGACGCGCGGGACGACGCGGCCGACCTCCCCGTCGGCGCGGTCGGCGCCCGCACAGACGACGACGCGGACACCGGCGACGTCGAGGTCGTGGGCACGCGCGCGTTCGACGAGCTGTTCGTCGACGACGAGCGCGAGGCCGAGGTCGACGCCGCCGAGGACGCCGACGACGCGGCCGAGGAGCTCCCCGCGGGCGCCACCGCGCCGGGCGACGCCCCCTCCCCCTTCGACGCGGTCGTCGCGCCGGCGGTCGGATCCGCGTGGGCCGTCCCCGCGCCCCACGTCGTGAACGCGCACCCGTTCCGGATGCCGCTCCGCCCGTCGGCCGAGGTCGACGGCGACGGCGACGGCGACGCGTCGGGCGACGCGAGCGCCGAGACCGCGTCGGCCGCATACGCCGAGCAGGAGGACACGCGCCAGGTGCCGATCACCCCGGCGATGCCCGAGCGCACCACGTCGGCCGCGCCGACCTCCGCGCCCGAGCCGCACCCCGTCTCCTCCCTCCCCCCGGCTCCCGTGGACGTCGAGGGGTCCGACGACGACCGCCGCCCCGGCAGCGACCTCACGGCGTTCCCCGACGCGGATCCGCAGCGCTACGTCATGCGCACCCCGCGCGCCGACGCCGCCACGAGCGCCCTCACCCTCTTCCCCGAGCAGACCGGCCAGCGCCCGCCGCGCGGCCCCATCGTCGCGCGCACCGGGTTCCGCGGCTTCCTCAACAGCGTCACGGGCGGGGTCTTCAAGATCGCGCCGGGAGCCGAGGAGGCCGCCGCCAACGCGGAGCTCTCCCGCCGTGAGGGCGACGAGCGCGTGATCCGCCAGGCCACGTGGTCGCGCGCGGTCAGCGTGCTGGTCGCGAACCGCAAGGGCGGCGTGGGCAAGACGCCCACCTCCCTCATCCTGGGCGGGGTGCTCGGCTCCATCCGCGGCGGATCCGTCGCCGTGGTCGAGGTCACCGACGATCCCGGAGCGCTCGGCTACCGCGCCGAGGGCCAGCCGACCCGGGGACTGGGCGAGCTCGTGCGCGACCGCGACGAGATCCACAGCGCGGGCCAGCTCGCCGGCTACACGGCGCCGCAGACGAGCTTCGCCTCCGTCGTCGCGTCCGTCGGACCGCGCCGCGAGCTCACCGGCGACGACGTGATCGGCGTCTCCCGCCTCATCGACGAGTACTACGCGATGCGCGTGATGGACTCCGGCAACCAGCCGTCGTCGTCCGCCTTCCGCGGCGCGATCGAGGTCACCGACGTGCTCGTCGTCCCCGTGCTCAACGCGGGCGACGCGGTGCTCGAGGCCGTCGCGCTGCTCGACTTCCTGCGCGAGCTCGGCGGCCACGCGGCGATGCTGGCCGACAACGCCGTGATCATCCGCCTGCACGACGGACGCCCGGAGGACCCGGCGGTCGTCGCGCGCATCGACCGCATCCTCGAGGACGCCCGCCCGGCCCAGATCTTCACGGTGCCGTACGACGCGCACATCGCCGAGCGCGGACCGATCTCGCTCGCGTCGCTCGACCCCGAGGTGGCGCGCGCCTTCACGGCCGCGACCGCGGGCGTCGTGCAGCGCCTCGCGCACGCGGTGCGCTGACGGGCGCGACCGGGGGCGGATCCGGACCGGCCGGGGGCGAGACGGGGTCCGCCGGGCGCGGCCCGCGGATCCGTCGCCCGCTCGACCGGGAGATCCTCGCGCTGGCGGTGCCCGCGCTCGGCGCGCTCGTGGCCGAGCCGCTGTTCCTCCTCACCGACACGGCGCTCGTCGGCCACCTCGGCAGCGCGCCGCTCGCGGGCCTCGGCATCGCGAGCGTGATCCTGCAGACGATCGTCGGCCTCCTCGTCTTCCTGGCCTACGCGACGACGCCCACCGTGGCGCGGCGGCTCGGCGCGGGCGACCGGCCGGGCGCGATCCGCGCGGGCATCGACGGCCTGTGGCTGGCGCTCGCGCTCGGCGCGGTGGTGCTGGTCGTGGGGCTCGTGGTCGCGGATCCGCTCGTGCGCGCCCTCGCCGACACCGGCGGCGCCGACGCGGACCCGGCCGCGACCGCCGCCGTGGTCGACGCCGCGCGCACCTACCTCGGCATCTCGCTCGCCGGGATGCCCGCGATGCTCCTCGTCATCGCCGCGACCGGCCTCCTCCGCGGCCTCCAGGACACGCGCACCCCGCTCGTCGTCGCCGTCTCCGGCTTCGCGGCGAACGCGGCCCTCAACGCGTTCCTCATCTACGGGCTCGGGTTCGGCATCGCCGGATCCGCGTGGGGCACCGTGATCGCGCAGTGGGGCATGGCCGCCGTCTTCGTCCTGATCGCCGTGCGCGCCGCCCGCGAGACCGGCACGACGCTGCGGCCCGGCCTCCGCGGCGTCGCACGCTCGGCGGCGTCCGGCGGCTGGCTGCTCGTGCGCACGGCGTCGCTCCGGGCGGCGATCCTCGCGACGGTGGCCGTGGGCGCGGGCCTCGGGGTCACCGGGCTCGCGACCCTGCAGATCGCCCTGACCCTCTTCTCGACCGTCGCGTTCGTGCTCGACGCCCTCGCCATCGCGGGCCAGGCGCTCGTCGGCCACGGCCTCGGCTCCGGCGACGTGCCGCGCGTCCGCGCCGTGTCCCGTCGCCTCGTGCAGTGGGGCGTCGGCCTCGGCGCGATCCTCGGCCTCGTGCTCGCCGCGCTCTCCCCGCTGCTCGGGCCGGTCTTCACGGGCGACGCGGACATCCACCGCATGCTCACCGCCGTGACCCTGGTGCTCGCCGTAGGCCTGCCCGTCGCCGGCTACGTGTTCGTGCTCGACGGCGTGCTCATCGGCGCCGGCGACGCCCGCTACCTCGCCCTCGCGGGCCTCGTGAACCTCGCGATCTACGCGCCCGCGCTGATCCTCGTGGCCTGGCTCACCGAGACCGGCCGCGTCGCGGGCACCCCCGCCCTCCTCGCGCTGTGGGCGGCCTTCGGCCTCGTCTACATCGGCGCGCGGGCGCTCACGCTGGGCCTGCGGGCGCGCGGCGACCGGTGGATCGTGACGGGGGTCGCGCGGGGCTGACCCCATCGGCCGATGCGCCCGGCGCCTCAGCGCCCCAGACGGCGGCGCAGCCGGGCCCGACGGAGGGCCCACGCACCGGGGGCGTCGACCACGCGGACCCATCCGGCATCGACCTCCCCGTCGACGTCGACGACGACGTATCGCCCTTCGCCCGGGTCGAAGTAGACGCTCTTGCCGAAGCGGCGGAGGTTCTCCGCGGCGTGTGCGGCGAGCCGGTGCGCCCTGCGCTGGGCCTCGGCGCTGTAGGGCGTCATGCGAGCCACCATCTCCTCCGATCCCACCTGCCCACGGCTCCTGTGGGCGCGGCGGGCTCCCGCACATGATCGACGATGACGTTGCTCATCGCCAGTGCCATCTCGTGATCGGCGGCCGACGCCCAGGGCACGGCGATGAGAGCCTCCATCACGGAAGCTGCCACCTCCGACGCCCCCGGTTCTCGGCTGATGCACCTCTCGCACGCCCAGGCGAAGCGCTGCCACCACTGCTCGCGCTGCGTCCACCGGCCGGAGCGGTGGGCGGCCGGCATCAGGACGCCCTGGGGAGGGCCGAGGCCGCGGCGCCGCTCAGTACATCGCGAGCGGACCCGCGCCCGCGGGCGCCGGGAACGCGCGGTCGAGCTCCGCCAGCGTCTCGTCCGGGATCACGAGGTCGAGCGCCTCGCGGTTCTCGGCGACGTGCGCGGCCGTCGCGGCCTTGGCGGTCGCGAAGACGTGCGGCGCCTGGCGGACGACCCACGCGAGGGCGAGCTGGCCCGCGCTGACGCCGAGGGGCTCCGCGAGGGCGGCGAGCGTCGGATCCGTCGCGAGCCGGCCCTGGTCGAGCGGCGAGTACGCCATGACGGGCATGCGGCGGTCGCGGGCCCACGGGATCACGTCGGCCTCGGGCCCGCGCTGGGCGAGGTTGTAGAGCACCTGGTCGGTCTGCACGGCGTCGCCGCCGGGGAGCGCGGCCAGCTCGTCGAGGGCGCGGGCGTCGAGGTTGCTGACGCCCCACGCGCGGATCAGGCCCTCCTCGACGAGCTCCTGCATCGCGGCGACCGTGTCGGCGAGCGGGTGGGATCCGCGCCAGTGCAGCAGGTAGAGGTCGAGCCGGTCGGTGCCGAGGCGCGCGAGGCTGCGGCGGGCGGCCTCGCCCGTGCCGCGGCGGGACGCGTTCGACGGGAGCACCTTGCTGATGAGGAACACCTCGTCGCGGCGACCGGCGATCGCCTCGCCGACGAGCTCCTCGGATCGCCCGCTGCCGTACATCTCGGCGGTGTCGATCGCGGTGAGGCCCGCGTCGAGGCCGGCGCGCAGGGCGTCGAGCTCGGTGGACCGGGCGGCGGGGTCGTCGCCCATGTTCCAGGTGCCCTGCGCGAGGGCGACGGCGGTGCGGCCGTCGGGGAAGGTGGTCGTGGGGATCTCGGTGTCAGCCATCGCGTCCATCCTCGTCCGATCGCGGGCCGGGGTCACGGGAGCGCCCCCACCGTGATCCCCACCTGGTACGCCGCGCACGACCCCTCGCCGTCGTCGCAGTCGTCGATCGCGCTGCCCAGGACGCTGATGCTCGCCGGACCCGCGGGCAGGCCATCGGGCACGACGACCTCGCGGACGAAGGCGCCGTCCGCACCCACGCGGGACTGCTCGCCCTCCCGGAAGGCGCTGCCGCCGCCGGTCGCGGGCACCTCCGACCCGATGCCGATCATGTGCGTCCGGCCGGATCCGTAGCCCAGGTCGCAGTCGACGGCCGGGCTCGAGACGGTCACCGTCCCGCCGGGAGCGACCGTCGCGGGGGACGCGGTGAGCGGCGCGGGCAGGCAGCGCTCCGAGCGCAGCGCGCCGCAGCCCGAGAGGCCGCAGGCCAGCACGATCGCCACGGCCGACCCGGCCGCGAGCGCCGCCGCCTTCCGCATCCGGCTCACCGCGGGTCCGCGTGCTCCGGCGGCCACACCACGGCGAAGCGCTCGAAGACGATCTCGTCGTCCTCCGACCAGACGGCGCCCCGGGCCGCGCTCACGCGCTCCCAGTAGATGCGGTGCTGCGTGCGCCAGCTCTCGAGGGAGAGGTCGTCCTCGCCCTCGTCGCGCGCGAAGGCGGCGTCGGCGCTGGAGAAGGGGCCGACGCGGAGCTCGGTGCTGCGGATCACGATGCGCGGCGCCCCGGTGCTGTCGCAGGCGATCCAGTGCGAGCCGATGCGCGGCACCTCGTCGCCGCGCGCGAGGAAGTCGGCGACCAGCTCGGCGGTCGCGCGCTTGCGGCCCGCGAGCACGATGCCGAGCAGCTCGTCGGCGAGCCGCGCGTGATCGCCGAAGTGCTCGACCGTGCGCTCGGGCCCGGCGGCGACGGCCTGCGGGTGCGCCTCGGCGTACGCGGCCCACATGCGCGCGGCCGCCTCGAGGTCGGGCGGGGAGACGGGCGCGGTCGCATCGCTCATGGGTCCGATGCTCCCACGCGGCCCGGCCGCGGCGGCGGCGCGGCGGGATCCGTCAGCGCGCCCGCGCCACGAACACCATCACCCGGGACGCCTCCGTCAGCGGGCCGCGCGCGAAGTCGCCGTGCACCGCATCCACGTCGAAGCCGGCGTCGTCGAGCTGGGCGGTGATCGTCGCGCGGTCGCGGAAGGCGAAGTCCTGCACGTCGGTGACCAGCTCGCCCGTGGTGGCGAAGCGGTTCCGGAAGGCGACCGTGACGAGGCCCGGCCCCGTCTCCTCGACCTCCATCCATTCCTCGAGCGGGCCGTGCGCGGTGTCGCGGGTGGTCGACGGTCCGGCCCACGACTCCCAGGCGCGATCAGCGGGGTTCCGGCTCTCGAAGGTGAGCGTGCCGCCCGGGCGGAGGGCCGCGCGCAGGTCGGCGAGGGTGCGGATCCACTCGGCGTCGGGGATGTGCTGCACGACGTTGCCGGTCATCAGGGCGAGGTCGAACGGACCCGCGGGGATGGCCCGGCTGTCGCCGAGGACCCACGCGACGGCGTCGCCACCCCGCCGGGCGCGCGCGACGTCGAGCATCGCGGCCGACGGATCCACGCCCACGACCCGGCGCCCCGGCCGAGCGAGCGAGACCGTGAGCATGCCCGTGCCGCAGCCGAGGTCGACGATCGACCGCGCGTCCACCTCCGCGGCGAGCGCCCGGTCGAAGTCGTGGTCGGGGCCGTCGGGGTTGTCGCCGTCGTAGAGCGCGACGAGGCGGGGGTCGAGGTCGGGCATCCTCCGACGCTAGCGCCGGGCTCGCGCCGCGCGCCCCTAGCCTGATCCCGTGACCGACGATCCCCACCAGCCGCCCGCCCGGAACGGCCGCGGCCGCCGCCTCCCCGACGCCGAGCAGCGGTCCGAGGCACTCAAGGAGCGGATCTACGTGACGTTCACCGCGCTCGCGGTGACCATCGCGATCGGGCGCGACGCGGATCACGCCACCGTCGGCGGCGCCGCCACGACGCTCCTGCTCACGGTCGTCGGCACGCTGCTCGCGGTGTCGGTCGCCGAGTACGTCGCGCAGATGGTGCGCGACGGCGAGGTGCCGGACCGGCGCGACGTGGGCCACATCCTCTACGTCTGCGCCAGCTCGCTCGGGGTGCTGCCCGTGCCGATGGCGGTCCTCGGCCTGTGCGCGCTCGGGGCGCTCGACCTCGCCGCGGCCCTCCGGATCATCTCGATCGCGCTCGTGGCGACGCTCGTGCTCGTGACGCTCATCGCCGTCCGCCGCCTCCGGGTGGGCCTCGGCGTCAAGCTGCTCGTGCTCGCGGGCGTCGCGGTGCTCGGTGCGGCGGTGCTCGCGGTGGAGCTGGCCGTCCACTGATCCGCTCGGCGTCGACGCCGGGACGCCGGGATCCGACCGACGTAGCGTGAGGCCATGGCCGCGTCCCCGCTCCCCGTGCTCCTCGAGACCGCCCGCCTCCGGCTGCGACCGCTGGGACCCGCGGACGCCGACCTCGTCCACCGGCTCTGGGTCGAGCGCGATCCGCGCCATCCGCCGCACCGCCGTCTCGACGAGGCGGGGCACCCGTCGCTCGGGGAGGTGCGCGACCGCCTCGTGGTGCAGGAGGAGGAGTCGCTCCGCACGGGGATCGGGCTGCTCGCCGTCGAGCGCCGCGACGCGCCAGATGCCGTGGGGTACTGCGGGCTCGTCGTCGGCAGCGCCTCGGTGGAGGAGCCCGAGATGGCCTTCGAGCTGCTGCGCGACGCGCACGGGCAGGGCATCGCGACGGAGGCGGCGCGCGCGCTCGTCGACGCCGCCCGCGGAACCGGCCGCACCCGCCTCTGGTCCACGGTGCGCCGCTGGAACGCCGCGTCCCTCCGCGTGCTGGAGAAGGCGGGCTTCGCGGAGAGCGGGCGGGTGACGGCGGATCCCGAGCACGGCGACACCGTGTGGATGACCTGCGACCTCGCCCCGGCAGCGACCCGCGACTAGCCCGCGCGCCGCTCGTCCGCCGGCGCCGTACCCGCATCCACCGCCGACTCGCCCGCCTCCGAGTCGTCCGCCCGCGACTCCCAGCGCACCTCGCCGTCGACGCGCGCGTCCGTGGCCGCGAGCCCGAGCCGCCGCGCCACGGCCTCGCTCGCCGCGTGATCCGGGTGGATGTTCGCCCGCACCACCCCGACGCCCTGCTCCCGCAGCCACGCCACCATCGCCGCCGCGCACTCGGCCGCCGCGCCGGATCCCTGCGTCGCGGTCCCGACGAGCCACGCGACCTCCGCGACGCGCGTCGGCCCCTCGTCCGTCACGGTCGCCTGCACGAAGCCGGCCGCCCGGCCCGTCGCGCGCTCGCGGAGGATCCACACCAGCCACCGCGCGGACCCGTCCGGCGACCGCCCCGCCGCCTGCCGCGCGAAGCGCACCTCGAGCGCGGCGGGCGATGGCGGCTCGCCTCCGGTGAAGCGGTACAGCGCCGGATCCGCCAGCACCCCGACCATCTCCCGCGCGTGCGCGACCACCAGCGGCTCGAGCGCGAACCGCGCCGTGGCGAGCACGGGGGCCGGCGTCGTCGTCATCGCCCGAGCCTCCCACGCATCCGAGCCGGCGACCCGTGCAGCGGGGATCGGCTGCCGTCCGCCGGGATCCGGCCCGACGCGCGGCCCGCCGCCGCCGCACCCCGCCGATACGCTGACGACGTGACCCCCCGCGGCGCCCCGACGCCCTCCGCATCCGCCGCCTCCTCGTCTGCTCTCGCCGTCCCCGGCGGCCGCCGCATCGCCGTCCAGTTCGCCGCGATGGGCACGGTCTGGGGCGCGAGCTTCCTCTTCATGAAGGTCGCGCTCGAGGGCGTGTCGTTCGGCCAGGTGTCGTGGACCCGGCTCGTCCTCGGCGCGATCGCGCTGGGCCTCATCGTCGCCGCCCGCCGCCTGCCGCTGCCGAAGGAGCGCGTCGTCTGGCTGCACTTCGCGGTGGTCGGCGTCGTCGGATCCGCGATCCCCTACTCGCTGTTCGCGTGGGCCGAGCAGCACGTCACGTCGGGCGTCGCGAGCATCTACAACGCGACCACCCCGATCATGACGGCCCTCCTCGCGACCCTCGCCTTCCGCGTCGAGAGGCTCGGCCGCCGGCAGCTCGCGGGCATCGCGCTCGGCATCGCGGGCGTCGTCGTGATCATCGGCCCGTGGCGCCTCGCCCCGAGCGCCGAGGCCGCCGCGTCCGGCCAGCCGCTCCTCGAGCTCGCGGGCCAGCTCGCGTGCCTCGGCGCGGCCCTCTGCTACGGGATCACCTTCGGCTACCTCCGCCGCTTCCTCACCCACCGCGGCATCCCCGGCGTCGTGACGGCCTTCATGCAGATCGGCATGGGCGCCGCCGCGATGCTCGTCGCGACCCCGTTCCTCGCGACCGGACCCGTGGCGCTCGACCTCCCCGTCATGCTCAGCCTCGTGGTGCTCGGCGTGGTCGGCACGGGCCTCGCGTACCTCTGGAACATGAACGTGTTGCTCGCCTGGGGGCCCACCGCCACCTCGACCGTCACGTACATCACGCCGGTCGTGGGCGTCGCGCTCGGGATCCTCGTGCTCGGCGAGACCCTGCACTGGAACGAGCCCGCCGGCGCCGCCCTCGTGCTCCTCGGCGTGCTCCTCTCGCAGGGGCGCCGTCGCGCCGGGCGCGGATCCGCGACCGGCACCGCCGCGTCGGCGCCCGCGACCGCGGCGGGCACGGGCGTCGCACCCACCGCGACGCGCACCCCTCCGACGCCCGGCTAGGCTCGCCGGGTGCGTCTCGTCATCGCCCGCTGCTCCGTCGACTACGCCGGCCGCCTCAGCGCGCATCTCCCCCTCGCCACCCGCCTCCTCATGGTCAAGGCCGACGGGAGCCTCCTCGTCCACTCGGACGGCGGCTCCTACAAGCCCCTGAACTGGATGAGCCCGCCCTGCTCCATCGTCGAGGTCGAGCCCGACGACGACCAGGCGCTCGCGGGCGTCCGCGAGATCTGGCGCGTCGTGCAGCCGAAGACGGCCGACATGCTCGTCGTCTCGATCCACGAGGTGCTGCACGACTCCGCGCACGACCTCGGCGTCGACCCGGGCCTCGTGAAGGACGGCGTGGAGGCGCACCTGCAGAAGCTGCTGGCCGAGCAGATCCACCTGCTGGGCGACGGCCACGAGCTCGTGCGCCGCGAGTACATGACCGCGATCGGGCCGGTCGACATCCTCGCGCGCGACGCGTCCGGCAAGTCGGTCGCGGTGGAGCTCAAGCGCCGCGGCGACATCGACGGCGTCGAGCAGCTCACCCGCTACCTCGAGCTGATGAACCGGGATCCGCACCTCGCGCCGGTCACGGGCGTCTACGCCGCTCAGGAGATCAAGCCGCAGGCCCGCACGCTCGCCGAGGACCGCGGGATCCGCTGCCTCCTCCTCGACTACGACGCGATGCGCGGGATGGACGACGGGCACTCGCGCCTCTTCTGAACCGCCGCGGCCGCCGCGCCCGCCGCCGCGCCCGCGCCCTCCGGCGGCCCGACGCACCCGGCCGCGACGCCCGCCGCCGCCCCGCCTATCCGCTCACGATCCGCGGACCGTCCGGCCGCCTCCCACCGCCGGCGACCCGCCCATACTGACGAGGAGCGGCACTTCGCCGCCGTGTCCTCGGGGGTGGATGTGAGGGAGTCGGGTGCGGCCCGCGGCCGCGCGCTCCGCCTCCATCCGGCGCGCCCGCACGCAGGAGCAGCGTCGCCCGCATCCGTCGGCGTGCGCCCATGACGACCATGACCACGACGGACGTCGCCGCGTCCCGCGCCGCCGCGAAGGCCGCCGGCGCCGGCAGGGGAGCTCCCGCCGCCCGCGTCCGCATCGATCCGTACCCCCTCCGTCCCCGGAACCGCTGGCTCCTCCGCCTGCTGTTCTCCCTCCCCTTCGTCGTGATCGCGCTCCTCGCCGACCGGTCGCCCGCCGGCACGGCCGGGGGCCCCGCCTCGACCACGGTCAACGCCGACCTCCTCGCCCGCGTCGCGCGGATCGACTGGACCCGCGCCGACGCCGCCTGGGTCGGCAGCCTCTACCCGCCCGTCGGGACGGTCCTCGCCGCGCTGACGCCCGGCGGCACGCTCGGCATGGGCATCCTCGGCGCCCTCATCGCCGGCCCGTTCCTCCAGCAGATGCTGCAGGCGATGCAGCAGCGCCGCTTCCCGCGCGTGCAGTCCGCCATGTTCATGGTCGCCCTCGGCGCCAACCCCCTGTTCGCCCACATGGTCACCACGAACCTCGAGGCGTTCCTCGGGGTCGCGGCCTTCGGCGTCGGGGCGACGAACATGGTCCGCTTCGTCGCCTACCGGAACACCCAGGCCGGCTTCCGCGCCGGGCTGCTGTTCGCGTTCTCCGCCCTCTCCAGCGCGAGCGGGATCGTCTACATCGTCGTCGTCGGCCTGGCCGCGCCGCTCATCTCGCTCGCCCGCCACGGCCAGCGCGGCGCCCGGGCCTCGAACGTGCTCGTGCTGCTGTTCCCCACGCTCTCGGCCTTCGTCACCGTCGCGTTCCTCCAGCTCGTCTTCCTCGGCGACCCCTTCGCGTTCCTCACGGCGCAGTTCCACTACGACCCGGCGCTCTGGGACACGGTGCCGCAGCTCGTGACGACCCTCAACGGGTTCCTGCTGCTCGCGCCGATGGTGTCCGGCTGGGCGCTCGCGCTCCTCGTGCGGCGGCCGGGCGCCGTGCTCATCTCGACGCTGCTGTTCCTCGGGCTGCTGACCGGCTACATCCTCGGTCTCATCCCCGCCAACTCGGCGGGCAACACCTTCTTCATCATGACGATGATGGGCATGGCGATCCTCCCGGCGGCCACCACCCGTCGGGCGGACGTGCTGATCACCGCCGTCGCGGCCGTCCAGATCGCCATCGCCTGGGCCGCCGCCTACAACCGGCCCGTCGTCCTCGACTGGATGGGCGCCCTCGCCCGCGTCCTCGGCTGGGCCTGAGATGACCACGACGCAGCCCGCGCCCTCGGACGGACGCGACATGACCACGGCGCCGCCGACGTGGCAGGACGACATCGACCCGGGGCCGGTGCGCCAGGGCCCTCGCCAGCGCTACCTCGCCGAGGGGTGGATCCCCGTCCGCCTCCTCGCCGACGGTCGGCAGCTCGTCGCCGCCGACGGACGGCACCGGGATCCCGGCTTCGCGGCCGCGCTGGCCGCGGAGATCGGCGCGCCCATCGCGCTCATGCAAGTGGATGCGTGGGAGCTCAAGGACGCCGTCCTCCGCATCTGCGGCGAGGCCGTGGCCGACGACGCCGCCAACCGCCTCTTCCGCGCGAACCCGGAGCTGTCCGGGCGCCTCGTCTTCTCGCGCGGCCAGAAGGCGGGCGCGCTGGTGGCCGCCGTCGTGCTCGTCGCGCTGGCCGTCGTCTGGCCGCGGCAGACCGCGGTCGGCGCGCTCTCGGTGGTGAGCATCGCGTTCCTCGCGGCGACCGCGTTCAAGTTCGTGGTGGCGCTGCAGGGCGCGCGCTACGACGTGGTCGACCGCGTCACCGACGCGGAGGTCGCGCGGCTCGACGACGCCGACCTGCCGGTCTACACGGTGCTCGTGCCGGTGTTCCGGGAGGCGAACATCGTCGCCCAGCTCATCGAGAACCTCGGCGGCCTCGACTACCCGGCCCACAAGCTCGAGGTCCTCATCCTCATCGAGGAGGAGGACGCCGAGACGCGCGAGGCGATCGTGCACGCGGATCCGCCCGCCCACTTCCACATCGTCACGATCCCCGCGGGCCAGCCGCAGACCAAGCCGCGCGCCTGCAACGTGGGCCTCACGCTCGCGTCCGGCGAGTACCTCGTCATCTACGACGCCGAGGACACCCCGGATCCCGACCAGCTGAAGAAGGCGCTCGTCGCGTTCGACCGCGGCGGCCCCCTGATGGTGTGCGTGCAGGCCGCCCTCAACTACTTCAACGCGAGCGAGAACGCCCTCACCCGCATGTTCACGCTCGAGTACTCGTACTGGTTCGACTACATGCTCGCGGGCCTCGACCACTCGAACCTGCCGATCCCGCTCGGCGGCACCTCGAACCACTTCCGCACGGCCGCGCTCGTCGAGCTCGGCGGCTGGGACCCGTACAACGTCACCGAGGACGCCGACCTCGGCATCCGCGCCTCGGCCGTCGGCTACCGCGTGGGCGTCATCAACTCCACGACCATGGAGGAGGCCAACACCTCCATCCCGAACTTCATCCGCCAGCGCTCCCGGTGGATCAAGGGCTACATGCAGACGACGCTCGTGCACGCCCGCCGGCCGCTCGCGCTGATCCGCGAGGTCGGCATCGTGCGCTTCGTCGCGTTCGCGCTCCTCATCGGCGGCACCCCGGCGACGTTCCTCGGGGTCATCCCCTTCTACCTCGTGACGATCGCGTCGCTGGCGATCCCGAACGAGGTCCTCGCCTCCGTCTTCCCGGCCTGGGCGCTCTGGACGAGCCTGTTCAACTTCCTCATCGGCAACGGGGTGATGGTCTACGTCTCGATGATGGGGCCGTTCAAGCGCGGCACGTTCCACCTCATCCTGTGGTCGCTGCTGAACCCCGTCTACTGGATCCTGCACTCGATCGCCGCGTACAAGGGCCTCTGGCAGCTGCTCACCCGCCCGCACTACTGGGAGAAGACGGAGCACGGCCTCACCCAGCAGTGAGGGAGGCTCCCGGCGGGCGCCCGCGCGAGGCTCGTAGGGTGGGCGGGTGACCGCACCCGACACGTCCGCGCCCGACACGACAGCCGGATCCGCCTCCGCTCCCTGGAGCTGCATCCTGTTCGACCTCGACGGCACCATCACCGACTCGGCCCCCGGGATCACGGCGCAGCTCGCGAAGACGCTCGTCTTCATGGGCCTGCCCGTGCCCGGCCCGGCCCAGCTCCTCGAGTACGTGGGCCCGCCGATCCTCGACTCCTTCCGCGACCTCGCGGGCATGGACGACGCGGCCCAGCAGCGCGCGCTCGCCCACTACCGCGAGGGCTACGCGGGCGGCGGCGTCTTCGACAGCTCGGTCTACCCGGGCGTGCCCGACGTGCTCCGGGCGATCCACGCGGCCGGCATCCCGCTCTCGCTCGCCACGAGCAAGCCCGAGTCGCAGGCCAGGCGCGTGCTCGACCACTACGGCATCGCCGACCTGTTCACGGAGGTCTGCGGCGCCAGCGAGGACGAGGTGCGGTCGGCGAAGGCCGACGTCATCGAGGAGGCGCTCCTCCGGCTGCGCCGCGCGGGGGTGGACCTCGACCACGTCGTGATGGTCGGCGACCGCGAGCACGACGTGCTCGGCGCGGCCGCCCACGGCATCCCGACGGTCATGGTCGGCTGGGGCTACGGCAGCCCGGCGGAGGCCGCCGGCACCATCGCGGTGGTCGACACGGCCGCCGAGCTCGAGGCGATCCTGGTGCCCGAGGCCGCGCGTCCCGCCGCCTGAGGCGTCCGCTCCGAATCCCTCACAAGCAGGAGCCTTTCCACAGATCCGGCCGCTACCCCCCGTTCGCCCGGGGGTTAGCAACACGGAGTGACAGAATGACCGGCGGAGGAACCATGTCAACACCGCAGGACCTGCAGGACCCGCTCGCGCTCGACAGGCAGGTCAGCTACGCGCTCGTCGTCGCCGCGCGCAGCGTGACCGCCCTCTACCGACCCATCCTCGATCCGCTGGGCCTCACCCACCCCCAGTACCTCGTGCTCCTCGCCCTCTGGGCCAGCGGACCGCGCTCGGTGAAGGACCTGAGCCACGAGCTCCAGCTCGACAGCGCCACGTTGTCGCCGCTGCTCAAGCGGCTCGAGGCCATGGGCCACGTGTGGCGCGTGCGCCGGGCCACGGACGAGCGCGTCCTCGAGATCGGCCTCACCGACCAGGGCCGTGAGCTCCGCGAGAAGGCCGTCGCCATCCCGCAGCGCATCCGCGACCGCCTCTCCATGACGGAGGAGCAGCTCGAGGGCCTGAAGACCGTGCTCAGCCAGGTCATCGACAATGCGAAGGGCCTGCCCGAGACCATCTGACGGGCCCGCCGGCCACCCGACCGGCGCACGTCCCCGGCTCCGCCCACCGGCGCCCGACCACCCGATCGGAGCGCGACGAGTGAGCGACACGGTCCGCGCGGTGCTCCTGCTCGAGTGCTACGTCACCGTCACGCTGCTGGCGCCGCTGCTCCTCGGCCGGCTGCCGCTCGTCGCGCAGCGGCCCGTCGCGATGCTGGCCGCCTGGCACGGGTTCCTCGTCACGGCCGTGCTGAGCCTCGGATCCGGGCTCGGCCTCCTCATCCACCAGGGCGTGGCGATGCAGGCGGGCGCCGACGCGGAGCGCGTCGCGGTCGTCGTGCCGCTCGCCTACGCCGCCGCGGGCGTGCTCGGGATCCTGCTGTTCCGCATCGTGGAGGAGGGCGGCCGCGTCGTACGCGACGCCCGGCATCGCGCGGGCGAGGTGGCGACGCTGCTGCTCGCCTCCCGCCCGTACCGCGTGGCCGGGCGGGACGCGCGCCTCGTCGAGTCCGACGTGCCGCTCGCCGCGCTCTCCCCCGCGACCGGCGTGATCCTCCTCACCACCGAGGCGCGCGCCCGCCTCGACGACGACGAGCTCGCCGCGGTCATCGAGCACGAGACCGCGCACCTGGAGCAGCGGCACGCGCTGGCCGTGCGGCTCGCCCAGGTGTCCCGCGCGATCCTCCCGGCGCTGCCCGCGAGCCAGCGCCTCGCGCTGTCCACCACCATCGCCATCGAGTTCATCGCCGACGACCACGCCGCCCGGGTCGCCGGGCCCGCCACCGTCGCGGACGCCCTCGCCAAGCTGGATCCCGAGGGCGGCCTCTCGGGCCTCCGCGCCGACCGCATGCGCCACCCCCGCGGCGGGCACCGGGTCGCGCTGCGGACGCTGTGCGCGGTCGCGTGCGCGCTCCCGGCGCTGCCGCTGCTGATCGTGCTGCTGCCGGTCCGCTGATCCCGTCGGCTGATCCCGTCCGCTGACCCGACGCGCTGATCTGATCCGGCACGGCCGCCGCGCATGCCGGCCCGGTCCCCGTCCGCGCCGGTCGTCCGGCCGGCCCCCGCCGCGGAGGCCGCCCCGACCCGTGCGCTAGGGTCTCCTCTCGAAGGGGAGTAGTCCCCCCGGCCCGCGGGCCGGACGGCGATGCGTCGACATGCTGGCCCCCGGGCCCGGTGCATCACCCGCCACGAGCACGTGCACGGCGGGCGGACGAGACCTTCGGCCAGACGAACGACAGGCGCACGCGCGCCGTCGCGCCGGCCGGAGCACCCCCGGGTCCCGGTCGTCGCCCGACCGGAGGACCCATGACATCCATGCCCCCTGCCCGCACGCCCGATCCGACGCCCGCCCAGGTGCGCCGCTGGCGGCAGTACCTCGCCGACGAGCGCGCCGAGGCCGCCGTCTACCGCGACCTCGCCGGCCGCCGCACGGGCGAGGAGCGCGAGATCCTGCTCGCCCTCGCCGAGGCCGAGGGCCGCCACGCCGACCACTGGATCGAGCTGCTCGGCGACCGCGTCGGCAAGCCCGTCCGCGGCGACATCCGCACGCGGGTCCTCGGCCTCCTGGCCCGCCGCTTCGGCTCCGTCTTCGTGCTCGCCCTCGCGCAGCGCGCCGAGAGCCGCTCGCCGTACGCGGACGACGCCGACGCGACCGACGCCATGGCCGCCGACGAGCGCGTGCACGAGGAGGTCGTGCGCGGCCTCGCCACCCGAGGCCGGATGCGCCTCTCGGGCACCTTCCGCGCCGCCGTCTTCGGCGCCAACGACGGCCTCGTCAGCAACCTCGCGCTCGTGCTGGGCATCACGGCCACGGGCGTGCCGAACGCCGTGATCCTCGCGACCGGCCTCGCGGGCCTCCTCGCCGGCGCGCTCTCGATGGGCGCGGGCGAGTTCGTGTCCGTGCGCTCCCAGCGCGAGCTGCTCGAGGCGTCCGCCCCGGATCCGGCCACGCGCGACGCCCTCCCCCACCTCGACGTCGACGCCAACGAGCTCGCCCTCGTCTACCGCGCCCGCGGCATGACGGAGGAGGAGGCGCTCGCGCACGCCGACGAGGTCCTGCGCGACCTCGCGGCCGAGACCCGGCCGATCCCCGTGAGCATCGCGGGCGTCGCCGCGTCCGACGACGAGCACGAGAGCGTGGGCACGGCCTGGGGCGCGGCGCTGTCGAGCTTCTGCTTCTTCGCGTCCGGCGCCGTGATCCCGGTGCTGCCGTACCTGTTCGGCCTGCAGGGCCTCGCCGCGCTCGTCATCGCGTGCGTGCTGGTCGCGATCGCGCTGTCCATCACGGGCGCGGTCACCGGCCTCCTCTCGGGCGGCCCGCCGCTGCGCCGCGCCGGCCGCCAGCTGCTCATCGGCTTCGGCGCGGCCGGGGCCACCTACCTGCTGGGGCTCCTCTTCAACACGCAGGCGGGCTGATCCGCCGTCCCGCCGCCCGCGTCAGCTCCCGCGCGCGGCGGGACGGCCCGGCCGCAGCCGATACGGTTGTGCGCATGGCTGACGGAGATGACCCCCGCCGTCGCGAGGACTCCCTCGCGACGCGCATGAGCGACGCGGTGTCGCGCACGAGCGAGCGGGAGGTCGCCCTGCGGGCGATGGGCCTGCTCGACGGCCTGTACGAGGGCGACGACTTCCTGCTGCTGGTCGGCGGACGGCACGCCCGCGGGATCCTCAACGGCGCCCCTCCCCTGTACTGGCCCGAGGCCTGGGGCGCCCGCGCGCTCCTCTACGCGTGGACGCCCGAGGCCGCCAAGGTCGTCGAGAAGAACCTCACGAACCGCGCCTGGCGCGTGCGCGAGGCCTGCGCGAAGGTCGTCGCGACCCGGCAGCTGCCGCTCGTGCGCGCGCTGACCGTGCTCGTCACCGACGAGAACGCCCGCGTCCGCGGCGCCGCCCTCCGCGCGCTCGGCGCCGTCGGCTCCCCCGCCGACGAGGACGTCATCCGCCGCGCGCTCACGGATCCCGACACGTCCGTCCGCGTCGCCGCGCACGACGGCCTCGAGGCCCTCGCCGCGCGCCACGACCAGGTGCTGTCCGCCGCCGGGCGCCATGCGGCCGCCGCCGCCGAGGCGAGCGCGGGGTCGTCCGCGGACGCCGAGTCGGACGACGCGGACGCCGAGCGCTCCTAGCCCTCCGGCTCCTGCTCGGGCCGCGCCGCGGGATCCGCCGGCAGCGACGCGAGGAAGTCCTCCACGAGGCCGGCGAAGAGGTCGGGCCGCTCGATCTGCGGCATGTGCCCGCAATCGAGGATGAGGCGCGTGCGCGCGTCGGGCAGCTCGCGCGCGACGGCCGCGAGGTGCGCGGGCGGGAGGATCCGGTCGCGGTCGCCCCACACCGCGAGCACCGGCAGGCCCGACGCCCGCACGCGCTCGACCAACGGGCGCCGCCAGCGCGAGCTCACGCCGCGGACCGTGCCGAGGTCGCGCGCGATGCCGAGCATCGTCGCCGCGTGCACCGGGCGGGCCGAGAGCTCCTGCGCGTGCCGCATCCGCGCGGGGGTGGTGAGCGCCGGGTCGTGGAAGATCGTGCGGGTCGAGCGCCGCGAGTTGCCGGGCGTGGGCCGCAGCAGCAGGGTGGCGAGCGGGTCGAAGGCGAGCATCCGGAGGCCGACCGTGACCTGCCGGCCGAAGCCCGCGCTGTCGGCGAGCACGAGCGCCCGCACGCGATCCGGGTGCCGCACCGCGAGCGTCATCGCGACGGCGCCGCCGAGCGAGTTGCCGACGACGGTCACGGGTCCGCGCACGCCCGCCGTGTCGAGGTAGGCCGGCAGGGCGTCGGCCAGCGCCTCGAGCGTCGTGGGGCCAGCGACCGGATCCGACCAGCCGAAGCCCGGCAGGTCGAGGCTGTGCAGCGCGTGCCCGGCGGAGAGGCGCGCGTGCTGCTCGTCCCAGTCCTCGAGGCTGCGGCCGATGCCGTGCAGGAGGAGGAGCGGATCCCCGGCGCCCGTCACGCGGTGCCGCACCCGCCGGCCGTCGACGTCGATCAGCGCGGTGCCCGGGGCCCGGAGCGGGTCGACGTCCCCGGGTGCGGCCATGTCGCGACCCTATCGAGATCCTCACGCCGTGGATTCCTGCGATGTCGGGAGGAGGTGCGACGATGGAGGGGCTGCGCATCGCAGCGTCTTCCCCGTCGCCCGGAGCCACGAGCCCGCCCGACGTGCGGCGATCCACCGGGGTCGCCGATGAGCATCAAGGAGCGACACGGCATGACGATCTTCGAGCAGATGGAGTCCGAGGTCCGGAGCTACAGCCGCGGCTGGCCGGTCGTGTTCGACCGCGCGGTGGGCAGCGAGATGTTCACGGCCGACGGCGACCGCTACCTCGACTTCTTCGCGGGCGCCGGCGCGCTCAACTACGGGCACAACAACCCGGCGCTCAAGCAGGAGCTCGTCGACTACATCCTCCGTGACGGCGTCACGCACTCCCTCGACATGTTCACGGAGGCCCGCCGCGACTTCCTGCAGACCTTCCAGGACGTCATCCTGCAGCCCCGCGGGCTCGACTACCGCATCATGTTCCCCGGCCCCGGCGGCGCCAACGCGGTCGAGGCCGCCATGAAGCTCGCGCGCAAGGTCACCGGCCGCACCACCATCGTGCACTTCACGAACTCGTTCCACGGCATGACCGAGGGCGCGCTCTCGGTCACGGGCAACGCGCTCAAGCGCGGCGGCGCCGGCCACCCCCTGCACCACGCGGTCGCGGTGCCGTTCGACGGCTACCTCGGCGCCGAGACCGACACGCTCGCGTACTTCGAGAAGCTGCTCGACGACTCGGGCTCGGGCGTCGACACCCCCGCCGGCGTCATCGTCGAGACCGTGCAGGGCGAGGGCGGCATCAACGTCGCCACGCCCGAGTGGCTGCGCAAGCTCCGCGAGCTGACCGCGCGCCACGGCATCGTGCTCATCGTCGACGACGTGCAGATGGGCTGCGGCCGCACGGGCGGGTTCTTCAGCTTCGAGGAGTCCGGCATCGTCCCCGACATCGTCACGCTCTCCAAGTCCATCGGCGGCTACGGCCTGCCCATGGCCCTCACGCTCCTCAAGCCCGAGCTCGACCAGTGGAAGCCGGGCGAGCACAACGGCACGTTCCGCGGCATCGCGCCCGCGTTCCTCACGGGCGCCGAGGCCCTGCGCCTGTACTGGGCCGACGGCGAGCTCGAGGCGTCCACGCTCCGCAAGGGCGAGCGGATCCACGAGGTCTTCACCGAGATCGCCGCCTCCGCCGCGCCGGGGATGACGCTCAAGGTGCGCGGCCGCGGCCTCGCGCGCGGCATCGAGTTCCCCTCGGGCGAGCTCGCCGGCGCGGTCTGCCGGGCGGCGTTCGAGCGCGGCATGCTCATGGAGACGAGCGGCGCCGGCGGCACGGTCATGAAGGTGCTGCCCGCGCTCACCATCACCGACGAGCAGGTCGAGGAGGGGCTCGCCATCATCCGCGCGTCCGTCCGCGAGGTCCTCGGCTCCACGAGCGAGGAGCTCGCCGCCGACGAGGTGCCGCTGCCGGTGGCCGTCGGGAGCTGATCCGCTCCTCCGCATCACCTCACGGCCCGGTCCCGCATGCGCGGTGGCCGGGCCGTCGCTCGACTCAGCCCGCAGGCGAGGTGTCCTGCAGCTCGATCTCCGCGACCACGACGGCCGCCGATGCCGGCATGGTCGGGTAGTAGTTCGCGCGCAGCTGCTCGGCGAAGAGGGCCATGTCCGTGCCCGGCGGCTGATGCGCGTCCTCCGGCGTGAGATCCGCCAGGAGGTGCCGCCGCACGGAGCTGACTCGACCGGCGAGCGGGACGGCGGTGGGGTGCTCGTCGAAGACGAACGTCGCCGGCCCGACCCGCAGGTCCTCGTCGAAGCGCACGGTCGTGACCTTCTCGCCGCTCACGATCGCGTCGTGGTGCTTCCGGTGGAAGCGGATCACCTGGGCTCCTGCGTCGGACATCCGTCGAGCCTACGGGCGGCGCCGAGGCCGGACGCCGCGAACGGGGTCGGCTACCGCGGCCGCAGGATCCGGTACCGGTGCTCCGGGCGGCCCGTGGATCCGTAGTTGAGCTGCACGTCCACCACGCGGTCGCGGGCGAGGGCGCCGAGGTAGCGCTGCGCGGTGGCGCGGGAGACGCCCACGCGCTCGGCGATCTCGGGGGCGCTGAGCTCCGCATCCGACGCGGAGAGGGCATCGAGCACGGCCTGCTCGGTCGCCGGGCGCTCGCGCGCGGAGACCCGGCCGGGCCGCAGGGCGTGGATGGCGCGGTCGATGCCGGCCTGGTCGAGCGGCCGGTCGCTCGCGAGGCCGGCGCGGAAGGCGGCGTAGGCCGCGAGGCGCGCGGTGAGCAGCTCGGGCGCGAACGGCTTCACGAGGTAGGAGACGGCGCCGCCGCGGAGGGCGCGGCGGACGGTGGCGGGGTCGTCGGCGGCCGTGACGAGGATCACGTCGGGCTCGATGCGCCGCACCAGGTCGATGCCGCTGCCGTCGGGCAGGTAGGCGTCGAGGAGCACGAGGTCGGGGCGGGACGTGTCGAGCACGGCCAGCGCCGCCCGCACGCTGCCCGCGGTGCCGACGGCGCGGAAGCCCGGCGCCTGCTCGACGATGCCCTCGTGCAGGCGGGCGATGCGGAAGTCGTCGTCGACGACGAGGACGGTGAGGTCGTCGGTCATGCGCGGGCTCCGTCGGGGTCGGGGTCGGGGTCGGTGTCGGTGTCGGTGTCGGTGTCCGGATCGTCGGGGTGATGAGCGCCGGCGGCGGGCGGGTCGTCGGCGGGCGGGGCGGCGGCCGGCGGATCCGCGTCGGGCGGCTCCACCACGCCCGCGAGCCGCGCGCAGAAGACCGCGCCGGCCTCCACGGCCGGCGGCGGGCCGCCGGGATCCGCGACCCACACGTCGCCGCCGTCGCGTCGGGCGATGTCGCGCACGAGCGGCAGGCCGAAGCCGAGGCCGTGCGCGGGATCCGCTCCGCCCGCCGCCGCGAGCCCCTCCGCGGCCCCGTCCACGTCGTCGGGCCGGCGCCGGAAGATGCCCGCGGCGTCCGCCGACCCGAGGCCGTCGCCGGAGTCGGAGACCGCGAGGTGCAGGTCGACGCCGTCGTCGAGCGCCTCCACCTCCACCCACCTGTCGGCGCGGGATCCGCGGACGGCCGCGTGCATCGCGTTGTCGACGAGGTTGCCGAGCACGGTCGTGACCTCCTCGGGCCGGACGAGGATCCCGCGCACGAGCGTGCCGGGCCCGACCCGGAGCGCCACGCCCCGCTCCTCCGCCTCCATCGCCTTCGCGCCGAGGAACGCCTGCAGGTAGGGCTCGTCGACGAGCCCGGCGTCGACCGTCGGGAACGCCACCGGCCCCTGCTCGAGCACGCCCGCGAGGTAGCCGTCGGCCTCGTCCACCCGGCCCGTCGCGACGAGGCCGCGCACGACGTGCAGGCGGTTCGCGAACTCGTGCCGCTGCACGCGGAGCGCCGTGGACATGGCGGTGACGGCGGTGAGGCGACGGCTCATCGCCTCGATGTCCGTCTCGTCGCGCAGCACCATCACGGTGCCGAGGTCGCGTCCGTCGCGGTCGACCCGGGCGACGTCGACGAAGAGGAGCCGGTCGTCGACCACCGCGCGCAGCGACGCGGATCCGACGGCGGGCGCCCCGGCCGGCGCATACGCGGCTCCCACGCCCGCCCGCGCCGCGGCGACCGCATCCCGCAGCACGGGCGCGACGCCGAGGTCCGCGAGCGTGCGGCCGACCGGATCCACGAGCCCGAGCAGCTCCGCGGCCCGCGGGTTGCAGACGGTGACGCGGCCGTCGGTGCCGAGGCCGAGCACGCCCTCGCCGACGCCGGACAGCACCGCCGCCTGGTCCTGCACGAGGCCCGCGAGCTCGGACGGCTGGAGGCCGAGGGTGAGGCGCGCGAGCCGTCGCGAGAGGATGCCGCTGGCCGCCGCCCCGACGCCCAGCGCGAGCAGTGCCACGACCGCGATCGCGGCCACGTCGACGCCGATGGAGTCGCGCACGGTGGCGGCGGCGAAGCCCACGCTGACCTCGCCGACCACACGGCCGGATCCGCTGCCCGTCGAGCCCGCGCCGCCCGCGGACCCGTCCGCGTCCGCCAGCGCCCGAACCGGCACCTTCGCCCGCGCCGACTCCCCGAGCGTGCCGGTGGCCCACGTGACCTCCTCGCGCCCCGCGAGCGCGACGGCCGGATCCGTGCTCACGAGCTGCCCGAGCTCGGCGGCGTCGGGGTGGGCGAGCCGAAGCCCGCGGTCGTCGGTCACGACGACGAAGAGCGCGCCGGTCCGCTCGCGCACGGCCTCGGCGGTCCGCTGGACGGGCCCGTCGGCGAGGTCCGCGGCGGAGGCGGGCGCGGGATCCGCGGTCTCGGCGGTCACGGCGGCCCGGAGCGCGGGATCCTCGGCGGCCGTCCGCGCGATCGCGAGCGCCGTCGCCTGCGCCTCGTCCCGGTTCTCCGACGAGCTGAGCAGGCCGTAGGCGATCGTCGCGATCCCCACCACCACGAGCACGACGAGCAGCTGGAGGACGAGGGTGCGGCGCGCGAAGTCGAGCCCCGCCCGTCGCCGCCCCGTCGCTCGATCCACCTGGTGAGCATAATGCGCAGAACGTCGTCTACGTGCACTATCGCGATGAAGCGGCACAAGCGCGACGCGACGCGGACGCCGACCTAGCGTGTGGTGTTCAGCCGGGCGTCCCGCCCACCGACGAAGGAGTCACGCGTGCTGGTATTCCTGGGCTTCGCCATGGTCCTCACCTTCATGGCGCTCATCATGACCAAGCGGCTGACGCCCATGGTCGCCCTCATCCTCGTGCCGACGATCTTCGGCCTCTTCGCGGGTGCCGGCCTCGGCATCGGCGACATGGTGATCGAGGCGCTCGGCGACCTGGCCCCCACGGCCGCGCTGCTGATGTTCGCCATCATCTACTTCGGCATCATGATCGACGTCGGCCTGTTCGACCCGCTGGTGCGCCTCATCCTCCGCGTCGCGGGCGGCGACCCGGCGAAGATCGTGCTCGGCACGGCCATCCTCGCGGCGGCGGTCTCCCTCGACGGCGACGGATCCACCACCTTCATCGTCACGACGGCGGCCATGCTGCCCATCTACCGCAAGCTCGGGATGAGCCCGGTCGTCCTCACCTGCACGGCCGGCCTCGCGAACGGCACGCTCAACATCGTCCCCTGGGGCGGCCCGACCGTCCGCGCGGCGGCGGCCCTCAAGGTCTCGCCGACCGACATCTTCGTGCCGATGATCCCGTCGCTCCTGGTGGGCCTCGCGCTCGTGCTGGTCTTCGCGTGGACCATGGGCGTCCGCGAGCGCAACCGCCTGGCGGCGCTCGGCGAGGCGCGGGCCGAGGGCGGCCTCGACGACGGCGGCGCGGCTTCCGGCTCCGGCGGATCCACGGGCGGCTCCGGCTGGTGGCGCGCCGGTCGCGGCGCCCCCGCGACCCCGCGCGGCGGCCTCATCACCCTCGCCCCCTCGCTCGTGCGCGCCGAGACGGCCGCGGTCTCCACGGTCGGCTCGACGATGCTCGACCCCGACCGCGAGACGCTCCGCCCGCGCCTCATCTGGTTCAACCTCGGGCTCACCGTCGCGGTGCTCGTGCTGCTGATCATGGACCAGCTGCCCCTCGCCTACGTCTTCATGGTCGGCGCGGCCATCGCCCTCATCGTCAACTTCCGGGTGCTCAAGGACCAGGGCGAGCGCATCGCGGCGCACGCGCCCAGCGTGGTCGGCGTGGTGTCGATGGTGCTCGCGGCCGGCGTCCTGATCGGCGTGCTCAACGGCACGGGCATGGTGTCGGCGATGTCGGCGTGGCTCGTCACGATCATCCCGGACGCGCTCGGCCCGGGCCTCGCGGTCATCACGGGCGTGCTCAGCATCCCGATGACCTTCTTCATGAGCAACGACGCCTTCTACTACGGCATGCTCCCGGTGCTCGCGGAGAGCGCCGCGAACTACGGCATCGACCCCGTGGAGATGGCGCGCGCGTCCATCACCGGGCAGCCCGTGCACCTGCAGAGCCCGCTCGTGCCGGCGATCCTGCTGCTCGTGTCCCTGGCCGACGTGAACCTCGGCGACCACCACCGCAAGGTGCTGTGGCGCGCCGTCCTGGTGTCGCTCGTGATGCTCGCGGTGGGCGTGCTCACGGCGGCGATCCCGATCTGATCGGGCGCGTCCGGTCCCACCGGATCGGGCGCGACAGCATGCGGAGGCCGGGCGGCTCGGGGGAGCGCCCGGCCTCCGTGCGTGCGGAGCGTGCGTGTGCGTGGCGCGCGTGCCCGGTGCAGGACCGCCCGGTGCGGGCGGATCCGCCTAGGAGACCCGCTCCGCGACCTGGTACCCGGCCTCGGAGTAGACGATCTGGTAGACCGCTCCCGGCTGCGTGGCCGCGCCGTACTGGTCCGCCGAGAGGGCGCCGGCGCCGAGGCCGCCGCCGAGCGTGTCGATCACGACGTACTGCGGCGCCGGGTTCCCGGGGTTGCCGAGCCAATAGACCTCGTGGTCGTCCACGAGGTACGACATGAGGCCGATGTCGCTGAGGACGCTCGCCCCGGCCGGCACGTGGTCGAGCGCGGCCTGGGCCTGCGCGGCGCGCGGCGACGGCTCCCAGGCGGTCGGCTTGCCGAGCTCCATCAGCGGCGAGCGGAGGAACAGCAGCACCGCGGCCACGGCGAGCAGGGGGACGGTCGCGCGCGACGCGTTCGCGAGCCAGCGCTGCCCGCCGCCGCGCGCCCGGACGACGCCGTCGATGGCGGCCGCGAAGACGATGGGCATGAGCACCGCGTCGTAGTGGTAGCCGGGCGCCCAGTACGCCTCGGTGGGCGAGAGGAAGCGCCAGGCGAGCGTCGGCACCACGAGGAGGAGCAGCGGCGAGCGCACGGCGATGAGCGCGCCCGCGAGCAGGAGGAACGCGACGGTCTCGAGCTTGGGCGCCGCGAGGAGCCCCACGACCGTGCCGAGCGGATCCGCGAGCGCGCCGCCGGCGTCGAGCTTCGACGCGTAGTCCCACCGGGCGTCGCGGTTGAAGGCGGGGAGGATCACCGTGGTGGCGAGCACGAACCAGGCCACGCCCCAACCCGCGAGCGCGATGCCGACGCGGCGGTCCATCGTGAGGGCGATGATCGCGCCGAGGACGGCGACCGTGAGGCCGAGGTCCTCCTTCACGAACACGAGCGGCACGGCCCACGCGGCGGCGGCGAGCGCGCGGCGGGCGATCACCGCGTCGAGCGCGAAGGCCAGCAGCGGCAGGGCGAACGCGATCTCGTGGAACTGGAACGCGACCGCGCCCTGGATCCCCCAGCTCAGCCCGTACGCGGCGGCCACCGTGATCGCGCCCCACCGCCCGGTCACGCGGCCGGCGAGGCGCCCGACGCCGACCACCGAGACGCCGATGAGCACCGCCTGCACCACGAGCAGCGCGAACGCGTGCGGCCACACGGCGTAGACCGGGCCGAGCAGCACGAGGATCGGGTGGAAGTGGTCGCCCATGAGGTTGAAGCCGTCGCCCTTGATGGAGACGAGCGGCGCCTGGAGGCGGGAGTAGTCCTGCGCGAGCTGGGTGAAGATGCCCGTGTCCCACGACTTCACGGTGAATCGGCGCCACTGGAGCGCGGAGTACAGCACGTAGACCGCGGTCACGAGCGCGGCCACGACGACGACGCCGACGGTCCCGGGGACGCGGGATCCGGTGATCGGCGCGGGGAGGCCGGGCGACGCCGAGGCGGCATCCGGCTCGGCGGCGGGGCGGCGAGGGGCCGTGTCGTTCGGACGGGTCACGGACGCAAGGGTCTCACGCGGGCCCGGTCGCGCGGGCTGCGGGATCCCCGGCTCGTCCGCTCAGCGACGACGGATGCCGCGGCAGGGGTCGGGGTCGGGTCGGCCCGCCAGCGGCTCGGCTCAGCGGCTCGGCTCAGCGACGCGAGCCGCCCGCGCCCTCCTGGCGCTCGCGCTCGGCGGCCATGGCGGCGCGGCCGGCGTCGCGGTTCTTCACGCGGATCTGCTCCTCGCGCACCTCGGCCTGCGTCGCGCGCTCCTGCACGAGCCACTGCGGCGGAGCCTGCAGCAGCTCCTTGATCTGGGCCGTGGTGAGCGCCTCGTCGACGCCGCCGCGGGCGAGGCCGGCGATGGAGACGCCGAGCTTGCCGGCGATGACCTGGCGCGGGTGCGGGCCGTCGCGCAGCAGCGTGGCCAGCCACTCGGGCGGGTTCTCGTGCATCTCGGCGAGCTCCGCGCGGGACGGGGTCGACTCCTGGAACTCCACGGGGGTCGCCGGGAGGTGCACGCCCAGCTTCTTCGCCGCGGTCGCGGCCTTCATCGTCTGGCTGGATCCGGGGCTCGTCATGTGCCCAGGGTACCGTCGGGGCCCCGCGCGCCCTGCACTAGCCTGGATCGGACCCGCCGCCGCTCACGCGCCACCACCGAGCGGGCCATCGAGGGGACTCCCGTGGACGCCGACCCGACCGCCCTCCGGCGCTTCGCCGCCGTGGCCGACGAGCTGCACTTCGCCCGCGCCGCCAAGGCCCTCAACGTCTCGCGCATCGCCGTGAGCCGCTCGATCCTCGACCTCGAGGCGCTCTGGGGCGTCGAGCTGTTCGTGCGCGACGACGGGCCCACGCGCCTGAGCCCCGACGGCGAGGCGCGCCTCGTCGAGGCCCGGGCCGCGATCGCCGCGGACGACGCCCGCCTCGCCGCCGAGGCCGCCGCCCCGCCACGCGGGCTGGTCGTCGCCATCGTGCCGGGCGTCACCGTCGCCAAGTGGACCCGCGCCTGGGACGAGCGCGTGCCGGACGTGCCGCTGCGGGTCGTGCCGCTCGCGGAGCCGGACGCGGCGCCCGGGCTCGTGGACGGGTCCGTCGACGTCGCGTTCCTCCGCCTCCCGGTCGACGGGCGCGGCCTCACGGTCGTCCCCCTCTACGGCGAGGTGCAGGTCGCGATCCTGCCCAAGGAGCACGCGCACGCCACCGCCGACGCCGTGTCCCTCACCGACCTCGCGGAGGACCTGCTGCTGCAGCCGGCCGACGAGGTGCCGGGCTGGCCGGGGCGCACGGCGGGCGCGGATCCGGTGCCGATGCCGGCCGACGTGGCGGCCGCCGTCGAGCTGGTCGCCGCGGGCGTCGGCTTCGTCGTCGTGCCGCAAGCGCTCGGCCGGCTGCACGCGCGCAAGGACGTCGTCGCGGTGCCCGTGCACGACCTGCCGGAGACCCGGATCGCCGTGGCCTGGCGCGAGGGCGACGCCTCCCCGCACATCGAGGAGCTCGTGGGCATCGTCCGCGGGCGCACCGCCGCCAGTTCCCGGTCGGCGCGCGAGGACGACGAGCGCGACCGCCGCAAGCCCACCGCCGCGCAGAAGACGGCGCGCAAGGCCGCCGGCAAGCCGGGCGGCGCGGGCGCGAAGGGCGGCAAGCCGGCGCCCAAGGGCGGCTCGGGCGGCGGACGCACTCCCCCGCGCGGCGGTCGCCGCGGGCGCTAGGCACCGCCGGCGCTCGACCCCGCCGGCGCCGGGTGCCGCGGGCGATCGCGCTAGATCCCGCCGCGCGCGGCCTGCAGGTCGGCGATGACGCCGGCCACGTGCTCGCCCCAGCGCCGGTACATGGACGAGTAGCGGAACTCGCCGCCCTCGAAGTCGACCGGGCCGGCATCCGGCAGCTTCACCGAGACGGCCTGCGGGAAGCGCGCGCAGACCTCGGCCTTGCGGGCGGACAGGTACGCGGCGTGGTCGCGGAAGAGACCCCGCACGAAGGTGCCGGCCTCCACGTACTGCGACACCTGCGGCACGTCGGACACGAGCACGATCGAGTTGTCCGCGGTCTGCTCCACGAGGTGGTCGAGCAGGTCCTCGAGGCGGTGGACCCAGGGCGTGATGCGGGCGAGCTCGAGCGCGTCGGCGACCCCGGGCATCACGAGCACGACGTCGTAGCGGTGCAGCTCGGTGACCTGCCGCACGGCCTCCTGCGTGGCCGTGAGGTGCTGGTCGGCGAGCGGCACGGTGCGCCACTCGACGCCGCGGCCCGTGCGCGCCGCGAGCGCCCGCGCCGACTGCGCGGCGACGCCGTCGGCGTGCGTGCGGAGGCCCACGCCGGATCCGCCGATGCCGCCGAGCGCGAGGATCCGGTCCGGGTCCAGACCCGCCACCACGCCGACGGGCGCGTCCGTGGGCACGGTCGCCGTGAGCGGGGTGGGGATGCCGCCGCGCAGGCTCGCCGCCACGAAGGGGCGGACGGCCTGGTGGAGGATGCGGATCGGCGGGGTCATGGGCTCCTGGGGATGGAAGGGGCGTCCGTCCATCATGCGCCGACGCCCCCGTGTCGGAGGCCGAGCCTATCGTCGTCCACGAGCACGGCCGGGTGCTCGCGCCCCCGTCCTCACACCTGGAGCACCGATGACCCGCGAGCCCGAGCCCCTCATCCACCACCCGCACGCCCGCTACCACCAGGGCGCCTGGCGCGTGCAGGTCGCGTCGCAGCCCGTGCTCGGCTACGTCGTGCCCACGGCGCGCGCCGCCGGATCCGCCCCCGTCTACGAGGTCTACGCCGACGCGGTCGACTCGTCGGGCCGCCGCGTGTGGGTCTCCACCGCGGTCACCCTGGGGGCGGCCGTCGACTGGATGCGCGAGCACGACATGGAGCTGCTCTCGTTCGCGGGCGAGCACGCCCGGCGGCACCGCGAGCTCGCCATGGGCATGATGCCCACGCACTACTGAGCGGGGCCGCGGGCCGCGGCGCGCGGATCAGCCCGTGGCGAGCCAGTACGCGATGAGCAGCATCGTCACCACGAAGCCGGAGAGGAAGTTGAGGCCGAGGAAGCGGCGCCAGCCGCGGTTGGCGGCCTCCGCGTCCTCGTCGCGGATCGACCAGAACGGCGCGGTGCTGAGGACGTACGGGATCACGAGCGCGGCCGCGACGATGCCCGGGAAGCCCGTGAACAGCATCGCGACGCCGGCCGCGACGTAGGCGAGCACCGCGATCCGCACGGTGGCGGCTCCGCCGAGCACGGTCGCGATGGAGGAGAGGCCGCCCTCGCGGTCGGCCACGATGTCCTGCACGGCGCCGAACGCGTGCGACGCGACGCCCCACAGGAAGAACGCCGCGAGGATCGCCCCCAGCGCCGGCGTGAACGCGCCGCCGGCGAGCACGATGCCGTAGACCGCGGGCGAGGTGAAGTGCGTGCTCGAGGTGAGCGAGTCGAGGATCGGCCGCTCCTTGAAGCGCAGGCCCTTGAGCGAGTACGCGACCACCGCGAAGAGGCTCACGGCGAGCACGGCCACGCTGGCGGCGGATCCCACGGCCACGAGGTACGCGAGGAACGGCACGTTCGTCACGAGCACGGCGACGAGCACCGGCCGGTGCATCGCGCGGGCGAGCACCGCGCCCTCCACGCCGCCCTTCCGCGGGTTCCGCATGTCGGACTCGTAGTCGAAGACGTCGTTGATGCCGTACATCGCGAGGTTGTACGGGATGAGGAAGTAGAGCGTGCCGAGCACGGCCGTGAGGTCGAGCTCGCGCGTGACGGTGAGGTACGCGGCCGCGAAGGGGAACGCCGTGTTCACCCAGGAGAGCGGGCGGGACGAGAGCGCGATGGTGCGGAGCACCTCCGCGGCGCCCGGCCGGGCCCGCACGTCACTCATGCGCTTCGATGCCGGAGACGCTGCGGCGGCGACGCAGCAGGTACCAGACGGCCGGCAGCAGCACGAGGGCGGCGATCGCGTAGGCGAAGTCCTCGACGGGCGCGTAGCCGAGCATCAGACCGACGAGCTTGTCGGGGTCGTAGCCGACGAGGCCCACCTTGATCATGATGTTGTCGAAGATGAGCGTCATCACGAGCAGGATCGCGACGGGCATCCGGCGGTACCAGTAGTACTCGGGGTAGTCGAAGCGGCTCGATCCGTACGGCACGGCGTTGGCCTCGCGCAGCAGCAGGCGGCGGAACAGGAACCCGACGACCGCGACGGGCGTGAGGAACAGCAGGTCGAGCACGAGGTAGCTCATCGGTTCGCGCGCTCCCTCGCCCGGGCGACGTGGTGGTCCGCGAGGCGGCTGGCGCCGTTGACCATGTTCATCGTGAGGTAGCAGAGCAGCGTGAGGAAGAAGACCTCCTCGAGCGGGAGCTCGTGGCCGACGAGGATCCCCGTCATGAACGCCGTCTCGCCGCGGAAGAAGATGCCCTGCGAGATGCCGGCCACGTCCCAGGCGAGGAAGAACGCGACGCCGACGAGCGTGGTGACGGCCGCGGCCGTGCGGTCGCGCCAGAAGAACAGGCGCCAACGGCGGTCGACGAGCATCATGCAGCCGAGGGTGAGGAGGAGGGCCGCGAGGTAGAGGACACCCATCAGACGACCGGGCGGCCGACCGTGCGCACGAGCGGCTCGGCGCCGGGGCCGGTCGACGTGTCGCCGCGGAGGCGCTTCACGAGGATCTCCGCGCTGATCAGGCACATGGGCAGGCCGATGCCGGGGATGGTGGATCCGCCGGCGTAGTGCAGCCCGTCGACCCGCTTGCTCGTGTTGCCCGCGCGGAACATGGCCGACTGCGAGAGCGTGTGCGCGGGCCCGAGGATGGTGCCCTTCCAGGAGTGCAGGTCGGCGGCGAAGTCGCCGGGGCCCGAGGTGCGGCGGAGCACGATGCGGTCGGCGAGGTCGGGGATGCCGGCCCAGTCGCTGATCTGCTGGATCGCCCGGTCGGCGATCTCCTCGACGCGCGCGTCGCCGGCTCCGTCGATCCCGCCGCGGCCGATGGTCGGGTCGGCGGGGATCGGCACGAGGATGAAGACGTTCTCGTGGCCCTCCGGGGCGACCGAGCCGTCGGTGGCGCTGGGCTTGCAGACGTAGATGCTCGCGGGATCCGGCACCGAGGTCGTGCCGCCCTTGGGCGGGAAGATGCGGGAGAAGTTCTCGTCCCAGTCCTCCGTGAACAGCAGCGTGTGGTGGTGCAGCTCGGGCAGCTCGCCGCGCACCCCGAGGTAGACGAGCACGGCGCCGGGGCCGGCGGTGGCCTTGTCCCAGTACGCCTGCGGGTAGGTGCGGAACGCCTCGGGGAGCAGCTCGGTCTCGGTGTGGTGCAGGTCGGCGGTGGAGACGACCACGTCGGCGTCGAGCGTCTCGGTGCCGGCCTCGGTGGTGATCTGCACGCCCCGCGCCCGCGCCTTCCCGGCCTTCGTCGGCTCGGTGAGGATCCGCGCGACGGGGGCGCCGGTGCGGATCTCGACGCCCTCGGCCCGCGCCACCCGCTCGATCGCGTCGATGACGGTGATGAGGCCGCCCTGCGGGTACAGCACGCCGTCCTCGAGGTCGAGGTGGCTCATCAGGTGGTACATGCTCGGCGCGAGCTTCGGCGAGGAGCCGAGGAACACGGCCGGGTAGCCGAGGATCTGGCGGAGGCGGCGGTCCTTCACGTAGCGGGCCACGTGGGTCTCGAGCGGCGTGAGCAGGAGCTTGCCGAGCGTGCCCGTGCGGGTGACGACGTCGCGCTTCAGCAGCGGCCGGTAGTCGGCGAAGGTCGTGTAGAGGAACCGCCTCTTGGCGACCTCGTAGACGTCCTTCGCGGAGTCGAGGTAGCGGGCCATCGCGGGGCGGGATCCGGGCTCGACGCTCTCGAAGAGGTCGAGGTTCGCCTCGCGGGAGTCGCGGATGTCGATGGGCTCGGGATCGCCCTCGAAGAGCACGCGGTAGCCGGGCAGGCGCACGAGGTCGAGCTCGGCGGCGGCGCTCGTGCCCATCAGCTTGAAGAAGTGGTCGAACACCTCGGGCATGAGGTACCAGCTGGGGCCGAGGTCGAAGCGGAAGCCGTCCTTCTCCCAGGAGCCGGCGCGCCCGCCGACCTGGTCGCGGCCCTCGACGACGGTGACGCGGTAGCCGTCGCGGGCGAGGAGCGCGGCGGAGGCGAGGCCGGCGATCCCGCCGCCGATCACGATGGCGGTGGGTGCGGTCATGGCGCTCTCCTGCTGCTCGGGGTCGGACGGGACATGGTGGGGCTCGTGGTCGTCGGTCTCCGCGCGGGACGCGGGCGTCGCGCGGGCGCCGTGGACGCGGGGCGCGCGGGAGCGGCGGACGAGGCGGCCGTCGACGCCGGACGGCTCGGCGCCCGTGGCGGCGGCGAGCGCGATGCGGGCCTTGACCGGATCCGGCACCCGCACGCGCGTGCGCGCCAGCTCGGACGCCGGGGTGTCGCGGAGCCGCACGGCGAGCTCGGCGAACAGGCCCTGCGCGAGCGCGACGGCGCGGCGGCTGGAGGCGGGGAGGTCGGGGATCACGGCGCCGGACATGCGGAGGTCGGCGTCGATGTCGTCGAGGATGCGCTCCTTGTCGGCCTCCGAGAAGGTCGCGACGTCGACGCCAGGGAAGTAGCTGCGGCCGAGCGCGTCGTGGTCGGCGGCGAGGTCGCGGAGGAAGTTGACCTTCTGGAACGCGGCGCCCAGGCGCTTGGCGCCCTCCTCGAACCGGATCCGCTCGGGCCGCGTGGTGGCGTGGCCGACGAGGAACGCGCGCAGGCACATCAGGCCGACGACCTCGGCGGATCCGTACACGTACTCCGTGAACGACGCGGGCGTGTGCTCCATGCGCCGCAGGTCCATCCGCATTGAGGCGAAGAACGGCGCGGTGAGCTCGGCGCCGAAGCCGGCGCGGCGGGCCGTGAGGGCGAACGCGTGCACGACGAGGTTGGTGCTGTAGCCGCGCAGCATCGCGTCCTCGGTCTCCTGCTCGAGAGCGTCGAGCAGGTCCTCGACGTGCGCGGGATCCACGCCGGCGCCGGCCGCCGCGCCGTCGACGATCTCGTCGGCGATGCGCACGAGCGCGTACACGTTCTCGATGTGCTGGCGCACGTCCGCGCCGAGGAGGCGCGAGGCGAGGCCGAAGGAGGTGGAGTAGCGGCGGATCACGACGGATGCGGTGTCCTGCGCGACGCGGTCGTACTTCTCGAGACCCGTCGGCGCCTCGGGGGCGGCGGGCCGGCGGCCGGGCAGGCGACGCGTCATCGGATGCGCCCGAGCACGGATTCCGCGACGGGCGCGAGCTCGATGCGGAGCGCCTCCGGCACGACCGGGTCGTCGAGGCGCGCGCACGCGGCGACGGCGAGGTCGCGCGCCACGCCCTCGGCGTACGCGCGGGCGCCGGAGCTCTCCAGCACCGAGCGCACGAGGGCCGCCTCGCCGCGGGAGAGGTCGTCCTTGCCGACGAGCGCGCTGATCTCCTTCCACTCCGAGGAGCGGACGGCGTGGGCGATGAGCACGGTGCGCTTGCCCTCGCGGAGGTCGCCGAGGTTGGTCTTGCCGGTCTCCTCCTCGTCGCCGAAGACGCCGAGCACGTCGTCGACCACCTGGTAGGCGATGCCGATGTCGCGGCCGAAGTCGCCGAGCGCGGCGACGATCGCGGGGCTCGCGCCGGCGAGCACGGCCCCCGCCTGCAGCGGCGCCTCGAACGAGTAGACGGCGGTCTTGAGGCGCTCCATGCGGAGGATCTCCTCGACGCTCGGCACGTCCGCCGTGAGCGAGAACTCCACGTCGATGAGCTCGCCCGCCGCCGACGCGAACACGGCGTCGTCGAGGATCTCGAGCAGATGCGACCGCGTGAGGTCGCGCACGCCGCTCGCGTCGATGAGGCGGTACGCGTTGACGAGCGCGAGGTCGCCCGCGATGACGGCGGCCGACATGCCGCGGTGCTCGGCGAGCGGCTGGGGCAGGCCCTGCGTGGTCGCGATGTCGCGGTAGGAGCCGGAGACGTTGGGGCCGCCGCGCCTGGTGAAGTCGCGGTCGATGACGTCGTCGTGGACGATGAGCGCCGTGTGGAGCATCTCGAAGGCGGCGCCGACGTGGGCCGCGGCCTGCACGTCCTGGCCGCCGAGGCCGTCGTACGCGGCCATGACCATGCGGGGCCGGAAGCGCTTGCCGCCCGCCGTGTTCGACTCGAGCGTGCGCCACAGCTTCACGTACTCGTCGCCCATGGCCTCGGCGCGCACGAGCGAGCGGGCGAAGAACGCATCCAGCACGCCGTTCACGTGGGCCTGCCTCGATGTGGAGACGGCAGCGAGGTTGGTGGCGTCCACGGATGAAACCTAACATCGTGGGGGTAACGGAAAGCAGGGAGCGCATGCCACAGCACACCGAGCTCGTCGTCCTCCTGGACGACGACGGCGAGACCATCGGGACGGCGCCCAAGGCGACGGTCCACACCCGCGACACCGCGCTGCACCTCGCGTTCTCGTGCCACGTGTTCGACGCGGAGGGGCGGATCCTCGTCACGCGCCGCGCCATCGGCAAGCTCACCTGGCCCGGCGTCTGGACCAACTCGTTCTGCGGCCACCCCGCGCCCGACGAGGACATGGTCGAGGCCGTGCACCGCCGCGCCGAGCAGGAGCTGGGGCTGACCCTCGCCTCCGTCGAGCTCGTGCTGCCGGACTTCCGCTACCGCGCGACCGACGCGGCGGGCATCGTCGAGAACGAGATCTGCCCGGTGTTCCGCGCCGTGGCGGCCACGCCGGTGGATCCGCGGCCCGAGGAGGTCGGCGAGTACCAGTGGGTGGATCCCGAGGAGCTCATCCCCGCGGTCGCCCACACGCCGTGGGCCTTCAGCCCGTGGCTCACGCTGCAGCTGCCGCTGCTGTACCCGGAGCACGCCGCGCACGTGGGGGTCGCGGACGCGGCGGCCGTGCCCGCGGTCTGATCCGACGCTCCACCGACGAGGGGCCCGGCCGCATGACGCGGCCGGGCCCCTCGTCGTGCACCCGTCGGGCGGGTGCGGGCGGGATCAGCCCCAGAAGGCGCGGACCTCGTCGGCGACGCGCTCGGCCTGGCGGCGGCCCGCCTCGGCGGAGGCCTTCCGGGTGGAGAGCAGGAGCGAGTTCTCGCCGAACGCGGCGGTGCTCTCGGCGTCGGCCTGGATCACGAGCACCTCGGCCCGGCCGCGCAGCTGCTGCACGACGGTCGAGAGCGTCGGGCCCATGCCGGAGGCGGGGGCCTCGGGACCGCACGCGATGACGAGGATCCGCTCGTGCTCGGCGACGACGTCGGCGTTCGTGCTGGAGCGCATGCCGCCGTCCATGTAGGGGCGGCCGTCGATGGTGACGGGCGGGAACACGCCGGGGACGGCGCAGCTCGCGGCGGACGCGCGCACGAGGTCGGCGCCGGAGTCCTTGTCGAAGACGGTGAAGCGGCCGGTGCCGGCGTCGACCGCGGTGATGCGCAGGTCCTGCTCGGGCCAGTCGCGGATGGGGAGGAGCTGGCCGATGCGCTCGACGCTCGCCGCGTCGTCGACCTCGGGGTCGTACTCCTCGAGCGCGAACTCGCCGATCCTCTGCCGGGTCGGGATCTCGCCCGCCGTGCTCACGACGCCCTCGCCGATCACCTCGATCGTGCGGGAGAGGTCGCGGCTGCCGGTGGGCTCGGCCATGCCGGCCACGTCGACGAAGTGCTCGTCGTAGGCGGCGTCGATGGCGCCCGCGCGCAGGTTGATCGCGACGACGGATCCGGCCGACGTGCCGACGACCGCGTCGGCCGCCGCGAGGTCGACTCCCGCGGCGATGAGGCCCGACAGGAGCCCGGTCTCCCACGCGATGCCGGCGACGCCACCGCCGCCGAGGACCAGCCCCCGCGTGGTGCCCTGCTGCTCCGATGCCTGCGCTCTGCTCACGGTCGCTCCTGTCCCGGCCCGCCCGGTGCGGGTCCTCGACCATCATCCACGAGCGCGGTGACCGCGAGGCGGACGGGAGCTGGACGCGGGCGGCGCGCATCCTCCCGCACATATGGCACCGCGTGCCATAATGAGGGTGCCGGCGACGAGGCCGGCCCGACAGCGAGGAACGACATGAGCCAGGACCAGCAGTTCGGCGGACGCACCGCCATCGTCACGGGAGCGGGCAGCGGCATCGGCCGCGCGTCGGCGCTCCGCTTCGCCCGGGAGGGCGCGCGCGTGATCGCCGCCGACGTCTCCGGCGAGCGCCTCGACGCGCTCGTGGCCGAGAACCCGGGCCTCGACCTCGTGCCCGTCACGGGCGACATCACGACGGAGGACGGCGTGCAGGCGATCGTCGCCGCGGCCGACGGGCGCGTCGACGTGCTCGCGAACGTCGCCGGGATCATGGACGGCTTCCTGCCCGCCGCCGAGGTCGACGACCGCACGTGGGACCTCGTGTTCGCGGTGAACGTGACCGCCGTGATGCGCCTCACGCGCGCCGTGCTGCCGCTCATGGTCGAGGCCGGGAAGGGCGCGATCGTCAACATCGCCTCCGAGGCCGCGCTCCGCGGATCCGCCGCCGGGCTCGCGTACACCGCCTCGAAGCACGCGGTCGCCGGCATGACGAAGAACACCGCCGTGCTCTACGCCGGCCAGGGCATCCGCGCGAACGCGGTCGCGCCCGGCGCCACGAACACGGCGATCGAGGCGCCGATGCGCTCGGAGCACGCCGGCCGCGTCATGGGGCCGATCATGCAGACGATCGTGCCGGCGCCGGTCGAGGCCGACGAGATGGCCAACTCGGTGATCTGGCTCGCGAGCGACCAGAGCAGCAACGTGAACGGCGTGATCCTCGCGTCGGACGGCGGCTGGTCCGCGATCTAGCGGATCTCCGACCCCGGCGCGGCCCCCTCAGCGGGCGTCGCCGGGGAGCGCGAGCGCGCGGACGGCCCGGCGGATGGACGCGTCGGGCCGTTCGTCGTCGGATCGCGTCGCCCACCAGCGGAGCGCGGTGTGGCTGGCGGCGGCGAGCGCCTCGGCGACGGCGGCCGCCTCGAGCGTGCCGGCGAGCTCCGGCAGGCCGCGGTCCACGAACGCGGCGAGCGCGGGCGACGCGGCGGTGATGCGCGGCGACGAGCGGCCGTGCAGGTCGGGGTGCGCGTCGATGATCCGGAGCCGCACCCGCGTCATGCCGAGGTCGAGGAAGCGTGGGCCGAGCGCGCCGACGAACGCGTCGGAGTACGCGTCGCCCAGCGGCCGGTCGCCCGGGCCCTCGCCGAGGAGGCGCTCGAGCTCGGCGCCGACGACGTCCGCGCCGCCCCACACGAGGTCGGCCTTCGACGGGAAGTAGCGGAAGAGGCTGCGGCGGCCGACGCCCGCGGCCTCCGCGATGTCGGCCATGCTGACCGCCTCGTAGCCGCGCTCGGCGAACAGGCCGATGGCCACGCGGGCGAGGTCCTGCGCGTCGATCGCGGCGGGCCGGCCGAGGGCGGGCCGATCGCTCGGCGGGGTCGACGGCATGTCGGGAATCGTATCCCGCGGCCCGTCGACCGGTCCCGGGCGGTGTGGCACGGTGGGTGCATGAGACTCGCCGAGGCGCTGATGGAACGGTCCGACCTGCAGAGGCGCGTCGAGTCGCTGCGGGGCAGGATCCAGGCGACCGCGCGCTACCAGGAGGGCGAGGATCCCGCGGAGGACGCGGCCGCGCTGCTCGCGGAGGCGATCGAGGCGGTCGACCTGCTGGCGGCGCTCGTGACCCGGATCAACGTCACCAACACGGCCGCCCGCCTCGACGACGGCACGCCCCTCACGGCGGCGCTCGCCCGGCGCGATGCCCTGCGGACGCGGCACGGGATCCTCACCTCGGCCGCCGACGCCGCCTCCGGCCGCACGGGTGGGGGCATGGCCGCCGGCTACGCGCCGCGGCAGATGCGGAGCGAGCTGCGGCAGATCGCGGCGCTGCCCATCCGCGAGGTGCGCGACCGGGCCGACGACGCGGCGCGCGAGCTGCGGGAGCTGGACGCCCGGATCCAGCGCGCGAACTGGGAGGTCGAGCTGGTCGAGGAGGCAGGCGGGCAGGAGGCGTAGGGGCGAGTCGGTAGTCGTCCGGAGCGGGCACACCCCGATGGATCAGCGGGCAACCTGATCCCCTGTGGCGCGGAGGGCAGCGCACCCGGCGAGAGCCGAGCACACGTCAGCCCCGCACCTCGCACCGGGAACGGTGCACGGGTACATCTCACCACCACGTGCCGGTCGGACGACGAGGGAGGGTTCGGGGACCTCGCCCCTTTCGATGCGGGCCCGGTGCGTGCGCGCCGGGCCCGTCGTCGTGGGCGGCGGGCGGCTGCCCACGTGCGCTGCCCGCTCAGCCCGCGGCGGCCGCGCGGATCTCGTCCACGTCGGCGAGGCAGACGACCGACGCCTGCGGACCCGTGGCCGTCCGCTCCTCGACGACCACGCCGCGCACGCTGATGCGGCACGTCAGGTCGCCCTCGTCGGCGTCGGCCATCCCGCTCAGGGTGAGGCCGCCGTCGCGCGGCGTCACGTCGTCGGGCAGCACCGTGCCGCGCGTGAACGGCAGGCCCTGGGCGGTGGCGGACTCGTAGTCGATGTCGTCCGTGGACACGCTGCTCCAGGTGGCCAGCGCGCTCGGTACGGATCCCGACAGCTCGTAGTCGACGGTGATGCCGCCGGTCGCGCCGGGGGCCGGCGTCGAGGGATCGGCGGGCTCGGCCGTGCGCGTCTGCTCCCGCGAGTCCTCGACGGCGTCGCCGATGACCGTGGCGATGCCGACCGTGTAGACGATCGCGAGCACGACCGAGAGGATCAGCGCGATCGCGCTCAGGACGAGCCCGCCGAGCGCCATGCCCCGGGGCCGGTCCCGGAGGATCAGTCCGATGATCCCGAGCACGATGCCCACGACCGCGAGGAAGCCCGACACGTAGTTGAGGATCGGGATGACCGAGCCGATGAGCGACACGACTCCCACGATGAGCGCCGCGAGGCCGACGCCGTTCGAGGTCTTCCGCTCGCGGGGTGCGGTCGGCTCGGGCTCGGGCGCGTAGCGGAAGGTCATGCATCGACCCTGCCAGGGTCGGCGGCGGATCCGGCGGCCGCGGGATCACGATCCCGCGACGGCCGGATGCGCCCCTCAGTCCGCGAGCGCCTCCGCGACCGGAGTCAGCGGCATGTCCAGCGCGGCCGCGACGTGCGAGTTGGTCACGTGCCCGTCGTGCACGTTCAGCCCGAGGGCGAGCGCGGGATCCTCCGCGAGAGCCCGCTTCCACCCCTTCTCGGCGAGCGCGATCACGTACGGCAGCGTCGCGTTGGTGAGCGCGCGCGTCGAGGTCTCGGGCACCGCGCCCGGCATGTTGGCGACGCAGTAGTAGACGCTGTCGTGCACGGCGAAGGTCGGGTCGTCGTGCGTGGTGGGGCGCGATCCCTCGAAGCAGCCGCCCTGGTCGATGGCGATGTCGACGAGCACGGAGCCCTTCTTCATCGTGGCGACCATCGCGTCGGTCACGAGCTTCGGCGCCTGCGCGCCGGGGATGAGGACCGAGCCGATCACGAGATCCGCGTCCTTGAGCTGCGCCGCGATCTCGTACGCGGACGAGACGCGCGTCTGCACCTGCCCGCCGAACCGGTTCTCGAGCTCGCGGAGGCGCGGGATGGAGAGGTCGATGATCGTGACGTCGGCGCCCATGCCGAGCGCGTTCGCGGCCGCGTGCTCGCCCGCGACGCCGCCGCCGATCACGACGACGCGCGCCTTCGGGGTGCCGGGGACGCCGCCGAGGAGGATGCCGCGGCCGCCGGCCGCGCGCATCAGGTGGTACGCGCCGACCTGCGTGGAGAGCCGGCCGGCGACCTCGCTCATCGGCTGGAGGAGCGGGAGCTGCCGGTTGGGGAGCTGCACGGTCTCGTAGGCGATGGCCGTGGTGCCGGAGGCGACGAGCGCGTCCGTGCAGGGGCGGGACGCCGCGAGGTGCAGGTAGGTGAAGAGGGTCTGGCCGGCGCGCATGCGGGGGTACTCCTCGGCGATGGGCTCCTTGACCTTGAGCAGCAGGTCCGCGGCGCCCCACACCTCGTCGGCCGTGGCGACGACGGTCGCGCCCGCCTCGACGTAGTCGGCGTCGGTGATGCTGGATCCGAGCCCCGCACCCTCCTGCACGAGCACCTCGTGTCCGCGCCGCACGAGCTCGTGCACGCCGGCGGGCGTGGCGGCGACCCGGTTCTCGTTGTTCTTGATCTCGGTGGGGATCCCGACCTTCATGCGTGCTCCGTCTCGTCTCCCCGCGAGGTGCGGCCGGCGGCGGCGATGCGGGAGGGCGAGTCCCAATATGGCCATCGTGCGTTTCGGGCTCGTGAAGTCCGTAGGATCGGCGACGCACGCGACTATTCCAGCGTGATCCTGCGGTGTGGAGAGGTGGTCGGGCGATGCCGACGAAGGAACTGCGGGCCCCCGAGCCCCTCGACGCGGTCGACCGGAAGCTCGTCGCCCTCCTCCGGGCCGACGCCCGCACCCCGAACAGCCGCCTCGCCGAGCAGGCGGGCATCGCGCCGTCGACGTGCGTGACTCGCGTGCGCGGCCTGGTGGAGCGCGGCGTGATCACGGGCTTCACCGCCACGATCGACGCGGATGCGGTGGGCGTGGGCCTGCAGGCGCTCATCAGCATCGCGATCCGCGCGGGCGCCCGCCACGAGATGGCCGCCTTCGCGTCCGAGATGCGCGAGCTCGCCGACGTGGTGCAGCTCTTCTTCCTCGGCGGATCCGAGGACTTCATCCTCCACATCGCCGTCCGCGACAGCGACCACCTCCGCGACTTCGTCCTGAAGCACCTCTCGGCGCACCCGGCCGTGGCGTCGACCCGCACGAGCGTGGTGTTCGACCACCACCACTCGGGGCCGGCTGTCGCGGATCCGGACGCTTAGTCGCCCTCGTCGCTCAGCGGATCGCGTGCCCCGGGTGCTCCGTGTCGTAGCGCTCCCGCGACTCGGCGATGCCCGCGCGCTCCGCGAGCGCCCAGTCGGCGAGCGCCTTCACGAGGTGCGTGAGCCGCGCACCGGACGGGGTGAGCGCGTACGAGACCTGCGCGGGCACCGTCGGGAACACCGTGCGGATCACGAGTCCGTCGCGCTCCAGCCGTCGCAAGGTGAGCGTCAGCATGCGCTGCGAGACCCCCTCGATGGCGCGCTGCAGCTCGCGGAAGCGTCGCTCCCCCGACGCCAGCTCGACGACCACCAGCACCGACCAGGTGTCGCCGACGCGGTCGAGCACGTCGCGGATTCCGCAGTCGGGGTGGTCCTCGCGGCCGCAGGGCTCGAGGTCGGCGGTCACCGCGGTGTGAGTGAGTGACACGGAAGTGCCTCCTTGTGAGGGATCGGGGGTCGCAGCACGCTCGGTGACGTCACCGAATCCGAACCACGAGAGGTGGATCCATGATCCTCGTCACCGGCGCCACGGGCCAGCTCGGCTCCGCCATCGTCCAGCTCCTCCGCGCGAACGGGGCCGACGCGATCGGCAGCAGCCGCTCCGGCGCCGACGGGATGCGACGCATCGACCTCGACGACCCCGCGACCATCTCCTTCGCCGGCGTCGACACCCTGGTCCTCGTCTCGGCGGGCGAGGCCGAGGACGACGTGGTGACCGCTCGGCACGATGCCGCGATCATGGCGGCCGAGCGCGACGGGGTGGGGCACGTCGTCTACACGAGCGTCGCCGCGGACGGGGATCACCTCGCCTTCGTGCTGGCGCACCGCTGGACCGAGCGGCGCCTGGCCCGGAGCGGCGTGCCGTCGACCGTGCTGCGGAACGGCCTGTACGCGGAGCTGTTCGGTGCGCTGCTGACCTGGCGCGGATCCCGGTTGGAGTCGGCGTTCGGCGACGGCGCCCTCGCGGCGGTCGCGCGCGCTGATCTCGCGGAGGCGGCGGCCGTGGTCGCCCATTCGCCGCAGGCGCACGTGGGTCGCAGCTACGACCTCGTGGGAGAGCCCATCACCGCGGCCTCGGTGGCGGAGCGCGTGGGTGCGCCGCTCGACCGTCTCGACCTCGCCGCGCGACGCGCGTCCTTCGACGGCGCCGGACTCAAGCCGTTCCAGCCCGCGATGCTCATGTCGATCCACACGGCCGTGCGGCACGGGTTCCTCGCGGAGACGACCGGGGATCTGGCGATGCTGCTCGGACGCGAGCCGGTGGATGCGGTGCAGGTGGCGGCGGATGCTGCGTCGGCCGCGCGACCGCCGTCCGATCGACTAGCCAGCTAGTCGGTGGGGCTACTCCCCCGACTGCCCCGCGTCCGTCACCGTCACGTCGGTGTGCACGAAGTTGAGGTGCGAGCGGGAGGCGGTGGGGCCGCGCTGGCCCTGGTAGCGGGAGGCGTACTCGCCGGATCCGTAGGGCTTCTCGGCGGGCGACGACAGGCGGAAGAAGCAGAGCTGGCCGATCTTCATCCCGGGCCAGAGCTTGATGGGCAGCGTCGCGACGTTCGACAGCTCGAGCGTGACGTGGCCGGAGAACCCGGGGTCGATGAAGCCGGCGGTGGAGTGCGTGAGGAGGCCGAGGCGGCCGAGCGAGCTCTTGCCCTCGAGGCGCGCGGCGACGTCGTCGGGCAGCGTGACCAGCTCGAACGTGGATCCGAGGACGAACTCGCCCGGGTGCAGGATGAACGGCTCCCCCGGCTTCGACTCGATGAGGCGGGTGAGCTCGGGCTGGTCTTCGGCGGGGTCGATGTAGGGGTACTTGTGGTTGTCGAACAGCCGGAAGAAGCGGTCGATGCGCACGTCGATGCTCGCGGGCTGCAGCATCCCGGGGTCGTACGGATCGAGGGCCACTCGTCCGGCGTCGAGCTCGGCGGTGATGTCACGGTCGGAGAGGAGCACGGCAGGAGCCTACCGGCGCGGGGTGGCGCCCGGCCGGACTCTTGCTAGGCTGTGGTGTCGACCCGGCTCCTGGCCGGTCGCGCGAGTGTAGTTCAATGGTAGAACTTCAGCTTCCCAAGCTGATAGCGCGGGTTCGATTCCCGTCACTCGCTCAGTTTTAGGTTGACGCGGGCGACCGTCTCGGTGCGGAAGTCGCTTCAAGTGCCGATTACCTCAGCTTGCGAGCATTTGAGACGTACAAAATGCGCATTTTCCGCTAATAGTTGTGGGCCTGTGCTTAGCTGGCGACATGAGTTTCGAGTTCGACGAAGAAGCCCCTTGGTCCGACCAGACAGGGCGCAAGTCCACGGTGCCCGGTCGGCGAGAGTTCGCCCAGGTGGTGGCAAGCCACATCGAGCTTTGCAAAGCGGGTCAGCCGTCGACGGTTTTCGGGCTCATCGGCCCCTGGGGCACTGGCAAGAGCCGCCTTTTGAACGAAATAACGGATAAGCTCACTGGGTGGAAGGTTGTGGAGTTTAGTCCATGGTCGGCCAGTGACGCCGCTTCTTTAATACGGGAATTTATTGCCGTCCTGTCGTCCGCTTTTCCCGAAAAGTCGCCTGCCTATAAGGCGCTCGGGACATATGCGCGCTTTGGCACTCCCGGGCTCGCAGTCATTCCGTTTTGGGGTGTGGCTTTTGAAAAATTGGCATCCAATGCTTGGGCGAAGTATGACCAAGCGCAGTCATGGCACACTACATTCTCGAAAATCACCCAACAGACACTACATATGCAGGTTCGCGTCCTTGTCGTGATAGACGACGTAGATCGACTGGAGGAAGAAGAGCTTCGTGCACTACTAAAGGTCGTTCGCCTTCTTGGCCGCTTCAATAATGTTCACTACATCCTGGCTTACGACGACGATACTGTGCGGCGCACCATAAACGACGTTGGTCAAACAGCCTCGTCGTTTCTCGAAAAAATTGTGCAACACCCTTTCGAAATGCCGCCAGTTCCATTGGTGGAACGTCGTCGGTGGAGCCGGGAGATAGTTAACTTACATACCTACAGTCCAGTTAAAGCGGACTCCGTTACGGCTGATTCTCAAAACTATCTTATACAGTTCCTTGCTCATGCCTTAGAGACGCCGCGAGCTGCAGAACGACTAAAGCATCAATTAGCCAGCACGCGTAACCTCGCAACGACAGCCGAGCTGTTCGGTCCGGATTTCGTTGTTATTACGTGGATCCGCATCAATCACCATGCCCTGTGGGATGACATACGTCTCAATAGCAGTCGCTATATAGATTGGGGTGCAGAAGACGCCGCCGCCTCCGCCACAGCACAAGATCAGCGAGTTCTGGAGCTGGTCCCGGGAAGTAACTCGGCGGCCGCAAGCGCGTTAGTGAAGATTCTTTTTGATGGAACTTCATCGAAGCCGGAAGATGCCGAGAGTAACCGCCTACGGAACCCTCTCTACGTTTCTAGATATTTCGACCTAAATATCGCCGACGACGACGTGAGTAAGTATCGAGTCGGTCGAGCGGTGGATGCATTACGGGCCGGAAACACCAATGACACCGATCTCATTTATCTTAAGGACTGTATTCTTGGAGGGGACCTAGACCGTGCTTTGTTAGCACTTGATTTCGCCCGCCAGATGACCTTCGCAGAAGAAACCGGTTCTCGTGATCAAGTTGCTTACGTTCAGTACTTACACGATATTATCTTCTATCGACAGAATCGTGACGTAAATCTTTGGTCGTCGATAGACAAGTGGTTTGCGGATGAAATCTATCGGGCCCTTAAAAGCGGCGCCGTCGCGTCGAGTGATCTTATTTCAATGGTTGGTTACGGCCATGTAATCTCAAGCGCCTACTGGGCGCGCCGCATTAATACCGAAGACAAAGAACGCGTGAACGAGCTTTACCTCGCAGTGGCTAAAGAATGGTTCCGTGCCATTGACAATGAGACATTAGACGATTTACTACTCCGCCCGGAGCTCTATGATGTTGCATCACTTGCTAACAGCCTGCAGGGACGAGAGGAGCACGAGGGATTCTTGGGTCGCAGAGTTAAGTCTACCGAGGACTTGATTCGAGTAGGTACGCGGTTTGTTTACGTGAACGAGTGGAAGGGAGAGGGAACGCGATATGAAGCGCAATTCAACTCGATTGATTTTCTCTATGCAGTCTCTTCAGACGTAATTATTAAATACCAGCACTTCGCTCTTGAGGCGCTAGTCGACCTCGACCCGCGAGAGAAGCTGAATTCAACGTATCCTAGTGTAGAGGACTTGCGCGAAGTTGCCATTCAAGGCATAGCTCGCTTTGCACTGTCGCGCTAGCTGGTGATAGCACATATGTTTTATGGCCGTGCTACGTTGACTAGGTGTTACCATAATCTGCAGCAATTTGATCCGGTTTCAAGTAATTCCGGATCGTGGTTCGCACGGCAGCTAGTGCATCATCGGAGGAAGTTCGACTGGGCTGCCACAGATTAACGTATTCTGATACGTCAGCTGAGTACCTTAGCTGCTTTACGCTTCTAATTCGGTTACCGAACCAGCCCTTAGCCCTGTTGGCCACCCACTCTTCGGCATGGCGCAGATCGAGTTCGCTAAAGTCATGCAGGTTCCGGAGGGCCTGTTTAACATCGGTAGGAGTAAGGGAATCTCTTTCCCAAGATACTAGCGCGGTCATTTTCTCCGTACGCATTGCGGAGTGTCGCATTTTATGGTCCGCGGCCACCCACTCCCGACCGTTTTCGTTGATAGTTTCTGCATATGGCTTGATGACCGGAGGCTCCCATTTGGACGTGTAAGCGTTCAGCCTAGAACGACGTTCAGGCTCATCTGCAACCCCATGGATATCCTCCAGCAAATCACTATGCATGTCCTCGATGGCGAGCACATCTTCTGCATACGAGGTACGGAGCGCGAAGCCAAATTCGAGTATTGCATTGTGGACGTCATAGTGATACAGGTATTCACGATCCGTGCGAGGCAGCCCTCGTTCTATTTCCCGGAGTAGAACTATTTGCTGTTTGTACACTTCGGTCCGCATGGGCTGAAATAGGGTGCGCTTTGCATGCAAATACGTAAGAATAGTGACAGTACCGACGACAATCCAGAACAGAATCTGTATTAATACCGCCAGGTCATCAGCGAAAGCCGCACTTGTCGCGTTGTTCCACAAGAGCGGCGAGTGGTCAACGTCAAGAGATGGAGTCGGGGTGGGCGCGCTAGGAGATAAGGTTGCTGAGACCATAGCGTGATTTGAATCTTGATCAAACCAGCTAGCGCTGCCAATACTGCTGTGCAATCGGTACATGGGGCTAAGAATACTGGGCGGGCTGCGGATTACAAATAATTAAGCATCTTCTCGAACCCCCAGTTGTGGGGTGACTAATCGTACTGCTTGTTCACCGGTTTGCTTAGGACCATACTCAACGAAGGCTCACATTCTTATGCACCGGCAGATGGTCGACCTGGGTAGGCGATCAGCGTAGAAAGCATTCCTCCGTAAGAACTCTTTAAGATCGGATTCGTGTGTCCGCTATCTGATCGCTCCGTAAACTTCGTGCGCATCAGGGTAATTCCAGCCGATGCCGCATCACCGTCGTGGAGTGCGTGCATGACTTACTTCCGAGTACTACCTACGCCTGAACGCGATTCCGCGACATGACACCCTGGTGCGTGTGACCGCGACGGACTTCTGTGATCACCTCACGGAAGGCGAGAAACACGTCGATGCCGCTGGCTTCGCGACCCACGTGGTGTGACTCGCTTTTGGCGGTGAGGAGATGGTGAGGAGCCGGACCTCATCGGGCCGCATATATGTCGACAAGCCGTACATGCGATGCGCGCTGGTAGCGGGCAGGCATCCGGCGACACCGTTATCAGCTCGACCGCGCATCGTAATTTGGGACGGAAGCGCAACTGGTTTAAGCGGTCGAGTCCGGTGGGGTACCCGCGCATCTAGCGCCTGAGGTTGCCCAGTCGGCGTTCTGTGCATTGCACCACGGAGAATTCTTGCCTCAGCGTCCCCGCCACCGAGCTCACCGCGGGTGTTGGGTAGGAATACCGCGCGTGGCCCCACTGCCGCCCGCCCCACTCAGGCACCGACGCCCACCTCCACGGCCGGGCGCCGCCTCCCGCGACGCGATCCACGGATCCGCCCAGCCGAACGGAGACCCATGACCATCGAAGACTGGACGCAGACCCTCACCGCGGGCCCGCTCCTCCTGATCGCCGCGGGCGCCATCGCCGTCCTGCTGATCCTCATCATCACGCTGCGCATCCACGCGTTCGTCGCGCTGATCCTCGTGAGCCTCGTCACCGCGTTCGCCACCGGGATCCCGACATCGCAGATCGTGACCGTGCTCGTCGGCAGCTTCGGATCCACCCTCGGCGCCGTCGCGCTGCTCGTGGGGCTCGGGGCGATGCTCGGCCGCCTGGTCGAGACCAGCGGCGGGGCGAAGGCGCTGGCCGACACCCTGATCCGCGTCTTCGGCGAGAAGCGCGCCCCGTTCGCGCTCGGGGTCGCGTCGCTGCTCTTCGGCTTCCCGATCTTCTTCGACGCCGGCCTCGTCGTGATGCTGCCCATCGTGTTCTCGGTGGCCCGGCGCCTCGGCGGCGGCGTGCTCCGCTACGGCCTCCCCGCGGCCGGCGCCTTCTCGGTCATGCACGTCTTCGTGCCGCCGCACCCCGGCCCGGTCGCGGCCAGCGAGTTCTTCGGCGCGAACGTCGGCATCGTGATCCTGGTGGGCCTCCTCGCCGCGATCCCCACCTGGTACGTCACCGCGTACCTCTTCGGCCTGTGGGTGGGGAAGAGGTTCGTGCTGCCGATCCCGACGCTGCTCGGCGAGGCCGACGAGCACGCCGAGTCGAACCCGCCGCGCTTCGGCACCGTGATCGCCGTGCTGCTGCTCCCGCTCCTCCTGATCTTCCTCAACACCGGCCTCAACGCCGCCTCCACCGGCGGGATCCTGCCCGAGGGCACGAGCGACCAGACCTGGTACCAGGTGCTCCGCACGCTCGGCGAGACGCCGGTCGCGCTCCTCATCTCGCTGCTCGTCGCCGCGTTCGTGCTCGGGCGGCGCCGCGGGATTTCCACGGGCGCACTCGAGAAGACGCTCGAGTCGGCGCTCGGCCCGGTGTGCTCGGTGATCCTCATCACCGGCGCCGGCGGCATGTTCGGCGGCGTGCTCCGCACCAGCGGCATCGGCGACGCCCTCGCCGACGTGCTCGGCGACCTCGGCATCCCGCTGATCCTCGCCGGCTTCCTCATCGCGGCGATCCTCCGCGTCGCGCAAGGCTCGGCGACGGTCGCGCTCACCACGGCCGCCGGGCTCATCTCCCCGGCGATCCTCGCGGGCGACTTCAACGCGTTCCAGGTGGCCGCGCTCGTGGTGGCTGTGGCGGGCGGATCCGTGGTCGCGAGCCACGTCAACGACTCCGGCTTCTGGCTCGTCGGCCGCTTCTTCGAGATGGACGTGAAGACGACCCTCAAGACGTGGACGGTGATGGAGACGGCGATCGGCGTGATGGGCTTCGCGATCGCGGCGGGGGTGTTCGGGGTGGCGTCGCTGGTCTAGGCGCGGCCCTCGCCGCCGACCCCGCGGCGCGTCCACGCGTCGCCGACGCGGTCGAACAGGATCCGCGTGTGCCGCCGGTCGGGCGAGCCCTGCCAGAACTCCACGTGCACCGGGCGGATGCGCCACAGCACCCAGTCGCCCGGATCCACGTCGGCGCGGGCCGCGGCCGAGCGCGCGGCCAGGTCGGCGGCGCTCTCCTCCGCGGTGGCCTCCTCGACGGATCCGCGCACCCGCACCGCGCGCACGATCGGCTGCCACCAGAACGCGAGCGCCGCCGCCGGGGCCGCCGCCAGCTGCGCGCCCTTGGCGGAGGAGCGTGTGCCCGCGAACGCCCAACCGCGCGGGCCCACGTCCTTGAGGATCAGCGTGCGGGCGTCGGGCAGGCCGTCCGCGTCGACCGTCGCGAGCGTCGCGGAGTGCGGCTCGGGGACGCCCGCGTCGACGGCCTCGGTGATCCACGTGCGGAACAGGTCGTCGGGGTCGGACGGCAGCGCGTCGAGGTCGAGCGGCGGCGCGGATCCGGTGAGCGAGGGCTGCGCGCGCAGCCAGCGGGCGAGGTCGACGGAGGTCATGGGTCCATCCTCTCGGCCGATCGCCCGGTACAGAACGGGTCTCCTCAGGCCGGATCCGCCGCCGGCTGGCACCGCGGGCACCACCACGCCCGCCGGCCGCGCTCGGACACTCGCTCGCTCGCTTTTGTTGTTGCCGATGAATGAGCTCCACAACGCACTCACTCCGCGTCGAATACGGCAGTGTGACAGGAGTGACCACTGCTGATGACGCCTCGACCTCTCTCGTCCCGATCTGGCCGAAGCTCGTGGTCCCTGCGCTAAAGGTGCTTGAATCCGGTGCCACTCTGCACAGAAAGGATCTCGCGGATGAGACCGCGAAGATCGCCGGCATCGAGGGGTCGGCACGCTCCGAGACCCTGAAGTCCGGAGGGTTCCGTTTCGAACAGCGGATGGGATGGGCGCTGAGCCACCTCTCGAAGGCAGGTTGGGTCACGCGGCCGAGCCGTGGCCACTACGCCATCGCCGAGGGCGGGAGGAAGTGCCTTCGAGACCACCCTGGGGGATTCGACTACGCGCTGGCGAAGGTGGTCTTCGCGCCGTACTGGCCAAAGGGCGAGCGCGCCGGGAATGCGCCGGCCCTGCAGCCCGAGATCGAGGAAGCCGTGGACATCCTCGATCCGGTCGAGCAAATCGAGAACGGCATCACCAGGATCGAGGAAGAGGTGGGTGAAGAGCTGCTCGATCGTCTCCGTGGTAGCCATCCCGACTTCTTCGAGCAGGCCGTCGTCGACCTGCTGCTGGCGATGGGTTACGGAGGCGCTGAGCAACGCGGCACGCGCATCGGCGGCTCTGGGGACGAGGGCATGGACGGGGTGATCGACCAGGACGCTCTGGGACTGGACCGCATTTACGTGCAGGCGAAGCGGTACGCGGCGGGGAACAACATCGGACGCGAGACCATCCAGGCCTTCGTCGGCGCGCTGGCCGGCTTCGGCGCGACACGCGGTGTCTTCCTGACCACCAGCGCCTTCACGACGCACGCTGTCTCCTACGCGGACTCGCTGCAAGCGCGGGTCATCTTGATCGACGGACAAAGGCTCGTCGGCCTCATGATCAAGTACCGCGTCGGCGTGCAGGTGACCCGGACCTACTCCACCGTCGAGATCGACTCGGACTTCTTCGACTGATCCGGCTGGCACCGCGGGCACCACCACGCCCGCCGCCCGCGCTCGCTCGTGCTCCCCGGATCGTCCACGCCGATCACCGTCGTGCCGCAGCGCAGGCACGGCCTACCCGCGCGGCCGACCACCCAGTGCGTGCGACCGAGGCGGGGATCGCCCGTCGTGATCTGGTACGCCGCCGGCACCGTCGCCGAGTGGCGGAGCGAGCGGGCGGCGAGGTCGACGAGGGGCGGGAGGTCGACGTCGCGGACGCGGGTGGCCGGGTGCACGCCGCGCAGGAAGCCGACCTCGTTGACCCACAGATTGCCGAGGCCGGCCATCGGGCGCTGGTCGAGGAGGGCGGCGCGGATCGCGTCGTCGGGGCGGCCGGCGAGGCGGGACACGGCGAGCGCCGGATCCCAGTCGTCGCGCAGCGGGTCCGGCCCGAGATGGCCGATGGCCGCGCGCTCGTCGCGGGTGGGGATCAGCTCGACCACGGGCAGGTCGATGCCCCAGAGGGTGCGGCCGTCGTCGAGGCGGAGGCGCACGCGCACCTGGTGCTGGATCCGCGCGGGCACCCGCTTGCCCGGCCTGGTGACCGTCCACGATCCCTGCATGCGCAGGTGCGTGTGGAGGGTGGATGCGTCGTCGAGCCGCATGAGCAGGTGCTTGCCGTGCGTGTCGAAGCCGGTGATCCGCCGCCCGCTGAGCCGCGCTCCCGCACGCGCGCCGGACCGCAGCTCCCCATCCGCGATGAGCGCCCCGCCGACCTGTGCGCGGAGGCGTGCCGCGAGGACGAAGACGGAATCACCCTCGGGCATGGGTCGACGGTAGCGGGGGCCGCCGACAGGGGGTCAGGCGGGCCGGGCCGTGCGGGTCGGCTGGAGCCGGTCGGGCCAGGCGGGTCAGCGCAGGCGAGTCGGCTCAGGCGGCCGCAGGCGCGTGCATGCGCGGCAGATCGCCGACCGATGCGGCGTACCGCGACATGCGGCGGTGCTGCACGACCGTGAACGGCAGCGTGCCGACCAGGAGGACGAAGCCGGCGAGGAGGAGGACGAGGAGCCAGCCGTCGCCGTCGCCGCGGACGAGGGTGGGCACGAGGATCGAGACCACCAGCAGCAGCGACTGCCCCAGCTGGAAGGGCTGCAGCGTGCGGCTGTAGACGGCGAGGCGGGCGGCGCGCCACTCGAGCTCCGGCTCGAGCTCCTCGCCCTTGCCCTGGGCGCGCTGCGCCACCGCCTTGCGGTGCTCCTTCGCCAGGGCACCGGTGATCGCGGATCCCGACAGCTGCGCGCCGATCGAGACGAACAGGCACGTGAGCGCCGGCGCGAGCAGCGAGAACTGGAGCACGAGGGCGGCCGCCTGGGCGGTGTCCTGCGGCTCGAACCGGTCGAGGATCAGCGTCCCGCCGAGGCTGACCACGAGCGCGACCACGAACACCAGGCCGATGAGGCGCCACTTGCGCCGGGCCGTGTCCTCGGTCCAGTCGAGGTCGATGGAGAGGATCGGGGTGTCGTCGGCGAGGCGCGCGCCGAGCCGGCGGACGGCGGCGGCCTGGGCGCGGACCACGAGGATCCAGCTGGTGGCGGCCGTCGCGACCGCGGCCACCGCGAACCCCAGCACCACGAGCGGGGAGACGCCGCCGACCAGCGACGCGACCGCGTGCACGACCACGGCGAGCGCGGTGATGCCGACCCACACGGTCACCCGCACCGGGCGCCGTCCCGTCCCGGCGGTGCGCTCGGGGTCGCGCCACGACTGCAGCTCCAGCAGGCCGAGGCACGGGGCGAACGCGAGGGCGAGCAGCCCGGCGATCAGCTGCGGGAGCACCGCGGCCGCGTCCACGTCGGAGACGACGGCCGACTGGTAGAGGCCGAAGCCGTAGAGGGTGGCGAGGCCGAGGATCAGCGCGACCAGGACGAGCAGCAGGGCGATCCGGCCGCCGAGGCCGCCGGGCTGCGCGGCGTCGGTCGTCGGTGTGGATCTCCGGTCCGTGCCGCGTCCGCTCATGCCTCGACCGTATCGGTCGCCGAAGGCCGGTCCCACCGGGCCAGCTCGCGCGTCGACGCGGCGTAGCGGCTGCGGCGCCGGTCGTCGATCACGATGTAGGGGAGGAACGCGAGGAAGGCGACGCCGAGGACGATCGCGACGATGCCGAAGCCGCCGCCGAGATCGACCCGGAGGAGGGTGATCACCGACACGACGACGATGAGCGATGACGACACCAGCTGGAAGCGCTGCGAGATGCGGGAGACCCCGGCGAGCCGCGCCGCCCGCTGCTCGAGCCGCGGCGAGAGCGGTTCGCCCTTGCCCGACGTGCGGCGTCCCACCCGCTTGCGCTCGGCGGCGCTCAGGTCGCGCAGGATCGACGCCGTCACCCCGTTCAGCGGGAGCACGACCACCGTGGTCGTGACCGCGGCGGCCGCGGCCGCCAGCTGGACGATCGCCGGCCACACCTCGGCGAGGCTGCCGCCGAGCTCGTCCAGGAACAGCAGCAGCACGACCGTGACCGCGACCGCGGCGAGCAGGCCGACCGAGACGATGGTGAGGATCTTGCGGCGGATCACCGCGGGCGTCCAGTCGAGGCCGGGGAGCGGATCCGCCCCCGCGCTCGCCGCACGCGCCTCCGCGCCGATGCGCGTGCGGTGCCCGATCAGCCAGCTCGCGCCCGCCATCCCGACGAGCCCGGCGAGGAGGCCGACGGCGATCCACGCGGGTACGCCCGTGATCAGGGCGCCGCCCGTCGCGACCGCGGCGACGGCGCCGGTGATGCAGGCCCAGACGCGGAGCGCGACCCATCGAGGTCTCGGCCCGTACGCCGGGCCCGACGGGCGGTGCACCTCGAGCTGGCCGAGGGACAGCGCGAGGCCCAGCGCGAGGACGCCCGCCGTCGCGTGGACGGCGATGAGCACGAAGGCGCCGTCGCCTGCGTCCCCCGAGGCGGAGATCCAGAAGCCGGCGCCGAGGAGCACGGCAGTGCCCGCGGTCAGGAGCGCGAGGAGCAGGGCGAGCCCGAGGCGACCGCCGGGTGCCGGCTGCGCCGTGGGGGTGGATGCGGGATCGGCGACTCGGGTGCTCACCGGTCGACGCTATCGACGCGCGGACCGCCCGCCCACTCCCCCGCTCGGGGCGCGGTGCGTAGCGCGCCCGGGATCACCCGGCGAGCGCGTCGCCCGCGAGCCCAGCCTCCGGCCGCGGACCCGGCGACCACGCCAGCTCGCGCGAGGCCTCGGCGTACCGGATCCGCCGCCGCTGCTCCCACGCCGCGAACGGGATGCAGAGGACGAGCACGACCGTCGCGACGACGCCGAAGACCGAGCCGTCGAGGGCGAGCCGGACGACGGAGAGGAGCGCGGCGAGCCCCAGCAGGCCGATCACGCCCAGCCCGAACGGGTGCGACACACGCGCGAACGCCGCCATGCGGGCCGCGCGCCACTCGGCGTCGGGATCGAGGGGGCCGGGCCCGCCGAGCATCCGCCGGCTGACCCGCTTCCGGTCGGCCGCGCTGACGCCCTGGAACAGGGGCACCGCGGCGACCTACAGTTGGACGGAGACGACGACGCACGCGATCGCCCCGGCGAGGCACCCGGCCTGCGCGGCCAGGGAGGCGATCTCCGCAGCCCCGCCGTCGAGGAGGTCGCGCAGCGGGAGGAGCGCGACGGAGGCGAGGAGAGCGACCGCGAGGACGACGCCGGCGACGATCGCGACGCGGCGGCGGACGTGCGCGGCGCTCCAGTCGAGGTCGGGCGCGAGGCGGCGGCCACGCGGGACGGCCGGTCTCCCGCCGGCTCCCGTCGAGCCGTCGGGGTCGCTGCGCGGGATGCTGCGTGGATCGCTGCGTTCGGTGCTCACTCCGCGACGCTAGCCGGACGGGCGCACGGCATCTGCCCCCGCTTCGGGTGGGCTGGGCACCGTCCCTCCGGCCGCGCCGGCGACCACGTCGACCACCCGCCGCCCCTCCCCACGTGAACGCCCGCTGGATCCTCCCCCGGTGTCCCGCGCGCCCGCCGCGTCCGCCCGCGCGACGGGCCACACTCGACCCACGCAGCTGCACCGCGCAGCGCACGCACCGATCCCGAACCCGCCAGCCGCGCATCGCGCGAAGGAGCTCCATGAAGATCACCGGCCGCACCGTCCTCATCACCGGAAGCACCTCGGGCATCGGCCTCGGGCTCGCCGAGCGCTTCCACGCCGCGGGCAACCGCGTGGTCGTCGCGGGGCGTCGCGCGGAGCTGCTCGACGAGATCACCGCCCGGCACGAGGGCATGGCGTCGGTCGTGCTCGACGTGGCCGACCCTGCCTCCATCACCGCGGCCCGCGACGAGCTCGCGCGCAGCCACCCCGACCTCGACGTCGTCATCACCATGGCGGGCATCATGCAGCCGGAGGACCTCCGCGATCCCGCGCACCAGGCCACCGCCGAGGCCATCGTCACCACGAACCTCCTCGGCACCATCCGCACGGTCGACGCCTTCCTGCCGGGCCTCCTCGCGAACGACGAGGCCACGCTCATGACCGTCTCCTCCGGCCTCGCGTTCGTGCCCCTGGCCGTCACGCCCACCTACAGCGCCACGAAGGCGGCGGTGCACTCGTACACGCAGAGCCTGCGGGCGCAGCTGGCCGGATCCTCGGTCGAGGTCGTCGAGCTCGTGCCGCCCAAGGTGCAGACCGCGCTCATGCCCGGGCAGGCGGACGCGGCCGACGCGATGCCGCTCGAGGACTTCCTCGACGAGGTCATGGGCATCCTGCAGGCGCGCCCGGAGGACGAGGAGGTCCTCGTGCAGGACGTGCACGGCCTCCGCTTCGCCGAGCGCGACGGCCGCCACGACGAGATGCTCGCGCTGCTCAGCGGGCACTAGGCGCGGGACCGGCCGGGCGGGGCCGAGCCGAACAGGGCCGGGCCGGGCCGGGCGGGCGGGCGCGAGACGGCGGCCCGCGCCTCAGCTGCTCTGCCGCACCACGAGGGTCGTCGGCACGAGCGTCAGCGGATCCGCGGCCTCGCCCGCCACCAGCCGCAGCAGCACCTCGGCCATCGCGCGCCCGAACTCCTGGTTGGGCTGGCGCACGGTGGTCAGCGGCGGCACGGCGGACTCCGCGAGGTAGTCGTCGTCGAAGCCCACGACGCCCACGTCCTCGGGCACGCGCAGGCCGCGCTCGCGCAGCGCCGTGTAGACGCCGGCCGCCATCCGGTCGCTCGCGGCGAACACCCCGTCGATCGGCTCGCCGCGCGCGAGCAGGGCGCGCATCGCGTCGGCGCCGGATGCGGGCGAGAAGTCGCCGACCTCGACGAGCGTCGGATCCAGGCCCGCCGCCGTCATCGCCTCCCGGAAGCCGCGCAGCCGGTCGATGCCCGCGGGCATGTCCTGCCGCCCGGCGACCGTGGCGATCCGCGTGCGGCCGCGCGCGATCAGGTGCTCGGTCGCGACGCGCGCGGCCCCCACGTTGTCGACGTCGACGGTGGGCGCGTCGCGGTCGTCCTCGCGCAGCGGCCGCCCGGCGAACACCACGGGCAGCCGGTCGCGCAGGCCGCTGAAGGTCGCGTCGCCGGAGTGGTGCGAGACGACGAGCACCCCGTCGACGTTGCCGCCGAGCAGGAAGCGCCGCGTCTTCTCCGCCTGCGCCGGCGACGAGATGAGGAGCGTGAGCGTGTGGTCGGTGGCGGCGAGGTGGGCCATGGCGCCCTGGATGAGCGACGCGAAGAACGGATCCGCGAACACGCGCGCCGTCTGCTCCGGCATCACGAGCGCGAGGGCGTTGGTGCGGCGCCCGGCGAGGGAGCGCGCGGCGCGGTTGGGCACGTAGTCGAGCTGCGCGATGGCCGCCTCGACGGCGGCGACGGCCCCGGGCGCGACCTTGCCGGATCCGTTCACCACCCGCGACACGGTGGCCCGGCTGACCCCGGCGAGCGCGCCGACCATCTCGAGCGTGGGCTGCTGCTCGGCGTCGGCGACCACGGTCCCCCTCGGGTGCTGCTCGGATCAGGCGCGGCGTGGGTCAGGTCGAGTGTACGTCCGGGCCCCTCCGCGCCCGCGTCCTGGTGCGGGGATCGGACGGGCCCGCCCCTCACCCGCGCGACCCCCGGCCTAGGCTCGACGCATGTCGACGACGATGCCGCCCTCGCCCGCCCCCACCCCCGCCGGCGAGGGACACGGCGACGGCGACGGCACGCCCGACGACACGCACGACCACGCCGCCCGCCCCACCCGCTGGGGCGTCGTCGGGGCCGCCGGCATCGCGCGCTCGGTCGTGCCCGACATGCTGCTCGTGCCCGGGATCGAGGTCGTGGCCGTGCACTCCCGCACCCGTGCCAGCGCCGAGGAGCTGGCGGCCGCGTGCGGCATCGCGCGGATCCACGACACCCTCGAGGCGCTCCTCGCGGACGACGAGGTGGACGCCGTCTACGTCGCCACCCCGCACACCCTCCACCGCGCGCAGGCCGAGGCCGCCCTCCGCGCCGGCAAGCACGTCGTCTGCGAGAAGCCCACGACCACGACGGCCGCCGACACCCGCGCCCTCGTCGACCTCGCGCGGACCGAGGGCCTGCTCCTCCTCGAAGCGCTCTGGATGGCGTTCTCCCCCGGCTACCTCGCCGTGCGCGCGGGGCTGGACGCGGGTCGCATCGGCGATCCTCGCGCCATCGCCGTGTCCTTCGGCTTCGTCACCGAGGAGGGCGAGGGCCGCCTCTGGGACCCCGAGGTCGGCGGCGGGACGCTGCTCGACATGGGCGTGTACCCGCTCGCCTTCGCGCACGGCCTCTTCGGCGCGCCGTCGTCGGTCGCCGCGGTCGGCACCGTGCTCCCGAGCGGCGTCGACACCGAGGTCGCGATCCTGCTCGGCTGGCCCGACGGCCGCCAGGCGACGCTCGCCTGCTCGCTCGTCGCGGCGCTGCCCCTGGGCGCGACCGTCAGCGGCACGGCCGGCCGCATCGAGGTGGATCCGCTGTTCCTCGCCTCCTCCGGCCTCACGATCGTGCCCGCCGACGGCGATCCCGAGCGCCAGGAGCACGAGATCGAGGGCCGCGGCTACGTGCCCATGTTCCGCGCGGCCCAGGAGGCGATCCGCGCGGGCCGCGTCGAGTGCGCCGAGATGCCGCACGCGGAGTCCATCGCCCTCGCCGAGCTGATGGACGGGATCCTGGAGCGCATCGGCGCGCGCTGACGGGCAGCGCCGACGACCGGACATCCGGGCAGCCGCACGACCAGGCGCCGGGCACGCGGGCATCCGCACGACCGCGCATCCGCCCATCCGGAGGAACCGTCCGAGGACGCCGCATAGGGTCGAGGAGAGGCACGCGCCTCGCCCTGCGGCACGTCGACGGAGACGATCCGACCGGAACGACCCCGAAGGAGAAGACCATGACGCACGTCCTCGTGCTCGTCGGGAGCCTGCGCACCGGCTCCACCAACCAGCAGATCGCCGAGGCGGCCCAGCGCCACGCCCCCGAGGGCGTCGCGCTCGACATCCACGCCGGCCTCGACCGGCTGCCCTTCTACAACGAGGACGTCGACGTCGAGGGGTCCGTCCCCGACGAGGCCGTCCGCTTCCGCGACGCGATCGCCGCCGCGGACGCGCTCCTCGTGGTCACGCCCGAGTACAACGGCACGATGCCCGCGGTGCTGAAGAACGCGATCGACTGGGCCTCGCGCCCGTTCGGCGCCTCCGCCCTGGCGGGGAAGCCCACCGCGGTGATCGGCAGCGCCTTCGGCCAGTACGGCGGCGTCTGGGCGCAGGACGAGGCACGCAAGGCGCTCGGCATCGCCGGCGCGCACGTGCTCGAGGACGTCAAGATGGCCGTCCCCGAGTCGGTGGTCCGGTTCGCCGAGCGCCACCCGGCCGACGACGCCGAGGTCGTGGAGCAGCTCCGCGAGGTGCTCGACGCGGTGCGCGCCTCGGCAGCAGCCGCCTGATCCGCGCCGTCGACCCCGGTCGGCAGCGCCCCGCGCATGACGACGGCCGCGCCCCCTCGGGGACGCGGCCGTCGTCATGCGAGCCGGGAGGCTACGGCTTGAGCACCACCTTGATGCAGCCGTCCTCCTTCTTCTGGAAGATCTCGTACATGTGCGCGGCCTCGCTGAGCGGCACGGAGTGCGTGACGAGGTCCATGACGCCGAGCGGGTCGGACGGGTCCTCGACGAGGGGCAGCAGGTCCTCGATCCAGTACTGCACGTTGCACTGGCCCATGCGGATCGCGATCTGCTTGTCGAAGAGCGACTTCATGGGCAGCGGGTCGGCCTCGCCGCCGTAGACGCCCGAGATGGAGACGGTGCCGCCGCGGCGGACCGCGTCGAACGCCGTGTGCAGGGCCGCGAGGCGGTCGACGCTCGCGACGTCCATGACCTTCTTCGCGATGCCGTCGGGCAGGAGGCCCGCGGCCTTCTGCGCGAACGAGGCGGCGGGGCTGCCGTGCGCCTCCATGCCGACGGCCTCGACCATGGCGTCGGGCCCGCGGCCGTCGACCATCTCGCGCAGCTTGTCGGCCACGTCGTCGGTGAGGTCGAGGGTCTCGACGCCGTGGCGCTCGGCCATGGCGCGGCGCTCGGGGACCGGGTCGACCGCGATCACGCGGTAGCCGAGGTGCTTGCCGATGCGGGCCGCGAACTGGCCGACGGGGCCGAGGCCCATGACGCCGAGCGTGCCGCCCTCGGGGACGTTCGCGTACTGCACGCCCTGCCAGGCGGTGGGGAGGATGTCGCTGAGGAAGAGGTAGCGCTCGTCCGGGAGCTCGCTGTTCACGACGATCGCGTTGACGTCGGCGAGCGGCATGCGGAGGCGCTCGGCCTGGCCGCCGGGGATGGATCCGTACATCTCGCTGAAGCCGTAGAGCGCGGCGCCGCTGCCCTGCGCCTTCACCTGCGTGGTCTCGCACTGCGTGAAGAGGCCGCGGTCGCACATGAAGCAGTCGTGGCACGCGATGACGAAGGGGACGACGACGCGGTCGCCGACCTTCAGCTTCGTGACGGCGCTGCCGACCTGCTCGACGACGCCCATGTTCTCGTGGCCGAGCACGTCGTCCTTGTCGAGGAACGGGCCGAAGACCTCGTAGAGGTGGAGGTCGGATCCGCAGATGGCGGTCGACGTGATGCGGATCACCGCGTCGGTGTCCTGCTCGATCACGGGGTCGGCGACGTCCTTGACCTCGACGTCGTGGATGCCCTGCCAGGTGAGTGCCTTCATCGTGCTCCTTCGTGCTCGGGCGCCGGACCCTCGTGGGGCGGCGCTCGTCCACACAACGCCCTCCGGGGCCGTCCGCCAAGGGACAGCCAGGCCGCATCCAGGCAGCGGCGACGGCCGGGCGCGGCGCGCGAGGGGTCACGGGCGGAAGGCGGCCGGGCGCGCGAGCGGCTGCGGCGCGAGCGGGGGCGCGGCGGCGGGGGCGCGGCGACGGGGGCGCGCAGCGATCCGCCCCGGCCGTCGGTCGTCCACGACACGACCGCTCCGGGGCGGATCCGGAGACCATCGATCGACGGTCCGGACTGCATAGGAGGACTCTCGACAACCCTCAAGCGCCCGAGCCCGTCAGGCCTCGTGCTGAGAGTGTGCTCCGCAGGTGGGGAAATGCCCAGGGGGTTGACTCCGTTCCCGGCGGATGCACGGGAGAGCGGTGGGGTCAGACGTCCCAGCCGTGCGCGCGCTGCACCGCGCGGAGGGCGTCGGCGGCGTCGTCCTCGCCGAAGGGCAGGCGGTCCCAGCGGATGCCGTCCGGCGCGATCCAGCCGAGCTCGCCGAGGGCGGCGGCGAGGTCCTCGATGTAGAGCGCGACCGCGTCGTCGGCCCCGCGGATCGTGTCGCCGGTGATGGACCAGCCGAAGTACCCGGCGACGAAGCGCGCCTGCTCGGTGGAGCTGCGCATCGGGCCGCGGGGGCGGGCGGGGAGGGCCTCGCTCGCGGAGGACTGGACCAGATCGCCCATGTCGTCGGCGCTCGTGTCCTGCATGCGTCCCTCTCCTGGGCGACGCGCCCGCGTGACCCGACACCACGATGCCAGGCGGCGCGCGTGGGCCCCCAATGCCCCGTCGGGGGTTGACACGGGACAGCCGGGCCGAGTATCCGCAGGTGGGGGCGGTGTTCGGGCGGGATGCGGGAGCGGCCCGTGCGCGACCGGAGACGGTGCGAGCGGCCCCGGTGCGATCGGCCCCCGCGCGAGCGGACGGGCTAGCGCGCGTCGTCCCGGGGCTCGTCCTCCGGGGGCTCGCGCATGATGAGGAGGCCGCCGGGGCTGTTGGCCGTGGTCATCAGCGCGTCCACCCACTTGCGGTTGATGGGCGGGACGCGGCTGCCGTGGTACTTGAAGACCAGGGGCAGCGAGTTGTGCATCCAGATGGTGGTGCGCCCGTCCCCGACCTCCACGTCGTCGCGCCAGGAGAAGTAGAAGTTCTCCCCGCGGCGCAGCTTCGCGCCGATGACGAGCTGGAGGTGAGCGAGCAGACGGTCGTCGAACTCCGCCGTGAGCGTCGAGTCGTACTTGAAGGTGCCCATGATCGATCCCGTTGTCCCCCTCGTGAGCTCTCGTGCCCCGCGCCGACGATAGAGGGGGCCAGAGTGCGGCGCTGAGCTTCGGCCGTGCCCACCCACTATGCCAGCCATGCCGTCGCGTGAGGCATCGTCCGGGAGGGCGATCCGCGTGTGGTAATGAGCCGGTCCGGGGGAGGGGGCGCGGGCGCCGCGATGCGCGAGGCGGCGCGAGCGGATCCGCCGCGCCCGGACCGACCGGTCGGCGACCTGTCAAGGGGGTAGGCGGTCCCCGCGGCGGCGGCGAACGCTCGAGGGGAGAAGAGCCGCGGCCGGATCCGGCGCGGCGCCGTCCACCAGGAGAGGTCCTCCATGTTCTTCCACAAGCAGGAGCTGCAGCACAGCGCCACCCCCGACAAGCCCGATCCCATCTACGCGCGCCACCTCCAGGAGGTGCTCGGCGGCCAGTACGGCGAGATCTCCGTGGCCATGCAGTACGGCTTCCAGTCCTGGAACTCGAAGCTCCCCGGCAAGTACCGGGACATGCTCTACGGCATCGGCGCCGAGGAGTTCGGCCACGTCGAGATGCTCGCGATCATGATCGCGAAGCTGCTCGAGACCGCGCCGGTCGAGGAGACCGAGGACGCGATGAAGGACCCGACGCTCGCCGCGGTCATCGGCGGCATGGACGTGCAGCACGCCATCGTCGCGGGCGCCGGCGCGCGCCCCGTCGACAGCAACGGGAACCCGTGGCAGGGCTCCTACGTCACGTGCAGCGGCAACCTGCTGGCCGACTTCACCGCCAACGCGAACGCCGAGATGCAGGGGCGGATCCAGGTGGCGCGTCTGCACCACATGACCGACGACCACGGCGTGAAGGACCTCCTGTCCTTCCTGCTCGCGCGCGACACCATGCACCAGAACCAGTGGACCGCCGCCATCGCCGAGCTCCGCGCCGAGGGCACGGAGGACCTGCCCGTGCCGAGCGACTTCCCCCTCGATCTCGAGGACCGCGAGGTGTCATACCAGTACCTCAACTTCTCGGACGGACCCGCGGCCGCCGAGGGCTCGTGGGCGTCCGGCCCCGCGCCCGACGGCAAGGGCACCTTCACGTACCACGACGGGCCCACGTCGTCGGTGCCGATGCCGCCGCCGCCCGTCGGCAACCCGCTGCTCCACGGCACCATCCCGCCGAAGGACCCGGGGCTGCTGAAGAAGGCCGCGAGCGCCGTGAAGGACGCCGTCACCCCCGAGTGATCCGCGACGCGGGGCGGTGCGGTCGGTCCCTCCCGGGGTCGGCCGCACCGCCGCGTCCCGAGCCCCGCGTCCGGCCGGACGCGGGCCGACCCCGCGAGAGGACCGCATGATCCGCACCGGCACCCCGCCCCACCCCGCCTCCCCCGTGCTCGCGCGCGACGTGGCGCCGGGCGTCCACCTGCTCTCCCACGCGCACGTGAACCTGGTCCTGATCGAGGACGACGACGGCGTCACCCTCGTCGACACCGCGTTCCCGGACACCTGGCCGCACCTGCTGCGCGCCCTCCGCGCGATCGGCCGGACGCCCGACGACGTGCGCGCCGTGGTGCTCACGCACGGGCACTTCGACCACGTCGGATCCGCCGCCCGGGCCGCCCGCGAGCTGGGCGTGCCGGTGCACGTGCACCCGGGCGACGCGCGCATCGCCCGGCATCCGTACTCCTACCGCCGCGAGCGCACGCCGTTCGCGTACCCGCTCCGGTACGGCCGGGCGATCCCCGTCGTCGCGGCGATGGCCGCCGCGGGCGCGCTGCGCGTCGAGGGCGTGGACGCCGTCGCCGACCTCGCGGCCGGGCCCCTCGACGTGCCCGGCCGGCCCGTCGTGATCCCCACCCCCGGACACACCGACGGCCACGTCGCGCTGCATCTGCCGGACCGCGACGCGCTGATCACGGGCGACGCGCTCGTGACGCTCGACCCGTACACGGGACGCACCGGCTGCCGCATCGTCGCGGGCGCCGCCACCGCCGACAGCGGACGGGCGCTCCGCTCGCTCGCGGCGCTCGAGGACACGGACGCGCGCATCGTGCTGCCGGGGCACGGCGCGCCCTGGCGGAACGGGATCCGCGCCGCCGTGTCCGCCGCGCGCTCGGCGGGCCCGGCGTGACGGGCCTCACGGAGCTGTGGCTCGTCCGGCACGGGGAGAGCACGGCGAACGTCGCCGCGAGCCGGGCCGACCGGGACGGCGCCGAGGTGATCCACGTCGACCACCGGGATCCGGACGTGCCCCTCTCCGACGTCGGCAAGGCGCAGGCCCGCGCGCTCGGCCGATGGTTCGCGACGCGGACGGACGTGCCGACGGCCGTGTGGTCGTCGCACTACCTGCGGGCGCGGTCGACCGCCGCGGTCGCGCTAGCCGAGGGCGGGATCGCCGCGGAGGTGCGGCCGGACGAGCGGCTGCGCGACCGGGAGCTCGGGATCCTCGACCTCCTCACCTCCCGCGGCGTCGCCGCCCGCCACCCCGACGAGGACACCCGGCGGCGCTGGCTCGGCAAGCTGTCCTACCGGCCGCCGGGCGGCGAGTCGTGGGCGGACGTCGCGCTCCGCGTGCGCTCGTTCCTGCAGGATCCCGAGGTCGAGGCCGCCGACGGCCGCGCCCTGATCACGACGCACGACGCCGTGGTGATGCTCTTCCTCTACGTCGGCCTCGGGCTCTCCGAGGCCGAGCTGCTCGCCTTCCAGTCGCAGCACACCGTGGCGAACGCGTCCGTCACGGTGCTCGAGCGGTCCGCCCCGCGCGGCCCGTGGACCCTCCGCACCTTCTCGGCCACGGAGCACCTCGACGGGCAGGGCGCCCCCGTCACCCAGCACGGAGGGGAACCCGATGTCCGACGACGATGACGACCGCACCCGCGCCGACGCGCCCGCGGAGGTGGTGACGCCCGCTGCGCTGCGCGACTGGGCGCTGCCCACCGCGACCGGATCCAAGTACGGGCGCGGCCAGGTCGTGGTCGTCGGCGGGGCCCTCCGCTCCCCCGGCGCGGCCATGATCGCGGGGCTCGCGGCCCTGCGCGTGGGCGCCGGCCGGCTCACGCTCGCGGTGGGCGCGTCGGTCGCGACCGAGGTCGCCGTCGCGGTGCCGGAGAGCGGCGTCGTGCCGCTCGAGGAGACGGACGCCGGGCACGTGCGGGGCGCCGGGATCCGCGCGGCGGAGGACGACATCGCCTCCGCCGACGCCGTGCTCGTCGGCCCCGGCCTCGACGACGCGGACGAGGCCGAGCGGATGCTGCGCCTCCTCGCGACGCTCGTGCCCGACGACGCCGTCGTGGTGCTCGACGCCTACGCGCTCGGCGTGCTCCCCGCGTGCCGCGAATCCGCCGCGCACCTCGTCGGGCGGCTCGTGCTCACGCCCAACTCCTCCGAGGCCGAGCGCCTGCTCGGGCGCGACGCGGGCGACGACGCCGTGGCGGACGCGCGCGAGATCGCGCGCCGATACGGCGCGGTCGTGTCGATGGGCGGCGTGGTCGCGGCGTCGGACGGGCGGGCCTGGACGGTCGGCGCGGGCGGCAGCGGCCTCGGCACGTCCGGATCCGGGGACGTGCTCGGCGGCGCGGTCGCGGGCCTGTGCGCCCGGGGCGCGGATCCGGCCCAGGCGGCGGTCTGGGCGACGCACGCGCACGCCGCGGCGGGCGACCGGCTGGCCGTGCAGGTCGGGCCGCTCGGCTACCTGGCGAGCGAGCTGCTCCTGGAGCTGCCGCGCGTCCTGGTCGAGCTGGAGGCCTGAGCCGGCTCCTCCCCAGGCGGACGCGGACGGGCGTCGCCTGGGGATCCCCGCCGCGCCCGGTCGCCGCGCGCGGACGGTCGTAGGGTCGGACCATGACTGATTCCACGTACACCGCACAGCTGGTCGGCCCCGAGGGCACGGAGGAGATCGAGGTCGAGTTCCTCAACGGCGAGCCCGTGAAGAGCTTCACGCGCGCCACCTCGCTCAGCGAGGAGGAGGTCGTGTGGGAGCTCGACGCGGACGAGGACGGCTACGTCTACCGTCCCGCCGGCATCCCGGGCGCCGACTACTCCTGATCCGTTCCTCCCCGGTAGGCGGGTGAACGCACGACGCCGCCGCCCGGCCCGCTCGGGCTGGAGGCGGCCGGCCGACCGCTCCACCTAGGGGAGCAGCACCGGCAGGCAGCAGAGGACGGCGACGATCCCCGTCCCGACCGCGGCGAGCGTCCAGGGCAGGGCCGGTCGGGTGTGCAGCTGCCCACGCCCCCAGCCGCGCTCGCGGGCGCTGCGGAACGCGCCGACGCTCAGGAGCGCCCCGCTGAGGAGGACGGCGGCGGCCGCCACGAGCAGGAGCGCGAGGGTCGCGTCGGAGGTCACCCCCGCACGGTACCGGCGATCCCACCCGCCGGCCCGTCGCCCGTCCGAGCGGGCGGATCCCGGCCCCGCCGTAGGATCGAGGTCCCGCACGACGTGAGGAAACCCGCATGAGCACCAGCCCGTCCACGCCCCAGGCCGACACCGCCGCGATCGCCCGCATCATCGACCACACGCTCCTGAAGCCCGAGGCCACGCGCGACGAGGTCGCCGCGCTCGTCGCCGAGGCCGTGGAGCTCGGCACCTACTCGGTGTGCGTCTCCCCGTCGATGCTCCCGCTCGAGCTGCCCGCGGGATCCGACCTCAAGGTGGCCGTGGTCTGCGGGTTCCCCAGCGGCAAGCACCACAGCGAGGTCAAGGCCGCCGAGGCCGCCCTCTCCGTCCGCCAGGGCGCGGACGAGGTCGACATGGTCATCGACGTGGGCGCCGCCCGCGAGGGCCGCTTCGCCGACGTCGAGTCCGACATCCGCGCCGTCCGGGAGGCCGTGCCCGCGCCGGCCGTGTTGAAGGTCATCATCGAGTCCGCCGCGCTCGACGACGACCAGATCGTCGCCGTCTGCCGGGCCGCCGTCGCCGCGGGCGCCGACTTCGTCAAGACCTCCACGGGCTTCCACCCCACGGGCGGCGCGACCGTGCACGCGGTCGAGCTGATGAGCCGCACGGTCGACGGCAAGGCGGGCGTCAAGGCGTCCGGCGGCATCCGCACGTACGAGACCGCGGTGCAGATGATCGAGGCCGGCGCCACCCGCCTCGGCGTCTCCGGCAGCGCGGTCGTGCTCGCGGGCCCGGTGCAGACGCCGGAGAACGGCGCGCTCGGATCGAGCGGCTACTGATGCCGGCGGACCGCCGCGCGCACCTCGCCGACCTCGGCCGCTACATCCAGGCCTCCCCCTCCTCGTTCCACGCGGTCGCGGAGGCCGCCCGCCGCCTCGACGCCGCGGGCTTCACCGGGCTCGACGAGCGCGACGCCTGGCCGACCGGCGCCGGGAAGAGGTACGTCGTCCGCGACGGCGCGCTCCTCGCGTGGATCCAGCCCGCCGGCGCGCACGCCACCACGCCCTTCCGCGTGCTCGGCGCCCACACCGACTCCCCCGGCTTCAAGCTGAAGCCGAAGCCCACCGTGGGATCCGACGGCTGGGTGCAGGCGGGAGTCGAGGTCTACGGCGGCCCGCTCCTCAACTCCTGGCTCGACCGCGACCTCGAGCTCGCCGGCCGCCTCGTCACGCGCGACGGCGCCCGCCACCTCGTCCGCACCGGCCCGCTGCTGCGCTTCCCGCAGCTCGCCGTGCACCTCGACCGCGGTGTCAACACGGAGGGCCTGCGGCTGGATCCGCAGCGCCACATGTCGCCGATCCTCGGCACGGGCTCCCCCGCCGACGCCGACGTGCTCGGCCACCTGGCCGGCATCGCGGGCGTCCGCGCCGACGACGTGCTGGGCTACGACGTGGGCGTCGCCGACACGCAGGCGCCCGGATCCCTCGGCCTCGACGGCGAGCTCTTCGCCGCCGGCCGCATGGACAACCTCAGCTCCGTGCACGCCGGCCTCGCCGCCCTGCTCGAGCTCGCGGCCGCGGCCGACGACGACGCGGACGCGCCCGTCGCGGTGCTCGCCGCCTTCGACCACGAGGAGGTCGGATCCGCCACGCCCTCGGGTGCCGCCGGTCCGATCCTCGAGGACGTGCTCGGCCGCATCTCCGCGGGCCTCGGCGCCGGATCCGAGGAGCGCCGCCGCGCGTTCGCCGCGTCCTGGTGCCTCTCGGCCGACGCCGGCCACGCTGTGCACCCGAACTATCCGGACCGCCACGACCCGGCCAACCGGCCGGTGCCGAACGGCGGCCCGCTGCTGAAGATCAACGCGAACCAGCGCTACGCGACCGACGGCGTCGGCGCCCGCGAGTGGGCGCTCGCCTGCGAGCGCGCGGGCGTGCCCACCCAGGAGTTCGTCTCCAGCAACGCGGTGCCCTGCGGCTCCACCATCGGCCCGATCACGGCGACGCGGCTCGGGATCCGCACGGTCGACGTCGGCATCCCCCTGCTCTCGATGCACTCGGCCCGCGAGCTGTGCGGCGCCGACGACCCGGGACACCTCGCCGCCGCGGCCGCCGCGTTCCTCCGCCCGGCGGTCTGACGGACGACGGTCTGACGGACGGCTCGACCCGCGCGGCGTCCGAGCCGCCGCCACCGCACGAGAGAGGGCCCGACGCGATGCGCGTCGGGCCCTCTCCTCGTCCCCGGCGGTATCAGCCGCCGTACGACGCCAGCAGCGCCCGCATCTTCGTGAGCTGCTCCTCCTGCGACGAGCGCATGGCGCCCGCGATGTCGAGCGCGTCGGTGGACGTGCCGAGCTGGGCCTCCCCGTCGGCCATCGCGATCGCGGCCTCGTGCTGGGCGATCATCCCCTGCAGGAACAGGCGCCCGGCGTCCGCGCCGCTCGCGGACCGCACGGCCTGCAGCTGCGCGTCGGACGCGGCGGCGCCCGCCTCGGCGGACCCGGCGGCGCCCGCCTCGGCGGACCCGGCGGCGCCCTGGCTCCCGGAGGCGCTCCCGGACGCGCTGCCGCTGCCGCTCGCCGCGCCCTCCTCCGATCCCGCGCCGCCCGCGACGCCGCCGGCCTCCTCGCGGTCCTCGGTGCCGTTCGACCCGGACGCGCCGTCCTCCCCGGCCCACTCCTCCGCGAGGCGGCCGAGCTCCTGGGCCTGCGGACCCTGCTGATCGCGGATCTGCACGGCGAGCTCCTCCGCTCCCGGCGGCAGGTCGTCGGCCTGGAGGGCGGCCTCGGCGAGCGCCACGGATCGCGCGGCGTGGTCGCCCATGTCCTGCGCGAACGCCAGGTCGGCGCGGTTCCAGCCGTCGGAGCCCGTCTCGACGGGCGCCCCGGCGTCGGCGCTCGGCGATGCCGCGTCCTCCGGCGTGCGCGGCGGCGTCGAGCATCCGGCGAGCCCGGCGGCGAGGACGAGGGCGGTCGTGGCGGCGGCGAGGCGGTGTCGGTATCCCATGCGACGATCCTCCTCCACGGCGCGGATCGGCGTGCCCGCGAAGGTAGGTTCTCCCCATGCCCGAGATCGTCGACCTGCCGCATCCCGGCACGACCCTCGAGTTCGGCGAGCCGGGCAGCCCCGTCGTCGTGCTCGTCCACGACGACCACGGCCGCCTCCCCTGGCTCGACCAGTACGCGCTCGCCCTGGCCCGCGCCGGCTTCCACGTGCTCGTGCCCGACCTCTACGACGGCCGCGCCACCCTCGACGACTCCCTCGCCGCCGGCCTCGCGGCGGAGCTCGACGTGGGCTTCGCGCTCGGCACCATCCGCGACGGCATCGACTCGGCGCGCGCGCGCGGATCCGCCCGCGTCGGCCTCGTCGGCTTCGCACCCGGAGGCTGGCTCGCCCTCCTCGAGGCGCAGGACGGCGGCGCGGACGCCGTGGTCGCCTACTGCGCGAGCCTCGGCCCCGAGGAGCACGGCGTCATCCCGTGCGCGGTGCTGCTGCACCTGGCCGAGCACGACGAGTGGATCGACGACCAGCGGCCCGAGGCGTTCATCGGCCGGCTCCGCGAGCACGGCACGCCCATCACGGCGCACACCTACCCCGGCACCACCCCGGCGTTCCCGAACGCGAGCCTCCGCGACCGGCTGGATCCGGACGCCGCGGCCCTCGCGTACCGCCGCACGGAGGCCTTCCTGGCCGACCACCTGGGAAACGGGTCCTGATCCAGTAGCGCGATCGCACCAAACCGGTCCGGTACGCGGTACGAATGTAAGGAGCCTGGGAACGCCCCGGCTCTTCCCTACCAGTGGAGGCACCATCATGAGCTCGTCCCCGAACCGCCTGCTCGGCACCGTCTTCGGCGCCGTCTACGTCCTCGTCGGCCTTCTCGGCTTCCTGTTCCCGCCGAACAGCGGGGGCTTCTTCTCGTCCGACGGCGGCCTGCTGCTCGGCATCTTCATGGTGAACCCGTTCCACAACGTGGCCCACCTGCTCATCGGCGCGGCCCTCCTCATCGGCGGCCTCTCCAGCGTCGCGGCGGCCAAGGCCGTGAACTCGACCATCGGCTTCGCGTACCTCGCGCTCGGCGTCGTCGGCTTCTTCCTCGTGAACACCGACTTCAACGTGCTCGCGCTCAACACCGCGGACCACTTCCTGCACCTCGGCAGCGCCGTCGTGCTGCTGATCGTGGGCCTCGGCGCCGAGAAGGGCGTCCGCAACCGCGCCGCCCGCGCCGCCTAGGCGACACCGCACCACCACCGCCGCGCCGCTGCACCGGGCGCGTCACGCATCACCGCACGACAGCACGACAGCACGCAGCACCGCACCACCGCGGCGCCCGGGACGACGAAGGGACCAGCACGTGTCACTGCTCATCCGCCACTGGCTGGCCCTCGCCGCCCTGGGCGCCGCGCTCATCCACCTGGCCGTCGGCGCGGGATCCTCGCCGGCGTCCATGGTGGCCCTCCTCGTCATCGGCGTCGCCGAGCTGGCCTGGGCCGTCGCGGTCCTCCGCTCGGACCGCCTGCCCGTCGCCACCTGGGCCGTCGTCGGCGCGCTCGTGCCGGTCGCCGGCTGGGCGCTCCTCGTCTCCGCCGCCGTGGTCCTCGACGCCCCGGGCATCACCAGCGGCGTCCCCGCGATGCCCATGCTCGCCGCGACCCTGCTCGACCTCGCGATCGCCGCCGTCGTCGGCCGCCACCTGCGCTCGCGAGCGGAGTCGGAGGCCGAGGCCACCTGCACCGCGGTCGAATCGCGGCTCCCCGCCGACATCGCGCTCGTCGGATCCGGCGCGGCGCTCCCGTCCGCGTCGCCCTCCGCATCCGCCCCCGCCGCGGGCCCCTCCGCCGACGTGCCCGCCGCCGCTACCGCGACCGCCGAGCCCGAGGCCACCGGCCGCCGCTACCTCGTGGGCGTCCTCGCCGGAGCTTTCCTCGTGGCCGGCCTCGTCACGCCCGCGCTCTCGCTCACCAACGCGGGCGAGCACGCCGTGCCGCACGGGCAGCACGGCTCCATCGACCTCACGGGCATCCAGGGCGAGCACGCGGGCCACTGAGCCCGGGCCCGTGGCCGCGCGGCCCCGCAGCCGCGTGATCGACGGATGCCGTGACGCCGCTAGGGAGCCGGCGCCGGGGCCACGGCGGGCGTCACGCGGATCCGCGTCGCCTCGCTCATGAACCGCCGCACGTTCTCGTCGACGATGATGTCGCCCGGCCGCAGCGGTCGCGTGAGGTACAGGCCGCCGATGTCGGTGATCCGGCTGAGCGCCACGTAGGTCTGCCCCGGGCTGAACACGCGCGCCCCCAGGTCGACGATCGCGCGGTCGTAGGTCTTGCCCTGCGACTTGTGGATGGTGACCGCCCACGCGAGCCGCAGCGGGAACTGCGTGAAGTCGGCCACCACGTCGCGCCGCAGCTGCTTGGTGGTGGGCGAGTACGAGTACTTGTGCTTCTCCCACGTGACCGGCTCGACCTCGTGCACGACGCCGTCGAGCTCCACGTACACGTTCGTGTCGATGCGCGTGACGACCCCGACGGATCCGTTCACCCAGCGCTGGTCCACGTCGTTGCGGAGGAACATCACCTGCGCGCCGATCTTCAGGTCGAGCTTCTCGTCGGCCGGGTAGGTGCGGCCGCCGAAGTCGCCCGTGACGTCGGCGGTCGCGGTGAGCGAGCGGCCGGGCAGGCGCTTCAAGGCCTCGGCATTGATCCGGTTCACGGTGTCGTTGCGGGTGGCGAGCGTGATGGCGCCGTCGGTGGGCGCGGGACGCGCGCCCGCGGCGTTGAGGACGCCCGCGATCTCCGCCGTGACGCGTCCATGGCGCACGGCGTTGAGCATCTCCTTGAACGCCTCCTCGTGCTGCCGGTGGATCTCGGTGAGCTCGTAGATCCGCAGCTGCGCCTCCTCCCACACCTTCGCGTCGAAGAACCACATGGAGCGGTAGCGGTCGGCGAAGTAGGCGCGCTCGTCGCCGTCGCCGGGCACGGGGGCCAGCTGGTACGGATCCCCGAACAGCACGACCTGCACGCCGCCGAACGGCACGTCCTTCTTGTGGCGCGCCTGGCGGAGGCTGCGGTCGATGGCGTCGACGAGGTCGGCGTTGACCATGGAGACCTCGTCGATGACGAGCGTGTCGATGGTGTTGAGGAGCTTCCGCAGCTCGCCCGTCTGCTCGATCTCCTCGTCGGCGATGACCCCGATGGGCAGCTTGAACAGCGAGTGGATGGTCTGCCCGCCCACGTTCAGCGCCGCCACCCCGGTGGGCGCGCAGATGACGATCTGCTTCTCCGTGTTCCACGACAGGTGCGTGAGGAGGGTCGACTTGCCGGTGCCCGCGCGACCCGTGACGAAGATGTGGTCGCGCGTGCCCTCGATGGCCTGGAAGACGGCGGCCTGCTCCGGGGAGAGGGGGACCGTGCTCACGCGGGGCTCCTGGCGGTTCGGGGGTGGATGCGGCGCGGACCGGCGGCGGCGCGGCGCGGATGCGCACTCGAATCTACCCCGGGCCCGCCCCGGCCGGTCGCGGATCCGCCGCCCGTAGGATGATCCGCATGCCGAGCCCCGCCGTCGACGCGCGCGGGGAGGTGCGTCGGGCCGTGGTCCTCTGGTCGGTGCTCGCGGCCCTGCTCCTCGGGGCGTTCGCCGGCACCGTCGCGACGCTCGACCGCACCGTCTTCAGCGCCCACGGGTTCGTGCGCTCCTACCTCGACGCGCTCGCCCGCGAGGACAGCCGCGACGCCCTCGCCACCCCCGGCGTGGTGCTGCCCGACGACGGGAGCCGCGCGCTCCTCGACGACCGCGCGCTGCCCGGCCTCGCCGACGTCGAGCTCGTCTCCGACGAGCGGGCGCCCGACGGCGCCGACGGCGAGCGCGTGGTCACGTACTCCTACACGCTGCCGTCCGGCCCCGGATCCACGGCCTTCCGCGTGCGGGAGACGCCGGCCGCGCTCGGCCTCTTCGACCGCTGGGAGTTCGCGACCAGCCCGGTGGCCGCCGTCGACCTCGAGCTCCGGCACGCCGCCACCTTCACGGCCAACGGGCTCGCGGTCGCCGCGACGGCGGGCGGCGACGCGGCCGCGGGCGCCGGATCCACGTACCTCGTGCTCGCGCCCGCCGACCTCGCGCTCGACCACGCGTCGTCGTTCCTCCAGGCCGAGCAGACCGACGTCGCCGTCACCGACCCCGGCAGCGTCGTGCCCGCGCGCGTCGACGCCGAGCCCACCCCGGAGCTCATCGCCTCCGTGCAGGGCGAGGTCGAGTCGTACCTCACGGCGTGCACCACCCAGGCCGTGCTCTTCCCGTCGGGCTGCCCGTTCGGGAAGTCGATCCGCGACCGGATCACCTCGCCGCCGGTGTGGACGATGACGGCCATGCCCGAGGTCACGCTGCGCCCCGCGAGCGACGACCCGGCCGACCTCGACTGGGTCGTGCCCTCCACGGTCGGCACCGCGCACATCCAGGTGCCCGTCCGCTCCCTCTACGACGGCAGCGTGAAGGACCTCGACGAGGACGTGCCGTTCAGCGTGAGCTGGCGCGTGACGCTCGACGAGGACGCGGGCGTGCGGATCCAGGGCCTCTAGCCGATCGCGACCCTCTCGCGCGGGCACGGTGCGCGCCGGCCGCGGGAGGAGCAGGATCGGGAGCCACAGGGTCCCCGCGGCCGCGGGGTCCGCCATCCGAGGAGCGCTCCATGTCCGCGATCATGACCCCGTACCTGTCCTTCCGCGACCAGGCGGCCGACGCGCTGCGCTTCTACCAGGGGGTCTTCGGCGGCGAGCTCACCACGACCACGTTCGGCGAGCAGGGCATGAGCCCGGATCCCGCGGAGGCCGACAAGGTCATGCACGGCCGGCTGGACTCCGGCGCGGGCTTCGTGCTGATGGCCTCGGACACCCCGGCGTCGATGGGCGTGCCGAGCGGATCCGCCATCACGCTCTCGCTCTCGGGCGACGACGCGGAGGTGCTCGGCGGCTGGTGGGACGCGCTGACGGCGGACGGCACGATCGTCCTGCCGCTCGAGGTGGCGCCGTGGGGCGAGCGGTTCGGCATGTGCACCGACCGGTACGGGATCGACTGGATGGTGTCGATCGCGACGGCGCCGGCCGCCTGACCCGCGGCTTCCGGCTCCGGCGACGGCCCCGGCCTCAGGCCCAGCGGCCCCCGCGCGGCACGATGAGCGGCGTGTGCGAGACGGGGTCGTCGATCACGAGGCAGGGCAGGCCGAAGACCTCCTCGACGAGCTCCGCGGTGACGATCTCGCGCGGGGCGCCGGACGCGACGACGCGGCCCTCGCCCATCACGATGAGGTGGTCGGCGTAGCGCGCGGCGTGGTTGAGGTCGTGCAGCACCGCGACGATCGTGCTGCCGCCGCGGTGCAGGTCGGCGAGGAGGTCGAGCAGCTCGATCTGGTGGGCGATGTCGAGGAACGTCGTCGGCTCGTCGAGCAGCAGCACGGGCGTCTGCTGCGCGAGCGCCATCGCGACCCACACGCGCTGGCGCTGGCCGCCGGAGAGCTCGTCGACGTGGCGGTCCGCGAGGTCGGCGACGCCCGTGTCCGCCATCGCCCGCTGCACGGCGTCCTCGTCGGTCGCCGTCCACTGGCGGATGAGGTTCTGGTGCGGGAAGCGGCCGCGCGCCACGAGGTCGGCGACCGTGATGCCGTCGGGCGCGATCGCGCTCTGCGGGAGGAGGCCGATGATCCGCGCCGCCTCCTTCGCCCGGTACGACGCGAGCGGCCGGTCGTCGAGGAGCACGCTGCCGGCCGTCGGCGCGAGCAGGCGCGAGAGGGCGCGCAGCAGGGTGGACTTGCCGCACGCGTTCGGGCCGACGATGACCGTGAACGAGCCGTCGGGCACGTCGACGTCGAGCGCCTCGGAGATCACGCGGCGGTCGTAGGCGAGCGTGACGCCCTCGGCGCGGAGGCGCGGCGCGGCGACGGTAGCGGTGGCGGGCGGCGTCGCGGCGGGTGCGGCCGGCGCGGGCCCAGGTGCGGCGGTGCGAGCGGATGCGGCGGCGTCCGGCAGGGCGGATGCGGTGTCGTCCACGACGGGACCTCCAACGGGATCGGGTGCGGGTGCGGGATCGGGGCGGGGCGCGTCAGGCACGTCGGGCCGCCTCGCGGATCAGGAGCGCGATGAGGTAGACCCCGCCGACCACGACCGTGACGATGCCGACGGGCACCGTCCCGGGCAGCGCGTGCTGGGCCACGGAGTCGGCGGCGAGCAGGAGCAGCGCGCCGGTGAGCGCGGCCGGCACGAGCGGCAGGCCGGCGCTGCGCGTGAGGCGCCGGGCGATCTGCGGCGCGGCGAGCGCGACGAACGCGATCGGCCCGGCCGCCGCGGTCACGACCGCCGTGAGGGCGACGCCGAGGACCAGCAGCACCAGCCGCGTGGGCTCGGCCCGCACGCCGTGGGCGCGGGCCGCGTCGTCGCCGAGCTCGAGCTGCCGCAGCGGCGCGGAGAGCAGCAGGATCGCCGGCGCGAGCACGAGGAGGGCGACGAACGCGGGGAGCGCGCGGTCCCAGCCGACGAGCGCGAGGGATCCGGCGCCCCAGATCGACGCGGCCATCGCCACCTCGGTGCCCGCCTTCAGCAGGAGGAACGTGTTGACGCCGTGGAGCACGGCCGTGACCGCGATGCCCGTGATGATCAGCCGGAACCCCTGCACGCCGCCGCGGTACGCGAGCAGGTACACGACGAGCGCCGTGCCGAGCCCGCCCGCCAGCGCGCCGACCGCCGTGGGCAGGAACGTCGCGCCGGCGAGCGTCGTGACGATCAGCGCGCCCGTGTAGGAGCCGGTGGAGAAGCCGATGACGTCCGGCGACCCGAGCGGGTTGCGCGTGAGCGACTGGAAGACGGCGCCGGCCACCCCGAGCGCGGCGCCGAACGCGATCCCGGCGAGCACGCGCGGGAGGCGCCACTCGGTGACGATGGTGGTCGCGAACGAGCCGTCGGGCAGCACGAGGGCGCGGATCACCTCGGGCACCGTGAGCGGGTAGTCGCCCGTGCCGAGCGCCACGAGCGCGACGCCGACGATGACGACGGCGAGCGCCGCGCCCACGAGCGCCTCGCGCAGGCGGAGCCGCGTGCCGACGAGGGGCAGGCGCACGCTGCCGGCGACCCGGACGGCGGATCGGCCGGAGGGACGGCCGGAGGGACGGCCGGAGGGACGGCCAGCGGGTCGGCGCGCGGCGGACCGGCGCCCCGCGCGGGCGGGCGCGCTCACAGCCCCGACGCCCTCTGCCGGCGCACGAGCAGGATCAGCACGGGCGCGCCCAGCACGGCCGTCACGATCCCGGCGGGCAGCTCCGCGGGCCGCAGCACGACACGTCCCACGATGTCCGCGGCGAGCAGCAGCACCGGCGCCAGCACGATCGTGTACGCGAGGATCCAGCGCTGGTCGGGCCCGACGATCCAGCGCGCGATGTGCGGGATCATCAGCCCGACGAACGCGATCGGCCCGGCCATGGCCGTCGCGCCGCCCGCGAGCAGCGTCACGGCCACGACGGCGACGGCCCGCACCACGACCACGTTCGCCCCGAGGGAGCGCGCGAGGTCGTCGCCGAGCGCGACGGCGTCGAGGCTGCGGGCGATGAGCGCGGCGAGCAGCACGCCCGCCGCGAGGAACGGCGCGACCGGCACGAGGGCGTCCCAGCCGCGGTCCTGCAGCGAGCCCGACTCCCACGCGCGCATCGCGTTGAAGCCCTGCGGATCCGCGAGCAGGAGGCCCGAGGTGATGCCCGCGAGCACCGCGCCGAGGGCGACCCCCGCGAGCGTCAGGCGCACCGGATCGCCGCCGCCGCGCCCCGCGGAGCCCACCACGTACACGACGACGGCCGCCACGAGCGCGCCGCCGAAGGCGAACCAGAGGTAACCGCTCACGGCGGTCACGCCGAGCACGCCCGTGGCGATCGCCACCGCGAACGCCGAGCCGGCGGTGACGCCGAGGATGCCGGGATCCGCCAGCGGGTTGCGCGTGACGGCCTGGATGAGCGCGCCCGCGACCCCGAGCGCGAGGCCCGCGGCGAGACCGACGAGGGTGCGCGGGATGCGGAGGTCGGTGATCACGACGAGCTCGGCCGGGTCGCGCGGCCGTCCGGCGAGCGCGTCGACGACGGCGCCGAGCGGGATGTCGCGCGAGCCGATCGCGATGCTCGCGAGGCACGCCAGCACGAGCACGCCGAGCGCCAGCAGGAGGCCCGCCGAGCGCGAGAGGCCGCTCCGCGCCCGGCCCGCGGGGGCGTCGGTGGCGGAGGCGCGCGCGAGGACCCGGAGCGACATGGCCCGGACAGCCTACCCCGCCCTTAGGTTAGGCTCCCCTTGCCTGATGGGATCCGCACCGGCCCGTCATCTACCCCGAGAGGCCCCGCACCATGAGGTTCCCCACCACCGGCTCCGCCCTCGTCGCGCTCGCCGTCGCGTCGCTCGCCCTGACCGGATGCTCGAGCTCCTCCGACCCGGCCGCCTCCGCTCCCCCCGCGTCCGGATCCGCGACCGGCGCCTTCCCCGCCACCGTCGACACGAAGTTCGGCGAGGTCACCGTGCCGAGCGAGCCGAAGCGCGTCGTCGCCCTCGGCTGGGGCGACGCGGAGACCGCGCTCGCCCTCGGCGTGCAGCCCGTGGGCGCATCCGACTGGCTCGCCTTCGGCGCCGACGCGGACGGCGTGGGCCCGTGGGCCCAGGGCCTCTACACGGAGAAGCCGCAGATCATCGAGACGCTCGAGCCCTCCTACGAGGCCATCGCGGCGCTCAAGCCCGACCTGATCCTCGACACCAAGGGCTCGGGCGACCAGGCCCGCTACGACCGCCTGTCGCAGATCGCGCCCACCATCGGCGTGCCCGAGGGCGCCGACAGCTACCTCACCGACATGGAGGACCAGGTGGACATGGTCGCCGAGGCCCTCGGCCGCGAGGACCAGGGCGACGCCCTCCTCGAGGCGGTCGACCGGCGCTTCGACGAGGTCGCCGCCGCGCACCCCGATTGGAAGGGCAAGACGGTCACCGCGGCGACCAAGACCAGCGAGGGCTGGGGCGCCTACGTCGAGGGCAGCGAGCGCGTCGCGTTCCTCGAGAAGCTCGGCTTCGCGCAGAGCCCCACCATCGCGGGGATCCCCGCCAACGCCGGCGGCTTCTCCGTCGACGTCTCCTCCGAGCAGCTCGACCTGCTCGACGCCGACGCGATCGTGGCGTTCCCGATCTTCATCGACAAGGCCGTCATCACCGACGACCCGCTGTGGCAGGCGATCCCCGCGGTCGCCGCCGGGCACTCCATCGTCCTCGACGGCGACGTGTCGTCGGCCTACTCGATCGGCACCACGCTCTCCACGGGCTACGCGCTCGACCGGCTCGTGCCGCTGCTGGAGACCGCCACGTCCTGATCCGCGTCCGCACCACCGGGGCCCGCCGCGCGCATCGCGTGGCGGGCCCTGCCGCGTCCGGCGGTGCGCATCGTGCTCCCCGCGGCGTCCGCCATCATCGAGGGACGGCGCCCGCCTCCGGGGCGCCACAGCAGAGGAGACCGATGAGCGTCCGTCCCGTCCTGATCCCCGCGGCCGCCGGCATCGCCTGGGTCGCCGCCGCCGTCGTCTACGTCGGCACCGAGGCCGTCGCCGCGTCCGCCTTCCCCGGTTACAGCTATTCCGCCAACTACATCAGCGACCTCGGCGTCCCCGAGGTCGCCGAGTTCCAGGGCCGCACTATCGACTCGCCGCTGCACGCGGTGATGAACGCGGGCTTCATCCTCCAGGGCGTCCTCTACCTCGCGGCCGCCGTGATCGCCACCCGCGCCCTCCGCGCTGGCCCGCGCCGCGCCTTCCTCGCCCTCGCCGCCGTGCACGCCGTCGGGATCACCGTGGTCGGCCTCATCCACGGCAGCGCGTCGAGCGCGGCCAGCGGCATCGGCTGGATGCACGTGGTCGGCGCCGGCATGGCGATCATCGCGGGCAACGCGGCCTCCATCGTGGCGGGCCTCGGCTCGGGTCGCTCCGGGGCCGCCCGCGCGTACCGCGTGGCGAGCCTCGCGCTGGGCGTCGTCGGCCTCGTCGCGCTCGCCCTGCTCCAGACCCTCGGCGGGTCGGGCATCGACGGGATCTGGGAGCGCGGATCCGTCTACACGGTCACCGCGTGGGAGCTGATGACCGGCGTCGCCGTCCTCGTCGCCGCGCGACGGACGCGCACGCGCTGAGACGGGTCGGCGCATCGAGCGGACCGGCGCACCGAGGGCCCCGGATCAGCGCCGCTCGGTCGCCTGCAGCGCCTCGAGGTTGCGGTTGTACGCCTCGAGCTCCGCGTCCCCGTCGCGGTCGGCCTTGCGGTCGTACCGGACGGAGTCGCGGGTGTCGCTCTTGCTCCACATGATCGCCGTGACGATCGCGAGGATCACCGTGGGGATCTCGCCGATGCTCCACGCGATCCCGCCGCCCGCCTGCTGGTCGGCCAGCGCGGTCTCGCCCCACGGCCGGCCCATCGCGCCGAACCAGTCCGCGAGCAGCAGGCCGGTGCCCGTCATGAGCGACAGGCCGAAGAACGCGTGGAACGCCATGGTGGCGAGCAGGAGCAGCAGGCGCATCGGGTACGCGAGGCGCACGGGCATCGGGTCGACGCCGATGAGGTTCTGCGTGAACAGGTACCCGACGATGAGGAAGTGCACGATCATCCACTGGTGCCCGATGTGGTCGGTCGTGGCCCAGCTGAACAGCGGCGAGTAGTAGAAGACGAGCAGCGATCCGGCGAAGAGCACGGCGGCCACGATCGGGTGGCCCACGAAGCCCGCGAACCTCGAGTGCACGGCCAGGAGGATCCACTCGCGTCCGCCGCGGCTGCCGTCCTGCCGCTTGCGGATGGCCCGCATCGCGAGCGTGACCGGGGCGCCCGGCACGAGCAGCAGCGGGATGACCATGGCGAGCACCATGTGCGCGAGCATGTGCGAGCTGAAGAGGTACTTCTGGTAGACGTTCACGCCGCCGTTGGTGATGTAGAAGAGGCCCACCATGCCGGCGACCCAGAGGATCGAGCGGTGCACGGGCCACGCGTCGCCGCGCTTGCGCAGGCGGTGCACGCCCGCCAGGTAGAAGAAGACGCCGAAGGCGCACAGCAGGATCCAGAGCAGGTCGAAGTTCCACTCGGTGAGGTAGCGCATCGGCGTCAGCTCGGGCGGCAGGGGCTCGCCGGTGAGGATCTGCGCGGGCGTCGGATCCGGCAGCTGCGTCGCGACGACCTGGCTCACGGGCGGCGCGGTGCGGGCGAGCGCCGCGGCCACGCCGGACGCGACGCCCATGAACGCGAGCTCGGCCGTGACGAGCCACCAGAACGGCCCGCGCGCGGACGCGCCGCGCTCTTCGAGCCGGCGGATGAGCACGCGCCGGTACGCGGCGCCGAACAGGCCGAGCGCCAGGAGCGCCGCCACCTTCACCAGCACGAGCAGCCCGTACGCCGTCAGCAGCCGGTCGAGCGAGCCCACGCGGATCTCCGCGCTCACGTACCCGGACGCCGCGACGACCACGAAGCACACGAGCGCCACGGAGGAATAGCGCCGCAGCACCGGCACGAGCCGGTCGCCGTCGAGCTTCGACCGCAGCAGCACCATCGTCAGGAGCCCGCCGAGCCACACGGCCGCGAACACGAGGTGGAGGCCGAGCGCGTTGACCGCGGCGTCGTGGCCCTCGGTGCCGCCCGCGTGGCCCTGCTGCGCCATGGGCACGAGGCCGCCGACCGCGATCACCAGCACGATCGCGATGGCGGTGTGGTTGCGCACCGCGAAGCACAGCACCGTGACGGTCGCGGCGATCAGCGTGGTCGCGAGCCACGCCTGGCCCACGGAGATCTGCGTCAGCACGAGCCCGAGGCCCGACCCGAACTCCGGGCTGAGGGAGAACGGCGTGCCGGAGACGCTGAGGAAGGTGAAGAAGGCGGTGATCGCGGAGGCGACCGTCCAGAGGGCCGCTCCCGCGGCGGCGATGTCCAGCGCGCGCCCGTACTCCGGGCGCTTCCGCGACAGCGCGAACACGGCGAGCAGGAGCGCGCCGATGGCGGTGGCGGCCGTGATGTTCACCATCATCTTCGCCGCGGGCAGCCCGTAGCGGACCACGGGGCCCGCGTCCTCGAGCAGCTGCGGGGCGGCTCCTCCGCCGATGGCGAGCGCGGCCAGGAGGGAGAGGAACGCGACGATGAGGAGGGCGGCGGGCCCCGCGACGCGGAGGAGTCTGGGCATGAGGGGATCAGCCTAACCGGCGACCGCTGACGGCCGGCTGGCCGCCCCATGGAGCATCCCGGCCGTCACGACGGTGATCGCTCACGCGGCCGGGAACGCGACAGCGGGGGCGCCGACCGGAGTCGGCGCCCCCGCTGGGCGTGTGGTGAGGAGGACTACTTGACGGCGGCCTTGAGCTTGCTGCCGGCGGAGACCTTGACGCCCTTGGACGCCTTGATCTCGAGGGGCTCGCCCGTCTGCGGGTTGCGGCCCGTGCGCGCGGCGCGAGCCGTCTGCTCGAACGCGACCCAGCCCGGGATCGTGACCTTGACGCCGTCGGCGACGTTGGTCGCGACGGTGGAGAAGAGCGCGTCCAGCACGCCGTTGACGGCGGCCTGGCTCTGGCCCGACTCCGCGGCGACGGCGGCAACGAGCTCGGTGCGGTTGAGTGACTTGTCAGCCATGGGTGTCCTCCTCGGACCTGGTGCCGTTCTCGTCGAGCGGCCGTGTGGTGGATGGTGTCTGTCTACGTCAGCGGACCGTGGGAGCCGAAGAGGCCATCAGCGGTCCGTTCGGCCGTACGGCCGCTTGGAACCTACCAGCTGGACTTCGTGATGCCCGGAAGCTCGCCGCGGTGGGCCATGTCCCGGAACCGCACGCGGGAGATGCCGAACTTCGACAGGTTGCCGCGGGGGCGACCGTCGATGCCGTCGCGCTGGCGGACGCGGACGGGCGAGGCGTCGCGCGGGAGGCGCTGGATGCCGGCGCGGGCCGCCTCGCGGCTCTCGTCGGTGCCGTTCGGGTCCACGAGGGCCTTCTTCAGCTCGAGGCGCTTCGCGGCGTACCGCTCGACGATGACCTTGCGCTGCTCGTTGCGGGCGATCTTGCTCTTCTTGGCCATGGTTAGCGCTCCTCGCGGAAGTCGACGTGCTTGCGGACGACCGGGTCGTACTTCTTCAGCACGAGGCGGTCGGGGTTGTTGCGGCGGTTCTTGCGGGTCACGTAGGTGTACCCGGTGCCGGCCGTCGAACGGAGCTTGATGATGGGACGGACGTCCTGCTGCTTGGCCATTAGATCTTCACCCCACGACCGAGGAGGTCCTTGACGACGGACTCGATGCCGCGGGCGTCGATGACCTTGATGCCCTTCGCGGAGAGCGTGAGCTTGACGTTGCGACGCAGCGAGGGGACGTAGTACGTCTTCTTCTGCACGTTCGGGTCGAAGCGGCGCTTGGTGCGCCGGTTCGAGTGCGAGATGTTGTGTCCGAAGCCGGGGACGGCGCCGGTCACCTGGCAGGTTGCTGCCATGGTTTCCTCCGTAGGTACCGTAGGGCGAGACCGCCCTACCCAAGATGACTTGTCGGCACGCCGGGTCCCCGGATCTCGGTGAGGAGGGGGATCGGCGCACATGCGAGCGGATGAGCCGCTCGGCCAAGGATCGAGGCTACGCGACGACACGCCCGGACGCAAGCCGGGAGCCCGGGATCATGCGGATGCGGGGGCCTCCGCGGTGCCGTCGGCGGGCACCTCGGCGGCGGCGGCCTCGGCCGCGCGACGCGTGCACTCCGCGCAGAGCCCGAAGACGTCGACCACGTGGCTCGGCGCCGTGAAGCCGTTCTGCGCCGCGACGTCGTGCGCCCACGACTCGACCGCGTCCGCCGCGATCTCCACGGTCTTGCCGCACACGCGGCAGATGAGGTGGTGGTGGTGGCCGCCCGTGGCGCACGTGCGGTAGAGCGCCTCGCCGTCGGGCGACTGCAGCGAGTCCGCGTCGCCCTCCGCCGCGAGGTCGCCGAGCGCGCGGTACACGGTGGCCAGGCCGATCGGGGATCCCGCGTCGTGCAGGCGCGCGTGGAGCCGCTGCGCGCTCACGAAGTCCGACGACGCGTCGAGCGCCTGGCGCACGGCCTCCCGCTGCCACGTGTTCCGCTTCATGCCCGTGCCCTCCCGGCGGGCGATCCTCCCCGCCCCGACAGGGTACGCGTCCCGCCCGACGTCCCGGTGCGCGCCCGGAGGGCGTCGACCCCGCGGCAGACCAGGTAGATCGCGAACGAGATGGTGGTGACGTACGGGCTGATGGGGATGCTGCTGCCGAGCGCGAGGAGGATCCCGCCCACGATGCTCGTCAGCGCGAACAGCACGCTGAGCGAGACGACCACCCGCGGGGTCGAGGAGACGCGCATGGCGGCGGCCGCCGGCGTGACCAGCAGCGAGAGCACGAGCAGCGCGCCGACGATCTGGATGGAGACCGCGGTGCCGAGCCCGAGCAGCACCATGAACACGATCGAGAGCAGGCGCACGGGGATGCCGCGCGCGGCCGCCACGTCGGGGTCGACGCTCGCGAACATCAGCGGCCGCCAGACGACGGCGAGCCCGACGATGACGACCGCGCTGATCGCGACGAGGTAGCCCAGCTGCGGGTTGTCGACCGAGACGATCTGGCCCGTGAGCAGGCCGAACTTGTTGCTCGCGCGCCCGTCGTAGAGCGCGAGGAAGAGGATCCCGAGGCCCAGGCCGAACGGCATGATCACCGCGATGATCGAGTTGCGGTCCTTCGCGCGGGTGCCGAGCACGCCGATGGCGACGGCCGCCACGAGCGAGCCGACGAGGGATCCGCCGACCACGTTCACGCCGAGCAGCAGGGCGGCCGCGGCGCCGGCGAACGAGAGCTCGCTCACGCCGTGGACCGCGAACGCGAGGTCGCGCGTCATCACTAAGACGCCGATGAGGCCGCCGACGACGCCGAGCACGGCGCCCGCGATGATGCTGTTCCGCAGCAGCGCCACGAGCGCGCCGTAGTCGGAGAAGTCGAACAGGCGCGACCAGACGTCGCCCGCGTCGGCGAGGAGGTGGATCACGCGGCCCTCCCGTCGGCGGCGGGCTCGCCCGCGGAGCCGTCGGCGTGCACGCCGTGCGACCCGTGGTCGCCGTGCTCGTCGTGCGCGTGGTCGTCGTGCGAGTGGTGGTCGTGCGGGTCGTCGGGCGAGCCGACCACGACGATCCGGCCGCGCACGCGCACCACGTCGACCGGGGTGCCGTAGAGCGAGCTGAGCACCTCGGAGTCGAGCACCTCGTCGGGCGTGCCGATGCGGAAGCGCCCGCCCACCAGGTAGAGGACACGGTCGACCATGTCGAGCACGGGGTTGACGTCGTGCGTGACGAAGACGACCGCGGCGTCGGTCACGCGGCGATGCCGGTCGATCAGCTCGCTGACCACGCGCTGGTGGGCGAGGTCGAGGCTGAGGAGCGGCTCGTCGCAGAGGAGGAGCCGCGGATCCGACGCGAGCGCCTGGGCCACGCGCAGCCGCTGCTGCTCGCCGCCCGAGAGGGCCGCGACCGGCGCGTCCGCGTACGCCGTGGCGCCGACGGCCTCGAGCAGCTCGTCCACGCGGGCGCGCTCGGCCCGGCGGCTGAGCGGCAGCCCCCCCCGGTGGCCCGTGACGCCGAAGCCCACGAGGTCCCGAGCGCGCACGGGCGTGGACGCGGTGATGAGCTTCTGCTGCGGGATGTAGCCGATGCGCCGCGCTCCGCGGCGCACCGGCTCGTCGAGGAAGCGCATCTCCCCCGACGTGAGGCGCTGGGCGCCGAGGACGGACTTGAGGAAGCTGGTCTTGCCGGACCCGTTCGGGCCGAGCACCGCGACGAACTCGCCGGGAGCCACGTCGAGGTCGAGTCCGCTCCAGAGGGTGCGCGCGCCGAACGACAGCGTCGCGTCCCGGAGGCTCAGGACGGCTGGGCCGGTCACGATCCCTTGATGGCGGAGGCCACGGCGTCGACGTTGGCGGTCATCCACTCAACGTACCCGCTGCCCGTGGGGAGGTCGGCGGGCAGCGTCTCGGTGACCGGCACGACGGGCACGCCGGCGGCCTTCGCGGCCGCGACGACCTGGTCGGTCGTGGCGCCCGTGGTCTGCGCGTTGTAGACGAGCGCGGCGACCTTCTTCTCCGCGAAGAGCGCGAGCGTCTCCTTCAGCACGTCGGCGGGTACGTCGGTGCCCTCCTCGATGGCCTCGCTGAACTCGTCCGGCGTGCGGTTCTCGAGGCCCATGGCGCTCGTCAGGTACAGCGGCACGGGCTCGGTGATGGCGACCCCCTTGCCGGTGCCGGCGGGCTTCGCGGCGGCCTCGGCGGAGGCGATGCCGTCGAGCTTCGCGGTGAACGCCTGCTCGTTGGCCTCGAAGGTGGACGCGCCGGACGCGTCGGCCTTCGAGAACGCCTGCTCGATCTCCTCGGCGAGCTTCTTCATCGTGGGCACGTCGTACCAGACATGCTCGTTCAGCTCGCCCTCGGCGGGCTTCTGGTCGAAGCCCGAGATGTCGACCGCGTTGAGGAGGACGGGGCTCTTGCCGCCGGGGAGGGCCTGGATCATCGTGTCGACGAAGTCGTCGTAGCCGCCGCCGTTCTGGATCACGACGTCGGCCGTGGAGAGGGCGAGCTGGTCGCGCGACGTGGCCTGGTACTCGTGCGGGTCCTTGTCCGGGCTGTCGATGATCGAAGTCACCTTCACGTCGTCGCCGCCGATCTGCTTCGCGATGTCGCCGTAGACGTCGGTCGAGGCCACGACCTCGAGCGTGCCGCCGGATGCGGACGCCGTCGCGTCCCCGGACGAGGAGGCGGATCCGGATGCGCATCCCGCGAGCGGGACGGCGAGGAGCGAGGCGGCGAGCAGGGCGGTGAGGGGGCGTCGGTTCATGGATCCGAGATTACGGTATCGATAACGGGTATCAGTACCACGGTGCCCCCGCTGTGGAGTCGCCGGCCGCGCGTCACTCCAGGAGCAGCGCGGGCTCCTCGATGATGCTCGCGACGTCCGCCAGGAAGCGGCTCGCGACGTCGCCGTCGACCACGCGGTGGTCGAAGCTCGCGCCGATGGTCGTGACGAAACGCGGGCGCACCTCGCCGTCGACGACCCACGGCTTCTGCTTGATCGTGCCGAGCGCGACGATCGCGACCTCGCCCGGGTTGAGGATCGGCGTGCCCGTGTCCATCCCGAAGACGCCGATGTTCGTCAGCGTGATGGTGCCCTGGCTCATGTCCGCCGGGCTCGTCTTCCCGTCGCGGGCCGTGAGCGTGAGCTGCTCGAGCGCGCGGGCGAGCTCCAGCAGCGACATGGCCTGCGACTCCTTCACGTTAGGCACGACGAGGCCCCGCGGCGTCGCGGCGGCGACCCCGAGGTTCACGTAGTGGCGGACGATGATCTCCTGGTCGGTCCAGGAGGAGTTGACCGTGGGGTTGCGGCGGACGGCCCAGATCATGGCCTTCGCCATGATGAGGAGCGGCGAGACCTTCACGCCCGCGAAGTCGGGGGACGCCTTGAGGCGCTTGACGAACTCCATGGTGCGGGTGGCGTCGACGTCGACGAACAGGCTCACGTGCGGCGCCTGGAACGCGCTCTGCACCATGGCCGCGGCGATGACCTTGCGGACGCCCTTGACCGGGATCCGGTCCTCGCGCGCGTCCGGCCACTCGGGCGTCTCGATGTTCTTGAAGACGCTCGCCTGCTGGGCGGTGCGGATGACGTCCTCGCGCGTGATCTCGCCGACGAGGCCCGTGGCCTCGACCTCCGCCAGGTCGACCTCGAGGTCCTTGGCGAGCTTCCGGATCGGGGGCTTCGCGATGATCGGCACGGCCGACGCGGCGGGCACCGACGCGGGGCGCGGAGCGCGGGCCGCCGGGGCGGCGGGCGAGGAGGCGGCGGGACGCGCGGGGGCCGCGGCGGGCTCGGCGCGGCGACGACGGCTCGCGACCTTGCCGACCGTGCCGTAGCCCACGAGCACGGCACCCGAGGTCTCCTCGGCGGCGGGCGCGGGCGGCGCCACGGGCTCGCGGTCCTCGATGGCCGTGTCGTCCTCGATCACCGTCTCGTTCGGCAGCGCCATCTGCGCGGGCGTCTCCGCCGGGCCGGAGACGCCGGGCGAGCCCTGCGCGATCGCGATGATGGGCGTGCCCACCTCGACCGTCTGGCCCTCCTGCACGAGCAGCCCGGAGACCGTGCCCTCGAACGGGCTCGGCAGCTCCACGAGCGACTTCGCGGTCTCGATCTCGACGATCACCTGGTTGAGCGCCACGCGGTCGCCCGGCTGCACGCGCCACGAGACGATCTCGGCGTCGATGAGGCCCTCGCCCACGTCGGGCAGGGTGAACTGGGAGTCGGCCATCGTGCGGGTCCTCTTCTCACGTGCCGCCCGGGCGGCGGGCGGCGTCTTAGTAGGCGAGCGAGCGGTCGACGGCCTCGAGGATGCGGTCGGCATCCGGGAGGTACAGCGTCTCGAGCTTCGCGGGCGGGAACGGGGCGTCGAAGCCGGAGACGCGGATCACCGGCGCCTCGAGCGAGTAGAACGCGCGCTCGGTGACGGTGGCCGCGATCTCGGAGCCGACGGACACGTGGCCCGGCGCCTCCTGCGCGACGACGAGGCGGCCCGTGCGCTGCACGGACTCGAGGATGGGGCCGTAGTCGACGGGCGACAGCGAGCGCAGGTCGACGACCTCGACGCTCGTGCCCTCCTCGGCCGCGAGCTCGGCGGCCTGCAGCAGCATCGACACCATGGCGCCGTGGCCGACGAGCGTGACGTCGGTGCCGGAGCGGACGACGCGGCTCTCGTGCAGGCCGATGCCGGGGGCCGAGAAGTCGACCTCGCCCTTCGGCCGGTAGCGCGCCTTGGGCTCGAAGAACATGACCGGGTCGTCGCTCTGGATGGCCTCCTGGATCATCCAGTAGGCGTCGTGCGGCGTGCTCGGGCTCACCACGCGGAGGCCGGGGGTGTGCGCGAAGTACGCCTCGGGGCTCTCCTGGTGGTGCTCGATCGCGCCGATGTGGCCGCCGTAGGGCACGCGGATCACGACGGGCATGCGCATCGCGCCCTCGTGCCGGTTCGTGATCTTGGCGAGCTGGCTCGTGATCTGGTCGAAGGCCGGGTAGATGAAGCCGTCGAACTGGATCTCGCACACGGGCCGGTAGCCGCGCATCGCGAGGCCGATGGCCGTGCCGACGATGCCGGACTCCGCGAGCGGGGTGTCGATGACGCGGCGCGCGCCGAAGTCGCGCTGCAGGTGCTCGGTGATGCGGAAGACGCCGCCGAGCGGGCCGATGTCCTCGCCCATGAGCAGGACCCTGTCGTCCTCCTCGAGCGCGCGGCGGAGGCCGGCGTTGAGCGCCTTCGCCATGGGCATGCTCTCGATGCCGGCGGGGGCGCCGTCGCCGCCCGCGGATCCGACGGCGCCGGCGGTCGCCTCGGCGCGGTCGATGGTGTCGGTCATCGGGTCCCTCCCAGCGAGGCCTCGTAGCGCTCGAGCCACTCGCGCTGCTCCGCGGTGACGGGGTGCGGATCCGAGTAGACGTGGTCGAAGATGCCCGTGAGCGGCGGGCCGGTGAGCTCGATGGTGCGGCGGCGGACGTCGGCGGCGAGGTCCTTGGCCTCCTCGTCGATCCCGTCGAAGAGCGACTGCGGCGCTCCCTGGTTCCGCAGGTAGGCCTCGAGGCGGGCGATCGGGTCCTTCGCGACCCAGCCCTGCAGCTCCTCGTCGGTGCGGTACTTCGTGGGGTCGTCGCTCGAGGTGTGCGCGCCGACGCGGTAGGTGAGCGCCTCGATGAAGGACGGGCCGCCGCCGTTCCGCGCATCGTCCAGGTGCTTGGCCGTGACCGCGTAGCTCGCGAACACGTCGTTGCCGTCGACCTGCGTGCTGGGCACGCCGAAGCCGCGCGAGCGGAGGTAGAGGGGCGTGCGCGACTGCGTGGCGACCGGGACCGAGATCGCCCAGTGGTTGTTCTGGAGGAAGAAGACCTGCGGGGTCTGGAAGCTCGCGGCGAAGACGAACGCCTCGCTCACATCGCCCTGGCTGGTGGCGCCGTCGCCGTAGTACGCGATGACCGCGGTGTCGCGATCCGGGTCGCCGGTCGCGACGTCGCCGTCGAACGCGACGCCCATCGCGTAGCCCGTGGCGTGCAGCGCCTGCGAGCCGATGACCAGCGTGTAGAGGTGGAAGTTCCCGACCGCCGGATCCCAGCCGCCGTGCGTGACGCCGCGCATGAGGCGCACGATGTCGACCGGGTCGATGCCGCGGATGAGCGCGACGCCGTGCTCGCGGTACGCGGGGAACACGTGGTCCTGCGGGCGGGTGGCGCGGCCGGATCCGACCTGCGCCGCCTCCTGGCCGGTGCTCGGCGCCCAGAGGCCGAGGTGGCCCTGGCGCTGGAGGTTGGTGGCCTCGAGGTCGAACGCCCGCGTGAGGCGCATGTCGCGGAGGAAGCCGCGATGGTCGTCCTCCGTGAGTCGCTCGAAGTACGGGAGGAACTCCTCGGCGGAGTCGCTCGGTGCGAGCTCGCCCGCGGGGGTCAGGAGCTGGACCGTCACATCGCTTTCCGGCATCGTCCCAACCTACCGGCGCGCCGGGTGGCCCTCCGGCAGCCCCCGGACAATTCCCGCCGACGCGTTCAGTAGCTTCCGGACAGAGGCGGGCTCGCCGATCGTGACGCGGATGCCCTCGTCGGCGAAGGCGCGCACCACGAGCCCGGCGGCGGCCAGCTGCGACTCGACCTCCGCGGTGTCGGAGCCGGTCGCCAGCCACACGAAGTTGCCGTGCGGGCGCGGGACCTCCCAGCCCTGCTCGGTGAGCGCGCGCCAGGCCTCGTCACGGTCGCGCGCGAGCACGGCCACGCGCTCCAGGAGCTCGTCCTCGTGCTCGAGCGATGCCAGCGCCGCGTGCTGCGCGTGGCCGGTGACAGACAGCGGGATGGCGGCCGAGCGCGCCGCGTCGAGGATCCGCGGGTGCCCCACCGCGTAGCCGATGCGCAGGCCCGCGAGCCCGTACGCCTTGGAGAAGGTGCGGAGCACGACCAGGTTCGGGTGGTCGGCGAGCAGGGACATGCCGTCGAGGGCATGCTCGGGCGCGACGAACTCCCCGTAGGCCTCGTCGAGGAGCACGAGCACGTCGCGCGGGACCGCGACCAGCAGGCGCTCGAGGTCCTCCTGCGTCACGAGCGTGCCCGTGGGGTTGTTCGGCGTGCAGACGATGACCACGCGCGTCCGGTCGGTGAGCGCCTGGATCATGCCGTCGACGTCGTGCGAGTGGTCCGGCAGGTTCGGGACGGGGACGCCCGTCGCGCCGGCGACCGTGATGAGCGTGGGGTACGCCTCGAAGGAGCGCCACGCGTGCACGACCTCGTCGCCCGGGCCCGCGGCCGCCGTGATGAGCTGGGAGAGGATCGCCACGGACCCGGCACCCGCGTGCACGTGGTCGACCGTGACGCCGAGGCGCTCGGCGAGCGCGGTGCGCAGCAGGGTGGCGCCCGCGTCCGGGTAGCGGTTCACGTCCCGCACCCGGTCGATGCGCGCGAGCACCGAGGGCAGCGGGTCGAACGGGTTCTCGTTGCTCGAGAGCTTGAAGTCGTCCTCGCCGGCGGGCTTGCCCTGGCGGTAGGCGACCATGGCGGCGATGGCCGGCCGGAGCCGGACGGGTGCGGCATCGTCGAGGGGCGCGGGTTCGGGGATCACCGGGCGATTCTACGGGCGGGCCGCCGCGCGGCCCATGGTCCGCGAGGGCGGTGTCTGCGAGGATCGGGGCATGACCCGATTCCTCGTGCGCGTGGTCGTCAACGCGGTCGCGCTCTGGCTCACCACGCTCCTCGTCTCCGGCACGACCGTGACCGCCTACGAGCCGGGCGACGCGACGGCCACCGTGCTGACGTACCTGCTGCTCGGCGCGATCTTCGGCGTCGTGAACGGCGTGATCGGGACCGCCATCCGCATCGTCGCCTTCCCGCTCTACATCCTGACGCTCGGGCTCATCGCGCTCATCGTCAACGGGCTGCTCTTCCTCCTGGTGGCCGCCATCTCCGACGCGCTCGGCTTCGGCCTCACGGTCGAGGGCTTCTGGTGGGGCGTGCTCGGCGCGCTGCTCATGGCGTTCTTCAGCTGGCTGGTGGGCCTCGTGCTGCGCCCGGTGACCGCGAGGGCCTGACCCGCGCGTCACATCCCACCGCCCGATCCGCCGGGCGGGGTGAGCGGGACCCGCTCCGCCCGGTAGAGGTGGGACGCGACCGGCGTCGCCCCGTCGAGGAACCCGTGGAGCTCGTCGCGCGTCCGCTCCAGGAGCGGCGAGCGGGAGGCCTCCATCTCGGTCGCCGTCGCCCGATAGGTGCCCAGATCGTGCGCGTCCAGGACGCCCGCAGGCACCGTCGGCGCGAAGGCCGGCGTGCGCACCACGACGTCGTCGCCCGCGTCGCCGTCGGACGGGCGCACGCCGCCGAGCGCCGGGACGGGGTCGTCCGTGTGCTCCACCGCCACGCCGTCGATCCCCTGGCGGATCGGCAGCTGCCCGACCGGGGAGCCGAACGTGAGCTCGTGGGTCACGTGGAAGCCCGGGGCGTCGCCCACGGATCGCGCGAGGATCCCGCCCATCGAGTAGCCGACGACGTAGACCTCGTCCTCCGCGGTCGCGCCGGCCTCGCGGAGCGCCGTCTCCGCGGCGTGCACCGCGGATCCGCCCTCCGTCGCGAGCGCGGCCGCCGCCGAGGCCGGTCCGAAGTCCTCGCGGCCGGTGCCCGGATCCATGGTGACCATGCCGCCGAAGTACGCGACGAAGCGGCGGCGTCCGTCCGGCACCCTGTACTCCTCGACGCGCATCTGCGGAGTGCCGGGAACCGGGTCGGGGATCCGGTCGGCGAGGTCCTGCAGGCTCGCCGGCGCCGGACGGACGGCGTCACGGCGGACGTGGACCATCGCGGGCGCGTCGCGCAGGACGCCGAAGGCCCCCAGCGCGGCCAGGAGGCCAGCGGTCGTCTCCCGCACGCCGTCGTCGCCGGCAGGGCGAGCCGGGAGGAAGCGCGTGGCCGCGGCCGCGATGTCCGAGACCACGTCCCGGACGACGGCGGGCAGCAGGATCCGGAGGGGCCCGCCCGGAGAGGAGGGAGCCGCATCCGCCGCACCGTCGCCCGCGGCGGAGCGCACGCAGCGGTCGACGTCCCGCTCGCCGTCCGCGTACTCGGCGGCGACCCGGCGCAGGTCGGCGGCGAGCGCCCGCGCGTCGTGGGCGGCGGATGACAGGAGACCGCGCGGGGCGTCGAGGCTCGCATCGTGGTCGCCCATGATCGTGGCGACCAGCGGCGGCAGGGCCAGCGCCCGCTCGTGGTCGTCGAGCCGACCTGCCTCGTCGTCGAGCCGCGCGGCGATGCGCGTGAGGTCGTCCGTCTCGACCGCGGTGCCGCCTCCCTCGGTGACGGTGAGCCCCTCGACCGCCGCGGTCACAGCCGCGCTCCGGGGCAGCCGGGGGTCGAGCCGGCGGGAGCATGAGCATCGTGGAGGAGGGTGCCGGCGAGCGCCACCCGGCCGGCGAGGTCGTCGAGGGCGCCGATGAACGCGTCGTGCGCGCGTCCGGACCACGACGGGTCGTCCCGGCAGGAGGCGATGCCGCGGTGCGTCTCCGCCACCGCGTCGGCGAGCACGGCGAGCGCGTGCGCGCGCGTCTGGGCCTCGGCGCGGAGCTGGCCGGGCGTGCTGCCGCCCTCCCTCCCCATGCCTCCGAGCGGATCGCTCCCACCCGCACCCCATCCGCCCGGCTGTTCCCGCATCGCGTCCCGTCCTCTCCCGTCGGCACGCATCGTGCGCCACGGCGGACACGGCAGGCAGCCGGACGCCGCATCCGGGGGACGGCGAAGGGATCCGAGGATGTGGGGAGGGGGCGCAGCCGACAGAATGGCCGCATGGGAGCCCCCGACTCTCCGGATCCGACGGCACCACCCGTCTTCCGGATCGCCTTCGTCTGCACCGGCAACATCTGCCGCTCCCCGATGGCGGAGGTCGTCTTCCGCGACCTCGTCCAGCGGGCCGGGTGCGCCGACCTCGTCTCGGTCACCAGCGCGGGCACGGGCGACTGGCACGTGGGCGAGCAGGCCGATTCCCGCACCCTCGCGGCGCTGGAGCGGAAGGGGCTGTCGGGATCCGCGCACCGGGCCAAGCAGTTCGACCCCGGATCGCTGCCGGAGCTCGACCTCGTGGTGGTCTTCGACCGCGGCCAGGAGCGGATCCTCCGCCAGTGGGCGCGCACGGAGGCGGACCGCGCGAAGGTGCACCTGCTGCTGTCCTTCGATCCTCCACAGGCCCACCTGCGGGACGTCCCGGACCCCTACTACTCCGACGCCGCGAGGTTCGACCAGGTCCTTGACATGATAGGTCGTGCCTCCCGGGCCCTCCTCGCGCAGGTGGAGCCCGGCATCCGTCCCCCCAGCTAGGAGATCGTCCGCATGAGCCCGTTGCCCCCGCAGGTGCTGAGCCCCCTCGACGGCCGCTACGCCCCCGTCGTCACCGAGCTCGGCGAGCACCTCTCGGAGGCGGGCCTCAACCGGGCGCGCGTCCACGTCGAGATCGAGTGGCTCATCCACCTCACCGATCGCTCCCTCCTCTCCTCCTCCCCGTTCACGGACGAGCAGAAGGCGGCGCTGCGCCGGGTCGTCGCGGAGTTCGGGCAGGAGCAGATCGACGCGCTCGCCCGCGTCGAGGCCGTCACGCGCCACGACGTGAAGGCCGTCGAGTACTTCGTGCGCGACCGCCTCGCGGAGCTCGGCCTCGGCCACGTCGCGGAGCTCACCCACTTCGCCTGCACGAGCGAGGACATCAACAACCTCTCCTACGCGCTCGTCATCGACCGCGCCGTGCGCGAGGTGTGGCTGCCGAAGCTCGTCTCCGTCGTCGGCGCCCTCCGCGAGCGGGCCCTCCTCTTCCGCGACGACGCGATGCTCTCCCGCACGCACGGCCAGCCCGCCACGCCCACGACGCTCGGCAAGGAGCTCGCGGTGTTCGTGCACCGGCTGGAGCGCCTGCGCGCCGACGTCGAGGACGTCGAGGTGCTCGGCAAGTTCAGCGGCGCCACGGGCACGTTCGCCGCGCACCTCGCGGCCGACGCCGACGTCGACTGGCCCGCCGAGTCGCGGGCGTTCGTCACGTCCCTGGGGCTCGTGTGGAACCCGCTCACCACGCAGATCGAGTCGCACGACTGGCAGGCGGAGCTCTACACGCGCATCGCGCACGTGAACCGGGTGCTGCACAACCTCTGCACCGACGTGTGGACCTACATCTCCATGGGCTACTTCCGGCAGATCCCGCAGGCGGGCGCCACCGGGTCGTCGACCATGCCGCACAAGATCAACCCGATCCGGTTCGAGAACGCCGAGGCGAACCTCGAGCTGTCGGACGCGCTGCTCGACTCGCTGGCGTCCACCCTCGTCACCTCGCGGCTGCAGCGCGACCTCACCGACTCCACCACGCAGCGCAACGTCGGCGTCGCGCTCGGGCACTCGCTGCTGGCGCTCGACAACATCGGACGCGGCCTCCTCGAGATCGACGTCGACCGGGCGCTGCTCGCGGCCGACCTCGACGCGAACTGGGAGATCCTCGGCGAGGCGATCCAGACGGTCATCCGCGCGGAGATCGTCGCGGGCCGCAGCTCCATCAGCGACCCGTACGCGGTGCTCAAGGAGCTCACGCGCGGCAAGCGCGTCGGCCGCGACGAGATGCGCGCGTTCGTGTCCGGGCTCGACATCGGCGACGCCGCCAAGGCGCGTCTCCTCGAGCTGACGCCCGCGGGCTACGCGGGGCTGGCGTCGCAGCTGGTCGACCACATCCTCTGATCCGGGCCGTCGGGACCCTCGTCGCGGGGTCCCGGCGCGCGTCCGCGGCTCGGGGCGGTGCGGAGCCGATCCGAGCGGATCAGTGCCGGGTCGGGCGGTCCGGGTGGTCCTGGTCGTCCATGTCCTGCAGCTCGTCGCGGTTCGGCTTGAACGACAGGGCGAGCATGGCCAGCATCACGAGGGCGCCGATGAAGGCCACGCCCGTGAACACGACCACGACCGTCCAGCCCTGGCCGTCGGCGGGCCGCGTGCTGAGCGCCACGATCAGCCCGACGAACGCGGCGAGCGCCGCCGCGATGCCGAGCAGCTCGGCGGGGCGCATGCGGTCCTTGCGGATGTTGGAAGTCACGGTCAGCTCGCGCTCTCGGTGGTCCGGGGGGCGTCCGCCGCGGAGGTCGCGGCGGGCGTGGAGGTGCCCCATTTCATGCTCAGGGCGGCGATGACCAGGAAGACCCCGACGATCGCCGCGTACGCGCCCAGCAGGCCGACGGCCACGACGGGAGCGGTGAGCTGGCCCTCGCGCTGCTCGACGCCGCCGTACTGGACGACGAGGTCCGGCGGGACGAGCAGGAAGGCCACGGCGAGGACGACGGTGAGCGCGCCGGTGGTGACCGCGTCGCTCGCACCCGGCACGCGACCGCGCGAGCGCAGGCCGGCGACGAGCTCCAGGAAGCCGGTGACGACGGCCCAGACGCTGACGACGTAGAGGAGGACGAGGACGCCGCCGTCGCGCGCGAGCAGCGCGGCGACGCCGGCGACGACGGTGAGGGAGCCCTGGACGAGGGCGCTCGTGCGGAGGCGCGCGGCCGGACCGCGGAGCACGCGGGCACCGAGACCCGCGGTGATCAGGCCGGAGAGGATCGCGAAGGCGCCGAACGCCGCGAGGCCGAGGGCCGGCGAGTGGTCGCTGGAGAAGGTGATGAACGCGGCGAGCGCGAGGGCGGGCAGTGCTCGGAGGAGCAGCACGGGCCAGTACGCCGCCCGGAACGTCAGCTCGTCCTCGGACACGGCAGCCTCTCTCTCCATCCGGGCCAGCCTACCCGGTGGGTTCCTGGGCGGATGCTCGGCCGCGGGCCCGCGGCGACGCGCCCGCCGGGCTGGCCTAGGCTCGGTGGGTGACGAGTCCCCTGCCCCGTCTGGCCGCCGTGGCGGTCGGCGCGGTCGTCGGGCTCGCGGTCGTGTGCGCCGTGGGCGTGGCCAGCGGGATCGTCTACGCCAACCGCGCGTTCTGAGCCGCGGCGGACCGTGCGCCGTCGGGCCGGATCCACGGCGCGGCTCCGCCCGGACGCCGCTCCGCCGGACGCGCGACCCCCACCGGGCGCGGCCGGCAGCACGACCCGCCACCGCACCACGCAGAACGCAGAACGCAGAACGCACCACGCAACCGAGAGGCCCCGCCGTGCCCCAGCCCGAGACCGCGCCGCGGCCCGCCTCCGACGGCGGCCGCGCCACCGCGGGCTTCATCCCCGTCGACCGCGCCCTCGTCGCCGCACCGGAGGGGGCCGCCGCCGCGCTCGCCCGGCGCGACCGCCTCGCGCTCGGCATCGACATCGGCGGGACCACCCTCAAGGCGGGCATCGTCGACGTCACCACCGGGATCCGCCTCACGGAGCGCATGACGGTCGGCAAGCCCGTCGGCGGCGAGCCCGAGGACATCGCCGACGTGATCGCCGAGATCGTGCTGGAGCTCACGCCCGACGAGGACCTGCCGGTCGGCGTCGGCGTCCCCGGGATCGTGCGGGACGGCATCGTCCGCTCCTCGGCCCACATCTCCGACCGCTGGCTCGGCATGGACGCGCGCACCGCGATCCGCGAGCGCAGCGGGATCGACGTCCTCACGGTGAACGACGCCGACGCGGCCGGCGTCGCCGAGCTCGAGTACGGCGTGCTGCAGGGGCGCGGCGGCCTCGTGATCCTCACGACGCTCGGCACCGGGATCGGCACGGCGCTCCTGCACGACGGGAAGCTGATCCCGAACAGCGAGCTCGGGCACGTGCACATCGACGGCGGCGACTACGAGATGCAGGCAGCGTTCTCCGCCGTGCGGCGCGAGGGCATCACCTTCGAGGCGTGGGCGGCGCGGCTCGAGCGGTACTACCGGCACATCGAGTCGATCATGTCGCCCGACCTCATCGTGGTGGGCGGTGCGGCCGCGCACGAGTTCGCGCGGTTCGAGGGCTTCCTGCACCTCGACACCGAGGTGATCGCCGCGAGCCGCGGCAACGACGCGGGTCTCGTGGGCGCCGCGCTCCTCGCGCACCGGGCGGGCGTCGCCCCGAGCTGATCCGCGCGCGTCGGCGGCGGCCGGCCGGCCGGCGGTCGTCTCGCGCGCCGATCCGAGCTGTCGCGCCGCCCGGGAGCCGCACGGCTGGGAGCCGCACGACCGGGCGCCGCAAGGCCGGGCGCCGCGCCACCGGGAGCCGCAGGGCCGGGCGCCGCGCCACCGGGCAGACTGGCCCCATGAGCACCGCCGCTCCCCGCCCGCTGCGCGTCGTCATGGCGCCCGACTCGCTCACCGGATCCGCCACCGCCGTCGAGGCCGCCGAGGCGCTCCGCCGCGGCTGGCTCCGCGCGCGTCCCGGCGACGACGTGACGCTCGCGCCCATGGCGGACGGCGGCCAGGGCACCCTCGACGTGCTCGCGTCAGCCGTCCCCGGCGCCCGCCGCGTGCCGGTGCGCGTCACGGGCCCCGACGACCGTCCCGTCGACGCGCACTGGCTGCGGCTGCCCGACGGCACCGGCGTCGTCGAGGTCGCGTCGACGAGCGGCATCACGCTGCTGGACCCGCTCCGCCCGCTGGCCGCGCACACCCGCGGCTTCGGCCAGGCGATCCGCGCGGCCCTCGACGCGGGAGTCCCCCGCCTGCTGCTCGCGCTCGGCGGCAGCTCGTCGACGGACGGCGGCGTGGGCGCGCTCCGGGAGCTGGGAGCGCCGTTCCGGAGCGTCGACGGGTCGGCGGCGGGCGACGGCGGCGGGGCCCTCGCCGGCATCGCGTCGGCGGACCTCGCGGGGCTCCGTGCCCTCCCGGCCGGCGGAGCGCGGATCCTCGCCGACGTCCGCGCGCCGCTCACCGGACCCGCGGGCGCGGCCGCCGTCTACGGCCCGCAGAAGGGCGCGACCCCGGACGACGTCCGCCTCCTCGACGCCGGGCTCGCGCACCTCGCCCGGCTCCTGGGCGTGGATCCCGCGACGCCCGGTTCCGGCGCGGCCGGCGGCACCGCGGCCGGCCTCCTGGCCTGGGGCGCGGAGGCCGCCTCGGGGTCCGCGGGCGTGGCCGACGCGATCGGGCTGGCCGCGCTCGTCGCCGACGCCGACGTGGTGATCACGGGCGAGGGCCGGTTCGACGCGCAGTCCCGCACCGGCAAGGTGCCGTCCCGGGTCCTCGACCTCGCGGCGGCGCACGGCACGGCCGCGGTCCTCGTCGCGGGATCGGTGGGGGCCGCGACCGACGGGTTCCGCGCGGTCCGCTCGCTCACCGACCTGGCCGGATCCGGCGCCGACGCCCGCGCGCACGCCGCCCGCTGGCTGGAGCGCGCCGCCGAGGACGTGGCGCGCGACGCGGAGGCCCTGCTGCCGCGCGGGGACGGCTGAGCCCGGCCGGAGGGATCGGACGGATCCACGCGCACCCCGCGTCAGCCCGCGCGCACCGCCCGCCCCGCGACGAGCGCCCGGTACTCCCCCGCCACGTCCGCCGCGGCCACGTCCCAGGTCCGCCCGGCCGCGTGCGCGCGTGCCGACGCGGACAGCCGCAGGAGCCCCGCCCGATCCGCGAGGAGCGCCTCGACCGCACGAGCCCAGTCGGCCGGATCCCGCGTGTGCACGAAGACGCCGCTCACGCCCTCGCGCACGGAGTCCACGAGCCCCTCGGTGCGCGAGGCGACGACGGGCGTGCCGCACGCGGCCGCCTCGAGCGCGACCAGCCCGAAGGTCTCGGCGGCCGACGGCATCAGCGCGAGCTGCGCGCTCGCGAGCGTGCGGGCGGTCGCGGCGCGGTCGAGCGGCCCCGCGAACACGACGTCGCCGTCGAGCCCCAGCGACCCCACGAGCGCGTGCAGGCTCGCCGCGTACGCGTCCCGACCGGGCGAGACGCCGCCCGCGAGCACGAGGAGCGGACGCGTCGCCGGGTCCATCAGGGCGAGCGCCCGGAGCGCCACGTCCTGCCCCTTGAGCGGCTGGATCCGCCCGAGCAGCACGATGCGCGCCCGCCCGTCGTCGTCGCGTCCCGACGGCTCGCGCAGGAACGCCTCCTCCACACCCGGCGCGACGACGTGCACGGCCGACGGATCCGCCCCGTACGCCTCCACGAGCAGCCGCCTCTCCGACTCCGCCGACGCGACCACCAGGTCGGACGCGCGCACCAGCCGCGCCTCCTCCGCGAGTCGCGAGGCCGGCTCGGGGGTGTCGCCGGGCACCAGGCGCCGGTTCTTGCCGGCGGACACCGAGTGCAGCGTGAGCGCGTGCGGGACGCCCCACGCCCGCGCGACCGGCAGCGCCGCGACGGCCGACAGCCAGTAGTGGGAGTGCACGACGTCCGCGGGCGGGAGCGCCGCCAGCTCGTCGGCGAAGGCGGCCGTGATCCCCGGCAGGTCCTCCTTCGCGAGCGGCCCCGCGGGTCCGGCCGCGAGCGACAGCAGCTCGACGCCCGGCGCGACGGGGACGGGAGCGGAGGGTCCGGGCCCGGTCGCGCGCGTGATCAGCCGGACCTCGTGCCCCTGCCGCCCGAGGCTGCGCGCGAGCTCGAGGAGGTAGACGTTGAGCCCGCCGGCGTCGCCCGTGCTGGGTGTCTGGATCGGCGACGTGTGCAGCGAGACGAACGCGATCCTCATGCGCCCGATCCTACGAGCGGCCGGCGGCCGCACTCCGCCCGGGGCGCGGGCCCGCGTCGGGCACCCCGGCCGGCAGCCCCGCGAGCACCCCGGCGATCCGCCCCGGCAGCAGCCCCGGACGGGGGCGGCGATCCGCAGCCGGGATCGGGGAGAATGGACGGATGCGGTCGCCCGGCCGCACCACATCCATCCGTCCCCCCGAGGGCGGATTCCGTCTGGAGGCCCGCATGGCGCGCACCGCCGGCCCCGCGACGATGCAGATCGGCGAGCTCGCCGAGCGCACCGGCCTGTCGCACCGCACGCTCCGCCACTACGACGAGACCGGTCTGCTGCGCCCGTCCGGCCGATCCGACGGCGGCTTCCGCCTCTACACGGCCGACGACCTCGAGCGCCTCCTCCTCATCCGCCGGATGAAGCCGCTCGGCTTCTCGCTGGAGGAGATGATGCGCCTCCTCGAGGTCACCGACGCCCTCGACGCCGCCGGCCCCGACGACGACACCGCGACCCTCCGCGCCGACCTCGCCGCCTTCATCGCCGACGCCGAGGAGCGCCGCCGCCGCCTCGCCGAGCACCTCGCGATGGCCGACGAGTTCCTCGACCGCCTCCGGGCGCGCTGAGGCCGCTCCCGCGCACCCGCCGCTCCTTCGGACGCTGCCGGCCGTCGCCTGCGCCTCCCCCGGCCGCTGCCGGCCGCCCGGAGCCCCTCCCCGCCGCGACGCCCGCGACGGCACCGGACGACGACCCTCCCGTCACGGCCTCGTACCATGGGGAGGTGTCGACCATCACCCCTCCCCGCGCAGCCGCCCCGGCCTCCGCCTCCCCCGTGCTGCGCGAGGCGTCCCGCCGTCGCACCTTCGCCGTCATCTCCCACCCCGACGCGGGCAAGTCCACGCTCACCGAGGCGCTGCTGCTGCACGCGCACGCCATCGGGTCCGCGGGCGCCGTGCACGGCAAGCAGGGGCGCAAGTCCACGGTCTCCGACTGGATGGACATGGAGAAGGAGCGCGGCATCTCCGTGAGCTCCGCGGCGATCCAGTTCACCCACCGCGACACCGTCATGAACGTCGTCGACACCCCCGGCCACGCCGACTTCTCCGAGGACACCTACCGCGTCCTCTCCGCGGTCGACGCCGCGATCATGCTCGTCGACGCCTCGCGCGGCCTCGAGACGCAGACCATGAAGCTGTTCGAGGTGTGCCGCCAGCGCCGCATCCCGATCATCACCGTCATCAACAAGTGGGATCGCCCGGGCCGCGAGCCGCTCGACCTCATGGACGAGATCAAGGAGCGCACGGGCCTCCTCCCCACCCCGCTCACCTGGCCGGTCGGCGAGTCCGGCGCGTTCTTCGGCGTCGTCGACCGCTCCACCGGCGAGTGCGTGCACTTCACCCGCACGGCCGGCGGCGCGAGCATCGCCCCCGAGACCCGCATGTCGCCCGACGAAGCGCTGGCCGCGGCCGGATCCGCGTGGACGGACGCCGTCGAGGAGAGCGAGCTGCTGCACGAGGAGGGCCAGGACCACGACGAGGAGTCGTTCCTCGCCCGCCGCACCACGCCCGTGCTCTTCGCGGCCGCCGTCCTGAACTTCGGCGTGACCCACATCCTCGACGCGCTCGACGCCATCGCCCCGGCCGCCCAGCCGCGGCCCGACGAGAAGGACCGCACGCGTCCCGTCGAGGAGGACTTCTCCGGGTTCGTCTTCAAGGTGCAGTCGGGCATGAACACGGCGCACCGTGACCGCCTGGCCTTCATGCGGATCTGCTCGGGCGTCTTCCACCGCGGCATGACCGTCACGCACGCCCAGACCGGCCGCCCCTTCGTCACGAAGTACGCGCAGCAGCTCTTCGGCCGCGAGCGCTCCACGGTCGACGACGCGTACCCGGGCGACGTGGTCGGCCTCGTCAACGCGTCCAACATCCGCGTGGGCGACACGCTCTTCGACGGCGCCCCCGTCACGTTCCCGCGCCTGCCGCAGTTCGCGCCGGAGCTCTTCCGCGTCGTCCGCTCCAAGGACACGAGCACGCACAAGCAGTTCCGCAAGGGCATCGAGCAGCTCGACCACGAGGGCGTCATCCAGGTGATGCGCTCCGACCTCCGCGGCGACCAGGCCCCCGTCCTCGGCGCCGTCGGCCCCATGCAGTTCGAGGTCGTCGTCGAGCGCATGACGAACGAGTTCCGCGCGCCGCTGCGCATGGAGCCGCTCGAGTACCAGGTGGCGCGGATCACCGACGCGGCCTCCGCGCCGGCCCTCGCCAAGACCATCGGCGTCGAGGTGCTCGTCCGCTCCGACGGCACGCACATCGCCCTCATCACGACCCCGTGGCGCCTCAAGGCCATCGAGCGCGACAGCCCCGAGCTCACCCTCGTCGACGCCGCGACGGCCCTGCCGGACGCGTGATGCCGCGGACGCGCGCATGATCGGCTCCGGCCCGGGAGACCCCGCCGCCGCGCCCCTCCCCGCTGACGGCGACGGCGTGACCCCCTCGGCAGGTCACGCCCGCATGTCCCTGTTGGCGGAGTCTGCGCACGTGACCAGCTCAGCCGGTCACGCCCGGGTGGCGTTCAGTGTCGAGGTCCGTGGGCCGGCCATCGACTCCCAGACGCGCTGCATCCACTACGGATCGCCCCTCGACGTCGTCGCCCTCCGCGCGCCCTGCTGCGACGTCTGGCACCCCTGCCACCTGTGCCACGCGGCGGTCGCCGATCACCCGCTCGAGGTGATCCCCCGCTCCGAGCACCACCTGCCGGCAGCCCTGTGCGGCGTGTGCCGCGCGACCATGACCGTCCCGGAGTACCTGGCGGCGGACGCCTGCCCGAGCTGCGGCGCCGCCTTCAACCCCGGCTGCGCCGCGCACGCCCACCTCTACTTCGCGCCCTGAGCGGGGAACGCGCGGCGTGGTGACCGTCGCCGTCACCGCAGCCGTAGCCGTAGCCGTAGCCGTAGCCGTAGCGACCGCTACCCGCCCGCGGGCATGTCCGCGAAGCGCGAGAAGTGGCCGTGGAAGCCGACGGTGATGGTGCCCGTCGGCCCGTTGCGGTGCTTGGCGACGATGAAGTCGGCCTCGCCCGCGCGCGGGTTGTCCTTCTCGTAGGCGCTCTCGCGGTGCAGCAGGATGACCATGTCGGCGTCCTGCTCGAGCGAGCCGGACTCGCGGAGGTCGGAGATGGCCGGCATCTTGTCGGCACGCTGCTCCGGGCCACGGTTCAGCTGCGACAGCGCGATGACCGGCACCTGCAGCTCCTTCGCCATGAGCTTGAGGGCACGGGAGAACTCCGAGACCTCCTGCTGGCGCGACTCGACCTTCTTGCCGCTCGTCATGAGCTGCAGGTAGTCGATGACGACGAGCTTGAGCCCGACCTTCTGCTTGAGCCGCCGGCACTTCGCGCGGATCTCGACGAGCGTCATGTTGGGGCTGTCGTCGATGTAGAGCGGGGCGTCGTTGATGCGGCCGCGGGTCTGCGCGATGGTCGTCCAGTCGCGCGCGTCCACGGTGCCCTTGCGCATGCTCTGCAGCGGCACGGACGCCTCGGCGGACAGGAGGCGCATCGCGATCTCGCTGCGCCCCATCTCGAGGCTGAAGAAGATGGACGGCATGTCGTACTTGATGCTGGCGGCCCGCGCGAAGTCGAGCGCCAGCGTCGACTTGCCGAGCGCGGGGCGCGCGGCGACGATGATGAGCTGGCCCGGGTGCAGGCCGTTGGTGAGCGCGTCGAGGTCGGCGAAGCCGGTGGGCACGCCGGTCATCTGGCCGTCCTTGCCCTTGGCCGCCTCGATCTCGTCGATGGCGACCGTGACCGCGTCCGTGAGCGGCACGTAGTCCTCCGCCTCGACGCCGCCCGTGACGCCGTAGATCTCCGCCTGCGCGTTGTTCACGAGGTCGACGACCTCGCCCTCGCTGGCGTAGCCCATCTGCACGATGCGGGTGCCCGCCTCCACGAGGCGCCGCAGCACCGCCTTCTCGGCGACGATGGACGCGTAGAAGCCGGCGTTGGCGGCCGTGGGCACCACGCTCGTGAGCGTGTGCAGGTAGTCCGCCCCGCCGGCGCGGCTCAGCTCGCCGAGCTTCGTGAGCTCGTCCGTGACGGCGATGACGTCCGTCGGCTCCCCGTGCGAGTACAGCGACAGGATGGCGTCGAAGATGATCTCGTGCTTGGGGATGTAGAAGTCGATCGCCCGCACCTGCTCGACCGCGTCGGCCACGGCGTCCTTGCTGAGGAGCATGCCGCCGATGGCGCTCTGCTCGGCGAGGAGGTCGTGCGGCGGCGTGCGCTCGTGGCCGGCGCGCTTGTCGCGCTCGTCCCGTTCGCCGGCGAGACCCAGATGGGCGATGGACACGTGCGGCTCCCCTCGGTCGGCTGGGCGGATGCACCCGCACGACCGTTCTAGCTCGGACCACCGACACCGCTCGGAGGGCGTCGGCCGGGCCTCCTGGAGGGCCCGTGGCGGCCCGTTCGACGGGCGCTGCCCCACGATATGGATCGCCGCCCCGCGGCACCAAATGCGCCTGTGGACGGAGTTGTGGACAAAGTGGGCGAAACGCCGGGCATCGTGTGGACTACCTGGGGACAAGCCTGTGCACTCAGGACGGATTCTGCAACGGAATCCATCGCTGACCTGGTGCTGGGAGTTCCACACCCGATGTGGGAAAACTAGTCTGCACCAGGGCTTGAGAGTTCTTCTGCTAGTGCCGGGCCTGTGGATGGGGCTGGGGAACGAGGGCCCTCTGACCGGCCGGTTAACCGCCGATGGCGGTGGGCATGATGCCCACCGCCATCGAACTCGTGCTGCGTTACTTCGCGGCGACGACCTGCAGGCTGATCGTGGCGACGATGTCGTCACGGAGCCGGATCGTGGCCTCGTGGTTCCCCGTGGCCTTGATGGCGTTGGGGATCTCGATCTTGCGCTTGTCGACCTGGCCGATGCCGGACTCCTCGACCGCCTTGGCGATGTCGGACGTCTTGACGGAGCCGAAGAGGCGCCCGCCCTGGCCGGCCTTGACGGTGAGCTTGACGATCTTGGCCTCGAGGCGGCTCTTGAGGTCCTGAGCCTCCTCGATGGTCGCGTGCTCGCGAGCGGCACTCGCGGCCTTGATCTGCTCGATCTGCTTCTCGCCGCCACGGCTCCAGATGACCGCGAAGCCCTGGGGGACGAGGTAGTTGCGGGAGAACCCGTTCTTGACCTCGACGACGTCGCCGGGGGAACCGAGGCCGGAGACCTCGGTCGTGAGGATCACTTTCGACATTCCATTACCCCTTAACGGCCGGAGCCGGCGTAGGGGAGAAGTGCCATCTCACGCGCGTTCTTGACTGCGCGCGCGATGAGGCGCTGCTCCTGCACCGAGACACCGGTGATGCGACGAGCGCGGATCTTTCCCCGCTCGGAGATGAACTTGCGGAGGGTGGCGACATCCTTGTAGTCGATGACGCCGACGCGGATGGACTTCGCCGGGGCGGCGTTCTTGCCGCCCTTGGCTCCGCGGAGAGGCTTGCGGCGGTCGCCGCTGCTCTTTCCAGCCATGATTCTTCCTGTCTTTCGTACGTAGTGCGACGAGCCCTAGAAGGGCGTCTCGTCGTTGAAGTTGCCGGGGTTGGACCAGCCGCCGTCGCCGCCGGAGTTGCCTCCGCCGGAGCTCGCGGGGGTTCCCCACGGCTCCTCGGCCACCTGCTGCTGGGGCTGCCCGCCGCCGAACTGGCCGCGACCGCCACCGCCGGAGTTGCCTCCGCCGTTGCCGTTGCCGCCGCCCGACGCGCGGGTGACCTGCGCCGTGGCGTAGCGGAGCGAGGGGCCGATCTCGTCGACCTCGAGCTCGATGGAGGTGCGCTTCTCGCCCTCCTTCGTCTCGTACGACCGCTGCTTGAGGCGGCCGGTCGCGACGACACGCGAGCCCTTGGCGAGCGAGGACGCCACGTGCTCGGCGAACTCGCGCCACACGCTCGCACGGAGGAAGAGGGCGTCGCCGTCCTTCCAGTCGTTGCTCGCGCGGTCGAAGGACCTCGGCGTGGAGGCGATGGTGAAGTTGGCTACCGCCAGCCCGTTCTGCGTGTACCGCAGCTCCGGATCACTGGTGAGGTTGCCCACGACCGTGATGATGGTTTCGCCGGCCATCGACTACTCCCCGGTCTTCTCGCTGGAAGCGGCCTGCGCCGCCGGCTTGCCGGGCGTCGCCGGAGCGGCGTCCGTGGCGGGCGCCTGGGGCGCGGCGTCTGCGGCCTTGGACGTGGCGGCGGCCTTGCGGGCGGCCTTCTCGTCGGCGAGCTTCGCAGCGGAGGCGACCATGGCCATGGCCTCCTCGGCACGCAGCACCTTGGTGCGCATGACGGCCTCGGACAGGCCCAGCTGGCGGTCGAGCTCCTGCGTGGCCTCGCTGGTCGCGGTGAGCTGGACGACGGCGTAGATGCCCTCGTTCTTCTTGTTGATCTCGTACGCCAGTCGACGACGGCCCCAGACGTCGACGTTGTCGACGGTGCCACCGCTGGTGCGGATGACGTTGAGGAACTTGTCGAGACTGGGAGCGACGGTGCGCTCATCGATCTCGGGATCGAGGATCACCATGAGTTCGTACTGATGCGTCACTAACCCACCTCCTTCGGACTTGAACGGTCGCAGACGATCTGCGACAGGAGGGTATGTGCATCTGTCCGCGCGGAGGAGGGGAATCCCGCCGCCGGGCGGACAACCTCGCAAGACTACCGGATGGGGAGGAGGCGCACCAGCCGGATCCGCGTCGGGAAGCGGGAGAGGCGCGTCAGCCCTGCTCGGCCGCCCACCACGCGACGAGCCGACGCGTGGCCTCGTCCTCGTCGAGCGGCCCCTCATCGAGCCGCAGCTCGAGGAGGAAGCGGTAGGCGCGCCCCACCACCGGGCCGGGCGGCACGTCGAGGATCCGCATGATGGCCTCGCCGTCGAGGTCCGGGCGCACCGCCGCCATCTCCTCCTGCTCGGCGAGCTCGGCGATGCGGGTCTCGAGGTCGTCGTACGCGAATCCGAGGCGGTCGGCCTTGCGGCGGTTCTGCGTCGTGACGTCGGCGCGGGTCAGCATGTGCAGGCGCTCGAGCTCGGGACCGGCGTCGCGCACGTACCGGCGCACGGCGGAGTCGGTCCAGCCGCCCTCCGTGTAGCCGAAGAAGCGGAGGTGGAGCTCGACGAGGCGGGACACCGAGGCGATGGTGTCGTTGTCGAAGCGGAGGGCGCGCAGGCGGCGCTTCGCCATCTTCGCGCCGACCACGTCGTGGTGGTGGAAGGTGACGACCCCGCCCGGCTCCAGGCGCCGCGTCGACGGCTTGCCGATGTCGTGGAGGAGCGCCGCCAGGCGGAGCACGAGGTCCGGCGCCTCGCCCGGGTGACGGCTGCGCTCGTGGTCGATGGCCTGGTCGAGCACCTGGAGGGAGTGCTGGTAGACGTCCTTGTGGCGGTGGTGCTCGTCGGCCTCCAGCTTCATCGCGGGGAGCTCGGGCAGCACGTGCTCCGCGAGGCCCCCCTCCACGAGGAGGTCGAGGCCGGCGCGCGGCTCGGGCGTGCGCAGCAGCTTGGAGAGCTCGTCGCTCACTCGCTCGACGGAGATGTCGAGGATCCGCGGGGCCATGTCGCGGATGGCCGCGAACGCGGCGTCGTCGAGCCGGAACCCGAGCTGGGAGGCGAAGCGCACGGCGCGCATCATGCGGAGCGGGTCGTCGCCGAAGGAGACCTCGGGGGCGACGGGCGTGCGGAGCACCTGGGCGAGGAGGTCGTCGATGCCGCCGGACGGATCCACCAGCACGACCTGCGGCAGGCGCACGGCGAGCGCGTTCACCGTGAAGTCGCGGCGCACCAGGTCCTCCTCGAGGGAGGAGCCGAACTCGACCTCGGGCTTGCGGGAGACGCCGTCGTACTGGTCGGTGCGGTACGTCGTGATCTCGACCTGCTCGCCCTTCACGCGCGCGCCGATCGTGCCGAAGGCGCGGCCGATGTCCCAGTGGGCGTCCGCGACGGGCTTCACGATCTCGAGGATGCGGTCGGGCCGCGCGTCCGTGGTGAGGTCGAGGTCGGTGGCGTCGCGGCCGAGGAACGCGTCGCGCACCGGTCCGCCGACGAGGGCGAGCTCGTGGCCCGCCTCGTGGAAGGCGCGCGCGAGCACGGCGACCGGGGGCGATGCGGCCAGCTCGCGGAGACGCTCGAGGGCCTGTGCGACGCTGTGCATGGTCGGACAGTCTACGGCCGCGGCGCGACGGGCTTCCGCGACCACGGCGAGCGCTCACGGGGCGCCCGGGGCCAGCGCTTTAGAATCGCCAGATGCACGCCGCGCCTCGACACGACGCCGGCCCCACCCGCACGGACAGAGCCCTCCGGCTGATCCGGCGATCCGCTCGACGCACGATCTCCACCCTCGTATGCGTCACGGTCGCCGCCGGGACGCTCGCCGCCGGGACGGTCGCGGGTCCGGCGACCCCGGCGCACGCGGCGACCGAGGGCGTGAGCCTCTCGGTCACCCCCGCCGCCGAGGGCATCCTGCGACCCGGCGAGGACCTGCAGGTCACGGTCACGGTCGTCAACGCGACGGATGCGGCGGTGCCGGCCGGCGAGATCGACCTCGACCTCAACCGCACCGTGCTCGACACGCGCACGGAGATCGACGGCTGGCTGGACGTCGCGGGCACCGAGGCCAACGCGCGCACGGGTCCCCGCATCGGCCGGACCGGGTCGCCGGAGGTCGCCGCGGGCGGCACCGTCGACGTGCCCGTCACCGTGCCGGCCGCCACCGTCGGCCTCCAGGGCAACCGCGGCGGGTTCGGCCCTCGGGGCCTCACGGCCGTGCTCGCGGCCGGCGGGACGACCGTCAGCACCGGCCGCGGCGCCGTCGTCTGGAGCCCCGGGACGGATCCCGCGGCGACACCCGTCGCCGCCGTGATGCCCCTGACGGTGCCGCCCAGCGCATCCGACCTGATCGACGCGGAGGCGCTCGCCACCTACACGAGCCCGACGGGCACGCTCACTCGCCAGCTGGAGGCCGTGGCGGGCCGTCCCGTCGCGGTGGGCATCGACCCGCGCATCCTCGCCTCCATCCGCATCCTCGGCACCGACGCGCCCGCGTCGGCCGTGGAATGGCTCGAGCGCCTGAGGACCATCCCCAACGAGACCTTCGCCCTGGCCTGGGCCGATGCGGACGTGGCCGTGCAGGCGCAGGCGGGAGGCGCCGCCCTCCTCGCGCCGACGGACGTCACCTACGCCGTGCGGGCGAGCCGCTTCGCCGCTCCCGGATCCAGCCCGTCGCCCTCCCCCACCCGGGCGCCGGACGAGTCGCCCGCGCCCTCGCAGAGCCCCGCCGCCGCGGGGGACGCCGCCCGTGGATCCGCGATCGCCGGCCTCGCGACGACCGCGCCCGAGGAGAGCGGCAGCCCCGAGCCGACCCCGACGCCGACGGCTCCCGCCGCGTCCCCCGTGCCGAGCCTCGCGGACCTCACGACCTGGGACTACACGATGTCCGGATTCGCGTGGCCGCTCGCCGGCACCGCCGTCGCGTCCGACCTCGGCGTCTTCGCGGCGAGCGGCACGACGACCACCGTCCTCTCGAGCGACGACGTCCGATCCACCGGCACGGCCCGCGTCGGCGCCGTCGGCGACGCGGGCGACGCGACCGTGCTCGTCACCGACGCCGACGTCTCCGCCCTCGTCGACCAGGCCCTGTCGGCCGAGACCGACCAGGGCTTCGGCATCGCGCTCGCCCGGCTCTCGGCCACCCTCGCCGCCGACGCCCGCGAGGCCGACGGCCACGTCGTCGTCGCGGCGCTGGAGCGCGGCTGGGCCGCGTCGAACGGACGCCTCGGCCAGCTGCTCGACGCCATCGGCGCGCTGCCCTACAGCGACACGGCTCCCCTCGCCACGGCGCTCGGCAGCCCGGCCGTCGACGTCCAGGTCGTCGACCACCCGGAGGACGCCGACCGCGTCCGCCGCGTCGCCGACACCATGTCGCTGGAGGCGCAGGTCGACGCGTTCGCCAAGGCGGTCGAGAAGCCGGAGCTCATCACGGGCCAGCAGCGCCTGCTCCTCCTCGCGACCCTGTCCACGCGCTGGCGCGGCGAGGCGGATGGAGCCGTGACCGCCCAGGACGGTTACGTCGCCCAGGCCGATGCCCTGCTGTCCTCGGTCGCCATCACCACGCGCCAGAACACCGTCATCAGCGACACGACGAGCCTCCTCATCAACGTGAGCAACGCGCTCGACCAGCCCGTCACCGTGCGGCTGTCCATCACCGCGGGCAGCGGCCGGATCCGCGTCGACGACTCCGCCGTGGTCACCGTCCCCGCGCACGGCAGCGCGTCCGCCCGTCCGCCCATCACCTCCATCTCCAACGGCGACGTCGTGGTCACGGCCCGCCTCACCACCGAGGACGGCAGCGTGCAGGTCGGGGAGAGCGCCCCCGTGGAGCTCTTCATCCGCGCCGGGTTCGAGGCCGTGGTGACGACCCTGTTCGTCGCGGCGGTGGCCCTCCTGTTCGGCTTCGGCCTCTACCGCAGCATCCGCAAGCGCCGCCGCGCCCGAGCCCGGCAGCTCGCCGGCCTGCCCGAGGAGACCGATGACTGACCGGACCGCGTCGACCCCCGCAGAGGCCACCCCGTGACGGCGGCCACGTCCCGCGGCGGCGGCATCGGCCGCGCCTCCGCCCTGCTCGCGTCGGGCACGTTCGTCTCCCGCATCCTCGGCTTCGTCAAGGCGATCGTCCTGCTGCAGACCATCGGCGCGACCCTCGGCAGCTCCAACGCCTTCTCCAACGCGAACCAGCTCCCGAACAACATCTACGTGATCATCGCCGGCGGCGTCCTCAACGCCGTCCTCGTGCCGCAGGTGGTGCGCGCCGCCAAGCACGCGGACGGCGGCGCCGGCTACATCAACAAGCTCGTGACCATCGCGATCGTCGTGCTCGGCGGCGTCACCGTCCTCGCGACCGTCGGCGCCCCGGTCGTCTCGGGGATCTACGCGGCGACGCTGCCGCCGGATGTCTTCGCGCTCGTGGTCGCCTTCGCGTACTGGTGCCTCCCGCAGATCTTCTTCTACGGCCTCTACGCCGTGCTCGGGGAGGTGCTCAACGCCCGCGGGTCCTTCGGCCCCTTCACGTGGGCGCCCGTGCTCAACAACGTGGTCGCCATCGCGGGCCTCCTCCTCTTCCAGGGGATGTTCGGATCGGGGAGCCGCCCGGTCGACGACTGGAGCCTCGACAAGATCGTCGTGCTGGCGGGATCCGCGACCCTGGGCGTCGTCGCGCAGGCGCTCATCCTCTTCGTCTTCTGGCGCCGCGTCGGCCTCCGCTTCCGCTTCGACTTCGCCTGGCGCGGCGTCGGCCTCGGCACGGCCGGCCGGCTCGCGGGCTGGACCTTCGGCATGCTCGTCGTCACGCAGCTCGCCGGCATCGCGCAGTCGAACGTCGCCAACATCGCGGCCACGTCGGACAGCCCGTCGAGCACGATCCTGCTCAACGCGTGGCTGTTCTTCATGCTCCCGCACTCGATCTTCGCGGTCTCCATCGCCACGGCCTACTTCACGCGCATGAGCACCCACGCGGGCGAGGGCGACCACGACAGCATGCGCGTCGACCTGTCCTCCGCGGTCCGCACGGTGGCGCTGATGACCGTCCTGTCGACCGCGCTCATCGCCGTCCTCGCGGGTCCGGTCGCGCGCGTCATGGTCTCGGGCGACATCGGCGAGGTCCGCGGCTACGGGATGGTGCTCATCGCCTTCATCCTGGGGCTGCCGGCCTTCAGCACGCTCTTCGTCCTGCAGCGCGCGTTCTACGCCCTGTCGGACACGCGGACGCCGTTCGTGATCCAGAGCGCCCAGGTCGTGGTGTTCATCGCCGGCGCCCTCGTCATCGCGCAGCAGCCGGTGGAGCTGATCGGCGTGGGCCTCGCGGTGCTGCAGACCGTCACCGTCACCGGGCAGGCCGTGCTCGCCGCCGTGCTCCTCCGTCGCCGCATCGGGCGCATCGACGGGCGCCGGATCCTCCGCAGCTCCGCGCGCTTCGTCGTGGCGGCGGTGCCGACCGCGCTCGTCGGACTCGCCCTCCTGCTGCTGGTCTCCGGCGGCGCGTTCGCGGGCGTGGGCGTCGCGTCCAAGGGGCAGGCGCTCCTCGTGGGCATCCCGCTCGCCGCGGTCATGACGGCCGTGTACCTCGCCGCCCTGGCCGCCATGCGCTCGTCCGAGCTGCAGCAGCTCGCGGGGCCCGTGATGCGGCGCATCCGCCGCCGCTGACGCCGCCGCCGACCCCATCCGCCGCGCCCGTGGCCGCTGCCGAACGGGGCGCCGATCCGCCCGGGGGAGGCGGAGGAATAGCCGCTACCGTGGGTCTGTTGCAGAGGTGAGCGGGCGCCGGGACGGTGCCCCGCCGAGCAGTGGAGGAGAAGCCGTCGTGCGTCAGATCATCATCATCGGTTCGGGACCGGCCGGGTACACCGCCGCCATCTACGCCGCGCGCGCCAACCTCACCCCTCTCCTCATCGCGAGCTCCGTCGAGGCCGGCGGCGAGCTGATGAACACCACCGAGGTGGAGAACTACCCGGGCTTCCCCGAGGGCATCCAGGGCCCCGACCTGATGATGGCGATGCAGGCGCAGGCCGAGCGCTTCGGCACCGAGGTCGTCCTCGACGACGTCACGTCCGTGGAGCTGGAGGGCGACGTCAAGCGCGTCACCCTCGGCAACGGCGACGTGCACGAGGGCCTCGCGGTCATCGCCGCCACCGGATCCGCGTACCGCAAGCTGGGCCTCCCCGCCGAGGACCGCCTGAGCGGCCACGGCGTCTCCTGGTGCGCGACCTGCGACGGGTTCTTCTTCCGCCAGAAGACCATCGCGGTCGTGGGAGGCGGCGACAGCGCGATGGAGGAGGCCACCTTCCTCACGCGCTTCGCGGAGAAGGTCTACGTCATCCACCGCAAGGACTCGCTGCGCGCGTCGAAGATCATGCAGGAGCGGGCGTTCGAGAACCCGAAGATCGAGTTCGTCTGGAACGCGCAGGTGGTCGACATCACGGGCGACGAGAAGGTCGACGGCGTCGTCCTCGAGGACACCGTGACCGGCGAGCAGCGCCCGCTCGCGCTCGACGGGCTGTTCATCGCCATCGGCAACGACCCCCGCACGCACCTCTTCCACCAGCAGCTCGAGCTCACCGCCGAGGGCACCATCGCCGTCGACGGCCGCTCCTCCCGCACGAACCTGCCGGGCGTCTTCGCCGCCGGCGACGTCATCGACCCCACCTACCGCCAGGCCATCACGGCCGCCGCCTCCGGCACCATCGCCGCGCTCGACGCCGAGCACTTCCTCGCGTCCCTGCCCGACGCGCTGCTCGACGCGTCGTCCGACGGCCTGGACGGACCCGCCGGACACGGCGCCCCCGCAGCCGGCAGCGCGGTGGACCCCGACGGCGAGCTCGTCGGCGCCGAGCACGCGTAGCACCGGGGCCGCCGGCCCCGCCACCGCCTCGGGACCCGGGAACCGCCTGGATCCGCACGAACCACACGAACCGCACGAAGGAGCACACATGTCCCACGCACGCGACGTCACCGACGCCAGCTTCCAGTCCGACGTCCTCGATGCCGAGAAGACCGTCATCGTCGACTTCTGGGCCCCCTGGTGCGGCCCGTGCAAGGCCGTCTCCCCGATCCTCGACCAGATCGCCGCCGAGAACCCCGGCATCGAGCTCGTCAAGATCGACGTGGACGACAACCCCGAGGTCGCCATGAAGTACAAGATCACCTCGATCCCCGCCATGAAGGTCTTCCAGGCCGGCGAGGTCGTCAAGACGGTCATCGGCGCCAAGCCGAAGCCGGCCCTCGAGCAGGAGTTCGCCGACTTCCTCAAGTGATCCCGCGTCGCGGTCCCTCGAGGATCGCGACACCCCGCACGGAGGGCCCGGCACCGCACAGGTGCCGGGCCCTCCGTCGTCCGCGGTCGCGGACCGTGTCCGGCCAGCCCGGGCATGCCCTCCGCGACCGCCCGTTAGGCTGATCGGCAATCGGACAGTGAGAGACGTGACGTGACTTCTGCAGGCAGCCCCCGCGATCCCGCGGGCACCACCCTCGACCCCTGGTTCCCCCACTACGCGGAGAGGACCTCGGGCCTCAGCGCCTCCGAGGTCCGCGCCCTCTTCGCCGTGGCCTCCCGACCCGAGGTCGTCTCGCTCGCCGGCGGCATGCCGTTCGTCTCCGCCCTCCCGCAGGAGCTGATCGTCTCGGCGATGGAGAAGGTCATGCGCGAGCGCGGCCCCGTCGCCCTGCAGTACGGCGGCGGCCAGGGCACGCCGGAGCTCCGCGAGGACATCCTCGAGATCATGGCGCTCGAGGGCATCCGTGGCAGCGTCGACGACATCGTCACGACCACGGGCTCGCAGCAGGCGCTCGACCTCGTCACCAAGCTGTTCATCGACCCGGGCGACGTGATCCTCGCCGAGGCCCCCAGCTACGTCGGAGCCATCGGCGTCTTCCGCAGCTACCAGGCCGTGGTGGAGCACGTGGTCATGGACGACGACGGCCTCGTCCCCGAGGCGCTGCGGGAGGCCATCGCACGGATCCGCGGCGAGGGCCGCACCATCAAGTTCCTCTACACGGTCCCCAACTTCCACAACCCCGCCGGCGTCACCATGTCCGCCGCGCGGCGCCCCGAGATCCTCGAGATCTGCCGGTCGAACGACATCCTCGTGCTCGAGGACAACCCCTACGGCCTCCTCTGGTTCGACCGGCCCGCCCCGGACGCGATGCGCAGCCTGGACGACGAGGGCGTCATCTACCTCGGCTCGTTCTCCAAGACGCTCGCCCCCGGCTTCCGCGTGGGCTGGGCCCTCGCCCCGCACGCCATCCGCGAGAAGCTGATCCTCGCACAGGAGTCCGCGGTCCTCTCCCCCAGCTCCTTCAGCCAGCTGATCATCTCGGAGTACCTGCACGCGTCCGACTGGAAGGGCCAGATCGACACCTTCCGCGGCGTGTACCGCGAGCGGCGCGACGCGACGCTCTCCGCCCTCCAGGAGCATCTCCCGGGCCTCAGCTGGACCGTCCCGAACGGCGGCTTCTACGTCTGGCTGAAGCTGCCGGAGCAGCTCGACTCGAAGCAGATGCTCCCCCGCGCCGTCACCGCGCTGGTGGCCTACACGCCCGGCACGGCGTTCTACGCGGACGGCCGCGGTCGCGATGCGATCCGCCTGTCGTTCTGCTACCCGACACCGGAGCGCATCCGCGAGGGCGTGCGGCGCATGGCCGGGGTGATCGACGATGAGCTCGACCTGCTCACGACCTTCTCCGGCACCGGTGCGCTGTCGTCCCGGTCCACCACGAGCGTCTCCGCGCCGCCGCCGGACCTCGACTGAACACCTCTCCCCCGCACGCCCTCGGACTCCGAACACGACTGGATCGAGCATCATGACCGCACACGACCCCCTCTCCGTCGTCGTCCTGGCCGGCGGGATCTCCCACGAGCGCGACGTCTCCCTGCGCAGCGGCCGCCGGGTGGCGGACGCGCTGCGGAGCGCCGGCGTGGACGCCACCATGCGCGACCCGGACGCCACCCTGCTCGACTTCCTCCGCGACACCCCTCCCGCGGTCGTCTGGCCGGTCCTGCACGGGGCCAGCGGCGAGGACGGGGCCCTGCTCGGCCTCCTCGAGCTCGCCGGGGTGCCCTACGTCGGGTCGTCGGCGCGCGCTGCGCGCCTCGCATGGGACAAGCCGACCGCCAAGGCCATGGCCGAGGCCGCCGGGATCCGCACGCCGCGCTCGGTGACCCTCCCGAAGGACACCTTCCGCGAGCTCGGGGCGGCGGCGGTCCTCCGGCTCGTCTCCGAGGCGATGCGGGCCCCCTACGCCGTCAAGCCGGCCCGGGGCGGATCCGCCCAGGGCGTCACGATCGTGCGGGATGCCGGTGCGCTCCCCCGCGCCATGGTGGACGCGTACACCTACGGCGACGTCGCCATCATCGAGCAGCTCGTGGAAGGTACGGAGATCGCGATCGGCGTCCTCGACACCGGGGACGGCCCCGAGGCGCTGCCGGCCACCGAGATCGTCCCCACGTCCGGCGTGTACGGCTACGAGGCGCGCTACAACGCGGGCCTGACCCGCTTCTACACCCCGGCCCGGCTGGCGGACGCGGAGGGCGCCGCGGTGGCTGACACCGCGGTCCGGATCCATCGGGCGCTCGGGATCGGGCAGATGTCGCGCGTGGACCTCATCGTGGACGCCGACGGCCTGCCGTGGTTCCTCGAGGTCAACGTCATCCCGGGTCTCACCGAGACGTCGCTGCTGCCCCAGGGGCTTGGCGCCGCGGACATCGAGGTCGGCGCCCTCTACCGCCGACTCGTCGAGGCCGTCGCCCGCTCCTGACGCGCTGGCTGCTCCGTGCCCGCACGCCACTCGCTACACGCCCGCGAGTCGTCATGCCCTGACGCAGCGCACGCCTGCGAGACGGCATCGGCCGTCGGGCTGGTCACCGTCGCCGAGTTCGCATCCCGACGGGCTACGGCCCTCAGCCCTCCGGCGTCTCGGCGGGCACGCCCATCTCGTCGGCGATGCGAGCGAGGTCCCCCACGGTCGCGAAGTCGATGACGATCTGCCCCTTCTGCGCCGACATCGTCACCCGGACGCTCGTGTTGAGGTGGTCGCCGATCCGCTGCGCCGTCTCGTCCAGATGCGCAGTGCGGGCCGAGGCCGTGACCTTGCGCGGCTTCGTCGTCTTCTGACCGCGTTGCGCCGCCGCCTCCGCCGCCCGGACGGACAGGTCCTCGTTGACGATCTTGTCGGCCAGCAGCCGCATGGCGTCGTCATCGCCGGACGAGAGGATGGCCCGAGCGTGGCCGGCGGAGAGCACTCCTGCCGCTACGCGGTGCTGCACGTCCTCGGGGAGTCGCAGGAGCCGGATGGTGTTGGTGATCTGCGGCCGCGACCGCCCCAGTCGCTGCGCCAGCTCATCCTGGGTGATGGCGAAGTCCGCGAGCAGCTGCTGGTAGGCGCTCGCTTCTTCGAGGGGGTTCAGCTCCGACCGGTGCAGGTTCTCCAGGAGCGCGTCCCGCAGCATCGACTCGTCGGCGGTGTCCTTGATGACGGCCGGGATCGTGTCGAGCCCCAGCTCCTTCGTGGCCCGGAGACGCCGCTCCCCCATCACGAGCTCGTACCGCGCCCGTCCGGTGCCGTCCACTCCCAACGGACGCACCACGATCGGCTGCAGCACGCCGTACTCACGGATGGAGACCACGAGCTCCTGCAGCTCGTCGGGACGGAAGTCGGTGCGCGGCTGCTGCGCGTTGGGTGTGATGTCCGCAGGATCGAGGTTCGCGAGTCGCGCTCCGGGGACGGCGACCAGCTCTGGCTCGCTGCCGGCGGCCACATCACGACTTCCCTTCGCGACGCCGGACGGTGCTCCCGCCGCGGCGGAATCAGGGAAGAACACGTCGACGGGACGGCTGCGCTCGTCGGAGGTGGGGATGAGGGCGCCGATGCCGCGCCCCAGGCCGGTTCTCTTCGTTGCCATTATCTGGACGCTCCTCGGTGTGCGATCTCGGCGGCAGCCTCCAGGTAGGAGAGCGCGCCGGGTGAGTTGGGGTCGTAGCTGATGACGCTCTGGCCGTAGCTGGGGGCCTCGCTGATCCGCACGGAGCGCGGGATGAGCGTCTGGAGGGTCTGATCAGGGAAGTGCTCGCGGACCTCGGCCGCCACCTGCTGTGCGAGGTTGGTCCGGCCGTCGTACATCGTCAGCAGGATCGTGGAGAGGGCCAGCTCGGGGTTGAGGTGCTGCGAGATGAGCTGGATGTTGGACAGCAGCTGACTCAGGCCCTCCAGCGCGTAGTACTCGCACTGGATGGGGATCAGCACCTCCCGCGCTGCCGCGAATGCGTTGATGGTCAGCAGGCCGAGCGACGGCGGGCAGTCGATCAGCACGTAGTCGTACCCGTGCCCTTCGTCGGATTCGAGGAAGGCATCCAACGCGATGCGGAGGCGTCGCTCGCGATGGGGTAGGGCGACGAGCTCGATCTCCGCCCCCGCGAGATGGATCGTCGCCGGAACGCACGAGAGGGTCTCGAACTCCGGGCTGCGCTGGATCGCGTCCGCGATGGGTGCATCTTCCACGAGGACGTCATACACGCTCGTGATCTCACCCTGCCGGTCGACTCCTAAGGCCGTGGATGCGTTGCCTTGGGGATCGAGATCGATGACGAGAGTGCGGGCCCCGGACTTGGCGAGCGCTGCGGCCAGGTTGACCGTCGAGGTCGTCTTTCCCACCCCGCCCTTCTGGTTGGCGATGGTGAACACTCGTGTGGCAGCCGGTCGAGGAAGCACCTGACCGGCCAGCGCCTTGCGTCGTCGACTTGTCTCCGAAAGCTCCCTCATGATGGGACTCAGTTCGTCGTCCATGCGGGCCCTTCGGATCGGTTCGGTCTGAGCCTGTTGGTGGCCACGTAGGTAGGGTGCGTTTCACGTGAAACATGAGGAACGGGGCACCGGAATCTCCCGCTGGTCAGGCTGTTCTTGTTGGATTCATTCAACGCGTGCACGGATCACTCGCGTCGTCTCTGTCACGACGTCCTCACCCAGCGTGATCACCTCGACGTCTTCGAGGTGGTACTTGCGGATCGCCTTGCTCGCGGCCTCGACCTCACGCTCCGCGTTGGCGCCCTTCATGAGGACCATCTCCCCACCGGTTCGCACCATCGGGGCGGCGAGGGGGATCAGCTTGGAGAAGGCGCTCACCGCACGGGCGGTGACCTGGTCGAGTACGTACTTCGTCGCCACATCCTCCGCTCGCGCTCGTTCCACCACGACGTTCCTCAGGCCGAGAAGACCAACCTGCTCCTCCAGCCATGCGACCCGACGCTCCATTGGCTCGATCAGCACGAATTGCACGTCGGGTCGAGCGATGGCCAGCACCAAGCCGGGGAGACCAGCCCCGGTACCGATGTCACCCACGAGTCCAGGCCGAAGAAGTGGTGCGACGAGGACCGAATTGAGGATGTGTCGAGTCCAGATGCGTGCCGGCTCCAGCGGACCGATGAGCCCCAGCTCCTCGCCACGCCTCCCTAGATCAGCCGCAAAACTCCGTGCGACATCCATCTGCGAACCGAACAGCTGAGCGGCGACTGCCGGCTCCGCCTCAATGGTCAGCGCGTCACTCATCCTGACCTCACATCACGTACATCATCTGCTTCTGGCGGTCTGCACAAGAAGACCAACCCCTACCGACGACGTGGTCGCCTCGGCCTGGACGAGTTTAGCTGATGGCGACGTACTCCTCCGGTACCGTCGATTGATGACTGGTTTCACGTGAAACCTGCTGTCGCGAGCGAGAGGACCGAACCCCTCCTTCGACGAGCCGAAGGGAGCGCTGATGGCGCCGACAACGCGGTGACCCGAGGATCTGCCCAGGCGAGGGCCCGTCGCTATCGTCACTCCCCCTGTTCACTCCCTTCCAAGCGCTCATCCGTGGGTATCCCCGAATCGATCTCTCTGTGACCGACACCTCGCAGGCGAGCGGCTTTCGTGCTCACCGTTTCACGTGAAACACCTCCGCTCTGCATCATCGCTCTGTACCTCCTTTTTGCACCACCGTCCGCGCCGCCGATCCGCGCCGCCGATCCGCGCTGCCAGTCCGCGCCGTGCGTCCGCGCCGCGGTCCGCGAATTTGATAGCACAGCCGTGCTACCACAGGTGACCGTGACATGAGGAAGGGGCAGGACCCCAACGGGTCCTGCCCCTTCCGGCGGCTGTGCCGGCGGTCACGCCTTGGTGATCACCGTATGCCGATCGCGCCCTTCGCCTTCGGACTCCGACGTGTAGCCGCGCTCCGCGACGATGTCGTGGACAAGCTTCCGCTCGTACGACGACATCGGCGGCAGCGCCGCCGACGAGGAACCCGCCGAGATGCGCTCGATGGCACGATCGACGAGACGACCGAGCTCCGCCTGTCGCGCGTCGCGCGACCCGCCCACGTCCAGGATGAGTCGCGAGAACGCACCCGTCTTGTTCTGCACCGCCAGGCGCGTGAGCTCCTGCAGCGCCGTCACGGTCTCCGGGTCGGACAGCAGCCGGAGGTCCTGCGAGTCCGCGGCGTCGACAGACACGTAGGCGCGACCGCCACGCTGGTCGATGTCGATGTCCCCGTCGAGGTCGCAGATGTCGAGGAGCTCCTCGATGTAGTCCGCGGCGATGTCGCCCTCGTCGACGCCGGGCACGGGCGCGACGTCGCCGACGCCACCACCCTCGATCGTCTCAGGCGCCGTGGGGACTGGCGCGAGCTCATCCGGGGAGACGGAGATCGGATCGCTCATCGGTTCTTGGATCCCGCCTGCTTCTTGGCGCGGTTCTTGCCCACCGGCTGCTGGCGCTGGACGGGCTTCCGCTCCTCCACCACGACGGTGCCGGCGTCCGCTGACGTCTCCGGAGCCACGAACTTGCCCTTGCGGGCCAGACGCGCCTCACGGGCCCTCGCGGCCTCGCTGCCGGGCGTCGGCATGTTGCGGATCACGAGGAACTGCTGGCCCATCGTCCAGAAGTTGGAGACGAGCCAGTAGAACATCACGCCGAGGGGGAAGGCGATGCCGGAGACGGCGAAGACGAGCGGGAGGATGTACAGCAGGATGCGCTGCTGCTTGAACATCGGGCTGGCCTTGGTCTCCTCCGACATGTTCTTGGCCATGATCTGGAGCTGCGTGATGAACTGCGACGCGCTCATGAGGATGACCATCGTGGTCGCGATGACGATGACCGTGATGTTGCCGTTGGCCGTCGAGATGGCGGACTGCAGGGGAGCACCGAGGAAGGACGACTCGCCGAACGACCGGGACAGGTCCGCGTTGAGGAGACCGATCCCGGGGAGCTCCTCGACCGCAGCGCGGTGCAGCACGGAGTAGAGGGAGAAGAAGATCGGCATCTGCAGGAGCAGCGGGAGGCAGCTACTCAGCGGGTTGGTGCCCGTGTCCTTGTACAGCGCCATGGTCTCGCGGGACATCGCCTCGCGGGAGAACTGGTCGCGCTTGCCCTTGTACTTGTCCTGGATCTTCTTCAGCTGCGGAGCGACCTCCATCATGCGGCGCTGGTTCTTGATCTGGCGCACGAAGATGGGGATGAGCGCGGCTCGGACCACGAGCACCAGGCCGACGATCGAGAGCACCCACGTGGCGCCGTTGTCCGGATCCATTCCGATGCTGGTCCAGAGGGTGTGGAAGCCGACCAGGATGAGTTCGATGACCCACTTGATCGGCCACAGGATCGTTCCGAGGAAGTCCATGAGTGGTCGTTAGCCCTTTCCGTGGCTGGGTGCGACGACGAATCCGAGCCGCGTGCGTCGGTAGTGCTGGTCCCGCCGAGCGGGGACGTCGTCGATGCCGCCCTCCGCCCACGGGTGGCAACGGCACACGCGCCACGCTGCGAGAGCGCCGCCGCGCACGAGCCCGTGCTCCTGGACCGCCTCGAGCCCGTACGCCGAGCAGGAGGGGTAGTAGCGGCAGACGTCCCCGTAGAGAGGGGAGACGACGCGTCGGTAGAGCGAGATCACGGCGATGGCCGCGTTCCGAGGCGCGAGGACGACGGAGGTCAGTGCCCTCATCATGACGTCCTCACGGCGCGCGTCACGGCTGACGCGATCTCCCCCTGCAGGGTATCCCACGCTGTCTGCTCCATGCCTGGCAGGACGCGGATGACGACGGAGCTGCCTGTCGGCACCGTCGGCAGGAGACCGGCGGAGACCGCCTTCAGACGACGCCGCACGGTGTTGCGGATGACGGCGTTGCCGACCTTCTTCGACACGATGAACCCGAAGCGGGTGGGGCTGTCGACGGGAGCGGTCGTCGCATACACGACCGCGGTCCCCGTGGTGGCTCGGCGCCCGCGACGGACGATGGTGCGGTAGTCCGCACCGCTCGTCACGCGGTTCCGCCGAGCGAGCACGTGCTACGCGGAGAGCTCGGTGCGTCCCTTGCCACGACGGGCGGCGAGGATGGCACGGCCGGCACGGGTGCGCATGCGGAGGCGGAAGCCGTGCTTCTTGGCCTTCTTGCGGTTGTTCGGCTGGAAGGTGCGCTTGCTCACGGTGAGTCTCCACTCAGGTTGGTCCACGGGGCCGACGAGTGCGGCTGGGAAGATGGGGCAGCCTCGACAGGCTGGGTCAACTGCCTAAATCTACGGGTCGAGGGCCCTCCGGTCAAACCCGGGAGCGGAAGCGCGATTATCCACACGGGGAGCCGGATGGCCGGTATTGACATGCCGGCGTCGATAGGGTCGATTTGTCCTGATCCTCGGCGGTGGCTAGCGTGTGGCGTGGCCGCGACGCGTCGGGGATCGCTCGCGCGGTGCAGGCGGCCCGTTCGCACACAGGGTGGATAACCCTGTGAGTAACTATGCTGTCCGCGGTCGCGGTACCGGACGGTCCGCACCCTCGGAGTCTCCGGGGACGGACGCCGCACGCACGACGCGACGCTCGTCCAGCGTCGACAGCAGGCCGCAGCATCGCGTGCACGCCCGGCGCGAGCCGTCGGATCCGAGCACCGTGACGGCAGATGGGGAAACATGTCCGACCGCTCCGACCCGACGCACGCGATCTGGCAGAACGTGCTGGCCGCGCTCACCGCGGACGACCGCATCACCCCGCAGCTCCATGGCTTCATCAGCCTGGTCGAGCCCAAGGGCGTGATGACGGGCACCCTCTACCTCGAGGTGCCCAACGACCTCACCCGCGGGATGCTCGAGCAGCGCATCCGCGTCCCCCTCCTCAACGCCATCGGCTCCCTCGACGAGACGGCCGGGGTGAGCAACTTCGCGATCGTGGTCAATCCGGAGATCGCGCAGGACGCGTTCGCGCAGCATCCCGAGCCGGCGACCGAGCAGCCGTACATCGAGACGCCCACCATCACGGCGCCCGCCGACAACCCGGGCCTGCCCGCCTCGCCCTCGCGAGGGGACTCGAGGCTCAACCCGAAGTACGGCTTCGACACCTTCGTCATCGGCGGATCCAACCGCTTCGCGCACGCCGCCGCGGTCGCCGTCGCCGAAGCGCCGGCCAAGGCCTACAACCCCCTCTTCATCTACGGGGACTCCGGCCTCGGCAAGACGCACCTCCTCCACGCCATCGGGCACTACGCCATCAGCCTCTACCCGGGCATCCGCGTGCGGTACGTGAGCTCGGAGGAGTTCACGAACGACTTCATCAACTCGATCGCCAACAACCGGTCGTCGCTGTTCCAGTCGCGCTACCGCGACAACGACATCCTCCTGATCGACGACATCCAGTTCCTCCAGGGCAAGGACTCCACCCAGGAGGCCTTCTTCCACACCTTCAACACGCTGCACGACCACAACAAGCAGGTGGTCATCACCAGCGACCTGCCGCCGAAGCACCTCACCGGCTTCGAGGACCGCATGCGGTCGCGCTTCGAGTGGGGCCTGATCACGGACGTGCAGGCGCCGGACCTCGAGACCCGCATCGCCATCCTGCGCAAGAAGGCGCAGAGCGAGAAGCTGCAGGTGCCGGACGACATCCTCGAGTACATGGCCACCAAGGTCACCTCGAACATCCGGGAGCTCGAGGGGACGCTCATCCGGGTCACGGCCTTCGCGAGCCTGAACAAGACCCCCGTCGACCTGTCGCTGGTGCAGACGGTGCTCAAGGACCTGATCACGCTGGACGAGGACAACGTCATCGCGCCGGTCGACATCATCAACCACACCGCGGCCTACTTCAAGCTCACGGTCGACGACCTGTACGGTTCGTCCCGGTCCCAGGCCGTGGCCACCGCCCGCCAGATCGCCATGTACCTGTGCCGGGAGCTCACGAACCTCTCGCTGCCCAAGATCGGCCAGCTGTTCGGGAACCGCGACCACACGACCGTCATGTACGCGAACAAGAAGATCACCGAGCTCATGAAGGAGCGGCGGTCCATCTACAACCAGGTCACCGAGCTCACGAGCCGCATCAAGCAGAACCACCGCTACGGCAAGATGTGACGCCGTCCGGCCGCCTCCTCGTCGAGGTCGCGAGCTGACGACCACATGCGAAGGGGTCGGACCACGAGGTCCGACCCCTTCTTCGTGCGCCCGGCCACGGGCGCTCCAGGGCCCGTACGCGCATCCCGACGACGGCGAAGCCCTCCGCCGGGGGAGCCGACGACGCTCCTGGCTCCCGATCGAGGCGCTCCGGAACTCCGGCCGCGGTCGGATGGCCGTTCCCCACAGTGTGTACAGGGTGTGGATAACTGTGGAGAACCGCCGTCCGCGATGTGGGTTCGAACCTCCGGCCTGTGGAACCGGCGATCACGGCGCGTCGGCGATCCGCCGAGTCCCCAGGCGGCTCCACACCCGTCCCACAACTTCCAGACGTGTAGTTCCCCCTGAACCGCGGCGATCCCGGGAGTTGTCCACAGATTCCACAGCGGTTAAGACTATTGATCCTTAAACCCTTCATTGGATGTCGCCCAAGAACCTCAGGGTGTGGATGGACCTCGGGGCGCTGGCCCCCTCGTCGGCACGGCTAGCATTGACCGACAAATCTTCCGCTCATCGAGGGGTCCACAACGTGAAGTTCCAAGTCAACAGGGACGTCTTCAGCGAGGCGGTGTCCTTCGCCGTCAAGCTCCTCCCGCAGCGCACGACCCTCCCGATCCTGAGCGGTGTGCTGATCGAGGCGACCGAGGACGGGCTGACGCTGTCGTCGTTCGACTACGAGGTCTCGGCGCGGACGCAGATCCAGGCCGACATCGAGGAGTCGGGTCGCGTCCTCGTGTCCGGCCGCCTGCTCGCGGACATCGCGAACCGTCTCCCGAACGCGCCGGTGCGCTTCACGACCGACGAGTCGAAGATCACCGTCTCGTGCGGGTCGGCGCACTTCACCCTGCTGAGCATGCCCGTCGAGGAGTACCCGACGCTGCCGCAGATCTCCGAGCAGTCCGGGCTCCTGCCGGCCGAGCAGTTCGCCGCCGCCGTGTCCCAGGTCGCCGTCGCCGCCTCGCGCGACGACGTGACCCCCGTGATCACGGGCGTCCAGCTCGAGGTGGGGGAGACGAGCCTCGGCCTCATCGCCACCGACCGCTACCGCGTGGCGGTGCGCGAGATCGACTGGGACGGCGGCGACTCGTCGGGCGACGGCACCAGCCGCACCGCGCTCGTGCCGGCGCGCACGCTGCAGGAGATCGGCAAGACCTTCGGCCACAGCGGCACGATCTCCGTCGCCATCACCGACACGGACGACCGCCAGCTGATCGCGTTCAGCGCCGACAAGAAGACCGTGACGTCGCTCCTGATCCGCGGCAACTTCCCGCCCGTCAAGCGGCTGTTCCCCGAGACGGTCGACAACTACGCGGTCATCAACACGGCGGACCTGATCGAGGCTACGCGACGCGTCCAGCTCGTCCTCGAGCGCGAGGCCGCGCTGCGCTTCACCTTCACCATCGACGGCCTCACCCTGGAGGCCATCGGCTCCGAGCACGCGCAGGCGTCGGAGAGCATCGACGCCCTCCTCACCGGCGTGGACACCGTCGTCTCGCTCAAGCCGCAGTTCCTGCTGGACGGCCTCGGCGCCGTCCACTCCGAGTTCGTCCGCCTCTCGTTCACGAAGACGGACAACCCCAACAAGCCCGGCCCCGTGCTCATCACGAGCCAGTCCTCCAAGGACCAGGCCGGCGCCGACAACTACCGGTACCTGCTGCAGCCGAACCTGCTGCTGCGCTAGACCGCGATCAAGGAGAGAACATGCACATCGGACTCGTCGGACTCGGCAAGATGGGCGCCCGCATGCGCGCGCGCCTCGAGGCGAACGGCATCGAGGTGACCGGCTACGACACCAACCCCGACGTCTCCGACGTGGCCACCCTCGACGACCTCGCCGCCGCGCTGCCCACCCCGCGCCTCGTCTGGGTCATGGTCCCGGCCGGGAAGGTCACGCAGAACGTCGTGGGCGACCTCGCCCGCATCCTCGAGCCCGGCGACCTGGTGATCGACGGCGGGAACTCCAAGTTCACCGACGACTTCGCGCACGCGGGCCTGCTCAAGGACAAGGGCATCGACTTCGTCGACGCCGGCGTCTCCGGCGGCGTCTGGGGCCTCGAGAACGGCTACGGCCTGATGGTCGGCGGCCCGGTCGAGCAGGTCCAGCGCGCCATGCCCGTCTTCGATGCGCTGCGCCCCGAGGGTCCTCGCGAGGAGGGCTTCGTGCACGTGGGCGACTCCGGCGCGGGCCACTACGCGAAGATGGTCCACAACGGCATCGAGTACGCGATGATGCAGTCGTTCGCCGAGGGCTACGAGCTCCTCGCGGCGCGCAAGGACATCATCAAGGACGTCACGGGCACGTTCGAGGCATGGCAGCGCGGCACGGTCGTGCGCTCCTGGCTGCTCGAGCTCCTGGTCAAGGCGCTCAAGGAGGACCCGGGCTTCGAGGACATCGAGGGCTTCGTGCAGGACTCCGGCGAGGGCCGCTGGACCATCGAGGAGGCCCTCGACAACGCCGTGCCCATGCCCGCCATCAGCGCGTCGATCTTCGCGCGCTTCTCCTCCCGCCAGGAGGACTCCCCGGCCATGAAGGCCGTCGCGGCGCTGCGCAACCAGTTCGGCGGCCACTCGGTGCAGAAGAAGTCCTGACCACCGGATGATCGTCCGTCACCTCTCCCTGGGTGACTTCCGCAACTACACCCGCGCGGACGTCGCGCTCCTGCCCGGTGCCACCCTCTTCGTGGGCAGCAACGGGCAGGGCAAGACGAACCTGGTGGAGGCGCTGGGCTTCCTGAGCACGCTCGGGTCGCACCGCGTCTCCACCGACCAGGCGCTCATCCGCCAGGGTGCCGACTCGGCCGTGATCCGGGCCCTCCTCCAGCACGCGGGGCGCGAGCTCCGGGTCGAGGTGCAGATCAACCGCTCGGCGGCCAACCGCGCGCAGGTGAACAGCACGCCCACGAAGCCCCGGGAGCTGCCGCGGTACTTCTCGAGCGTGCTGTTCGCGCCGGAGGACCTGGCGCTCGTGCGCGGGGATCCGTCCGGGCGCCGTCGCCTCCTCGACCAGCTCCTCGTGCTGCGGACGCCCCGGCTCGCCGGGGTGCTGTCCGACTACGAGCGCGCGCTCAAGCAGCGCAACACCCTGCTCAAGTCGGCGCGGGCCCGGGGCATGAAGGCCGACCAGCTCGGCACCCTCGACATCTGGGACGAGCGGCTCGTGTCCATCGGCTCGCAGATCATCGCCGCCCGCGGTGCCCTCGTGCAGGACCTCCAACCGGAGCTCGCGCGGGCCTACCTCGCGGTGGCGGGATCCGACCACGGGCCGTCGGCGCGTCCCGAGCTGAGCATCCTGGCCGACGACCCCGGCGAGGACGACGCCGCGGACGAGTCGGGCTCACGGGACGGCGGGCGGTTCACGCGGACGGAGGACGTCGTCCCGGTGTTCACCGCCGCCATCGCCCGGATGCGCCCGCGCGAGCTCGAGCGGGGCCTCACCCTGGTGGGACCGCATCGCGACGACGTGCTGTTCCGCCTCAACGGGTTACCCGCGAAGGGCTACGCCAGCCACGGGGAGTCGTGGTCGTTCGCGCTGGCGATCAAGCTGGCGTCGGCGGAGCTGCTGCGCCGGGACTCGCAGACGGGCGACCCCGTCCTGATCCTCGACGACGTGTTCGCGGAGCTCGACCAGGCCCGCCGCGGGCGCCTCGCGGAGGCCGTGACCGGCTTCGAGCAGGTCCTCATCACGGCGGCCGTGTTCGAGGACGTGCCGGCGCACCTCGCCGCGAACGCCGTGCACATACGCGCCGGTGAGATCGTCGACGCACCCGGATCCGCGTCGACGGAGACGGACCCGGACGGGGGAGCGGCGTGATCCCCCGCGCTCCCGACGGTGGCCCGATGCCGGAGTCGGAGGCGGTCGCCGTCTACCGCCGCTTCCGCCGCGTCTTCGGCGACGCGTCCGTCCGCTCGCCCTCGGCGCGGAAGCGCCGGGAGCAGAAGGCCGGCAGCTCGCCGTTCCAGCCGGGACGCGATCCCGACTCGCTCGGCAACGTCATGGACTCGCTCACCTCGCGCATGGGCTGGACCTCCTCCCTCTCGCAGGCCGAGCTCATGGCGGCGTGGACGACCATCGCCGGCGAGGAGACCGCGGTTCACTCCTCTCCGGTCGGCATCGAGGACGGCCTCCTCACCGTGGAATGCGAGTCCACCGCCTGGGCGACGCAGCTGCGGCTCATGCGCGTGGAGATCACGACGCGCATCGCCGAGCGCTTCCCGGACGCGGGCATCCGGTCGATCCGCTTCCAGGGCCCGAACGCCCCGTCGTGGAAACGTGGCCCCAGGTCGATCCCAGGGCGGGGCCCGCGCGATACCTACGGCTAGGGAGGCGAATCACCCCACCCCCGCCACGAAAGCGCGCCAGACGGGCGGATAGGCGGTGCGGAGGGTGCTCCTGCGATAGAATGAGGGGTCGCCCGCAGTCCAGGTCGACGGTCCCCGGATCACCTCGTGATCCGCGCGCGTCCGTCGCCGGGCAGGGGCGCGTCGACGCGGCAGGAGCCACCACTTCATGACATCGGATGCCTCACAGGACCTCCCCGACGACTCCACCCCGGACGAGGTGGAGGTCGAGGAGACGCACAACGACTCCGACCACATCACCCGCCAGCAGGTGAGCAACGACTACGGCGCCAACGAGATCCAGGTGCTCGAGGGCCTCGAGGCCGTGCGCAAGCGCCCCGGCATGTACATCGGCTCCACGGGACCGCGCGGACTCCACCACCTCGTGAGCGAGATCGTCGACAACTCGGTCGACGAGGCGCTCGCGGGCTTCGCCAGCGACATCCAGATCACCATGCGCAAGGACGGCGGCATCCGCGTCGTCGACGACGGCCGCGGCATCCCCGTGGACATCCACCCCGTCGAGGGCATCTCCACCGTCGAGCTCGTCCTCACGAAGCTCCACGCCGGCGGCAAGTTCGGCGGCGGCGGATACGCGGTCTCCGGCGGCCTGCACGGCGTCGGCAGCTCCGTTGTGAACGCTCTGTCGGAGCGCCTCGACGTCGAGGTCCGCCGCCAGGGCGCCGTCTGGCGCCAGAGCTTCACCATCGGCGTGCCGGACGCGCCCCTCCAGAAGGGCGAGGGATCCACCGAGACCGGCACGACGATCACCTTCTGGCCGAGCCGCGAGATCTTCGAGACCGTCGAGTTCGACTACGACACCCTCCGCGCGCGCTTCCAGCAGATGGCGTTCCTCAACAAGGGGCTCGCCCTCACGTTGCACGACGAGCGCGAGGTCGACGGCGCCGAGCACCGCACCGAGAAGTTCCTCTACGAGCGCGGTCTCGTCGACTACGTCGAGCACCTCGTGAAGGCGAAGAAGACCGAGGTCGTCAACGCGGACGTCATCGCCTTCGAGTCCGAGGACACGGTCAAGAAGATCAGCCTCGAGGTCGCGATGCAGTGGACCACCTCCTACACGGAGAGCGTCCACACGTACGCCAACACCATCAACACGCACGAGGGCGGCACGCACGAGGAGGGGTTCCGCGCGGCGCTCACCACGCTCGTGAACCGCTACGCGCGCGAGAACAAGCTGCTCCGCGAGAAGGACGAGAACCTCACGGGCGACGACGTCCGCGAGGGCCTCACCGCCGTCATCTCCGTGAAGCTCGGCGAGCCGCAGTTCGAGGGCCAGACGAAGACGAAGCTCGGCAACACGGAGGCGAAGGCCTACGTGCAGCGCATCGTCGGCCAGCAGCTCGGCGACTGGCTCGAGAAGAACCCGGCGCAGGCGAAGGACATCATCCGGAAGGGCATGCAGGCGTCGCAGGCGCGCCTCGCCGCCCGCAAGGCGCGCGAGCAGACCCGGCGCAAGGGCCTGCTCGAGTCCGGCGGCATGCCGGGCAAGCTCAAGGACTGCCAGAGCAAGGACCCGTCGCTGTCCGAGGTGTTCCTCGTCGAGGGCGACTCGGCCGGCGGATCCGCCGTCCAGGGCCGCAACCCCACGACGCAGGCGATCCTGCCGCTGCGGGGGAAGATCCTCAACGTGGAGAAGGCGCGGCTCGACCGGGCGCTCCAGAACAACGAGGTGCAGTCGATGATCACCGCGTTCGGCGCGGGCATCGGCGAGGACTTCGACGCCGAGAAGGTCAGGTACCACAAGATCGTGCTGATGGCCGACGCCGACGTCGACGGCCAGCACATCACGACCCTGCTGCTCACGCTGCTGTTCCGCTACATGCGGCCGCTCATCGAGCTCGGCTACGTGTACCTCGCGCAGCCGCCGCTGTACCGGCTGAAGTGGTCGAACGCCGAGCACCAGTACGTCTACACGGACGCGGAGCGCGACGCGCTGCTCGCGCACGGGCAGGCGAACGGCAAGCGGATCCCGAAGGACAACGGCATCCAGCGCTACAAGGGCCTCGGCGAGATGGACTACAAGGAGCTGTGGGAGACCACCATGGACCCCGCCACGCGCACGCTCATGCAGGTCACGCTCGACGACGCCGCCGGTGCCGACGAGGTCTTCTCGACGCTGATGGGCGAGGACGTCGAGTCCCGCCGCAGCTTCATCCAGCGCAACGCCAAGGACGTCAGGTTCCTCGACATCTGATCGACGCGGCGGCGGTGGGGCCCAGGGCCCGCCGCCGCCCGGCACCGACTCCACGATCCACTGACATCTGAACGGGACCTCCATGGCCGACGACACCACTCCGGACGACGAGCAGGGAACGGGCGCGACTCCGGACGACGGGCAGGCCGCGTCCACCGACGACGCGCTGCCCCAGGAGGGCGTGACGCCGGCGTCCTCGGCCGCCGCCGCGTCCGACTCGCTGCCCGGCGCCATCATCGACCCCGACGCCACCGTGGTCGTCACACACGACCGCATCGAGCAGGTCGACCTCCAGCTCGAGATGCAGCGCTCGTTCCTCGACTACGCGATGAGCGTCATCGTGCAGCGCGCCCTCCCCGAGGTGCGCGACGGCCTGAAGCCCGTGCACCGTCGCGTGATCTACGCCATGTACGACGGCGGATACCGCCCCGACCGCTCCTTCTTCAAGTCGGCCCGCGTGGTCGGCGAGGTCATGGGGCAGTTCCACCCGCACGGCGACTCCTCCATCTACGACGCACTCGTGCGCCTCGTGCAGCCGTGGAGCCTCCGCTACCCGCTGGCGCTCGGCCAGGGCAACTTCGGCTCGGCCGGCAACGACGGCGCCGCGGCGCCGCGGTACACCGAGACCAAGATGGCGCCGCTCGCCATGGAGATGGTCCGGGACATCACCGAGGACACGGTCGACTTCCAGGACAACTACGACGGCCGCACGCTCGAGCCGAAGATCCTCCCGTCGCGCTTCCCGAACCTGCTGGTCAACGGCTCCGTCGGCATCGCGGTCGGCATGGCCACCAACATCCCGCCGCACAACCTCCGCGAGGTCGCCTCCGGTGCCCAGTGGCTGCTCGCCAACCCGGACGCGAACCGGGAGGAGCTGCTCGAGGCGCTCCTCGAGCGGATCAAGGGCCCGGACTTCCCGACGGGCGCCCAGGTGCTCGGCACCAAGGGCATCATCGACGCGTACCGCACGGGTCGCGGATCCATCACGATGCGCGCGGTCGTCGCGGTCGAGGAGATCCAGGGCCGCGTGTGCCTCGTGGTCACCGAGCTGCCGTACCAGGTGAACCCCGACAACCTCGCGATCAAGATCGCCGAGCTCGTGAAGGACGGCAAGCTCGGCGGCGTCGCCGACATCCGGGACGAGACCTCGGGCCGCACCGGCCAGCGCCTCGTCATCGTGCTGAAGCGCGACGCGGTCGCGAAGGTCGTGCTGAACAACCTCTACAAGCACACGCAGCTGCAGGAGAACTTCGGCGCGAACATGCTCGCGATCGTCGACGGGATCCCGCGCACGCTCGCGCTCGACGGCTTCATCTCCGCCTGGGTCGACCACCAGGTCGACGTCATCGTCCGCCGCACGCAGTTCCGCCTCAACGAGGCCGAGGCGCGCGCGCACATCCTCCGCGGCTACCTCAAGGCGCTCGACGCGCTCGACGAGGTCATCGCCCTCATCCGCCGTTCCGAGACGGTCGAGGTCGCCCGCAGCGGCCTGATGAAGCTGCTCGACATCGACGAGCTGCAGGCCAACGCCATCCTCGAGATGCAGCTGCGCCGGCTCGCCGCGCTCGAGCGCCAGAAGATCCAGGACCAGGCGGCCGAGCTCGAGGAGCGCATCGCCGAGTACAAGCACATCCTCGCGACGCCGTCCGTCCAGCGCGAGATCATCAGCACCGAGCTGCAGGAGATCACCGACAAGTACGGGGACGACCGGCGCACGGAGATCATGCTCGGCTTCGACGGCGACATGAGCATGGAGGACCTCATCCCCGAGGAGGAGATGGTGGTCACCGTCACGCGAGGCGGGTACATCAAGCGCACGCGCATCGACAACTACCGCAGCCAGCACCGCGGTGGCAAGGGCGTCCGCGGCGCCCAGCTCCGGGCCGACGACGTGGTCGAGCACTTCTTCGTCACCACCACGCACCACTGGCTGCTCTTCCTCACGGACAAGGGGCGGGTCTACCGCGCCAAGGCGTACGAGCTCCAGGAGGCCGGCCGCGACGCGAAGGGCCAGCACGTCGCCAACCTGCTCGCGATGCAGCCGGACGAGGAGATCCAGCAGGTCCTCGACATCCGCGACTACCAGGTGGCGCAGTACCTCGTGCTCGCCACGCGCGACGGCCTGATGAAGAAGACCGCGCTCACGGAGTACGACACGAACCGCACGGGCGGCATCATCGCGATCAACCTCCGCGACGGCGACGCGCTCGTGTCGGCGCTGCTCGTGGACGAGGACGACGACCTGCTGCTCGTCTCGCGCAAGGGCATGTCGCTGCGGTTCTCCGCCGACAACTCCGCGCTCCGGCCGATGGGCCGCTCGACCTCCGGCGTGAAGGGCATGACCTTCCGCGGGGACGACACGCTGCTCAGCGCATCGGTCGTCGGGCACCAGGGCTTCGTGTTCGTGGTCACCGAGGGCGGGTTCGCGAAGCGCACCGCCGCGGACCAGTACCGCGTGCAGAATCGCGGCGGAATGGGCATCAAGGTGGCCAAGCTGCAGGATGCCCGCGGCGACCTCGCGGGGGCCCTGATCGTGGGCGAGGAGGACGAGATCCTCGTCGTGCTCGCCAGCGGCAAGGTGGTACGCTCTGCCGTGGCCGAGGTCCCGGCGAAGGGCAGAGACACCATGGGTGTCGTGTTCGCCCGTTTCGCGGACGACGACAGGATCATCTCACTGGCCAAGAACTCCGAACGCAACCTGGTGGTCCCCGAAGCTGCGCCCGACGCGTCCGACGGTACCGCTGCTGGGAAGGAAACCCCCGATGAGTAGTGTCGCCGAGAAGCTCGCGAAGAAGTCCTCGCGAGCCACCACCACCAAGCAGGTGCGTCTCAAGCTCGTGTACGTCGACTTCTGGTCGGCGCTGAAGCTGGCGTTCCTCTTCTCCGTGGTGCTCGGCGTCATCACGGTCGTGGCCACGTTCCTCATCTACGTCGTGCTGCAGACCACGAACGTCTTCGGCACGGTCGACCAGCTGTTCCAGGAGGTCTCCGGATCCGCGGACTTCTCCCTCCAGGACGTGTTCGGCCTCGGCCAGGTGCTCGGCTTCGCCATCGTGGTTGCCGTGCTCAACATCGTCGTCGGCACCGTCCTCGGTGCCGTCGCCGCGCTGCTGTACAACCTCAGCGTGCGCATCACCGGCGGTGTCCTCGTCGGCTTCACCAACGCGTAGCCGATTGGGAGAAACGGGCAGGCGTACGGTAACGTAGTCCTGCCCGATGGGGATATAGCTCAGTTGGTTAGAGCGCTTCACTGATAATGAAGAGGTCCCAGGTTCAAATCCTGGTATCCCCACCAACACCCCCGGATCCGCGTGATCCGGGGGCATGGCGGGAATCGAGCCGGTAGGTCGCGAGGCGATCCGAGGCTCACCGATCGGGGTCATAGCTCAATTGGTAGAGCGCCTGCTTTGCAAGCAGGAGGTCCGGGGTTCGATTCCCCGTGACTCCACACCACGATCCCTCGAGTCGAACCGAGGATGATCACCTCCCATCGGGTCGGGCCGCGCTCTGCACTTCGCCCGCCCGCGAATCGTCCGCGGACGGATGCGCTCTCCTCCGCCGATCCGTCGAATGACGAAGGCCCGGTCACCTCGTGATGACCGGGCCTTCGTCGAACTGCTGCAGCGGGATCAGCTCGCGGGCTGGTCCTGGGCGCCCGTGGCGACGGCCTCGGGCTCGTCGTCGGCGATCCACAGGTCGTCGTCGGCGCGGAACGTCTGGTACAGCGCGTAGCCGACGCCGCCGACCACGACGACGCCCAGCGCGATGAGGGCGACTCCGCCGAAGCCGAGGCCCTTCTTCGCGGGGGCGACCTGGGGCACGTAGCGGCTCACGTACGAGCGGCCGTTGTCGACGTAGTGCTTGCCGAACTCCTGCGCCTTGGAGGAGACCTTGCCGGCCTTCTTGACGGCGTCCTTCACCTGCTTGCTGTTGCGGATGCCCTCGGTCGCGGCGACCGCGGAGCCCGCGGCACCGGCGACGGCCGGCAGGACCGTGTGCGTGAAGCCCTTGTAGGCGGAGTCGGCCGCGGCGCGTGCGCGCTCGGCGCCCGCCTCGTAGCCGGGACGGATGTGGTCGTCGACGCCGCGCTTGACGGCGGGGACGACGTGCTGGTCGGAGAGCTTGCGGGCCGTGTGCGCGGCCTCCGCCACGACGACGTTGGCCCGGTCGAGGACCTCGCGCTGCTCCTTGAGGACGGCGGCCGCGTGGGTGCGGAGCTTCGCCAACTCCTTCTTGTTCTTGCGTGACAGACCCAAGGGGACCTCCATCGGTGTGATATCGCCAGGAATCCCCAGTCTGGCACGGGTGCCTCTGCGGGCAAACACGACGGACCCTGTGCGTCCGCCGAGTCCCAGCTCCGCCGTGAGACCATTGCTCCATGTCTGCGCACACTCACGTCGCCACCATGACGACCAACCACGGCACCATCGTCCTCAACCTCTTCGGGTCGCACGCGCCCCAGACCGTCGAGAACTTCGTCGGCCTCGCCACCGGCGAGAAGGAGTGGACCCACCCCCAGACGGGCAAGAAGTCGAACGACCCGCTGTACGACGGCGTCGTCTTCCACCGCATCATCAAGGACTTCATGCTCCAGGGCGGCGACCCGCTCGGCCAGGGCACCGGAGGCCCCGGCTACCAGTTCGACGACGAGATCAGCCGCGACCTCGACTTCTCGAAGCCGTACATCCTCGCCATGGCGAACGCCGGCACCCAGGGCGGCCGCGGCACGAACGGCTCGCAGTTCTTCATCACCACGGCGCCCACCACGTGGCTCCAGGGCAAGCACACGATCTTCGGCGAGGTCGCCGACGACGCGTCCAAGAAGGTCGTCGATGCCCTCAACGCCGTCGCGACCGACGGCCGCGACCGTCCCCGCGAGGACGTCGTGATCGAGAGCGTCACCGTCGAGAAGGTCTGATGACCGATTCACCCCGTACGGCGGCCGACCGCTGCTACCGGCACCCCGACCGGCAGAGCTTCGTGCTGTGCCAGCGATGCGGGCGGACCATCTGCCCGGAGTGCCAGACGCCGGCCGCCGTCGGGGTGATCTGCCCGGAGGACATGAAGGAGCAGCGTCGCACCGCTCCTCGCTCCCGGGCGCCGTTCGTCACGCGGATGACCCGGAGCTCGGGGCCCGTCGTGACCTACGCGATCATGGCGGTCTGCGCCGTGGTCTGGATCCTCCAGGTGCTGCCGATCGTCGGCGACCGCGTCACCACGTCGCTGTGGTTCGCGCCCGTCTACGGCAGCCTCGCCGCGAACGACTACGAGCCCTGGCGCATGCTCACCAGCGCGTTCACGCACTCCCCGTCGAGCATCTTCCACATCCTGCTGAACATGCTGTCGGTCTTCGTCTTCGGCCGCGTCCTCGAGCCCATGCTCGGCCGCGCCCGCTTCCTGGCCCTCTTCCTCATCTCCGCTCTGGGCGGATCCCTCGGCGTCGAGGTGATCGGCGGCGCGATGGGCGAGCCCCTCCAGGCGGTCGTCGGCGCCTCGGGGGCGATCTTCGGCCTGATGGGCGGCTACTTCGTGCTGGCGCGCAAGCTCGGCGGCAACGTCGGACCGCTCCTCGGCATCATCGTGCTCAACCTCCTGCTCGGCTTCGTCGTCCAGGGCGTCTCGTGGCAGGCGCACGTCGGCGGTCTGGTGACCGGCGCGGTGGTCGCGCTCGTGCTCCTGCGCACGCGCGACGCCCGTCGCCTGCAGGTCGGATCGCTCGCCGGACTGGCCGTGGCGATCCTCGCCGCCGCCGCGCTCTTCCCCGTCACCTTCTGAGACCTCGCGCCGGTCCGCGGCCGAGCCGAACGCGTTCGGAGCAGGTGCTAGCGGGGCACGGCTGGACATCTGGTGACCCTGCGCGGCAGAGGGTTATCCACAGGCCCGTCCACAGTGGGGATAGTTACACGCGTGTCATTTCCGCCGCGAGGGGCGGGATGCAGACGGCTCGGGTGAGCCGCGCGACGGGCCCCGACGCCGGATCCATCGGCGCCCGCCGGTAACCGCCACCGCCGGTGCCACTGCACTGCGTGACGCGGCCGGTTCTCCACATGTGGGGATGGTTGTCCACATGCGTTCTGTGGAGAACCGCTCCAAGGAGGGCGAGAAGCAGAAGAGCCCGCCGCCATCCGGAGATGGCGACGGGCTCGACGTGCGGGTGGCTGCGGTCAGCGCCACCTGGTGGTCATGAGGAAGCCGACCAGGATGAGGCCGAAGCCGATGAGGATGTTGCCGACGCCCAGGTCCGGGATGGGGAACGCGTTGAGGCTCACGTAGTAGACGATGAGCCAGGCCAGGCCCACGAGCATGAAGCCGAACATGATGGGCTTGAACCACACCGGGTTCGGGGCGTCCTCGTCCCGCACGCGTTCCTGGCGGGAGGGTCTCGTCGTCTTGTCGCGGGCCATGCGGTGATTCTAGCGGGACGCTCCTCCACCGGCCCCGGATGACCCCCGGGTCCACGGGAGCGAGCACGGGGGGATCCGCGCATCTCGGCCACCTACAATCGGCACATGAGCGCTCCGCACCCCGTCCCGTCCCGTCGCGCGTCGCGGCGCCGGGCGCGTCGCGGAGACGTCATCCTCGGCACCGTCGGGGTGTTCGGCGAGCTGCTCCTCACGGCGGGCGTCCTCATCATGCTGTTCCTCGGCTGGCAGCTGTGGTTCAACGACATCGTCGTGAGCAGCGGCCAGCGCGACCAGGCGCTCGAGAACAGCCGCTCCTGGGCCACGGCGGCGCCGGCTCCGGAGACGACCCCCGACCCGACCGCCTCTCCCGCTGCACCCGGTGATCCCGTCATCACGGCGGCCCCCGCGTCGAACGCCACCGACTTCGGCAACATCTACATCCCGCGCTTCGGTCCGGACTACGTCGTGCCGGTCGCCACGGGGGTGGGGCTGGGCGACGTCCTGAACCTCGGCAAGATCGGCCACTACCGGGAGACGCAGATGCCCGGGCAGGTGGGCAACTTCGCGGTGGCCGCCCACCGCACCACCTACGGCAAGCCCTTCAACCAGATCACCGACCTGCGCGTCGGCGACGCCATCGTGGTCGAGACCCAGGACGGCTGGTACACCTACCGCTTCCGTACACTCGAGTACGTGAAGCCCACCGGAGTCGACGTGCTCAACGAGGTGCCCCAGGCTCCCGACGCCCAACCGGGTGACCGCATCCTCACGATGACGAGCTGCAACCCCCTCTTCTCCGCGGCCGAGCGCGTCGTGGCCTACAGCGTCTTCGAGTCGTGGCAGCCGCGGTCGGACGCGTCGACGCCCGCAGCCCTCGCCGGCACGTCGTTCGCGAAGGCGGGCTGAGCGTGTACGCGGCTCTCTGGCGCATCCTGCCCGGACCGGTCTGGGTCCGGCTCCTGATCCTGCTCATCGCGATCGCCGCGATCCTCTACTGCCTCGTCACCTGGGTCTTCCCCTGGGTCGACTCCATCGTCAACACCCAGGAAGTGACGGTGCACCAGTGACGCGCGTCCTCGTGATCGACAACTACGACAGCTTCGTCTACACGCTCAACGGCTACCTGCAGCAGCTCGGCGCGGAGACGGTGGTCATGCGCAACGACGACCACGCCGATGCCGACATGGCCGGCGTCATCTCGGAGTACGACGCCGTGCTGGTGTCGCCCGGACCGGGCAAGCCCTCGGAGGCGGGGGTCTCCATCCCCACGGTGCGCGCGGCCCTCGGGTCCGGCACGCCCCTGCTCGGCGTGTGCCTCGGGCACCAGGCGATCGCCGAGGCGTTCGGCGCGACCGTGACGAACGCCGAGGAGCTCATGCACGGCAAGACCTCCCTCGTCACGCACGACGATGGCGACTTCTACCTCGGCGTGCCGCAGCCCTTCACTGCCACGAGGTACCACTCGCTCGCCGTGGTCGACGGCACCGTCCCCTCGGACCTCGTCGTCACGTCGCGCACGGACGGCGGCGTCATCATGGGGCTGCAGCACGAGGCCGCGCCCATCGTGGGGGTGCAGTTCCATCCGGAGTCGGTGCTCACCGAGGGCGGCTACCGGATGCTCGGCAACTGGCTCGAGGGCGCGGGGCTGGGCGGGGCCCGAGATACGTCGTCGCGGCTGTCGCCGCTCGTCCGCGTGAGCTGAACCGGCTGCGGGGCGAGCCCGAGGGCACGCGCTATATCCCGGATCAGCCGCGCGGGGGTGCCTGCGTCGGCGCGGATTCCGTTGGAGAGGGCGCTGGCGTGCTGCGCCCGGTGCCCGTGCAGTAGGTGAGCGCCACGGTGGAGCGCTGGGCGACGTCACCCGGAGGCACGGACTGCTGGCTCACCGGAGAACCGTCTGCGCGCACGCAGGAGGGATCCCTCCGCGTCGTGACCGTGAGCTCGGAGGCCTCGAGCAGGGACTGCGCCTCGACCAGGGGCTGACCCAGCACGTCGGGCATGGAGACCTTGCCGTTCGAGAGCACGAGCTTCACCGAGGAACCCTGATCCACCTGAGCGGATGACGCCGGGTCGGTCTGCATGACCACGCCGTCGGAGACGGTGGGCGAGGACTGGCGCACGACCTCGCCGACCTTGAGGCCGGCGGACTGGAGGCTCGCGGTGGCGGTGGCCTCGTCCATGTTGGTGACGTTGGGCACCTGCACCACCGGCGGCCCGGAGGAGACGAACACGTCGATCTCGGTCTTCGACGCGACGTTCTCCCCGGCATCCGGGTTCGTGCGGAGCACCGTGCCCTCGGCGACCGTCGTGCTCGCCTCCTCGCGTTCGAGCGGGACGAGTCCCGCCTCCTCGAGGGCGGCCGCGGCGCTCGAGTACGTGGATCCCGCGACGTCGGGCACCGTAGGGCTGATGTCGGGCGGCGCGATGGAGCTGAGGCTGGTGACCCAGATGACGACGGCGATGAGGATGACGACGACGACGGTGACGCCGGCCCAGATCCAGGGCACGGGCGGACGGCTCTGGGTGCGGACGGTGCGGTCGTCGTCGACGCCGAGCTGACGGAGCGCCTGCTGGGAGGAGGACGGGCCCGAGGGCGCGCCGAAGAGCGTGGCGCCCACGTCGGTGGTGGGCGCCTCGCGCTCCGGCAGGGTGCCGGCTGCGGCGCGGTCGAGGTCGGCACGGAAGTCGGATGCGGTCTGGAAGCGCGCGTAGCGGTCCTTCGCCATGGCGTGCAGGACCACCTGGTCGAGCTGCGTGGAGACGTGCTCCTGGACGCTGCTCGGCGTGACGGGCGTCTCGCTGACGTGCTGGTAGGCGACGGCGACGGCGGTGTCCGCCCGGAAGGGCGCCTGGCCGGTGAGCATCTCGAAGAGGACGACGCCGGCGGAGTAGAGGTCGGTGCGCGCGTCCACGGACTCGCCCTTGGCCTGCTCGGGCGAGAAGTAGCGGGCCGTGCCGAGGATCGCCGTGGTCTGGGCGATGGTGGCGGAGGTGTCGGAGACCGCGCGCGCGATGCCGAAGTCCATGACCTTCACCTGGCCGGTGGGCGTGACCATGATGTTGCCGGGCTTGATGTCGCGGTGGACGACGCCCGCGCGGTGCGAGTACTCGAGGGCGGTGAGGACGCCGGCCATGACGCGGACGGCCTCGTCGGGCTCGAGCGGGCCGTCGGTGATGACGTCCTTGAGGAGGCGGCCCTCGACCCGCTCCATGACGATGAAGGGGACCGTGTGCGATGCGCCGTCCTGGTCGGTGACCACGTCCTCGCCGGCGTCGAACACGCGGACGATCGTGGGGTGCGACATGCGCGCGGCCGCCTGGGCCTCCTGGCGGAAGCGGCTCCGGAACGCCGGATCCTCCGCGAGACCGCGGCGCAGGATCTTGACGGCGACGCGTCGGCCGAGGCGCGCGTCGACGCCCTCGTAGACGTCGGCCATGCCTCCGCGGCCCAGGAGCGCCCCGATCTCGTATCGTCCGCCGAGGACACGCGTGTCGGTCACGGGCTGCCTCTCGTCGGGTTCGGGATCAGGACGGGGATGAGCTTACCCGGGCGCCGCTGGGGATCCGGGGCGGAGCACGGAGGGTGGGGGAGCGCTCGCGCGGCGCATGCCGATCAGGGCATGCGGTGCGTGCTGGAGACCAGCGAGCGCTGGTCCTCGCGGCCCGGGGCGGGCGTGGGCGCCATGCCCGTCGTGCCCCCGTTGCCGCCGCCCGTGCCTCCGGTGCCGCCCGTTCCGCCGCCTCCGGTGCCCCCGCCGGTCCCTCCGCCGGTGCCCGTGCCGCCCGGGGCGGCGTCGACCGCGACCGTGACCGTGCTGCTGTAGGGCGACTCGTTCGTGCCGCAGATGGCGAGGTACTTGACCGTGAACGAGCCGGGGCTCGTGCCGGCCTTGATCTCGCCCGAGGTCGTCTGCGCGTTGGTGGGGTTGGTGCTCCCGGCCCACGTGCCGGTGGCGCCGCCGGACACCGAGTCGGCCTGGATCTGGTAGCCGTTGAGCGTCTGGCCCGCCGGGCAGGAGTACGCGGGCCAGGAGATGTCGACCGACTGGCCGGCTCGGACGGTCGTCGGGTTCACCGTGGGGGTGACGGGCGCCGCGGTCGGCAGCGTCTGCGCCCCGTAGGCCGTGATCTGGATGGTGGCGCCCTTCGCGACGCTGCCGGTGGGGGTGATCGCGGTGACGCGGCCCTCCTCCTCGCCGGACGGCGCGGCGCTGCCAGTGATGACGGTGACCTTGAGGCCGAGGGCCGTGAGCTCGTCCGAGACCGTCTTCTGGTCGCGGCCGATGTAGTCCTCGCGCTTGATCTCGACGGTGGTCGGGGTGGGCGTCGGGGTGGGCGTGGGCGACGCGCTGGGCGTGGGGCTCGGCGCTGCGCTGGTCTCGGTGGGCGCCGGGGCCGGCGTGTCCGCCTCCCTGTTCGCGGACGCGGCGATGAGGCCGGCCACGATGGCGGCGACGACCAGGACGGCGACGACCACGAAGATCCAGATGGCGCGCTTGCGGGCGCGCGGCTGCTCGGGCTCCTCGTCATCCGCGTCGGGCTCGTCGAAGTCGAACGGCGACGGCGCGCCGGCGCGCGGCGCGGAGGCGAGGACGGTGGTGGCACCCGTGTCGACGCGGCGGCCGGACGGCATGAGCTGGGTGGCCTGGGTGGGCGTGCCCGGATCCGCGGCGGCGGCACCGGCGACGGCCGCGACGGCCATGGTGGCGGTCGCGACGTCGCCGCGGCGCAGCGCCTGCGCGGCGCGCGCCAGGTGGGCGGCGCTCTGCGGGCGGTCCGCCGGCTTCTTCGCGATGCAGGACATGACGAGGTTGCGGACGGGCTCCGCGACCGTGACGGGGAGCTCGGGCGGCTGCTCGTTGATCTGCGCCATGGCGATGGCGACCTGCGACTCGCCCGTGAAGGGGCGGCGGCCGGCCAGGCACTCGTACGCGACGATGCCCATCGAGTACACGTCGGTGGACGGCGACGCGGGGTGGCCGCTCGCCTGCTCGGGCGACAGGTACTGGACCGTGCCCATCACCTGGCCCGTGGCCGTGAGCGGCACCTGGTCGGCGATGCGGGCGATGCCGAAGTCGGTGATCTTCACGCGTCCGTCGGGCGTGATGAGCAGATTGCCCGGCTTGATGTCGCGGTGCACGAGACCGGCCTGATGCGCGGCGTGGAGCGCGAGCGCGGTCTGGGAGATGATGTCGAGCACCTTGTCGCTCGAGAGCACGCGCTCCCGCTCGAGGATGGTCGACAGGGCCTCGCCGGGGACGAGCTCCATCACGAGGAAGGCGCTGCCGTCCTCCTCGCCGTAGTCGAAGACGTTGGCGATGCCCTCGTGGTTGACGAGCGCCGCGTGGCGCGCCTCGGCCCGGAAGCGCTCGAGGAACCCGGGGTCGCCCAGGTACTCGTCCTTGAGGATCTTGATGGCGACCTTGCGTCCGATGACGAGGTCGGTCGCCTCCCACACCTCGCCCATGCCGCCGATGGCGATGCGATCGCCCAGCTGGTAACGCCCTCCGAAGGTCAGTCCGCTCGTGGGTCTCATCTGTCCAGCACCGCCTCAATCACTTTCTTCGCCACGGGGGCGGCGAGGGTGTTCCCCGAGCCCGATCGTCCTCGTCCGCCGCCGTCCTCGACCAGGACCGCGACCGCCACCTTCGGGGACTCCGCCGGCGCGAAGCCGGTGAACCAGAGGGTGTACGGGTCGTCGGCACCGTTCTGGGCGGTGCCGGTCTTGCCCGCCACATCGACACCGGAGATTCTCGCATTGGTGGCGACGCCGCTCTGGACGTTGTCGATCATCATCCGCGTCATGGTGGCGGCGGTCTCCTTCGAGATGGGGTCGGCGAAGCGGCTGGGGGAGAATCCGGACAGCTCGCTGAGGTCCGGGTTGAGGACGCTGTCGACGACGCTGGGCTTCATCACCTCGCCCCCGTTCGCGATCCCGGCCGTGACCATGGCGGTCTGCAGCGGGGTGGCGCGGACGTCGAGCTGACCGAAGGCGGACTGGGCCGTCTGGGCGTCGTCGAGGTCGGGGGAGAAGACGCTCTTGGCGCTCGCCATGGGGACGTCGATCGACTTCCCGTAGCCGAACGCCTCCGCCATCTTCGCTATCCGCTCGGAGCCGAGCGCGATGCCGAGCTGGGCGAACGGGATGTTGCAGCTGAGGCGGAGCGCGGTGGCGATCGACACCTCGGGCTCGTTGCCGCACGCGCCCTCGCCGGCGTTCGTGATGACCGTGGAGGTGCCCGGGAGCGTGAAGGTGGCGGGGTTCGGCAGGAGCGAGTCGGGCGTGTACTGGCCGGACTCGAGGGCCGCCGCCGTCGTGATGAGCTTGAACGTGGAGCCGGGCGGGTTGAGGCTGTTGACGGCCCGGTCGATGAGCGGGTTCGCGGGATCGGCGAGGAGCGAGGCGTAGCTCTGCTTCACGGCGGCGCGGTCGTGCGAGGCCAGCGCGTTGGGGTCGTAGCCGGGCTTGGAGACCATCGCGAGGATCTTGCCGGTGGACGGCTCGACGGCGACGACGGACCCCTGCAGCGACCCGAGCGCGTCGTAGGCCGCCTGCTGCACCTTCGGGTCGATGGTGAGCTCGACCGACGCGCCCTTCGGGTCCTGCCCGGTGAAGGTGCGCGTGAGGCTGTCGAAGAACTGCGTGCCGCTCGTGCCGCTGAGGACGTCGTTCATGGAGGACTCGAGGCCCGTGGATCCCTGGCCGAGCGTGTAGTAGCCGGTGACCGCGCTGTAGAGGTCGGGCTGCGCGTACGTGCGGAGGAACTTGTAGCGGTCCTCGACCGGGACCGAGGAGGCGATGGGGGTGCCGTCGACGAGGATCGCGCCGCGCTCGGCGGAGTAGCTGGCGATGATGGTGCGGGAGTTCCGAGGATCCGCCTGCAGGGTCGGCGCCGCGATCACCTGGATGATCGAGGCCGCGACGAACAGGGCCACGAACATGGCCAGGACGAACACGGAGACGCGCTTCAGCTCGCGGTTCACGACTCGACCACCAATCGGGGCTGGTTGCGGACGGTGTCGGACAGGCGCAGCAGCAGGGCCGCGATGATCCAGTTGGCGAGGAGCGAGGATCCGCCCGCCGCCATGAACGGCGTCGTGAGGCCCGTGAGCGGGATGACGCGGGTGACGCCGCCGATGACGATGAAGACCTGCAGCGCGATGACGAACGAGAGCCCGATGCCGAGCAGCTTGCCGAAGTCGTCCTGGCCCGCGAAGCCGATGCGGAAGCCGCGGGAGACGAGCAGGAGGTAGAGGGCCAGGATCGCGAAGACGCCCGTGAGGCCGAGCTCCTCGCCGAGGCTCGCGAGGATGAAGTCGCTGTTGGCGAGCGGCGTGAGGTTGGGCATGCCGCTGCCGAGCCCCCGCCCGAACAGGCCGCCGTCGGCCATGCCGAACAGGCCCGTGACGAGCTGGTAGCTGCCGCCGTTCGCGTCGTAGACCGCCGGGTCGAAGGGCTTCAGCCAGGCGTCGACGCGGCCGCCGACGTAGCCCAGCGTGCTCGCGCCGTACGCGCCGCCGAGGAACAGCACGGCGCCGAGCACGACCCAGCCGATGCGGCCGGTGCTCACGTAGGTCATGACGATGAAGAGGCCGAAGTACAGCAGGGACGTGCCGAGGTCGCGCTGGAACACGAGGACGCTCATCGAGGCGGCCCAGACCAGGAGGATCGGGCCGAGGTCGCGGACGCGCGGGAAGCGCATCCCCAGGACCTTGACGCCCACCATCGAGAGGCTGTCGCGCGCCGTGACGAGGTAGCCGGCGAAGAACACCGCGAGGCAGATCTTCGCGATCTCGCCGGGCTGGAAGGAGAAGCCGCCGATGTGGATCCAGACGCGCGCGCCGTTGATGTTCTGCCCGATGAACGGGAGCATCGGGAGGAGCAGCAGGATGAGGCCCACGAACATGGCGATGTAGCGGTAGCGCTGCAGCACGCGGTGGTTCTTCAGCAGCACGATGACCGCGAGGGCGCACACGATGGCGAGGCCGGACCAGACGATCTGCCGCACGGCCACGCTCTCCCAGCCGGAGTACCCGCCGGCGAGGTCGAGGCGGTAGATGGCCGCGATCCCCAGGCCGTTGAGCACCGTGGCGATGGGGAGGATGAACGGATCTGCGTCGGGCGCGAGCCAGCGCAGCGCCACGTGCATGCCGAGGACCAGCACGGCGAGGCCCGTGGCGGGCAGGAAGAAGCTCTGGTCGAACGCGCCGAGCGCGCCGAGCTGCACGAGGTAGAGGGCGCCGCCGTTGATGACGGACGCCAGCACGACCAGCGCGAGCTCGAGATTCCTGAGGCGGCGGGGCACGCGGATCCGCGGGACCTTGGGCGCGCGCTCGCGGCCGCGCGCGGGGGCGTCCGCCACGCCGGCGCTAGCCACCCGCGGCCTCCTGGAGCCGGTTGACGATCTCCTCGGCGCCCGAGAGCGAGTCCGCGTTGATGGTCTGCTCGACCTGCTGGCGGTAGAAGGGCTGGAGGTCGTCGACGCGCACCTCGGTGCGGGCGTAGACGTGGGACAGCTGGATCGGCCCGATGGTCTGCTGCACGCCGTTGTAGACGGCGACCGAGCCCTCGGACTCGCCCACGTAGTAGCGCGACTGGGTCCAGCGGTAGCCGAGCACGCACGCGAGCACGAGGCCCGCGAGGATCAGGGCGACGCCGACCAGCCAGGTGATGCGGCGCCGGAGCGCGCGCCGCCGGTCCTCGGCGATGAGCGCCTCGAGGTACTGGTCGGACTCGGGCTCGAACTGGGCGTCGCGCGACGCGGTGCTCGCGCGCAGCGGGTGGAGGAGGAGCGACGGGATCCGGACGGCGCGCTTCGAGGGCTCGTCGCCGAAGGCGAGCGGCTGCGCGGCGGATCCGACGAGCACGGGCTCCGGGTCGGGGCGGGCGGCCGCGGTCTCGTCGTCCTCGTCGAGCACGTCGACGACCACGACGGTGACGTTGTCGGGGGCGCCGTGGTCGAGCGACTCCTTCACGAGCGCATCGGCGATGGACTCCGGGGTGCCCGCGGTCGCGAGGATCTCGGTGATCCGCTCCTCGGACACGTAGCTGCTGAGCCCGTCCGAGCAGAGGAGCCAGCGGTCGCCCGTGTGGGTGTCCAGCACCTGGGTGTCGACCTCGGGGGCCGCGTCGACGTCGCCGAGCACGCGCATCAGCACGGAGCGGCGGGGGTGGACGAGCGCCTCCTCCGGCGTGATGCGGCCGCTGTCGACGAGGCGCTGCACGAACGTGTGGTCGGCCGAGATCTGGCTGAGCTCGCCGCGGCGGAAGAGGTAGATGCGCGAGTCGCCGATGTGGGCGATGGCGACGTGGCGGTCGACGCGGGCGAGGGCGCTGACCGTCGTGCCCATCCCGGTGAGCTCGGAGTGCTCGAACACGGTCTCGGCGAGGAGCTGGTTGGCGGCGACGAGGCCGGCCTGGAGCGCGAACTCCGCGTCGTGCGCGGAGGCGTAGGGCTTGTCGGTCTCGATGATGCGCTTGGTGGCGACCGCGGACGCGACGTCGCCGCCCGCGTGCCCGCCCATGCCGTCGGCGACGACGAACAGGTGCCGCCCCGCGTAGCCGGAGTCCTGGTTGTTCGACCGGACCTTGCCCACGTGGGAGACGGCAGCGGCCTGCGTCACTGTCGCCATGCCGCTACCGCCTGAGCTCGAAGCTGGTCGCGCCGATGCGGATCGGCGTGTCGAGCGGCACCTGCGTCGGCACGCTCACGCGCTTGCCGTCGAGGAAGGTGCCGTTGGTCGAGTCGAGGTCCTGGATCATCCACTCGTCGTTCCAGAGCAGCAGGCGCGCGTGGTGCGTGGAGGTGTAGTCGTCGCGGATCACGAGGCCCGACTCGCTCGAGCGGCCGATGGTGAGCGGCTCCGTGCCGAGCGGGATCTCGGTGCCGGCCTTGGCGCCCGACGTGATGACGAGGTGGCGGGCCGTGGACGTCGTGGCCTTGGCGCGCGAGGGGACGGCACCCGAGTTGGCGCCGGACGGCATCGTCGAGATGGGCGGCGGCTGCACGGCCGCGGCGCGGGGTGCGGCAGCGGCGGACGCGGCGTACGGGGAGGAGGGGAACGGGGATCCGCCGCCGGAGCCCGTCTCCTCGCGGAGCTTGCGGACCCGTTGGCCGAAGAGGTCGGAGCGGAGCGCGTAGACGATGCCGAAGACGAACAGCCACAGCACCGCGAGGAACGCGAGGCGGAGGACCAGGAGGGTCAGCTCGGTCATGACGCCCCCCAGAACCCGTCGTCGCTGCGCGAGCGCTGCGGCTCGCGGCCGCCGCGCTCCTCGGTGGCCTGCGGGACGACCCGGAAGGTGATGGCGGTGCGGCCGATGCGGATGACGGACTCGGGCGGGAGCGGCGCCTTGGTGACCGGCGCGCCGTTGAGCTCGGAGCCGTTCGTGGAGCCGAGGTCGCGGACCTGGGCGCGGGATCCGTCCCACGCGATCTCGACGTGGCGGCGCGAGGTGCCCGGGTCGTCGACCGTGATGTCGGCGTCGCTGCCGCGGCCGATGACCGTGCGGCCCACGGCGAGCGGGTGGCGCGTGCCGGCGACGTCGACGACGGGCATCCACGTGACGCTGCCCTCGACCGTGCGGCTGTCGATGCCGAGGACGCCCTCGGACAGCTGGTCGTCGCGGCGGAAGGAGACCTGCACGACGCCGGCGAACTGGTAGCCCTGCGTGGACGCGTGGCGCTCGACGGCCTGGCGCAGCTCGTCGGTGAGCGTGGAGCCGAGGGACGCGATGCGCTCGTGGTCGGCACGGGAGACGCGGAGCGTGAAGGAGTTGGGGACGAGGATGAGGTCGCGGTCGACGATGGCGGCGTGCGTGTCGAGCTCGCGTCGCAGCTGCGCGACGATCTCCACGGGCTGCAGGCCGGACTTGAAGGTCTTCACGAAGGCGCCGTTGACGGCGCGCTCGAGGCCCTTCTCGAAGTTGTCCAGGATTCCCACGTGTGATCCGTCCTCGCGCGGTCCTTCCGCGGATGAATAGTGCGATGTTAGCCAACTCGCGGGGCGGCGCCCTGGACACGGGCCTCGGGGTGGGTGCGGATCATCCTCGCGGACGGCCGGATGCGGGCCGCCGGGGCGCGGTGGCGGCGCGGGATCGGCTCCGCGGCGTGATAATGTCGTCCGGTTGGCGCGAGTGGCGGAATTGGTAGACGCGCACGGTTCAGGTCCGTGTGTCCGTGAGGACGTGGGGGTTCAAGTCCCCCCTCGCGCACCAGCAGGGAAGAAGGCCCCCGGGGAACCGGGGGCCTTCTCGCGTCTCGGGGGCGTGCGCCTCCTGGGCGGGCGTCCCCGGGGCGCGCCGCGGCGGCGGCAGGACCTCCCGCCCGGTCGCCGCCGAGGCCAGCCGATCGGCGGCGCGGGTCAGCCGATGGGCGGAGGGATCGGATCCCGCGGCCGACGCGGCGGGGTGCCCTCCCTCCGCACACTGGGGACGTGACGCACCCGACGCTCGCCCCCGCCGCCCGATCGCTGCCCGCCGACCCCGCGGACCGGCCGCCCACCGCGCCCGCGTCCGCGCCCGCCGTCGCCCGTCCGACCGGCGCCGCGCGGACGCTCCTCCGGACGCTCGCCCGCCACCCGCTCGCCGCGCTCGCCGTCCCCGCCGGCAGCGCGTGGATGGGCGTGATGGCCGGGCTGGGCGAGCTCGCGCATCCCGCCGCGACCGCCATCGCGCTCGCCGTCGTCGTGGCCGTGCTGGCCTGGTCGGAGAGCCGCATCGGGATCGTGCGCACCGCGCTCGTCGCCGGGCTCGGCTCGCTCGCGCCGGTCGCCGTCGCCTCCCTCCTCATCGCCGTGGGCCTCGCGCTCGGCGACCTCTACTCCCAGCTCGACGCGGCCGACCGGCTGTGGGCGCCGTCCGTCGTGATCGTCGCGGTCGCCGCCGCCGCCAGCCGCGGCCTCGCGCCGGCCCACCGCGACGGGCTCCGCGCCGCCGTTCTCGCGGCGGTGCTCGCCGGCCTCCTCGCCGGCGGCCACGGCGTCGACCTCACGCGCGGCGTCGCGCTGCTCATCGGGATGGGCCTCGGCCGGATCCTCGTGCCGCTCTCCTCCCGCCCCGCCTGGCACGACGCCGCCACCTCCCACGCCCGGGTGGTCGCCGCCACGATGCTCGGCACGGTCACCCTCAGCTGGTGGATCGCCGCGGTGTCCGGCGACGCGATCGGCGTGCTCAGCACCATGGGCTCCCTGCTCGACCCCGGCAGCACCGTGGTCGTGCTGTGCGTCCTGATCCTCGCGGTCGCGCTGCTGCTCCGCGGGCGGCGCCTCGGGCTCGTGATGGGCATCACGGCCCTCCTGCTCGTCACCGGCCTCCTCGCCTGGTACTACACGGTCATCCCGCTCGCCGAGGACTGGTTCACCTTCTCCGTCGCGTCGTGGACCGACCTCGAGGTGCCCGCGCTCGTGCTCACCACGTGGCTCGTTCCGGCGGCCGCGCTCGTCGTGCTCGTCGTCCGCCGCCGGTCCTTCACGATGCGCGCCGCCGCCGGGGAGCGCTCCGCCGGGCGCGAGCGCGTGCTCGCGCAGCTGGCGCGGGCGGACGCCGGATCCCTCGGGTTCATGGGCACGTGGGCCGGCAGCAGCCACTGGTTCGCCGCCGACGACGTCGCGTCCTCGGACAGCGCGTCCTCCGACGGCTCGGCGCACGGGGCCGTCGCGTACCGGGCCGCGCACGGCGTCGCCCTCACAGTGTCGGACCCGATCGCGACCACCGCCGACGCGCCCGCGACGATCCGCGCATTCGCCCGGCACTGCTCCGCGCGCGGCCTCGTGCCGGCGTTCTACAGCATCCACTCGCAGCACCTGCCGGTCTTCGCGGAGCTCGGCTGGAGCGTCACGCCGGTGGCCGAGGAGGCCGTGATCGACCTCGCGGGCTTCTCGACCTCGGGCAAGCGCCGCCAGGACCTGCGCACGGCGACCAACCGCGCCGCGCGCGACGGCGTCGACGCGCTGTGGGGCACCTACCGCACGCTGCCCGAGCCCCTCCGCCGCGCGGTCGACGCGCTGAGCGGCGACTGGGTCGACGCGAAGGCGCTGCCCGAGATGGGCTTCACGCTCGGCGGCCTGCGCGAGCTCGACGACCCCGAGGTGCGGATGCTGCTCGCCGTCGACGCCGCCGGCCGGGTGCACGGCGTCACCAGCTGGCTGCCCGTGTTCCGCGACGGCCGCCTCGTGGGCCGCACGCTCGACGTGATGCGCCGCGGCGCGGATCCCATGCCGGGCGTGATGGAGTTCCTCATCGCGACCGCCGCCCGCGCCTTCCAGGAGGAGGGCCTCGAGACGCTGAGCCTGTCGGGCACGCCGCTCGCGGGCGTCGGCCGGGGCCTCGCCGGGGGACCCGTCGACCGGGTGGTCGCGCGCCTGCTGGCCGCGACCGGACGCGCGCTCGAGCCGTCCTACGGCTTCACCTCGCTGCTGCGCTTCAAGGCCAAGTTCGACCCGCGGTACGAGACCCTCTGGCTCGCCTGCCCGACCGCGGCCGACCTCGCGCCGATCGGGCGCGCCCTCACCTCCGCCTACGTGCCGACGCTGCGGACCCGGCAGCTCGTGGGCGCGCTGCGGGCGGCGGGCGTCGCGCGGCGGGAGGCGCGGCGCGCGAACCGGGCGGCGAGGCGCGCGGCGCGGGGCGCTAGCCTCGGCCACGCGGGGGACCGCGACGGCGCGACGGGCGTCGGCGGCGGATCCGCCACGGGGAGGCGGGACGCGTGAGCCACGCATCCGGTGCGCGCGACGACGCGGCCGTCCCCACCGAGCCGACCGGGCCCGTCGTGACGGTCGTCGTGGTCGACGACGAGTCGCTCGTCCGCTCGGGCATCGCGATGGTGCTGGGCGCCTCGCCGCGGATCGCCGTGCGGGCCGCCGTCTCGAGCGACACCGCGGTGGCGACCGTGCGCGAGCACGCGCCCGACGTGGTGCTCCTCGACATCCGCATGCCCGCGCCCGACGGCCTCACGATCCTCGCCGAGCTGATGGCGGAGCCCCGGCCGCCCGCCGTCGCCATGCTCACCACGTTCGACACCGACGACCAGGTGCTGGAGGCGTTGCACCGCGGCGCGTCGGGCTTCCTGCTCAAGGACACGGATCCGGAGCAGCTCGCCCGGCACGTGCTCACGCTCGCGTCCGGCGGCATCGTGCTGGCGCCCGGCCTCCGCCCCGGCCGGCTCTTCCGCTCGCTCGAGGACGACGCCGAGCGGGCCCGCGTCGCGCGGCTCGGCGACCGCGAGACCACCGTGCTGAAGGCGCTCGCCCGCGGGCTCTCGAACGCGGAGATCGTGGCCGAGAGCGGGCTGACGCTCGGGACGGTCAAGGAGACGGTGAGCTCCATCGTGCAGGCGCTCGGCGTCGGCTCGCGCGTGGAGGCGGCCGTCGTCGCCGACCGCGCGGGGCTCGTGCCGCGGCGGTGATCCGATGATGCGGCTGACGAGGCGGGCGCTCGCCGCGGGCCGCGCGGCCGACGCCGACCGGGGCGCGGACGCGGACGCGCTCGACGCCGCCGCCGATCCCGCGGGCCGCCCGACCGCCGCCGACCGCGTGCGCGCCGCGCTCGTCGACCTGCTCGTGGCCGGCGTCGCCACGGCCCTGTCCTACGGGTTCCTCTCCGCCGCGCAGTCGTCGGGGGAGGTCGCCGCGGGGATCGCCGCCTGCCTCGGCCTCGTGCTCCGCCGCCGCTGGCCGTGGCTGAGCGTGCTGGCCGCGCTGCCGGCCTTCTACCTGAGCATCGCGTACGTCCCGCTCGTGATCGCGCTCTTCGACCTCGGCCTCTCGCGCGCGCCGCGGTGGCAGGTCGCGGTGGCGGTGGTCGGATCCGTGGTCGCGTACATGGCGCCGCTCTGGCCCCCGGAGGACGTGCCGTTCCTGGTCGAGCCGCTCGTGGACGCGACCATCTACACGGTCGGGCCGGCGCTGCTCGGCGCGTTCCTGCGCGAGCGGCGGACGGCCCGGGCGCAGCTCGTGGAGCTCCGGGCCGCGCAGTCGCTCGGGCAGCGGCAGGCTGCCGAGGTGGCGCTCTCGCGGGAGCGGGCGGTGCTCGCGCGCGAGATGCACGACGTGGTCTCGCACCAGGTCAGCCTCATCGCCGTGCAGGCCGGGGCGATGCAGGTGGGCGCGGCCGACGAGCGCTCCCGGGAGGCCGCGCGCACGATCCGCGGGCTCAGCACGGTGACGCTCGAGGAGCTGCGCGGCATGGTCGAGGTGCTGCGCGCCGCGGGCGGGGAGCGGCGCGAGCTCGCGCCGCAGCCGACCCTGGAGGACGTGCCGGCGCTCGTGGCGGCCAGCGGGATCCGCGTGGAGACCGCCCTCGACCTCCCCGGCGACCTGCCCGCGGCCGCCCAGCGAGCCGTCTACCGGACGGTGCAGGAGGGCCTGACGAACGCGCGCAAGCACGCGACCGGCGCGGCCGTGCGGATCAGCGGCCGGCTCGACGCGGGCCACGTGGTGCTCGAGGTGGACGCGGGCGCGCCGACGCTCCCGCTGCTCGACCTGCCGAGCGGACGCCACGGGCTCACCGGGCTCCGCGAGCGGGCCCAGCTGCTCGGCGGCACCCTGACGGCCGAGACGCGCGCCGACGGATCCCACCTCCTGCGGCTGCGCTTCGCGCTCTGAGGCGGACCGGCGCCCCGCGGCTCAGCGGCCGGATGCGGAGGCGGGGACCGCGGCCGGCTCGACGTCGGTCGTGGGCTCCGGGCCGGGCCAGATGGTCCAGCAGACGGCCCAGATGGTGCAGATGCCGAGGAGCGCCGTGAGGCGGGCGATCCAGTCCTCGAGCGCCCGGGTCCGCGCGGCGTCGCCGACGAACGCGATGGCGGCGAGCAGCAGGGCGCAGGCGATCGCGTAGGCGACCACCGTGAGGATCCACATCCGCCACTCGTAGCGCACCCTGGCGCGACCGGACCGGGCGGGGCGCGCCGGCGCCGGGCCGCCGGCGAAGCGGTGGGCGAAGCGGGCGTCGAGCCAGCGCACCATCGAGTGGCCGAAGGCGACGGATCCGCCGAGGTACGCGGCGGCGAGGCCGTGGGTCCAGTCGGCGGTCGCCCCGCCGCGGAGGTCGACGGCGGCGGCGACGAGCAGCACGAGGTCCACGACGGGCACGCACGCGAGGAGCACGGCGCCGAGGCGCGGGCGGCGGAGGGCGTAGCGGACGGCGAGCCCGGCGGCCAGCACGACCCAGAAGCCGATCTCGCAGGCGATGATGACGACGACGATCATGCGCGGACCCCCCGTGGTTCGGCTGGTCCCCACCGTATCGGCGCGGGGTCCGGCGGCGACGCCCCAGATCTGGGGCGCCCGCCCGACGTGGGATCAGCCCTGGCGGACCTTGTTCCGCGGGTTCTTCTTGTTGATGACGAAGACGCGGCCGCGGCGGCGCACGACCTGCGCGCCGGGGAGCTTCTTCAGGGCCTTGATCGAGTTGCGCACCTTCATGGTGGTCCTTTCGTGAGAACAGTTCTCAATAGACTAGCGCCATGCCCGCTCGCGATCGATCCACCTCCGTGCACCCGCAGCCCCAGCCGCCGTCCGGCGTCGTGCTCGTCGTGGGGGAGGGATCCGCGCTCCGCTCCGTCCTCCGCGACGCCGTCGCCGAGCGCGCGGCCTCGCTCCTCGTGCTGCCGCCGGACGAGGCGGACCCGGTCGAGCCCATCGCGCGCTTCCTCGACGACCTCGCCGAGCTCGGGCCGGGCGCCGAGGCGGTGGTCGGGATCCCCGCCACGGCCGACGCCCGCGCGACCGGCATGGGCCTCGACCTGCTGCTGCGGCAGGAGCGGCGGCTGCAGCGCGCGCTCGGCGGGGTCGGATCCGGCTTCGGGCTCCGCCACGTCGTCTCCGTCGTGCCCGCCGACCGCCTGCACGCCGTCTCCTTCGGCCGCGTCGAGGACGCGTTCACGGAGGCGGAGACGCTCGTCGACCTCGTGGAGTACGCGACCGTCGTGGTCCTCACCGGCATGGCGCGCGTGCCGCAGGAGGCGCGCGGCCTGGTCGTCGCGCTCGTGCGGCGGCTCGCGCCGCGGGCGACCGTGCTCGACGCGCGGCGCCCGCTGGCGCTCGACCGGCTGCCGCGCTGGGGCGACGTGGCCGGCCTCGCGGCCTCGGCCGGCTGGATGCGCGAGCTCACGGCCGCGGGCGTGGCCGCGCGTCCGGCGGACCTCGACCGGCTGACGGGACCCGTGGGATCCGTCGTGGTGGGCGACCCGCGGCCCCTGCACCCGCAGCGCCTCGCCGACGCCGTGGAGGAGGAGCTGCGGCCCGACCGCGCCGGGCTGGTGCTGCGCTCGAAGGGCTTCGTGTCGCTCGCGTCGCGGCCGGGCGAGGTGGGCGGGTGGTCGAGCGTCGGGTCGATGCTCACGCTGCAGCCGACCGGGATCGACCCGTGGACGGAGGAGGCGCCGCACGGGACGGAGATCGCGTTCTTCGGGATCGGGCTGCGGCCGGCCGTCCTGCGGCGCGCGATCGGGCGGGCCGTGCTGACGCCGGCGGAGCTCGCGGCCGGGCCCGACGCGTGGGCGGGGTACGCGGATCCGTTCCCGCGGGTCGACGCCGGCTGAGGGACGGGCCGGGCGGTCCCGACGGCTCGCGGCGCGCTCGGGGTGCGTCGCGGCGCGCCCGGACGCCGGGGAGGGTGACGGTCCGCCGAGAGCGGATGCGCGCACCTGGGCACTGCTCGACCTCCGGCGTTCAGTGGGGAGGTGAAGCAGAACCGCGCCGCAGAGGGCAGCACCCGCACGACCGACGACCGCACCGATCACCGCACCGACGACCGCACCGAGGCCTCCGAGGGTCGGCCCGCCGAGGCGCAGGACCCCGCCGCGGATCCCGCCATCGTCCCCGAGCCCGCGCCCGGCCCCGAGCCGGAGGACGCGCTCCGCGTCGCCCGCGAGTCCTTCGGCTGGGACGAGCTGCACGACGGCCAGGTGCGCACCATCGGCCCGCTCGTCCGCGGCCGCGACGCGCTCGTCGTGATGCCCACGGGCTACGGCAAGTCCGCGATCTACCAGGTCGCCACCGTGCTCATGGAGGGCCTGACCGTCGTCGTCTCGCCGCTCATCGCGCTGCAGGCCGACCAGGTGCAGAACCTCGAGGACGCGCCGGCCGCGCCGCCCGCGCGCGTGATCAACAGCACGATCCGCGGGAAGGCGCTCGACGAGGCGTGGGCGACCGTGGAGGAGCCGGGCGCGCGGATCGTGTTCCTCACGCCCGAGCAGCTCGCGCGCGACGAGGTCGTCGCGCGGCTCGTGGCGCGGGGGGTGTCCCTCGTGGTGATCGACGAGGCGCACTGCGTCGCGTCGTGGGGCCACGACTTCCGGCCCGACTACCTGGGGCTCGGCGGCGTGATCGACGCGCTCGGGCACCCGCCGACCGTCGCGATGACCGCGACCGGGTCCACGCCCATCCGGGTCGAGATCGAGGAGCGCCTCGGGCTCCGCGACCCGTTCGTGCTCTCCAGCGGCTTCGACCGACCGAACATCCGGCTCGAGGTGCGGCGGCACACCGAGGAGGCGGAGAAGCGGCGCGCGATCGTCGCGCACGTGATGGAGCAGACGCAGCCGGGCCTCGTCTACGTCGCGACGCGCAAGGACGCCGAGGACTACGCCGACGAGATCCGCGCGGCCGGCCTCCGCGTCGACGCGTACCACGCGGGCCTCCCCGCGGCCGAGCGCGAGCGCGTGCAGACGGCGTTCCACGAGGACGACGTGGACGTGGTGGTCGCCACGAGCGCGTTCGGCATGGGGATCGACAAGCCGACCGTGCGGTACGTGATCCACGCGGCGCCGCCCGAGTCGGTCGACGCGTACTACCAGGAGGTCGGGCGCGCGGGACGCGACGGGGAGCCGGCGGTCGGGATCCTGCACTACCGGGCCGAGGACCTCGGCCTCCGCCGGTTCTTCGCGGCGCGCACGCCCCGGCCCGCGAGCCTCCGCGACGTGTACGCGGCGGTCGCGGTGGCGGGTGTCGACGGCCCGGTGCGCCCGGCGGCCGTCGCCGAGCGGGCCGGGATGTCGCCGCGCACGGTCGGCGGCGTCCTCAACCTGCTCGTGGACGCGGGCGTGCTCGGGTCCGACCGCGACGGCGCCTTCGTGCGCGAGGAGCTGGATCCGCGCGAGGCCGCGTCCCGCGCCAAGGAGGTGGCGCAGGAGCGCGAGCGCATCGAGGTCTCGCGCCTGGAGATGATGCGCGGCTACGCCGAGACGCAGCAGTGCCGCCGCCAGTTCCTGCTCGGCTACTTCGGCGAGGAGTCGCCGGAGCGCTGCGGGAACTGCGACGCGTGCGACCGGCTCGAGGCGGACGACGCGCACGAGGAGGCGATGGGGTCGGGGGCCGCGGACGTGGAGGCTCCCGCGGCATCCTCCGCCGCCGACCCGTTCTCGCCGCAGTCCGCCGTCACCCACGCGGAGTGGGGGCCGGGCACCGTGATGAGCGCTGAGGACGACCGCATCACCGTCTTCTTCGAGAAGGAGGGGTACCGCGTGCTGTCGCGGAAGCTCGTGGCGGAGGGGGAGCTGCTGCAGCCGGCGTGATCGGCGGCGGTCAGGCGGCGGCGTCGGCGACCGTCGCGTCCGGGTGCGGGGCGCCGAGCCCGGCCGGGTGGCCGTCCAGCCGCACCTCGCGCCCGCTCGCGGCCGACGCGTAGACGGCCTCGAGGATCCGGGCGAGGTGCAGCCCGTGCGCGGCCGGCGCGACGGACGGGATCTCGCCGCGCACCGTGCGCACGAACGTGTCGATCTCCACCTGGAAGCCCTCGTCGAGGTCGAAGGACAGCGCGTCGATGTTCGGCGCGATCTCCACCACGGTGTCGTGCAGCTCCGTCGTGATCCGCAGCTCCGGCTCGAGCGTCGCCCCGCCGCGCTCGCCGAACACCTCGAACGACTGGCTGTCGCGGCCGTGCAGCGAGTACGAGGTCTCGATCGAGAGCACGGCGCCGTCCGCGAAGCGCACGAGCGCGCCCGCGAGGTCCTCCACGGGGTCGTCGGAGGGCGTCTGGTCGGCGCTGAGGTAGCGCGTGAGCCCGCGGATGTTGCCGCGGCTGCCGAGCCGGTGGAACGCGTACCCGGTCACGGCGACGGGCTCGGGGAAGTCCATGAGCCAGAGCGCCATGTCGAGGAAGTGCACGCCGAGGTCGATGAGGGGGCCGCCGCCGGAGACGGAGCGGTTCGAGAACCAGCCGCCCGGATCGCCGGCCTGCCGGAGGAACACGGCCTTCGCGTAGTAGAGGGGACCGAGGTCGCCCGCGTCCACGAAGCGCTTGAGGGTGACCGCGTTCGAGGAGTGGCGGCGCACGTAGCCGACCTGCACGGATCCGGCGCTCGCCGCCTCCGCCGCCACGATGGCCTCGGCCTGCGCGACCGTGACGGCCATCGGCTTCTCCAGCAGGACGCTCTTGCCGGCCTCGAGCGCGGCGATCGCGACCTCGGCGTGGGTGTCGTTGCGCGTGCAGACGCTGACGGCGTCGATCGAGGGATCGGCGACGAACGCGCGGAAGTCGGTGGAGACGAGCGCGGCCCCGTGCTCGGATGCGCGGGCCGCCGCGCGCTCGCCGTCGATGTCGCAGATCCCCGCGACCACCACGTCCGGGTTCCGGGCGTAGGCCGCGAGGTGCAGGCCCGCGATGGTGCCGGCGCCCACGACGCCCACGCGCACGGGCGCGGTCGCGGGAGCGAGGCCGGATGCGTCGGTCGCGCTCATCGGACGGCCTCCGCCGCGAGGCGCTGCGCGGCGGCGAGGCCCTGGGTGAAGCCCGTCATCGGATCCTCGAGCCCCTCGAACTCGATCGACACCGGCCCATCGAAGCCGGACGCGGCGACGAGCCCGAGCAGCTCGCCGAGCGGCAGGTCGCCCGAGCCGACGACGGCGCCGCGGATCCCGCGCCCGCCGAGCGTCGTCATCCACGTGTCGTCCGGCGGCACGTCGCGCACGTCGAAGTCCTTGAGGTGCACGACCGCGGCGTGCGGGAGGAGGCGGGGCACGGCGTCGAGCGGGTCCTCGTCGACGCAGAGGGAGTTGCCGACGTCGAGCGTGACGCGGAAGGCCGGGCGGTCGACGGCCTCGACGAGGCGCAGGATCCGGTCGCTCGCGTTCATGCTCATGCCGTGGTTCTCGACGGTGGTGGCGATGCCGAGGGTCGCGGCGTGGTCGGCGAGGGCGCGGCACACGGGCACGATCGTCGCCAGCGCGCGCTCGAACTCCGCGTCGTCGGCCTCGCGCCAGGGCCAGGCGAACACGTCGTGGCGGAGCAGCGGGATCCCGAGCTCGTGCGCCACGCGGAGGTGCTCGTGCAGCCGGGCGACCTCGCCGTCGAGGTCGGGGCCCCGGAGGTCGGCGCCGACCGCGTAGTTCGCGAGCACGACGCCGCGCGCGTCGGCCCGGGCGCGGATCGCGGCGACCAGCTCCGGGTCGTCGACGAGCTCGCTGCCGAGCCCGGCGATCGAGATCTCCAGGTGGGCGGCGTCGGAGTCGGCCACGAGGTCGACGACGTCGGGCACGGTCAGGGTGCCGGCCTCGAGGGCCGGGGCGAACGTGTAGGAGCTGACGCCGAAGCGCATGGGCGGCCTTCCTTCCACGGCCGCCGGGTGGTCGACCGTGCCCCCACGGTAGGGAGGCACGGGGGTCGCGGCGTTCCTGCACGACCGGTTTAACGGAGCCGTAACCGCGGGCCCGCCGGCGGCCACGCGCGGGTCCATATGGTGAGGGGGACCCGGCGGGAGGGCGGCGCCCGCGGCCCGCGCCGGAGGAGGAGGACCCATGCCGCACCGTCCCCGGATCGTCTCGCTCGGCATGTCGCTCGAGGCCAGCGTGTACTCGCCGGCCGTGACGCGCGTCGACCAGTTCGTGCGCACCGAGGGCGACTCCTACCTCGCGGGACGCCCGTTCCTCGCGCCCGGCACGCCGCTGCGCGAGCGCGCGGACTGGACGGCGCTGCCGCACTTCCGGGCCATCCCGGGCGGGCCGGTGCCGGCGGAGGACCACCGCGCGATCCTCGACGACATGCTGGGCGCGCTCGAGCGCTCGCTCGCGGACGACGGCCCCGTCGACGGCGTCCTCTACGACGTGCACGGCGCCATGAGCGTGATCGGCACCGACGACCCCGAGGGCGCGCTCGCCGCCCGCATCCGCGAGATGGTGGGCCCCGACGCGCTCATCTCGGCGACCATGGACCTGCACGGCAACGTGACGCCGCTGCTCGCGGGCGCCGTCGACCTCATCACCTGCTACCGCCTGGCGCCGCACGAGGACGCCCTCGAGACGGTCGAGCGGGCCGTGCGGAACCTCGTCGACCGGCTCACGGGGCCGCGGCGCGACGAGCCGGTCGCGACCGCGTGGGTGCCCGTGCCGATCCTGCTGCCGGGGGAGAGGACGAGCACGCGCGACGAGCCCGCCAAGGGGCTGTACGGGCGGATCCCCGGCATCACGGCACGCGAGGGCGTCATCGACGCGGGGATCTGGATCGGCTACGCCTGGGCGGACGAGCCGCGCAACCACGCGGCCGTGGTCGTGACCGGCGACGACGCCGCGGTCGTGGCGGCGTCCGCGGAGGAGCTCGCCGCGGAGCTCTGGCGCGTGCGGGACGACTTCGCGTTCGTCGCGCCCGTCGGCACGCTCGACGCGTGCCTCGACGCGGCCGTCGCGAGCGACGCCCGGCCGTTCCTCATCAGCGACTCGGGCGACAACCCCACCGCGGGCGGCGCGGGCGACGCCACGGGCACGCTCCGGGCGCTCGTCGCGCGGCCCGAGATCGCGTCCGGCGAGGTGGAGGCGGTCTACGCGTCGATCCCGGATCCCGGGGCCGTCGCGTCGTGCGTCGCGGCCGGCGTCGGCGGCGCCGTCGACATCCGCGCGGGCGCGCTCGTCGACGACACGGTGGCGCCGCCGGCAGAGCTCCGCGGCACGGTCGAGCACATCGCGCACGGGGATCCGGCCGCCGACGTCGAGGTCGTGGTGCGCGTGGGCGGCCTGCGCGTGATCCTCACGGCCCGCCGGAAGCCGTACCACCTGGAGGGCGACTTCACGCGGAACGGCATCGACGCGCGCGCGGCCGACGTGGTGGTGGTGAAGATCGGCTACCTCGAGCCCGAGCTGCACGCGATGGCGGCCGACTGGATGATGGCGCTCACGCCGGGCGGGGTCGACCAGGACATCGCGCGGCTGCCGCACCGACGGATCATCCGGCCGATGGTGCCGTTCGACGAGGTGACGGAGACGCCCGACCTCTCGGCGCGGATGCTGACGCGCGTGCGCTGAGGCGGGGCGCCCGCCCGCCCGCTCAGTACAGCCGCGCCAGCGCCTTCCGCAGGCAGAGCTGGCCGATGCCGAGCACGCCCGCGTCCACCCCGGCCTCGCTCTGCTGGATGCGGATGGCCGTCGTCGCGAGCGGATGGCAGCTCTCGTAGAGCTGCGAGCGGACCGCCGCGACGAACGGCTCGACCGTGGAGAGCATCCCGCCGATCACGACCACCTCGGGGTTGAAGAAGTTGACGACGGCCGCGAGGGTGTCGCCCACCGTGCGGCCGGCCTGGCGCAGCCGCGTGGTGGCGCGCGGATCGCCGTCGTGCGCGAGCCGCACCACCTCCGGGAGGTCGCGCACGGGAGCGCCCGAGGACCGGAGCCCCGCGACGATGCCGTTGGCGCCCACGATCGTCTCGAGGCAGCCGGTGTTGCCGCAGTTGCACGGCATCTGGGCGGCCGCGGCGACCCGCACGTGCGCGATGTCGCCGGCCAGCGCGGTCGCGCCGCGGTACACGTGCCCGTTGATGACGATCCCGCAGCCGACCGAGGCGCCCGCCTTGAGGAACAGCAGGCTGCCGACCCGCACGCGGGATCCCGCCGCCCGCCGGTCGAGGGTGGCGTGCTCGCCGAGGCCCATCATGTTGGCGTCGTTGTCGACCACCGCGACGGCGTCGAACTCCTCCTCCAGCCAGCCGACCACGTCGAACCGGTGCCAGCCCGGCATCGACGCGGGCGACTCGACCATGCCGCGCGCGGTGTCGACCGGCCCGGGCAGGCACATGCCGACGCCGCGGACCACCGGGTCCCCGTGGGCGGCGACGAGCGCGCGCAGCGCGTCCGCGACCAGCGCGAGCACGCCGTCGGGGCCTGCGCCGATGTCGATCGGGATGGTGCGCGCGTCGACGATCGTGCCGGACATGCTGAGCAGCGCCAGGCGGGCGTGGCTGCGGCCGAGGTCGGCGGCGAGCATCACGCCGGCGTCGTCGCGGAGGTGCAGCACGCGGGGGCGGCGGCCGCCCGTGGGGTCGCCGGATCCGCGCTCCTCGACGAGGCCGGCGCGCAGCAGCTGCGTGATCTTGCCGGTGATGGTCGAGGGCGGCAGGCCGAGCGTGCGGGCGAGGTCGGCGCGGTTCGTGGCCGAGCCGGTGGCGATCATGTACAGCAGCGCCGACGCCGTCTCCCCGGCGATCTCGCTGTCGGGGGTCGCGCGCCGGATCCGCGGGGGCGGCGGCAGCCGGGATCCGCCGAGGAGGCGCTCGGGGACGCGTCCGCCGGGCGGGCCGAGCGCGCCGAGCGGGCCGAGCGCGCCGGGCGGGCCCTTCGGCGGCGCGGTCACGCGGGCGCGTCCCGGCCGGCCGCGGCGCCCGTGAGGTCCCCGACGCGGGCGTCGGCCGGCAGCCGCCCCGCGATGAGGGCCGATGCGATGACGCCGGCCTGCCCGCCGAAGCGCGCGGCGACCACGAGCGGCCGCCGCTGGAAGGTGAGGAGCCCGTCGAGCCGCTCGCGCAGCGGCCCGAGCAGCTGCTCGCCCGCCCGCGACAGGCCGCCGGCCACGACCACGACCTCGGGGGAGAGGATCGCCGTCAGCTGCGCGAAGGCGAGCGCGAGCGCGTCGATGCACGCGTCCACCACCTGCCGCGCGACCGGGTCCCCGTCGGCCGCCGCCGCGAACACGCGCGCCGCGCCGCCCTCGGTCGTCGTGCCGCCGGTGGCGCGCGCGTAGGCGTCGGCGACGCCCTTCGCGGAGGCCACGGTCTCGAGGCACCCGGATCCGCCGCACGCGCAGCGGATCCCCGCGGTGGACCCGACGGGCGTCGTGCGCATGTGGCCGATCTCCGCGCCCCGGCCGCTCGCCGTGTAGAGGCGGCCGTCGACGAAGACGGCCGCGCCGATCCCCGTGCCGATGCTCACCACGACCGCGTCGCGGGCCCCGCGCGCGGCGCCCATCTCGAACTCGGCGACGCCGGCGCCGCGCGCGTCGTTGCCGAACGCGACCGGGAGCCCGGTGGCCGCGGCGAGCAGGTCGCGCATGGGCACGTCGCGGAGCCCCACGTGCTCGGCGAGCACGACCACGCCGCGGTCGTCGTCGACCACGCCGGCCACGTGCACGCCCACCGCCGCGGGGGCGGCGTGCGGGTGGTCGCGCGTGGCCTCCGCGACGACGGAGGCGAGGGCGGCGACGAGCGCCGCCGCGTCGTGCCGGGGCGTGGGCACGGAGCGGGCCTCGACGACCTCGCCCCGGGCGTCCACCACCGCGATCTTGACGTCGGTGCCGCCGATGTCGAACGCGATGACGGGCCGCGGCACCCGCAGCTCCAGCCGCGGGTGGGCCGTCACTTGACCGCGCCCGCGGTGAGGCCCGTCGCCATGCGCTTCTGCACGATGAGGAAGAGGATCACGACGGGGAGCGCCATGAGCGTCGATCCTGCCATGATGCCGCCCCAGTCGGTCTCCTGCATCTGGCCGCGGAAGCCCTGCAGCCAGAGCGGGAGCGTGCGGCTGTCGTCGGCGGAGAGCGTCACGAGCGCGAGCGTGTACTCGTTCCACGCGGCCAGGAAGCCGAAGATGCTGGAGGCGACGAGGCCGGATCCGAGCAGCGGCAGCGTCACCCGGCGGAACGCGCCGACGCGGCTGCAGCCGTCGAGCATGGCGGCCTCCTCGAGCTCCACGGGGATCCCGTCGACGAAGCCCTTGAGCACCCAGATGGTGAACGGGACGTTGGCGGCGAGGTACAGGATGCTCAGGCCGAGCACGGAGTTGAGCAGGCCCCAGCCGTCGAGCATCCGATACTGCGAGATGAAGAGGGCCTCCGCCGGGATCATCTGGATCACGAGCACCGCCACGATCATCGACGTGCGTCCGCGGAAGCGGAACCGGCTGAGCGCGAACGCCGCGATCACGCCGAACGCGAGCGACCCGGCGACCACGACGAGCGCGATGAGCGTGCTCATCCGCAGCGCCGACCAGAACCGGGCGTCGCCCAGCACGCGCGCGAAGTGCTCGCCCGTGCCGCCGATCGGCAGCCAGGTGGGCGTGCGGGACGACAGCTGCTCGGGGGTGAGGAAGGCCGCGTCGACCATCCAGTAGACGGGGAAGAGCCAGACCAGGCCGAACGCGACGGCGACGACGTCGAGCGCGATGCGGCCGGGCGAGCGGCGGCGGCGGGCGCGGGGCGCGCGGGCGGCGGGAGCGGCGGGCGGCGCGGCGGTCGACGACCCCGCGGGCGCGGTGGCGGCCCCGGTCGACGTGCGGGCGATGGTGGCGGTCATCGGGCGTCCCCCTCGGTCAGCAGCGCCCGGATGTAGCGCCAGGTGAGCAGCAGGCTCACGGCGAGCATGACCATGGCGGCCGCCGAGGCGACGCCGTAGTTCCCGCCGGAGAGCCCGATCTGGTAGACGAACGTGCCCAGCACGTTGGTCTGGTCGGTGATGCCGCTGCTCTGCTGCAGGATGTGGATCTGCGTGAACACCCGCAGGTCCCAGATCACCTGCAGCAGGCTCACGAGCAGGAGCACCGGGGCCACGGACGGCGCCACGATGTGCAGGAAGCGCTGGCGGCCGTCGGCGCCGTCGAGCTGGGCGGCCTCCATCATCGACTCGTCGAGCTGGGTCACGGAGGCGTAGACCATGAAGACCACGAGCGGCACGCTCATCCACGTGATGAGGAGGCCCGCGACCACGAAGAAGGTCACCGGGTCCGAGAGCCAGTTGTAGCCGACCATGCCCTCGGCGCCGAGCTTCCCGAGGGTCCAGCCGACGACGCCGCTGCGCGGGTCGAACAGCAGCTGGAACACCTGCAGCGAGCTGAGCACGGGCATCGCCCACGCCACGAGCATCACGATCTGCACGCCCACGGCGATGGACCGGCGCACCTGCGTGAGCAGCATCGCGCCGGCCGTGCCGATCACCACGGTCGCCGCGGCGCACGCCAGGCAGAAGCCCACCGAGCGGCCGAGCGACGCCCAGAAGGCCGGGTCGCCGAGCACCTGCGCGTAGTTCGCGAGGCCCACCATCTCCGGCGCCTGGCCGAACTGCTGGGCCAGGCCGAAGCGCTGGAACGACATGATGACCTGGCGCGCGAGGGGATACGCGAGGCCGACCGCGACGATCGCCATGGCCGGCAGGACGAGCGCCCACGCGAGCCGGCGCTCGGCCCGCGGGCTGCGCGGCGCCTCGAGGGCCGGCGCGGGCGACGGCGTGGACGTGGACGTGCTGAGGACGGCGCTCACGGGCGGATCACGCCGATCCGAGCAGGCTCGTGAGCTTGGCGTCCGCGGCGGACGCGAGCGCGACGGGGTCGCCCCCGGCCGCGAGGGCGACGTAGAAGTCGTCGATGACGCGCGCGCCCTCCACGAGCGCCCAGTTCTGCGCCGCGGGCGTGCCGACCGAGTTGCGCACGGCCTCGGTGGTGAGGGTCGCGAGCTCGTCGCTGCCGAGCGCGCCGGCGTAGTCGAGGTTGCCGGGGACCCAGCCGCCGACGCTGGCGAAGTACTCCTGGAAGGGCTGGGAGAAGATCAGCTTCATGACCTCCTTGGCGAGGTCCTGGTTCTTCGAGCGGGCGGAGATCGCGACGTTGGAGCCGCCGGCGAACGGGTGGCCGGCGTCGCCGCCCGCGGCCGCCGGGAAGCCGAAGTAGCCCACGTTCCCGGCGTCCACGAGCCCCTGGTCGATGTTGGCCAGGTGCCAGTTGAAGCCGAAGAACATCGCGGTCTCGCCCGCGTTGAACGGCACCCACGGCTTCTCGGAGACCTCGCTGTCGGTCACGGTGCCGGCGGTGGATCCCGTCTTCCAGATCTCCTGCAGCGCCTGGAACGCCTTCTGGCTCTCGGGGCTGGAGAGCGAGCCCTTCCAGGTGTCGCCGTCCTGCTCCGCGAGGCGCCCGCCCTCGGTGAACTGCCACGCGAGCGCCGACTGCCACGAGATGCCGGGGAGGTACAGGCCCGAGAACGACGGGTCGCCCGCGTGCGCGGCCTGCAGCTTGGCGGCAGCGGCGGTGAGCTCCTCGATGCTCGTGGGGACGGCGACGCGCGCCTCCTCGAACATGTCCTTGCGGTAGAAGAACAGGCGGCTGCCCGCGTAGAACGGCGCCGCGTACATCTGGCCGTCGTGCGAGCCGAGCTCCACGAGCGACTGCGTGAGGCTCGCGCCGCCCAGCTCCTCCTTCATGTCCTCGAGGCTGGTGAGGGCCCCGACCGCGCAGAACGTGGGGGCCTGCGTGTTGCCGAGCTCGATGATGTCGGGGGTCGAGTCGGCGCTCGCGAGCGAGGTCTGGAGCTTGGAGACGATGCCGTCCCACACCTGCAGCTCGATCGTGAGCGTGGATCCGGGGTGCTGCTCCTCGAACGTCTTCTTCAGCCAGTCGCGCGCCTCCTGCGAGACCGAGTCGGTCATCATCCAGACGCGGAGGTCGGCCGTGGCGGGGCCGCCCCCGCCGCCGGATCCGGAGGCGCAGGCGGCGAGGAGGGCGGTGAGCCCGAAGGCGCCTCCCAGCCCGATGGCGGTACGGCGGGTGATGTCGGCCATGACGTGTCTCCTGGGGGTCGCGATGCGGGCTCGGGTGGACCCCATGGTGCGAGCGCCGGGCCCCGCGCAGGCACGCGCCGTGTTAAATCGCGCCTGCATAAACATGTTCTTCATCTGCGGCGCGGGCGGATCCGGGTGAGGGTGCTTCCATGGGGCCATGACGCGCCCCGCCGACCCGTCCCCTGATCGTCGCGTGGCGGTGGAGATCGCCGTGCAGGACGCGGCCTCCGCGCGCACTGCCGCGACCGCCGGCGCCGACCGCGTCGAGCTGTGCTCCGCGCTCGCCGCGACGGGCGGCGTGACCCCGAGCATCGGGCTCGTGGAGGCCGTGGTCGCCGTGGGGCTGCCGGTGCACGTGCTGATCCGGCCGCGGCCGGGCGGGTTCGTGCACGACGCCGACGAGCGCGCCGTCATGCTCCGCGACGTGCGGGCGGCGCTCGCCGCGGGGGCCGCGGGCGTCGTCTCCGGGGGGCTCACCGCCGGCGGGCGCGTGGACGCCGATCTGCTCGCCCGGCTCGTCGACGCGACGGGCGACGCCGTGTTCACCTTCCACCGCGCGATCGATGCCGTCGACGACCGGGAGGCCGCGCTCGACGCCCTCCTCGCCGCCGGGGTCGGCCGCGTGCTCACGTCGGGCGGCGCCGCGCGGGCGGGCGACGCGGTGCCGGCGCTCGCGGAGCTGGTGGCGCGCGCCGACGGGCGGATCGAGATCCAGGTCGGCGGGGGAGTGACGGTCGACGCGATCCCGGGGCTCGTGCGGGCGGGCGTCGACGCGATCCACCTCTCGGCCCGGCGGCGCGCGACCGCCACGCGCGTGGGCCCGGGCGGCGGCGAGGCGGCGCACGACGTGGCCGACGGGGGGATCGTGGCGGCGGCGGTCGCGGCGGCGCGGGAGGGGGCGAGGGCCCGGTCGTAGCGCGGCGGGCTCCGCGCACGTCGAGCAGCCTCGGGGGACACTGCCGACGGGGGAGGGCGGGGCGCCGCCCTCCCCCGACGGGCGCTAGCGCAGGACGCGCAGGTCGGTCGCGGCCTCGATCGCCGTGATCGAGGTGAAGGCGCTGCGGTCCGCGCCGCCGCGGGGGATGTTGCCGTAGTGGATCCCGTACGCGGTGTTGCCGTAGAACCAGGGGCCGCCGCTGTCGCCCTCCTGGGTGATGTAGCCGTCGACCTGCCAGAGGTTCGCGTAGGTCACGCCGTTCGCGTTGACCGTGGTGGTCGGTCCGTTGATGACCTGCGAGCAGCCGTAGGCCGTGAGGGTGCCGTACTTGCAGACGTTCATGCCCACGAAGGGCGCGGCGACGGCGGTGGCCTTGCGGCGGATCAGCGTGGATCCGGCCTTCTGGCTGATGAACTCGTTGTGCACGGACTCGGAGGAGCTGAACCACTGCTCGTCGAGCTGGCCGCTGTCGCCGTGGCCCTCGAAGGTGAGGATCTGGCGGGACTCGTAGTTCAGATCATCCGGGCAGTGCGATGCGGTGATCAGGCCGGTCGCGCCGGTGCGCGCGTTGCGGACCGTGAAGCCGGCCGTGCAGGCGAGCTGCTGGGTGTTGCCGATGCCGAGCGCGGTGCCGCCGGAGAGGACCTCCTGGCTCGGGTCCTCGTCGGTGAGGGCGACCTCGACGGGGACCGTCGCGGCCTGGGCGACGGCGGCCTCGGCCCGGTCGGTCCCGGCCTGCGCCGCGGCGGCGACATCCACGGAAGCGGAGGCGGACGTGGATGCCTCAGGCAGCACGGCGGCCGCGGTGACGGTCGTGCCGTCCTCGCTCATGCTCGCCTCGACGCTCTCGGCGCCGAGCTCGGCCTGCACGGCCTGCGCGGCGGCGGCCACGGCCGTGCTGCGCTCCTCGGCGGTGAGGGGCGCGTCGGTCGTGGTGCGGACGTCGGCGGCGAGCTCGCCCAGCGGGGCGAGCGCGTCGGCGGACACCGGCGCGGTGAACGCGACCCAGTACCCGGGACCCGTGGCGTCCTTGCCGGCGTTCGCGAAGCCGTCCACGCGCTGCAGGGAGGCGAGCGCCTGGCCGAACAGCACGTCGCGGTGCTGCTCGGCGCGCACCTGCTCGACGGGCCGGCCCGTCTGCTCGGCGATGTGCGCCGCATCGATCGCCTCGGCGGCGGCGTCGGAGAGGGGAGCCGCGACAGGCTGCTCGACGTCGACCTGCGGGCGCGTGGCGCCGAATGCCGGGCTCAGGGACGTCACTCCCAATATCACGGCCGTGGCCGCCGTGATCGTTATCCTCTTGTGACGCATTCGCGAACTCCTTCATTCGTGTGGAAATGGTCGCGCGAAATGCGCCCCTCGTTCATCGTGCACCTCCGGAGAGCCGGGCGGTGACGCGCTCGGAGGCGCTCTCCCGAGTACAGGCAATGCACGCCCGCGTGTGTCCTCGCTTATGAGGACTTGCGTGGTGCGGAGGGCCCGGAATGCGCGCGGAAACGGCCGGACCCCCAATTCGGGGCGATCCGGGGGAGGCCGCGACGGCATTCGCCCGCACCCCTACCTTGAGACCGGGCGATGCTGCCCGCTTTTCCAGGAATAAGGGAGCAACATGCGCGGTCGACGCGTTTTCAGCTGGCGTTCCGCCGGCAAGGTGAGGTGCACGATCGCGGTCATCGCGACGAGCGCCGTGATGATCACGGGTCTCGGCACCATGCCGGCGTCCGCCGAGACGGCCGCGGGGCCGGTGCAGTTCGAGGACCAGACGCAGGACCCTGCGCAGGTCAACAAGCAGATGCAGGACGAGGCCCAGAAGGCCGCTAAGGCCGCCGTGTGGACGCCGGGGACGATCCCGGCCGAGCCCGCCGACGTCTCCACGCCCGCTCCGGAGCTGCCCGTGTGGGAGATCCCGGACGCGGACCGCAAGCTCGGCCAGCCCGTGTCCACCCAGCGCGTCCCCGCCGGCACGCCGGTCGGCGCACCGGGCCTCGGCGCGCTCCCCTCCATGTCCTTCGAGGACATCACGCTCTCGGACGACACCGTCGCCCGCGTGAACCTCGCGAACGGCAACCTGCTGCTCACCGCGAACGACGGCACGAGCTCCGCCGCCGGCATCGGCGTCCGCGCCGACCGCTACTACAACGGCCTCTCGAGCTCCGCCGGCGCCCTCGGCGGCGGCTGGTCCTCCGTCATGAGCAACGTCGACTTCGGCCTCTCCGTGAACAGCGGCGAGACCGAGGCCACGTTCGTCGGACCGACCGGGTTCTCCGCGAAGTTCACCAAGAACAGCGCCGGCGCGTGGGTCGCTCCGGCCGGCTTCAACGCGTCCCTGAGCAAGGGCCAGTTCACCTGGAAGCTCAAGTACAACAAGAGCGGCGAGGCGTACGACTTCGACGTGAACACGAAGCAGCTGACCTACCACACCGATCGCAACGGCATCGGCCTCACCAACGACTGGACCACGTCCGCCACGACCTACACGGTCAAGGACACCTCCGGCCGCTTCACGCGCGTGAACCACACCACCGGCTCCGACCCGAAGATCACCTCGATCGTCGACTCGGCCAACCGCACCACCACGTACACGCGGAACGGCTCCGGCCAGCTGACGAAGATCGACAAGCCTGGCGGCGCCGTCACCACGATGACGTACGACACGACGGGTCGTCTCGCGACGATGACCGTCCCGTCGGCACCCGGTACGACGACGATCACGTTCGGCTACAACACCGCGCACAAGGTCACCAAGATCACGCAGAAGTCCACGTCCCCGACCTACGGGAACAAGGCCGACGTGGTGACCGTCTTCGCATATAACAGCGGGAACACCGTCGTCACCAACCCCAACGGGAAGGCGTCGACCTACAACTACGACAACCAGGGCCGCGTCACCTCGGCGAAGGATCCGCTCAACCGCGCCCGCTCGCAGAGCTGGACCGCGAACAGCGACGTGCAGACCTCGACCGACGCGCTCGGATCCGGCAGCACGCCCGGCAACGAGACCAAGAACTCGTATGACGGCCTCAACAACGCCACGAAGACCGAGCTGCCCACCGGCGCTGCGGCCTCCGCCGTGTACGCGGCCGGCGCCGGTTGCGCTTCGAGCGGCGGCGACACCTTCCAGGTCAAGTGCTCCACCGACGCCAGCGGCAACACCGCCAGCTATGACTACGACGCCGCCGGCAACCCCACCAAGAAGAAGGACACCACCGCCGGCGGAACCGGTGCGGTCGAGTTCGAGCGTGTCTACGACAACTGGGACTCCACCATCTGCGGCGGCGCCCCCGGCCAGGTCTGCTCCGCCAAGGACGGAAACGGGAACATCACCCGCTACAACTACGACGGCATGTACAACCTCGCCAAGGTGACCCCGCCGGCGCCCCAGGGCGCGACGACGTACACGTACGACGCGCTCTCCCGCGTCACCAGCGTCACGGACCCGCGCGGCAAGGTGACGAAGTACGCCTACGACGTCCGCGACCGCCAGACGGTGATCACGTTCGCCAACGGCAGCACGCTCGCGAAGACGTACTACCCGAACGGGCTCGTGCAGTACGACTCCGACAGCTTCGCCGGGACCAAGCAGTTCGAGTACGACACCCTCGGCCGCACCACCAGCCAGATCGGTGCACTCGCCGGGCTCAACCAGAAGTACACCTACGACGCAGCCGGGAACATCCTCACCTTCGAGGACACCAGCGGCGTCACGACCAACACCTACAACGCCGCCAACGAGCTCGCCAGCCAGCGCGAGCCCGGCGGTGTCTGCCCCACCAGCGGCAACCCCGCCGCCAACAGCGGTTGCACGCTGTTCGAGTACGACGCCAACGGCGCGGAGACCCGACGCGTGTTCCCCGCCGGCGCCCAGATGGTGACCACCATCGACAAGGCCGGCCGCACCACCCAGGTGCAGGCCAAGAACGCCGCAGGCAACGTGTCCGCCGACGTCGCGTACTCGTACGCGAAGGACGGCAAGGACACCACCGCCATCCAGACCCGCACCAGCGGCAAGGAAGAGGGCATCCCGGCCGGCGCGGTCACCGCGTACCAGTACGACTCGATGAAGCGCCTCACGGTCGCCGAGGAGAAGGCCGGTGGCAACACCAACGCGATGTGGGCGTACGCCTACGACGCCGCGGGAAACCGCACCTCGCAGGTCCGCTCCGGCAACACGGGCGGCACGCAGGACACCTCGATCGACTACGGCTACAACGCGGCGAACCAGCTCACCAGCACCAGCGCGGACACCACCCAGTGGGTCTACGACGCTGCTGGCAACCAGGTGAAGAACGGCGTGACCGGTGTCGTCGCGACCTACGGCGATCGTGGACAGGTGCAGAGCATCGGAGCGACCAACTTCGCCGCCTTCGGAGAGGGAAACACGGACACCCAGAGCGCTACGGGTGGACGATCCTTCTCCAACTCGATCCTCGGGCTCTCGCGACAGACGAACACGTCCGCCAGTCTCGTGCAGAACTACAGCCGCACACCCTCGGGCGGAGTGGTCGGGTTCCGTATCTCCTCCAGCCACTACTACGTTTCGGACCTCGCAGGCTCCATGATAGGCATGTTCTCCGGTACCGGAATCTGGGAGGGAGGCTATTCCTACAGCCCATACGGCGAAGAGCGCGCGACATCGACGAACAATGCAGTCGCGTTGAACTCGCTAAGGTTTATCGGCGGGTATCAAGAGTCGAGGAATCTGTACAAGCTAGGCGCACGTTACTACGATGCCACGTTGGGGCGGTTCACTCAATTCGACCCGTCCGGTCAGGAAGGAAACCCCTACGCCTACGCAAATTCGAACCCTATTAACTTCTCGGACCCCTCCGGCCTACTGACGGGTTCCGCTGCGTTTAATAGTTGCGTCCTGGGAGCTGTAACCAATGCTGGGATCGCTGGGGCATTTGGCTTACTTACAGGTCCGATCGGACTCATCGGCTCCCTCGCGTACGGTTGCGCGACTGGCATTGCAGGTGCCTTCCTCATCGAAAACGCAGAAGACCAAGCCGCGGCGAACCGGGGTGTTGCATATCTCGACATCGTTGAGATTGCGATTCGTCTTCTCGCGCGGGTCTTCTAGTAGGACACATGAACAGCGTTAACGTCGACGCGTTGCGCGGAAGGTCTTAATTCACGACGAGCAGTCAATTGTGACTTGGTGGGCGCAGGATTTGGATCCTGCGCCCACCTTACTCTTTATCCTTCTTCGGTAAGAAAATAAGAATCGCGAGACTGCCTGCGACCAAGACCGAGCCTACGATGATTAAAGCAGGTGAATTCGCGTCATTGGCCGCATTAAATCCAAACCCCATGGCAATCAAAAGGGCGCCGATAAAAACGCCTTTGAAGATGTCGTACTTGTTCATTATCGTCCGTTCGAAGTCCTTATGTATATGCTAGCCTACACGGCCTTACAGCGGTTCTGACAGCCGCAATAATACGCACCTAGCCGGCCGACCGTGCCCGCTAGCCACTGTTCACGGATTACTCGGATCGTCAAATAACATGCCGCTATTGCTCATGGGAGCTTTCGCCTTCGGGTGTGAAACACAGCAAATTCAAATGTAGGCAATTGCAGAATCTGGCGCAATAATTACATCTCGTGTACACCAGATATACCACTTTACTTGATCGTGGCGGACGCGACTGCGTGACTCACGACCGCTACTAGTAACTGCCCACGATGATGTAGGGCCCAGAGCGCTTCAAGCAGTAGTACGCTGAGGTCATGAAGCCACAGACGCCCTATATGCTCGTTGCCCCGCTCCTATTGCTGGGGGGTGCAGTGTCATTCTCCTACGGAATATGGCTTCTTGGGATCCTTAGTGTGTTACTAGGCTTAGGCACGTTCTTCCTTGCGCGCAGGGCAATGATCAGAGGTCAGGTAGATGAAGTTCTACGCAACGACGACGACAGCTTGAAGGACAGCGATTAGTCAGACACGAGAGAATCTTTGGCGCTTCAGCTCACGGCAGGTTCATGAGTCAGATAACAAACGCTGACAATCTACGTCATGTCCCCCGATTGTGATGCCGTGCGAGGGAGCCGCCGAAAGTCCGGACCCTGGCGCCATTGTGAGCGGAGGATGACGTCTTCGTCTCGGGGCCTCTGATGGAGCGGCTCGACGTGCGCTCGGCTTGAACGCGCGAACACCGTCCCGACAGCGGTGCCGCTCTCCACGAGAGGAGGTCTGCGGACACGCACATCAAGGGCCGACGCACTCGGCGGCGCGTAACGCCACGGTCGGCGGAGCGAGAAGGGTCAGGGGTGAGTTCGGGTGTCGCTGCACAGGTTGGCGGGGACGGCGATCGGTGAGCGGCATGGGCGTGGTCGCCGATCTCGAGACGTCCCCGTGGCGGTCGCCGTCGCCGGCCTGGTGGTCGGGAACCCGCGGGGGTGGATCCCTGTCGGGATCGCCGTGCTCGCCATCCTGTTTCAGCGGCTGGTCTCCCGGGACGCGCGGCGCGCGCAGGAGGCCGGAACGGACCCGCGCGACACCCTCGGCTGACCGATTGGACTAGCCGCGGAACGTCGATGCAGATGCATGCAGTTCTCCGTTGGCCTACGTTGTCAATCAGCGGGACGAGCCCTTCGGGTGGGCGGTCCTCGCAACGTGCGGGCAGCTCCGGGGGGAGATGCCCGTCCTCGCCCGGCTCTCCGTGCACGGAGGCCGGGCCTTCCTCTTCTCCCGCGGCGACGACGCCGGTGCAGGCGGCCGGCGCGCTCCGCGACACGACCGGTCGCCGCTCCCGCTGGCAGGGTGGGACCATGCCCGCCCCCGGATCCGCCCCGCACGATCCCGCGCACGACGCCGCCCATGCGTTCGACCTCGACCGGCTGCTCGCGTCGGTCGCCGACGAGGACGGCGGCGAGGTCGACGACAGCATCCCGCAGCTCGCGGACGCGGATCCGTCGCTCGCCGGCATCGCGCTCGTCACGCCCGACGGCCGCGCGCACGCCGCGGGCGACAGCGCGCACCCCTTCTCCATCCAGTCCGCGGTGAAGCCGTTCCTCTTCGCGCTGGCGCTCGCGGACACCGACGGCGCCGCGCTCGACGCGGTCGGCATCGAGCCGACGGGCGAGGCCTTCGACGCGATCAAGCTCGAGAGCGGCACGGGCCGGCCGCCGAACCCGATGGTGAACGCGGGGGCGATCCTCACGGCGAGCCTCGTGCGCGGGTCCTCCCTCGAGGAGCGCACCGAGCGGATCCTCGCGGGCCTCAGCGCGTTCGCCGGTCGCGACCTCGAGGTCGACGGGGAGGTCGCGGAGTGCGAGCGGCTGCTCGGCGACCGCAACCACGCGCTCGCCCACCTCATGCGCTCGGAGGGCACGCTGCACGTCTCCGCGGACGACGCCGTGGCCGCCTACGCCCGGTCGTGCGCGGTGCTCGTGACGTCCGAGATCCTCGCGGCGATGGGCGCGACGCTCGCGGCCGGAGGTCGTAACCCGCTCACCGGGTCACGCGTGGTCTCCCGGGAAGCGGCGCGCGACGTCGTCTCCGTGATGGCGACCTGCGGCGTCTACGACGGCTCCGGCCGCTGGATGCGGCGGGTCGGCGTGCCCGCGAAGTCGAGCGTCTCCGGCGCCATCGTCCTCTCCGCGCCCGACCGCCTCGGCGCCGCGGTCTTCAGCCCGCCGCTCGACGGCCAGGGCACCAGCGTGCGCGGCGCCCGCCTCGCCCAGGGGCTCGCGGACGGGCTGGGGCTGCACGCGTTCGGGTTCGCGGGCGGGCGCGGCTGAGGGGTCGGCCGCCTGGTCCGCCCGCGTCCGCTGCGTCCGCTGCGCGGTCCGATGGATCCGCCGCCGCCTCCCGCGTGCGGATGCGGCGAGCCGTCGGCCCTTCCCTCCGCGGGATCGCCCGGGTAGCGTCGCCCGGACGCGCCCGCCGACCTGTTGGAGGACCCCATCGCCGCTCTCGACCTGATCACCCTCTCGGCCTTCGTGGGCCCCGAGCCGCACGGGTTCTTCGCGCCCACCGTGCCCGGCGGACCGATGGCCGGGCTCGTGCTCGGCGGACTCGCGTCCCTGCTCTTCCCCCTCGCGATGATCGTGCTCGGCGTCGTGATCGCGATCTCCGTCGTGCGGACCCGGCGGGCCACCGAGCGCATCGAGGCGCGGCTGGGGGCGCTGGAGCGGGCGTCGGGCCGTGCGTCGACGACCGCCGGCGGCACGCCGGGCGTGCGCCCCGCGGATCCCGCGCGCTAGGGCCGGGCCGCGCGCTGGCGGCCGGATCGCGCGCGCCGCCGCCGCGCCCGCTCCGCCGCATCCGCCATCGCCTCCGCGTGCGCGGTCTTGGCGCGGCCGATCGCGGCGTCGTCGCCCCGGAGGATCGCGACGCCCTCGGCCACCTGCGCGCGGATCCCGCGGATCGAGTCGCCGAGCGTCGGCGCGAAGTCGGCGTGCTCCTCGTCCGGCTGCTCCTCGCCCTGCGGGAAGCGGCGCAGCGCGGCGGAGGCGTCCTCGGTGGAGGAGCCGTCGCCCGGACGCCGCTCGAGGTGGGCGAGGCAGAGGCGGGCGACCTCGTCGGCGTGGTCGTGCATCACCGAGTGCGCGGCGCCGGGGATCTCCCACAGCCGCGCGCGCGGCAGCAGCCGGCCCATCTCCTCGACCCAGGCGCGCGGGGCGACGGCGTCGTGCTCGCCGCGGATCACGAGCGTGCTCGCGCGGATCTCCGGCAGGCGCGCCTCGATCGGGAACGACATCATCCGCGGCAGCACACGGAGGAACCAGCGCACGCCGCAGACGAGGTACGCGCGGACGGCGAGCACCTGGATCCGGCTCGGCTCGCGGACGGAGGAGCGCAGGAAGCGGAGGGCGGCACGCGGCACCGAGCGCGCGGCCGGGTCGACCACCGGGCTGATGAGCACCACCGTGCTGATCCCCGGGCGCCGGGCGGCGAGGTCGGCCACCACCTGCGTGCCCATCGAGTGGCCGACGAGCACGGGGTCGTCGAGGCCGAGCGCGTCGATCGCGGCACCCACGAGGTCGGCGTACTCGCGGATCTCGAGCGACCGCCCGGGGTGGCGCACGCCGGCGAACCCCGGCAGGTCGAGCGCGTGCACGGTGCCGCGGGCGTCGAGTCGCGGCGCGAGGCGCTCGAAGTAGTCGGAGGAGACGCCGATGCCGGGCACGAGCACGAAGGCGCGGCCGTCGGGGCTGCCGAGGGTGCTGATCCGCACGGTGAGGCCGCGGTGCACGATGCGCGTGACGCGGACCGTGGTGGCGGGGCGGCCGTGCTCGGTCATGCGGTGCCTCCTGGGCCGACGGGCGGGTCGTCGGGTGCGGTCCGCGCGGCGTCCACGCTAGGGCACCGTCACCGAGGATCCGACGAGCGGCGTCGCGGGGCATCGACGCACGGACGCACGGACGCACGGACGCGCGACGCCCGACGCCCGCCGTGCGACGCGCCCGGGTCAGGCTCCGGCGTCCCCGCTCGACACGCACAGGCAGAACGGGTGCCCCGCCGGATCCGCGTACACGTCGAAGCGGTCGGGCGCCGTCGGGTCCGGGGCCGGCTGGAGGAGGCGACCGCCGAGGGCGAGCACGCGCTCGCGGCCCGCCTCGAGGTCGTCGACGTACAGGTCGAGGTGCATCTGCATCTGCTGGCGCGGCCCCTCGCCCGGCCACTCCGGCGCGACGAAGTCGGGCGCGAGCTGGAAGCCGAGGCGCCACTCGCCGTCGACGCGCACGCTGTGCCAGTCGTCCTCCGCGGCCACCTCGCCGCCGAGGAGGCCCGCCCAGAAGGCGCTCTCCGCGGCCAGGTCGGGGGCGTCGAACACCGTGATCGTGCGGTGGATCCTCATGGGCGCGTCCTTGCCTCGTCGTCGAGCGGGTGCTGCCAGCCTGGCACCGGGCCGCGGCCGCGACCAGGATCCGCCGCCCGCGCCCCTGGGATCCGGACCCCGACCGACGGTAGGTTTGACGACACGGCGCGTCTCCCGCGCCGGACATCCCAGCGGGCATCGTGGCTCAGCCGTCGAGACGACGGCAGGAGCGTGCGACGGCCGTCGGGCCACCAGTCACCCTCCTGAAAGGAGCGACCATGTCCGCCCCCTCCGTCCAGCTCTACACGGTCCGCGACGCCGTCTCCGCCGACCTGCAGGGCGCCGTCGCCCGCGTCGCCGAGATCGGCTACACGCAGGTCGAGCCGTACGCGTTCGTCGAGCGCGCCGACGAGTTCGCCGCCGCTTTCGCCGCATCCGGCGTCACCGCGCCCTCGGGCCACGCGCCCGTCATCGACGGCGACGACGACCAGGCCGCCCGCACCTTCGACGCCGCGGCGAAGCTCGGGATCCAGACGGTCATCGATCCCTTCATCCCGAGCGAGCGCTGGCAGACCGCCGACGACGCGCACCGGATCGCCGACCGCGTCAACGAGCTGCAGGTCCAGGCCGCCGCGCGCGGGCTCGCCTTCGGGTACCACAACCACCAGTGGGAGTTCGCGAACACGGTCGACGGTCGGCCGATCTACGAGCTCTTCGTCGAGCGCCTCAACGCCGACGTCGTGCTCGAGCTCGACGCGTTCTGGTCCACCGTCGGCGGCATGGACACGCCCGCCCTGCTGAAGCGGCTCGGCGACCGCGTGCGGTTCCTGCACGTCAAGGACGGCAAGATCTCCGACGCCATCGCCAAGGTGCTGCCGAGCGCCGAGTCCGCGCTCGTCGTGCCGCCGGAGCTCGCGCAGGCCTTCAAGATGCAGGAGCCCGCGGGCCAGGGCGACGTCGACGTCGCCGCCGTGCTCGCGGCCGCCCCGCACGCGCTGCGCGTCGTCGAGTTCGACGACTACGCGGGCGACGTCTTCGACGGCATCGCGGCGTCGCTCGCCTGGCTGCAGGAGAACGACAAGTGACCGGCGGCACCGGCCGCGTCGGCGTCGGCGTCATCGGCGCGGGCGTCATCTCGGGCACCTACCTGGAGAACATGACGGCGATGCCGGACCTCGAGGTCCTGTTCGTCGCCGACATCGACCTCGACCGCGCCCGCGCGCGCGCCGAGGAGCACGGCGTGCCGCATCACGGCACCGTCGACGAGCTCCTCGCGATGGACGAGATCGAGATCGTCGTGAACCTCACGCTGCCCGCCACGCACGCCGAGGTCGGCCGGCGCATCGTCGCCGCCGGCAAGCACGTGTGGAGCGAGAAGCCGCTGGCGCTGGACCACGCATCCGGCCAGGACCTGCTCGAGGCGGCCCGCGCGGCCGGCGTGCAGGTCGCGTGCGCGCCCGACACCGTGCTCGGCGCGGGGATCCAGTCGGCCATGCGCGCCATCGCCCGCGGCGACATCGGCGAGCCGCTCACCGCGACGACGCTCTTCCACGTGCCCGGCCCCGACGCCTGGCACCCGAACCCCGAGTTCCTGTTCGCGCACGGCGCCGGACCCCTCTTTGACATGGGCCCGTACTACGTCACCACGCTCGTGCACGCGTTCGGCGCCGCCGAGACGGTGAGCGCGGTCTCCTCGACCTCGCGCACGACGCGCACCATCGGCAGCGGACCCCGCGCGGGCACCGACTTCCCGGTGGAGGTGCCCACGCACCACGCCGCGCTCATCTCGTTCGCGGGCGGGCAGTCGGCGCAGTCCACGTTCAGCTTCCAGAACGCGCTGCCGCGCATGGGCTTCGTCGAGATCTCGGGAAGCGAGGGCACCATCGTGCTCCCCGACCCGAACACGTTCGAGGGCGACAGCCAGCTGTGGCGCTTCGGGCAGCAGGAGCCGGAGACGCTGACGGCGGCCGGATCCACGTACGGCCGGGGATCCGGCGTGCTGGACCTCGCGCGCAGCATCCGCGGCGGGGACCCGGTGCGCGCATCCGGCGAGGTCGCGGCCCACGTGCTCGACGTGCTGCTCGCGATCCGCGACGCAGCCGACAGCCGCGAGGTCGTGCAGGTCGCGTCGACGGTCGACAAGCCGACCCCGCTCGCGGAGGACTGGGACCCGGCGGCGGCGACGCTGTAGAGGGCGACCCGCACTGCGGCTCGACCGACGGCCCCGCATCCGGAGACGGACGCGGGGCCGTCGTGCGTCCGGCGTCGTGCGTCCGGCGACCGGCCGCGGGGGCGCGGGGGCCGCCCGCCCGGAGGAGACTGGACCCATGCAGCTGCACCGCGTCACCACCGGGACCGGACCCCGCCACGTCGGCCTGGTGCACGGGCTCGGCGCGGACGGCGCGACCTGGGCGCCCGTCGTCGAGCGGCTCGTCGCCTCCGGCCGCTGCACCGTCACGACCGTCGACCTCCGCGGGCACGGGGAGAGCGACCGGGCCGGCTCGTACGGCATCGAGGAGATGGCCGACGACGTCGCGGAGGCGCTGCCGCGCGGCCTCGACGCGGTCGTCGGGCACTCGCTCGGCGGATCCGTGCTGGTGCGCGCCGTCGCCCGCCTCGAGCCCGCGCACGCCGTGTACCTCGATCCCGGCTTCCGGCTCGCGCTGCCGACCACGGGGATCCGCGGCCGCCTGTTCTGGGCCGCCCCGCTCGTGGGCCTCGCCGTCGCGCAGCTGCCACGCGCCCGGGCTGCCGCCCGGATCCGCGCCGCCTACGCCCCCGCGGTGCGGGCGTCGCTCGCCGCCGCCCAGGCCCGGTTCGACCGCGGCATGGCGATCGGCGTCTTCCGCGACGTGGCCTTCCATCCGCTCGCGGTGAGCGCGCCGGCCGTGCCGTCGACGATCGTGCTCTCCGACGAGTCGGCCGCCGTGCTGCCCGACGCCTACGCGGCCGAGCTGGAGCGCGCGGGCTGGGACGTCCGGCGGCTGCCGGGCATCCACCACGACATGCAGCTCGAGGACCCGGACCGGGTGCTCGCCGCGATCGGGGACGTGCTGTGAGCGACGCCGCCCGCGACGAGCCGGACGGCCCGGACCGGGACCGCTCCGCCCGCCTCGACGACGACGCCATCGCCGCCCGCCTCGCCGCCGCCCTCCGCGCGCCCGACGCCTCCGCCCGCCTCCAGGCCGCGCTCACCGCGGGCACCCGGCCGCATCCGGCGCTCGTCGAGGGGCTGATCCACCGCTGCCGCGTCGAGCCCGACCTCAACGTGCGCGAGATGCTCACGTGGGCGCTGATCCGCCACGACCGCGAGCTCACGATCCCGCCGCTCGTCGCCGAGCTCGCGTCGCCCGTGCCGCAGGCGCGCAGCCAGGCGCTGCACACGCTCTCCAAGATCGGGGACCGGCGCGCGCTGCCGGCGATCGGGCGCGAGCTCCTGCGGGACCCCGACGAGCACGTCGCCCGCACCGCGTGGCGGACGGCGTCGGGCCTGATCGACGCCGACCGCGACCCCACCGGCGCCGGGCTCCTCCTCCGCGAGCTGGCGTCGCAGCTCGGCCGCGGACCCGCCGAGATGCAGCACAGCCTCACGCGCGCCTTCGTCACGGTCGGCCGGCTGGCGCAGCCCGTGGTCGAGCGGTCGCGGCAGGCGGCCGACGGGCGGGTGCGGATCCACGCGCTCGCCACCCTCGCGATGCTCCGCGACACGGCCCTCCGCTTCGAGGACGCGGTGGACGACGCGCGCCGCCTGTCCTTCGGCGGCCACCTCGCGGCGGAGACGGACGGCCGGCGCCCTTCCCCGCGCTGATCCCGGTCCCTATCGTGGGCAGCGACGGCCCGCGACGTCCGCGCGCCGACGGATCCGCGTCCGCGCGGCGGGCGGGAGGCTCCCTTGGCCGAGATCGTGCTGTTCCACCACGTGCAGGGCGCGACGCCCGGCGTCCACGCGCTCGCCGACGCCCTGCGCGACGGCGGCCACGTCGTGCACGTGCCCGACCTGCTCGACGGCGCGCTGCCCGAGACGGTCGAGGCGGGCCTCGCGCTCATGGCCGGCCTCGACGACGGCGTGGTCGCCGCCCGCACCGAGCGCGCGCTCGAGGGGCTGCCCGCCGGGCTGGTGTACGCGGGCGTCTCGTGGGGCGGATCCATCGCGCAGCGCCTCGCGCAGACCCGGCCGGGCGCCCGGGGCGCGCTCCTCTACGAGTCGTTCGTGTCGCTCTCGGCGGAGTGGGCGTTCGGGCCGTGGCCCGCGGGCGTTCCGGTGCAGGTGCACGGCATGGCGCGGGATCCGTACTTCGCGGGCGAGGGCGACCTCGAGGCCGCGCGCGAGCTCGTGGACGCGGTCGGCCCCGAGCTCGCCGAGGTCTTCGTCTACGACGGCGACGCGCACCTGTTCACGGACGCGTCGCTGCCGTCGTCGGATCCGGTCGCCACCGCCCTCGTGGTCGAGCGGTCGCTCGAGCTGCTGGCACGCATCGGCTGAGGCGGCCGCGGCGACGCGTCCGCGAGGGGACGCGCCCACCTCGCGCGCCCGCGCCCCGCCCCCGCTCACGCCGCGGTGCGCTCGGCGCCGGGCCCCGCGGGCTGGCCGCTCGCGGCGCGGGCCGCGCTCGGAGCAGCCGCCTCGTCCGCGGCAGCATCCTCGTCCGCCCCCGGCTCCTCCGTCGTGCGGGAGTCCGTGAGCGACAGCGCGCCGACCGTCGCGATCACGCCCACCAGCACGGCGACGGCCGCGTAGGCGATCCGCTCGCCCGTGAAGAACGTCTGCACGAGCTCCGCGCTCCACGCGCCGACCGGCAGGGCGTTCGTGACCAGCGCGGCGATGAGCGTGCCGACGACCGCCGTGCCGAGGCTGGTGCCGAGCTCCTGGGCCGTGTCGTTGAGCGCGGCGCCCATCGAGGTGCGGTTGGCGGGCATCGCCTCGACGAGGGCGACCGCGCAGATGGTCATGATCGTCCGCAGCCCGATCGTGAGCAGCACCATCATCGCGGCGATGGCGAGGTAGCCGTGCTCGACGGCCCAGGCCATGCCGCCGAGCCCCGCCACCAGGAGGCCGGTGCCCACGAGGCAGGCCAGGCGGTGGCCGAGGCGGGCGGCGAGGCGCTCGGTGATCGGGGTGGCGGCGATCATCGTCACGATGACGGGCAGGTTCGCGAGGCCGGCGCGCACCGGGCTCCAGCCGTAGGCGTACTGGAAGTGCAGGATCAGCCCGAACAGGATGCTGGCGAACCCGACCGCGGCGCCGAGCTGCGTGAGCGCGGCGCCGCGGACGGGCCCCGCGCGGAAGATCGCGAGGTCGATCATGGGCGAGGTCGCCCGGCGCTCGCGGAGGACGAAGCCCGCGACCGCGGCGACGGCGCCGGCCGCGCAGGCCAGCGTGACGGGCGCGAGCCACCCGTGCTGCACGCCGCTCGTGAGCGTGTAGCAGCCGAGCCCGATCGCGGCGATGGTGAGCACGGTGCCGGGCAGGTCGAGGCGCTCGGAGGTGAGGTCGGCGCGGCGGTCGGCCGGGACGCCCACGCGGACGCCGATCCAGACCAGCAGGGCGATGGGGGCGTTGACGACGAGCAGCCACTGCCAGCTGACGGCGGCGAGGACGGATCCGCCGAGGAGCGGCCCGAGGACCATGCCGGACATGCCCACGATCATCACGATCGTGATCGACCGCATCCGCAGCCGCTCGTCGTCGAAGAGCCGGAAGACCAGCGACATCGTCACGGGCGCCATGGCCGCGGCGGCGGCGCCGAGGGCCGCGCGCAGGGCGATGAGCTGGCCGATGTCGGTGACGAGCACGACGGCGAGGCTGATCACGCCGAAGGCCGCGAGGCCGGTGAGCAGCACGCGGCGTCGCCCGAACCGGTCGGCGGCGGATCCGGCGGTCAGCAGCAGGCCGCCGAAGGTGAGCGAGTAGGCGCCCGTCACCCACTGCAGGCCCGTCGTCCCGCTCTCGAGCGAGCGGCCGATGGTCGGCAGGGCGACGGAGAGCAGCGTGTTGTCGACCATCTCGACGAAGAAGGCCAGGCAGAGGGCGGCCAGCGGGAGGGCCGCGGAGCGCAGCGAGGCGTGCGCGCGGGATGGGGCGGTGTCGATCGTCGTCGTGCTCATGGGCGGGCCTCTTCTCATCGAACGCCGTACGAGTATCGGACGACGTTCGATAGTATGGAACGTCGTTCGGTAGGATGCAAGGCATGGCGGCAGACGGATCCACGGAGAAGCGCGGCACGGGCACGGCGCCCGCCCGCGCACGGGGACGCCAGCGGGCGTCGCACTCGCTCGACACGGTGCTCGCGGAGGCGATCGCGATCCTCGACGAGGCGGGGGAGCCGGCGCTCACCTTCCGGGCGCTCGCGGCGCGGCTCGGCGGGGGAGTGGCGAGCATCTACTGGTACGTCGCGAGCCGCGACGAGCTCGTCGCGCGCGCGACCGAGGAGGTGATGGGCCGGGTCCTCGTCGACTCCGAGCCGCTCATCCACGGTCCCGATCCCCTGGAGAACGTGCGCGCCGTCGCCCTGGCGCTCTTCGACGAGTTCGTGCGCCGGCCCTGGTTCGGGCAGTACATGCTCCGCAACAACGGGCTGCGGCCCAACACGATGGCGATGTACGAGCGCCTCGGCCAGCAGCTCCTGCAGCTCGACCTCACGCCGCGCCAGCGCTTCCACGCGGTGTCGTCCATCGTCAGCTACGTCGTCGGGGTCGCGGCCGACCTCGCGGAGCCGCCGCCGAAGGAGTTCTTCGAGAGCGGGCTGGATCGCGCGGGCTTCCTCGCCGCGTTCGCCGACCGCTGGCGCGCCCTCGACCCCGAGGAGTTCCCCTTCGCCCACGACGCGGCCGACGAGCTGGCCACGCACGACGACCTCGACGTCTTCCGCTCCGGGCTCGACCTGCTGCTGGCGGGGCTGCGGCAGCAGGCGGGGCTGCCGCCCGCGGGGTGAGGCCCGGCGGCGGGAGCGTTCGCGCCTGCGGCGGGGGCGCCCGCGCCGGCGGCGCGAGCGGGCGCGGCTAGAGCGCGGGCACCGTCGCGAGCAGCCGCTCGGCGTCGCGGCGTGCCTCGGCGATCTCCGCCATCCCCAGCCCGCACGCGCGCAGGCACGTGGCGGCGATGGCGTCGCGGTCGGCGTCGTCGGGCTCGCCGCGACGGCGTAGCTGGATCACGAGCTCGGCCAGCTGGATCAGCACGGCCCCCAGCGCCTCCGGCCCGATGGTGCGGCGCACGTCGGCGCTCGCCGCGGCCGTGCCGATCCGCCCGTACGCCTCCTGCAGCTCGCGCCGCTGCGTGCGGAAGCCGTCGTACCGCTCGCCCTGCACCTCGGGCAGCAGGTAGAGCGTGCCGATGTTGTGCGGGGTGTCGGCGAGCGTGCGGAAGTCCGCCATCACGAGCGCGTGGAGGGCGCCGGCCGCCGACGCGCGGTCGGGGACGGCCTCCTCGATGCCGCGGACGACGTCGAGGCTGGGCCGCACGGAGCGCGTGAGCAGCTCGACGAGCAGGTCGTCCTTGCCGGCGAAGTGGTAGTAGAGGGAGGCCTGGCGGATGCCCACCCGCTCGGCGATGAGGCGCGTGGACGTGCCGCTCAGCCCGTGCTCCGCGAAGAGCGCGGCGGCGGCGTCGAGGATCTGCTCGCGCGGGCTCAGCGTCGAGCCGGCGTCGGGCATCGCGCGGGGGCGGCCGACGCGGGCCGGCTTGTCGTCCTTGGCCATCCCGCCATCCTCGCAGGTGGGGATCACGCGGCGGCCGGGGTCACGCGCGGCGCGCACCCGGCCGCCTCCCGCGGCGACGGCGATCAGGACGCGGCCCCGATCACCGCGAGCACCTGCCCGGGCGCGACCTGCTCGCCGGGCGCGATGCGGATCTCCAGCACGCGGCCCGCCACCGGCGCGCCCACCACGGACTCCATCTTCATCGCCTCGACCGCGAGCACGGCGTCGCCGGCCGTCACGTCGTCGCCGGGGCGCACGTCCACCCGCCACACGGTCGAGGTGAACGGCGCCGTCACGGCGGTCGCGCCCGGCGGCACGGGCACCTCGTCGGGGACCACGACGGCCGGCTCGTCGCGCACGTCGAACTCGCCGGAGAGGCGCCAGCGGGCCTTCTCCTCCTCGAAGGCGCGCGTCTGCGTCTCGCGGAAGGAGCGGATCGAGGCGTCGTTCGCGGCGAGGAACGCGTGGTGGTCGGCGATGGAGAACTCGCCGTCCTCCGTGGCGAAGTCGCCGCGGCCCGCGTCCGTCTCGGCCCGGAGCTCGAGCAGCTCCTCCGCGCCGACCGGGTACCACTCGATCCGGTCGAAGAACCGGAGCGCCCACGGGTGCTCCTGGAAGAGCCCGCCGCGGCGGAAGCGGTTCCAGATCTGCACGGTGCGGCCGACGAACTGGTACCCGCCCGGCCCCTCCATCCCGTAGACGCAGAGGTAGGCGCCGCCGATGCCCACGGAGTTCTCCGCGGTCCAGGTGCGCGCCGGGTTGTACTTCGTGGTCACGAGGCGGTGGCGCGGATCCAGCGGCGTGGCCACGGGCGCGCCGAGGTACACGTCGCCGAGGCCGAGCACGAGGTAGCTCGCGTCGAAGACCGTGCGGTAGACGTCGTCGACCGACTCGAGCCCGTTGATCCGGCGGATGAACTCGATGTTCCACGGCGTCCAGGGCGCGTCGTCGCGGACGCCCGCCATGTAGCGCTCGATGGCGAGGCGCGTCGCCGGGTCGTCCCAGGAGAGCGGCAGCCGCACGGTGCGCGACGGCACGACGAGCTGGTCCGTCGGCGGGATCTCGTCCTCCAGCTCCCGGAGCAGGCCCGCGACGGCCGTGGCCTTCAGCACGCGCGGATCCGTGCGCACCTGCAGCGAGCGGATCCCGGGCGTCAGTTCCAGCAGACCCGCGGGCCGCTCCTCCTGCAGCCGGGTCATGAGCGCGTGCACGCGCATCCGGAGCGCGATGTCGAGGGTCATGTCGCCGTACTCCACGAGCACGTCGTCGTCGCCGTCGCGCCGGTACGCGACCGAGGGCCGCGCGTCGGTGGCCTCGAGCCGGCCGATCACGCCGTCGTCGCCGTCGCCGCCCGTGCGGATCACCGTGAGGGAGGCGCGCGCGTCGACGAGCGCCGCGGCGGCCGCCTCCTTCACGGGCACGAAGCGCACGGTGTCGCCGGGCCGCAGCTGGCCGAGCTTCCACAGCTCGCCGCTCGCGACGACCGCCGGGCACACGAAGCCGCCGAGGGACGGGCCGTCGGGCCCCAGGATGATCGGGGTGTCGCCCGTGAAGTCGATCGCGCCCACGGCGTACGGGGTGTCGTGGATGTTCGACGGGTGCAGCCCCGCCTCGCCGCCGTCCTCGCGCGCCCAGCCGGGCCGCGGGCCGATGAGCCGGATCCCGGTGCGCGCCGAGTTGTGGTGCACGCCGTAGTCGGTGGCGTACAGCACGTCGATGTCGTCGCGCGTGAAGAAGTCGGGCGCCGCGTGCGGGCCCTCCGTGACGGCGATCTCCCACGTCGAGGTGAGCGCCGGCCGCCGGTGCGCGGGCGTCGGGCCGCCGATCAGCCCGAGGCGCGCGCCCGCGGGGAACGCGGGGTGCTCGGCGTCGGAGTCGGGGGATCCGGGCCGCAGCACGTCGCCCGCGAGCAGCGCCCGGCCCGCGTGCCCGCCGAAGCGGCCGAGCGTGAAGGTGGACGCGGATCCGAGGTAGGAGGGCACGTCGATCCCGCCGCGCACGGCGAGGAACAGGCGGAGCCCGGGCCCGTCGGCGCGGCCGATCGCGAGGGTCTGCCCGGCGGCGACCTCGATCGGCTCCCACATCGCGGCGGGCGCGCCGTCGACCGTGACCGGCGCGGGGGCGCCCGTGACGGCCACCACCGAGGCGGTCGAGAAGCGCAGCACGGGCCCGTCGGCCGTGATCTCGAGGCCGGGCGCGCCCTCCGGGTTGCCGACCGCGGTGTTCGCCTCCGCGAGCGAGACGGGATCGAACGGGCCGCTCGGCGGCACGCCCACCTGCCAGTGGCCGAGCCGGCCGGGCAGGTCCTGCACGGTCGTCATGGTGCCGGGGGAGACGACGTCGATGCGCGGCGCCGGGTCGTCCGTCACGTCGAGGGTCGAGGTGGAGTGCGTGGCCGTGCGGAGCTCGAGGTCGTCGACGAGCGCGCGCAGGAGGCCGGCGTTCGTGACGATGCCGTCGATCCGCGTGCCGTCGAGCGCCTCGCCGAGGAGGTCGAGCGCGTCGTCGCGCGTCTCGCCCGTCGCGATGACCTTGGCGAGCAGCGGGTCGTAGGAGGCGGAGACCTCGAGGCCCGTCTCGATCCAGCCGTCGACGCGGATCCCGGGACCCGCCGGCAGCACGGCCTGCGTCACGAGGCCGCTCGACGGCAGCGATCCCTTGGCCGGGTCCTCGGCGTAGAGGCGGGCCTCGACGGCGTGGCCCTCCGGGATCCACTCGCGCGTGAAGAGGTCGTCGGGGAGGCCCGCGGCGCCGTCGCGGGCGAGCCGCAGCATCAGCTCCACGAGGTCGACGCCGTGCACCTCCTCGGTGACGGGGTGCTCGACCTGCAGGCGCGTGTTGACCTCGAGGAACGCCGCCTCCTCGCGCACCGGGTCGTAGACGAACTCGACCGTGCCGGCGCTGCGGTAGGAGACGGACTCCGCGAGCGCGCGGGCGGAGGCGTGCAGCTGCGCGCGCACGCGGTCGGGCAGCGCGGGCGCGGGCGCCTCCTCGATCACCTTCTGGTTGCGGCGCTGGAGGGAGCAGTCGCGGTCGCCGATCACGGCCACGCGGCCTTCGCCGTCGCCCACGAGCTGCACCTCCACGTGCCGGGCCGGGCGCACGAGGCGCTCGAGGAAGATGCCGGTGGATCCGAACGCCGACTCCGCGAGCCGCGTCACCCGGCCGTACGCCTCGCGCACCTCCTCCGGCGTCGCGCAGGCCTGCATGCCGATGCCGCCTCCGCCGCCCGTGGCCTTGAGCATCACGGGCAGGCCGACGCGCGCGGCCTCGCGCACGGCCTCGTCGGCGTCGGCGAGGAGGCCGGTGCCCGCGAGCATGGGCACGCCGGCGGCCTCGGCCAGCTCGCGCGCGGTGTGCTTGGCGCCGAACGCGAGGATCTGGTCGGCGGTCGGCCCGACGAAGCGGATCCCCGCCTCCTCGCAGGCCGACGCGAACTCCAGGTTCTCGCTGAGGAACCCGTAGCCGGGGTGGATGAGGCCCGCGCCCGTCGCGCGCGCCGCCTCGATGATCGCGTCGATGCGCAGGTACGACTCGCGCGGCGCGGCCGGCCCGAGGCGCACGGCCTCGTCGGCCTCGCGCACGTGGGGAGCCGCCCGGTCGGCGTCGGAGAAGACCGCGACCGTGCGCATCCCCATGGCCTTCGCGGTGCGGATCACGCGGCACGCGATCTCGCCGCGGTTCGCGACGAGCACGGTGTCGGTGTCGAGCGCCCGGCGCTCGCCGGCGGCGCCGCTCACGGCTCCACCACGATCATCCGCAGCGGCGTGCAGCGGAAGTCGTTGCACGGGTTGTTCATCTGCGGGCAGTTGGACACGATCACCAGCACGTCCCGCTCGGCCCGCACGGCCACCCGCTTCCCGGGCGCGCTCATCCCGTCGACGATCCCGAGGGCGCCGTCGGCCTCCACGGGCACGTTCATGAACCAGTTGACGTTCGAGACGATGTCGCGCGCGCCCAGCCCGTGCCGCGCGCCCTCCGTGAGGAAGTTCTCCCGGCAGGCGTGCTGGTGCGCGGTGTGGTGCCCGTAGCGGAGCGTGTTCGACTCCTTGGAGCAGGCGCCGCCGAGGGTGTCCTGGCGGTCGATCTCGTTGCCGACCACCGTCATCAGGGGCCGGCCCTCGCTCGACATGAGCACGGATCCGGTGCCGAGGTACGCGTTGCCCTGCGCCACGATCGTGTCGGGCACGCTGTACCGCTCCTCCGGGTCGTCGGCGTCGTAGACGAGGAAGTCGGCGGACTGGTTGCCGCCCACGTCGACGATCGTGAGCACCTGGCCCGCGCGCACGACGGCCGACCAGGGCGCGAGCGGCGCCACGCGGTCGTCGCGCACGACCCGGCCTGCGACGAGCGACGCGCCCCAGTCGAGCACGGCGTCCGGCGCGTGCACGGCGCCGGTGGGGACGGTGGACGTGACGGTCGGGGTCATCGGTTCCCTCTCGCTTCGCAGCGGTCGATCGAGTTCAGGTAGGCGCGCGTCAGCTCCGGGCTGGCGTGGAAGCGCGCGTCGTCGGGTCCGGTGGGGGAGCCGCGCCAGGCGTGGATCCGCAGCGGCCCCACCACGTGGTCCGGCCGCGGGTCGAGCGGATGCGGCACGTCCGCGACGAGCACGAGCAGCGGCATCTCGGCCACGAGTGTCACGTGCGTGGCGGGCCCCGCGGATCCGGTGGGCCGCAGCGCGCCGTCCTCCTCCACGCGCACGCCCTGGAAGAGGGAGACGCCGGGCGGCAGGTCGCGGCGCGTGAGCCCGTGCTTCGCGGCGGCCTTCACGAGGAGCGACCGGCCGCTGGGCGTCGGGCCCTCGGGCGCGCCGGATCCGTAGCGCCGCTCGTTGAGCGCGTCGGTCGAGGTGCCGCAGAGGGCGTCGTGGTGGCCGGAGGTGTCCTCCACGATGCTCGCGAGGATCCGCCCGTCGCCGCTCAGCAGCGGCGAGCCCTCGCCGAGGTACGCCTGCCACGGGATCTTCACGGTGTCGGCCACGTTCAGCCGTTCGCCCGGCGCCTCCGCGTCGTAGAGCAGCAGGTGCGCGCAGGCGTCGCCCGTGGGGTCGTCGAAGCGGAGGCGGGATCCGCGCGCGAGCACGCGGTGCGCGTACCCGCCGGGCGCGACGGTCTCGGCCCAGGTGAGGTCGGCCGGATCCACGCCCGCGGGCGCGAACGGCGACGAGGAGGCGGGGACGTACGGCATCCAGTCGCTCCGGAGGGCGGCCTGGGCGCGGGCGTCGTCGCGGGAGGCGGTGACGCTGTCGGTCGTGTGCAGGTCCCTCATCGGATCGTCGCCCCCGCCGCCTCGACGACCGGGATGGCGGCCGTGGTCGGCACGTCCCGCAGCTCGAGGGGCCCGTGCGAGCGGTGCCGCCACGCGTGGTACCCCGCGCCGACCAGCAGCGTGGCGCCGATGAAGAGGAGCGCGCTGTACTGCAGCCACCACGACCCGCCCGTGAGGTCGTAGATCTCGGCGCGCGGCCAGATCAGGTTCACGGCCATGCCCGCCTGGAAGAGCACGGCCACGACGTTGAGCGGGATGCCCCAGCGGCCGAGCGTGAAGAGCGGCGCGCCGTCCTCGTCCACGCCGCCCTGCGGGAAGCGCCCGCGGATCCGGGCGACCAGCAGCGGGCCGGTGACGCCGAGGTACGCGAGGTAGAGCATCGCGATGCAGAGGCTCGAGAGCGCCGTGAAGATCGCCGACTGGCCGATGTTGACCGCCAGGGCGAGGGCCGCGCCGACGCCGACGACCACCGAGGTGAGCACGGGCGTGCCGGTGCGCGGCGACACCTTCGCGAGCTGGCGGTGGAACGGGAGGGCCCGCTCGCGCGCCATCGAGTACATCATCCGCGTGCCCGAGGTCTGCACCGCGAGCGTGCAGGCGAACACCGCGACCGCGACCGCGCAGAGGAGGAGGCGGCCGCCCACGTCGCCGACGACCGACGTGATGACCCAGGCGATGCCCTTCGTGGCGAGCTGCCCGTCGGTGACGCTCGGCGCCGCGACCAGCGTGCCCACGATGAGCAGCGCCCCGCCGAGGCCGGAGACGACGAGCGCGCGGATGATCGTCTTCGGCGTGGTCTTGCGCGGGCTGTGCGTCTCCTCCGCGAGCTCGCCCGCGGAGTCGAAGCCGACCATCACGTACGCCGCCATGAGGGATGACGCGAGCCAGGCGAAGACGTACGGCTCGTCGCCCGTGCGGCCGGCGGTCGTCAGCACCACCTCGGGTCCGCGCTGCGGGAGGAGGAAGAGCACCGCGACGAGCACGACCACGCCGACGATCTCGATCAGGACGCCCGCCGTGGTCACGCGCGCCATGAGCCGCACGCTGAGGATGTTGACGACCGTGGTGACGACGAGCAGGAGGATCCCGAGCAGCACCGCGTTCGCCGCGCCCGTGGGGGAGGCGACCGACGGATCCGCGTCGGGGCCCCCGACGATCTGGAACCCGGCCCAGATGGCGGGCAGCACGGCCTGCACCGCGATGGCGGCGACGGCGACCGTGAGGATCTGGCCGACGATCATGGTCCAGCCGGTGAACCACCCGATCGTGGTGCCGGCGAGGCGGCTCGACCACTGGAAGATCGCGCCGGAGATGGGCCACGAGGCCGCGAGCTGCGCGAAGTTGAGGGCCACCAGCAGCTGCCCGACGAACACGACCGGCCACGCCCAGAAGAACGCGGCGCCGCCGAGCCCGAAGCCGAGCCCGAAGAGCTGGAACACGGTCGTGAGGATCGACACGAACGAGAACCCGGCCGCGAACGAGGAGAACGGGCCGACGCCCCGGTGGAGCTCCTGCGCGTAGCCGGACGGGAGGTGGGCGGCGGGGGTTGCGGTGTCCTGCGCGGAGCCGGGCGGGACGTGAGGCGAGGGGGCCGCGGTGTCCCGGGCGGAGCCGGGCGGGACGACGGGGGCGGGGGCCGAGGTGCGGGCCGCGGCCGGCGAGGGGGTGTGCGGGGTGCTCAATCTTCTGGCCTCTCACGAGGGCGCGGTGCTGCGGATGCGCCGGAGATCCGGTTGCCCGGTCGGAGTATCTATCGAGCGATAGGTATTTCCGTCCAGTGTGGTTCTGCCCCGTATCGCGGCCGTTTCCCTCGTGTTACCGGCGTGTATCTTCTCTCGGGGCGGCGGATCCGGCCGCCGTGCCGGACGCTGACGCCGACTTCCAGCGGACGCGGAGGGGCCGGCAGCGCGTGGCTGCCGGCCCCTCCCCAGGCGTCGCGCGTCGCGATCAGTCGACGCGCGCGGGCATCACGCGGCCGCCACCCGCGCCCGCGCCGACGCCGGCGCGAGCAGCCCCAGGAACGCGAGGTCGTCCGCCACCTTCGTGATGAGCGCGTGGTCGAGCGACGGGATCTCCGACGCCCCGAGCGGGCGGACCGCGCGGACGGCGTCGATGAACGCGTCGGCCGGGATCGCCGAGCCGGCGTGCGGCTCCTCGGGCGCCGCGAACGCGTGCATCAGCGGCAGGACGGACCGGGCGCGGTCCGCGTCCGGGAGCGATGCCAGTGCGTCGCGGAACCGCGCGACCCACTCCGCGTGGTCCGCGACGCGCTCGATCTCGTGGCCGTCCTCGCGGAGCCAGTCGACGAAGGTGTCGAGCGAGACGCCGTCGTCGTGGGGGTTCACGACGTTGAACGTGCGGTGCCCCTCGGTGAGCGCCGCGCCGATCGCGTCGATCGCCGCGGCCGTGAAGTCGGCCGGCAGTCCGTCGTAGTGGGAGCGCTGCCGCTCGCCGTCGGGGCCGCGCCGCACGAACGAGGCCGGGGCGAGCCCGGTGGTGAGCACGCTCCACATCAGCCGGGTGAAGACGTCGGGGAGGTTCACCTGGCCGCGCCAGCGGGGGTGCGCCAGGATCATGTCGGAGCGGAACACGGCCACGGGCACGCCGTGGTGCTCGTGCGCCTCGCGGAGCAGCACCTCGCTCGCCCACTTGCTCGCCCCGTACCCGTTGGCGTACTCGTCGCCGACGGCCCACTCGGGGATCATCACGCGGATGTCGGCGTGCTCGTCGAGCGCGGCGGGCGCGGACGGCTCCGCGTCCGCGGTCGCGCCCGGCTGCGCGCCGCCCGCGACGGCGACGCTCGACACGAAGGTGACGGGCACGCTGCCGGCGGCGATCGCCAGGCGGATCGCCTCGGCGGTGCCGACGACGTTCGGGCCGAACAGCGCCGGGTACGGGAGCACGTGGTTCACGAGGGCCGCGGCGTGCGCGACGAGGTCGACCCGGCCGGCCAGGGCCTCCCACCGCGCGTCGTCGAGGCCGAGGCGGTGCTCGCTGACGTCGCCGGCCATCACCTCGAGCGCGCCCGCCAGCTCGGCGAAGCGCCGGGCGAACGCGGGGTCGGCGGCGAAGGCGGCGTCGAGGCGGCGCCGGGCGTCCGCGTCGTCGGCGCCGCGCACGACGCACACCAGCGTGCCGCCCTCCGGGGCGAGGCGCTCGAGCCAGTCGATGGCGAGGAACCGGCCGAGGTAGCCGTTGGCGCCGGTGAGCAGCACGGTCCGGGATCCCGGCCGGGCGGATGCGCGGGGGACCGGCGTCGGGATGCCGCCCAGCATCCGATCGAGGCGCAGGTCGCCCACGCGCAGGGTGGATGCGCCGGCGCCGTGCACGCGCGTCACGGTCGGCCGGTCGTCGGAGGCGGAGCGCTCCACGTACGCGGCGACGGCGGCGAGGTCGTTGGTCGGGTCGGTGATGACGCCGACGGGCACCTCGGCGTCGAACACGTCCTCGAGGATCCCGGAGAACGTCAGCGCCGACAGGGAGTCCCCGCCGAGGTCCGAGAACCGGGCCGCGGCGGCGGTCGCGGGGGACACCTCGGCCCCGAGGAGCAGGAGGGCGGCGCGCACCACCGTGTCGACCGTCGGCTCGTCGTCGTCGCGTTCGCGGAGCGCGGCCACGAGGGTGCCGCTCTGCTGCGACTCGAGCGCGTCGTACAGGGCGGCGAAGCGCTCGCCGTACCGCTGCGTGAGGCGCAGGCGCAGGAGCTTGCCGGCGTCGGAGAGCATGCCGCCGTCGACCGTGAACGGCTGCGGCTCGACGATCACGCCGCGGGGCACCTCGTAGGGCGCGAGGCCGTGCGCGCGGGCGGTGCGCTGCAGGGCGGCGAGGACGTCGCGCTCCGACGACCCGGCCTCCGTCGGCACGACGACCGCGACGAGGAACGCGTGCCGGCTGTCGCCGTGCAGCGCGACCTGGTGCACCTCGGGCGTCCCGCCGTAGGTCGCCTCGAGCGATGCCACCGCCACGAACTCGCCCTGCGACAGCTTGAGCACGTTGTTCCGGCGGTCGAGGTACTCGTACGTGTCGGGTCCGGTCTGCGCCATGACGTCGCCGGTCCGGTAGAAGCCGTCCTCGTCGAACACGGCGGCGGTGACGTCCGGCCGGCGGAAGTACCCGGCGATCACGGCATCGCTCTTGATGAGCAGCTCGCCCCGCGGGTGCGGGAGGTCGGTGGTGCGGTACCCGAGCTCGGGGACGTCGACGAGCTTGTGCGCGGTGACGGGAGGCTGCTGGACGACCCCGTCGTGGAGGACGCCGCCGGCCTCGGTCGACCCGTACATGTCGTGCAGCGTGATCCCGAGGCACTCCTCGACGTACGCGCGGAGCTCGGGCGTGAGCGGGGCGCTGGTGCAGATCGCCTGGGCGATGCGGCCGCCGAACGCGCGGACGCGCAGGTCGGCCTGGACCGCGGCGCGGATCGCGTCCACGTCCGCGCCGCCGGCGGCGAGGCGTCGCTGCTCCTCGCGGTCGCCCTCCTGCCGGAGCATCTCCGCGACGCGCGGCACGAACACGAACTCGGTCGGGGCGAAGGCCCGGAGGTCGTCGAAGAGCGTCGACAGGTCGGTCGAGGTCGCGAGCGCGACCGTGCCGCCGCGGCCGAGCGTGGCGAACAGGGCGGAGCGGCCGGTGAGGTGGCTCATCGGGAGGTAGGCGTACCCGACGATGCCGTCGGCTGCAGCGTCCGTGGCGGCTTCCGCGGTGGCGGTCGTGGCTGCGCCGGCCTGCGCGGCGGGATCGGGCCGCATGGCCTGCCACATCCGCTCGACCATGGAGCGCGTGTACATCGCGCCCTTCGGCGTGCCGGTGCTGCCCGACGTGTAGAGCAGGAGCGCGAGCGGGTCCTCGCCGGGTGCGGGATGCCACGGGCTGATGCGCGGCAGGCCGGCCCCGCGGGCGACGAGCCCGTCGAGCGTCAGGTCGGCGCCCGCGTCGGCGTCTGCGGCGGCGGCGGTGCCGGCGGCGACGTCGATCAGCATCGTCCGGATGCCGTCTCCCGAGGCCTCGGCGACCGCCCGGGCCACCGCGGCCTGCTCGGCCGTGACCGCGATCCAGACCGGCGTGGTCTCCTCGACGATGCCCTGCAGGGCCGGGAGGGGCGCGCTCGCCTGCAGCGGGACGCTCACCGCGCCGAGGATCCAGGTGGCGAGGTCGAGGGTGACGGCGTCCGCGGTCGCGGTGCCGAGCACCGCGATCCGGTCGCCGGCGGACACCGTCTCCCCGAGCGCCGCGGCCAGCGCGCTCGCCCGGTCCCACAGCTCCCCGAAGCCGATGTCCGTGATGTCCGCCCCGGACCGCTGTCGCAGCGCCGGACGGTCCGCGTGCTGCGCGAAGAGCGCCTCGATCGACGCGTCGTCGTGCTCGTTCTCGTGTTCGTTCCCCATGTGCTGGTCCTCTCCTCGTTCGTCCCGGCGCGCGCGTGCGCACCGGCTTCAGTGCGCGTCGAGCGCGATCCCCGCCAGCGCCAGCCCCCCGGCCACCGCCCACCGACCGGTCCCGGCGAACGCCGGTCCCCGTCGTGCCCGGGCGGCGAAGGAGCCGTCCGGGTGGAGCGCGACGTCCGCGCCGTCGATCCCGTGCCACCCGCCGTGCGCCGACGTCCGGGCCTTCGCGACGGCTTCGGCGGCGGCGAAGAGCACGCTGTCGGGACTCCCGACCCCGGATGCCCGGAGCGCGTCGAGGCCCGCGGCGACGCGTGCGCTGCCGAGGTCCGCCACGCGCGCCAGCACGCCTCCGGGCAGGGGGCGGGCGGGCGTCGCGTCGATGCCGATCCCGGCGTGCGCGTCGCGTCGTCCCACGGCGCAGGCGCGGAGCCCGACGCAGTGCGTGATGCTGCCGACCGCCCCGGTCGGCCACACCGGCGCCCCGCTGCGGGCGACGGGGATCGACGCGGAGCGGATGCCCAGGACGCCGAGCGCCTGCCGGGCGAGCACGCGACCGGTCACGAACTCCGCGCGGCGGCCCGGCAGGGCGGTCGCGACGGCCTCGCGCTCGTCGTCCGCGAGGATCCCCTCCACGTCGTGCTCCGCCGTCGCCACGACCACGGATCCGGGGAGGAGGGCCTCCCAGGGGGTCCGCGACATTAGTTGCACTGACACAACTAAACCGGCGGTTCCTCCGAGGTTCCCGGGTCCCTGTCGGCGCGCTACACTTCGCCGTCGGACGGGCGCAGGGCGGCGCGCGGGCCATGGATCCCCGCCCCTCGCCCCCTCCGAATCGCCTCCCCGGCCCTTGACGATCGCGGCCGCGGGGAGTCGGCTGGATGCTCCCGACGGCGGTCCGCGCGCCTCGCGGCGACGGCGCCCGCCGTCCCCGCGAACCCAGGAGGATCAGCATGGCTGGACGCTTCGACGGCAAGGTCGTCATCATCACCGGCGCAGGATCGGGCATCGGCGAGGCCACGGCCCGCCGCTTCGTCGCGGAGGGCGCGAAGGTCGTGATCACCGACAGCGTGGAGGACAAGATCCGCGCGGTCGCCGACTCGCTCCCCGCGGGCAGCGCCACCGCGCTCGTCGCGGACGCCGCCGTCTCGGCCGACGCCGACCGCGCGGTCGCCACCGCCCTCGAGGCGCACGGCCGCCTCGACGTGCTCGTCAACAACGCCGGCACCTTCCAGGCCGGCCCCATCGCGGACATCACCGACGACGAGTGGCGCCGCGTCATCGACACCGACCTCTCGGGCGTCTTCTACGGCACGCGGGCGGCGCTCCCGCACCTGGTCGAGACGCGCGGATCCATCGTCAACGTCTCCTCGGTGTCGGGCATGGCGGCGGACCACCACATGAGCGCGTACAACGCGGCGAAGGGCGGCGTGAGCAACTTCACGCGCGCCACCGCGCTCGACCACGGCGTCGACGGCGTGCGCGTGAACGCGGTCGCGCCCGGCCTCATCTGGACCGAGCTGGTCGCCGGCAAGGAGGACGACGAGGAGCTGAAGGCGGAGTTCGCGAAGCGCATCTCGCTCGGCCGCGGCGGCGAGGCCGACGAGGTGGCGGCCGCGATCGCGTTCCTCGCGAGCGACGACGCCTCGTTCATCACGGGCGCGATCCTGCCGGTCGACGGCGGCACCACGGCGAGCAACGGGCAGCCCTCGCAGGCGTGAGGGCGCGCTCGTGCGGCGCGGCGGGGTCGATCAGGCGCTGACCGGCGGCAGCTCCGCCACGGCGACGCGATCCCCCGCGGCGTCGCGGATCTCCACGGCCGCCGCGTCCTCGCGCAGCACGTCGGCGTTGAGGCGACAGTCGATGCGGACCGCGGATCCGAGCATCGTGCCGGACGTGTGCTCCCCGCCCGCCGCGTCGACGATCACGACGGAGTAGCTGTCGCCCACCGTGAGGCCGTCAACCGCGAGGAGGGTCTCGGTGCCCCACGTGTGCGCCACGACCTCGCCCTGCACGTCGACGCCCGCGGGCGCGCCGGCGAAGGTCACGTCCTCGAGCGCGCCGAGGGTGCCGGCCGGGCCGGTCGCGACGTCGGCGCGCGGGGTCGCGAGGAGCGCGCCGCCGGCCGCGCCGATCGCGAGGCAGGCGGCGGCGCCGGCGATCGCGAGGGCGGTGCGCCGGGTGCGCGATCCGCGGCGTGCGCGTCGCGCGTCGAGGTCGGCGGGTCCGTCCGTCATCCTGCGCTCCGCGTCGCCGTCCGAGATCAGCCCGATCCGCCGCGCCAGCTCCGCGCTCGGCTCCGCGTCCTCCCACGCTCCGACGCCGCGGATCGCCGACGGCAGGCCGCCGAGGAGCGCGATCTCCGCGTCGATCGTCGGGTCGGCCGCGCGCATCGCCTCCAGCTCCGCGGTCTCGGCGGGCGAGAGGTCGTCGGCGAGGACGGCGGCGATCAGCTCGGCGCGGCGGTCGTCGGGCTCCGCGGCGTCCGGCCGGGGTGTGCGGTCATCGGTCATGCGGGATCCCCTTCGTCGAGGTGCGTGCGGAGGGCGCGGAGCGCGTGGAAGACGCGCGTGCGCAGGGTGGGGACGGGCACGCCCGTGGCGGTGGAGAGCTCCTGGTAGCTGAGCCCGGTGAGGTGCACGGCGACGACGGCCTCGCGATGCGCGTCGCTGAGGCGCGCGAGGCCCTCGACGATCCCGAGCCGGTCGAGCGGATCCGCCTCCGTCGTCGCTTGCTCGGGCGCCTCCTCCTCGGCCACGACCCGCGGGGTGCGGGCCCGCGCGCGGTGCACGTCGAGGATCACCCGCCGCTCGATCGCGAACAGCCAGGTGCGCGCGCTGCCGCGCTCGCCGTCGAAGGAGTCGCGGGCGCGCCAGGCGCGGAGGAAGGTCTCCTGCACGCAGTCCTCCGCGAGCTGGCGGTCCTGCAAGGCGTTGACCGCGAAGCCGAGCAGCGCGCCGCCGTGCTCCGCGAACGCCCAGCGCACGTCGAAGCCGGGCGTGGACGCGCTCATCGTGCTCCGCTCGGAGGAAGGTGCCGGACGCGTCAGGACGAGCGCCATCGTGATCTCCAGCCTAGGCGGCGGGTGCGCGCCCTCACCGGGGGATACGTCGGCGAAGGCGCCGGCGTTCATCGCGGGGCCGGGAGGGGACGCCGACCGCACGAGATCGCCCGGATGGATTCCGGCACCCGATGAACGCCCGCCGCCCGCCGTGCGTATGCCCTGTCAGAAGCGGTGCCCGCTCGGGCGCCCCACCACGAGAGGCTGCACGCGATGACGCACACGAGACTCGTCCGGAACACGACCATCGGGGGCGCCGCCGCGGCCGCCCTCACCCTCCTCGCCGCGATGCCCGCGTCCGCCGAGACCACCGTCCCCGAGCCGGAGCGCTTCACGAGCGCCTTCACCGTGATGGCGACGCCCGACCAGGTGCTGAACGCCGACGGCGTCGCGACCCCCGGCGAGCCCGGCGCCACCGGCCGCTTCGACCTGCGCCTCGACTCGACGTCGAACACGATCTGCTACGACATCACCCTCACGGGCGTCACCGGCGAGTACAAGAGCCCCGCGAAGACGGCCACGCACATCCACCAGGCCGCCGTCGGCAAGGCCGGCCCGCCGCGCATCGCCTTCCCGAACCCCGCCGACGCCGGGAACGGCACGCGCACCAGCTCCGGCTGCATGCAGGGGCCGTTCACCACCGGGATCATGAGCGCGCAGAACGCCGACACCGGCGAGGGCTTCACGGTCGCGCAGATCGAGGCCGACCCGTCCGCGTTCGCGGCCGACAGCCACACCGCGTCGTTCGCCGCGGGCGCCGTGCGCGGCCAGCTGACCCAGGTGCCGGTCGGCGGCGTCGACACGGGTGCCGGCGGATCCGCCGCCTCCCCCTCGGCCGCCCTCCCGCTCGTCGCGGGCGGCGGTGCCGTCGCGCTCGCCGCGGCGGGCGTCGTGCTGATGCGCCGCCACCGCGCCCAGGAGTCCTGATCCCCGTGCACCGCGACCCGGTCGGCGCCCCCACGCGGCGCACCCGTCGGGCCGCGGTGCTCGCGGGCGCGCTGATCCCGCTGGCCGTGCTGGCCGGATGCGCGCCCGCTCCCGCCGCCGCTCCGCCGGAAGCCCTCGCGACCGCCCCGGCGGACGCGCCCCCGAACGCCGCGTCGAGCGTCCCGCTCACGACCGACCCCCAGGTCGTGCAGGGCCTCGGCGCGGTCCCGACCCGCGTCGCGATCCCCGCCATCGAGCTGGACCAGCCGCTCATCGACCTCGGGATCGCGCCCGACGGCCGGATGGAGGTGCCCGTCGACTTCGACGACGTCGGCTGGTTCACCGGAGGCGGCCGCCCCGGCGGACGCGGCCCCACCGTGATCGCCGCGCACGTCGACTCCCGCGTCGGCCCCGCCGCGTTCGCCCGGCTCGCCGAGCTCGGCGTGGGCGACGAGGTGTCCGTGCAGGACGTCGACGGCGGCACCACGCGCTACTCCGTGACCGAGGTCGCCGACTTCGCCAAGGCCGACTTCCCGACCGCGCGCGTGTTCGGCGCGCAGCCCACCGACCAGCTCCGCCTCATCACCTGCGGCGGCGTCTTCGACCGCAGCGTCGGCCACTACGAGGACAACCGCGTCGTGTTCGCGGAGCCCGTGAGCTGATCCGCAACCGTGACGTGCGCCGCGCGCCGGCGTCAGGAGTCCGGATCCGCCTCGCCGGCATCCGGCCATCCCGCGCGCAGCCGCGCCGCCCGCTCACGCGCCAGCTCGAGGCGGGCCTCGCCGAGCGCGGCCGTCGCGGCGAGGGTGCGGCGGCCGGCCAGCGCGACCCGGATGAGCACGACGAGCGCCACCGCGCCGAGCGCCAGCAGCGCGACGACCACGAGCAGCGACAGCGACCAGACGACGTCGTAGCCGCTCGGCAGCAGCACGCTGTCGTACCTGCTGTCCACGATCAGGCGGCCGGGCCGGAGGGACCGGATCCGGGAGCGTACGGGCCGCCCGCGTCCCCGTCGTCCGCCTGCAGCCGCGCGGTCTGCTCGCGGATCAGCTCGAGCCGCGCCTCCTGCAGCGAGGTCGTGACGAGGAGCGTCCGCCGCGCGACGAGCGCGAGCCGGATGAGCACGACGGTCGCGACGATCGACAGCACCACGAGCGCGAGGATCACGAGGACGTAGAGGAGGAGGCCGATCCCGGCGCCCGGGTTGGAGATCATGCCCCGAAGCTAGCGGCCGGGATCGCTCCCGCGGCCGATCCGTCTCCGGTGGGCGCGGGGCGTACCGTGGGTCCCGCCCCTCCTCCCCGATCCGTCAGGAGCCCCCGCATGCCCACCGTCCTCCTCACCGGATTCGAGCCCTTCGACGGCGACACCAGCAACCCGTCGTGGACGGCCGTGCAGGAGGTGCGCGACCGCTGGGACGGCGACGCGGAGATCCAGGTGCGCCAGCTGCCCGTCGACTTCGCGAAGGTCGACGACGCGCTGCGGGCGGCGCTCGCCGAGGTGGATCCGGACGTCGTCATCTCCGTGGGCCTCGCCGGCGGCATCGAGACGCTCGAGGTGGAGCGCGTCGCGATCAACGTCGACGACGCCCGCATCCCCGACAACACCGGCTTCCAGCCCATCGACGAGCCGGTGGTCGACGGCGGCCCGGCGGCGTACTTCAGCACCCTGCCGATCAAGGCGGCGGTCGCGGCCGTGCGCACGAAGGGCATCCCCGCGGTCGTCTCGCAGACCGCCGGCACCTACACCTGCAACCACGTCTTCTACCTGCTGATGCACGAGCTGCGCGACCGCCCCGGCACCCGCGGCGGCTTCGTCCACATCCCGTACTCGACCGAGGAGGCGATCGGCACCGACCGGCCCTACATGCGCATGGAGCAGCTCGCGACGGCCCTCACGGCCGTGGTGCGCGCGACCCTCGCGAACGCGACCGACGTGAAGGTGGGCGGCGGGTCGCTCGACTGATCCGACGACGGCGACCGCGGCGAAGGCGGCACCTCCGCGGCCGCCCGCGCGCTCGCACCTGGGGACCCGCGCAGCGGCTCCCGGGGTGCGCCGCCTACCCTCGCGGGCATCGTCCCCTGTCAGCCCGTCACGCGGCTCGCGGCCGCCCGGCCCCGACCGTCCGGTGACGAGGAGCCGCGTACCGCGGTGCGCGCCGACCACGATCCCGGGGCGGATGAGAGGCGCCGCATGATCGACCCGAGGACACCCGCGTGCACGTCGTGATCGCGGGCGGCGGCATCGCCGGTCTCGCGACCGCCGTCGCCGTCCGCCGCGCGGGGCACGCGGCGACCGTCCTCGAGCGCCGGAGCGCCGCGGAGGCGACGGGATCCTGGCTGCAGGTCGCGAGCAACGGGATGGTCGCGCTCGACGCCCTCGGGCTCGGCGACGCGGCGAGCGAGCTCGGCGAGGCCACCCCGCGGGTCCGCATCTCCGCGGCCGACGGGCGCCGCACGGCGGACCTGCCGCTCGGTCCGCAGCCGGGGGAGGGCCGCGTCACCCGCTCGCTGCGTCGCGCCGACCTCCACGCGCTGCTGCGGGAGGAGGCGGCGCGCGTCGGGGCGCGCACGGTGCACGCGGCCCGCGTGAACGCCGTCGAGCAGGACGCGCGGGGAGCGACCCTCATCACGGAGCACGGGGAACGGCATGCGGGGGACCTCGTGATCGGAGCGGACGGGGTGGGATCGGCGGTCCGGGCGGGTCTGGGGGCGCACGCGGCCGGGTCCGCGGATCGCGTCACCGGCCTCGTCTACGTCGGCGGCACGGCCCGGGCGGGCGCGCTGCCCGCCTCGGCCTCCTCGCCGGGCACCCTGCAGTTCCGCTTCGGGCGCGACTGCTTCGTCGCGTACGCGATCCTCGAGGACGGCACCACCGGGTGGTTCGCGAACCCCCGCGTCCCCGTCTCCCGGCGCGGGTCCGCCCCGGACGCGCCGCTCGCGTCGGAGGACTGGGCGCGGCTGCTGCTGCGGCTCGGCGCGCGGGACGCGCTGCCGCTCGAGCACCTCGTCCCGGCGTCCCCGGATCTGGATGCCCGCCTCCCGCGCCCGGAGGCGCCTCCCGCGTGGGGCGCCGGCCGGGTGGCCCTGGTGGGCGACGCCGCGCACGCCATCTCCCCGTCGTCCGGCCAGGGCGCGTCCCTCGCGCTCGAGGACGCCGCCGTGCTCGGGCGCATCCTGGTCGAGGGCGCGAATCCGGCCGACGTCGTGGCGCAGCTCGCCCGGCGCCGCCGGGAGCGGGTCGCGTCCGTGATCGAGCAGGGCCGGTGGCTCGACCGGATCAAGCTCCTCGGGCCGGTGGGCGCCGCGGTGCGCGACCGGGTGATCATGCCGCTCGCGGATCGCCGGTCCGCGCGAGGCGGCGCCGGGGCCGGATCCGGCCTCTACGACTTCGAGCTGGCCTGACGGCGCGTGCGGGTCACGCCACCCGCGCATCCGCCCCGCGCACCCGCAGCATCAGCAGCAGCCCCGCGAGCAGCACGATCACGATGCCGATGATGCCGAAGCGGGTGTCGCCCGTGATCGCCACCGCGATGCCGAACAGGCCCGGCGCGAGGAACGAGACCGCGCGGCCGGTGGTCGTGTAGAGGCCGAACATCTCGCCCTCGCGGCCGGCGGGGGAGATGCGCGCGAGGAACGTGCGGCTCGACGACTGCACGGGCCCCACGAAGAGGCAGAGGAACAGGCCCGTCGCCCAGAAGCCGGCCTTGGCGTCGCCGACGGCGAGCACCGCGGATCCGCCGACGATCAGGCACGCCAGCGACACCAGGATGACGGGCTTCGCGCCGAACCGGTCGTCGAACCAGCCGGCCGCGAACGTGCCGATGCCGGCCACGACGTTGGCCGCGACGCCGAACAGCAGCACCTCGGTGGTCGTGAACCCGAAGACCTGGGCCGCGATGATCGCCCCGAACGTGAACACCGCCGCGAGCCCGTCGCGGAACACCGCGCTCGCGAGCAGGAACACGAGCACGCGCGGCGACTCGCGGTAGAGCTCCGCGATCCGGCGGAACAGGGTGCCGTACGACGCGAGGATCCCTTGCCGCCCGCGACCCGGCGCCGCCGCGATCTCGGGCACGCCCACGAGCACCGGGATCGAGAACACGGCGCACCAGATCGCCGCCACGAGGATCGCGATGCGCACGTCGAGCGCGCCGCCCGCCTCGCCCGACGGCAGGCCGAGGAGGCCGGATGCGCCCGGCGTCCCGAAGTCGAAGAGGAAGAGGCCGAGCAGCAGCGCGAGCAGCACGATGCCGCCCACGTAGCCCATGCCCCAGCCGAGCCCGGACACGCGGCCGACCGTGCGCGGCGTGCTCACCTGCACGAGCATCGCGTTGTAGTTCACGCTCGCGAACTCGAAGAACACGTTGCCGGTCGCGAGCAGCACGGCGCCGAGCCACAGGTACGACGGCACGGGCTCCACGAAGACCATGCCGAGCATCGCGAGCACGACGATCCCGGTGTTGATCCCGAGCCAGAGCCGTCGCCGCCCGGATCCGTCGGAGCGCTGCCCGAGCACGGGCGCGAGCACCGCGATGAGGAGACCCGCGAGGGTCAGCGCGAGCGAGATGACGCCGGACGTGTCGGCCTTCGCGGCCACGAGCGCCGGGTTCCGGGCGTCGTCCCCGGCGGCGGCGACGATGGCCGGATCCACGAACAGGCTGCTGGCGAGGTACGTGCTGAAGACGAAGGTGGTGACCACCGCGTTGAAGGCCGCGGATCCCCAGTCCCACAGCGCCCACGCGGCGACGCGTCGGCGGGGCGGGGCGGCGGGCTCGTCGATGCGTCCGGGCGCGGTGGTGCTCATGCTCGCAACCTAGTCGGTGGACGTGTCGCGGCAGGGTCGCCGGGCGCACGGGCCCGCCCCTACGCTGGCCCGATGGACGGACCCCTCGACGGCGGCAACATGAACCGCGTCGAGCGCGAGGGCGACACCGTCCTCCGCGACGCCGGCCCCTGGACCCCCACCGTGCACCGGTACCTGCGGCACCTGGCGCTCGCGGGCGTCGACGGGATCCCCCAGCCGCTCGGCATCGAGGGCGGCCGCGAGCGGCTCACGTTCCTCGACGGCGTCGTGCCCGTCTACCCGCTGCCCGACTGGATCTGGGCCGACGACGTCCTCGTCCAGGCCGGCCGGCGCCTCCGGGAGCTGCACGACGCGAGCGTCGGCTTCATGCTGGGCGGCGCCGTGTGGCAGTCGGAGGTCAAGGTGCCCGCCGAGGTGATCTGCCACAACGACTTCGCGCCGCACAACCTCGTCTTCGCCGACGGCCGGCTCACCGGCGTGATCGACGTGGACATGTGCTCGCCCGGCCCGCGCATCTGGGACATCGCGTACCTCGCCACGCGCGCGGTGCCGCTCACGGGATCGACGCCGGAGGGCGCACCCGGCATGGACGACGCCCGCCGCCGGGTGGCCCTGCTCCTCGCCGCGTACGGATCCGACGCGACCTGGACCGACGTGATCCGCGTCGCCATGCTGCGCCTCCACGACCTCGCCGAGATGTCCGACGCCAAGGCCGACGAGCTCGGCAGGCCGCACCTCCGCGACGAGGCCGTGCTCTACCGGGCCGACGCCGCGCACCTCCGCGGGATCCTCGACGCGGACCGCGCGCACCGCGCCTGACCGCCGACCCGCCGCCCTGCCGACCGCTCGGGTCAGCGCCGGGGCCGCGGCCGGGGCCGGCCGACCGCCGCCCTCACCCGCGCGGCAGCAGCCCCGCGACCTCCCGCAGCACGTCCGCGTCCTCGTAGGCGAGCCCCAGGCCGATCGCCTCGGACACCGGGAACCACGCCACGCGCTGGCCTTCGGTGAGCGCGATCTCCTCCGCCGGCACGTCGAGCCGCGCCGTGAACGTGTGCTCCATCCCGTAGGAGCGCGTCCGCGTCATCAGGTGCGTGACCTCCGCGGGCGGGATCCGGGCGCCGAGCTCCTCCTCCACCTCCCGCACGATGCACGCGAGCGGCGTCTCCGGCGGCTCGAGCATGCCGCCGGGCAGCGCCCACATCCCGGGGAACGGGATGGTCGGGATGTCGTCGCGCAGCTGCAGGAGGATCCGGCCGCTCCCGTCGACGAGCACCACCTGGCAGCCCTCGGGGAGCGCGGAGCCGTCGGTCACGGGGCCGTCGCCGCGTCCGGTCCGTCCATCGTGTGCGCCGTCATCGCGATCGCCGCGCGCGCGATGTCCTCCGCGGTCTCCTCGGATCCGAGCCCCGGCGACGCCCGCAGCGCCACCTCGGCGGCGGCGCGGTAGTCGGCCGTCACGCGTGCGAGCTGGGCGCGGCCGGTGTCGGTGAGCTCGAGGAAGACGCTCCGGCGATCCCGCGGGTTGGGCACGCGGTCGAGGAGCCCGGCGCCCACCAGCCGGTCGATCACCGCGGTCACGGCGCCCGTGCCCATGGAGATCTCGGAGGCGAGCAGCTTCGGGGTCATGCGGCCGAGGTCGCCCACGAGGCTGACGACGGTCAGGTCGGTGACGTTCATGCCGACGTCCTGCGCGATCCGGGTGCGCAGCTGCCGCTGCGCGGTCTCGACCATGTGCAGCGCGTTCGCGAGCGCGTCCACGGCCGCGGCGTCGCGGCGTCGTGGAGCGGTTCTCTCCGGGGTCATGGGCGGTGTCCCTGAGTCGGGGATCCGGGCGGATCCGAGTGCGGTCCAGCGACTGTAACGCGGCGGGAGGGGGCTCATCCGCTCCGCGAACGCGATGCCCCCCGCAGTGGGGGGATTGCACGATTCCCGAGTAGCTGTACATTCGAGTTACTTGCAAAGCGAGTCACCGATCTCCCGACCGGGGGCTCACCCAGCCCCTCCCCCTTCCGAACCCAGGAGCCACGAACATGTCGAACCACATCGCCCCCGCCGCCAAGACCAAGCGCGTCCGCTTCGCCCCCCTCGCCATCGCGACCGGCGTCGCCGCGGCCGTCCTCCTCTCCGTCTCGATGTCCGGCACGCTCTCGGGCTTCGTCGCCTCGATCACCAACGACACCAACACGGCGGCCTCCGGCTCGCTCGTCATGCAGGAGTCGCAGGCCGGCGCCAACGGCGCCCCGACCGTCACCTGCCTCAGCACGAGCGCGGCGACCGGCGTCGACTCCAACGCCGCCACCTGCTCCACCATCAACAAGTTCGGCGGCTCGACCACGATGGTCCCCGGCCAGACGGTCACGAGCGTCGTCAACATCAAGAACGTCGGCACGTCGAAGGCCGCGACCTTCACGCTGACCCCGGGCGCCACCTGCACCCAGACCAAGAACGGCACGGTCAACGGCTCCGCCACCGACTTCTGCTCCAAGCTCAACGTCGTCATCACGGCCGCCGGCTCCACCGCGCCCGTCTTCTCCGGCACCGCCGCGACCCTCGCCGGCTCCTCCGCCAAGACGCTGACCGCCCTCGCCGCGAACGGCAGCACCGACTTCACGTTCGCCGTCACGCTCGACTCCTCCGCCGGCAACACGTACCAGGGCCTCGGCGCCTCGCTGCCCCTCACCTGGACCTTCGCGGCCTAGTCCCCGCACGATCCGGCGGGGCCGCCACGGCGGCCCCGCCCTCCGCGCGACCGTCCCCACGCGCGCCCATCCCATGAGCCCTGACCCGGGAGGTGCCCCATGACCGACATCCAGGACCGCGCGACCGCCCCCGCGACCGCTCCCCTTCCCCCGACCGCCTCCGAGATCGACGCCTCCGCGATCGACGCCCTCGAGATCGACGCCCTCGAGCTCGACCTCCTCGAGCTGGACCTCCTCGAGCTCGACGCCGTCGACCTCGAGCCCGTCGAGCGGGATGCCGTCGACCTGGACGTCCTCGTCACGGAGGAGGCGGACCTCGACCCCGCCTCCTCCGCCCTCCCCGCGCGCGGCGCCGCCCGCCGGGCCGCGCGCACCTCCCGCTCCGTCCGCCGCCGCACCGTCGTGATGTGGACGGCCACCGTCCTCCTCACGCTCCTCGTCGCGGCGACGCTCCTCTTCCAGGCGTCCGGCGGCCGTTGGTTCGTCGTGCAGACGCCGTCGATGGGCACCACGGCCCCCGTCGGCACGCTGCTGCTCACCACCCCCGTCCTCCTCGAGGACGTGCAGGTGGGCGACGTCGTCAGCTTCCACCCCTCCACCACCCCCGCCGAGACCTACACGCACCGCGTCATCGCGGTCGACGCCGACGGCCTCACCACCCGGGGCGACATCAACGGCGCCGTGGACCCGTGGAAGACCGACCAGGAGCACCTCGTCGGCGAGGCCACGACGATCCTCCCCGGCTTCGGCTGGCTCGCGAAGGGCCTGCCGCTGATGCTCGCGGGCCTCGTGATCGTGATGATCCTCACCCGCCTCATCGGCTCGCCCACGCACCGCGCCTCGATGCGCATGCTCGGCGGATCCCTCGTCGCCGCCTTCACCGTCTTCCTGCTGAAGCCGTTCGTCGGCCTCGTCGTCCTCGACGCCGTGACCGCCGGCAGCGACGTCCGCGCCACCGTCGTCAACACCGGCCTGCTGCCCATCCGGGTCGCGGCCGAGGGCGGCACCGCCACCTCCGTCGTCTCCGGCGCGGTCGGCTCGATCACCGCCCCCGCGGGCGAGGCCGGGAAGTTCCACGACATCTCGTCCACGCTCGACCTGCCGCTCTGGGGCTGGGTCGTCTTCTTCGGCCTCTGCGCCGTCCCCCTCCTCTACACGCTGGTCGTCGGCCTCCCCGCCGAGGAGGAGCGCCGCGCATGAGCGTCGTCGCCCGCCTCCTCGGCCGCGCATCCGCCGCGGACGCCCGCCCCCGCCGCGCCCCGCGCCTCGCCGGGATCGCGGCCGCCGTCTCCGCGGCCGCCCTCGGCGCCGTGCTGCTCCTCGCGCCGGGCACGAACGGCGCGTACACCGCCGCGATCACCAACACGAACAACACCGCCGCCTCGTCCGCCGCGTTCTTCACCTGCTCGAGCGCGTTCGCGGCCGACAAGGCCAACGCCGTCTTCGCCTACGCGTTGAACGAGGCGAGCGGATCCACGACGGCCACCGACGCCGCGACCGGCGCCTACCCCGGCACCTACCGCGGATCCATGACCAGCACGAACGTCAGCCCGCAGGCCTGCCCCCGCGACGCCGGCGGCGCGTACACGCTGAACGGGTCGACGAGCCAGCTCACCAACTCGCTCATGGCGCAGGGCCCCGCGACCTTCAGCACCGAGCTCTGGTTCAAGACCACGGTGAAGGGCGGCAAGCTCATCGGCTTCGGCAACTCGGCGAGCGGATCCTCGTCGGCCTACGACCGCCACACCTACGTCTCCACGACCGGCCAGCTCGTCTTCGGCACCTACAACAACGGCTACCAGACGCTCACGAGCCCGGCGAACGTCGCCGACGGCGCGTGGCACCACGTGGTCTCGACCATGTCGCCGAGCACGGGCATGACCATGTACGTCGACGGCGCGCGCGTCGCCGGCAACACGGCGTTCACCGCGCCGGAGAGCAACACCGGCTACTGGCGGATCGGCTACGACAACACGTCGGGCTGGCCGAACCCGGGCAACAACTACTTCACGGGCAGCATGCGCTTCGCCGCGCTCTACAAGACGGCGCTCACGGCCACGCAGGTCAAGGCCCACTACGACGCCGGCCGCTGACCGGCTCCGGACGCGAGAGGAGGGACGGCCGTCGGGCCGTCCCTCCTCGTGCGTGCGTGCGTCGGATCAGCTCGCGGGCACCACGTCCCAGTGCTCGCGGATGAGGCCGCCGTCGACGCGGAAGACGTCGGCCGCGAGGTACGGGTCGTCCGCCTTCGCGCCGACCGGCTGCGAGAGGATCCAGACCAGGTCGCCGTCCGAGATCGAGACCACCGCCTGCTGCGCCGGGAACTGCGCGCCGCCCGAGAAGAACGCCTTCAGCGCGGCCGTGCCGTTCGCGGCGACGGTGTTGTGCTGGAGGTACGCCGGGTCGAACGAGCGGTCGAGCACGCTCGGGTCGTGGTCCTTGAAGAGGGTGTCGTAGGCGCTCACGGCCAGCTGCCGGTTCGCCTCCTCCTGCTCCTCGGTGGGCGCCGGCTTCCCGGCCGATCCCTGGTAGAGGTCGCTGAACATGGTGTTCGTGTTGCCGCTGGCGGGCGTGCCCTGCGGCACCGGCTGGTCGAACGACCAGTGCTCGTCGATCTGGCCGTTCGGCGCGACGCGGAACACGTCGAGCGCCGCCTCGCCGGTGCGCTCGTCGTCCGGGTTCGCGGTGATCTGCCAGTGCACGGCCACGAGGTCGCCGTCGGCGCCGATGTGCTTGACGACGGCCTGCGCGCCGGGGATGCGCGCGTGCGCCTGCACGAACTCGTCGAGCAGGCCGCCGGGGCCGGCCTTCGCGCCGTGCGAGGTGGCGTCCGGGGCGACGGCCGCGATGACCGCGGACTGCGCGGCCTCGCTGGTCGGATCGGGGAACGCGGCGGCGATCAGCTTCGAGACGGCGTCCGCGTTGGCCGACTCCGTGGCGGAGTCGGTGCGGTCGGCCGTGGTGCCGCCGTCGCCCGCGGGAGCGGTGGCGACGACGGGGGAGGCGTCGGTGGCGGGGTCGGCGGAGGCCGCGGAGGATCCGGCGGCCTGGCAGCCGGCGAGGACGACGACGCCAGCGAGCGCGGCGGTGCCGCGCGCGAGCAGGGACACGGGAGTTCGTTGAATGCTCATGCATCCACGATGGGGGTGGTGGCTGGGAAGCTCCGATGTGCATGGACGGCCCGCTGATCGGGAGATCCTGTTATGCGCGACGGCCCTCGGTCGAGGCGGACGGGCGGGGGCCTGGCCCCCGGCGGACAGCCGCCCCGCCGGATCCCGCGTCCGTTCCGAAGTGAGTGGACCGGGTCCCGAGTCGCCCGGCAGGGGCCCCCTCGCCGCGCATGCGAGGGGGCTTCCCTGCGTGCGCCGTCGCGATCCGCCGGGCGCACGAGGAACGGCCCGGCGTCGTGGGCCGGGCCGTTCCTGGTGCTGCTGCGGGGGTCGAGCCCCGGGTGGGTGCTACTTGGTGTTGACGGTGATCTTGGCGATGCCGACGACGAGCTGGTCGGTGACGGCGGTGGTGCCGAAGGTGCTGTTCAGCAGCGACGCGGCGTCGGGGCTGACCTTGACCGTGGTGCCCTCGAGGACGGCGTTGTCGCCCTCCATGGCGAGGGGCTTCAGGGTCGTGCCGTCGAGGTTGAAGATGTAGACGTCCTTCATGACCTCGCCGTCGCCGACCTGGACCGACCCGGTGAGGCGGCTGGTGCCGGGGTCGATGACGAAGTCGGTGAGCTTCACGACGGTGGAGCCGGCGGTGAGGCTGATGCCGGAGCCCGAGTGGTCGATCTCGCCCTGGACGTAGGGGCGGTAGGACTGCTGCGGGTCGAAGTACTTCACGTTGCCGCCGGTGATGGGGAACGCGAGGGTGCCGGTGGCGCCGTCGAGGGTCGCGGTGCCGATGACGCCGGGCGTCAGGCCCAGGGTCGTGAGGGCGCCGGTGAAGCCGGAGTCGAGCGTGACCTTGGTGTCGACGCCGGTCAGGGTCGGGATCGACGCGAGCGGCGTGGGGTTCGCCTCGGTCGTCGCGGTCGCGGCGGGCTTCGAGGACGACGATCCGGAGTCGGCGGTCTGCGGCGGCGTGGAGCACGCGGCGAGCCCGACGACGAGGAAGCCGGCGGTGGTGAGGCCCAGGAGGGACTTCGAGATGTTGCGCATGGTGGATCCTTCGGTCGGGGCGGCCGAGCGGCCGCCGGTTGGAGTCGACAGGGCATTCGGCACCCCTCCCGAAGTCGATGGGTCCGTGATGCGAACGTGACCTGATCGGCCCTCTCCTGGGAGTTGAGCCGCCTGCGCTCAGGTTCGGCGGATCCGACTTGACGCCGGACGGGGCTCCGGTAGAGTTGAGTCATCGCGGCTCAAGTAGCAACGCCGCTAACGAAGCGGCACCGCGAGCGAGACTCCGCGGCTCACCCCGCGTCACCCACGAAGCGACCCCGTGATCCGGGCGCCGCGGCAACAGAAGGAGAACACCCCATGGCTCGTGCAGTAGGAATCGACCTGGGTACCACCAACTCGGTGGTCTCGGTCCTGGAGGGCGGAGAGCCCACCGTCATCGCCAACGCCGAGGGCGCGCGCACCACGCCGTCCGTCGTCGCGTTCACCAAGGACGGCGAGGTGCTGGTCGGCGAGACCGCCAAGCGCCAGAACGTCACCAACGTCGACCGCACCATCTCGTCGGTCAAGCGCCACATGGGCACCGACTGGACCGTCGGCATCGACGACAAGAAGTACACGTCGCAGGAGCTGTCCGCCCGCATCCTCGGCAAGCTCAAGCGCGACGCCGAGCAGTACCTGGGCGACTCGGTGACCGACGCGGTCATCACCGTCCCCGCGTACTTCAACGACGCCGAGCGCCAGGCCACGAAGGAGGCCGGCGAGATCGCGGGCCTCAACGTGCTGCGCATCATCAACGAGCCGACCGCGGCGGCCCTCGCCTACGGCCTCGACCGGGGCAAGGAGGACGAGCTCATCCTCGTCTTCGACCTCGGCGGCGGCACGTTCGACGTCTCCCTCCTCGAGGTGGGCAAGGACGACGACTTCAGCACCATCCAGGTCCGCTCCACCGCGGGCGACAACCGCCTCGGCGGCGACGACTGGGACCAGCGCATCGTCGACCACCTCGTCAAGCGCTTCAAGGAGTCGACGGGCGTCGACGTCTCGAACGACAAGATCGCCAAGCAGCGCCTCAAGGAGGCCGCGGAGCAGGCGAAGAAGGAGCTCAGCTCCTCCACCAGCACGAGCATCCAGCTGCCCTACCTCTCCCTCACGGAGAACGGCCCGGCCAACCTCGACGAGACGCTGACCCGCGCCAAGTTCGAGGAGCTGACGAACGACCTGCTCGAGCGCACCCGCAAGCCCTTCGAGGACGTCATCCGCGAGGCCGGCGTCTCGGTCGGCGACGTGGCCCACGTGGTCCTCGTCGGCGGATCCACCCGCATGCCCGCCGTCGTCGACCTCGTGAAGAAGCTCACGGGCGGCAAGGAGCCCAACAAGGGCGTCAACCCGGACGAGGTCGTCGCCGTAGGCGCCGCGCTCCAGGCCGGCGTGCTGAAGGGCGAGCGCAAGGACGTCCTGCTCATCGACGTCACCCCCCTGAGCCTCGGCATCGAGACCAAGGGCGGCATCATGACCAAGCTCATCGAGCGCAACACGGCCATCCCGACCAAGCGCAGCGAGACCTTCACCACGGCCGACGACAACCAGCCGTCCGTCGCGATCCAGGTCTTCCAGGGCGAGCGCGAGTTCACCCGCGACAACAAGAACCTCGGCACCTTCGAGCTCACCGGCATCGCGCCGGCGCCCCGCGGGATCCCGCAGGTCGAGGTCACCTTCGACATCGACGCCAACGGCATCGTGCACGTGTCCGCCAAGGACAAGGGCACCGGCAAGGAGCAGTCGATGACCATCACGGGCGGATCCTCGCTCGGCAAGGAGGACATCGAGCGCATGGTGCGCGAGGCCGAGGAGCACGCGGCGGAGGACAAGACGCGCCGCGAGCAGGCCGAGGTCCGCAACAACGCGGAGCAGCTCGCCTACTCGATCGACAAGCTCATCAAGGAGAACGACGACAAGCTCCCCGAGGACGTCAAGTCCGAGGTCCAGGGCGACGTCGACGGCCTGAAGAGCGCCCTCGCCGGCGACGACGAGGCCGCGGTCAAGACCGCGTTCGACAAGCTGTCCGCGAGCCAGACCAAGCTCGGCGAGGCCATCTACGCGCAGGGCCAGCAGGAGCAGGCCCAGGCGGAGACGCCCGAGGGCGCGCCCGAGGCGAAGAAGGACGACGAGGACATCGTCGACGCCGAGGTCGTGGACGAGGACGAGGACAAGAAGACCGACCGATGACCGAGGACACCGCGAACGGCGAGGGCCGCGTGCCCGACGACGCCACGCCCGAGGACGAGGGGGCCGAGCGGTCGGCCTCCTCGGCCCCGGCCGGGCCCGACGCCACGGCGGACGCGGCGGCCGACCAGGCCTCCGTCCCCGGCGTGGACGGCGCGTTCGTCGAGGCCGAGGGCCCCGACGTCGAGACGACCGACGCCATGGACGAGGAGCTCCAGGACCTCATCGAGCAGACCCGGAACGAGCCCGTCGAGGGCGACTCCGAGCACCTCGCGGACCTGAAGCGCGTCACCGCCGAGTACGCCAACTACCGCAAGCGCACCGAGGCCAACCGCGAGATCGAGCGCCAGCGCGCGGTCGGCGACGTGGTGAAGGGCATCCTCCCGGTGCTCGACGACCTCGACCGCGCCGAGAAGCACGGCGACCTCGCGGAGGGCGGACCGCTCACCGCGATCGTCGCCAAGCTGCGGACGAACGTGGAGCGCATCGGGCTGGTGAAGGTGGGCGCCGTGGGCGACGCCTTCGACCCGCAGGTGCACGAGGCGATCTTCCAGAAGCCGAACCCCGAGGTCCAGGTGGACACCGTGGCGGACGTCGTCGAGAGTGGCTACTACATCGGCGAGACGCTGCTGCGGGCCGCGAAGGTCGTCGTCGACAAGCCGGAGTAGCGCCATCGACCGCAGCATCGATCCGGCTGCACCCACCCCGGTCCGGGCGTCCGCACGCGCGGGCGCCCGGACCGGGTCGTGCGGCACCCACCACGAGAAGAAGAAGGGAGGCGTCTGATGGCCAGCCAGGACTGGTTCGACAAGGACTTCTACAAGGTCCTCGGAGTGTCCAAGGACGTCTCGGAGGCCGACCTCAAGAAGGCCTACCGCAAGCTCGCCCGGCAGTACCACCCGGACAGCAACCCGGATCCGTCGGCCGAGGCGCGCTTCAAGGAGATCAGCGAGGCGAACGCCGTGCTGTCCGACAAGGAGCAGCGGCGCGAGTACGACCAGGTGCGCGCGATGGGATCCGGCGCCCGCTTCAGCGCGCCCGGCGCCGGCGCCCAGGGCGGCGGGTTCGAGGACGTGTTCGGCGGCATGTTCGGCCAGCAGGCCGGCGGCCGCGGGCGACGTGCCGGGTTCGGATCCGGCCAGCCGCAGTACAGCCAGGGCGGGTTCGAGGACATCCTCGGGGGCATGTTCGGCAACGGCGGCTTCGGCCAGTCGACCGGCGGCTACCGCGGGTACGGCGCGCCCACCAAGGGCCGCGACGTGACGGCGTCGACCACGATCGACTTCCTCACCGCGGTGCAGGGCGACGTCGTGCGCCTGCAGGACTCCGACGGGCGCCCCATCACGGTGCGCGTGCCGGCCGGGGTCACCGACGGGCAGAAGATCCGCCTCGCCGGCAAGGGCGAGCCCTCCGGCGACGGCGGCGCGTCGGGCGACATCATCCTCACCGTGCACGTGCGTCCGCACCCCGTGTTCGAGCGGGACGGGCTGAACCTCCGGGTCAACGTGCCCGTCACGTTCCCGGAGGCCGCGCTCGGCGCGACCATCGAGGTGCCGACGCTCGGCGGCGACCCGGTGCGGCTCAAGGTCACGCCGGGCACGTCCAGCGGCAAGGTGCTGCGCGTCAAGGGCCGCGGCGTCACGACGGCGAAGGGCACGGGCGACCTGCTCGCGCGCATCGAGGTCGCGGTGCCGTCGCGCCTCACCGACGCCCAGCGCGTGGCGCTCGACGCGTTCGCCAGCTCGGGACCCGTCGAGGACCCGCGCGCCGACCTCCTCGAGCGGGCCAGGAGCTGACGTGGATCCCCGCGACGCGATGGACGAGGACGCCCCCGTCTTCGTGATCTCCGTGGCGGCGGAGCTCTCGGGCATGCACCCGCAGACGCTCCGGCAGTACGACCGCCTCGGGCTCGTGTCGCCCACCCGCACGGCCGGGCGCTCCCGCCGCTACTCGATGCGCGACATCGTGCAGCTGCGGGAGGTCGCCCGGCTGGGCGCGGAGGGCGTGAGCCTGGAGGGCATCGCGCGGATCCTCGAGCTCGAGAACCAGGTGTCCGAGCTGCGCGGCCGCGTCCGCCAGCTCGAGTCCGCGCTCGCGGACGAGCTGCTCTCCCGGCCCGGCCGCCGCGTGTTCGCGGCCCGCGGCGACGGCGACGTGGTGTCGCTGCGCGCGGGCGTGCGGCCCTCGCGGCAGACCGAGGTCGTGCTCTACCGCGCGGCCCTGGCCGGCCCCGGGGACGACCGGGACGCCGGCGGGCGCGACGCGCGGTGACCGACGCCACCGGATCCGCGGCGAACGCCGACGACCTCCTCGACCTGGGCGCGCTCCGGCGCCGACCCGACGTCGAGGCCGAGAACCTCTTCGCGGCCGACGCCGCGGATCGCCTGCTCCTCGACGAGCTGCTCGCGCTCCTCGCGGACGAGGCCGCCGCCGGTCGGCCCGTGACGCCCGACGAGGTCGTCGTGGTCGGCGACCAGTACGGTGCGCTCGCGCTCGGGGCCGCCGCGGCGCTCCGGCGTGCGGGGGCGGTGGATCCGATGCGGATCCGCGTGCACCAGGACGCGCTCGTCTCCGAGACGGCGCTCGACCTCAACGCCCGGGACCTCGGCGAGACCGCCGCGTTCGCGCACCACGGGCTCGACGAGGCCCTCGCCGTCGGCGCCCGGGTGGTCCTCGCGCGCCTCCCGCGCAGCCTCGACGCGCTCGACGAGTGGGCCGGCGTGGTGGCGCGCGCGGCGGCCGACGACGTCACCGTGCTCGCGGGCGGGCGGATCAAGCACATGGCGCCTGCGATGACCGACGTGCTCCGCCGGCGCTTCGGCGACGTGCACGCGACCCTCGCCCGGCAGAAGTCGCGCGTGCTCGTGGCCCGCGGGCCCGTGCGCGACGCCACGGCCGACGCCTTCCCGCGCCGCGAGTCGCACCCGGACCTCGGCCTCGAGGTGCGGGCGCACGGCGCCGCGTTCGCGGGCGCGCGCATCGACATCGGCACGCGCTTCCTGCTCTCGTTCCTGCAGGACCTGCCAGCGGATGCGCGCAGCGCCGTCGACCTCGGCTGCGGCACGGGCGTCATCGCCTCGGCCGTCGCGCTCGCGCGGCCCGGCATGCGCGTGATCGCGACCGACCAGTCGTGGGCGGCCGTCGCGTCGGCCCGCGCCACCGTCGCGGCGAACGGGCTGGGGGAGCGGGTGACCGTGGTGCGCGACGACGCGGGATCGACCG